>Ga0207426_1000024_pt1 | contig 534075 bp, 445 predicted proteins | sample AraplaMF_Cvi_mMS_FD_184265 | JGI IMG/M metagenome (GOLD analysis project Ga0207426, IMG submission 184265) | Arabidopsis root microbial communities from the University of North Carolina, USA - plate scrape MF_Cvi_mMS (SPAdes) (version 2) | ecosystem: Host-associated > Plants > Roots >... | reverse complement strand
AGGCTATCTGCCAAAATTTCCGTGCAAATATAGTCATTATAGTTCACAATGGCCGATTTGAGCGCGTCCACACTTTCAACTGCCACATCAATCCTGTCTGTTAACGCAAAGTCACTGTCCTTGCGGATTTTTTGTATCCGGTTCACCAGTTCCCTGGCATTTCCTTCATCCTGTAACTGAGGGGTAATAGTAATATCGAGCGCTACCGTTAAAGCACCTTTATTAGCTACTGTCCACCCCGGAATATCTTCGGAAATAATCTCAACATCGGAGAGTTGGATCTGCACTTGCTCTCCTTCCACAACCAGGTTGAAATGGCCGTCGCGCTCTATCGTGGCAATATCTGCATCTGTAAACCCGCCGATAACGGCCGCCACAGATTTCATCTTTGCACCCATTTTACCACCAAGCGACTTGAAGTTCGGTTTAATCTTTTTCTTGATAAAACCTTCCGTTTCCGTAAGATAATCAATCCCTTTGACATTCACCTCACTTTTTATCAGGTCGGCTACCTTTTCTATTTGTTGCTGCATCCGGGCATTTGCTACCGGAATCAGAACTCTCTGTAACGGCTGGCGAACTTTGATATTCACCTTCTTACGCAAGGATAATACCAGCGATGAAATATCCTGGGCCAGTTGCATCCTTTCTTCCAGATCAGCGTCAATGGCCGCCTCATTTGTCACGGGAAAATCAGTGTGGTGGATGGAAGCCACCTTTACACGACCACTTACACTGTTGAGGTTGTTAAATAACCAATCTGTGAAAAATGGGGAAACCGGGGCCATCAACTGGGTAATTTTTTCCAGACATTCATATAAGGTCTGGTACGCACTGATTTTATCGTGCCCATAATCACCTTTCCAGAACCGGCGACGGCAAAGCCGTACATACCAGTTACTCAGCTGCTCATCCACAAAACGCTCAATAGCCCTGCCCGCCTGTGTTGGCTCATAATCATCAAAACTGGCAATTACGTCTTTTACCAGGGTATTTAATACTGAAATGATCCAACGGTCAATTTCTGGACGTTCTTCTAATGGAATGTATGCCTCTTTGAATGTAAAATTATCAAGATTAGAATACATTGCAAAGAAGTTATATGTGTTATACAGGGTACCAAACAACTTACGCTGTGCCTCACCTATACCTTTTACATCAAACTTCAGACTATCCCATGGGGAAGCATTGGTAATCAGGTACCAACGTGTTGCATCCGCCCCAAATTTTTCAATCGTTTCAAATGGATTCACCACGTTGCCAAGGCGCTTACTCATCTTATTACCATTGCTATCCAATACCAAACCATTGGATACCACTGTTTTATATGCCACCTTATCAAACAACATCACACCCAGCACATGCAGCGTATAAAACCATCCACGTGTCTGATCTACTCCTTCTGCAATAAAGTCGGCCGGGAATGACTCTCCTTTATCTATTAACTCTTTATTTTCAAACGGATAATGCCACTGGGCATAAGGCATAGCACCACTGTCAAACCAAACATCCACCAGATCCGGCTCACGACGCATCGGCTTACCCGAATCGCTCACCAGCACAATATCATCTACATAAGGCTTATGCAGGTCCAGTATACCTTCATGCAAATATGACTTATTCACATCACCACCTAATATCTCATTGGCTTTGCGGATCTCAGCGTTCAATTCTTCTATCCCGCCAATACATTTTTCTTCACTGCCATCTTCTGTACGCCAGATTGGCAACGGGGTACCCCAATAACGGCTCCGGCTAAGATTCCAGTCCACCATGTTTTCCAGCCAGTTACCAAAACGTCCGGTACCGGTGAAAGCAGGTTTCCAGTTAATCGTCTTATTTAATTCCACCATTCTATCCTTCATGGCAGTGGTTTTTATAAACCAGGCATCCAGCGGATAATACAGTACCGGCTTATCTGTACGCCAGCAATGAGGATAAGTATGCTCGTATTTCTCTACTTTAAAAGCACGGTTCTCTTTTTTCAGTTTCACCGCAATATCTACATCCACGTCCTTATATTCAGGATCGTCCTTGTAATTCTTGACAAAACGGCCTGAAAATTCGCCAACATTGTCTGTAAATTTCCCTTCTCTGTCTACCAGCGTTAAAATACCAATTCCATTCTTTTTACCGACCTTGTTATCATCTGCACCAAAGGCAGGAGCAGTATGTACGATACCGGTACCATCTTCGGTAGTAACAAAATCTCCCAGGATTACACGGAACGGATCTCCTTCTTCGGGCTTTGCAAAAGGCAGCAGCTGTTCATAGCGGATATTTTCTAACTGGCTACCTTTAAAGCTGGTAAGAATTTTCCAGGGAATTACCTTATCTCCTTCTTTATAGGCGTCGAAATCAGCATTTTCACCTTCTGCTTTAAAATATTTGCCCAGCAATACTTTCGCCATCACTACATTCACCGGGAGGTGAGTATATTGATTAAAAGTGCTCACCAGCACATATTCTATATTAGCCCCCACTGTTAACCCCAGGTTGGACGGTAAAGTCCATGGGGTGGTGGTCCAGGCCAGGAAAAACACCTCGCTGTTACCTGCCGCCTCAAAAAGAAACCGTGAATTATCTGCCTGTTGGGCCTTGAACATGGCCACTATGGTGGTATCCTTTACATTTTTATAGGTACCAGGCTGATTCAGCTCGGCAGAACTAAGACCTGTACCTGCAGCAGGAGAGTAAGGCTGGATACTAACGCTTTTATATAGCAAGCCTTTCTTATAAAGCGTTTGCAACGCCCACCATAAGGTTTCGATATATTTATTTTCAAATGTGATATAAGGATCTTTCAGATCCACCCAATAGCCCATTTTACGGGTAAGGTCATCCCATTTGTCTTTATATTTTAATACTTCTTTTCTACAGGTTTCATTATAGTCCTCGATGGAGATCTTGGTACCGATATCTTTTTTGGTAATACCCAATGTTTTTTCCACACCCAATTCCACCGGCAAACCATGAGTATCCCAGCCGCCTTTACGCTTTACCTGGAAACCTCTCATGGTTTTATAACGACATACCAGGTCTTTTAACGTACGTGAAATAACATGGTGAATACCCGGTAAACCGTTAGCGCTTGGAGGGCCTTCGTAAAAAACGAATGGGGTGGCGCCATCGCGCACTTCCACGCTTTTCTCAAAAGCCTGGTGCTGCTCCCATTGTTGCAGTATATCTTTCTCGATCTGAGGTAAATTCAACTGGTTATATTCCTGATATTTGCTGGACATAAAACAATTCCCCGCCCTTTGATGTTATTTAGACAATAATTGATTAAAATTGTGCGAAGTTAAGAAAATACACTGGCTCCTAAAGGGGCATCTTTATTAAAAACAAAGCTTTTTGCATATTTTTTATTGATTTTTTTGTACTTTGCAATAAAGAGCAAAGAAATTACGTTTTTGGCATTGTTTTAGCTAATATGCCAGGAAGATTAGAAAAACCTAGTAGTTAATTTTAACCCAACGGAAAAAACCATATCGAATATGAAAAAGTTGACGTTAATATTTTGCGCGGTTCTATTCACTTCCGGCATAACTTTTGCACAGCAAAAAAAATCAGTTAAGAAAACAAAACTAGTTGCCAAAATGGTGCAGGCACCAGAGGCAGTTAAAAGTTCTTTTGATCAGAATTTTGCGGGAACATCAGCTGCTAAGTGGACAAAGACAAGTGCAGGACATTGGACAGCAAGTTTCCAAAAAGACAACATAAACACAATTGCAGAGTATGATGCGGATGGCAAATGGATTGCCACAAGAAGCGCTTATGATGCTCAAACTCTTCCGGAATCAGTGGCTGGTACACTGAAAACAAAATATCCGGCAGCAACCATAAAAGATGGCTGGAAAATTGAGAGATCAGATGTAGCTTCATACTACAAAGTAAATATTCAGGACAACGGTACAGACAAAGCAGTGTTATTGAACGAAGCAGGTACCATCACTGAGTAACACAAACAAGTATTTCATAGGTATAGGGATAAATAGGACAGACCCTGCTCTTTTGGGCGGGGTTTTCTTTTGCTCTTTAGTTTCAACACCCGTATCCTTCCTTCTTCACATCACCGTCACCCCATAAAAAAAGTCGTCCGCTGATGCGAACGACTTTATAAAATCTGGTAGAAACTTTTCTGGCAATTGCACTTAATTTCAATGGTGTTTGATATTTATGCAAGTATTATTTATGGCTTTACTTACTTTTTGCCAGCCAAGCTTCTTCCATGGTCAAATCTGATAAGGAAGCTTATAGGAAATGCAAATAGATATCTGCCTATCGTGTTACAAAGAAACACCGATATTTTATCTTCCACTTTTCAAATCGGGAAAACAAATGATCAAAAAGGGAAAATACCGATATCAGGAAATAAAGTTAAGGGGGAGATGTTAAACAAACACCGGTAAATTAGCGCAGAAGCAGTTCACAGGGCTTCAAACCTGTATGTTTTTTAAAGGCAGTAGAGAAGTGTGAGATACAGGAATACCCCATCAGCATAGCTACTTCTGATACGGACATACCTTTTTCATAAAGCAGCCCCTTGGCTTTTTCCATTCTTTCTTTCTGGAAATAATCATATATGGTGGTACCATACATAGCTTTAAAGCCTTTTTTCAGGTAGCATTCGTTCATTGCCACCTTGCGCGCCAGATCCCTGATAGTAATAGGAGAGTCCAGCTGTTCCAGCAAAATACCACGGGCATTTTCTATTTTTTCACGGTCTTCCAGGTGAGTGAGAAAACGGCAACCATAGCGCTCATCAGTATCATTTTGCATAAACTGGTCTGAGCTGTAAAGCAACAAATCCAGTGCACGACTTTGCAGGAATATATTTTTAAGCATGCCTTCGTAATCGTGATGTACCATGGTTTCCAGTACTGACTTAGACTTCGTACAGGGCTGTATGGTTTTTACAAAAGGCTTGCGGGATTGATTTTCGAATAAGGAGAAAGTAGTGGTTCCTTTCTGCAGGGACTGTATAAAGGCTGGCTGGAAACGTACCGTGATCAGATCCACCGATGGTACCCGGTCTGTACAGGCTTCCTTGTTGCCTTCTGAACAAAGCTGATCAGTGCAGGATGGATTTTTACAATATTTACTACCCGCCACGCAATACCTGAGCTCTATAGCGGCAGACTGCCCTCTTTTGGCAGGCTGGTAAACCACCATGGCCACATCTTCCACAGGCAAAGGCTTATCATAGACAAAACGCTGTAAAGAAAAATCCAGACAGTCAGGAACTGACACACTATCCTGCTCCGCCAGTTGTAACTGGTCGCTCATCGCGGGTTGCGGAATGGCTAAGGCCAATATTTCCTGTATTTCTTTCACTTTACCTGTTTTTTAATGCCATGCTGTTATCGAAGTCACAAATTTAGGGATTCATTTCTTAAACAAATGCGTTTTGACAATCCAGTTACAAAACAGACCATGCCTGGATACCATCCCTCCCAAGGTGCAGTACCGCTCTGGCAGCACTTATTGGTATAAATTTCGTTTATGCTTTACAGATGGCAACAAACGGATTTAATATACGCAGACTGGTAAAGATTGTGTTGATCACGTTCAGCATCCTTATCCTGGCGGTATTTTGTACAGGCTGGTACCTTAACCGGCACTGGAATAAGCTGCTAAAATCAGAGCTACAGGGCTATGTAACCGAGATCTCAGACAGTCTTTATACCGTGAAATTCAAAGACCTGTACCTCGACGTACTGTCTGGCAGCGTTACCGTAGAAAAAGCAAGTATGGTGGCTGATTCAGCTGTATATCAGCGGTTACTGGCCCGGAAAATGGCCCCTTCCGAGATTTATACTATCAGTGTAGATAAACTAGAACTAAAGTATTTCAAACCGTGGCGTTATTTCATCGGAAAGGATCTGAGCGCCGGATTCCTTACAGTAACGAGTCCCCATATAATAATGGAGCAAAATGCCACCGTTACAGATACGAGTCGGCCCCAAACAGCTTACCAGCACATATCAGAGAAAATGAAGTCCATTTTCATTGGCAAACTGGTGCTTGACAGTACCGATTTTAAATATGTTTTTACCCGGAAAGACTCTTCCCGCGTTATACACCAGTTTCACAACCTGCGGGTAAGTATCAATGATTTCCTGATAGATTCTGTGGCATTGGACGATCCCACCCGTTTTTTATATGCCCGCAACTATGAAATCGCGATGAAAGATTATATGAACCGGACCCGTGACAGCCTTTACTGGCTGTATGTACGGGGTATCCGGTATGACGCGGCGTTACGAACCCTGCACATAGGCCAGTTTGAGATCCAGCCCCGTTACGGGAAAGTCGCATTCCAGCAAAGAACAGGCGTACAACAGGACCGGTATGAAATAGTGCTGAACGATATCAGCGTACGAGACTTGAATCCACGGTTGTTACTTCAGGAACAACAGATATGGGCACAGCGGGTGAACATAAAAAGCGGCAAAGTGCAGATATACCGAAACCGTGCGCTACCTATGCCTTCCGGTAACAAACTGGGACGATACCCCCATCAGTTGCTGTATAAACTGAAAGTGCCGGTTAATATTGATACCCTTACCGGCAGTAATGTTGATATTCAATATACCGAACTGAGCCCTGTAACCGGGCAAAGCGGCTATGTTAACTTTAGCCACGTACATGGTACATTCAGGCACATCACCAATATTGATAGTATTGTAGCCCACAACCAGCACATGGTAGCCGATTTTGATGCTGTTTTTATGCAAAGCGGCAAGCTGACCGCCAGGTTTGATTTCCTGCTGAATGACCCTTCCGGGCATTTCGGGGTAACCGGCCAGCTCAAAAATATGAATGGAAAAGACCTGAATGTGGCCACGAAACCCCTTGGGAAGATCGAAATCCGCTCCTGCGATATACAGGATCTGACCTTTAATATCAGGGGGGATGAGCGCAGGGCCAGCGGGAATGTAAAACTGTTGTACCAACGCCTGAAAATAGCCGTACTCAAACAAGATCCGGAGCATAAGGAGTTTAAGCGGAAAGGGCTGGTTAGCTTCCTCGCTAATTCACTCGTTATCAAAGATGCTAATCCTTTAAAAGACGGAAAAGTGCGTACCGCCAATGTTACTTACACCCGCGACATCCAAAAGTCTTTTTTTAACCTGGTGTGGAAAACTTTATTTACCGGGGTAAAAGACATTGCTGGCGCAGGAAATCTGTGACCTGAAAATTGGCCGATCCTCATGGCTTAAAAACAGGCATTCTTTTGTGGAAATAAGGCTTATATTTCGTATTTTTGCATGATTGTCTACCGATTTTATTTCTAATAGATTTTACACCAACATATGAGCGAAGAATTAGTGCAAGCACCCAGCCCCAGCAGCAACGGATATGACGCGGGGAGTATACAGGTATTGGAAGGCCTGGAAGCCGTACGCAAGCGTCCAGCCATGTATATCGGCGATATTGGCATCAAGGGTCTTCACCACCTGGTTTACGAGGTGGTCGATAACTCTATCGATGAAGCCCTGGCCGGATACTGCAAAAATATTGATGTGACCATCCTGGAAGACAATTCCATCCGGGTAAAGGATGATGGCCGTGGTATTCCCACCGGTATCATCCCCAAAGAGGGTCGTTCTGCACTGGAAGTTGTAATGACTGTACTGCACGCCGGCGGTAAATTCGATAAGAACACCTATAAGGTGTCCGGTGGTTTGCACGGTGTGGGTGTAAGTTGCGTAAACGCCCTGAGTGACAGGCTGCATGTGACTGTAGAACGTGAAGGCAAATTATTTGAACAGGAGTATCATCGTGGTATACCGCAATATCCGGTGCGTGAAATCGGCCCCAGTGAAGTAACGGGTACCACTACGCACTTCAAGCCGGATGGCGAAATATTCAAGGAAACTACCTATAACCGGGAAATCCTGGCGGGTCGTTTACGTGAATTATCTTACCTGAACCGCAAAATCAAGATCACGTTAACAGATGAGCGTGAAAAGGATGAAGAGGGCAATTTCTTCTCGGAAACCTTCTACAGCGAAGGTGGTATCCGGGAATTTATACAGATGCTCGATAAGAATGGCCGTCGTAATCCCCTGCTGCCGGCTCCTATCTATGTAGAAACGCATGATGCGGCTTCCAACGTAGCTGTGGAAGTAGCACTGGTATACAACGACGCATTTAGTGAGAACATCTTCTCTTATGTGAATAATATCAACACTATTGAAGGGGGTACACACGTAGCCGGTTTCCGCCGTGCTATTACCCGTGTATTCAAATCGTATGGTGATAAAAATAAAATGTTTGAGAAATCGAAGGTAGAAGTTACCGGAGATGACTTCCGCGAAGGGCTGAGTGCTATTATCAGCGTAAAAGTTCCTGAGCCTCAGTTTGAAGGACAAACCAAAACCAAACTCGGTAACTCCGACGTAATGGGTGTGGTAGATAGTTCTGTAGCTGCAATACTGGATGCTTTCCTGGAGGAAAATCCACGGGAAGCTAAAACAGTGATCAACAAAGTAGTATTGGCGGCACAGGCCCGCGAAGCTGCCCGTAAAGCCCGTCAGCTGGTACAACGCAAAAGCGTGATGACCGGAAGTGGCTTACCGGGTAAACTGGCCGACTGTTCTGATAATGATCCTACCAAATGTGAACTGTATCTTGTCGAAGGAGATTCCGCGGGTGGTACTGCCAAACAAGGCCGTAACCGTAACTACCAGGCAATCCTGCCTCTCCGTGGTAAGATCCTGAACGTAGAAAAAGCGATGGAGCACAAAATCTACGAGGACAATGAAATCAAGAACATCTTTACCGCACTCGGTGTAACCATAGGAACCGAAGAAGATGATAAAGCACTGAATCTTAGCAAACTGCGCTATCACAAGCTTATCATCATGACAGATGCCGACGTGGATGGTAGCCACATTGCGACATTGATCCTGACCTTCGTTTTCCGTTATATGAAAGCCATGGTAGAACAGGGTTATGTGTACATTGCGCAACCACCACTGTACCTCGTGAAAAAAGGTAAAGAACAAACTTACGCATGGACAGAAGAAGAGCGCAAGGCGGCAACCGTAAAACTCGCAGCCGGCGGTAAAGAAGACAGCGTAACGATACAACGTTATAAAGGTTTGGGAGAGATGAACGCAGAACAGCTGTGGGATACTACCATGAACCCTGAACATCGTACCCTGAAACAGGTGACCATTGAAAGCGCTGCAGAAGCAGACCGCGTATTCAGTATGCTGATGGGTGATGAGGTTCCACCACGCAGAGCGTTTATTGAATCGCATGCGAAGTATGCAAAGATCGATGCTTAATTACGTATATACGTTTAGGTTATAAATAAAAAATCCTTCCGCTAAAAACGGAAGGATTTTTTATTTATAACGTTTTGCTTTTTTTTATCCTTCTTTGGTGAGCATATAATTCACTAAAAACTGGTACCCGAAAACACCGATCAGCATAACGGTAACGAATATATTAAAAGGGTCGTTTGTAAAAAAAGTAAACCCTATTCCCAATACGCCGAGGGCAGCGAGCCCCAGTGTATACCATTTTATCACACGTCTGCTCTTTTCACTTTCCGACATATAAAGACCAGCCGAGGGCAGCAACATGACTGCGGTACAAATACACAACGCCAGTAAACTGCTGATATTGGTGATCCAGAATGCAATAGCAGCAAGCAATGATACACTCAGTAACGCTCCTACAATATTGGATACCCTTGTTTGTTCCGGGCTCAGCGCGTATCTACCATACGGATTAAAGCGTAGAAACAGGTTGCTCACCGGTGTAATAAGCCAGGTAGAGATAGCCATTAACGCGAGAACAACGTACAGCGGAAAGAAATATTTATTGGCAATCTGTGTTAGCACAAAAATGGCAACGATGATAGCCCATTGTGTACGGGCTTTTTGCCGGCCCATAAAAAACGCATAATTGAGGAATTGCCGGTACAACCAGTACCTTGCCTTCATGGCCTGTACCATTCCGTTGCGGGCCCAGTCGTTGTTTGGATTTATTTTCAGCGACTCCCTGAAATGTTCCAGCGCTTTGCGGTGATCGCCAGCTTCCAGCCATTTCCAGCCAAGGTTAGCGTGGGTATAGGCGTTTTCAGGGTTATGTTCCAATGCCTCATGCAGATCAGAAAAAGCTTCTTCCTTTTTCCCCAGGCTAAACAAAGCGTGGGAGCGCAGATTGAGACAGGCTTCATCTTCAGGATTTACAGCCAGTCCTTCTTCCGCTTTCTGCAGGGCGGCCTCATATTCCTTTTTATTCAGCAGTATCTGGCTCCACATCGCAAAATAATCTGCATGATGAGGATTGATAGCCACTGCTGCACTGATAGCCCTGATTCCTTCGTTAAACTGATTTTTCTGGAATGCGATCCGGGCCTGCAGATACAGAAAACGATCATCATAAGGTGCAAAGCCAAGCGTATTGGCAGCTACCTGTGCCGCTTCTGCGGTGTTGCCTGTTTCCAGGTAACAGATAGCCAGCAGGAAAAGTCCGTCCGTATCGTGTGCATTAGTGCTCAGGTGCTGACGTAGCGCGGTAAAGGCATCGTCGAAACGGCCTTGTTGCAGCAAAATTTGTGCGCGCTGAATTAGTACAGCCATAAATGTTATTTCTTAATATCCAGGTATTTCAACACATCATCATAAAGCCCGGTTTCATTTGAATACAGCGCATAGTTACGTGCCGTATTAAACCATTCTCTTGTGGTGGGTTTATGCGTTTTAGCGGCTTTTAATAATTCTTTTTGTGTGATCGGTTGTGGTACTCCTTTTTGCAATGCTTCGAGCAATTTTTCTTCGATGGCGATATCCACAATTGCTTTCAGATCTGCTCCGGAGTAACCCGGAGTTGCTTTGGCCAGTGCATTATAATTAATGTCGCTCACAGGCTTATCGCGAAGTTGTAGTTTGAGAATTTCCTCCCGACCATCTGCTTCCGGCGGCGCTACAAAAATAATCCTGTCGAAACGGCCAGGGCGGCGGAATGCCGGGTCCAGGCTCCAGGGGGCATTGGTAGCGCCAATGATAAGGATGTTTTCGTTGCTGGCGGCGATGCCATCCATTTCTGCCAGGAACTGGTTGATAATATGCGTTGCGCCTGACTGACGGAGTGCGGAACGGTTGGCGCCAAGTGCATCTACCTCATCAAAAAACAACACGCAAGGCTTACTCTGCCGGGCCAGTTCAAAAAGGCTATGCAGGTTCTTTTCGCTGGTACCTACCCACATATCAAGCACATCGTGAATACCTACATTGATGAACTCTGCCTGTATTTGGCCTGCGGTGGCTTTGGCCAGGTATGTTTTACCACAACCGGGAGGGCCATATAATAAAATACCTCCGCCGGCTTTTTTACCATAAGCTTTATAAAGATCCGGGAATTGCAGGGGCTTGATAATTTTCAGGTCTATTTCCTGCTTTTCTCTTTCCATACCGCCCACATCGGAAAAATTGATCTCCGGTTTTTCCAGCATAAACATATTTTCCACTTCTTCTTCTTCCTCATCATCTCCGCTAAAAGAAGCCGGGGCTGATTGGGCAACCCGGAAAAGTCCATCCAGTGCTTCATCGCGGAAGCCCGGATTTATTTGCAGTAAATGCTGATATATTTCCTTTGCCTGTGGTATGGACTGCTCTTTCACCAGGATGCGGCAATGCAATAACAATGCGTCAAAATGATCCGGCTCGCGATGTTCCAGTTGTTCCAGCACCACGATGGCCGCTGAGTATTTTTGCTGATGATAAAATGTACGCGCCAGTCCAAGCTGTGCAGCGGTATTGGAAGAAGAAAGTTCAAGCACTTTTCTGTATTGTTCTTCCGCGGCGGTATATTCATAATCCTGCAGTAGTACCTGCGCCAGGTGCATGCGTAAAGGCACATTCTCCGGCGAAAACTGTACCGCCTCCTGTAATTGCTTTATTACTTCCGATGACATAATGTGCTTTTAATTGATTGTTCAGTACCCCGTAATAATACGCAATTCGGGTTCAAAAAAATTGTTAATTATCGTATTCCACCTACACTGGAGAAGCAGTAAGATGAAAACGAAGCGGCCTACTCAAAAAAACAATTAATTAATTTCATATCCATATATAATTTATTTAATTCATTATTTTTTATATATATTGCACCCGTATTATCCCTATGCCAACAGAACAGACCAGTATCCTATGATAATTTGAATTATTGCTGGCCGCAACCATAGCGGCCGGCACTGGTTTTCTCCTGACTAAAAATGGCATACCGAAACAAAAAACTATTGCGTTATGCGTATGAAATTATTCTTCATAACCCTTGCAGTTGCATTGGGAATTGGTTTGAGTGCCTGCGATTCAACAAAAGAAGACATACAGCCTTCCACCAGTTTTACTTTTAAGTTGGATAAAGATGTTTATCAATCTAACGCTACCGAAGCCTATGTTACCGACACCATATATAAAGGTGTAAAAACGCTGGTAGTAGATGGCGTAACCAATAACTTTGGTTACCATATGGAGCTGATGATCAACTTCCCCGATTCTCTCCGGGCAGGTACCTTTACAAATACTGAAATGTCGCTGATGAGCATACAGCAGAAAGGAACCGGCTACCTGGGTAAAAATATCAAAGTAAATATAACGAGCATTAATAGTAAACACGCGGAGGGTACCTTCTCCGGTGTATTAACAAATGGTGATATCGAAAAACCTTTAACGGACGGGACTTTTAAAGTCGAAATTTATTAAACATCATTTTTATGATTTTTCACACCTGCCCTGTCTGTTTAGACAGGGCTTTTTTCGTATATACGTTAAGGTTATATTATTTTGTTTATTGTTCACCTTGAGTTAACAAATAATTTATACTGCATTTTGTCTGGTCTGTTAACATTAAGGTTATATTCTCCTCCAAAACTAATATTATTTTAACTCAAAAAATCAATATTTGTCTTTTTAATAGCTGCTTTATGTACTCCTTAACAATTCCGTAATAATCTGTTAACATTCTGGTTGTTTTAGACTGTTTCCTTTGCACCTGTAAATACTTACAGACAGTTTATGAAATCATTCTTTACGCTACTAGCTAGCTTACTTGTAATCATTTTTTTCAACAACGCGCAGGCGCAGGTAACCACTTCCGTTATATCGGGTAAAGTAGCCGATCCGGGTGGACAAGCCATCCCCGGCGTTACTGTTGTTGTTGTCAATAACAGCACTGGCGCCAAATCCGGTGTGCAAACAAATACCGACGGACGTTATATCCTGCCTAACCTGAATCCAGGTGGTCCTTATACAATCACTGTTTCATTTATAGGATATAAGAAAGAAGTAAAAGGAGACGTAAACCTTGGTTTGGGAACAACCAACTTCAACTTCAAATTACAGGAAGAATCTACCGCCCTCAGTGAAGTTGTGGTAACCGGTAACGCCGGTGGTGGTAAATCCGGTACAAGAGTAGGACAGGAGCAGATCAAAACCCTGCCAACCCTGAGCCGCAGCCTGCAGGATCTGACAAAAGTTACTCCGCAGAGTAACAACAACTCTTTCCTCGGTACCAACTACCGTTACAACAACGTAACATTGGATGGTGCTATCAACAACGACGCGATTGGTTTCAGCCCTTCCTTAGGTGGACAGAGCAGCACCAGCGGTCAGCCAGGTAGCAGCACCCGTACTAACCCCGTGTCACTGGATGCGATCCAGGATGTACAGGTTTTACTGGCTCCATTTGATGTGAAAGTAGGTAACTTCCTCGGTGGTAGCGTAAACGCGGTAACCCGCAGCGGTACCAACGAAGTACACGGTTCCATCTATGGTTATGGCCGTAACGCTTCCATGATCGGTAAAAACAACGCCGGTGACGGATCTAAATTACCCAGCGATTTTCATGAATACCAAACAGGTGTTCGGGTAGGATTCCCTATTATCAAGAATAAATTATTCTTCTTCACCAACGAAGAAATTACCCGTCGTGTAGACCCGGTGATCCTCGCGGCAGGTTCTGCTGATGGTGGCGGTATCTTAACTGAAAAAGATGCAGCCGATATCACCGCTCTCATGAAATCATATGGCGTTGACGCAGGTACTGCCGGTAACACCAGCATCTACTCCAATTCCAATAAATTCTTCAACAGGTTAGACTGGCATATCAATGAGAAACACCAGTTGTCTCTCCGTAATAACACCATTACCTCTGAAGCTACCAACCTGGAACGCGATCAGCAAAACTTCCGTTTCAAAGGCATCGACTTCAAACAGGTAAATAACCAGTCATCTACTGTTGCTGAACTGAAAAGCAATTTCAGCAGCACCTTAGCTAACAGCCTGATCGTGGGTTACTCTTCCGTTCATGACTACAGAGACCCATTGTCTGATCCTGCTGTTCCGCAGATCCAGATTAAAGGAAGAACACCAGGTTCTACCATCTTCCTGGGTACTGACCGTGAAGGAAGTATCTTTAACATGAAGCAAAAAACGTTTGAAGTAACTGATAACGTAACCCTGTTTAAAGGTAACCACACCATTACTATTGGTACACACAACGAGTTCTATAATATCACTTACGGCTTCGTAAACTCCTGGAACGGACGCCTGGATTACGACAGCATCGGCGCATTCCTGAATAATAACCCAGCCCGTGTACGTGGTAACTATAACTACACCAACAACTCACGCGATTATATCATGAATAATCCTCCTGCTCAGTTCAAAGTTAATTTGCTGAGCTTATACGGACAGGATGAAATTCAGCTGACAGATCGCTTCAGAATAACGCCGGGTTTACGTTTGGACTACACTGGTATTCCTAACAAACAACCGCTGAGCGATAAAACTATCAAAGCAACAGAAGATCCTAACTACGGTACTACTTATACCTATACCAAACCAAAGGATATCAAAAACGACTTCCTGAACAATGTACAGTTCTCTCCACGCTTAGGATTTAACTACGATATTAAAGGCGACAACAGCCTGGTACTGCGTGGTGGTAGCGGCTTATTCACCGGCCGTATTCCTTTTGCATGGATAGGTTACGCTTACTATAATAATGGTGTAACTTATGGCGCTTACGATCAGAAGTCTTCATCCAAGCCGTTTGTTAACTCCCCTCTTCCTGCTGCCAAACCTTCACCTAATGGTATCGCAGACTTCGCGGCACAGAACGGTGTAAATGTTAAAGATGCAGCGGGTGCTACACAGGTGGATATGATTGACAACAACTTCAAAATGCCGCAGGTATGGAGAAGCAGCCTGGCCCTGGATTATACTACCCACGACCAGTGGAAATTCAGCATCGAAGGTATCTATACAAAAGTGGTAAAGGATCTGCAGTTCCAACAGGTGAACCTGGTAGATAATCCTACTTACTATGCTTACGATGTAAACAAACAACAGCCAATTTTCTCCGGTAAAAAAATCAATTCGCTGTATACAAACGCTTACTTGCTGTCTAACACCGACAAAGGTTATCGCTACAGCATCACCGGTCAGATCTCTAAAGTGTTTCCTTTTGGCCTGAACTTTATGACTGCCTATACTTACGGACAGGCTAAAGATATCACCAACGGTATCCGTAACTCTATGGAGTCTAACTGGCAGCTGAACCAGGCACTGAACCCAAATAACCCAGGTCTGGCTTACTCTAACTTCGATGTTCGTCACCGTATCGTTGCTACTGTTAGCTACAAACAGGATTTTGGTACAAAAGGAAAATGGGTATCTAACTTCTCTGTATTCTTTAATACTTCTTCCGGTTTGCCATTTAGCTATGGTTTCGTAAACGCTACCATACAGGGTACTCCGCAACAGGTGAGCCTCGCTTACATTCCGAAAGATGTTGCTGAAGCCACTAACTTCTTCACTGATAAAGTGGGCGGACAAACAGCTGCACAACAGGCTGCTGCTTTCATGAGCTTTGTAGATGGTAACAAATACCTGAGCGGACGTAAAGGAGACTTTACAGAACGTAACGGTGGTCGCACACCATGGAATACACAGGCCGACTTCCGTTTCAGCGAAGAGTTTAACTTCAAGGCTGGTAAAAAAGTACACACTATCACATTGACTTATGATATCGTGAACCTTACCAACCTGCTGAACAAAGACTGGGGTATTTCCTACTTCTCACCAAACACCTTCAATTCCTCTGCGAGTGTGGGTCTGAGCCCAACCGGCAAAGTAGTAAACAACTATCCTACTTACAACTTTACTCAGCCTGGTACACCGTATTCAAAAGATTTCTTTGCATCACGTCATCAGATGCAACTGGGTCTGAGATACAGTTTCTAATTTAACCAGTCTTTATAACTAAAAAGAGGTTGTTCCGCTGGAACAACCTCTTTTTTTATTATTACATCTCCCGGTGTAATTACTTAATCGCAAATACAGCTCTTACTTCTGCGCGGATCTTAATGGTTTTGAAATCAATATCTGAAGCGGCTTCTTCACCACCTGCAGATTTAGCCATATAGTTAGCCATCATCGGGCGAACATCGCTATAGTTGTCGGTAGCTATTTCCTGGATTTCAATTATGCCATCAATTTTATTTCCGATAGCGTTCAGCATATATTCTGCTTTTTCTTTTGCGGCCTGTAAGGCTTTAATTTTCACTTCTTTGCGGTAAGCTTCCATTTTACTGGAAGAATAAGAAGCAATTCTTGCGCTTTCTATTCCTTCTGCATCTACTGCGCCGAGAATTTCATTTATTTTATCCAGCTTCGTTAACTTAAGACGGTATTGTTTACGCGCCATAAATTCCTGCGGGTCTTTTTTCTTGCGTAAAATTTCAAAGTTGTTACCATACACATTTTCGATGGTGAAATCAGCCTTTGGAATACCTGCATCTGCTACGGCTTTCTGTAATTGTTTTTCCAGTGTACTGATCTCCACTTTGTTTTTTCCTTTCAGATACTCCCTTAAAGAGATGTTGAAATAAATTTCATCCGGTGTTATTTCCAGTTCTGAAGATCCGTTGACTTCAATCTTTTTTACCGGTTGCTTATCTGCCTGTTGTGCAAAAGTGCTCAGAGCAAAAAATAATCCTGCGGCTAATAACATTACCTTTTTCATGTGTCGATGTTTTCTATTGTTTAAAAAATTAGTTTCCGTTTTTAATTACATCCTCATGATGCGATGTTTGAAAGTGATTCCACAAAAGGCATTCTATAAAGTTTTGTTAACGCACATTTACAGAAATAGCACTATACATTTCATCTTATGAATGAAACGATTACAAAGGAATTATGTTACAGGAGCATTATTTCCGGCTATCGGTCATAGCCTTGAGGAAGTCGTACAGGTCGTTCATATTACGGATACGGGAGGCCACCAGCATAAAGTTTTTGCCTACCTGTTTCAGTTTGGCGTTGTTTGTACGGGTTTGGATATACGTTAATATATGGTTGAACGTAGGCGATTCGAAGTAAGGAGAATCGGGGTTATTAATAAAGTAGCAGCGCAGGTTTTCTTCTTTGAGCATCATTTTTTCGAAGCCCAGCTGTATAGCCATCCAGCGGCAGCGGATAGCGGTCAGGAGGTCTTTCACCGGCTCCGGCATTGGGCCAAAGCGATCTATCATATCGTTGGCAAAAGCCTGCAGCTTGCCTTCTTCCATGATATTATCCAATTCCTGGTAAAGGTTCAGTCTTTCCTGGATACTTTCTATATAGGTATCCGGAATCAATATTTCCAGGTCTGTATCGATGGTACAGTCGCTGACGAAGTCCTTCTTTTCTTCCAGCTGATCTTTAAACAGGTCGCGGAATTCATTTTGTTTCAACTCACGGATGGCTTCGTCCAGGATTTTCTGGTACATATCGAAGCCTATTTCCGCCATGAAGCCGCTTTGTTCGCCTCCTAACAGGTTACCGGCACCGCGGATGTCGAGGTCGCGCATGGCAATCTGGAAACCGCTTCCCAGTTCGCTGTGCTGCTCCAGTGTTTGCAGGCGTTTACGGCTATCGGAAGGCAATGTGCTCATAGGCGGGGCCAGCAGGTAGCAAAACGCTTTCTTGTTGCTCCGGCCTACGCGGCCGCGCAGCTGGTGCAGATCACTCAGCCCAAAATGATGGGCGTTATTGATAATGATGGTATTGGCATTGGGAATATCCACCCCGCTTTCCACGATGTTCGTGCATACCAATACATCATATTTGCGGTCAATGAAATCGAGGATCACTTCTTCCAACTGATGACCTTCCAGTTGTCCATGTGCTGTTGCGATAGATAAGTCGGGGCATAAACCCTGGATCAAACCTGCCATTTCTTTCAGTCCCTTTACCCTGTTGTGGATAAAGTAAACCTGTCCGCCTCTTTCGGCTTCGTAGTAAATGGCGTCGCGGATAAGATCCTGGTTAAACACCTGTACTTCTGTTTCAATGGCTTGCCGGTTAGGCGGTGGCGTATTGATCACAGAAAGGTCACGGGCACCCATCAACGAAAACTGCAGTGTACGCGGTATAGGCGTTGCCGTTAGTGTGAGGGTGTCTACATTATGTTTTATCTGTTTCAGTTTTTCTTTGGCAGAAACACCGAATTTTTGTTCTTCATCTACTACCAGCACGCCAAGGTCTTTGAACTTCACTTCCTTGCCCAGCAGGGAATGCGTGCCGATGATGATATCAATTTTTCCTTCTTCGAGACGTTTGAGCGTTTCCTTTTTTTCTTTGGAAGACTTAAACCTGTTGAGATAGTCCACTGTGCATGGGAAATCTTTCAGGCGGTCAGCAAATGTTTTGTAGTGTTGAAACGCCAGGATGGTAGTAGGTACCAGTACGGCAGCCTGTTTACCATCTACAATAGATTTGAAGGCAGCACGTATGGCTACTTCGGTTTTACCAAAACCCACGTCACCGCATACCAGGCGATCCATAGGCGCCGGTGACTCCATATCACGTTTTACATCTGCAGTAGCTTTGCTCTGGTCAGGTGTGTCTTCGTAAATAAAAGAAGCTTCCAGCTCTGTTTGCAAATAGGTGTCCGGCGTATGTGCAAAGCCTTGCTGGGCTTTACGTACGGCATACAGCTGTATCAGATCTTTTGCGATATCTTTTACCTGCGTTTTGGCTTTCTCCTTCAGCTTATCCCAGGCATCGCTGCCCAGCTTATTCACTTTAGGTTCTACGCCTTCCTTGCCGGTGTATTTACTGATTTTGTGCAGGGAGTTGATATTTACATACAACAGGTCATTGTTTTTGTAAATAATGCGGATGGCTTCCTGCATTTTACCACCTACCTCAATTTTCTGCAAACCGCTGTACATACCCACCCCATGATCGATATGTGTTACAAAGTCGCCCGACTGCAGCTCCCGCAAGGTTTTCATGGTAATCGCCTTATTCTTGTTATAGGCTTGTTTTACCTTGTATTTGTGGAAGCGCTGGAAGATCTGGTGATCTGTATAACAGGCCAGTTTCAGCGAGTGATCAATAAATCCGCTGCTGATAGCAACAGGGATGGGGAAGAATACAAAATCGGCTTTCAGGTCCTCGAAAATACTCCGCAATCTTTCGAGCTGACGCGGGTTATCTGAGAATATAAAAAGGGAATATTTGCTGCTGTTATGTTTGCCGAGGTCTTTGATCAGCAGGTCAAACTGCCGGTTAAACACGGGCTGTTCCTGTGTATCAAAAACGATAGATTCCGCAGCGTAGCCATTTTCCGATAACCAGTCTTTATTGCCAAAAACGATGGTCGATCTTTTCAACAGTTGTTCCAGCAGCGGAGCGGCTTTCACAAAGTCGTCTTCTTTCAGCACCATTTCCTCGTCTTCGTCTACTCTTACCTTCTGCCCGGTGAGCAGGAAGTCGTCGAGACGTTGCTCCATTTGTTCGATCACGCCCTGTACATAGGAGGGATCTTTCATCCATACTACGGTATTGGTAGGAAGAAACTCTGTGAGGGGGGTTTTGCCATGATCGGTGCTGCCACCATGAGTATCCATATTGGCGATGAGGGTAACCGTGGAGAGTTTGCGCTCACTCAGCTGCGACTCGGGATCAAACAGGCGTATGGAGTCGATATCTTCTCCAAATAATTCTATACGGTATGGCTTTTCGTTACCAAAAGAGTAGATATCCAGGATACCGCCTCTTACGGCGTACTGGCCGGGTTCATAAACAAAATCTGTTGCATGAAAGCCCCAGCTTACCAGCTGTTCCAGCAGGGGATCTACCTTTAGTACATCACCTACTTTCAGTTGTACCATGTTGGCGCTGAAAGCCTGGTTACCGGCTACTTTCTCCCAGAGTGCTTCCGGGTAGGTAACCAGTATTTTTTTACGGACGGTGTCGCCGGAAAATTTCATGAGTGCCTCTGTGCGCAGCATGCTATGACTGCTGTTGATCTCGTGAAACTGGCCTGCTTTTTTAAAGGAGTCCGGGAAATAGAAAATATCCAGTGCCTGGCTGAGTTGTTCCAGATCGTTATGGAAATAGGCTGCCTCCTCTTTATCGTTTAAGATAAAGAGATGGTTCGCATCTGCATGCGCCCAGGTGCTAACTGCCACAAAGTTTATTGCACTCCCACTAATGTTGGAAAGCTGAAAGTATTGTGGGGTGGGTGATTGTATCCCCTTCACCAGCGACTGCAGGCGAGCATCACGTTGAAATAGTTGTAATACAGCCTGTAAATTCATGAAGACTGCAAAGGTAAAGAAGATTTACCGATTTTGATATTGGCCGATCAAGATATTTAGGCGTTGTTAATCCCGTGCTGCGGCGGCGTAATCAAATAACAAAATATCTAAATAAGAAAAATGCCGAATTTTTACTATATTCAGTGAAACCAAAAACTTACTTCCATGCTGGACCTATGGCACACAGGCATCGTTACAAAGTTGGTGGATGAAACCCACAACACCCGCCGCTTTTGGATCGAGGTACCGGACATGGAGCGGTTTGACTTTAAACCGGGGCAGTTCGTAACGCTTGACCTGCCTATTCACGAGAAAAAGAACAAACGCTGGCGTAGTTATTCCATAGCCTCTCATCCCGACGGCACGAATGTATTTGAATTGGTGATCGTGTTACTGGAGGGAGGATTAGGAAGTACCTACCTGTTTAACGAAATAAAGGTGGGAAGTGAGTTATTGTTGAGGGGGCCCCAGGGAATTTTCGTACTCCCGCAACCGTTAGATAAAGAATTATTCCTTATTTGTACCGGTACCGGCATTGCTCCATTCCGTTCTATGGCGCATTATATCCGGGAACATGCCATTCCGCACCAGCCTATCCACCTCATTTTCGGCGTTCGCTACCAGCACGACCTGCTTTATGCAGAAGAAATGAAACAGCTGGCAGCAGAGCTCCCGGGCTTTAACTATATCCCTACTTTGTCGAGGGAGGAAAACTGGACGGGCAAAAAAGGTTATGTACACAGCGTGTATGAAGAGCTGTTACAAAACGATAAACGACCTGCCAATTTCTTTCTTTGCGGCTGGAAAGCCATGATCGATGAGGCCAAGCAGCGTATACAGGCGCTGGGATACGACCGGCATGATATCCACCAGGAATTGTACGGGTAATTATTTTTCTTCTAAAAATGGCAGCCAGGGATCCATTCAGGCAGAGGGTGATTATCTGTACAAGAAGGGATTGCACATAGAAAGGGCTATGACAGTTATCAATGTACGTATAGGCATAAACGTGTGCCTGCACATTTATAACGGTCATAGCCCGTATAAGTTACTAGAGGATTTTATCTAATACCCGTTGCTTTACAGCTGTCAGCGGGATGCGTTCCTGTTCCATGCTGTCGCGGTGGCGGATGGTCACCATACCATCTTCTTTGGTCTGGTGATCGATAGTAACGCAGAAAGGAGTGCCGATGGCATCCTGGCGGCGATAACGTTTTCCAATAGCATCTTTTTCTTCGTAGAAGCAATGGAAAGCAGTTTTACATTCATTCATCAGCGCTCTGGCTACTTCCGGTAAACCATCCTTTTTGGTAAGCGGGAAAATCGCCAGTTTAATGGGCGCCAGCTTAGCCGGCAGGCGCAGCACCACGCGGCTATCCTGTTTATCAGCAGTACTCAGGTCTTCTTCTGCATATGCGTTACAGATTGTCAGCAGGAACATACGATCCAAACCGATAGAAGTTTCTATTACGTAAGGCACATAGTTCTGGTTGATTTCTGTATCGAAATACTGAATTTTTTTCTTGCTGTATTCCTGGTGTTGTTTCAGATCAAAATCGCCACGGGAGTGGATGCCTTCCACTTCCTTGAAACCGAATGGGAATTCGTATTCAATATCTACTGCAGCATCTGCATAGTGCGCTAATTTCACGTGATCCTTGAAATGGTATTTAGCCGGATCAGTGCCCAGGCTCAGGTGCCATTGCATGCGTTCCTCTTTCCATTTCTCATACCATTCCTGCTGAGTGCCAGGGCGTACAAAGAACTGCATTTCCATTTGCTCAAATTCGCGCATACGGAAAATAAACTGGCGGGCTACGATTTCATTTCTGAAGGCCTTACCAATTTGTGCAATACCGAAAGGCACTTTCATCCTACCGGTTTTCTGTACGTTGAGGAAGTTTACAAAAATACCCTGTGCTGTTTCCGGACGCAGGTATATTTCGCTGGCCTCATCGGTCACGCTGCCCAGCTGAGTGGAGAACATCAGGTTAAACTGACGTACTTCTGTCCAGTTAACGGTGCCACTGATACTGCATTTTATCTTATTGTTTTCAATTAATGTTTTGAGTCCTGCGAAGTCGTTTTCCTTCAGCAGTTCATCCATTTGTGCCAGCAAGGCATCACCGGCTTCCTGGGATAATGTTTCTGCGTGGCCTTCAATGAGGTGATCTACGCGGTAGCGTTTTTTGCTATCCTTGTTATCGATCATTGGGTCGCTGAAATTATCCACGTGTCCGGATGCCTTCCAGGTGGTAGGATGCATGAAGATGGCCGCATCGATCCCCACGATATCTTCGTGTAACTGGGTCATGCTTTTCCACCAGTAATCCTTAATGTTTTTCTTCAGTTCAGCCCCGTATTGACCGTAATCATATACTGCGCTAAGTCCATCGTAAATTTCGCTGGACTGAAAAACAAAACCATATTCTTTACAATGCGATATGATCGCCTGGAATTTATTCTGATCTGTAGACATAGTGGCGCAAAGATAAAGGCCAATTTTGAAAATACGTATGCGATTATTAAATTATTTATAAAGATATATACAACAGCTCGTTTACCCTTCCTGCACCGCTTCCGGCTCGTGGGGAACCTCTATTTGTTTGATCCAAACGGCGTATTCGTTGGGATAGATCTGCGCCCCTGAATGTTGTACATATACCCGGGTAAATACGGCCCCAAAGTAGAGGATGGCTGCGGAATAGTATACCCAAAGCAATATGATTACAATGGAGCCGGCGGCGCCGTAGGTGGAGCTCACCTTGCTGGCGCCGAGGTAATATCCTATGGCAAATTTACCGAGCATAAAAAGGATTGCTGTTGCAATAGCGCCCACCCTTACGTCTTTCCACCTGATACGCGCATCCGGCAACACCTTGAAGATAATGGCGAAAAGCGTGGCGATGACTACAAAAGGCACTACAAAATCGGCCAGGGAGAACAGGATACCGGAGGTTAATTTTCCCGGCAGCAGGCTCACTACCAGTGAGGAGAACAGCTCTACCAGGCCGTTGATCGCCAGCGATACCAGCAGGATAAAGCCCATGCTTACCACGAGTGAAAAGGAGAGGAGCCGGTTCAGGATCATACGTAATAAGCCGTTCTTTTTGGGTTTTGATTTTAACCGCCAGATATGGTTGATGGAATCCTGTATTTCTGCAAATACCCCGGTAGCGCCAATCACCAGGGTAACAAAACCTACAATGGTAGCCCAGCTCATGTCGCCGGAAAGGGAAGCGTTTTTAATCATGTTCTGGATCTGCACTGCAGCATCGTTGCCCACCAACCCCCTGATCTGTCCATAAATGTTACCCTCGATAGCATCTCTGCCAAGGAACAGGTCACATAAAAAAATGATAATGATCAACATCGGGGCAACGGAGAAGATCGTATAATAAGCCAATGCTGCGCTGAGTTTCAGCACTTTATCCTCGATAAATTCGTTACCGGATTGTTTCAGTACCTGCCAGAGCGTTTTTATTCTTCGCTGTTTTTGCATAACAGTATTTTACCAGCAGCACACAAAAAGCGTGCAGGCTGTATCAGGGTTTTAGTTTAGGGTTGTTATGATGCCGTTGCGCATCCCGGATATTTTTCTTTTCAAAGTTTTTCTCCAATGCCACTGTCATATCAATACCGGTTTGATTGGCGATACAGAGCAGCACCCACATTACATCGGCCAATTCGTCTGCCAGCAACTTTTTGTTATCACTTTCCTTCGATGACTGATCTCCATATTTACGGGCCATGATGCGGGCCACTTCTCCCACTTCTTCCGTAAGTATAGCCATGTTGGTTAATTCGCTGAAATAACGCACTCCCGTGGTGTTTATCCAGTTATCAATTTTTTGCTGGGCTTCCTGAATGGTCATGGATTATTTTTTATTTATTAAAGATAACAGATTGACTGCATTGCCGCCGTCTTTATTCCCGTTGATGAGAATCGATGATAATGGTAACAGGGCCATCGTTCAGCAGGGTAACTTTCATATCTGCCCCAAAAATTCCCCTTTGAATGACGGTACCCAGGTCCTGCTCCAGTTGAACGATCATTTTTTCGTACAGCGGAATCGCAATATCGGGCTTACTGGCACGGATATACGAAGGCCGGTTTCCTTTTTTTGTAGATGCATGTAACGTAAATTGGCTTACCAGTAAAATATCGCCGTGTACCTCTTTTACGGACAAATTCATTACATCATTATCGTCGTTAAAAATCCGGAGGTTCACAATTTTGCTGCTCAGCCACCGGATATCTTCCATGGTGTCAATATCTTCTATGCCCAGCAATACCAGCAAGCCCTGTTGTATTTGCCCGGTAACGGCGCTGTCGACTGTAACAGCAGCGGAACTGACACGTTGTATAACTACCCTCATGATGTGTTTTTTGACGACGGGAAATTAATGCAATCGGCTGAATAAGTAACATTCCGGCGTGCGGAGGGAGTATTCCTCATCCCGGTTACATTATAAAACATAAAGAAAACGGCGTATTCGCTGCAGTTTTAATAAATTGCCCTTCTTTTATGCTTTTTTATATTATAAACTAATTATACATGAATATCAATGTGACCACTGAAATCACGTTTCGTACCGCCCGCAGCGGAGGCAGCGGAGGGCAAAATGTGAACAAGGTGGAAACCATGGTGGAAGGCTATTTCAATATTATGGCCTCTGCCCTGTTAACCCAGGAACAGAAAACGATGCTGATGGAGAAGTTGTCGAACCGCATTAATGCGGATGGACTACTGCAGGTAAAATCACAGACGGAGCGTACCCAACTGGGTAACAAGCAAATGGTGGTTGCCAAAATGAACGATATGATCAGCAAGGCGCTGATCCCTCGTAAAAAGCGGGTACCTACCCGGCCATCCAAAGCCGCCAGGGAAAAAAGAATCGAATCGAAAAAGCGGTTATCAGATAAAAAACAACAACGCAGGGGCGGCTTTGAGTAGCGGACAAGCCGGAACCGGGCCCACCCTGTTCTTCATTAATCTGGCATTCGTAACTCGTAATTCGTATTTTGCACCAAAATATTTGGGAATTGAGTATTAAGAAACTGGCAGGACAAACGGTGTTTTATGGGTTAAGTAATATTGTGAGCAAACTGCTCAATTATTTTCTTACACCTTTCTATCTAACCATTTTAACCCGTGCATCATTCGGGGAAATGTCCAACGTTTATGCCTATATTCCTTTTGCCAATATTGTACTGACCTATGGAATGGAAACGGCATTTTTCCGTTTTGCCCAAAAAGAGAATAAGGCGCATGTGCTGGGTACTTCTACGATTTCCCTGTTATTGTCGACCATTAGTATCACTATCCTGTTATTAATGTTAAGGTCGCCGGTTATCAACTCTTACGCCGGTGAGCTGGCGGGGTTAAACGGGCATCCTACCTATTACACCTACGTGATATTGCTGATGGCTTTTGATGCGCTCACAGCCATTCCATTTGCCCAGCTACGACTGGAGGGCCGGCCGGTAAGGTATGCCGCCATTCGTATAGCCGGAATAGTTACTACTATTTTCTTCAATATCTTTTTCCTGGCTATTTGTCCGAAGCTATATGCCTCAGGGCACCACTGGTTGCCGGATCTGCAGAGCGGAAGCGACCAAACGGGATATATCTACCTCAGTAATATGCTGGGCAGTGCCCTTACCCTGGTATTGTTTCTTCCCCAGATCCGTAAAATCGAATGGAAATTTGATACCGGCCTATGGAAGCAGATGATGCATTATGCCTTGCCCCTGATTGTAGTGGGTATGGCGGGTATGGTAAATGAAACCTTCGACAGGGCCTGGTTTTTACCCCAGTTCCTGCCGGGCGACAATATGGAAGCCAAAAAGGAGATCATTGCCCTTTACAGTGCCAATTACAAGCTGGCCATCCTGATCACCATGTTCATACAGGCATTCCGGTTAGGCGCCGAGCCCTTTTTCTTTAAACAGGCAGAAAGCGGCGATCCCAGGAAAATGTATGCCCGGATCATGAAGCTGTTTGTGATCATGCTCTGCTTTATGTTCCTGTTTGTAAGTCTTTACCTGAATGTATGGAAAGCGTTTCTCCGGGTACCGTTTTACTACCAGGGTATGCGTATAGTGCCTGTGCTGCTGCTGGCTAACATGTTCCTCGGCATTTACTACAACCTGACTATCTGGTTCAAGCTCACCGACCGCACCAAAACAGGAGCGGTGATCACCATCATAACGGCGGTACTGGCTTTCCTGCTAAACTACTGGTGGATCCCGGTGATGGGCTACTATGGCGCCGCGCTGGCAACCATGGTATGTTACTTCATACAGATGGTGATCTGCTATGTTTGGGGCCAAAAGTACTACCCCATCCCTTACCATCTCCCTAAACTCATTACCTATATGGGACTGGCTGTAGGTATATACTATGTGTTTAGCTGGCTGAACGGGCAGGTATTATCCCCGAAAGATATTTACGCCCTCAAACCCCTTCCCCTCGCAGTGGCTACCGCTTTCTTTGCTGCTTATGCCTGGTTTATTTTCCGTATGGAGAAGAAGGAGTTTGCCCGGTTTCCGGTAATCGGGAAGTTCGTCCGGTGAAGCAGCTTTGAGTTTTCAGGTAAGAAATGGATTGTGTTTCTTTTCAAACCCAATAGTGGTGGCTGGTCCATGGCCAGGGAATACCCTTACCTCATCCGGCAGTACAAACAGCTTTTCCCGGATACTATTCAGCAGGGTGTTATGGTTACCTCCCGGCAGGTCGGTACGGCCAATGCTCTGGTAAAACAACACATCGCCGCCAATGATAAACTGCTGCCCGGGGCAATAAAACGATACGCTACCGGGAGAGTGGCCAGGAGTAAACAATACATTTAATTCGTACTCCCCGAAAAGGATCTTTTCCCCTTCCAGCAGGTAACGGCCGGCCATAGGGGAGGGCTCAAACGGTATATTGTACATGGCGCCTACCTGCTGGGAATTGTCCAGTACGGGTTGCTCCAGCTCATGAAACTCCGGGAGCACTTTATACGTATCTGCTACCAGCTTATTACCGAAAATATGATCAAAGTGACAGTGCGTATTCAATAATCTTATAACATTTAACCCGTGTGTTTGTATATATTGTAATAATTCTTTTCTTTCGTCCTGAAAATAACATCCCGGGTCTATAATTATACATTCCTTTTTACCGTTAATAAGCAGAAAGGTGTTTTCTTGTAGTGGACCAAAAGTGAATTGTTGTATTTCAATCATTGCTACCCGATTTTTTTAGGCTAATTTTAAAACAGATCACAATATTATCAATACTTTCTGTATGAACAGATTTATTACCAGGTTATTATTCCACGGTACCCTATTACTTGGAACGATAGTATCGCAAGCCCAGACTAATACAGTAGAATTCGGCCAAAATCGTGTGCAGTTCAAAAACTTTAAGTGGAGATACTATCAAAGCCGGCATTTCAACACCTATTTCAGCCAAAACGGGCTTGAACTTGGTAAGTATGCCACCCAGGTAGCCGAAAAGGAATTACCCCAGCTGGAACAGTTCATGGAGAGCAACCCCAGACAGCGGATCAATATTGTGGTGTATAACTCCTTCGGGGAGATGAAGCAATCCAATATCGGGATCGGGATAGAATGGCAGAATACCGGTGGGGTAACGAAGCTGGTTGGTAATAAAATGATCGTTTATTTTGACGGCAATCACGAACATCTCCGCCGGCAAATACGGCAGGGGATTGCCCGGATTATGCTCGAAACACTGCTTTTTGGGGAAGATATCGGCGAATTTGCCGGTAACGCTGCCCTGATAGACTTCCCTAAATGGTTCACAGATGGCTTCATAGGCTATGCCGCCGAAAACTGGACCGCCGAACAGGATGAAGAACTGAAGCTGATCCTGATGTCAGGTAAATACAGCAACTTCAACGCCCTCGCCTACGATCACGGTTTTCTTGCCGGTCAGGCATTCTGGTACTATGTGGAAAGCAAATATGGCAAGGATGCCGTGCCTTACCTCATGTACATCACCCGCATTAACCGGGGACTGAAAAAAGGCTTTGAACAGGTATTAAACCAAACACCCAAAAAAGCAACAAAAGACTTCTTTACCTTTTACCAAAAGAGATTCCAGGAAGATAACCGCCGGAGAAAGACATCCGCCAAAGGCCGTACCATCGTAGCCCAGGAAATTACTCCTAAAGCAGATTACTACCGCTTTAATCCCAACCCGAAAAATAATTCCTACGCCGTGGTGCAATTCAGAAAAGGCGTTTACCGGGTACAGATACAACTGGGATGGAACAAGCCCAAGGTGTTACTCCACAGCGGTGTAATGCAGCTGGCTAACCAGGTGGATCCGAACTATCCGCAGATGGCCTGGAATACAAAAGGCAACCGCCTTGCAGTAATATATGAGCATGAAGGCAAAACCAAACTGATGATCTATGACCTGATCACCCGCACCACTATACGCCTGGAGCTCAACCAGTTTGACCGTGTAATAGACTTCAAATATATGCCGGTACAGGAAAATACCCTGTTACTATCGGCCGTGAAAAACGGTCATACCGACATTTTCACCTATAACATCAGTAATTCTAAAACAGAACAGATCACCAACGATGTATACGATGACCTGGATCCTTCTTTTGCCGCCTTCCCCGGCAAAAGCGGTATCCTTTATTCTTCCAACAGGTTTTCACCCAAAGGAAGGGGTAGCGATACTTCGCTGATGAACCGGCCTTTTAACATCTTTATGGTGGATAACTGGAACAAGAGTTCTGAAAAGCAGATCACGCAGCTGACTGAGCTCCGGTATGGTAACGCCAAACTGCCTATGCAGTATAATACTACCCACTTTACCTTTGTATCCGATGCCAACGGTATCCGTAACCGTTATGCCGGGTTCTTCAAATCTCAGGCAGATGGAGTAGACTCCCTGTTTTATGTAGGATCTGAAATCCTTCATAACCCGGAACCTGAAGAACTGGATTCGGCCCTGGCTGCATACGGTACTACTGCGCCGGATTCTGTGGAAGCAGTGATGCTCACCAAAGACTCTACCTATACTTTCCCTATTTCCAACTATCCTTACGGTATCCAGGAATCCCGGATCACCGGCGAAAAAGGAGAAGTATCCGAAGTAGTACAATACAGCGATATTAAACGCCTGATGAAATTAAAGGTGGATACCATGGTGCTGAAGAAAAGAAACATCACCGCCCGTGCTACCAACTTCCGGAAAGCACAAATGCATGCGGATAGCCTGCGTTTGGGATTACCTACTTACCAGGCGCCTTTGAAAGATACCACCACGCATAATAACTTCTTCCAGAACGAATTTGGCAACGAACCTGCCGATACCAGCACCGCCGCTAATATCAACGAACCGCTGCTGTTTGAGAAGAAGAAAGAGGACCAACAGATCCTTAAAAAATCAAAGTTGTTCCCTTATAAATTCAAGTTCTCTTCGGACTACCTGATCCTGCAACTGGACAACTCGGTATTGATTAACAAGTACCAGCCATTTACCGGTCAGCCTTTTGGACCTATCCGTCTTACCGATCCTGTAAACGGGTTAATTCGTATAGGCGTAAGCGATCTGTTTGAAGATCTGAAGTTCAATGGAGGTTTCAGGATTCCGTCTTCCCTGCAGGGATCGGAGTATTTCTTCTCGGCGAACTACCTGAAGAAACGCTTTGACTATAAATTCACTTATTATCGTAAGGTAGATAAGAATACGCAGGTTACGTTCACTGATTCATCCGGCGTCAGGACAGATGCGCCACTGAAGTTCATCACTAATATTTACCAGGGAGAAATGCGCTATCCGTTTGACCAGGTGAGGAGCATCCGTTTACAGGTAGGTATCCGTACCGACAGAATGGTGATTACCGCTACCGACAAGCCATCACTCATGCTCCCGGATCTGAAGGAAACTTATGCGTTGGGGCGCCTCGAATATGTGTACGACAATACCATTAATCCTGCTATCAATATCTGGAATGGTACCCGTTATAAAGTATACGGCGAAACCAATGCACAATTAACCAACGGCGGACTGAATGAGTTCTTTAACAATGGTAGTCCCAGCGCCGCAGCCAATGGCAGGTTTACCTATAACATGGGGGTAGACATCCGTCACTATGAAAAAATTTACCGCAACTTTATCTGGGCTACCCGTTTTGCGATGGATATGTCTTGGGGAACACGCAAGTTGCTGTATTATGTAGGAGGTATCGACAACTGGTTAAATCCGCAGATCAACCTGAATAACAAGGTGGATATGAGTGCGAACTATGCTTTCCAGACATTAAGCGAAAACCTCCGCGGCTACAAGCAGAATGCAAGGAATGGTAATAACGCGATGGTGCTGAATACAGAGCTTCGTTTGCCGGTATTCGCCACGTTTATTGACAAGCCTATTAACTCCGCTTTCCTGCGTAATTTCCAGGTTACTTCGTTTATTGATATAGGCACCGCCTGGAACAAAAAACTGAACTTTAAGGATGCCAACTATACCAACTATACTAATCCTGAAACCGGTATCACTACCCGTATTAAAGAAGGTTTCCTGGGACCATTTGTAGGTGGTTATGGTTTTGGCGCCCGTACCACTATCGCAGGCTACTTCCTCCGTGCAGATGCCGGCTGGCCAGCTGTTGCGTTTTTCAGAGGCAGTCCGATCTGGTACTTTGGAATGGGCGTAGATTTTTAAACGCGTAATTTGTCTTGACCAGGATTAAACTGATTTTAGTGATTATCCTGATTTTGTTTTACTGACCTGGGAAGGTTAAAAAGATTCGGGAAGATATAGGCGACAAAATAATCCGCTTATATCTTCCCGAATCTTTTTAATCAATTAAAATAAAATCAGGATAATCACTAAAATCAGTTTAATCCTGGTCAAGACAAATTCCGGCTAAGAGGCTGCTGCTTTACCAACGGATACATCAGGCTCAGGAAAATACCCATACATACCGTAAAAGCCCAGGCACTGCGGTTTTCCCAGGGATGCAATAAAATATCCCGCATGTCGCCCAGCAGGGTGAGTGGATCTTTTACAATATCCCAGCTGTTATATCTCAGGTACCGGCCAATATATACGCCCATGCCGCAAAGGAACATCACCGGGAAAGTGAATAACCATGCCGGCCAGCGGGAGTGACGGCTGCTCCACATATTTTCCATACTGCGGATAGAAATATATCCCAGCATCATTCCATTCCAGGCAAAAGAAAAGATGACAAACAGATCGAACCATAGCGGAACTCCGCCATCGAAAAGATGGAACAGGTCAGTAAGGATATACGGTGCGTTTGGAATAAACAACAGCCATAAAATAAAGTAGCCGTACCAGCGATAACGGTTCCTGATTTGTTCCGGATGTTTTTCCATCCAGCGGGTAATCGCAAAAGGTACATAAGCCAGGAAAAGGTTCCAGATCAGGGACACGCGCAGATAGCTGCCGGTGTGCATCACACGGCATAAGAGCAACGCCATACTGAACAGCACAGAGGCATACAGTGTATATTGAGACCTGGAGCGGGTAATACGGTGTTGTATTAATCGGATGTTTCTTTTCAATTGCATATGGTTATGATATTTAGATGGTTTTGATCAGGTAGGGAATAAATACGACAGCCCCTATTATAGCTGCTGCTATGGCTGCTATCAGTACTGCGCCTGCGGCTACATCCTTGATAAATTTCACTTTGGGATGCAGCTGTGGCGACAAGTGGTCCATTATTTTTTCGATAACCGTATTCAGCATTTCCGTAGTCCATACCAATGCTGTTGCGAGGATAATCCAGATCCATTCCGGCGTTGCTATTTTATACCAGCAACCGGCCGCCACTACAACGATGGTAGCAATAGCATGAATACGTGCATGTGGTTCACTGCGAAGGAAAGCGCCGATTCCATTGAATGCGTATCCGAAACTGGCCAGCCGCTTGCTGATATAAGAATTTCCCATGTTTAATTTTATTCGTTGATAGTAGTCGTTTTTTGTCCCAGCTTATCCCATTTGATGGTAGTGCTGAAATACATGATCAGGGCCAGGATAACAAAGAGTCCCAGGCTTCCCATCAGCAGCGCCTGGTCTTCCGCACTGATGATCACATAAATGAATCCATAGATCAGCGTAAGTGTAGCTCCTATGCCTGCAGCAATACGGATACTTTTAAAGGCCGCAGCCGTATATGCAATAATCAGACCTATAGTGAGCACACTGGCAATGATGTAAGCCATAATAAAGTTAATTTGTTCTGAAATAGATATGAGCAGGGTATAAAAAATACAAAGGGCTAAACCAATAAGGGCATACTGCAATGGATGAAGGGCGCGGCGCTGTGACAATTCAATAAAATAAAATACAAAGAAGGTAAGTCCGATGATCATGATAGCGTACTTCACGGCTCTCATGGACTTCTGGTAGCTTTCCGCGGGCAGAAACAGCTTGATCCCAAAATCTGCGGAGTGGATATTAAACTTTTTTCCCTCCCAGCTTTGAGGATAGCTGCGGTTCAGGTGTTGTATCTGCCAGGTGGCAGCAAAGCCTTTATCGTCTACCCGCCTGGTTTTAGGAGGAAAGGCTTCATCAAAGCTGGGGCTCGGCCAACTGGAATTAATGCCCACCATGGTTGTTTTACCAATGGGGGAGAAGCTGATCCTTCCGGAGCCTTTAATACCCAGCTCCAGGGAGAAATTGCCGCTGAAGGCGGCGGTATCTGCCGGGTTAATGGATACCGGCGATTGGATACCATCGCTAAACAGATCGCTGCTGACCACTCCCGGGTTAAACAGGTAATTTTTTCCATTCCACTTCATTTCCACCTGGTTATCGATGCCACGGAGATCGCTGATGCCAATAAGTAGTGATGCATGTTCCCAATCTAAGGCGGAAGGAGAGATGTTCAGAGATGCCATAGCTTCCCTGTTAAAAGTACCACTCAGTTGCAGTTTGGCGTTGTATACTGCTACGTTGAAAATACCACGTTGCAGCTTTTCGGGCAGCAATTCACCGTTGATCTTCAGTTGCTCCGGTAACAGGTATACGTAATTAGAGGCATTGGTTTTATAGGGGATGGCCAGCACCGGACCTGTAATATTCTGTTCGTTTCCCCAGCGGCTGCTGACTTCTTTGGATGCTTCTTCCTGCCGGTCGCGGCGCTCCCAGATTATGTTTTGGATCAGGTTAGTGGGGATCAGCAGCACCATGATCAGCACCACAATAATAACGGCTTTGATAGCGTAGGCGTACCGGTCAAAGAAAGAAAGGGATTCACGTGTTGAAGGTTCCATATTTTTATTTTTTAAAAGTGCTTTGTATTTCAAAGTGAAAAGGCAAAAAAAATTTATTTAGTGAATTTTATCATGTGTTCCAGGGCTGCAAGATGTCCTTTAAAGGCTTTTTCACCGGCAGCGGTAATAGCGTAGGTGGTATTGGTTTTACGTCCAATAAAGCCCTTATGTACTTTCAGGTAGCCGTTTTCTTCGAGTGTATTGAGGTGGGATGCCAGGTTACCATCTGTTACCTCCAGCATTTGTTTAAGGTCATTAAAATTAACTTCCTCATTCACCATCAATACACTCATAACGCCCAGGCGTATACGGCTCTCGAATATCTTGTTTAAGTTACCTATCGGGTTCATGCTATTGATTAAATAGTCCTTTTCCGTTCATATTTCCACCACATCAGTGCACCATAGATAATGTGCAGTAATCCGAAGCCCACCGCCCAAAAATAAAGGCCTTTACGCAAAAAGAAAAGATTAAGTATACCGAGTATCGTTTCGCAGATGCCAAGGTACCTTACATCCGGTAAGGTGTATTTACTACCGTTAATGATCGCCAGGCCATAAAATACCAGGCAGGTAGGGGCTACCAGTACTTCCAGGTGGTTATACAACAGCCCGGCTATAAAAGCGCCACCCGCCGCCAGCGGAATAGCAATATTTATCAGCACTTTCCGTGCTGTTAAGTCCCAGATCGGTAAATTATTCTGTCTTGCCTTACGCCAGGTAAAAAAAGTGCCTCCTGCCAGCGCTGCTGCCATTACCACCAGGCCTAACACTATCAGGCGGAATTTCAGCGTCTGGAAATCCTCATTACTATGGGCGCCGGCAGCTTCCCACCTGGCGTAATATTCCACCAGCCAGTTACGAGCGATATACGCCCCTACCAGCCCGCTGATGCCGGCCGATATTCCGCTCAATCCACTCAGCGAAATGAAACGGCTACTGCGTTCCATAAGACGCTTAATATCTGTTATTGCCTGCAGATGTTGTTGGTCTGTCATACAGAAAAAGTACTTTGCAATACAAAGCTAATAGAAATATTTGAATCACAAAATATAATTTTTTGTTATAACTGCGTTACCTAAAGGATAGCGTCTGCGTAGAATAGCGATAAATGATATAATATTGTTGTCAGATATGGTTGGCTGGAAAAGAATATTAGCAATAATCATCGGCGTAAGCGCTTGGTGTTCAGGTTTGATGGCGCAGCAGTATAAGGTTAGTGGAGTGGTAAGGGACGCGCACTCACAGGAAATCATCCCTTTCGCTACTCTTCAGTTTGTACATACCCAAACAGGTATGGTTAGTAATGCGGAAGGAAAATACCTGTTCGAACTAAATGTTATCCCATCAGATTCAATTCTGGTAAGGGTAATGGGATACACCATCCTTAAAATGCCTGTCAATAAAGACCTGAAAGAACAGGTCATTAATTTTGATGTTACCCGCTCAGATGTTTCTCTCAAAACATACGAAATAAAAGCCAACGTTAACTGGGCCCTTATCCTGCTTAAACAAATCGTTAAACATAAACCGGAAAACAACTATAACCGCCTCGATAACTACAAATACCAGGTGTATAATAAGCTGGAACTGGATATGAAAAACCTGAACAAGGAAAAATTGGGCAGGAACCGTTTTACCAAACCATTCGCCTTTATCCTTGATAACATAGACAGTACTTCGGAAGACAAGCCCTTTCTACCCATCTTCCTCACAGAAACTTTGTCGGATTACTACTTCCAGTCGAACCCGCGCAAAACAAAAGAAGTGATCAAAGCCGCACGTACCTCCGGCATCGATAATGAGAGCGTGACCAAATTCCTGGGCGGAATGTACCAGAACGTAAACGTCTACGATAACTTCATCCCGGTATTCGATAAACAATTTGTAAGTCCCATACATCACAATGGCGCCTTCTATTACGACTACTCCATTGCAGATACACAGTATATCAACGGGCAACGGTTTATCAAACTAAACTTTACTCCTAAACGAAAAGGTGAAAACACTTTTATTGGCGACCTCTGGGTACACGATACCACCTATGCTGTACAAAAAACAACCCTGTCCGTTCCCCGGGATGCTAATATCAACTTTGTCCGGAAAATAAGCATGGTACAGGAGTTTCACCAACTGGCAGACAGCTCCTGGTTCCTGTATAAAGATAAATTTATTGCCGACTTCTGGGCACCAAGCCCGAAACCCGGGAAAACGTTTGATTTCATAGGCCGCAAAACAACGACCTACGATAACGTTATTACAAATGATACTGCTGCCACCAACATCTTCGGTAACAGAAAATACCCGGAAGCAGTAGTGGTGCTTGATAGTGCAAGGATCCGGAAAGACTCTTTCTGGATGGATAATCGCCCGGAAGATCTCAGTAAAAATGAAGAAAGCATTTACAAAATGGTGGATACCCTCCAGAAAATGCCGCTTTTCAGGACCTATTCCAATACTATCCGCTTCCTCGCTACTGGATATAAACCGCTTGGCCCGATTGAATGGGGCCCTTACTATTACCTGTTTTCGCAAAACCGCCTGGAAGGATTCCGCCTCAGACTGGATCTCGGCACTACCCCCCAGTTTAATAAAAATTTATACCTCTACGGCTACCTCGCTTACGGGTTCACCGATCATGTTTATAAAGGAAAAATGTCGGCCTTATGGCTGTTGAAAAGACATCCGCGCACCTATCTCTATGCAGCCTACACAAAAGATCTTGATAACGGTACCCACTACTACGATGAAGTAGGTACAGACAACATCTTTACACTGGCCATCAGGAAAGGCGGCGTACCACAGAAATTCCTGATGATAGATGAGAAACGGTTTGAGTTTTTTAAAGAATACTACAGCGGGTTTTCACACCAGATATCCCTGGTCCATAAACAGGTAAGGCCGTTTGAACCATTGCCTACCGCGTCTTATTATCCGAAAGAACTCAATAACCGTGACCCGCTCACCAGCATGGAAGTGGAAGTAAAATTCCGTTATGCTTTTCATGAGCAGTTCCTGGAGGGTAACTACTACCGGATCAGTCTTGGCAGTAAGTACCCTATCACTGAACTGAAACTCGCAGCGGGCATACCCGGCATCGCTAACAGCGGACAAAAATATCAGCGGGCCTCACTCAGTGTATCCGACTACGTTAAACTGCCCCCTTTCGGCTCGATTTACTATAACGTTTTTGGTGGTAAAATTTTTGGTACGGTTCCTTACACTTCCCTGGAAGTACATCCCGGCAATGAAATTTACTACTACAACAAATACGCGTTTAACATGATGAACCGCTTTGAATTCATCAGCGATCAATATGTAGGCTTTAACGTGGAACATACCATCGGCAACGGTATTTTCGGATATATTCCATTAATCAAAAAACTGAAATGGCGCCAGTTCTGGACTGCTAAAGGCGTGGTAGGTTCCTTATCCGAATCCAACAAACAATTAAATCTTAACAACGGCTATCCGTTCAAAACTTTACAAGGCAATCCTTATCTTGAACTCGGTACCGGTATCGAAAATATATTTAAATTCCTGCGGGTAGACTTTATCTGGAGAGTTACACCGGATGTAACGCCGGGAGAACCTGCCAACAAACGCTTTGGTGTATTTGGCAGCTTCAAACTACAGTTCTAATCGTTGGCTCATGAAAGATGTAACACATACACCGCTGTTTGAAAGTATCATGGTTGGTGAAATAGACGGCCAGCCTTATGATCTGCATAATGATTTTCAATGCATCAAAATACAGCTGGATCCTACCGAAAAGAAACTGCAGTTAAGATTTACCAATGATGACTATAAAATCATCATTGAATTTCACCAGGCTACTATCACCAACTTCACCATGCACCCCGAGAAAACGGGCGATAGCGGTACCCTCGACCAATTTTATCGCGGAAGATTCAAGTACAATAATAACCTGCATGAAATGACCGCACAGGGCAAGTATTATTACTACCTGGCTTTGCTGGAAAAAGATGTGATAGAATTGTTTGCTAAAAGTGTTACACTATCATTGAGCAGGTTGAATTCATAGCGTATCTGCTGCTTCACAAATCAGCCTGCAGGCCCATTCAATTTCTTCGGGTGTAATAATAAGCGGCGGCACTATACGCATACATTCTGCTGCAAACAGGAACCAATCAGTCACCATACCATGTGCAATGCAATAATCAATTACCTTTTTGTTGACAGGGAAGTTTTCAAATTCAACGGCGATCATTAAACCGAGGGAGCGCACGGATTTAATAGCCGGGTGTTTCAGGTGCTGCAAAAATAATTGTTCCTTGGCTTTTACATCTTTCAGCAAATCCTGATCCAACAAGGCCTGGAAGCCTGCGCGCCCTGCCGCACAATTCACCGGGTGACCGCCAAAGGTAGTGATATGACCCAGTACAGGGTTATTGGTGAGTGTCCACATAATATCGCGGGAAGCAATAAAAGCACCCAGTGGCATGCCGCCACCTAAGGCTTTTCCGAGCAATAATACGTCGGGAATTATACCGAATTGTTCAAATGCCCACAGTGTACCATTTCTCCCAAACCCACATTGTATTTCATCCAATATCAGCAATGCGCCGGTGGTGGTACATTTTTCACGCAAAGCGTATAGCCATTCCCGTTGTGGTACCTTTACACCGCCTTCCGCCTGCACGCTTTCGGCAATAACAGCGGCTGTATTGGCTGTGATCAGTTCGAGCGATTCAAAATTGTTGTACTCCAGGTGCTGGATACCCGGCAGTAAAGGCCGGTACGCATTGCGCCAGTATTCATCGCCCAGGATGCTGAGCGCGCCTTGTGTAGAGCCGTGATAACTGTGATTGAACGCGGCGATTTCTGTTCTGCCGGTATAGCGTTTGGCCAGTTTCATCGCTCCTTCCACGGCTTCTGCACCTGAATTGGTGAAGTATACACAATTGAGTTGTTCCGGCAGATGCTGCGTGAGCAGGGTAGCAAAAGCTACCTGTGGTGATTGTTCAAATTCTCCATATACCAGCAGATGCATATACTGCTGCGCCTGTTCCTGTATGGCCTTTACTACCGCCGGATGGCAATGCCCTACATTACATACGCTGATGCCGGCGATAAGGTCAAGATACCTTTTGCCGTTTACATCCCACATATACATGCCTTCCGCCTTCACTATTTCCAATGCCAGAGGAGCATCGGAGGTTTGCGCTACGTGCTGCAAAAAAAGTTGCCTGTTGTTCATATCACTTGCTGCTCTATTCCTTGCGAAGTTAGAAAACAACTGCTAATTAGTAATTGTTATATTTGTAACGTAAGCATTAAAACACATTATTTATGGCGCACATTATTCCACTTAAGGGAATTACTCCTGAAATTCCAGAAGACTGTTTCATTGCTCCCAACGCTACTATTGTAGGTGATGTAGTAATGGGGAAAGGTTGTACCGTATGGTTCAATGCAGTTGTTCGTGGCGATGTAAACAGCATCCGCCTGGGCGAAAATGTGAATGTACAGGATGGAGCAGTGATACACTGTACCTATCAGAAATCCAAAACCATTGTGGGTAATAATGTGTCGATCGGCCACAACGCCATCCTTCATGGCTGCACTGTGGATAATGATGTGCTGATTGGAATGGGCGCCATTGTAATGGATAATGCACATATTGCCAGCAACAGCATTATTGCCGCCGGCGCGGTAGTGCTCAGCGGTACCAATGTGGAACCCGGTACCATTTACGCCGGAGTGCCTGCCGTTAAAGTAAAAGATATTGATATGGCCCTGATTAAGGGAGAAATAAACCGAATTTCTAAAAACTATAGCATGTACGCCTCCTGGTACCAGGAAACCGAAGAAGTAAAACAACCATAACGGCACATGTTATAGAAAAACATTATATTGCAGGCAAATACCCTCCTATGAAACCTATTTTGTGCCTGCTCTTATTGGGCTGCATCCTGTTTCCGAGCTGCTCATCGCAGAAAACAGGATGCCCCGCTTCCAACTACTACACGAAAGATATCAAGCAATCGAACCGCAAGGCGGGTAAACAAATGAGTCGTTTATTTTAAAAATCTACTCATGCGCAAAACCGTTTCCCTGCTGTTATTGCTGACCATCATTGGCGCTACAGCCTGCCGTACACAAAAGAAAGGATGCCCACAACCCCGACGCAACTGGGGCGCTGAAAAAGTGCTGGACGAACTGGGAAAACCTGGAAAACGCTGATCAGTACTGTTCCTCCTGGATTGTTTCCAGGATAGTGGCATAGCTTACATACCTGTCTACATCAATATGCCCTTCTTCAACGGCCACTTTCACCGCACAGCCGGGTTCATTGATATGCAAACAGTTATTAAACTGACATTGGGTAATATAGGGCTGCATTTCCAGGAAATAGTGAGAGAGTTCCGGCTTCGGGATATCCACAATACCAAACTCCCTTACACCCGGCGTATCAATTAAACAGCCCCCAAAAGGTAGATCGTACATTTCTGCGGAGGTGGTGGTGTGCAAACCTTTACCGCTCCAACCGCTTACAGCTTTGGTGCGGAGATCCAGCCCAGGCATGAGCACATTGATCAGGGAAGATTTACCAACGCCGGAATGCCCGGCCATCAAGGTTGTTTTATCTTTCAACAAAGCCCTCACTTCATCCACTCCCTCTTCTTTGGAGGCAGAAATTAGCAATACCTGGTAACCGATACTGCCATAAAGCTCCGCCATCTCTTCATACTTTTCTACTTCTTTTTCCCGGTAGATGTCTTTTTTATTGAACACCAGTATTACGGGAATATGATAGGCTGCGGCAGTAACCAGGAACCGGTCTATAAATCCCTGGGAGGTGCGGGGTTCTTTTACGGTACAAATCAGCATAGCCTGATCCATATTAGCGGCTACGATATGTTTTTTGTTTTTTCCGTGGGGGGAGCTGCGTACAATATAATTTTTGCGGGCGCCGATTTCGGTGATCATGGCATTTTTGGCATTCGCATCGCTGTCGTCCGGCACTATTTCAACGATATCACCTACAGCAATGGGGTTGGTAGATGTGATATCCTCATCTTTTTTGAAGATACCTTTCATCCTTGCCTGAAATATCTCATCTGTGGCTGTTTTCACCACATACCAGCTTCCCGTTGATTTATATACTGTTGCTTGCAATAGTTTCTGATGTTTAGAAGAGCAACGAAGGTACGCGAATTTTGTCTTTCACAGGATTAGACTGATTTTGATGATTATCTGATTTTATTTTTTATGATTAAAAGAGATTAAAAAAGATAATCAGATAATCATCAAAATCAGTCTAATCCTGTGAAAGACAAAATCCGCTTATGGCAGGCTTTTGAACAGGCTGTAACGCAACACTACTTCCAGCAGTATACATCCCAGCGCAATCATGGCCAGGAGAAAGAAATGCTCTGCAAAACGTTTATAGGAGGTAATTTCTACCTTGGTTTTCTCCAGCTGATCAATTTCATTATAAATGTTTTTCAGATCGCTGGTATTGGTAGCACGGAAATATTTTCCGCCGGTTTCCTTGGATACTTTCTTCATTAATGGCTCATCTATCTGCACGTCCTGCATCACCATTTGCACGCTGCCATCTGCCATAGGCATGGGAAACGGCGCTTTGCCGATAGTACCTACGCCAATAGTATATACCCTGATTTTAAAGGCTTTGGCGATGTCCAGTGCAGTAAGCGGATCTATCAAACCGGTGTTGTTCACACCATCGGTAAGCAGGATAATCACTTTACTTTTTGCATGACTGTTTCGCAGGCGGTCAACTGAAGTGGCAAGTCCCATCCCAATGGCGGTACCATCCTGTAACATACCGCTTTTCACCTGCATGATCTGGTTTTTCAGCACTGCATGATCGGTGGTGATAGGGCATTGGGTAAAGCTTTCACCGGAAAACACGACCAGGCCTATACGATCGCTGATACGTTTATCCACAAAGTCCATAGCCACTTTTTTGGCGGCCTCCATACGGTTGGGTTGCAGATCTTCCGCAAGCATACTACCGGAAATGTCAATCGCCATTACAATATCGATCCCTTCACTATCTATGCTCTCAGAGGTATTGGAGGTTTGCGGCCGTGCCAGGGCTACCACCAGCGCTATTATGGCTAGTAACCGCAGCACCAGGAGCAGTGGCCGGAAACGTACTTTCCAGGATACTGGCAATCCCTTCAATCCTTCCAGAGAAGATACCATCATCACACTCTGCCGGCCTTTGCGCCGCGCAAAGTACCAGTATATCAGCACCGGTACCAATAGCAGCAGCCACAGGAAAACCGGGTAGGCAAATTCAATATTTTTCCAAGTTGAAAAATCCATCAATTTTCTAATTAAGATCCATTCTGGCTTTATGCTTGTTGTTTTTCACCTGTTGCAGTTACACCGGGACTGTCTGCCGTGTTTGTCTTAGGCCTTGTCCACTCCAGAATTTCTTCTGTTTTACGCATACAATCTTCGTGTTCATCTGCCGTAGGCTGCAGTTTCGCAAACTTAGCCAGGTCGGCGATAGACAGCAGGCTACGCAATTTGTCCCTTTGCTGATTCAGTATGGTGACCGGCTTAATATTCTGTAACAGCTCCTCACTTGTTTGTTCCAGTGCCGCAATGTTGAACTGGTGCTCGAAGTAAGTGCGTAGAATATCTGTTAACCGGGTATAATATTGTTTCACATCTCCCTGTTGCCACAATTTTTCGTCTTTCAATATTTTCAGTTCCTGGCAGGCAATTTCATACGGAGAAACCGTAGGTGTTTTGATCACTGGTTCCTTTTTAGGTCTGCTGCGCAGATACCACCAGATACCGATACCCACTAACACGATCGTAATCCCGATAGCAATGTACAGCCAGTAATCCCAGATATTCCAGGGTACTGCCTGCACGGCTTTAATAGGCTTAAATGCTTTGGTAGTATCTACTGCTACGGTATTGACATCAATTCCTATAGGAAGCGTAACCGCAGAATCGGCGGCACTGTTGGCGCCACTGATTACTTCAAACCGCATAGGAGGAATCTCCCAATGGCCGGAGTCAAAACTGGTGAGCGTAAATGTTTGGTGAAGAACATGCTGATCCTGGTTTACCAGTGTATCGAGCGCGGTGCGTGTTACCACCTCGAAATGATCCAGTGAATCCGGCAATACCGGGAACAATACTTTAAAGTTAGCATCTTTAAACTGTGCCGGTGTAAGCGTGGCTGTCAACTGCAGTTTGATCTGCTCGCCGATCCGGATACTGTTGGTATCAGCTTTTGCTGTTACATCTACTGCCTGCTGTGCCAGCAGGCTAAAAGGATATAACAACCCCAGTAAGCAACTTAAAAATATACGCTTTATAACTTGTTGTTTATACATGTTTACTTTGCTCTCCTTTATAACTTATGCCCTGTTCAGGAAAAATGTTTGCAACGCTTTTACATAGTCTTCATCTGTTCGTACGCTAACCAGTTCCGCCCCACTTTTCAAAAACGCATTTTTGCAATACTGTGAGTGCTGCAGGAACTGCTGCTCATAATACTGCCTTACACGGCGATCGGTGGTATCAATCCATTGAGTGGCGCCGGTTTCGGCGTCGGCGACCTGTATTAATCCAACCGGCGGAAGGTCTTTATCACGCTGGTCGTATACCTGTACACCCACCACGTCGTGCCGTTTGGCGGCTATGTTAAGCGCATCCTGGTAATTCCCTGAAAGAAAATCGCTCAGCATAAAAACGATGCTGCGTTTTTTTGTGGCATTATTAAAGAAGCGCAGGGTTTCTTTAATATTGGTTCCTTTACGTTTAGGCGTAAACGATAGTAGTTCGCGGATAATGAACAGGATATGTGATTTCCCTTTTTTCGGCGGAATGTATTTCTCCATCCCATCGCTGAAAAAGATAACACCTACCTTGTCGTTATTCTTGATGGCAGAAAAAGCGAGTACCGCGCAGAGCTCCGTGATCAGGTCACGTTTATCCTGTTTTTTTGTACCGAAGGAGGAGCTTTCGCTCATATCCACCAGCAGCATTACGGTCAGCTCTCTTTCTTCTTCAAATACTTTAACAAAAGGGTGATTGAACCGTGCTGTTACATTCCAGTCGATAGATCTCACATCATCACCGAAGTGATAATCCCTTACCTCACTGAACGACATACCACGTCCCTTAAAGGCGCTATGATATTCGCCCGCAAAGATGTGATTGGTAAGCCCTTTCGTCTTTATTTCTATTTGTCTTACCTTCTTTAATATTTCAGCCGTATCCAACATAAGAAATTACGAATTACAAATTACGAACTATAGCAATGATGCCCCGGCTAACAGCTAAAAGCTAATAGCTAACCGCTGTATCACGGTACTTCTACTGCGTTCAATATTTCGCTCAGTATATTTTCGCTGGTTACATTTTCTGCTTCTGCCTCATAGGTTAAACCTACACGGTGGCGCATTACGTCGAAGCATACATTACGCACATCTTCCGGGATCACATAGCCACGGCGTTTCATGAAGGCATAGGCTTTTGCTGCCCAGGCCAGGTTGATGCTGGCTCTTGGCGAACCGCCATAAGCGATCAGCGGCTTCAGTTTATTGAGTTTGTATTCTTCCGGATTACGGGTAGCAAAAACGATATCGAGAATATATTTTTCGATCTTCTCGTCCATATATACTTCTCTTACCAGTTTACGCGCTTCCATGATATCGGAAGGCTGTATAATTGGCCGGATAGGGGAAGAGGCTTCCGGGTTCAGGTTCTGACGGATGATCAGTTTTTCTTCTTCCTTGGTAGGATATCCGATCACTACTTTCAGCATAAAACGGTCTACCTGTGCTTCCGGGAGGGTATAGGTACCTTCCTGTTCTATCGGGTTCTGGGTAGCCAGTACCAGGAATGGTTCATCCAGCTTAAAGGTGGTATCACCGATGGTGATTTGTCTTTCCTGCATGGCTTCCAGCAAGGCACTCTGTACTTTGGCCGGGGCACGGTTGATCTCATCTGCCAGGATAAAGTTGGCGAAGATGGGACCTCTCCGTACTACGAACTCATTTTTTTGCTGGTTATAGATCATAGTACCTATCACATCCGCGGGTAAAAGGTCAGGCGTAAACTGGATACGGCTGAATTTAGCGTTGATAGCGGACGAGAGGGACTTGATAGAAAGGGTTTTTGCCAGACCAGGTACGCCTTCCAGGAGTACGTGGCCCTGGGCCAGCAAACCAATAAGCAGTCTCTCCACCATATAACGCTGGCCAACAATTACTTTACCTAACTCCATTGTGAGCAGGTCCACAAAGGCGCTTGCCTGGTGGATCTTCTCATTCAGTTGCCGGATGTCGGACGATGTATTTTCCATGCTAATAATTTTTCAGGTGTGCTAAAATAAACATTCTCTGGTCAAATAAAACTTATCACTATGTGAACAGGCCGTTAAAATGCTGTTAAACTTGCCACTGTGGCCATTTTAGGCCTTCTAATCATTTAAAGGCGTTGCCTAAATTAATAAAGCCCGGCATATTTATATAATATTTTTCCCTATAACGTACATTTGTAGAGCTGAAAGCAGAAGGCTGAAAGCAAAAAGCTATCACAGCGGATATTATTCGCAACAATAGCTATTTGCTTTCAGCTTTAGGCTTTCTTCTTCACATAAAACAGATACACATGGAAGATTTTGAGCAGCGCTGGAAACCGGTAGAAGATATGTTAACCGAAAGGTTTGGTAAAAAACCTAATATGGAAGCGATTCTTTTCCTGATCGGCGTAAACGAATTGAATAATCTTAAGAAGAAATATACCAAAGAGCAGAAACAGGACCTGATGCATGTGGCCGTATGTACACTGCTGAGCCAGAGCGGCTATTTTGAAATTGATGGCTACGATAAAGACGGATGGCCACATTTTAAAGAGGTGCAGCCGGTACCGAAAATGGAAATGGCAGTACAGGAACAATTCCTGAAAGAGCATATTATTGCCTACTTTACCGACCACGAAGAAGCATAAAGAAATCTTATGAAGAAATTATTACCCCTCAGTGTGTTGTTATTGCTGGTCACTTTTTTTGCTGACGCAAAAAACAGGAAAGTAAAAGTGATGACGCCCTATGGTACCATGATTATTAAACTATTTGATCAAACCCCCAAACATCGTGATAACTTTGTAAAGCTGTCCAGGAAGCACTTCTACGACAGCACCCTGTTTCACCGGGTGATCGGCAAATTTATGATCCAGGGGGGTGACCCGGATTCCAAACATGCCCATCCCGGCGACACACTGGGCAACGGTGATGTAGGATACACCATTCCTCCCGAATTTCAGCTCGACCTGTTCCATCGCAAAGGGGCGCTGGCTGCAGCCAGGGAAGACCGGCCCGATAAAGCTTCTTCCGGATGCCAGTTCTATATTGTACAGGGTAAGGTATTTACTGACGAGCAATTAGATAACCTGGAGAAAACAAGACTTGGCGGCCGCAAAATACCGGTAGACCAGCGTCGTGTATACAAAACAGAAGGAGGTACTCCACACCTGGACCAGAGCTATACCGTATTTGGACAGGTGATTAAAGGCATGGATGTTATTGATAAGATAGCTGCATTGAAAACAGACAGCCATGACAGGCCACTGGAAGATGTTCCCATGCGGATCAGGGTAATGAAGAAATGGTTGTTCTTTTAAATTAAAAAGTGGCTTACCACTAAAATCATAATTCTTTCTGTATTTTTACGGCTCAAAATCAAACTTGATATGAATTTTCCGTCAAACCTGCGTTATACAAAGGATCACGAATGGGTTTTATTAGAAGGTAACGTAGCTACCATCGGTATCACTGAATTTGCCCAACGCGAATTAGGGGATATAGTTTTCATTGATATCAATTCATTAAGCAAGCCAGTGGCCGCAGAAGAAGTATTCGGTACAGTAGAAGCTGTAAAAACAGTATCTGACCTTTTTATGCCAGTTGCCGGTACTGTTAGTGAAGTTAATCCTGAACTGGATGGTTCTCCCGAATTGGTAAACCAGGACCCATATGGCGATGGCTGGATGGTGAAGGTTACCGTTAACAACCCTGCTGACGTAGAAACCCTGCTGGATGCAGCTGCCTACCAGGCACTGGTTGGTGAATAATTATTACTACCAGAACATCTTTTATATAAAACTAAGGACAACAGGCTACGTTATGAAACGATCAGCCTGTTGTCCTTTTTGCTGATAACAGGATTCCATATTATAATAATTTGAAAGGTCAATGAAGCTTCTTAAATATTATGTGCCAGCTACCATATGGATCATCCTGATCCTTTTTGTGTGTACCCTACCAGGGAATGATATTCCCACCAACTCTTTTCTTGAAAAAATTCATTTCGACAAGTTCGTTCATTTCGGCCTGTTTGGCGGCATTGTATTGTTCCTCAGCCTGGGCATTTACTGGCAAAAGAAGCATATCTCTCCAGTTACCTTGTTACTACTGGTGTTTGTGGCAGCAGGCTATGGGCTTGTGATTGAATTTATTCAGAAGTACTGGGCTATCAATAGAAGCTTTGATATGTACGATGTGGTAGCCGATACGCTGGGCGCTATTGCCGGTGTATGGGTATTTAAGCTGGTACGCTATCTCTTTTTCACTGACAGGCAATCATAGAAAATAAAAATCCCCCCTGTAACCAGGGGGGAATATATATCTGCTTATGAGAAATAAGTGTTCTTAATATTTTTGTTACTGTTGACCAGCTTCTTTCTTCGCGTCATTCTTCATTTTGTCATTTGCAAAGATAGAGAACTCACAACGGCGGTTAATAGCGCGGTTCGCATCTGAATCATTTGGTACTTTAGGCTGTGACTTACCATACCAGAAGCCCTGGATACGATTTGCAGCAATACCCTGCTGTTGCAGGAACGCCATCACAGTTTTAGTTCTTCTTTCAGATAAACCCATGTTATATTCATCTGTACCCTTATCATCTGTATGACCTTCCACACGTACATAAGTATCAGGATACTTATTTAAGATAACAGCCAGTTGTTTGATGTTATCTTGTGCTACGGCAGACAGATTAGATTTATCAAAACCAAACAATACGCCTGCATCGAAAGTTACGTTAATACCTTCACCTACACGTTCTACAGTAGCGTTAGGTACTTCTGTTTTTATTTCCTGCGCCTGTTTATCCATTTTCTTACCGATCAAAGCACCACCGGCACCACCTACAACGGCGCCAATGATAGCACCCAGAGCCGTATTACCAGCTGCTTTACCTATAATGGCACCTGCGGCAGCTCCACCACCTACACCAATTGCGGCACCTTTTTTAGTATTATCCGCGCTCTGCCAGGTTTTACAACTGAACAACATGGTTACAGAAAGAACCAAAGCTACCAGAACATTGAAATTTTTCATCGTAATAATTTTAGACATGAAGGTTTTTTAGCATTAATTCCGTTGACAAAACTAATTGAAAAAGCTTGTAATCAAATATGCTGCCAATTTAATTTTTCAGATGCAACTTATTGATTAATATCAATAAACAACCTGCAAAAAGTTTATACATCTTTTAACACATAACAATAACACTATATACAGCAATATTGATCGTAAATAAATAAACAACAGGATGGGCGAAAAAGATTAACCCAATAAATTTTTTAATAACCCGCCGAAACCGCCACCGGGATTTGCCTGTTGCTGTTGTTGTGCACCATTGGATAACAAACTTTTTAAATCATCCAGGTTTACCTGTCCGTCGCCATTTTTGTCGAGGCCGCCAGACAGTCCCCCCAGTACGCTCTGCAGGTTAATGCCCTGTGCAGAACCACCGGTTAATGAATTAAGGATTCCATCCAGGCTAAAGCTACCATTTGAAGGATCGCTGGTTTTATTACCCAAGGAAGCCAGTACTGTAGGAATCAGGCTGGCAGCCAGTTGTGTGGCAGTACCTTTGTCGAGGTTAAATTTCTCCAGTAGTGTACCAATAAAATTATTGGAGATATTGTTGACCACAGGATTACCGGCAGTAGCCGTATTACCACCGCCACCTAACAAAGACAATACGCCTTCGGTATTACCGTTAGCCAGTTCCTGTTGCAGCCCGGATGCAATAGATTCGGTAGCAGCACCGATTACGGCTTCATTTTGTTCATTAGGAACCGCAGGATTGTTTACAACATCGGCCTGTGCATGTTCCCGAACAAGGTCCATTAATTGCTCTAACATTTGGAGATGATTTTTAGGGGAAGAAAAAGGTTTTCTGTTTTTAGTGCAGCAGAGATCGTTAAAAGACGCCCGCTAACTAAATGTAGGATTTTTTGATAAATTACGGATGTGGTTGCGGAAAGATAACAAGGAATATCTTTCCCTTGTATCTTCCCGCAATACCGGAAGGGTTTACCTGCGTTAGCTGCCTTGTTTCAGTTTTTCGGCGTTTTCCGCAAACTGCAGCGCATCGATCATATCTTTAATATCACCGTTCATAAAAGCATCCATATTGTAAACTGTCATGCCTATACGGTGATCGGTAACACGTCCCTGCGGATAGTTATAGGTGCGTATTTTGGCGGACCTGTCACCGGTAGATACCAGGCTTTTACGCTGGGAGGCAATGGCATCTTCATGTTTACGGACAGCCGCTTCATAGATGCGGGTACGCAACATTTTCATCGCAATTTCACGGTTGGAATGTTGGCTGCGGCCTTCCTGGCATTCTACTACCACGCCGGTAGGAATATGCGTGAGCCTTACCGCCGACTCGGTTTTATTTACGTGCTGACCACCCGCACCGGAGGAGCGGAAGGTATCCATTTTAATATCTGCTTCCCTTACATCTACATCCACCTCTTCGGCTTCCGGTAATACCGCCACAGTAGCAGCAGAGGTATGAACGCGGCCGGAGGCTTCTGTAGCCGGCACCCGCTGTACGCGGTGTACGCCCGATTCAAACTTCAGCGTACCATAAACATCATCTCCATTCACCTCCATTACAATTTCCTTGTAACCACCGGCAGAACCGGGGTTTTCGCTCAGCAAACTGGTAGTCCAGCCTTTGAGCTCACAGAAGCGGAGATACATCCGGAAAAGGTCTCCCGCAAAAAGACTTGCCTCATCGCCGCCGGTACCGGCACGGATTTCAAGGATGGCATTCTTTTCATCCTGGGGGTCTTTTGGTATCAGCAGGTTACGGATCTCTTCTTCCAGGGCTGTTTTCTGCTCCTGCAATTCTTCCGTTTCAGCCTTCGCCAGTTCGCGCATTTCATCGTCGCCGCTGTCCAGCACTTCTTTGTTAAATGCAATATTGTCCAGTAATTTGCGGTAGGCATCATATGCCCTCACGATCTTTTCCAACTGCCGGTACTCCTTACTCAGCTGCCCGAATTTTTTGTTATCACTAACAACTTCAGGGTTGGTGAGCGCCATTGATACCTGCTCGAAACGACCTTTTATAGCTTCCAGTTTGTCTATCATAATTATATTTGACTTTTGAGTAGCCTTTCCCAAACCGGGAAATGATACTGCCAATCGGGTTGCAAAATTAACACCATTAACTTAATTAAACAGCAGGTAATTGAAACAGATCAAATTAAAGGGAAAAGATATATTTAATGGTACCCGGCTAATGGGTCCCGGGCATGTGCTGATACTTGGGGAAAATGGTGTAGTGGCGGGCATTGTGGCCGAATCGGATGCGGGCGAACAGGTACAGGAACTGGATGGAATATTATGCCCGGGGTTTGTAAACACCCATTGCCACCTGGAATTATCGCATATGAAAGGGGCGATTCCCGAAAAAACCGGGCTGCCTGATTTCCTGACCCGGGTCATGCAACTGAGGAATAACAATACAAACGACTACAACACCATAATCGACCAGGCCGAGCAGGACATGTGGAATGCCGGCATTTCGGCAGTGGGTGATATCTGTAACAGCACCGCCACCCTGGTAAAAAAGCAGCAGGGCCGGATGTATTACCATTCTTTTGTAGAGTGTATGGGGGTAGCAGATGCCGGCGCCAATAACCGTTACCAGTACAGCATGGACGTACTGGCGGCTTTCCGGGAAATCGACGATACCCGGCACCGCTGCTCTATTGTACCGCATGCGCCCTATTCGGTGAGTCAAACCCTGTTCAGCCTCCTGGGTAGTACGCCGGCCAATACCCCGGTATGCATCCACAACCAGGAAACACCCGCAGAAAATGAGTTATTCCAAAGCAAAACAGGCGATTTTCTCCGTTTTTACCAGCATTTCGGGATGGATGTCAGTGCCTTCCAACCCACCGGTACCAACAGCCTGGAAGCTTACCTGTCCTACTTCTCCCAAAATAAAATATTACTGGTACATAATACCTTTACTACGGAGCAGGATATACGATTTGCACAGCAACAACCCGTGGAAACCTGGTGGTGCCTTTGCCCTCAGGCCAACCTGTACATTGAAAACCGCCTGCCGGATATACCGCTGTTCCGGGAGCTGAAATGTAATATCACCCTGGGCACTGATAGTCTGGCATCTAACCACCGCTTGTCTGTTTGGGAAGAAATAAAAACCATCCGTCATCATTTTCCGGAAATTCCGTTGGAAGAAATACTGCAATGGGCTACTTTTAACGGCGCAAAGGCCCTGGACATACAGGATACCTACGGCAGTTTCAACGCCGGCAGTCAGCCAGGTGTAATATTGATTAACCAGGAAAGCAGTAGAATAATTTAGCTGTAAACTATGAACGAGTTTTTAAACAGGGTATTTTTAGACAACCCCGTACAGGATTATCTGATATTGATTGGCGTGTTATTGTTTGTGCTGATCGTGAAACGCTATGTGTCCAAAGGACTGGCAGCGATCTTGTTCCGGCTGGTGCGGCATTGGTCACCGCAAATCGACGAAAAAGATTTTGTAAGTCTGTTGTTGCGGCCATTGGAATACTTCCTGCTGCTAACCACTTTCATGCTCACCATTGACCGGTTCACGTTTCCGCGTATCCTCAATGTACATGTTTATGGAAAAGCGACCCTGCAAAATGTAACGGACACCCTGCTGGAACTGTTACTGAGCATGAGTATTATCTGGATTATATTACGCCTGATCGATTTCATTGCACTCGTATTGGAAAAGAAGGCAGACCTGACGGAAGATAAAACCGATAACCAGTTCATTATTTTTTTCCGGGACTTCTTTAAGGCCATTATATTCATCATGGGGGCAATAGCCTTTATCCGCATCCTGTTCGGGCCCGGATTGGTAGAGAAAATTATTGCGGGTCTGGGTATCGGTGCGGCCGCTCTTGCACTTGCTGCGAAAGAAAGCATTGAGAACCTGATCGGTTCTTTTATCATCTTCTTTGACAAACCATTCCGTGTAGGCGACAGCGTTAAGGTTGACTCTTACCAGGGCGCTGTAGAAAAGATAGGACTACGCAGTACCCGTATCCGCACCCTGGAGAAAACTTTTGTAACTGTGCCCAATAAAAAAATGGTAGACAGTATCCTGGATAACCTGTCGTTGCGCACCCAACAGCGCGTGGCCATGAAACTGGAACTGGGCACAGATACGCAGGCAGAGGCGCTGCTCCTGTTTTTGCAGGATGTAAGGCAATCGCTGAAAAGCAACACCAGTGTATTGGAAAACTTTACCGTAAACCTGAATGATTTTACGAAAGATACCTACGTTATACAGATCATCTTCAACACCTACATTATTGATGGGAATCAGTATGCAGCATTGAGGGAATCAGTGAGTTTAACGGTGATCAAGCTGCTGGAGGCCAGGGGAATTAAATTACCTTCTACTACTACAAGTGTAACGATAACGGATCAACGAGTGTGATTTTTTGTCTTGTCCAGGATTATACTGATTTTAATGATTTCAGGATTATAATTTTTTACAGGATTTAAAAAGATTAGCGAAGACAAAAGCGGGTATCCACTTCTATCTTCGCTAATTTTTTTAAAATCATCAGGAAAAATCCTGAAATCATTAAAATCAGTATAATCCTGGACAAGACAATCTATTCCTTATCCTTGGAATCCTTTTCTTTCTTGCTGCTGCTCAGCAAAATGCGGGACAGGTCAGCTTCAACAGATTCCTTGGGAGTGCCAACAATGCGGCCTTCTTCCTTACCATCCTTGAATACGATGATAGTCGGCAATTTCTTTACCTTATAGTCTACCGGCGCATCTGATTGCAGTTTCTGATCGGCAGCAAACATAACAATCTGTTCGTCGGGACTACCGCCGGTGATCATTACTTTATAGAGTGCCGGTACTACTTCGCGGCTGGTAGCATCCCAGGTGCCCATTACCACTACCATATTGAAGTTGGCGCGGTTGGTTTTAATATAATTGAGCATATTATCGTTAGGCTGGTAGCTGTTCACACCTTTGTAGAACCACGTAGTGGAAGTATCATTCATCAGTGTTTTCATATCTATTTTGCCCTTCAATACCTTTCCATCCTGCGCCCAGGCCAGGGATGAGCATAACAGGCCGCCACTCAATAGTAATGTTTTCAATCGCATAATGATTTTTTTATAATTGATCTTTTAGTTCCGTTAAGAAACCCCGTACCTTTAGCAAAGCCTGTACCATTTCGAAATTGCGGGCTGCCAGCTTGTGGTCTTCCTTGAGCTTCTGCTTGGCGCCTTCAATGGTATATTTTCTTTCGCGCAGCAGATGATAAATTAATTTGAGGTGCTGAATATCCTCCTGCCGGAAGAGGCGATCGCCTTTCCTGTTCTTTTTGGGCTGCAGTATATCGAACTCATTTTCCCAATAGCGGATGAGCGAAGTATTCACCTTAAACATGGCTGCAACTTCACTGATCGAATAATACTGCTTATCTAGTACCAATTTATCCAATTCCATAATCAGATCCGGGTCCTCCGATAACTCTTTCAATGATTTACGTCCCCTCTTTTTCCCAGGTAAGGTGGGAGCTACGGCAGCTTTCTTTTTGCTGCTTGCCTTTACTTTTACTTTAGCTGGCACGGTAACCGCAGCTTCGGCAGGATGCGGTATTCCAGGTGTCGAAAAAAGGTCTAGCTGGTGCATCGTAGTAAAAAACGAGGTGACAAATATCTTTTACAAAGATGAAGTTAAGCTTTTAGCCTTTAGCTTTCCGCTTTTGCCACCCATAATTTTTTAGCACACCACTATTAGTCAGGATCTGTAACTTCCTAAAAGCTAATGACTAAGGGAATGAAATTAGTCGAACGACTGGTTTCCTGACCTGGCCATTTTCAGCATACGATCAAATTGTTCAGGCGTAAGGTCGTTAAAGAAGAAGTATACCGGGTCAACTTTTTCGCCGTTTTTCATCACTTCATAGTGGCAGTGCGGGCCGGTGGATTTACCGGTGCTGCCTACCCATCCCAGTACATCGCCGCGTTTCACGGCCTGGCCAGTCTTCACTTTCATCCGCAACATGTGGCCATACAATGTTTTATAGCCGTATCCATGCCGGATCACCACGTGGTTACCATAACCTACATCGCTCAAACTGGCTTCTTCCACGGTACCGTCGCCGGTAGCGTAGATAGGTGTGCCGCTGGGCGCCGCAAAGTCGAGCCCCGCATGGTATTTCATAGTTTTATAGATAGGATCTATACGATACCCAAAACCGGAGGCAATATGCTTAAGATCTTTATTGGATACGGGTTGAATAGCAGGGATAGAAGCCAGCATCTGCTGTTTATTCTTTACCATCTTATCAATTTCATCATAAGAGGCCTCCTGTGCTTTCACCCGGTTATTCAATTCTTTCAGCAATACAGCAGTAGAGGCAATGATTTCGCTGCTAGCAAAGGATTGCAGCTGGGCTGCTTCCTCATCACGTTTTATTTTTCCCAAACGGGTGCTGTCCGGAATAGGAGAGGCTTCAAAGATGACGCGGTAAATTTCATTGTCGCGGTCTTCCAGCTCAGCAAGTTTTCCCTTCATTTCCTTCATCCGGCCCTGTAGCGCATCGTACTTTTCCTTCATTCCCTCCAGGTCACGACGCAGTGATTTCTCCTTGGGAGAGTCTACCAGGCGGTAGGCTATGGAAAGAAAAATCGCCCCGGTAACGATAGCCGCAGACACGAACCCCAGTATTCTCAGGATTTTAACCCGTAGCGATACTACGAGCTTCTCATATTTTAATGTTTGGGTATTATAAAAATATTTAACCTTCTTCATGCACCAGGGTATACTTTATGCGCCATAGTGCAGTGAACGCTATGACAGCCGATTTATTTCACAAGGAACAAACTTATGGATGGGTATTGTTGGCATTTCTTTTCCCATTGAACTATTTTTGCCGGGTTATACAACCTGTTTTGCATAATCATACCAGTTTCGATATTTTTGCACTCCCTTTAACACGGCGGGAAAATAAGGCGCACAAACCTACTGTAATTAGATTAAAACATCAACCTTTTGAATGTCAATTTTCTAACTACTTTATAAGGGCTTGAAATACAAGTATAAGCCCAAAGCAGGTAAAAACGCCAGTATAAGATAAAAAATACATATTAATTCGTATCAATATTTATGACAGCATCTGAAATAAGACAGCAATTCCTGGACTTTTTTGCGTCAAAAGGGCACCAGATTGTCCCATCTGCCCCTATCGTTATCAAAAACGACCCAACCCTTATGTTCACCAACGCGGGTATGAACCAGTTTAAGGATTACTTCCTTGGCAACCGGGTTCCTCCCAATAAAAGGGTGGTAGACACGCAAAAGTGCCTGCGGGTAAGCGGCAAGCACAACGACCTGGAAGAAGTAGGTATTGATACTTACCACCATACCATGTTTGAAATGCTCGGTAACTGGAGCTTTGGTGACTATTTTAAAAAAGAAGCCATCGCCTGGAGCTGGGAATTACTGACAGAAGTATATAAAATCCCTAAAGACAAACTCTATGTGACTGTTTTTCAGGGAGATGCCAGCGAAAATTTACCAAAAGATGAAGAAGCATACAATTTCTGGAAACAGCATATTGCGGAAGACCGTATCCTGTTAGGTAACAAAAAGGATAACTTCTGGGAAATGGGAGATACCGGTCCCTGTGGCCCTTGCTCTGAAATTCATGTAGACTGCAGAACCGAAGCTGAAAGAAAAGAGGTAGACGGCAAAACGTTGGTGAACGCAGACCATCCCCAGGTGATAGAGATATGGAATAACGTATTCATGCAGTTCAACCGCCTGAAAGATAAATCACTGGAGCCGCTGCCGGCCCAGCATGTGGATACCGGTATGGGACTGGAGCGCCTGGTAAGAGTACTGCAGGGTAAAACCTCCAACTACGACACCGACCTGTTTATGGGTACCATCCATACTACGGAGAGTCTTACCGGTAAGAAATATACAGGTACAGATGATAAAAAAGATGTGGCCTTCCGCGTAATTGCCGATCATATCCGCGCCATTTCCTTTACCATCGCCGACGGCCAGCTGCCATCCAATACCGGCGCCGGTTACGTTATCCGTCGTATCCTGCGTAGGGCGGTACGTTACTACTTCTCCTTCCTGGATGTAAAAAAACCACTGCTGCATGACCTGGTACCTGTACTGGCTGCACAGTTTTCGCACGTATTCCCTGAACTGCAACAGCAGGCGGACTTTGTGAAAAAAGTGGTATTTGAAGAAGAAGATGCGTTTCTAAGAACCCTTGATAAGGGAATAACCAGATTTAATGAGCATGTTGACCCGAGTACTAAACATGCTATTGGACAGGATGAGCCGGGAGGACCTATACGGGAAAAAACTATTGGGGGAATCTTTGCATTTACGCTATTGGATACCTATGGCTTCCCAATTGATTTGACAGAGCTTTTGGCTTCAGAAATAGGTTGGACTGTTGATAAAGCAGGCTTTGATGCTGCCATGAAACAGCAGAAAGACCGCTCCCGTGCCGCCACAGAAATGGATACCGGCGACTGGGTGGTATTGGATGAAACGCCCAATTCCGTATTTGTTGGCTATGAGCAACTGGAAAGCACCACCAAACTGCTGAAATACCGCACGGTAAAAGCCAAAGGTAAAGAACAGTTCCAGCTGGTGTTGGGCCAAACGCCTTTCTATGCTGAAAGCGGTGGCCAGGTAGGCGATACCGGGACCCTGCATTTCGGGGATGAAGTAATCCATATTACCGACACCAAAAAGGAAAACAACCTTACCATCCATTTTGCGGACAAATTGCCGGCACAACCGGCAGCTGCTGTTAAAGCTGCGGTGGCAAAAGATAAACGCCATAATACCGAACGTCATCACTCTGCTACCCACTTACTGCATGCAGCACTGCGGCAGGTACTGGGCACGCACGTAGCGCAGAAAGGATCGCTGGTAAACGCAGAAGCCCTGCGTTTCGACTTCTCCCACTTTGCGAAAGTAACCGATGAGGAAATGGCACAGGTGGAAGCAATTGTAAATGAAAAGATCCGCGAAAATATCCCCGTAGTCATCCGGGAACTGCCGAAGGAAGAAGCCCTGAAACTGGGAGCCATGGCATTGTTCGGCGAAAAATACGGCGATGTGGTACGCGTGGTGATTATCGATCCTGCCTACAGCGTTGAATTATGCGGTGGTACCCATATCAGTTCCACCGGCGAACTGGGACAGTTTAAATTTGTATCGGAAGGTGCGGTAGCTGCCGGCGTACGCCGTGTGGAAGCCGTTACCGGCGCTAAAGCAGACGCTTTTATAAACGAACAGTTGCTACAGCTGAAAGAAATCAAAGCTGCCCTGAAAAACCCGAAAGAAGCTGTGAAAGCCGTGGAAACATTGCTGCAGGACAAAGCTTCTCTCGAAAAACAACTGGAGGCACTCGAACTTGAAAAGGTTCGTACCCTTGCAGCCGGCTTACGCAATCAGGCGGAGCAAATCAATGGTACCAACTTCCTTGGACAGGTAGTAAATGTAAACAGTGCAGAAGGACTCAAACAATTGTCATTCCAGCTGAAAAACGACCTGCCGGATCATATACTGTTATTCGTAGCCAACATCGGCGGCAAAGCCAGCGTGGCACTGACAATAGACGAGAAAATAGTGGCAGCCAAAGGATGGGAAGCACCGAAGTTCATTAAAGAATATATTGCCCCGCTGATCAAAGGCGGTGGCGGTGGCCAGAAAACCTTTGCTACAGCCGGTGGACAGGAAACAGATAAACTGGACCAGGTAGTTGCTGCGGTGAAAAAAGCCATTTCCTAGGAGCGGAAAGCTATTGTAGCGAATTTTGTCTTTACCAGGATTAAACTGATTTTGATGATTCCCCGATTTTATTTTCTTGATAAAAAAGAAAAATCATTAAATCATCAAAATCAGTTTAATCCTGGTAAAGACAAAATTCGCTACAATAGCTTTCCGCTCCTATTTTTAACTTTTTCTTTCCTGCTTCCCTCTTTAATTTTGCTGCATTGGTTTAAATTTAATCAACAAAACTATTGAGCAATATGAACAGGTTACTGCAAATCCTTACACTGGCAGGTGTTTCCTGCTTTATTACGGGCGCGGTATCTGCGCAAACAGCTAACCCGCCTAAAAATCAACTGGGAGAGTTTGATGAAATTGTCATCAAACATAAAAGCAACAAAGACACCAAGGTAACCGTGGAAATCAAAAACGGGGACCTCCTTGTTAATGGCAAAAAAATAGATCAGTACAGTGATCCTGACCTGTCCGTTTTCCGCAGAAAAATTACACCCAGGGACGGCAACTCCTTTAGCTTCGACAGCGACAACCTCTCCGGCAATTTCGATATGTTTAACGACGATAACGATGGCGGCGACGACCTGTCCATTACACCCAACAAGGCAATACTGGGGGTAATTACAGAGAAAAAAGACGCTACCGGTGTTACCGTCAGCTCCGTTGCCAAAGGTACGCCTGCTGACAAAGCCGGCATAAAAGAAGGAGATGTTATCACGGCTATTGATAATCAAAAGATCAACGAACCTGCTGAACTTTTTGAAGCAATTGGTAAACACCAGCCGGCAGACAAAATAACCGTGTCGTATACACGTAAATCAAAGGCCGGCAACGTTGTGGTTACACTGGATGAAAGAAAAGAGATGGGTGCTGAAAACGGGAAGCTGTATCCACCTACCCAGCCCAGGAGAATGCCACGTGCTTTCACTTTTCCTCCGCCGAACCCACGTGGTGGCGATCAGGGCTTTGGCGGCTGGTTTAACAGGATGGACGATGGTGTGAAACTGGGTTTACAGGTACAGGACACCAATAATGATGAAGGTGCAGCCGTGATTGGCATTGCTGCTGATTCTCCGGCAGAAAAGGCAGGATTTAAAAAAGAAGATATTATTACTGAACTGGCCGGCAACCCAGTGAAATCCGCGGCAGATCTATCCAAAGCTTATCGTGAAAACAGAAGTAAAGGAAATATAACGGCAACGATTAAACGAAATAATAAAACACAGACACTGGACATACAAGTGCCGAAGAAATTAAATAAAGCGGATCTATAATCTTACTGGTTTTTTATCCTGGGCTGATCCTTTTGGGATGGCCGCCAATATTCACCGGCGGCGGTACCACAAAAAGGGATCAGCCTTTTTTTTAGCGTTGATAGAGTTGCTTACTTCATCACCATTTTCATCATCTTCAGTTTATTCTTAAATGGCGGATACTTCATGGGCACATCCAGCCAGGTAGCCGTTTTCAGCATCCCTTTCTGATGAGTGAAGGTGTCAAAACTATATTTACCATGGTATCTTCCCATACCGCTGTAACCTGCTCCACCAAAAGGTAATTCAGGATTGGTGAGATGCACCAGCGCATTATTTACACAACCGCCGCCAAACCGTACTTGTTCTATCAGCATTTTTTCGGTTTTCTTACTCTTCGTAAATACATACAACGCCAGCGGATAGGGCAGCTGCTTAATAGCCTGTATGGCTTGTGGCAAATCGGTGTAGGTGAGAATGGGTAATACCGGGCCAAATATTTCCTCCTGCATTACCGGGTCCGTCCATTCCACATCATCCAGCAGGGTAGGAGCGATGTATAAATTATCACGGTCTGTTTCTCCGCCCTGTATAATGTGTCCTTCCGCCAGGTAACCTGCTACCGTATCAAAACGTTTGCTGTTGATGATCCTGGCATAGTCGCCGCTGGTTGCGGGATTCTCTCCAAAAAACTCTGTGATGGCGGCTTTCAGTGCGGTCACCAGTTCTTCCTTTACCTGCTGATGCACCAGCAGATAATCCGGCGCCACACAGGTTTGGCCGGCATTCCAGAACTTACCCCATACAATTCGTTTAGCCGCTACTGTTACATTCACCTTTTCATCTACCACGCAGGGCGATTTACCGCCCAACTCGAGTGTAACTGGGGTGAGATGCGGCACGGCCATTTCCATAATCTTTTTGCCCACCGGGATACTGCCGGTAAAAAATACATGATCGAAGCGGAAACTCATCAGCATAGGAATTACTTCGGTGCCATCGCCTTCCACCACGGTGATATAAGCCGGGTCAAAAGTATCCTTGATAAGGGCCGCAGTAACCGCGGCCGTATATGGCGCCATCTCCGAAGGCTTGATAATGGCACAGTTACCGCCCGCAATAGCACCCAACAGGGGGCTGAGGAGCAGCATAAAAGGATAGTTCCAGGGCCCGATAATAAGCGTAAGCCCCAGTGGCTGTTTATACACCCGGCTACTGCTGGGATAGGTTACAAAGGGGGAGGTCACCACTTCCGGCTCCATCCATTGTTTCAGCCCATCCAGCATATAACTTATTTCTTCATATAAAAAACCTACTTCGCTGCCATAGGCTTCCAGTGGATGCTTATGCAGATCTGCATGCAACGCCGCAATGATCCGCTCCTCATATTTCTGTATGCCCTTTTTTAACCGTTTCAGCTGCGTTTTCCGGAAAGCATACGGGAGGGTGGCACCTGAATCAAAATAAACCTGTTGTGCCTGATAAAGCTGACTTGCCTGGGCCTTGCTGATCATAGGGGAGAAATTTTTAAAATGATGCGTATCTCAATTTAGGGATTTATTGGCACCAAATAGCCTGAAATCACGGTATTATTTGAATATATTTGTGGGAATCAGTACGGAAAATGAGCGATATATACAGCAAATATGAGACAGTGATAGGGCTGGAAGTGCACGCCCAGCTGCTTACCGAAAGCAAATTATTTTGTAGCGACAGCGCTGCTTTTGGCGGCGCTCCTAATACGCATATCAGCCCCATTACGATGGCTCATCCGGGTACATTACCCAGGATGAACCGTAAAGCCGCAGAATATGCCATTAAACTGGGACTGGCTTGTCATTGTGAAATTGAAAAGGATAACTATTTCGCGCGGAAAAACTATTTCTACCCGGATCTTCCGAAAGGTTACCAGGTTTCACAACATACCGCTCCCATTTGTAAAGGTGGCTATATTACTATTGCGACGGATGCAGGTACCAGAAATGTGCAGTTGAACCGTATCCACCTGGAAGAAGATGCCGGGAAACTGTTGCATGACCAGGACCCGTCTAACAGCTATGTGGATTACAACCGGGCTGGTGTACCCCTGGTGGAAATAGTAACGGAACCGGATATGCACAGCAGCGAGGAAGCTTATGCCTATCTTACTGAAATGCGCCGACTGGTGCGTTACCTGGGCGTATGTGACGGTAATATGGAAGAAGGCAGCATGCGCTGTGATGCCAATATCTCCGTTCGCCTGAAAGGTACTTCTACCCTGGGAACCAAAGTAGAAGTAAAAAACATGAATTCTATCCGCAACGTAAAGCGGGCTATTGACAATGAAGTAAAACGGCAGATAGACCTGATCGAGGCCGGGGGTACCCTGGTGCAGGAAACCCGCAGCTTTGATGCGTCTAACGGCAGCTCTTTTTCCCTGCGCTCCAAAGAGGAAGCTAACGACTACCGCTACTTTCCGGAGCCGGACCTGGCGCCCTTTAAGCTCACCGACGAGTTTATTGCCGGCATCAGGGCCACTTTACCGGCATTGCCGGAAGAGCTGATCGCCAAATACACCAGCGAATTTGGTTTACCGGAATATGATGCCCGGGTGATCTGTGACGATAAATCTACGGCCGATTATTACGAAAGCCTGATTGCGGTAACATCGCAATATAAAGCAGCCGCCAACTGGATGCTGGGCCCCGTTAAGTCGTGGTTGAATGAGAATTCAGCAGAAATCAGCCAGTTCCCGGTAACACCGGCGGCACTGGCCGCCCTCATTGCTTTGACAGACGCTGGTAAAGTCAGCTTCTCCATTGCTTCTTCCCGTATACTTCCGGAAATGATACAGTCGCCCGCCGATCCAATGGAAATAGCGACCAGGCTGAATTTATTACAGGATAATAATGCCGACAATATTTCACCCATTATTGATGAAGTACTGGCAAAATACCCGGATAAAGTAGCCGCCTATAGAGGTGGCAAAAAAGGCCTGATGGCCCTGTTTGTAGGAGAGGTAATGAAACTCTCCAAAGGCAAGGCTGATCCGCGCCTTACCAACGAATTACTGGCCGAAAAGCTTAAGGGCTGAAAAAGCATTAATCATAATTAACCTATATTGGGTAGCATTGGTCAGATGAATGTTCAAAAAACAGCAGCATGAAAAAATACTTATTATGGATTTCCGCCGGTGTTTTCCTGGCAGGATGTGCCGGACAAACAGAGAAAGGAGAATTTAAGATAGAAGGTCACTTTAGTAATCTTCCTTTAGGACCGGTGGTGCTGGAAGAACTGACACTGGAAAACGTGAAAGTGGTGGATTCTACCAATATTAAAGATGCCAGTGGAAAATTTTCACTGAAAGGTATGGTGCCGGAACAGGGCCTGTACCGCATCCGCTTTGATAACGGCAAATTTGTATTGCTGGCACTCGATGCAGGCGATATGAAAATAGATGGCGACATGGATAAACTGGAGAATATCAAAATCACCGGTTCTGAGCCTACCACTGAACTGCAGCAATTCCTGGGCGATATCAGTAAGCAATCCATTTCGCTCACAGAAGAAATGCGCAAACTGGACAGTCTTCATGGCTCCATCCCCGACAGTGCATTCCAGCCGCAACTGGCAGCACTTCAGAAAAAAGAGAAAGACTTTGAAAACAGCTTCTTCCTGATGGCCGATAAAACAAAAAATCCTGCCAACGCAGTATTTGCCATCAGCCAGGTAAGAAATGGTGAGGAGATTGTAGCCCACAAACAGGTGATCACGAATCTTACTACCCGTTTCCCCAAAAATACGCTGGTAAAAAGCATGACAGATAAGATAGCGGAACTGGAAAAATCACAACAGGCCGGCGCTGGTGCAGATGCCGCCGGTGGTGAAGAACCTTCTGCCATCAAAGTAGGCCAGGTAGCGCCAGACTTTACATTACCGGATCCATCCGGCAAAATGATCAGCCTGAACTCTTTCCGCGGTAAATATGTACTGGTTGATTTCTGGGCCAGCTGGTGCGGTCCCTGCCGCCAGGAAAACCCAAATGTGGTGAAAGCGTATCAGCAATATAAAGGCAAAAATTTCACGATACTGGGCGTATCCCTGGATAAAACAAAGGATAAATGGCAGCAGGCTATTAAAGAAGATGGTCTTGCCTGGAATCATGTAAGCGATCTTAAATTCTGGGATTCTGCGGTAGTACCATTGTATGGTATCAACGCTATCCCTACCAACTTCTTACTGGATCCGCAGGGTAAGGTGATTGCCGCCAACCTGAGAGGACCCGCGCTGGAAGCGAAGTTGAAAGAAGTACTCAAATAAGTTATTCATCTCCATAAAAAAACCTCACTGGAATAATACCAGTGAGGTTTTTTTATGGAGATGATATAAGCTATTTATTATAGCGGATTTTGTTCCAGCTTTGGATTCGCATTTACCTCATCCTGAGGGAACAGCCATTGCCAGTTTACACCACCTGCAGGTACTTTTAATACCAATGCCAGGGCGGCATCGTGGTTGGAACCACTTCTGTCAACAGGCAGGTTCTGACGTTTCAGGTCAAAGAAACGGAAACCTTCACCCCATAATTCCAGGCGACGTTGAATAGCAATTTCATCTTTCAAAGCCTGACCGGTGTTGGAAGATTTTACATAGTTAACGTCCCGGTTATGCGCCAGTGTATATAATGCATCCGCAGCATTTCCTTCCTGACCCAGCTGTGCCTTTGCTTCTGCATCGATCAGGTACATTTCAGCCAAACGCATGTAAGGTACATCGCCCACACTGCTACTCGCGCCTTTCGCAATAAATTTCTGGTTCATGTAAGGATATTTCTTAAAGTCGGCCGTTGGTACGGTAAACTTTTTACCGGTAGAATCCCACAGTTGGCTACGTATATCCGTTGCCGTTAAGTATGCATACAAGTTTTTGTTGATCGCTTTCGGATTACTACGGATATTAGAGGAACTGAAGTTGACAGACATGTAAGCGAAGAAGCCGTTGAATGCCGTTGTTTGATCATCAGTAGGACGACTGGCCCAAATCCACTCTGCATTTTCAGCACTGTTAAATCCTTTTACATAGTCAGTATTGCTCATCAGGCTATAACCGCCTTTGTTGATCACCACTTCTGCATTAGTAGCTGCACCACTCCAATCCTGCATCGTTAAAGCTACACGCGCTTTCAAACCATATACCACCACAGAATCAAAATGAGATTTGGCAGCACGGCTGTAACCGGTGAGGTTAGTCAGGGCATCATTCAAATCTTTGTTGATCTGCGTATATACGGCTTCAACCGTTGCTCTTGGCTGCGGTTCAATAGTGAATTTAGTCTGCAGCGGCACACCAGCCTGGTTATTAGGTTTTTTGGCAGCATCATAACGGGCTCCAAACAGCTGCACCAGCATATAATGCGCCCATGCTCTGTAGGTAAGCGCTTCACCTTTGATGGCTTTCTTATCGGCGTCATTGCCGCTTACACCATCAATCTGGTTGATGATCTTGTTGGCATTAGCAATGATCCTGTAATAGAAATAATAAACGAACTTAAGATGGGTAGCACTGGTATTGCGGTGCATAGTCCACTGATAAGATGCATTAAACCAACCGTTACCGGCACTGGTCATTACCAGGTCTTCACCCAGCATATCACCATCGATCATAATGGTTGACTGCCCGGTTTGGTCCTGGTTATCATATGCGCTATACATAGCTCTGTGAATACCGTTCAGGGCAGCCCATCCGCCTTTGGTATCGGTAAATACCTGGCCCTCTTCTATGGCCTCTGTCGGAGATGTATTGAGATAATCTTTCTTGCAGGATGTAAGCGAGGCGCCAGATACTGCAAATGCGATGAATATATATAGTATCCTTTTCATTCTTTCAAATTTTAAAGAGTAATGTTCAATCCTGCACTAATGATACGAGCTGGCATGTATACATTCGAAGTAACGCCTGTAAATGCCTGCGCAACGTTCATACCCTTACGTGCACTGAAGAGCGCCAGGTTTTCACCACTCAGGAATACGTTAGCTGCGCGCATGTGTGCCTTTTTAGCAAAAGCTTCAGGAACGGTATAACCCAGTTTTACAGACCTGAAGTTCAGGAAAGAAGCATCGGTTAACCAACGGTCAGAGGTAGCAGCGTTGAAGTTGGTTGTCTGGCTCTGGTCCATACGAGGCACATCTGTAATGTCGCCCGGTTTCTGCCAGCGTTTCAATATATCGGTAGATAATGCATTACCATAGCTACCAGCATTCATCAATGAAGCGTAAGTGGCATCGTATACTTTACCACCCAGCTGGAATGATATCAGGAAGGAAAGCTGGAATTGTTTGTAGCTGAAAGTATTGTTAATGCTACCATACAAATCAGGAATAGCACTACCTGCATAGTGATACTTCGCATTATTGATATTGGTAGTTACCACATCTCCATTTTTCATGGTACGAACGCCTGCACCAGTTGGATTGCCGGCAACATACAATGCAGCACCATCATCAGGATCTACACCATACCAGTCACGCAGCCAGTAGTCATAAATAGAATGACCGACAGACAGCTTCTTGGTAGAATTTATAATTTCCGGTTGTGGTAATTTGGTCAGCTCATTTTTAAACGTACTCAGGTTGAGGTCTGCTGTCCAGCCAAAGTTTTTAGTACGGAAAATTTCACCTGTCAACTGCAGTTCAACACCCCTGTTCACCATAGAACCTACGTTGGTGGTTTGGGTAGAAATACCGCTGGAAAGTGGTAATGGAAGATCGAACAACAGGTTGTCTGATCTGCGGTTAAAATATTCCACGCTACCGGTTAACCTGTTATCGAGGATAGCAAAGTCAACACCTATATCAAAGCTCTTATTTGATTCCCACTGAATGGCGGGGTTGCCCAGTTTAGTGAAGAATACACCTGGCTCCAGCGCGTTGTTATAGCCCAGTTTATAAAGAGACTGCCATGCATAATAGATTGGATTGGCATCTACATCGATCACTGCATCATTACCTGCGGTACCGTAGGAGGATCTAAATTTCAGCATATTGATCCAGCTAACATTGTGGATGAAATTTTCCTTATCCATGCGCCATCCTGCACCAACAGAGTAGAAGTTACCCCAGCGATTATCTTTGTAGAACCTGGAAGTTCCATCCCGGCGGAATGCTGCTGAAACAAAGTATTTCTCATCGTAATCATAATTAACACGGGAGAAATAACCTTCTGTTCTGTATTGTCTTTTGTAGGAGTACAGGTTGTTGGTAGTAGTGAAATTGTACAGTTCAGAGTTACCCAGGATAACCTGTGACTGGCGCTCGCCATAGAGGGAGCTGGCAGTCTGATCATAATTTTCATGTCCTAACAACACACCAATGGTATGAGGACCGAAAGTTTTGTTATAGTTCAATAACTGGTTAAGGGTATAGCTGGTCGTTTGCGTGCTGGTACGGCCGCCAAGTCCGGCTGGTGCGCCATCGCCCACTACGGTATTCCAATAAGTATTGGCCCTGTAGTTGGCTACATCTACACTTATGTTGGTAGTGAATTTAAAGTCTTTGAGGAAAGTTACTTCACCAAATGTTCTGCCGCTAAGAACGTTGCGGGTGAAAGAGTTGTCGTTCAGTAAATTTTCTGCTACGGCATTACGGCCGGGAGAAGCATTGGCACCACGGGAACCACCGATGTCATATATTCTTTCGCCATTCTTATCCAAGATATAAGCGCCGGTAGCATCATGTTGATATACCGGGTAAATAGGACCTATGTTACGTGCAAAGAAGATCGGGTTTACGTAGCTGGTGCTGCTGGTAACGTCTGTCTGGTTTGACTTTACAAATGTACCGGACAGGTTAACGCCGGTTCTGAACCAGTCGGTAGCCTGCGTATTTACATTGATACGACCGCTGATACGCTGAAAATCAGAATTGATCACATAACCTTTATCGCTCAGGTAGTTCAGCGAAGCGAAGTAGTCTGTTTTTTCTGTGCCACCGCTGTAGTTAATACCATATTCGCCGCGGGCGCCGGTACGGGTAACTGCTTTTTCCCAGTCCAGGTCATCCGGATAAAGAAGTTCTGCATTGGGGTTCAGCTTTCCATCAACACCAACGATAGCATTGTCTGCCACGTTAAATGGGTTATATCCCAGCAAGTCCTTGATACCTTTTGCGCCAGCAACCAGGCCGGAAGCGCGTCTGTTGGCAACATCCAATGCGGTACCGCCGGTCACCAAAGCATTACGTTGTGCTTCCCACAGCAACGGATAATATTCCTTTGCATTTACCCTGTTATATTCAGGAATACCGCGGGTGTTAAAGCCTTGTATAGCGTTTACCTGCAGCTGATTACGTCCGTTTTTACCTTTCTTGGTAGTAACAATGATTACACCATTAGCCGCACGGGAACCATAAAGTGAAGAAGAAGAGGCATCTTTCAGTACTGAAATGCTTTCGATGTCAGCAACATTCAAGCTGCTCAGGTTACCGGAATAAGGCACACCGTCCACTACATACAAAGGGTCGCTGGAAGCATTTACAGATCCGAATCCACGGATACGAATTGCCGGACCATCACCTGGCTGACCACTTCCTGCATTTGTTTGAATGCCGGGAGCAGCTCCATCCAATGCAGTAGCAATGTTGGAAATAGCCCTGGTAGCAAATTTCTTGCTATCAATCTGTGTGGTGGCGCTGGTATTGGAACCTTTCTTAGTAGTACCATAAGCAATTACTACCACTTCGCTCAGGGCCTTTTCATCGGCACCCAGTTTAATGTCGATATTGCTTTTACCTGCGCTGGCTACTTCTTTTGTAGTGAAGCCAACAAAAGTAAATTCAAGTACCGGGTTACCAGTAACGTTCAAAGAGAACTTTCCCTCTGCGTTGGTGGTAGTACCCGTATTAGTATTCTTAATTTTTACAGTTACACCAAACAATGGTGCACCATCTTTGGCATCAGTCACCTTACCGGTGATAGGTCGCGTTTGTGCGTGCGCCTGGATAACGCTGATGGCCGCAACAAGCAAGAGCAGCAATGCTTTCTTCATAAGCGATTTAGATTTGAAATAAATATAACACAGCAAAAAAACTCGAGTACAGGCATAGCGATGCCGTTAGGCATCCTGCCTTTATTTTAACCAATATATATACGAAATAACGGGTCCTGCGTGTCAACGGCACACCGGGTGGGTATTACAGTAAAGTAAGCGTTATCTCATAAGCGATTTAAAAAAATAACAAGTTAGTCAGCATACTGCGGCACATGGGTGCTGGCAATAGTCCGTTAATTCCTATTGTTGCCCTTGCAGCCAGGATGGTAAATGAATTCCCCGACATTTCCGGAAAGACTACGTCTACCTGAAATGCGATTCCTGGTTTACAAGTGTTTAATCCCTTAAATTTTCTCTGGAAAAAGTTGTTGCGAACTTGTTCCTCATAAGCAAATACTAGTCTTCTCTATAAGCTCAACTTCAGTTTATCGTGTTGTAATACAGAATAATTCAATGTGGTTCTCGATTTCGGTCCATCAAATTTTCATGATGAGCGCAAATATAACTAAATGGATTTGTTTTAACATAACATTTTTGTGGGAGGGCGGAAAAGATAAAACAAAAAAAGCTGTCTCAAATAAATGAGACAGCTTTCTATTTTTCGTTTATACGTAATCGTTACTACTCCACTTTATAGGTGACTTTTATGCTAGCACCAGGATAACTGGTAGCGTCCGGTCCGTACGGCCTTATTCCTCCGGTGGTAAATATAGGCACCATCAGTCCGCTGTTCATGTAAACGTTTACACCAATTTCAAAAAAGTCACCAGGTTTCAGATCGGCGGCAGTTTTCCCGAAAAGCGTTGCCAGCTGTTGAGCTGTAACGGTAAGTGAAGTAGGATAGGCAGTCACATCTGCCTTGAATACTTTCACCTTGGTGTAATCTTTTTTCATGGCTACTACCACGTCCATTTTCTTTGGAGCTTCATCCGTAGCGAAATAAAGGCCAACACTGAATTTCCCCTGGAAAGTGTTAACATCAGTGATGCTGGTACTGGAACCTGCATCGGCTTTCACCAATGGGAGGGAGGCCTTATTCAATCCATCCGGAAGCTTGGGATTGTTATCTTTCTTGCATCCCGTTATCATGGCTCCGCTCACCAGTATCATTAATATAAAAGATGTTATTCTATTCATAGCAATATTTTTTATCTGCATAATAATCAGTTCTTATCCCAGAATACCGGGTAGGAAGCTGGTTGCTTTTGTGCCGGTGCATTCTTATTTACGTTCAGGTCAAGGCTGCTCCATGGCAATGACAAAGGATAACCTACGCTTAATTGCACTGGGATAGCCGCCTGATTACCACTAATAGTAGGGTCACCTTTCAATGGTGGTTGCAGGAAACCTCCTGGAGCCATTGAAGTATTATTTGGATCGAAGAGAATCGGATAACCGGTTCTTCTATAGTCAGTATACTGATCCACACTGTTTCCAAAACTTTGAATCCATTTTTGTGTCATAATGATTTCAAGTTTCTTAGCAGGTGTTCCGGCATCATATGCTGCCAGTACTTTAGCAGTGTAAGCATCTACATCCGCTGATCCCTTTAACGGGGGTACCTGTTGCTTTGAAGCCAGCGTTACTACAAAGTCCACCTGTAAGAATGATTCCTCCATGGCTGCCACCAGTTTAGCTCTTGCATCTCCCGGCAACACACCTGTTGCCATTAGTTCAGCTTCAATATAAAGCCTGTCTGCATAGGTAAGCATTCTGAAAGGAGCCGAACCTGTTGCCATACTGGCTGTTACACTCGCAGTATCGCTTTGGTAGCGTCCACCAACCGGGTAAATACCAAACATGGTTACTGATCCATCTTGCAGGAAGTTACGGTTAACGCTTACAGAACCAAAAGGAATGGAAAGGAAAATACTATCCCTGTAATCCGTTGGGCTTTCTGCTTCTGCGTCAAAAGGCAGCTGGCTATAAAAATAATAAGGCAATCTTGGGTCTCTGTTTCCAGTGAAGATATTTTTGTTATATCCTCTCAGGATTTCATAAAACCATGGGCTCATATAATGAGAACGCTGACTGGCAAAATAATCGCTGAATCCGGGATTACGGTCATCCGGTGTAGTACCCCGGCCATAGGTGAACATAAAGCCTTCTGATGTTTTGCTGATCATTTTATTCTCTGCTTCCAGGGCTGCCACTTGTGTAGAAACGTTCTGTACTAATCTAACCTGGTTATACAGTTTCAGCTTAAGCGTACGGGCAAAATTTGCCCACAGGTCTGTTTTTCCTCCGTAGTACAGGTCATCACCAGCAGGAACAAGCGAATTGGTTGCATTAGCATTTAAATTGGCAATACCTTCATCTATCAGCGCCAGCAGTTTTGGATAAATATCCGCTCCTTTGTCATATTTCGGATACTGAATACCACTCCCCAAAAACTTATTGGCTTCTGAATAAGGAATGTCTGCGAATGCATCCACGAACTGACTCATGGCATAAGCTTTCATAATTTTGGCAATACCTACATAGATCATATTGCCATTGGCAGTGCCTTGTGAAATGATAGTTTCCAGGTTCTGTATGGTACCCAGTACATCAGATCCTACCTGTGCGGCTGAGCTGCTATACATATCGGTCCATGAACCTGTAAGGTTCACATCACTACCGGAAACCCCGTACTGATCCTGGTCTTCACGCACAACCATCTGGTGCATATAAACGGAAAGTATTTCAGTGAGGCCTCTTGCTCCCCTATTATCATTTGTAAAGCCCAAAGCATAGGAAAGTCCCTGCTCTGATGCAGTTAACAAACGGTTTTCAGATGTTTTTGCAGCGTAGTTTGGATCCGTGTTCACATCCAAAAATCCTTTGGTACACGCCGTGAACAATACGAACGTCCCCAAAAATATATACATCGATCTTTTCATAAGTTCCGATTTTGACTTGTTCATAATTTAGAAACTAACTTTCAGGTTCACACCAAAACGACGGGTAGTAGGTGCACCGGATAATTCAATACCCTGGGTGGTTGTATTACCAAAACTGTTGGTTTCAGGGTTGAAGTTGGTATACTTCGGAAAGTTAGGTGCCACATACCAGAGGTTTCTTCCTGTTAAGGTAATAGTTAACCCGCCGATAGGTGTTCTGTTAAACAGGCTTTTTGGAAAATCGTAACCAAGCGCAACTTCACGTAAAGTATATACTGTTGCGTCATATACGTTCCATTCTGTAGCAGAGTTAATCGCAAACGATTCACCAAAGTACAGCTCGCGTAAACTTACGTTGGTTGTATTCGGTATTTTATCCCCTTTGCTATCCAGAAGTGGTTTGCCGGTATTGGCATCTCCGTAATAACCCGGAATAACATAACCGGTTTCACGGTCTTTTGTATCCTTTGTTACACCACGTCCCAGGAGACTGCTGGTAGTCACGGAATACATATCGCCGCCTTTGGTCAGGTCAAACAATACATTCAGGAAAATACCCTTATAGTTAAGAGATGTGCTCAAACCAGTTTTGAAATCAGGGTTAGGATCCCCAATCATTTTCTGTTCTGTATTCTTAATCAATAATCCGGTGCTTGGGTTGATCAACAGATTACCCTGATCATCCCGATAGTCAACCGTTCCTCTCAGGTAACCGAAGGGTTTGCCAGCTTCCAGGTAGGGAGATATTTCCGTGAGTACCGGAAACAGTTCAATTCTTTCCACACCCGGCAACAGCGATACCACTTCGCTCTTGTTCTTTGTAAATACCCAGTGCAATGACCAGGTAAGGTTTTTGGTTTTAACCGGTATTACATTCAGGTCTACTTCAATACCCTTGTTGGAGATTTCACCAAAGTTTTCATACGACTTGGTGAAACCGGAAGATGCAGGTAATGAAATAGGTGCGATCTGATTGGTAGATTTCCTGTTATACCAGGCGAAATCCAGGGCAATTCTTCTGTCGAGGAATTCGAGTGTAGTTCCCACTTCCACGTCTTGCGTGAATTCTGGTTTCAGATTCGGGTTGTTGGCAGTAGGAGACTGGATTACGCCAGAAACGCCGGTGATAGGAGCATTTAGCCTAAACACATTCTGCAGGGAATATGGATCGGCATCTCTACCCACCTTTGCCCAGCTGGCCCTGATCTTACCAAAATTAAGTATATGGCTTTCCATTCCAAACGCCTGCGTAAACACGAATGATCCTGATACGCTGGGGTAGAAGTAGCTTCTGTTATTGGATGGTAATGTGGATGACCAGTCATTTCTGCCGGTAACAGACAGGAAAGCCCAGTTTTTATATCCCAGTTCCAGATCAGCAAAAATACCCCAAAGACGCCTTTGCGAGTATAGACCACCGTTAGGCAACACCGTTTTGGTATTATCCAGCGTATACACACCCGGTGATACGATTTCATTACCAAGGAACAGCCTGTCGCGTGAAGTACGTTGGTTTACGTTATGACCGAGAATGGCTTTGAAATCGAAATCCTGATTCCTTAATTTAGGAGTAATCGTTGCAATCAGGTTGGATTCTATTTCCTGGAACTGGTAGTTATCTTCTGTGATTCTTCCCAATCCTTCCGCTGCGCGGGAACCGATGTCTGTTACCTCCCGTCTGAACAGGTTATTGGTATTGGTTCCTATCTGGTAAGACAGGTTTAACCAATCCTGTACGGCATAGGCAAATTTAATACCTGCCACATACCTGTCAGTATTGGAGGTAACTGTATTGTGCCGGAAAGACCATAACGGGTTGTCAAACTGAGCACCGAGTGGAGAGATGGGAAATTTATTAGCATCCTGATATGGCAGGCCTGCAATGTCCCAGTTTCTGGCAAAGAACAGGTTTCTTGCAAATGAAGAAGCAGCACCGTCTACCTGGTTCTCACCAAAGACGCTACCCAGCTGGTTACTCCGGGAATAAGAGAAATTGGCGCTAACCGTCAACCCCATATTCAGCTTGGTTTGTCCGCCTACGCTGATACTTCCCCTGTTAAAGTTAGAAGCAGGAACGTAACCATCCTGGTTCAGGTAAGAAGCAGTGATGCTTACAGACGTTTTCTCGTCGCCACCATTGGCAGAAACGGAATTTTCAAGCATCGCCCCTGTTCTGAAAATGTCCTTTACGTTATTGGGATAAGCTCTGTAAGGTGTTTTTCCTGTTGAAGAGAACAATTCAGGATAGTTGTTGAGATAATCAGCCCATGCAGGAATGGAATCTATAGTGCCAAATTTGGCGCCCCAGGAGCCATTCGCATTGGCATATTTAAAGGAAGATCCTGCACCATAATCATTTTGATATTCAGGCAAACCTGCTACCTTTTCAAAAGCCAGTGAAGAACTGTAAGTTACTTCCAGTCCTTTTTTAGACCGGCCTGCGCTTCCTGATTTTGTAGTGATAACAATTGCACCATTAGACGCCCTTGAACCGTATAAGGCAGCTGCTGCTGCTCCTTTCAATACGTTCATACCGGCAATGTCGTTAGGATCAAGTGAAGAAAGTCCGCTGGAATAAGCGCCACCACCGGAGGTTTGGCTGGAGGTTGTTACCTGATCGTTGTTATATGGAATACCATCAACAATGATTAATGGTTCGTTGTTTCCAAAAAAGGAAGTATTACCACGGATGTTAATACGGGTGGCGGCACCTGGTGTACCCTGTGAGGTACGGATGTCCACACCTGCTACTTTACCCTGTAATCCTTTTAACATGTCAGGTTCTGATTTTTGCAGAATCTGATCGGGTTTCACCTGTGTAAGGGAATAGCCAAGTGCTTTCTCATCACGCTTAATACCAACTGCGGTAACTACTATTTCACCCAGTTGTTTCTTGTCTGCTTCCAGTGTTTGATCAACAGTACTACTGCTACCAACAGGTGCTTCTTTAGTTAGGTATCCTACAAATGAAAATACCAATATTGAATTATTGTCAACATTAGCAATCTTGTAAGACCCATCGCCGGCAGTAAAAACGCCTTTTGATGTACCCTTGATTACTACAGTTACTCCGGGGAGTGCGGAGCCATCTTTTCCATCTGTAACTCTTCCGCTGATCGTTCGTGTTTGTGCAAATGCGTTGAGGACGCTACCGCACAAAAGCAGCCATAGAAGTAGCTCTTTTTTCATAAGCGATTTTGTTTTGATTGACTAAATAAGCAGTTAACGGTTCTTAATTATAATTTCTTAAGCAAAACAGATTTTGGTCGGGTAAAACACTGTCATAAATTCCACATTTGTTGCTACATGGAAAAATGATAAATCTTTGTTAAAATATATCTGACATCTGCAATTTATCGGAAATGTTGAGAATTGGAACAATGCGTTTCATATATTTCTTTTAAACATATATAGAAGTAAACATGCCTGTTTTACTCACTGCGGAAATGGCGCATACCGGCAGAAATAGAAAAGGGGAATACCGGCTGGTATTCCCCTTTTCTATCTTCTTGAAATACAATCAATTATTAGTTACCATACCCCGCATTCTGTTCAATTGGGTTAGTATTCAGTTCCACCTGCGGAATAGGGCAGAGGGTAATAGGCGAACCCGCAGCAATTGTGCATGGTGCATTGATTTCCAACAGGTTGTGGCAAAAGTTACGGACAACATCTTTGCCATTCCTCATCAGGTCGAAATAACGGTGACCTTCAAACATAAATTCCTTCCTGCTTTCTGCAAGCACATTATCAAGTACATCTTTATCCGCAACACCGGATAACTGAGGCAAACCTCTCTGCACTCTCAATGTATTTAGATCTGCGATAGCTTTAGTACCCTGGTTCAGGTGCGCATATGCTTCCGCACGAATCAGGTACATTTCCGCCAAACGCAACAGTTTCGGACTGTGCATACCGGCAATTCCATCCTGGCTCGCAAATTTCAGGTTTGTTTTTTCGCCGGTGCTGCCATCAGAAAATACGCCGATTAAGGCATTTCTTTTATCTGCAGCAACAAATGTAGCAGACAAATCCGGCGACACGCGAATGTCTCCATAACCAGGCTTCAGATACATCTGACCAATATTATCAGACCCCAGATCTTCCGCATTACCCGTGAATCTCAAAGTGAAAATTTCCTCGGGCGTACCTGCTGTGCTGTAAAACGAGGCAATACCCGCAGGTGCTGTTAAAGTAAATCCTGCATTAATTACACTGGTTGCTTCATCAATAGCTTTCTGATCATCTCCTTTAGCAAGGTAAACCCGGGCCAGCAACGCAGATGCGGCATACTGACTGGCGTGAAACTTTGTTTCTGCTCCTACGTTTACCAGTAATTTTTTTGATTCAGTTAAATCTGCAATGATTTGCGTATAAACATCCGCAACAGAGCTGCGGGGCGTTTGTGTTACTGCAAATTTCAAATTAACGGGTACTCCGGGTTGACTACCATTCGTGTTACGGTACGGTTTTGCAAACATGTTTACCAGGTCGGAATAACCCAAAGCCCGGATAAACAGTGCTTCTCCCTTAGCGATATTTTTCGCTTCCTGGTCACCGGTTACAGCATCCACACTATTGATAATGTTATTGGCTCCAAGAATGGCCTTGTAAGCCGCTTTCCAGAAGTCTTCCACATCCGCATCCTGCACGTTGTACTCGCGCTTAAAGCTGGAAATAAAACGGTTACTGTTTTTTGCCGCAATATATACATTATCACCACTTACTTCGGTCATCACCCAGTAGTTACGACCATAATATTCCGTTTTCTGTAACAAATCATATGTTCCGGCGAGAGCAGACTGTATGCCCGGTAAATCGCTCAGGGCTTCGCCCTGTTCAAGTGAATTGCTCGGCTTTACATCCAGCTTACTTGTACAAGCCTGTAACAGGACTGCTGCTGCAAATATGCCTATGATATATTTTTTCATGCTGATTATCCTTTTAAAATTACAATGTGATATCTACTCCAAAGCTCACGCTCTTATTAACCGGATATTTAAAGAACTCATATCCATCATATCCGATTTCCGGATCCACACCTGAGTAGTTAGTGATTGTCCACAAGTTAGCGCCCTGTACATACACGCGGATACCCTGTATCTTCGCAGCTTTCAGCATATTGGAAGGCAGGTTGTAACCCAGCGTAACATTACGCAACCTGATGTAGGAACCATCTTCCAGGTAACGGGAAGAAGAAGAATTGGATGATTTGTTACCACCAATCGCCGGCTTCGGACGATCTGCTTTCTGACCCGGGGTAGTCCAGTAATTCTGTCCTGCTTCTACATTGTAGTTCCAGCCAAAGCGGGAACCATCTGCATCACCATATCTCCTGGTAGCGTTAAAGATTTCGTTGCCCTGGGATACATAAAAGAATGCAGACAGGGAGAAGCCTTTATAGTTAACAGTATTGTTGAAGCCCATCGTGAACTTAGGCATCGTGTTACCAAAGGTTTTGTAGGCTGCCTGGTTAATATTATTGGTTGTTTTACCATCAGCAGTATACCACAACGGATCTCCGTTTGCAGGATCCACACCGGCCCATTCTTTCAGGTACCAGGTATAAGCCGGTAACCCTTCTTTCAGGATGGTGTTGGTGTAGATGTTTTCTTCAAAATCCTCAAAGTTATTGATAGGCTGGTGGTCATACAGTTTCAACACCTTGTTGCGGTTCATGGCAAAGGTTACGTCTGTGGTCCAGGTTAATTCTTTAGACTGGATATTGACAGACGATACCGTTGCTTCAATACCACGGTTCCTGATTGCACCTACGTTATCCGGCCTGGTACTCTGGCCAACAGAAGGGGCAATAGGTACATTCATCAACAGGTCGGTGCTCTTCTTATTATACAAATCCACGGAAACATTCAGCCTGTCTTTCAGGAAGCCCATATCCAGACCGATGTTGGTGTTAGTACTTTTTTCCCAGGTAAGATCCGGGTTACCGATGCCATCCAGGAATCCACCCGGTGCACCATTATAGCCAACATTGTATTTATACAATGCCATCCATTTGTAGTTACCGAAGCTGGCATTACCGGTAGTACCATAGCTGGCCCTCAGTTTCAGGTTGGAGAAGATGTTCTGCGACTTCATGAAGTCCTCATCTATTACACGCCAGGAAGCACCCAACGCATAGAAGGTACCATACTTGTTGTTAGGACCAAAACGGCTGCTACCATCTCTTCTGATGGAACCTGTCAGGTAATATTTATTGTTGTAAGTATAGTTTAACTGCCCCAGGTAAGAAACAAAACGATAATCGTAAGAATCACCGGCTACCGACTGCGGCGTGGAAGCTGCATCCAGTACATTCAGTTTACCACTGGCCAATCCGATACCCGATGCGTTAAAGCCATCGAAGTGTGTTGGCACGTACTCCATCATCGCCAGGTAATCAAACTGGCTTTTTTCACCAATGTTGAAGTTACCGGAGAGGGATGTTTGCGAAGTAATGGTTCTGTTGCTCTGGCTGGCTTCCAGGATGCTTCCGCTCTTGGAATTATCAGCCGGGTTAAACGCATCTGCTGTAGTAGGGTCCTGGAAAGATTTCTGACGGGCCATGATCATATCAGCAGAAACAGTCTGTGTAAATTTCAGCCAGTCAAATACGCGGTAGTTCAGGAACATTTTTCCCAAACCACGGAAGTTATAGTTACGGTTGGTATTCAGCGGAACTGAATACAGGAAGTTATCTCCGGTAGGAGAGTTGGCCCAGGCTGCTTCCAGACCGGTGTATAAAGTACCATCGGGTTTGTACGGATTCAGCATCGGGGAGTTGGCAAAACTTGCCAACAGCGGGCTGCTGTAACGGTTACCTGCGCCGGCATTATTGGCATCACTGTAAGACAGGTTCAGGTTCATCCCAATATCCAGGCGGTCATTTACTTTGTGTTGTATGTTAGATACAACAGAGTAACGTTTCAGGCCGGAATTGATCAATGCACCATCCTGGCTGAAATAAGCGCCGGAGAGGTAGTATTTGGTTTTATCGTTTCCACCGCTGGAAGAAATCTGGTAGTTCTCCGTTCGTCCGTTCTGGAACGCTGCATCTCTCCAGTCAAACATATGATCCAGTAAAGAATCCGGATACTGTGCCTTGATGTCGGCTTCTGTTGCACCGTTTAAACGCAATACGTCTTTCTCATAGTCAAAAGCCTGCTGACCACTCATCTGTTTCCATTTGCCGAAGCTGGGAGAAGTGAACCCATACTGTGCTTTAAAATTTACATTGGAGCTACCGGCTTTACCTTTTTTAGTAGAGATAACGATTACACCGTTACTACCTCTTGAACCGTACAATGCTGTAGCAGATGCATCTTTCAGCACGTTTACGCTTTCAATATCGTTCGGGTTCAGGTTCGCCATGATGTCGCTGCTCTGCGTTTGGTTATCGTAGTTGAACTGACCGCTGTTTACGATCACCCCGTCGATTACATACAACGGACCGGCACCGGCACTCAGGGAACCTATACCACGGATCGTTACTTTCTGGGCGGAGCCTGGCTGTCCGGAAGAGGAAGCCGTTACCACACCAGGAGCACGTCCTTGCAGAATCTGGTTAACATCCGGCATCGGTACGTTCTCAATTTGCTTGGAACTTACTTCTGCAATGGAGCTCACCATTTTTTTACGGTCTACCTGCGTATAACCTGTTACCACTACTTCGCTCAATTGCTTGTTGTCGGTGTCCAGGCTTACGTTCAGCACCTCTTTATTGGCAGGAAGCTCCTTTACCAGGTATCCCACAAAAGAGAAGGTCAATACCGCATTGCTGTTGTCTACTGTAATTTTGTAAGAACCATCCGGAGTGGACATGGTGCCCTTGTTGGTTCCCTTGATCTGAATGGTTGCACCAGGTATAGGCGAACCGTCTTTACCATCGGTAACTCTCCCTGTTACTGTGCGGCTCTGCGCATAGACCTGCCCGCCCAGAAATAGCACGGACAAGAGGAGAAATAACACTTTCCTCATAAGCATGATTTTGTTGTTCCTTAACCTTAAAAAATAAATAATCGGATCAAGGCTAAAAAGCCACGATTCAATTGGTTTCCGTTAAATCAGTTGATGAAAATCGTGATTGGATACTAATGTAGCGGAGTTGACAAGCTGCGCAATATGCACTTTGACATAACTAAATAACTAACTACTACCATTGCGATTTATTCAATAAATCATCAACGGAAGTAATTAACTTCTTCCTCATAAGCAGTTTCCTTAGCAAATTTTCAACAGGGCTCAAATGTAATAATTCTTAACAAAAAATTAAGCTTGTAAAGTTGCCGTTAACAATTGGACAACACTTTTTTAACGTATCATTAACTTATATAAAATAATAGATATACGAAAAGGCATGAAAATAAACAAGCGGCAAGAATACCGCCTGTACTCATCAACCAAAATCTAAATCGAGATTAATGTTGCCCCGCATAAAGCGGGGCTTAATATCTTATCAGGAAAGGGTAAGCGGATATGTTTTTAACAACTCCAGCAGTACCATAAACAAATCATCGTTACGATGATTAAACCGGTATTCGCACTCTTTTAAGTGCAGATAGGCGGTGTTGCGGTTTAAACCCTTGAACTTGGCCAACCGGTGCTTTGTTAAGCCCCAGAAAGCGTCTACATCGTCCATCTGGTGGGTATCCGAGGTTTGTCCCAATCTGTACAGGCGATACTGACCCAAATCCACCAAACCGTTAAAGCGGCGCAAACGTTCTGCTGCTCCCTGGGTTTCCAAAACGGAACGCCCACGTGTGGCAGCGTGAATCATTGAGCGACTAACGTCGGGGAGAATTTCGGTGTGCAACCTGTCTGAGGATCTGCAGATGCCGAAGATGACTGGCTTTACAAGCCGGTCTACTTCCGGCTTTACCGCCACCAGCGTGTCGCTGTCGTGGTCAGGGGTGGGGTCACTGAGCCGGTTTTCGTAGGTCAGAACGGGAACGGGCGCAGGATGCTGCGTCTCGCAAAAGCGTGCAATCTGGTGTCGTAGCTTTTTCAGGTAGCTGTTAATAGTTACCCTGCTGACACCGCTGATATTAGCTATCTGCGTCGCAGTAAGATCATCGGCAAACAGCCGCAGGATCTCCTTAAATTTGCGCTCAGATAAATGAGCGCCCTTTAAGTACTTATTTTTCATGAACTATGTGGTTAGAATGGCATTATAAACCTCATACTTTTTCATTATAATATCCCCCCATTTATTACAAGCGGTGAAAAGGGTATTTGAATGCTGTCCACTAGATTATTTCAGGGCTATTTTTTATCCATTTTAGCTAAACATTTAGCATTGACTGCGGAATACAAACACTAAAAAGCCATTGGGGCAAACATAATGCAGTAAAACACTGCCTTACATTCGCCCCAATGGCTTTAAATTTTCCGTGAAAAGGACTTATTCCTGATCGCTGATACCCAGTTTTTCTATGTCAATATCTTCTTCTTCATCCAGCACTTTCCACAACTCCTTCTTTTTCGCTTTCTTCAACAATGCCTTTTCCATCCATAACAACAATGCCGGTAATATCGTGAGGTTGGTGATCATAGCTACCACAAGCGTTAGTGAGGTAAGCCAGCCCAACGCCTTGGTACCACCAAACTCCGAAAAGCTAAAGATCATAAACCCGGCAAACAGGATGGCAGAAGTATAAATAATGCTCAATCCTGTTTCATGAATAGTTTGCTTCACCGTGGCACTGATATCAAAATCATGACGCGGCAGCTCCTGCTTAAAATTTACCAGGAAACGGATGGTAACATCAATGGCTATACCCAGCGCCACACTAAATACCAACACGGTGGATGGTTTCAGCGGAACGCCTACCCAACCCATTACACCAGCCGTTACCACCAATGGAATTACATTTGGCACCAGGGAAATGATGAGCATCCGCCAGGAGCGGAACAGGTATAACATACACAGCATAATCAACACAAAAGCCAGTATGATACTTTCCATCAACCCGTTAATGATAAACCGGGTGCCTTCCTGGAATATAACGCTGGTACCGGTAATGGTTACCTTGTAATGAGCCGTATCAAATATTGCTGTCACCTTGGGTTGCAGCGAATCCAGTAATACCGGCAATTTCTGCGAGCCCACATCCTTCATATTTACACTTAACCGCGCCACTTGTTTGGTACTATCCATAAACGAAGATACCAGCTTCGAAAACGTGGAGGCGGCACCGTTAGTATTGCCACCTTTCATACGCAGGTACGGCGCCAGGAAACCCAGGTCAAACTGGTTAGGCACCGCAAAGTTGGAACTGTCGCCATTATAATAAGCCTGCTTTGCAAACTTAATACCTTCTACTACAGAAAGCGGACGGCCAAAATCCGGTTGCGATGCGATCAGCTGGGTAAGTTCATCCAGCTTGTTCAACGTTTGCAGATTTACGACGCCATTCTTCTTTTTGGTGTCTACCGCTATCTCCAGCGGCATTACTCCTTTAAAGTTTGTTTCCAGGAATTTCAGGTCCGTATATAACTTGTCCGTATGCGGAATGTCGTCGAGCATATAACCTACTGATTGCAGCCGTCCCATTCCCACAATAGCCAGCACCACCATCACCACAGTTACGCCGTATACCCATGGCCGGTACTTGAACACCAGTGTATTCAGGAAGTTCAGTATAGCGCCAAAAAAACGGTTATCAAGATACGTGGTATGCTTGCTCTTCGGTGCAGGTAAATAACTCAATACAGAAGGCAGGAAAATAAAAGAAATCAGGAAGATGAACATAATATTCAACCCCGCTACCACACCAAACTCCTTCAGGATAGCGCTGTTGGTAAAACAAAATACGCCGAATCCGATTGCAGCTGTGAGGTTGGTAAACAATGTTACAATTCCCATCCGTTGTATCATATGTACCAAAGCCCTGGTTTTGTTGGCATCTTTGGCATACTCCGTATGATATTTACTGAGAAAATAAACACAGTTGGGAATCCCTATCACCACTATCAAGGATGGGATCAAACCCGTTAGCAGGGTAATTTTATATCCCATCAGTACAATGGTTCCCACCGACCATATCACCCCAATGGCCACCACAATCATCGACATCAGCACCGCCCCAAATGAACGGAAAAACAGGAACAGGATCAAACCCGTAAGCAGAAACGATATTTTTAAGAATAACTTCAGCTCATCCGCCACCTTAACGGCCATGGCTGTACGAATGAGCGGTAAACCACTCAGGTGGACCTCTGTATGCTGTTTCTCCTGGAAAGCCTCCGCCAGCTTGGTGATCTCTTTTACTACCGCAGTACGTTTGGGAGAATTAAATACATCCTTGTTTACATAAATCGCCATGAGATAAGCGTGGCTGTCGGGATTGTATAAAAGCCCCTTATAAAACAAGAGCGTATTGAATACTTTGGATAAACTATCAATCACCACCTGGTTGCCCAGATCTCCTCTGAAAAGCAGGTTCGCCTCCAGCTTTTGTGTACTATCGTTTTTTACCAGGTTAATGGCCATGGGCACACTCATAATGTTTTCCACCGCAAAAACATTTTTCATGTCCTTGTTCAGTTGAACATAGTCTTTGAAAAAATCTGCCTGGAAAAATTTATCCGTTTGCACCGCCAGCATGAGCACATTGCCATCTCCCCCAAATTTCTTTTTAAATTCCTGGTATTCAAGAAACTTAGGATTATCATGCGGGATAGTGGCCACATAGTCGTAAGACATTTGAACCTTACTGGCAAAATAACCCATCACGCCGGTACCAGCGAGCAGAAGAACAAGAAGCAATAATCGATATTTTAGCACAAAGCCGGCTAAACGTTGCCACATAAGGATTTCCTTTTTAGTAATGGGCGTAAAGGTAATTAAAATAGCTATTAGCTGTTAACCAACAGCGATGAGCCGGCTGGTTTTAGCTACCAGCTGTTGGCTTTTAGCCTTTAGCTGCAAAAGGAGATGATTTGCTTTCCTCTTTGTAGTAACTTGCAACCCTAACAGCTCACCGCCAAATGCTTCACAAAACACGTGGCATCGTATTACGCACCGTTAAGTATGGAGATACGAGTCTGATCGTAAATATGTTTACAGAACTTTTTGGGGTGCAATCGTACATGGTAAACGGCGCACGATCCTCCAAGCCCAAAGCGGCTAAAGGAAACCTGCTGCAACCCGGTAATATCCTGGAGCTGGTAGTATATCACAATGAAATAAAAAATCTGCAACGGATTTCGGAGTATAAACTGGGGTATATCTATAATGCTGTACATCTTAACGTGATAAAAAATACGGTAGCCCTTTACATGATAGAGCTGCTCCAAAAATGCCTCAGGCAACCCGAACAGCAACTGGATCTTTATTACTTTACAGAAAACACCCTGCAGCTGCTGGATATATCCGCCCTTCCGGTAGTCGCCAATCTTCCTTTGTATTTTACGCTGAAACTAGGGGAGCAGCTGGGTTTCCGGCTAAATGGCCATTTCTCCGAATATACGCCTTACCTGGATTTACAGGAGGGAACTTTTACAGATTTGCCACCGCACCACAGCGATTACCTGGATGCACACAGCAGTGAGCTAACCGACCAGCTGTTTCGATGTACAGCAGTTCAGCACCTGGCAGCTATTACTATGAATAAGGAAAGAAGAAGGAAATTACTGTATGCGTACCTCGATTTTTTCCGGCTGCATCTGCCGGATTTCACGGAAATGCATTCACCGCCTATCCTTCACGAGATCCTGGACGCCTGATCTGGCCGCCTTTTCACCTGCTTCAGTAAAAAATTTCAAGGCTACATCCTGGCCATCATAAACGGCATAGGAGAAATAATTCAGCCAATCGCCCAGGTTGATATAACGACTGTTATCCGCTAATGTAATATCGAGCGGCAGATGTCTGTGCCCGTATATGAAGTAATCAAAATGTTCCTGTTGTAATATCTCTTTGCTGTAGATCGCCAGCCATTCATTTTCCGCGCCGAGAAAATGCTCCAGTTCCTGGCCGGTAGCAGAGCGGCTTTTGCGGCTGAAATAGTTGGCCAGGGCAATTCCCCAGGCGGGATGGATAGCGGAAAACATCCAGCGGCAAAACGGATTGCGGAATACCTTCTTCAGCATTTTATATCCATGATCGCCGGGGCCTAAACCATCGCCATGACCAATATAAAATCGCTTTCCACCAATGGTATAGGTTTGAGGTTCGTAGTAAACGGGGATATTCAGTTCTTCTTCAAAATATCCATTCATCCACATGTCGTGATTACCGATAAATACAGAGATGCCGATGCCCTTATCGCTTAAAGCAGCCAGCCTTCCCAGAATACGGGTATACCCCTTGGGGATCACATGCTTGTATTCAAACCAGAAATCAAAGAGATCGCCTACCAGGAAAATATGCTGTGCATCAGGTTCTACCTGGTCGAGCCATTGCAGGATCAATTTCTCACGCTCCCTGCTGGCAGCGGCATTGGGCGCACCAAGATGAAAATCTGAGGCAAAATATACTTTCTTATTGGCCGGTAAGTGGATATGCATTGTTCTTGAGCTTTAGCCGCTAGCTTTTAGCTTTTAGCAAAATGCAGCGGAGATGATAATATCTCCGCTGCATTTGCCAGAAAATATGTTAAGCTCCGCTGCATTTTGCTAAAAGCTAACGGCTAAAAGCTATTTTATTTATTCGTCTACTAAAAATACGTACACTTCTTTCGGGCCATGAATGCCCACTACCAGTGTTTTTTCAATATCTGCTGTACGACTGGGTCCTGTTGCGAAGGATATTGCAGAAGGGATGTCGTTACCGTACTTATCTTTCAGTTTGCTGAACGCATCCTTGAGGTCAAATACCAACTGGTGCGTATAGGCAATCATGATATGTACAGGCGCATATACCGGCAATGACCTGCCACTGGGTTGTGCCGAACTGAGTACCACTGTTCCGGTGCGGGCCACCAGGTATTCACAGTCTGTGATGGCCGCATCCGCCTCGTGCATGTTACCCTGGTTGAGCACCGGTAATTCTTCCTGGTGAATGATTTTCAACAGGGCAGGTGTTTGACAGAAAACGTTGTGCCACTCTTTATTTTCACAGAGTGCACGCAAGCTTTCCATCAGTTCTCCTTTTCCGGTACAGTAAACAAACTTTCCCTGTAACCGGGTGAATTCTTCTGCGAACTTTAATTCCAGGCTCTCATTCTCGGTTCTGAAAACAGACGAGTTGCCCTCCGAATTTGGGAAGGGCAACTGTACTGACTGACTTAACGCATTCCGTACTCTCTTCAGAATATTTTCCTTAGCAGGAGAAATCTTCATATCACTATTTACGCATTAGCTGGTGAAGGAGAAGGGTTGATGATATCTGACGGATGAACGCCATCAGTTGTCATACCTTCTTTATTCAGTAAATGTTCTCTGTGAACGTCGAAAGGACGTTTACCGATCAGTCTTTCCAGGTCGGCCTGGTATAAAACTTCTTTCTTCAGCAATTCCTCTGCCAATACCTTTACCTGTTCCATCTTTTCAGTCAGGAGGGTTTTGGTTCTTTCATAAGCGGTAGCAATCAGCTTTCTTACTTCATCATCAATTAGCTTGGATGTTTCTTCTGAGTAAGGTTTGGTAAAGGATTGCTCGCTGTTAGGATCGTAGAAAGATACATTACCTACTTTATCGTTCATACCGTATACCGTTACCATTGCATAGGCCATGCGGGTAATTACCTGCAGGTCGTTTTGCGCGCCGGTTGAAATTTTACCGAATACCAGTTCTTCTACAGCACGGCCACCGAGGGTCATACATATATCATCGAGTAACTGTTCGGTGTTGTACAGGTATTGTTCTTTCGGGAGATATTGAGCATAACCGAGTGCCGCAACACCACGGGGAACGATCGTTACTTTCACCAACGGATTAGCGTGTTCCAGGTGCCAGCCGCATATAGCGTGACCAGCTTCGTGGTAGGCAATCACTTCTTTTTCTTCCGGAGAGATGATCTTATTCTTCTTCTCCAGTCCACCAATTACACGATCAATGGCATCGTTGAAGTCGTCCATTTCTACCTGGTTTTTGCCTTTACGAGCAGCAATCAGGGCAGCTTCGTTACATACGTTGGCAATATCGGCGCCGGCAAAACCAGGCGTCATAGAAGCCAGCTTCTTCACATCCAGGTTAGGCGATGTTTTGATTGGCTTTAAATGCACTTCAAAAATAGTTTCCCTTCCTGCCAGATCCGGCTTGTCGATAGAGATCTGACGATCGAAACGACCCGGACGTAACAGCGCGCTATCCAGTACATCAGGACGGTTGGTCGCCGCCAGGATGATGATACCACTGTCTGTTCCGAAACCATCCATTTCCACCAGCAACTGGTTCAGCGTGTTTTCACGCTCGTCATTACTCATCATTACGTTCTTACCCCTTGCACGGCCAATCGCGTCAATTTCATCGATAAAAATGATACACGGCGCTTTTTCACGGGCCTGCTTAAACAAGTCACGAACACGGCTCGCACCTACCCCTACAAACAGTTCCACAAAGTCGGAACCGGACATAGAGAAGAAAGGAACCTGCGCTTCACCTGCCATTGCTTTTGCCAGCAGGGTTTTACCCGTTCCCGGAGGACCTACCAGTAACGCACCTTTGGGTATTTTACCACCCAGGGCAGTATATTTTTTAGGATTCTTCAGAAAATCCACAATTTCCATTACTTCTACCTTGGCCTCGTCCAAACCAGCCACATCGTTGAAAGTGATATTCACCCGGGTGCCTTTATCGAACAGGGTAGCCTTGGATTTACCGATATTGAAAATACCGCCTGGACCACCACTGCCACCGGAAGGGCCGCCCATTTTACGCATCAGCAATATCCACAAACCAATGATCAGGATAATAGGTAACAGCAATTGGAAAATTGGCTCAAACCAGCTCTGACGCTCATCATATGATATCTTTACCAGGTTTTCAGCCGGAACACCTTCCTGTGCCTTATCTATATCCTTTTTGAAACTTTCTTCGCTACCTATGGTAAAGCGGTAATGAGGACCAGGGTTCTCTCCGCCAAATCTGCTTTTATTAACCGCATTAAACTTTGCCTCTTTTAAAGAGTCCTGTTTTATGTAGACTTCTACATATTTTTTATTTACAACTACCAGCTTATCTACATCTCCCGGTTTCAGATAATTGATCTGAAACTCCTGGAAACTGATTTCCTTTGTTGAGGATCTGAAATCACCAAAAATGTTCATTGCAAGCAGGGCCACGCCTATAAAGGCATACACCCAGTATATATTGAACTTCGGTCCTTTCTTAGGTGATTTTTCCGAACCTTTGTTGAAGTTATTGCCTCCTTTTTCCATAATCTTACGCTCCTTTACGGATGTTTATTGCAATCAGAATAATATGAATAATTAAATTCTCAAACAACTGTTTTTGTTTACTCTTCTACGTGGTCCATTCTATCGGCATCACTCCACATCTCCTCCAGATTATAGAATTTCCGGTTTTCCGGTTGAAAAATATGAACAACAACATTCACATAATCCACCAAAACCCAATTTTGCGAGCTAAATCCTTCGTGTTTATAGGGTTCTTCCGACGTATGCTTCTCCACCTCGTCTGACACATAATCAGCAATGGCTTTCACCTGGGTGCCCGAATTGGCTTCACATATTATAAAGAAATCGGCCACGGCTTCAGGAATCTGGCGTAGATCCAGGGATACGATATTTTCCCCCTTCTTATCCTGTATGGCCTTTATGATGGTGGTAAAAATTTCACTTTCTCTGGTCAGGCGTAACTGCGCCTTCTTCCTCGTGCTCAGAACGGTTAAGGGTGCCAATAAATCTCGTTTTTGTTAAAAATAATCTTTAATTGTCAAAGTTACTAAACAAGCAGTAATATAACATGGTTTAATATCACCTGCGGGCCCCCTGAAATGTTAATTAAATAATAAAATGAATTACTTTTCGGGCCGGATATACAGACTAAAAAAGATTCATGTGATAGGACACCCGTTTCATATATTAGACGAAATAGACAGCACCAATAACTATGCCATGGCGCAGGTAAATTCCGGCCAGGTGACATCCGGTACTGCGTGGTTTACCAGCAACCAGACAGCCGGAAAAGGGACCCGCGGGAAACAATGGCTGGCCCAACCCGGCGACATCAGCGCCCTCACTGTGGCCCTCCAACCTGCTATGTTGCCGCTTTCCCGGCAATTTATGCTAAGTATGGCAGTGGCATTAGCCGCCTGCGATTTATATACCTCCTATGCCGGTGATGAAACCATCATCAAGTGGCCAAACGATATTTACTGGCGTGACAGAAAGGCAGGAGGTATCCTGATAGAGAATGTATTACGCGGAAATATCTGGCAATATGCCATTATTGGCATCGGGCTCAACATTAACCAGGCCAGCTTCCCGCCCGACCTGCCCAACGCCGTTTCACTCCGGCAAATCACCGGCAAAGTCCGGGACGCAGCCACCATAGCCCGGGAGCTTTGCACCTTCCTCGATCAACGGATCCGGCAGCTGCAACCCGCCGGATATGAAGCGCTTTTGCAGGAATACTCACACCGCCTTTTCCGCTGGCAACAACCGGCCCTGTACCGGATAAACGGGGAGATTTTTGAGGGCGTGATCCGCGACGTATTACCTGACGGTCACCTCTGCCTGGAAAAAGACGGCGTTGTTATGCAACTGGGCTTCGGAGAAGTAGAATTTATCATCAACCGTTAAACAACCGGTTGTTAATCATCTTCCAGGGAGATGCCAACGCAGCTGGCATTTCTAACCACGCTTACCATGCCGATACCTCCGGACCAAATGGTTAGTTCCCACCCTGGTAAACCGCCTGCTTTTCCTGTAATGCCTTATGTAACGCACTTGGCAGGGCTGGCGATAAATCCGACAACAGGTAGGCATGGGTACTATCCCCATATTCCCGGGATAGCGTATCACGCAGCGTCCCGGTTTCTGTGACCTTGCCAATCAGCTGCAGGTACTTTCCCTCTGGCCGTTTACCCACTTTAACGATATACCGGATGGTATCCATTTTAGGAAACCAGTATATATAGTCCGCGTTAAACGTTACCGCCAAAGGCATTTTTCCGTTATTGTAGTAGTTTAAGGCGCCGGCCTGCCCATAGTTATCACAGATCACCAGGGTATAGCGGCGTTGCTCCTCTGGCACCTGCTGCCAGGTGCGTAAGGCCATTGCCGCCATTTCCCGCCAGCCCAACATATCAGCAAAATCCTGCGGAAGGGGATGGTCCTTTCCGTCTTCCCAGCGCAAAAGCCCCATTGCCCGGAACTTGGCCGCCTTTTCAATAATCCGCGCCGGCCGCAACACCGGGAAAACAACATTCATCAATAACACAAAAGGCACAATGATAATGGTTACCCAAAGCACCCGCAAATAAGGAGTCCGGTCAGCAAAAATTCGTTCCCAGTAAACACTACCAAAAGCCAGCAATACAGGGTACAAGCCCAGCGAATAATAGCTTTTTGCCCGCAGATAGGTAAATAACAACATCGTAAGCAGGTATACCAGCAACACCACCCGGTAGCGGCGGAACGGTTTATAAAACAATAGTCCCGGCAGTGCCGCCACCACTATAAAAGCACCTCCCATGAAAAAAATGAACTGATCACCGATAAAGCTCATCCGGCTTACGTGCACCAGTTGGTTCTCCGTTAGCTCCTTCATATGATGTACCACCGGCCAGCCATGCAGGACCTGCCATACCAGGTTGGGAGATATGATCAACAGGGCCACCAGTGCCCCTCCCCAGGCATGCCTGTTCAGAAATACACGCCGGTGGGAAGACAACATTAGTCCTCCAAGGATGCCAATTACGAGGAATATAATATTGTATTTATTCAAAATACCAATACCCGCAACTACTCCCATCCACCACCACCATTTATTTTGTGACGTATGAAGATATTGCAAAAGGCACCAACAGAGCGCTGTCCAGGCCAATACATCAAATGAGTTAGGCTGATACAGCAAATTCAAACGCCCCATGCCGGAACAGATAAACACCAATGCAGCCAACACCTGCGCAAACCATCTGCCACCCAACAACTCCACCATCTTCCAAACCAGCACCATGGTCAGCGCTCCGGAAAGCGCCGGGAAAAATTTTATCCAGAACATACCATTGCCCAGCCATTGGATCAGTAAAGAGTTGAAAGCAGTCAGCGGCGGCACAGATAAGTAACCGGCCGATAAATGATTGGCCAGGTCCAGGTGCAGGTATTCGTCGCGATGCAGCTCATAATAAGAACTCAACAGTACGTATTGCAGTACCATTTTTACAACAATGAAAAACAGGAGCAACAAAATAGAAAGCTGTTGTCTGTTTGTTTGCGGAACGGGTGGTGTTGGGATCATAATATCTGTATCTGAACAAAAAATTTTCACAGCAAAAAAAACGGAAATACCTGCTGTTTAAGCAATGTATTTCCGTTCATAGTTTAAAATTTCTTGTTCGCTGGCATATGTGGCAGGCCGCTCTACATAGCAATCATCAGGGCTTGATGATAACAAGATTTTGGTTGATAAAGGCGTTAACAAATTGTGAAATTTTTTCTATTTAATCAAAAATGAAATTGCAACATAGTTTCATTTTGTTAAAACATGCAGATACAGTAAGGATTTGGCGTTCTTCTTATCTCATAAAACTTAACATTGATAGCAGGAGCAACAGGAGAATTTAATTTGGAATTTCTTAAATTTGGTTATGTCTACGAATAAAAATGCTTCCATTGAGCTGAAAACAATCAACGACTTCAACGACGATCTTCTCTTGTACACGCGAAAAGAAATGATCCCCAAAGCACCGCTGCGGGGCAGTTTTGCAGTACAGGAAAGAGCCCAATATCCTTGTTTGGATGAGGTTACTGCCAGCAGAAGGGATTATTACAAAATAAGTTTCTTTAGTAAAGGCACCGGTGTTTTTACCATGGGTGAAGACCGCTACGAAATAGATGGCCCAACTTTACTTTTTATTAACCCGTTTGAGCTGAAAACATGGCGCGCCACTTCCGATGTACAGGAGGGTTACTTTTGCCTGTTTACAGACCTGCTGTTTGAATCGCAACCATCACATCCTGAAAACCTGTTACAACACCCGCTTTTACAGATGGGTGCAAAAGCAGTATTTAAATTAACGGATGAGCAATGCGAGTATCTTCAGTCTATATTCAGACAGCTGCTGCGGGAGTATCACGAAAATGCAGCCTTCAAACAGGAAGCTATTCTTATATACCTGAAACTGCTGATGCTGGAAGGAAAGCGTTTATCGGCACAGGTACAACGGCCTAACCGGCCCATGTCGGCCGCACAGATACTGGCACACCGTTTTACCGACAAACTGGAAAAGCAGTTTCCAATTGAATACAGCCACAACCAGGTATCGCTTAAAACAGCGAAAGAGTTTGCCCAGGTATTAAATACGCATCCCAATCATTTAAATGCCTGCGTAAAACAGGCTACCGGCCGTACGGTGAGCGAACATATCCGGCAACGGATGTTACTGGAAGCACGCCTGCTGCTGATGCATACCGACTGGCAGATCGCTGAAATAGCCTGGTGTCTTGGTTTTGAAGATCCCGGCAACTTTACACACTTTTTTAAAAATCACAGTGGCGTAGCACCGCATATTTACCGGGTGCATTAACCTTTGATATTAACAAGTAATACTTTGCCGCTTACAACTGTAAGTCCCCTACCTGCATGTACTTTTGTATCACTAAAAATGAAAACAATATGCAGTACAGAAAACTAGGTAAAACAGGTGAGTCAATATCCGCTATTGGACTGGGTTGCATGGGCATGTCATATGCGTACGGTAATAGCCAGGACTTTAATGAAACCGAATCACTGGCCACCCTTGAGCTCGCGCTGGAATTGGGCATCAACTTCTGGGACACCGCCGATATGTACGGCCAGGGCGCTAATGAAATTCTTCTTTCAAAAATACTTGCTACAAAAAGGGATAAGGTTTTTCTCGCTACCAAATTCGGATTCAGGTTTAAAGAAGATGGAAGTACTTATTTTGACGGTTCTCCCAAATACCTGAAACAAGCCTGCGAAGCAAGTTTAAAAAGGTTAAAGGTTGATGTAATCGATCTTTACTACGCTCATCGTATAGATGATACAGTACCTGTGGAGGAAACAGTAGGCGCCATGGCCGAGCTGGTAAAAGAAGGCAAGGTCCGCTACCTTGGCCTATCTGAGGCCGGTGTTGCTTCAATCAGAAAGGCAAATGAAGTACATCCCATTGCTGCGCTGCAAACGGAATACTCACTGTTTACCCGCGATGTGGAACCGGATATCCTGGCTGCCACCCGTGAACTGGGCATTACGCTGGTAGCCTACAGCCCACTGGGCAGAGGCCTTTCCACCGGTGCTATCAACAGTCCCAACGCGTTAAGTGACGGTGATTTCCGCAAAAATCTGCCACGTTTCCAGGAAGGTAACTTCGAACAAAATTTACAAACTGTAACTGCACTCGAAGCCCCGGCAAAAGAGAAAGGCATCACGGCGGCCCAATTGTCGCTCGCATGGCTGCTTGCACAAGGTGAAGATATTGTGCCTATTCCGGGTACTAAACGCAGAAAATATTTACAGGAAAATGCAGGTGCTGCCGGTGTGAAGTTATCTCCCGCCGACCTTGCTGTCATCGACGACATTTTACGGAATAATACCATCGTAGGATCGAGGTATACAGAGGGAGGAATGAAACTAGTTAATAGATAGTGAACCAGCTTTTAGCTGTTAGCTGTTAGTAAATGCAGCGGAGATAATATTATGTTGATTTTCGCTGCATTTACTAACAGCTAAAAGCTGCTTCTACTTTGTCTTCTTATAGCCCCAGTCCTGCAGCCACTTTATTACTTTTTCTTTGTAGTCGCCCTGGATAAGGATTTCACGATCCTTTACGCTGCCGCCGGTACCACATTTTGTTTTTAATTCTTTACCCAATTTCTCTATATCTTCCTCTTTACCGACAAAGCCGGTAACCAGTGTTACTACTTTTCCGGCACGTTGTTTTTTATCAAGGACTACCCGCAGGATCTGTTCTGCAGGCGCTAATGTATCCGTTACTTCTTCCGGTTCCGGTTCGAATGAAAAGTTGGGATCAGTGGAATATACAATTCCATTTCCCGGTGTGTTTTTTTTCTTCGACATCTCTCTAAAATATTTAAAGGTTATTCGTTTACCACAAGGTTGATCGCCTGGGTTTGTATCCGTATGCGTACTACGCCATTTTCAGTAAGTGGAACAGCATCGCCATCTACCTGCAGGTATTGCAGTGCATCGCTTTTAATAGTAATATTTTTCCCTGTGTAGTGTTTGATGTAGCGGGTCTTATCGATGTTGCCCATCAGGGAAAAAACGCTTACGGGCAGCAGGCTCATAATACCTACCGGAGGCATAATACAAAGATCCAGTTGGCCGTCGAACACGCTGGCTTTTGGCGCCAGTTTAAATTCATATCCGAACTGGTTACCATTGGCTACTGTAAGCAAAAAGGCCTTGGTCTGAAAGGATTGGCCGTCAATATCAATCGTATATTCTGCCGGTTGGTAGGTGTTAAAACTTTTGAGTACCAGTTTAGTGTAACCTGACAAACCGCGTTTGGTATTATGCCGGAACTGTTCCGCGATGAGTGCATCAAAACCAACGCCCGCATTGCTGAGAAACAGGTGTTCGTTAGCAAAGCCCACGTCAATTGGCTGTTGTTTATCTGCCACAATAAGACGTAGTGCTTTGTCGATATCCAATGGGATTTTGAGTGCGCGTGCCAGTCCGTTACCGCTTCCCAGTGGTAATATGGCCATGGCGGTATTGCTGCCTATAAGTCCCTGTGCAATTTCGTTGATGGAGCCATCGCCGCCAACAGCCACCACGGTGTGCACGCCGTTTTGTACCGCTTCTCTCGCGAGGTCTGCACCATGTCCGAGGTAAGCCAGGTAAGTAGTGCTCACTTCGTACTGATCGCCTGGCAGATGCTTACTGATAGCATGTTCCAGGCGTTTTTCACGATCGGTACCCGCTTTGCGGTTGATGATAAATAGTATCTTCTTCAAAAAAACTGTTTTATAGTATAATCGCCTTCAGACTCAGATCCAGGCTCACGGCATGGTGTATAATAGCGCCCACAGAGATGTAATCAACACCTGTTTGGGCGTATGCTTCCAGGGTATCCAGGGTAATCCCGCCGGATGCCTCTGTTTCAAAACGGCCTTTGATCAGCTCCAATGCGGTAACAATATCTGCAGGTGTAAAGTTGTCGAGCATGATGCGGTCCACCTGTCCTACTGCGAGCACTTCCTTTACATCCTCCATGTTGCGCGTTTCCACCTCAATTTTAAGCGGAAGATTACGTTCTTTCAGATACGCCACCGTATTAGTGATAGCGGCGGTAATGCCCCCGGAAAAATCAATATGATTATCTTTTAGCATAATCATATCATACAGTCCCATCCGGTGGTTAACCCCACCGCCTATACGAACGGCTTCTTTTTCCAGCATACGGAAATTGGGCGTTGTTTTGCGGGTATCCAGTACGCGGGTATGATAGCCTTTCAGTTTACTTACGTACTGTTGTGTTAAGGTAGCAATACCGCTCATGCGCTGCATACAATTCAGTACCAGTCGTTCACCCATGAGCAGGGTATGCACGGCTGCTGTTACTTCAAAAGCCACTTCGCCGGCCTTCATGGCATCGCCATCTTTTTTATACGGGGTAAATACGGTGTACATATCCAGCCACTTAAAGATGGCCTCGGCCACTTCCATTCCGGCCAGGATACCATCTTCCTTAATCTTCAAAACCGCTTTTCCTTTGGCGGTAGGGGGAATACACGCCATCGTGGAATGGTCTCCGCTTCCGATATCTTCTGCCAGTGCGCTTCTGATAAACGCGTTCAGCGCTGCTTCGTCTAACATAATTGAATAATTTTCAATTACGAATTACGAATTACGGATTACGGATTTGTGGGAAGCGCTATGCTCTTCTTCCCATAAATCCGTAATCCGTAATTCGTAATTCGTAATTACCTCGTGAAAGATATGTCAAAAATAAAAAGTGCCCCGCAATAAATTGCGGGGCATCGGTTTTTTTCAATTATTTATATGGGTAATCTACTTACTTTCAAACCTTAATTCATTTAGTACCATAGTCCCCCCTTTCTTTTGCAGGAAAAAGGAAACCCTGAAAGCTCCGTTACCCGTACTCATATTACCGATACCAAAACGGGAGTTATCGCCCCCCTGATGGATCAGTTCAAAAGATTTCACCGGATTTTTAGAGAAGAAATCCTTTAAGATAATTTCTGCCTGTGCCTTACTATAGGAATTTGATTTCCCTGCTATGTTAATTTCAACGGTATTATCAAGATAGCGTGATAAAGCATTTACATCACCTTGTTTTAATGCAGCTACTACGTCTTCAAATGGGCCCGCAACCGTTACAATACTAATTGACCTGGCCGACAGTGTAAATGCTGTAAAAACTCCTCCTACCAACATGATCCCCAGCACAATCAATAGCTTCTTCATTGTCAGTTATTTTATTAAAAATGTGATTTTTCCAACTCAAATTAAAAGCGAAAACTATGCCAAACACACTGCAAATCAATAAAATCACATTATCGTGGTAGCTACCAACCAGTAAGTAATAATAGTTAGATAATATGTGTTTCATTTTGAATAATTAGAATATAAGATTTGTGTGAAGCAAGGTCTGGAGGGTTAATTTTTTGATAAGCGTTATTTTTGCAAAATATTTAAACCCTTTATAAGTACTTTCACCCTCTTGAGTGAATTTATATTAAACTATAACCAGATAGGATATGGAAAAGAAAAGAGCCATTCTCGTAATTATGGACGGATGGGGCGAAGGTAAAGTTCCTACAGCCGATGCCATTGCACATGCAAAAACTCCCTTTGTAAGCAGTTTATACAAGCAATACCCACACAGTCACCTGATCACCTGCGGTGAAGCCGTTGGTCTTCCGGACGGACAAATGGGTAATTCTGAAGTAGGGCACCTGAACATCGGCGCCGGCAGAATCGTATACCAGGAGTTACAAAGGATCAATGTAGCGATCAGAGATGGAGAACTGGCGGCCAATCCTGTATTGCTGGATACCCTGTCTCATGCTAAAAATAATGATAAAGCCCTGCACCTGATAGGACTGGTAAGTGACGGCGGTGTGCATTCACATATTGAACACCTGAAAGCGCTGACCTCTATCGCCAAAGCACACGGCCTGGAAAAAGTATACATCCATGCCTTTACAGACGGACGTGATACTGATCCGAAAAGCGGATTGGGTTATCTCGAAAACCTGTCGGCCCACCTGGAAACATCCACCGGTAAAATTGCCACCATCACCGGCCGTTACTATGCCATGGACCGCGATAAACGCTGGGAACGCGTGAAACTGGCTTACGACGCCCTGGTACATGGTGCCGGCACTCCCACCCAGGATCCGTTAACCGCTGTAAAAGCGTCCTATGCAGAAGGCGTAACAGATGAATTCATTAAACCGGTTGTGGTAACAGATGCGCAGCAAAAGCCCATTGCCACTATCCAGGATGGAGACGCCGTACTTTGCTTCAACTTCCGTACAGACCGTTGCCGCGAAATAACACAGGTCCTGAGCCAGGAAGCATTTCCCGACTTCGGTATGAAGCCGCTCGATCTTTACTATACCACCATGACGGATTACGACCGTACTTATAAAAACGTACACGTAATTTTTGAAAACGATAATCTCAATATGACGCTGGGTGAAGTGCTGGCTCAGGATAACTGCACCCAGATCCGCATTGCTGAAACAGAGAAGTATCCACACGTATCCTTCTTCTTTTCCGGCGGCCGTGAAACAGAATTCCCCGGTGAACGCAGACTGATGGCAGCTTCTCCTAAAGTAGCCACCTACGATCTGAAACCGGAAATGAGCGCCAATGAGCTGGCCGACCTGATCGTTCCTGAACTGCAACAAAAATCAGCAGATTTCGTAGTGCTCAACTTCGCCAATGCGGACATGGTAGGCCATACCGGCGTTTTTGAAGCCGTTGTGAAAGCAGTGGAAACGGTTGACCATTGCGTTGAACGGGTAGTGACTGCCGCACTGGCCAGCGACTACACCGTTTTCCTCACTGCCGACCATGGTAATGCAGACTTTATGATCAACGAAGACGGCAGTCCTAATACCGCCCACTCGCTGAACCTGGTACCGTTCTTTATTATCAACAAAGATTTCAGGGGAACCGTAAAAGATGGTAAACTGGGTGATATTGCCCCCACCATCCTGCATTTCATGGGATTACCCATACCAAAGGAAATGACCGGTAACCTTCTTGTATAGCAGAGAGCAGAAGGCAGAAAACAAAAAGCTATTGAAGCGAATGACAGGTGCGAGTATCAATTACTTAAATATCCCTTTTATTCGGATCAATAGCTTTTCCTTTTTTGCTTTCTGCCTTCTTCTTACTAAATTATTTATTGCAACCTGTAACATTTCGTTCATGGCTGCCGTTTAATAGACGTTAACCTGGAAAAAATTGTCAGCCAACATGCTGATTTACATATTTTTAGTGCTCTCGACAGATTTGCTCATGCATCGATGCGCCGTTTTTACGGCGCATTTTTTATGACCCACATTTAAGTATTAATTTTGCAACATGGAAAAATACAGGCAAGTAACGGTGTTGTTTACCATAATTGGCTTTATGGCCTGTAACACGGCAAATAAACAATCGACCCCTTCTTCACTGGATAAGTTTGCGCGGCTGCCGGACTATTTCAGCCAGGAGGATAAAAATATCCGGTCCAACGACTATACCCTGTTTAAAACAGTGGTACTCAACGGTAAAAAAGATACGGCACAGGTTTCCGGCAAAGACAGCGCCACGGTACATGACCTGCTAAAGCCATTCATGGATGCCGACCTGAATAAGCCTTCCCTCCGGGACGAATATGATACGTCCAGCTTATATGACCCGTTTTCCGGCAGAAAATCCGTGATATATAAATCCCGGGGCAAACAAACCAATCCCTCGGAAGTGACGATGGAGCTGGATAAACAAGGCAACATTCAGCAGGTAAATATCCATTCCTATACCAGCAACCTGGTGTACGAGTTCCGGCAGGACCTTTTCTACCAGCAAAACAAGCAGGTTCGGATGACTACCTATCAGAAAATCGCCTTTCTGTCGCCCAAGGAACTGGAAATAAATGTAACGATTGCACCTAAAAAAGGGATGTAAACATGACCGCAGCGGAGTTTCAGAAAATATCACATACCATACCTGCCAATGCAGGCATTTATAAATACTACGATGAATCCGGCACACTCCTGTACGTGGGCAAGGCCAAAAGTTTGCGTAAAAGGGTAAGTTCCTATTTTGTAAAAAATCATGATAGTTACAAAACCCGCAAACTGGTGGAACATATCCATCACATCGAATTCACTATTGTAGATTCGGAGCAGGATGCCTTTTTGCTGGAAAACTCCCTTATCAAACAATTCCGGCCGAAGTATAATATTAACCTGAAAGATGATAAAACCTATCCCTACATTGTTATTAAACACGAGTCGTTTCCCCGCGTATTTTTTACGCGCAATGTTATCAAAGATGGATCTGACTACCTGGGGCCGTTTACCTCTGTGGGCCGCGTCAGGGAAATACTGGATGTCATCAAATACAATATCCCTTTACGTACCTGCAACCTGAACTTAACGGAAGAGAATATACGAAAAGGAAAGTTCAAGGTATGTCTTGAATACCACCTGGGAAATTGCAAAGGCCCCTGCGAAGGATTGCAAACACAGGAAGATTACCGGGAGGGGCTGCAGCAGGTGAAAAACGTTTTAAAAGGTAATCTTACCCCGGTGGTCAGCTTGTTTAAAGAACAGATGATGGAGCATGTGTCGAAGATGGAATTTGAGAAGGCAGAGATTATGCGCAAAAAAATAGCCAGCCTGGAAGATTATTCGGCCAAATCCACCATCGTTAACAACCGAATGGGCAATGTGGATGTGTTTTCCATTATCAGCGAAGGCAATCACGCATATGTAAACTACCTGCGCATTCTTAACGGTACCATCGCCGACACCAAAACCGTAACGCTGGAAAAGCAACTGGAAGAAACGGATGAAGAAGTGCTGGCTTATGCCATTGCCTATCTCCGGGAAGTATTTAAAAGCATTACCAACGAAATAGTAGTGCCGTTCCCGTTAGAATACCCGGAAAGCAGCGTTGTCGTTACGGTTCCCAAAGGAGGCGATAAGAAGAAACTGCTGGAACTATCGGAGAAGAATGTAAATTATTTTAAAGAAGACCTGTATCGTAAAAAGATCCTGCACCTGGAAGGTAAAACGGATATGGAACGCAAACAGGTGTTATATCAGCTGCAGGCCGACCTGGAGTTGCCGGTATTGCCGGAGCATATCGAATGTTTTGATAACTCAAACTTCCAGGGTAGTTACCCGGTGGCAGCATGCGTGGTATTTAAAGATGGCCTGGCTTCGAATAAAGATTACCGGCATTTCAACATCAAAACGGTAGAAGGGATCAATGACTTTGCCTCGATGAAAGAAGTTGTTTTCAGGCGATATAACCGCCTGTTGGCCGAACAGCAGCCCTTGCCCCAGCTGGTGATCATTGATGGTGGTAAAGGCCAGCTCGGTTCTGCTATGGAGAGCATACGCGAGCTGAACCTGATAGGCAGCATGACCGTTGTGGGGCTAGCCAAAAATGAAGAGGAAATATTTTTCCCGGGTGATTCCGAAAGTATAAAGCTGCCCTATAACAGCGAAAGCCTGAAACTGATACGCAGGGTACGCGACGAGGTACACCGCTTTGGTATTACCTTTCACCGGCAGAAACGCAGCAAAGGCACATTCAAAAATGAGCTGGAAGGCATCAGGGGTATTGGTGAAAATACCGCTACCCAGTTATTAAAAACTTTCCGTTCGGTAGCTAAGATAAAGTTGTTGTCGCTGGAAGACCTTACGAAAGAAGTTGGTACCGCAAAAGCCAAACTGATCTGGGCGCATTTTCACGGCGACAAACAATAAATAATTTCACCTCTATAACGGGAACCCCTATACGGTTTTTAATACCGGATAAGAGCTGTCGGCCATTGCCCTTTCTGCCTGTAGTACATGCCGTTGTATATGCGCAATCAGAAATCCAAAAGTGTCGCCCACGGATAGTTTTATAAAGCGCGACAATGAAGTAGCGACTTTGTTGTTACGGATATTTATTTTTTCTGCACGTAGTAATAAATGCTCCAGCTGCTCCAGTTGCTGACCGAATTCATTTAATACTGTTGTCTCTGCCAGTTTAATTGCCGGAATATGTCCTTTAGGGGATTTCATGCGGGAGCGGAGCTGTCCGTTCTCAGTGGGTTTCATCAGGCGGGTAAAATAGGCGCCCAGCCAGCTGCTTTTAAACATTGTTTCCGGCCGGGTGCTGCTTTTTTCAGCTTTGGCTATCACCTGTTCCAGTGCAGGCAAATAGTACCTCCCATAGGTATTCAGGTGTTCCAGGCATTGTGCTGCGCTCCATTTGCCGGGTGCAGGTGCATGTTGCAGTATAGCGGCGGGTTGTATACCGAAAGCATGTGTTGTTTTATACTGTAATGCTACCACCTGTTTACGAAGCTCCTGCAACAATTCATTACTTTTAACGGTGCTCATGGCGTTGATATTTGGTACAAAACTAGGTTGGTCTTTATTAAAAAATCTTTGTGCAGATCAACATTTTATAGTTTCACAGTACCCAGTAATTTACTGAAAGTAGCAGGGTCTATACCCAGGTAGGAGGCAAGGTATTTATGCGGAATGAGCTGTAATACCTGGGGGCTTCGGGTAAGCAGCTTTCTGAATTTTTGTTCGGCAGTGAAAGACAGCAATTCCCGCTGCCGCTCTAATACACCAGCCAATGCCGCCACTGTGGCCAATCGTACCCATCTTTCTATTAACGAAAACTCCAGTGTGAGGCGGTTAAAATCAGCGTAGCTCATTCGCAGCAATTCGCTGTGGGTGAGTGTTTCCAGGTACCATGGGGAGGGGCGTTGCAATTGGAAAGAATCTATTACACCGGAAAAAGAGCCGGTATAAGTAAATACGAGGGTAGATTCTTTATCACCATCCAGACAAAATACGCGTTGAACACCGGCAGTAACGAAGTAGAGGTATTTTTCCACTTCACCGGCAACCGTCATTACTTCCTTTCTTTTATACTGTACGGGTGTCCAGCAGGCGGCAAGGGCTTCCCACTCTCTATCGGGAAGTGGCATGATCATCTGTATAGCGTTGTACAGCAGCTTCATGCAGCTAAGATAAGCATAAAGCGAAAAGTATAAAAGCTACTAAAGCGAATGAACGAAGCGCTTTTAACACACATTCGTTCACTCGCTTTAGTAGCTTTTATGCTCACCTAACAGCTAACTGTTAGTATTGCCATAGATCCTGTTCTTTATTAAAGATACGGTCGTGTATGGCTTGTCCTTCGAGGAGGCGCATGGTACCGTCTTTAATATAGTCTTTGATCTCGCGGTTGTAAGTATTGTTTTCTTTTACGATGTAGCTACCGAAGAAGCGCATTTCGAAAAGATCTTCCCAGCTGATGGTGGAGGCATCGTTATTCTGGTTATACACATCGTGTTTGGCCAGGATACCGCGGCAATCCGGATAGTATACCCAGAATAAAGGAATGGAGGCGCGTACGGAGCCGTCTTCGTTTATACGGGATACCATAGGAGCTATACCCAGGATACGTACTTTCAGGGCGGAGGCTTCTTTGTCGAACACCCAAACTTCTTTGACCTTGTACTGTTTGATGGTACGTGGATCGAAGTCATCGCGGGTGGTCACCATTTTCTCTTCGCCGGTTACAGGATCGATACTGCGTACAGTTCTTTCTTCACCGCTGAGTTTAGTCTGAATTTCAGAATAAGGCATTATCGTAGTGAAACGGTCGTCGATAGCGCTGAAAGCTTCTATCTCTTTATTTTTGATAGCGTCCAGCAGAATATTGATAAACAGTTGATTGGTACCTGTCTCATCTTCCACGTTGTATTGGAAGGGGAGGTTGATTTTTTCCCTGATATCGATTACCTGCCATACACGTTTTTCCCAGAAGCGATCATCCTCGCGGATGTAGTCGTAGGCAATTGGTGTACGTTCTCTCGCGAGGTTTCTTTCCACCACACCATCAATACGTAATGATTTGCGGGGGGTATCTACCAGTGGGGCGGAGATACCGTCCAGGCGTTGAGAAGCAGGGGCGGGTACAGGAGCAGGGGGAGGCGTAACAGCGTTCCCGGTTGCCGGGTTTACCACTGAAGCATCCGGTGGCGGCGTAGCTGTGGTAGCAGTTCTGCGGCGGGTTGTGCCTCCGCGGCGTTGCGCATCAGCAGCTGTTGCCAGCATTACCAGCAAAAGAGTGCACCAACCAATTCTGTTAAATATTACTGCTCGCATAATTCAGTAATTAATGACCGTTAGTTTAATTTAAATATAGTACTCGGCATCGAACGAACAATGTTATCCGGGCCTTTCACTTTCACATTTTCAAAAAATACTTCATCACCGGGGCGCAGCGAGCGGATAGATGCTGTTACGCTACCAGGGAAATAAGCGGAAGTAGCATCACCTTCCTGGTATTCTTTGCCTTTTGCAGAGATACCCACACGGTAACCGATTACCTCATATTTTACCCCTTCAAATTCGAAATCTTCCAGGTCAGCACGTAAACCGCCCTGCACTTTAAAGTCAGCAGCTTTCATGCTACCGCCTTTGTTAACGCCTACTTTCAGTACCGGATCAGGAACGCGTTTTACACGGAATTCCTTCTGACCGAGTGATTTGGTTTTGCCATCGATGTTGGCAACAACGTTGATCACTGCTTTACCAGGCTGACTTACAGTAACGATATATTCGCCTGAACCGCGTTTAGTCATATTACCACCGGTAATAGAGGCAGATACCTGTTCGGCAGGTACACCGGCAGCAGAAATCGAGATTGGATTTTGCAGACCGATATACAGCACGTTCATTTTATCTGCAGAGATGGAGGTAGCAGAAGCACCAACATTATAAGTTTCTGTAAAGGGATAGGATTCAGGAGCGCCACCAGAAGGGCTAGGTAAGGTAATGGTACCGGAGATGGTTTTTTCACCAATGCCGGAAGCTGGAATATTAATCGTTCCTAAACCTTCATGCGCTTCAATGGATTGACCATTTACAACGATGGTTGGATTAACCGTAGTGCTGTAGGCGCCCACTGCGATGTTGGCAGTCAAGGTTTGTCCTTCCATGAGGTTTTTGGAATTCAGGGAAATGAAAGGTCTTACTTTATCAAATTTGAAAGTATTGGCTTCAATACGACCAAAGAGATAATCAATCACAGCAGATTCAGAGTTTTTGATATCATTCTGGAATTTGCCCAGGATGGTTACTGCCGCGATGGTAGGTACCATGTTGAAGTGGTAGGTAGTCCATGTTTTAGGACCGCCGCCATGATCATCATTGGATCTGCCAACTTCTATTTTCAGTGGTAAAGTTTTTTCGATTTGTGCTTTACTTTTAGGATCGTCAATATAGGAGAGGAGTTTGGTGCGCAGCTCTTTCAGCTTACCTTCCAGCTCAGGCCCTCTTTTATTATTCTCCATTACCCTTGTAGGGGCATCCAGACCAGCTTTGTCCTTAATTTCACCATGTTCGTCTTTACCACCACTTTCAGTGATAATGGTTTCTTTTAAGGATTGTACATAGTCGTACATGCTGGCAGATATTTTCTTTACTTCTTCAGCTTTGGCTTTGTAGGGAGCAACTTTTGCTGCGTTGTCCTTCATTTGTGCCTCAAACTGTTTGTAAATGAAATCGTTTTTATCTGCGAGCGCTTTATTGGAAGTATTAATTGAGTTATTTACGATACTAAATGCGTTCAATATTTCAGCAGAGACGTTCAACGCCAGCATGGCCGTCAAGACCAGGTACATGATGTTGATCATCTTCTGTCTGGGATCTCTAGGTAGTGCCATAGTTTGTTTTCAGATTTAATGATATGTGTTAATTCAGAAACTATTAGCTATACCTTATCTTCCTCCGTGCATGGCGCTCAGCATGTTACCATAAATTGAGTTCAGGTTGCTGAGGTTTTTAGCGAGCAGGGAAATTTGTTCCTGTGTTTTCTTAGCATCTTCAATGCTGCCACTCATAGCGCTGGAAGCGTTCTGCAGGTTGCTGTAGAATGAATTCATTGCTTTCAGGTGGTTGTTAGTGTCCTGGAGTTCCAGTTCATAGATAGCATTGAGGGAAGCCAGATTTTTTGTCATACCCTGCATCTGTACATGGAAATCTTTGGTAGACTCTGATGCGCTGTTGAAAGAAGATACAGCAGCAGCGGCAGTAGTATAAGCATTTGCTACATTACCAATAGCGCTGGCAGCTTCTCTTGTTTTCTGTGTGTAATCTCCGGTAGCTGCAACTACATCGCTGATATCTCTCATTTTATCAACCGTAGTACCCAGTTTCTGGAAGTTTTCGCTTAAACGTTGCAGGTTAGCAGGTGTGATATCTGCTTCCTGGAGCATTTTGTCCAGTCCGGCTACTGCTGGGCTGCCGGCAACTGCTACTACCTGACCTTCGGTGTGTGCGCTGGAATCGGGCACGAAAGCATATACAAAAAAGATGAGCGCTTCAGTGCTCAGACCTAAGATCAAAGCGATGTCAGCTCCACGCCAGTGTTGCAGTTTAAATAATGCTCCGATAATTACCACGGAAGCCGCAATACATACGAAAAAGTTCAGCCATTTAGCTTTGTTAGGATTCATAGCCATAGGTTAAAATTTACTGGTTAAAGTGTTAAGAGTTAAAGTCTGTATGGAATAGTTAATTCTCACTGATTTGCTGATAATAGTGTACATAATACAAAGGTTTCTTTCGTAGTTATATTAATACAGGCTATTACTGGTTTTTCCTATCTATCTGTGTTTGGCTCTTCTGCTCAGGGCAATGGTACATCTGAAACCAACGTATGATTTAGCACTGTCCTGGTATTCATATGTCCTGGTTCCTGTCTGCAGGAAATAACCCACGTCTTTCCATGATCCGCCCCTGATGGCTTTACGCTTCATCTTTAATGGTGCATCATCCGGTACATCCATTCTTAAATAAGGGTTCATATCAGAAGTAAATGAGTAGGCATTTTCGTAGAAGATATCCGCGGTCCACTCAGCTACGTTACCGGACATATTGTATAAGCCGTAATCGTTAGGCCAGTAGGCATCTGCACGTACGGTGTAAAATCCACCGTCTTCCGGATAGTTACCACGGCCAGGTTTAAAGTTGGCGAGCAAGCATCCTTTTTTGTTACGGATATAGTAACCACCCCATGGATAAGGAGTTTGCTCTCTTCCGCCGCGTGCTGCATATTCCCATTGCGCTTCAGAAGGCAGCTGGAATTTATCTTCCGTGAACAGTCTCTTGCTCATGCGGTAATCTTCCCAGAACTTACTTCTCCATTCGCAGAAAGCAGTTGCCTGGTGCCAGTTTACGCCTACTACCGGGTAGTTATCAAACGCCGGGTGCCAAAAGTACATACGTGTCATCGGCTCGTTGTAGGCGTAAGAGAAGTCCCTGATCCAGCAAAGCGTATCTGGGTAGATGGGCACATCTTTTTTCACAATAAAAGTAGAACGTGGCTTACCACTATTTTCTCTCAACTTGGCTTTATCCCAGTTGAAAGTTTCCTGGTGGTAAATCAGTTTACCTACATCGATATCTTTACGGCCGTATAACCTGTCTGCTTCTGAATACACCATGGCATCCAGTTTCTCCCAGGTTCCTTTGTCCTTCCAGTTAATTTTTTGCTTCCAATCGATGATGTCATGTCCATCATCAGATTTCACATGTCCCAACAGGATGTGCGCGATCGAATCCTGTACCCATTGCACAAACTGGCGATATTCGTTGTTGGTAATTTCCGTGGCATCCATGTAGAAACCAGAAATGGAAATCGACTTGTTACGCGCCGTAAATGCATAGTTTACGTCTTCGTCACTGGGACCCATGTGGAACGTTCCGGCTGGTATGTATACCATCCCATAAGGTACAGGGGGAGTGTACTTTGGTCGAGGGCTTACGCCAATCAGTTGACCTTGTGCATTTTTAGGGGTTTTACTACCGCCACAGCTGGCCAGCAGGGAAACCAGCAATACCGCCAACAGACCTTTTACATAGTTAAGCTTCATAAGGGTAGCTTTCATCAGAATATGTTTTTTCTATTAACCAGCCTGGTGTGATTTGCCTGTATACAAGGGAACACATTTCTCATATTTCACCCGCTTTTGTTTATATGAAAGATAGCAAATGTAATAATTAATTTTAATCCGTAGTGACTTTTTATCCAACTTTTTCAATTCCGCTCACAACCGATCTGTAACTAGTTTAAACGCTGCTTTTAACATTTTATTATATAAACGTAATAACATTTATTGAATCGTTGGCTTCCCTTACAACGGGCAAGTTACATAATTATTATATTAAATTAATAATTTCTTCTATATAATGTACCGGCTTAATGCAATGATAATCTTTGCATAAGTAAACCAAAGTTTCATTTTCCCGCTCCCGCCCGCTTAGCAACGGAATTTCAGAAATATTTTTTTCAGCACCCAACAATATTCTATACGGAATAAACCATTTTCGGGTTTCCTCCATCCTTTCCCTGAAATTTTTCCCTACCACTGCCAGTTCAGGGGTTCCTTTTACAAACTGTAATAACTGACTCGCCCACACGCCGAAGGAAGTGGGATAGCGTACCACCGTTTGGGAAAGGCTGGAAACAGCCGCCACACAGCGGTCTGCCCACTGTTTATGATCAAAAACAACAGAAAGGTACCAAAGGTTCTGGATCATGAGTGCATTGCCACTGGGTACGGCGCCGTCATAGATCTCCTTCTTTCGTACAATCACATCGTCCTGACCTTCAATTGTATAGTAAAAAAATACAGCCTGTTCGTCACTGAAATGGGTGGTCACAAAGGTCGCAATATCCCTGGCTTCATATAAGTAGCTGATATTACCGGTGATTTCCTGCAGCGCAATCAGCGCCCTGATTACCGATGCATAATCATCCAGGAAGGCAGGGTATTTAGCCTGCCCGTTCTTCCAGGTATGGTAAAGGGCAGGTGTTCCTTCTTTCTGACGGAAGTTTGCCAAACAAAAATCCATGTTGCGGATAGCCATCTGCCGGTATTCTTCTACTCCCAATGCCGCATAGGCCTTACAACAGGCATGCACCATCAGGGCATTCCAGCCGAGCAGGATTTTATCGTCCAAGCCCGGGCGGATCCTGTTAGCCCTCACTGCCAGCAGTTTTTCCCGGCAGCCTTTCAGCATCGCACCAAAGATAGCAGGGTCATAGCCTTTTTCTGCCGCAAACTGCAGCAGTGGCTGTTGTACCCATAAAATATTCTGTTCTTCCCAGTTGCCATGCTCCGTTACGTCATAATACTCACAGAAAGGGATTGCCTGTTCCCCGAGAATATGATGTATTTCCGCCTTGCTCCAGGTATAAAATTTACCTTCCACTCCTTCTGAATCCGCATCCAGCGCAGCATAGAACCCGCCTTCCGGGGATGTCATTTCCCTTGTAATATACCCCAGTGTATCCCTGATGGTTTCGGCATATACCTCATTATGGGTCAGTTGCCAGGCATCGCAGAGCACATCAATGAGCAGGGCATTGTCGTACAACATCTTCTCAAAATGAGGCGCAAGCCACTTTTCATCAGTTGAATACCTGGCAAAACCTCCGCCCAGCTGATCGTAAATACCGCCCTGCAGCATTTTATCCAGCGACAGCAACGCCTGTTGCAATGCCCCGGGGTGTGGATATGCATGGTAATACCGCAGCAAATAAGCGATAGTAAAGCTTTGCGGGAATTTAGGCGCGCGGCCGAAACCACCCCATTGGGTATCTGCCTGTTTGAGGATGTTCTCACAAATGGTATCGCATTGCGCTTTGGTAAAGAGTTCTTCGCGGGGAATATTCAGCTCCAGCCCTGCCTGCTGCCCAAATTGAGCCGATTGATTAATATGCTGCACCAGGTTGTCGGCCTGGGTTTCAATATCAGATCTTTTGGTTTGAAAAGCGTCGGAGAGCGACAGAAGCACATCTGTCCAGGAAGGCCGGTTATAAGCCTGCTTTGGCGGGAAATAGGTGCCGCCATAAAAAGGTTTTTTATCCGGCGTAAGAAATACGTTGAGCGGCCAGCCCCCGGCGCCGGTCATTGCCTGAACGGCGTCCATGTATATGTGGTCCAGGTCCGGTCGTTCTTCCCGGTCTATTTTAATATTAATAAAATGTTCGTTCATGATGGCCGCCGTAGCCTCATTTTCAAAACTCTCCCTTTCCATCACATGGCACCAGTGACAGGCAGCATAACCAATGCTTACCAATATGGGTTTATCTTCCTGCAAAGCCCGTTGTAAGGCTTCTTCTCCCCACGGATACCAATTGACAGGATTATGCGCATGCTGCAGCAAATACGGGCTGGTTTCACTGATAAGCTTGTTCATGGATTCCGCTACGCGATGAATTGATTGACAAAATATAATCTCTTACAAAGAAATTTATTTTTTCAGGATTACAAAGAAAAATTTTTTGTCTTGCTCAGGATTAACCTGATTTTGATGGTTTACAGGATTTTTTTGATTGAAAGAATTTGATTGAAAGAAATTGTGAATCCTGTAAATCATCAAAATCAGGTTAATCCTAAGCATGACAAAAAAAAGGGATGGCATTACACCATCCCTGTTGAATTTTATTGGCAGAAAAACTGCTTATTTCTTTGCTAAAGTAGTCAGGTACAGTTCCAGTGCGGCAGCCATGGAAGGAGCCTGTGGAAGAGGTGCCTTTACATCCAGTCTTAATCCTGCTTCTTCAACAGCAGCGGAGGTAGTAGGACCAAATGCACCGATGTGGGTGCCGTTCTGCTCAAACTCCGGCATATTTTCAAACAGTGATTTAACGCCTGAAGGACTGAAAAACACAATCATGTCATAAGCTGTAGCCGCAAGTACTTCCTTTACATCAGTAGAAACGGTTTTGTAGAGGGTAGCAGTGGCGTATTCACACTTGTTTGCTTTTAACCACTCTTCTATATCCTTTTTCTGGCTATCGGAACTTGGGAACAGGAATTTTTCATTATCCCGGTGTTTGTTCATTACCTCCAGCACTCCTTTGGTTGAACCATCTGCTCCGTAAAATACCTTCCGCTTACGATAGAGAATGAATTTCTGCAGATACAACGCTACAGCTTCTGTAATGCAAAAGTATTTGCAATCCTGCGACACTTTCACTTTCATTTCCTCACAGATCCGGAAAAAGTGGTCTACCGAGTTACGGCTGGTGAAAATCACTGCTGTAAAGCTGAGGATGTCGATTTTCTGTTTTCTGAACTCCTTCGCTGGCAAACCTTCCACCCTAATGAATGGGAAAAAATCCAATTTGATATTGAACTTTTTGGCCAGATCAAAGTAGGGTGACTTTTCTGTTTCAGGCTTAGGTTGAGAAATTAGGATTGACTGAATTTGTTTACCTTGCAAATCTTTTTTTGGCCCGCCTTTTATCATACGTTTTTTGCTCTTGTGTTAACAATAGGCGGTAATCAGGGATTACCAGTTAACCAGATATTCTGCAGCACCTTGGTTAATATTAAAACAGGCGCTACTTCGAATGCGCAAAGGTAAAGAAAAAAATGCAATTTACTGAAAGATAGGTACTGCCTAATCAGTGAATAAGATCTAATATACCTATATATAATTAGTAATACTATAAAGAATAATGATATATAGAGGAATGCACGGGCTATTTCCGGTGTACAAAAAGCGATAATTACCAGGAAAGGCACCAGTAACACCCCTAAAATCTTGTTGATCAGGTACAAGATAAAAATATAGGCATCCGCCAGCTCGCTATTACCGAATAACCAGCCGCAAAAGCGCAGCATAATATACTTAAAGCCATACACTACGGCCACCAGCAAAATTAAACCAGGAATCAGCAACCAGGGCTCTGCCTGCGGAAATACCTGCTGCCGGTATAATACGAGATAAAAATAAAGTCCCAGCGCAATGGAGAAAAAGACATTCAGCAACATATTGGGGAAGGGCGACTGCGACAGCTGGTCTTTCAGCTGCCGCTGACTAAGCGTGGGATTCAGAAATGCCTTGAAAAGGTCTGCGAAATACTTCTGGTAAAATAGCCGGATAAGGCTTAGTACCAGCAATACCCCCGCCATCAGGTAAATGAGCCAGTCCATATTACGATAAAGCCTTACCGGGTTGGTATCTACAAACCGGGGCTTACCTGGTTTCAACAAACTGTTTTCCTGCCCCAGCTTTTTCATATACAAATCATAGGGAGAAGGCAACTTCACCTTTGGAGCAGCCGCCAATGCTGTGCTGTCCATCTTATGGCCTGTGGTATCCGTCGCCAGGCGGCTGCTGTCTTTTTTTGCGTGTGAAGCTAAAGGGGAGATAGCCCTGGTGCTATCTTTCTTTATATAACTAATCCGTGCAGAATCTCTTTTTACCGGTACCGTACGCGGTTTTGGACGCGCTGAATCAGCAGCAGTATGAGTGATAACCGGTTTTTTCTTTATTACCGGCGCCTTTACAGCAGCGGAATCGGTTGTTTGCGCCAGTATCGGCAAATAACTGAGAGTGAATAACAGCAGTAACCAGTTTCGCACCAGGAAAATATTTTGCAATGACTTTAAATCGGTTTTTCAATAATCACGTTCCTACTCCGCAGAAACAGCGGCAATTAACGCCGTCCTGCTCACATAACAAAACTGAAACGCAATTTTGACCTTACAAAGATATTAAAATAGTCCATAGTTGACCCGTAAAACGGCAATGGCAGACCATAAAGAAAGGATGTTCTGCTTCAATAATTAAGCAGAACACCCTTATTTTACCAGGTTTATTACAAAAACCGATTACTTTGGCGAATCCCAATTCGGGTTTTGCTTCAAATTTTTGTTTCTTAAGAGATCATCCATTGGGATGGGAGATAGATAATCTCTATCAGGATTAAATTTGTATACTCCACCAGACATAAAAACTTTATATGGATCAACATAGCCGTCTGCATCCAGATTCACGACAGGTTTAGGGGTCACATTAGCAAAATCCGCCTCATCATATTTAAAGCCTTTTGGGCGTTTACCATCAAATAATTTATGCGCACGCCATCTTTTCCAGTCATTAACCCTATAACCTTCTCCGGCCAGTTCAACTCTTCGCTCCTGCCTCACAATAGCCAGATTATCCGATACCGGGTAGCCATAGTCGGGCCACCAAGCATCTACAGTCGGTTTCACACTTGTTAGTGTGGGCATCCCCACGCGTTGGCGTAGCAAATCTATATTATCCGAAAGATCCGGGAATCCTCCATTCAGCTCAACATAGGCCTCCACATAGTTTAGCATCAACTCTGGTAGTCTAAAGGCAATACCCGCCACCAGCGGATCTGTTTGGTTAATCATTTTCGAATCCGGATTGTGTGCCTTCTTAGGCGAAAATCCGGTCACTGCATTTCTGGAGACATCAGACATATTCATTTGAGGTACCTTAAACAGGGCGTCCTTAAATGGTGGTGTATTATTGTTCAGCAAATCTCCGGGGATAAATACACTTTGCTTGAATCGCGGATCAAGAAGGTCTGCCATTTGGGTTAAGGATGCTGCTCCCTTTGTAGTTACAACAGTTGGATCCAATATATTTATGGATGTGCCATTTTTTGACAGATAACTTTGTACTAACGATTGAGAATATGAACAGGATGAATAACCATATAACCATACAATGTAACCTACGTTATTGAGCACACCCAGCGCTTGTGAATATTTTTTGCTTAAAGTCACTTCCGGTACATCAGCATAGTCAAATTTACCAAACAGGTTATAATAACTTTTGTTAACACCGTCTGCAGTGTAGAGTTTACCTTGAAAACCACCACATTCTGTTTTAAATTGATTGTATGCGTCTATTACCTTCTGGAAGTATTTATTGGCGTCAACACTTGAAGCAGAAGATTTACCAGCATGATATTTAGCCCAGGTAGCCTCAAACAGTGCCACGCGTGATTTATAAATAAGTGCTGTTTCTTTATTTATCCTGTTTACGCCTACTTCTGATCTTGATTTAAGGTTAACTATCGACTTATCGATAAGTGCCATGATTGAGTCTACCACGAGGGCTCTCGGATCTCTCGGCCTTTGCAATGCTACTTCATCGTTATCAGATATTACAGAAGTGTACCAGGGTACGTCTCCAAATCTCATCACCAGATCGTGGTACCTATATGCTTTCAGGAAACAAGCCTCACCATAAGTTTGCTGATAAGTTTGGAAAGGTGTTTCACAACGTTGATAGTTATCAAAAAACATATTTATTTGTCGTATGGCTGACCAATCCCATCCGCCACCGCTACTGGGGGTGGTGGTGTTTTCACCATTCATGTAGCGTGAGTAAGATGTTCCATTGACCATATTGTCTGAGGTTTGGTCAGCTACGTAGTATCCCATCCCGTCTGCAGATAGTTGTCCCGGTAGCCAATCGTATTTCCCTACAATATAGGCATCCAGTTGCTTTGCTGTTTTCCAGAATTTCGGTTCTGATACCTGGTCCAGTGGTTCTCTGTCTAAAAATTTCTTACAGGCGGAAAGAGAGAAGATTATACTGAAAGCAACCCCCGATATGATGGAGCAGCTTATTATTTTTTTGATTGATTTATTCTTCATGATCATGTGTTTTTATCTATTAAAAACCAATATTTATTCCCATTGAGTATACCGCCTGCTGTGGATACATTTTGCCGTTATTTACAGATTCAGGATCGATGTAAGAAGGCAGCTTTGACAGCACAAAGAGATTTTCTCCGGAGAAATAAATGCGGCAGGTTTTTATTTTTGCGCGGTCCAGCAAATTATTTGGAAGGGTATAGGTTAGTTGCAGGTTTTTTAATCGCATGTAGGCGCCACTTAGCAAATATCTGGTGCTGGTCTGGAAGTTTTTTCCTCCTTCTCCAGAGTTGCCATAAGGTCTGGGGAAGTAAGCATTTACATTTTCGCCCAGCAGTTCCAGTAACCTGGGGTTGCTATCTTCGTCTCTATAGAAGTCTAAGTGTTTTCCTTTAAAGGTGGACGTTTCAACCGAACTACCGCCTGTTGCTCCTCCCCAATAAAAGAAATTACCACTCATAAACAAGTCGCGCTTGCCTATTCCTTCGAAAAACACAGAAAGGTCTATACGGCCAGCCTTGGGGAAACTATAGCCAGTTGCCAGGTTGACACCAAACCGGTAACGCGGCGTACTGTTTCCTATCTTGTGAAGGTCCCCGGGGTTTTCAATTGTTCCTGATCCAGGGGTTATTTTACCGTCACCATCAAGGTCTTCATATTTCACATCGCCGGGGTACCAATTTGCATTTATCCTGCTCTGATCCCACTTCAGTTTTCCGCCGGCGTCGAAATCCCCTTTATTCAGGAAGCGATCGACGGTGTATCCCCAAATCTCATCAAATTCTTTTCCAGGATACCATCCATTGAAGGAGTTGATAGTGGTATTGTATTTAGTTACATGCGACATGGCATCCGACAGGCTTAGCCCTACACTGTAGTCCCAGTTCTTGCTGATGATATCGTTCCATCTCATTTGCAGCTCCCAGCCATTGGTTACAAATTCAGCATTGTTTACATCCGGTGCACCTGTTCCCAATACCGATGGTTTGGGCGTAGCCGGGCCAATCACATCCCACGATCTTCTGTTGAAATAATCGAATTCGGAAGTCAGGCGATTTCCAAAGAAACCCAATTCCAGCCCAACATCAAAAGTGGTATATTTCTCCCAGGTACGCATCATATTCAGTATGCCCGGGGTGTTCACAAAAGGCAGGCGTTCGTTGTTGATAATCCAACCTGCCTGGCTGCCTACGCTCATGGTTGGTATATGCAGGTAACCTGCTGAATTACCCTGATTACCCAATGTACCATATGATGCACGTATTTTCGAACGATTGACAACCGGTAAGATACTTTTCCAGAATTTTTCACTACTCATATTCCATCCAACAGATGCTGAAGGAAAGAATCCCCAGCGTGAATCTCTCGAATACCTTCCCGAACCGTCATATCTTCCATTTAATTCAAGCAGATATTTTTCGTCAAAATTGTAGTTTACACGTCCAAATAGCCCGGCTGTTGCCCAGGTACTTAACGCATCGTTAAATGTACGTACACCTGCCGCAGTAGCTATTGCAGGCAACTCAGGTACAAAAAGATCCTTTGCTGTTCCTGAAAGTTGTCGAATATTATCCTCTTCCGCCTGTACTCCTACCTGGGCTCTGAAAGTATGTTTACTAATGGTATGTTCGTATGCCGTATATCCCTGAAGAGTCCAGTAGGTTTCTAACTGGGTAAATTTAGTCAATGAAGACTCCGTTCCGGGTATTAAAGAACTTGCTCCGGAGGGTCGTGTTTCATAAACGGGTTTCCGGAGCCGCTGGTTGTCATCAAATGCCACACGCCACGTGCCGTCAATATGTGCTGTCCAGCCCTTCACTATATCAGCATCTAATGCTAATATATTATCCAGGCGATGCGATTTGGCCAACGCATTTCCCGCGCCTATTGACGTACTGATGCGCGGCCCGTTACTATATTCTCCATTCGGCAACAATATAGGCGTAGTTGGCCACGCACCATAAGCGAATGCATAGATACGATCTCTTCCCTGGTCATATTCTCCTGCTGGTGCTTTTGTTGTGGAATGGGAATAGCGGGAACGATAGGTTAACTTAAGCCAATCATTTACCTGTGAGGTTAATCCGCCATTGACATTGAACCGTTTAAAATTGTCTATGTCCTCTATAAAATTTAGGATTCTATATACTTGTTAAATGCAAAAGTGATAAAAAGTTGGCTTATCTAAAGGTATTTTTGTAATGAATCAACAAAAATACCATGAAATACAGCAATTTATTGGAAATAGCAGAATCGTTTAAAGATAAGGATACTTGCTTGAATTATTTGGCATCAATGCGCTGGAATGGGAGTGTCTATTGTGTTTTTTGTGGCGGTGATAGGGTCTACACTTTGAAGGGAAAATACAAGCGTTATTCATGCGGAGATTGTAGAAAGCAGTTTTCAGCAATCAAGGGTACTATATTTGAAAATAGCCCTATTCATTTACAGAAGTGGTTTATGGCTGTTTTCTTAATATCCACCCATAAAAAAGGTATCAGTTCCGTTCAATTGGCCAGTAGTTTAGGAGTGACCCAAAAGACAGCGTGGTTTATGGGTCAAAGAATCAGGTACGCTTTAAAGATAAAATCTTTCAATAAGAAGTTAGACGGAGTAATTCAATGTGATGAAACCTTTGTTGGAGGTAAGAATAAAAACCGTCATGCGGATAAGAAAGTACCAAAATCACAAGGAAGGAGTTTTAAGGATAAAACACCAGTATTAGGCATGTTACATGCTGGTGGAGATTTGCGGTTGGTTGTAGTTTCTGATACAAAAGCCACTACTATAAAACCTGTAATAAAGGATATGGTAGAACAAGGCTCTATTATAGTAAGTGATGAATGGAAAGGTTACAATGGGTTAAGTAAAAGCTACTATCACATTGTAATGGATCATAAGAAAAAGGAGTTTGTAAGAGGTGCGTTTCATACAAATTCTATTGAAGGATTTTGGGGATTATTTAAGCGTGGTATTTTTGGAATTTATCATTATGTAAGTAGGAAGCATTTGCATCGATATTGTGATGAATTTTCTTTCAGGTATAATTTAAGGTTTATACCAAATGACATTAAGTTTGAGGGTTGTGTAAAGAGTGTGAATTGCAGATTGACTTATAAGGAGTTGATAGGTAGAAATTAAGTTTTAAGTTCTTTGAAATAGTTGGCTCTAAAAACTGATTCCTTTTAGTATTTAAAATACTAAAAAGGAATAATGGATGATAGCAAATATCGTTTTACAATAAGCGAAGCAGATAAGGTTTACAAAATAGAACTAGAAGATGATGGAGCAATGGTTGTAATTAAAACACCTGATCGAGTAATACAAACAGCCTTTTGTAATATTTTAAGATGGATTCAAGAAGGTTCAAGAAACGAAAAAAATACGTTTGTTGTGAAAATATCAGACTAACATTACAAATGCTCTTTATATGTTAAGAGTATATATTTGATAATATCCCTAATCTTTTTCTCTATTTGATTGATTATCTCAATAGGAATATGTGGGTAAATTGCTTCAACAAAGATACCTACATAAAATTCTCTTTGATGGGAAACCAAATCTGGAAGGCATTCAATTTTAAAAACTTTTGAAATATTAAATTCAGGATAGTCTTTATGTATTTCTATTTCATACTCGTTTAGTGCTGTTACCATTTTATTGTAAGCAGCGATAAATTTTTGTTCATCTGCAAGGCTAACACAATTTAATAAATCGCCATTTTTTTGCTTGTCAAAGTTGTTCATGCTCATTTTATGGGGAATTGATTAAGATCATCGTAAATTAGCAAAAAATACCGAGATACCAAACAAACATTGAATGCCTAACAAATCAAAACATACCAAACCTTCAAGTACCGATAATAGCGAGAATAAAGACAATTTCTCCCTGTTTGAGGAAGCGATGAAGAAGATAGCCAATGCTCCAAAAGAGGACATAGAAAAGGCTATTAAAGAAGATAAACAGAAGAAGCAAAATAAAAAAAGCCGTTAAATTAATAACGGCTTTTTGCTTAGTTGCTGAAAATTCCTACCTGAATTGATACATTAAATACAGCATGTTAATGCTGGTTAATATCCAGCCAGCTACCCTTAATCCTTTACCCTTTAGATTCTCATTTTCCTTTAACCGATAGTAAGAAACAATACCGGAAATAAAACCAACAGGAATAAATAGTATCGGAAGAATAGCGAATCCTCCTAATCCCGCTGCAAATGTTACAATTGCAAACGGGTCTGTTTTTTTCTGTTCTTGTTCCATAGGTTAATTGATTTTAGAAACTGTTCTTACACTAGCATCAGGATATTGTGCTATCGCAATTCTTCTGGCTTCACTATCAGTAGATGCTTCAATGATTGGGGTAATGGTACGGGAAATGCCGTGACTGTCCTTAATTACTACCATTACGGAGTATTTGTGTGTTTGTGCCATAGATATTGAGGTTTTTATTTCTACAATAATACGAATGTTGTCTTAAAAGACAACAATTAAGACGGAAAATTATCACAATTTTCTGCTCATGCTATCAGACGAGGACAAAAAAGTATTTGTAGAAATTGGCAAACGTGTAAAATCTCTTAGGGAATCTAGGGGGTTAAGCCTACGTCAATTAGCTGCCATATGTGATGTAGATCATGCTAAAATACATGCCCTTGAAGCCGGAAAACTCAATTTTACCTTTTCTACTCTTATCAAGATTGCAAAAGGACTAGAAGTTCATGCAAGCGATTTTATTAAATAATACTTAAATACATAAGTATTTAAAATACAAAATATATTCAATCAAGTTTATGTATTTGTTTATATTTATGTTTATGTTTCCATTTAAAAATGGTAATTTTGACTAATTGGATAATTATCCTTTAATTTTTAACATTAAAATCTTTAATTTAAATGGCACGACGTATTAAAGAAACGCCTGTGTTGAAAGGGCGTGATGCTGGCAAATTTTTAGCCGAAATTAATAAGGCTAAAAATGTCAAAGCTAGTCCAGAGGTTTTGAATGAAATCAAGAAGAATTACGAAAAACTTAAAGATATAGCAACTTTTTAATGGAACTTTCAAATCTCCGGTTAGTTCGTTTAACTCCTGATTCTTTAATTAAGCCTTTTGATTGTGGCGATGACGATCTAAATGATTTTGTTTTAAATGATTCTCTGAACTATTTAAATGAGTTACTTGCTGTAACTTATGTACTTGAAAGCGATACAGAAACTATCGCTTTTTTTAGTTTATTAAATGACAAAATATCATTGCAAGATATAATTAGTAAAAATCAATGGAAAAAGGTGCAAGGAAAAATGCATAATAGAAAGGGTAAACCTTCTAAAAGTTATCCTGCAATGAAAATAGGGAGGCTGGGTGTCTCATCACATAGACAAGGAGAAGGGCTGGGTAAAATCATTTTGGATTATATTAAACAACTTTTTATTAGTAATAACCGAACTGGTTGTAAATTTATTACTGTTGACGCTTACAATGTTTCTACTAAATTCTATGAACAAAATGGTTTTAAATTCTTTCCTGCAAAAGAACCTGATAATCACACCAAACTTATGTACTTTGATTTAATAAGTCTTACTTCATAAAAAATCAATAACAATTCTTGATCTTATTTAAAGGCAAACATCATATGATGTTTGCCTTTTTGGATTTTTATAATACCTTATAATTTAAGTACTTTTAACTAATAGAATGGGTTAAACTAGTATATAGTTACCAAAATTTAAAACACCTGGCTGGTATACATAACCGGCAGACACATAGTAGCTGGTTTTTTCTCCACCACCTGTTATCGACAAATCGTGCTGCTGGCGGAATGAAGACCGCAACCATGCATCCAGAATATCATTGTTGTTGTAGGAGCCTGCACCACCCCAGGAATCTGCTGCTACCGGATTCAGTTGCGCAAGCGTATACTTTCCCGGATTATTTACATTGTCCTGGATTATATCCAACGCGGCATCCGTGAAGAAAGGAGCAGCCCTGCCATCCACCTGGGCTTGATTTCTGGCTAACGCAAAGGTGTATGAGTCGACCGTACGAGGCGTTTTCACAGGTTTAACATTCGCATAGTTACTACTATATGTAATGATGGTGCGCCCATTTTTCGTACCCATTTTTGTGGTGATGAGGAGTACACCGTAGGGAGCCCTGGCGCCATATACAGCAGATGCTGCGGCATCTTTCAATACCGATACACTTTCAATATCGTTTGGATTGAGTGCGTTAAAGTCCGTCATGCTCGAAGGTATACCATCGATTACAACCAATGGCTCAGTGGCCCCTCCGAGTGAGGCTCTTCCTCTAATCTGAATGGCGGGTCTTGAGCCGGGTGTATAGCCTCCACTCGGTGCGCTGAATACCATTCCCGGAGCAAGTCCCTGCAATAGCGCAGCGGCGCTGGTTACGGGGCGATTTTCCAATGATTTGGAGGTAATTACATCGATTGCACCTGTTAGATTTACTTTCTTCTGTGTACCATAAGCTACTACTACAACTTCGTCCATTTTATAATCCTTTTCTTTAAGGATTATATTAAAGTTGGTTTGGTTATTTACAGTAATAGTTTGGGGCTCAAAACCTATGGCAGATATGACAATTTCGTTTTCGCCTGCTGCAAGCGCAATTGAAAAATCTCCGTTACTATCGCTGGAGGTACCTTTACTGGTTCCTTTTATTAAAATGCTTACGCCCGGGATGGATCTACCCTTTTGATCAACAACTTTTCCTTTTATGTCAACTTTCCGGATACCTTCTTCAAAGGCAGACGGCTTCTTATTAAGGATAATTGACTGCTGTTTTATCTCAAAATCTAAGTGTTGATCTTTGAGAATAGCTTTAAGTGCGTCTTCTAATGACGCTTTTTCTAAATTAACGTTAACCTTTGAATCACTATTTACCAAATGAGATTCGTAGAGTACGATATATCCCGTTTGCTCCCTTATTTGAGCGAAGACCTGCTTAATATTTATATTGTTTCCCTTTAGCGTAATATGTTGCGCAAAGGATGATGCACTTACCTGCATAAGAATGGTCATCATGATAACAATAACTAACTTCATAACGCGCAGCATTTGTTTAGACGGAACATATGGTATGCCCCATCCTGATAGATGAATAAATTTCATAAATTTAGTTGTTAGGCTGATTAGCGGATGCCTTCCGATCGTCGAAAATTTGAGGCCATTGTGTTATTAAACAATAAAATCTCTTAGGGGACAGTGGCTCAAAGCATCTAATCGATTTAGGCTCGCACAAGGATCTGTTTTTACCAATTTGGCAATGCGTGTTTCTATAATGAATTGATCATACGGTTGTTTGGATAAATTTATTTCATAACTAATATTTTCCTTCCTTCCATTTTAAAGTGTACATTTTTTGTTGCCTCCAACATCTCCAGGATTGCCGATACCTGGTTGTACTTTGATATTCCACCACTGTATAGTCTATTTTTATCCACACCATTTGCGTATTCTATATCAATGTTGTACCATCTTGAGATAGTCCTCATGATGCTTTCCAATGGCTGTTCGTCAAAAAGAAAGGCTCCCTCTTTCCACGCAATTGCATCTTGCGCACTCACATTTTTAATGATAAGATTTTCTGAAGTGAGTAAAGACTGTTGATTTGGCTTAAGTGTTTGACATAAATGACCCTTACTTACTTTTACACTACCTTCCAGAAGCGTGGTGGTAGTTACTTTCTCATCTGAATAACTATTAATATTAAAGTGGGTTCCCAGTACTTCGACTTCCTGGTTAGCAGTACTTACCACAAAAGGATGTGATTTATCCTTGAAAATCTCAAAATATGCTTCCCCCTGAAGTTTGACCTTACGAACACCATGATCCAAAAGGTTTACGGTATAAGTCAAGCTTGAAGCTGCGTTAAGCCAGACTTTCGATTTGTCTGGTAACATCAGCACGTAGGTTTCGCCACGGGTAGTGGAAAGGGTGTTAATAGCCTCCGCGTTTATGCCTGTGCCGGAAGATGGTTTGATCTCGTATTGGAGCTGGCCATTGGCGGTTTTGGTAACAACAATACCAGCTTCTTTGGCGATTTCCCCATTGACTGCATCAGCCAGTCTAATTTTTTTCCCGTTGGCCAGCGTTAAAGTTGCACCAGTTTTTCCAGGTGTAATATCCTGAGCATAGATTCCGGCTTGTTTTACACTGTATTTCGGATAGTAAAATAGTCCCACACTAAAAACAGTGGCAGCAACTGCAGCGGCAACAGCCATACGTGGCCACAAACGCTTCTCCTTATATAAAGGCAAAGCATTATCCATCAAACGAAGTTGTTCATCCAACTCTGCTTCACTAATAATAAAATCAGGGAACTCGCCAGAAGTGATCCAGTTTTCTACCAATGCTTTTTCATTGGCAGTACATTGGCCTGACTTGTATTTTTCAAGAAGTTCTTTTGCTTGTTGCTGATCCACCTGCTAAAATTTTTGGGCGATTTTAGTAGTTAGTCAGTTAAGTGTTGACTTAGGGTTAGTCCAACGTTAAATTATTTTTAGATCCCGGTTAAAACATAAATAATAAGCCAAACAACGGCCCTAGCTTTACTTTTAACCTTTTGAGTGCCTGGTGCATATGGCTCTTTACAGTTTCTTCTGACAGGCCAAGTTCTTCGGCAATTTGTTTGCGATTGTAATCGGTTCTTCGACTGAGTATAAATACTTCCCGCATCTTTGCCGGCAATGCCTGAATTTCTTTTTCTATTAACATCTCAAGTTCGCGATGTCTTACCAGGTTATCTGTATGGTCGTTTTCCGTTGAAAGAAAACTGCTAAAACTAGCCAGGTAGCGAACAGATACCTGTTTATGTGCAATCACATTGGCCACTTTGTTTCTGACCGCCGAATGTAAATAAGTAGATAAAGTATAATGAATATTGAGTGTTTCATGATGCAGCCATAACGAAAGGAATACCTCATGAACAATATCCCAAACCTCTTCCTTTTCACCTAGCCTTTTAAAAGCGAAAAGATATAATAACCGCTTGTATCGGTTATATATTTCGGTATAAGCAATACGATCACCAGCCCGAAGCATTTCGGTCAATTGCTGGTCTGTATGTTTATTATACGCTGTCATGGGAGTTTCATTACCTTAAATTGGCTAAACCAAATTCGATTGCTATTTATTAGAAAGCAGAACCTTGATCTACTAGTTTAAAAGTCCGGAAAGCTGGCATACTACGAACTCCTTTGCAACCAACTTATTAAAGTGCTGGCGAAAAGTGCACATATAAGAGTTGGTAGTATAATGAGCTACATAAGTAAGAAGCTAAGTTTGTAAAGCATCAAGGCTTCTATAACAGCTCTCTGAAAGCTTATATCAGTCTTCCCGATATTCCTGAGGATATTGATTACTTCCATATTGTCTTTGCAGGATTCAGCAATCCTTGTTTTGGGATCAGAACTTTGATACACCGATTTTAAGGACTTCCTATTTTCATTGCTCACCCTTACGATTACTGGAATAAATATCTAAATATGCACTATACTTTCCACTTGCCAATTTTTTATACCTTACACTCTACCATGTGATTAGTCATAAACGTGAATCTATTTTTGTTACTCGTTTTACTCTAAAAACAAAGCGGGTAACAAAATAAGCAAAAATGGCAGCAAGCAAAACAAAATAAATAAAAGTAAAAATTAAACGCATTAAATACTGTAAATGAATATATTAAATACAATATTATATAATAATATAACATTATTTAAACGGCCTTTATAACATGTCAGGAATTTATTTACATATTCCTTTTTGTAAACAGGCCTGTCACTACTGCAACTTCCATTTTTCCACTTCTGTTTCACAACAGGGAGCCATGGTAAAAAGTTTGTTACAGGAAATCACCCTGCAAAAAGACTACCTGGCCGGGGAACCGGTACACACTATTTATTTCGGAGGCGGTACACCCAGCCTGTTGCAGGCAGATGAACTGCAGGCATTGCTCACGCATATATACGCTACCTTTCCCGTAGCCGCTGATGCAGAAATAACCCTGGAAGCCAACCCAGACGACCTCAGTGCAGAAAAGCTGGTCATGCTGAAAGCCGCAGGTATCAACCGGTTGAGCATTGGCGTACAGTCCTTTCACGAAACGGACCTCACCTGGATGAACCGGGCGCACAACAGCGCCCAGGCGCTGAACTGTATCCGGCAGGCGCAGGAAACCGGCTTTCAAAACATTACCATCGACCTTATCTACGGCGGACCCACCCTGACAGATGAAGGCTGGGCACAGAACGTAAAACAGGCCATTGCACTGGGTGTACCTCATTTATCCTGTTATGCGCTCACCGTAGAACCGGGTACTGCGCTGGATCATTTTATAAAGAAAAAGAAAATGGCCGCAACGGACCCAGATAAAGCAGCCCGGCATTTTGAAATGCTGATGGAATGGCTACATACAGCTGGTTACGAGCACTACGAGATATCCAACTTTGCACTACCGGGATGGCATTCCAGGCACAACAGCAGCTACTGGCAAGGCAAGTCTTACCTGGGACTAGGACCATCCGCACACTCTTTTAACGGCGTATCAAGACAATGGAATATTGCCAATAATGCTGCATACATCAAAAGTATCGCGGCAGATAAAATACCTTTTGAAATAGAGTCGCTGACGACTACGATGCAGTTCAATGAATATATCATGACAGCCCTGCGTACCTCCGCCGGCTGTAACCTGGAATGGGTGGCTGAAAAATTCGGAACTGCACTTGTTACCCATCTGATTGCACATAGCCAACCTTATATCGCCATGGGCAGAATGGAGCGGGTAGGAGAAAACCTGCGGCTTACATCGGCAGGACGACTATTTGCAGATGGAATTGCAGCGGAAATATTTGTTTAGCTGTTTGCTGTTAGTAAATGCAGCGGACAAAGAGGGTGATACACCACTAACGCCAATTTTTAAGCCTTCAATCTTAAATAAAAAATGCAGCGAAGATGATCTTCGCTGCATTTTGCTAAAAGCTGTTGGTAAGCAGCCTTGTGGCTTTTTAGCTACCACACAGCTTACCAACCCAGTATGTATGCAAATATCAGTGGTGCTACAATGGTAGCATCTGATTCTACAATAAACTTAGGTGTGTGAATATCCAGTTTACCCCAGGTAATTTTTTCGTTCGGTACGGCGCCGGAGTAGGAGCCGTAAGAGGTGGTGGAGTCTGATATCTGGCAGAAGTAGCTCCAGAAAGGTACATCTGTCCATTCCAGATCCTGGTACATCATTGGCACTACGCAGATCGGGAAGTCACCGGCAATACCACCGCCTATCTGGAAGAAGCCAACGCCTTTACCAGCGGAGTTAGCGCGGTACCATTCAGACAAATAGATCATGTATTCGATACCACTTTTCATGGTCGATGTTTGCAGTTCGCCCTTAATGCAGTAGGAAGCAAAGATGTTACCCATAGTGCTATCTTCCCATCCCGGAACAATGATCGGAATATTTCTTTCTGCGGCGGCAATCATCCAGCTGTTTTTCGGATCAATTTCGTAGTGTTCTTTCATCACACCGCTCAGCAGCAATTTGTACATGTATTCATGCGGGAAATAACGTTCGCCTTTATCTTCCGCTTCCTTCCAGATTTTGTGGATATGTTGCTGGATACGACGAAAGGCTTCTTCTTCCGGAATACAGGTATCTGTAACGCGGTTAAAGCCCTGTTCCAGCAGATCCCATTCTTCCTGCGGGCTCAGATCACGGTAGTTAGGCACTCTCTTATAATGGGTGTGTGCTACCAGGTTCATGATATCTTCTTCCAGGTTTGCACCGGTGCAGGAAATAATATCTACTTTACCCTGACGGATCATTTCTGCGAAAGAAATGCCCAGTTCAGCCGTACTCATCGCACCGGCCAATGTCACCATCATTTTACCGCCTTCCAGCAAATGTGTTTCATATCCCTTGGCAGCATCCACCAATGCAGCTGCATTAAAGTGGCGGTAATGGTGCTGGATAAATTGAGAAACGGGTCCCTTATTCATGTCATTTAATCATTTATACATTAACAGTCTGGCTAATAAGCCTTAACAGGTGGCAAAGTTAAGATAATTTTTGGAGGGGCCGCGGGCAGGTGGAAAACAAAAGAGCCCGTCGCAAAAGCGACAAGCTCTGTATTTTTAACACTACTAAAACTAAGCTTTTTTAAGGTGGCTATATACCTTCAGATTCGCCTCAGGATCTGTTTTTATAACGGTCCAGGTATCTGTGCCTTCCAACGTTACGAAATATACTATGTTATCGCCGGAAGTATATTCCACTACACAGTAAATGCTGGTGGCAGGGTATTTTTTATTCAGTTTACAAGCCACTTTCAGGGGCAGCTGTTCTGCCTGCAGGTAGCGGGAAGTAGCCAACAGAGTACCATCTTCCCGGAAGAAAGCGGTCACCCTGGTGTTGCTCATCGTGAATTTGGCGGTAAACGTTTTGTTGTCATCGGTATACCACTTAACGTCGGTAGCACCGGTGAAGGATTCGGTGAATGTACTGCTGATTTTTTTACTAACAGTAGTTTCATAAGGGCTTGCGAAAAGCACATTTGCACTGAATATAAGTGCGGCGCTGACTAATAAAATAAGTTTTTTCATGGCGGAAAAAATTTATGGTGATTGTGATTTTTTTGTTTCGATGAGTCAAAGCTACGCCGGGAAGTGACTGGTGGTCAAGGCATTCTTTACTGGTGGGAGCACATGATCAGTTGGCGTATCCGCTTATGAACGTTCGCCTGACCGATGGTGAACACAGGCCTGTAAAGAGCAGCCATGGCTTGTTTGTTGGTGCCAGCCTGCCAATGTTGCATGAGCAAGAGTTAAGAAATTGTTAAAATGGATAAGGTTTCCGGGACTGGGCTTCAAAAGGCGATCCTCCCATAAATCCGTATCTTGAGACCATGAACCACCTGGCCCATGCTTACCTGTCTTTCCGCCAACCTGAGTTGATCATTGGCAATCTCATTGCTGATTTCGTAAAAGGCAGGAAAAATATGGCTGACTTCAGCGCTGGTATACAACAGGGCATCCGTATCCACCGCGCTATTGATACTTTTACGGACCAGCACCCGGTAACGGCGAAGGCCAAACTGTTTTTCAGGCCTTCCTGCGGTCTTTACAGCGGCGTATTTACCGACCTGGTATACGATCATTTCCTGGCCTCTGATCCTGAACGGTTTACAAATGATTCCCTGTATTCGTTTGCCCGTTACGTTTATAATGAGGTAAAGCAGCAATCGGCAGTACTTCCGCCGGCATTCCTGGAGATGTTTGAGTATATGCAGGCCTACAACTGGCTATATAACTACCACACAACGGACGGTATTTCCAGCGCTATCAGGGGGGTGGCCCGCAGGGCCAGGTACCTGAAAACCGATGGCAGTATTGTATTTGCGGTTTTTATGGAACATTACGCGGCATTAAAAACCTGTTACCAGGAGTTTTTCCCTGAGCTGCAGGCGCATGTGGAAAACCTGCTTCAAAAGGAAAACCGCTAACAGCTTGTTAAAAGCGGATCACCGGCTTTTCTGATTCCTTAAAAATGGGTAGGTTTGCCGCCAATTACATTTAAAAGAAATAAAGCTTTCCAGGATGATGAAAAAAGTTCTCCTTTTTGCCCTAATCGCCGGCATGTTCAGCCTTCACGCAGCTGCACAGGATAAAAAATTGCCGCCTCTTGATGCCAGTCCGATGGATATGGCCTATTACCCTGTAATGTATCCATATGTGGTAAAAGTAAAAGGTGAACCTGGTTCACTGGTTGCCCGGGTAATATACAGCCGGCCGCAAACCAAGGGCAGGGATATCTTTGGTAACCTGGAAGAATATGGCAAAATATGGCGTCTGGGAGCCAACGAAGCTACTGAAATTGAATTTTTCCGCCCGGTAACGATTGCCGGCAAAGCTATTCCAAAAGGTCGCTATACCTTGTATGCTATTCCTACGGAAAAAACCTGGACCATTATCCTGAACAAGGATACCGATATATGGGGCGCTTTTAAATACGATCAGAAAAAAGATGTGGTAAGAACCGCTCTTCCCGTGGTAACACTTGATACCGCTGTAGAAGCTTTCACCATGGTGTTTGAGAAAGGAGATCCCGGCGCCAACCTTATCATCGCCTGGGACAAGGTAAGCGTAAGTTTGCCAATCAAATGGTCTGACGCAGTTACTGCAAAAGCCTCCGGCAAAAAGAAAGCGTAAAGCATAAAGCAAAAAGCCATTGAGCAGAGGATCAGCGCGTATATCATTCGCTCACATCCTCTGCTCAATGGCTTTTTGCTTTATGCTCTAAAAAGAAAAAGCGGTAAGAATACCGCCTTAAGAATTTTAACCATATCCTATGAAAAACCTAAAACAAATTTAGTCCGATTATGCCTAACCGTTAGTCGCGAATTGGTGAACGATATAAAAATGTTCGTAACCGTTACATTTTCCAAGCTCATACATTAATATTAACTAAAATGGACAAGTGATCCCTCTTATCATTTGGACGATCTCCGTTCCCAAAAACTGGAGTATATTTGGAAGCCACCAGAATTATTCATTTTTAAACATCAAGACATGAAGCTGGGTACAAAACTCATACACGCAGGTGTAGCTCCCGATCCGTCTACCGGCGCTATTATGACGCCAATTTTTCAAACTTCTACCTATGTGCAAAGTGCGCCGGGGGTACATAAAGGCTATGAATATGCCCGTACACAAAACCCCACCCGTGACGCATTGCAAAACGCATTGGCAGCAATTGAAAACGGCACCCATGGTATTTCCTTTGGCAGCGGCCTGGCAGCTACAGATGGCGTTATGAAGCTCCTGAACCCTGGCGATGAGGTGATTGCTACCAACGACCTGTATGGCGGTACCTACCGTATCTTTACGAAAGTATTTGAGCGTTATGGCATCAAATTCAATTTCATAGATATGGCTGATGCCCGGAACATTGAGGCGCATATCACGCCCCAAACCAGGATGATCTGGCTGGAAACGCCTACCAACCCGCTTTTAAGAATCATTGATATTGCTGCCTGTGCACAGATCGCCAGGAAAAATGAAATCATTCTTTGTGTTGACAATACCTTTGCATCCCCTTATCTGCAAAATCCGCTGGACCTGGGCGCCGATATTGTACTGCATTCAGCCACCAAATACCTGGGAGGCCATAGCGACGTGGTGCATGGTGTGGTGATTGTAAAGAATGAAGAACTGGCTAAACAATTGTATTTCATACAAAACAGCTGCGGGGCCGTGCCGGGGCCGCAGGACTGCTTCCTGGTGCTGCGCGGTATTAAAACCCTGCACGTAAGGATGCAGCGGCATTGCGAAAACGGTGTGGTAGTGGCGAATTTCCTTCGTAATCATCCTAAAGTAGACAAAGTTTACTGGCCCGGATTTGCAGACCATCCAAACCATGATATTGCCAAACAGCAAATGCGGGGCTTTGGCGGCATGATGTCCTTTACCCTGAAAAACGATAGTATGGAATCGGCCAACCGGATTCTGGGCAATACACACCTGTTTGCACTGGCCGAGTCGCTCGGTGGGGTAGAGTCCCTGATAGGACATCCTGCCAGCATGACCCATGCCTCTATTCCGAGAGCAGAAAGAATAAAGAACGGACTGGCAGATTCCCTCATCCGGCTGAGCGTGGGCATTGAAGATGCAAGCGATCTGACCGAAGACCTGGCCAAAGCCATCGGTTAAGTAATAGATTTTAATTCTTATCCGGTAAAAATTATCTTTACCTGAGCGTAAATATTTGCCCTAACCATATTCAGCGCCTTTTTATATCAAATGTGACCGTTGATATGAAAAGGCTTGTGGTAATACACACGTGATTTTAATTTATGAAAATCCAGAAACTGAGGGAGTTTTTAGATGCAAAGGCGGCATACTATAATCACCCGGATTTTATTGCAAATGATCCTATTTGCATCCCGCACCGTTTCAGTGTATTGCAGGATATTGAAATATCTGGTCTCTTTGCGGCCATACTGGCCTGGGGAAACCGGACCAGCATTATCAATAAATGCACGGAACTGTTGAAAATGATGGATAACGCGCCTTACGATTATATCCGTCATCATCAGGCGAAAGACAGGATGAAGCTCTTTTCATTCTGTCACCGCACGTTTAACGGGTTGGATCTGTTATATTTTGTCGAGTTCCTCCAGCACTATTACACCAATGTAACATCGCTGGAATTTGCTTTTAGTGCCCATATTACGCCCGAGGACGATAACGTGGAAAAAGCACTTATCGGATTCCGCAAGGTATTTTTTGCACTCGAGCACCCGGAAAGAACAGGGAAGCATATTGCCACTCCTGCCAAAAACTCTGCCTGCAAAAGATTGAACATGTATTTACGCTGGATGGTACGACAAGATGAAAATGGCGTGGATTTTGGGCTTTGGCAGCACATATCACCTTCGCAGCTGGTATGTCCGATGGATGTACACGTGAGCAGGGTAGCCGCCCGGCTGGGACTCATACCAGAGGCAAAAGCCGATTGGAAAACAGCCGCCGCCCTCACCCACGAACTGAAGAAACTCGATCCTGATGATCCTGCCAGGTACGATTTTGCACTCTTCGGTCTGGGCGTGATTGAAAAATATGTTTGATCAAATAAAAAATGGTAATGAAAAGAATTCCGGGACTGATCGTAATGATACTAACACTGGCTTTGTCCGCTAAGGCACAGGAATATGTAGCCCTCAACTATACCTTCCATAAAGGAGAACTGTTTGAGCTGGAACAGAAAAGCAGGAGCGAAACCTATATGACAGTCAATGATATTGTACAACGTACCACCCGCGATTATAATAATATCATCACCATGGAAGTAACAGAAGTACAGCCTGGTAAAACCACACTCACCTTTCGTTATAAAGATCTTAAGTTCAATTTCAACGCAAAAAACCAGAACATCTTCGTAGATGCCAAGGTAACCAAGGAAGACGAGCCATTCCAGGCTGGTCTTAAAAAAGTACTGGACCAACCTTTCACTGTTGAAATACAAACAACCGGCATCATCAATAAAGTCGAAGGCCTCGATAATATCCTTGATAATGCAGGTAGCGCCTTCAGCTCGCTGAAAAAAGATGAACAGGAAGCATATGTAAAACTGATGAAAGACCAGTTTGGTACCCCTGCTTTTCAAGGCTGGCTGGAACAACTCCTGATCATGTATCCGGCGCATGGCATTAAAACCGGCACCCAATGGGAAGAAAATGTGCCTTTACGCGGCGGACTAGTGGGTAGTATAGACCTTTATTGGAACCTGCAAACCTGGGATGCGCAAACCGCGAAAATCGGAGGCACCTCTAAAATAAAAACAGATAAAGTACAAATGCTGACCCTGGAAGATGGCATCAAAGCTACCGCAGAAATTAGCGGTACCACTTCTTCCAACTACCTCATTAACCGCAGCAGCGGATTACCCAGCATCTGTGTACAAAACACCGATATGTCCGGCGACTATACCTACAAAGCCAACAAGGCCAAACGTATAAAACGTGACCTGAAAGTGCCTGTAAAAGTAGTGACCAACGCTTCTTACAAAATCAAACAAATGAAATAATGACGGCATCGCCAGCACAATACCTCCAGGAAACAGCAGCATGGACGCAGGAAAACTTTGAGATAAGTGTACCCGTTAATGTTAGCTATGAACTATTGGAAGAACTGCTGGCTAAACGGCTCGAAACACTGATCAGCGAAAACTTTCAGCAATTTATATTCATATTGTACCGGACTGATGTAGCGGAAAAACGGGTAAAAATGATACTGGAGGAAGCAGCAGCTACAGGAACAGACCCCTATAAGCCAATTGCTGCACTGATTATAGAAAGACAATTACAAAAAATCACTTGCCGGGCCACTTATAAACAGGATCATCTCCCTGATGATGAAGAGAGATGGTGAACCAGCTTTTAGCTGTTAGCCATTAGATTTTAGTAAAAGCCAATGGCTAACAGCTGATGTTAAAATCTCAGTTCCTTAACTTTTTCAGGGGCTTCCTTTTCTTTATCCAAGTCGAAGAAGGTACCGAATACATGATCCCAGATAGATGAACTTACGCCAAAACCCTTTTCTTCACTTTTGTAGTGATGCAGGTGATGGTTACGCCAAAGCGGTTTCATAAACCGGAACGGCGGATTCCACGCATGGATGGCGTAATGCATACTGCCATAAATCAGGTAACCCAGGATAAAGCCCGGGAAAAACATAAATGTAATTTGCCGCAGGAAGATGTATTGTACGCCAAATATAGCAGAGGCAAGTATCAGACTTGGTACCGGAGGCATAAATAAACGTTGCTTGTCTCTGGGGTACTCGTGATGGTTACCATGCATTACGTAAATAAAACGTTGCACTTTAGGCTTGTCGCTCACAAAGTGAAACATAAACCGGTGCATGATATATTCAAAAAAAGACCAGAATGCCATGGCCCCAATGAATATACCTGCTACTGTACCTGGAGTAAAGCCTAAAGTATCGTGGCTATAATACAACATATAACCGATAATGGGCAAATACAGCCCCCAGATTACCAATGGATGCGTTTTGGTAAGCATCTCAAGATACTGGCTCTCAAATAATCTTGCCTGTCCTTTGTTCTTAATCTTTTCAAACTTCATAACTCCGAATTTTAGAGTGCAGTTACGGGATATGAATAAAACCTTCCTTATAAACCACGGCAGCCGCCTCAAAAATGATGCGCGTTTTAAATAGGGCTGTCCAAATGGCACGCAAAAATACGACGTTCAGGTATTATTTCGTGCATATGCCATCGCTATAAGTCTATAAATAATATTTATTCCGCACTGGCTACTCTTTATATTTTATATTGAAATCGTGCAGGTTGGGCTTGTGTTTTCTCCTGCGTTGCAATTCATATTTATAAATAATTTCTCCTACTTCCCTGAAGAATGAATACCCTTCGCCTTCATATTCATATTTATTATCATTCAATATACCATCCCGGTTAACGTACAGGTTACCTGTCAACATAAACTCCACACCATGTTTAAAGTCCACAATATATGCGGCATCAGTCAGGAAGCCATAGGACCACCCGGCCTTATTAAATACACGTATATACGGCGGAATGTTCTGTTTGCCATCTTTGAAAAAAAAGAATTTGGTAAAGCTGTCATAATACTCCGTAGTATCATACTTTGGCCAGGGAGTTTCTGAAGGATATTGTGACATATAGCGGTATATAAACCGGTAATCATTTTTTGTGAGATGAAAACGCTGTGCTGCGGGCACAGATGCGGGAAACAACACCGACTGCAGCATCTGCTGTAATGCCACTAATGGCAGGTTATTATGCCTTGTAAAGTCCATTGGCAGGAATACGAGTTTTTCATCTTTATCGAGATATCCTGTACCAATTGTTGCCTTGCGGCTAAAGTCAAAAGTCAGGGTATCATAAGCGGCCGGTTGCTCATATATCAGCTGTCCGTTTGCCACAAAACGAATGGGGTTAGTATGCCGGTTTTCCTCCTCAGTAAGCGGCATAAACCGTCTTACAATACGCACGTTCTTGTATCCCATTCCCCAAAGTCTTTCGTGGATATGCTGCTGTCCTACAAACTCATACAACCGGTTATAAGCGTCGTTGTCGCTGATAAGAAATATTTGCCTGATATACTGATAAACGGAGGGTTGCCCATTTTCCGCGGTACTATCAGTGTACACGTGTACCTGTCCTTTCCAGGCGCTATCCGTAAGCATGGGCGTATTTCCCGTAAGACCGGGTATATTCAACTCATGTAATTTTTCCAACGCCAGCAGGGCAATGGGCAGTTTAACTGTACTGGCAGGATTGTAATACTTCGTTTCATCCACCTGCAGATAATAATTTTTAAAATGAGGAGTATTATCGGCATCCCGGTCTATCTGGGTATAAATAAGCTGGTAACGGAAAGAATCGGGCCACTGCAAAATATGCTTCAACCCCGGCGAAGCCTGCTGCTGCAGCAGGTTTCCCAGCATTGTATCCGTGCGGGATTGTGCCCGCACAATAAAGAGATGGCTATAAAATACCAAGAGCAGCAAACAGGGGCGCATATACGTTGGTCGTTCTGTATATAAATATAAAGGAATTAGCCGGCTGCTGCGAGCATTTTCCCAATCTTTTCAGGGAAGCTGGTCAGAATAATGGAAAAAAAATACCCAAACCATTTGAAGGCCATTCTTATATTTGGTGCTTCATACAACCAGAACAATTATCAAAGACCATGAAACTAGTAAGCTACTTAAGAGAAGAAACAGACCAGCTGGCCATCCTGGTAGACGGGCTGTTATATAATACCCAGGAATTATTTCCCGATCTTCCCAATAATATGGGCATGTTCCTGATGATGTGGGAAGATGTGATCGATATTGCCAAACAGGCAGATAGCCTGCTGAAGGCAGGAAAGAACCCGAGCAGCGCTATTGGTATACCGGTAAAGGATGTACAGTTATTGTCTCCGGTACCATTCCCTACTTCCTGCAGGGATGGTTATGCTTTCCGTCAGCATGTGGCTGCAGCACGCCGCAACCGTAAAGTGGCCATGATTCCGGAATTTGACCAGTATCCCATTTTCTATTTCACCAATCACAACGCTTTACAGGGCCCCGGCGACATCCACTGCATGCCCGACCACTTCGAAAAACTGGATTTTGAATTAGAAGTAGCAATCGTTGTTTGTAAGGCAGGGCGCAACATTACCGCTGCCGAAGCCGACGACTATATTGGCGGCTATATGATTATGAATGATATGAGCGCACGCACCCTGCAAATGGAAGAAATGTTGCTCAACCTGGGACCCGCCAAAGGCAAGGATTTCAGCACAGTAGTGGGCCCTATGCTCGTGACCCCTGATGAACTGGAATCGCTGAAAATACCAGCCAAACCTGGCCATACCGGCAACAACTACGATCTTAAAATGACCTGTAAAGTAAACGGCATTCAGGTGAGCGAAGGCAATATGGGTGATATGGACTGGACCTTCGCCGAAATCCTGGAGCGCTGCGCCTATGGCGTAAATATTCTGCCGGGCGATATTATTGGTAGCGGTACAGTAGGTACGGGCTGTTTCCTGGAACTAAACGGCACCGGCAAACTGAACGATCCTGATTATGCAGAACAGTGGCTGCAACCCGGCGATGTGGTTGAAATGGAAATAACCGGTTTAGGCATCCTTTCCAATACTATTATGAAAGAAGACAGTGATTTTTCCATCCTGGCTCTCAAGAAAAAAGCGTAATCATGCAGATAGATCCCTCCCAGATAAAAACCAGTGAGTTGCATGGTTACCTGCTGGGCGCTGTAGCGCCGCGTCCTATCTGTTTTGCCAGCACCATCGATGCAGAAGGCAGACCCAATTTGTCGCCCTTCAGCTTTTTTAACGTATTTGGCGCCAATCCGCCTACATTAGTATTTTCTCCGTCCCGCCGGGTACGCGACAATACGGTGAAGCATACACTGGAAAACGTATATGCCACCAGGGAAGTGGTGATCAACGTAGTAAGCTATGCCATGGTACAACAGGCCTCGCTGAGCAGTTGCGAATACCCCGCCGGTGTGAGCGAGTTTGAAAAGGCCGGCTTTACCCCGCTGGCATCCGAAAAAGTAAAACCCTTCCGTGTAAAAGAAAGCCCGGTACAAATGGAATGTATCGTAAAGCAAATCATTGAAACGGGGCAGGAGGGAGGAGCCGGCAACCTCGTAATTTGTGAGCCGGTAATGCTGCACATCAACGAAAACATACTGAACGCCCAGGGAAAAATAGATCCGCATAAAATAGACCTGGTGGCCCGCATGGGAGGCGATTATTATTGCAGGGCCTCCGGCGATGCAGTATTTGAAGTAGCCAAACCCAACACCAAACTCGGTATCGGCGTAGATGCCCTACCGCCGGCAATACGCAACAGCAATATCCTTACGGGTAATAACCTGGGGCAACTGGGGAACGTGCATGAAGTACCGTTTGTGGATGCCACCTTTCACGATGACCATCTAAAAAATATTATCCAGTATTACAGTGTTACACCTGAGGAAATGGATAAGGAACTTCACCATTACGCAAAAAAACTACTGGACAGCGGAAAAATAGCCGAAGCCTGGCAAGTATTGTTGACAGCTTTTAGCCGTTAGCTTTTAGTAAGGTTGCGGAGATGAGCTTACATTCATCTCCGCTACCTGTTTTAGCAATGCTTATTTTGCCCCAAATACTTTCTTCAACAAATCTGTCGTTCTCGCCGCGGGGTTAGCGCGGATAGCCAGTTCTTCTTTTGCAATCTGATCAAACAGCGCATTTACGGCCATAGTGGTTACGTAGTCCTGCAGATCGGGATTTACCTTATTAAAAGTAGTAGGCAGCTTATTGTAAGAAGTTACGATATCTGAGTAATAGCGGGTGGCGCTGGTGCTGTCCAGTGTTTTCTTAATTACCGGTAAAAATGCTGTTTTCAGCGAATCGGTGGTTTTGCTCTTAAAGAAATCAGTGGCGGAAGTCTTACCACCTTTTACCAGATTCAACGCATCCGTAAGGGTCATTTGTTTGATGGCGCTTACAAAAATAGGCGCTGCATAACCTACTGCTTTTTCGGCAGAACGGTTAATCTGCAGAATAGCTTTATCCACCTGGCTTCCCAGGCCTATGGAGCGCAGGGTATTACCAATTTTCACGGCATCCGGTGGCAGCAATAATTTATATACATCACTCCCGAAAAAGCCGTCTGTTTTATTCAGTTTGGCGATACCAGCGGCAACGCCTTTCGCCAGGGCTTCTTTAATACCGCCGCCTGCATCGGCTTCTGTTAAACCAGCAAGCGAGGGACCACTGTTGTTGCTGTTGTTAGCTCCTGTGTTGTTTGTGTTGGTAGCGGTTTCCAGTTGTTTCCCCAGCTTTTTCAGAAATTGGGCCTGGGTGGCCTGCAGGCAAAAAAAGCCCAGCAGTACTAATAATGAACGTTTAAGCATAGTGTTATTATAAATATTAATATGTATCAAATGTATAAATTATTCATGTAAAGTCAGCAACGGTATATGTGTTTGATAAGCTAGTTTAGATGTACGGCTGCGTTTAAAAATACTTTCAAACAATCCGTGTTTTTTAGGAATAGTAAGAATGATATCTGCTTTATTTTCTTCTGCAAATTCTACAATTCCCTCTATAACGTTCGGGTTGTCGATAAAATGATATTCCGGGTGAAAATCTTCCAGCAGGGTATCAAGCATCAATGTTTCAAAAGGCGTGTCTGTACTGAAATGCCTGCTTTCATGGTCAATATTGATCACCTGTAACGCCGCATTAAAAATATGCAGTAGTTTCTTCAATGGTTCCACCGGCGTTGTTTCCGCTACTTTACGCAGATCAGCTGCAAAAACTATTTTTTCAATTGGTTTATATTTCGCGGTGCCGGGTACAATTAATACCGGGTAGCTGGTATTTTTTACGACGTCGATGGTATTGGAGCCAACCAATACTTCTTCCAGTTTACTACCACCGGTAATGCCCATAACAATCAGATCTACCTGTTCCATTTTACATACCTCCTCAATGGTGGCTGCCAGGAGGGTATTGTCCGCGCGTGTAACCAGGGTGGTTTCAGGAGATACCAGGGCGTTCAGTTCCCTTTTCATTTTCTCCAGGCCTTCCAGGCTGGCTGCTTTCAGATCGTCAGGATTAACCATGGGTATCATGGTGGGAACATCCGGGATGGGAACAATCAGCTCATATGCGTGGTACAGTATAATGCGCGTAGCGCCGAGGCTGTTTGCAAGGGCGAGGGCGTAAGTAGCAGCATTATAGGCGGTATCAGAAAAATCAGTGGGTACTAAAATTGTTTTCATATGGCTAATTTTAAGATCCTAATAAGCACTACTTAAAGTTAAGAATGTGCGGCGGTATATGAGCGCTTTATGAAAATTTAATGCCAGAATCGGTAGATGGAAGACAAAAAGGAGAGCGCATAGGGCCGCCGGTAAAAGCAGTAAGCGAAAATGGCCTCCCACAAAACGACTGAAGCGAATGATAAAAGCGGGGAAAGCCGCTCTTTTCATTCGCTTCAATAGCTTTATGCTTTGTGCTTTATGCTTTATGCTCGGGCTTCATTTGCGGGAAGAACAGCACATCCTGTATAGACGGCTGGTTAGTCATCAGCATGGTTAAACGGTCGATACCAATACCGATACCGGATGTTGGCGGCATACCGTATTCCAGTGCACGCAGGAAATCGTAGTCGATGTACATGGCTTCATCATCGCCACGCTCCATCAGTATCACCTGCTCTTCGAAGCGTTCGCGCTGGTCAATAGGATCGTTCAGCTCACTGTAGGCATTGGCAATTTCCTTACCGTTTACCATTAGTTCAAAACGCTCTACCAATCCGGCTTTGCTGCGGTGTTTTTTTGTAAGCGGGCTCATTTCCACCGGGTAATCGGTGATGAAGGTTGGTTGTATGTAGTTGCCTTCGCATTTTTCACCAAATATTTCATCGATCAGTTTGGCCTTACCAAATTTCGGATCTACGTGTATGCCCAGCTGTTTGCATACCTCGCGGAGTTGTGCTTCGTCCATGGTGGATATATCGATTCCGGTATGTTCCAGGATCGCTTCGTACATGGATACGCGGCGGAACGGCGCTTTGAAGTCGATGGTTTTTTCACCTACCTGAACAGTGGTGGTGCCATGGAGAGTGAGCGCTATTTTTTCCAGCAGGGCTTCCGTGGTGCGCATCATCCACTCATAGTCCTTATAGGCGGCGTACATCTCCATTACCGTAAATTCCGGGTTATGGGTACGATCCATTCCTTCGTTGCGGAAGTCTTTCGCAAACTCGTATACCCCTTCAAAACCGCCTACGATGAGGCGTTTCAGGTATAACTCGTTGGCTATACGGAGGTAAAGCGGCATGTCCAGCGCATTATGGTGCGTAGTAAACGGACGTGCGGTAGCTCCACCTGGAATCGGCTGCAGGATAGGCGTTTCTACTTCCAGGTAACCCAGGTTGTTATAGAAATCGCGGATGGTTTGCATGATTTTGGTGCGTTTGATAAACACCTCTTTCACTTCCGGGTTAATAACCAGGTCTACATAACGCTGCCGGTATTTGAATTCCGGATCGGTTACTTCGTCGAACACTTCTCCTTCTTTCTCCTTCACAATGGGTAATGGACGCAACGATTTAGCCAACATGGTGATTTCTGTGGCATGAATAGAGGTTTCGCCGGTTTTGGTAATAAATACATATCCCTTCACCCCTATAAAATCGCCGATGTCCAGCAGTTTCTTCATGACTACATCATAACCACTCTTGTCTTCACCAGGGCAGATGTCATCCCTGCGAACGTATATCTGGATACGACCTATGCTGTCCTGGATCTGGACAAATGATGCCTTACCCATGTCGCGCTTGTTCATAACGCGGCCTGCCAGGCAAACAGCCTGAAATTGTTCTTTTGTTTCTTCCGAAAAATTGGATTTTATGTTTACGGAAGTATCATTAACCGGGTACTCCGCCGCAGGGTAGGGGTCTATACCTAAACTATGCAGCTCCTGTAATTTTTCCCGGCGTATAATCTCTTGCTCAGATAATTGTGTCATGTAGTAAGTTGTAATTGCCTGTTGGAGTGCAAAAATAGTAAAAAGGGCTGTAAGACTACAGCCCTCTTATTTTTTGACCATATCCTATGAAAACCAATTTAAAGATAACCGCTTCCACTGCTATTTTGAGCCAGAATTAACGGTCGCGGGGAAATCTTTCATAAACGGTGGAATTTCGCTAATTGGTGGTTTTGGAAAGACCTCCGTTTGTGTAAATTGTTGCCGCTATTTTTTAGTTATGCTTATTTTCGTCGGCCAAGTACAACAAAAACAACCACCTGATACAATTCAAATGATGACAAGCGAACAATGGTTTAAGCCAACCACCATCGGTAGTGCAGCCTTGCTGCTGTTAACATCCGGTTTACATGCGCAGCAAAAGCAGGATCTTACTTATGAACAAGCCTTTAAAGGTAAAGCCACCCATATCACTAAACCTTTACCAGCTATCCGGGAATGGGTAGATGGAGAGCATTACCTGGAATTGCGCCCCGACACCGCCGGCGGCCGCATGCAGGCATGGAAAATAGATGCCCGTACCGGTACGGCATCCGTATATACGGCACCGATAGACGGCCCAAGTGTGGAGATACGTGAAAAGGATGTATTCTATAAGGATGTAAATGGCAACAGCGTACGTTTAACCAACAACGTTATTGAAGAAAAAAACCCGACGCTTTCGCCGGATGGGAAATATGTAGCCTTTACCCGCAACAATGACCTGTACAGCGTGGAAGTGGCCACAAAAAAAGAAACCCGTTACACCAACGACGGATCCGACGTCATCTACAATGGTTGGGCATCCTGGGTATATTATGAAGAAATTTTAGGCCGCGCTACGCACTACCGTGCTTTTTGGTGGAGCCCCGACAGCCGCAAAATTGCCTACATGCACTTCAATGACACCAAAGTGCCTGTATTCCCTATTTATAGCGAGAAAGGCCAGCATGGCTATCTCGAAAACACCCGCTATCCCAAAGCCGGCGATCCCAACCCGGCTGTAAAAGTGGGTGTGGTGCCGGTTACCGGTGGCGCCACCACCTGGGCCGATTTCAACGAAAACGACGACCAGTACTTTGGTACGCCCTTTTGGACCGACGATAGCCACCAGCTGTGGATACAGTGGATGAACCGCGGTCAGGACAACCTGAAAATATATAGTGTCAACCCGGAAAGCGGCGCAAAGAAAGAGATCTATGACGAAAAACAGAAAACCTGGATCGATTGGTTTGATGCCGTTCCGTTTGTACAGGATAACAAAGGCTTCCTCCTGCAAAGCGATAAAACCGGCTGGTCGCACCTGTACCTGTATAATATGGATGGCTCCCTGAAAAAGCAACTTACTTCCGGTAACTGGACAGTGAAGGATGTGCTGCAAATAGATGATAAAAACCAACTGGTATACTTCCTGGCCAGGAAAGAAGCCTCCACCCGGTTTGACCTTTATAAGGTAAGCATGAAAACTGCTGTTGTTACCCGTTTAACAAAAGGAGATTACAACAACGCGGTAAAAATAGCGCCAGGCGGTAAATACTTTATTACTACCTATTCCAACCTGCAAACGCCGTCGAAAATGGCGCTGATGGGCAATAACGGGAAAGTAATACGCGAGCTTGGCGACAGCAAGGGAGAACAATTTGATAATTATAACCTGGCCCAAACCGAATTAAAAACTTACAAAACACGTGATGGTCTTACGTTACCGCTTACCATCACCATGCCACTGCATATGGCGCCGGGAAAAAAATATCCTATCCTGATCAGCATTTATGGTGGACCTAATGCCGGCACCGTGTATGATACCTGGAAATTCAGCAATACACAACAATGGTGGGCACAGGAAGGCGTAATACAAGTAGCTATCGATAACCGCAGCAGCGGGCAGCTGGGCAAAATGGGGATGAATTATATTCACCGCCAGCTGGGTAAACACGAAATAGAAGATTATATGGATGCTGCTATGTGGCTTCGTTCACAGCCCTGGGCCGACAGCAGTAAAATATGCATGACCGGCGGCAGTTTTGGCGGTTATATGACCTGTATGGCACTTACCTATGGCGCAAATGTATTTACCCATGGTATGGCCAATTATGCAGTAACTGACTGGCAATTATACGACAGCCACTATACAGAGCGCTATATGGATACCCCTGCCGAAAATCCGGATGGCTATAAAGCAACCTCGGTAATCACCTATGCTGATAAATATAAGGGGCTCATCCGTATTGTACATGGTACTATGGACGATAACGTGCACATGCAGAACTGTATTCAGCTGATAGATAAACTGGAAAACCTGAACAAACACTTCGAATTTATGCTTTATCCCGGCGAACGCCATGGCTGGGGTGGCCTCAAAAGTGTTCATTCTTCCAGCGAAAGCAACCGCTTTATTTATAACAACCTGCTGAACAGGGCCTACCCGGCACAATTCCAGCAATAGTCACCCTATTATAACTACTGGTTACGGCCTGGCATACAGATATACGCTGTTTGCCAGGCCGTAAATCATATAAGCTGTTTGTTGTTAATTTATTGAAATTTCAGGGAGAGAAGATATGAAGTGGAAGGTCTGAAAAAAGAAACAGGGCTGCAAGACTACAGCCCCGAAAAATTTTAACCATATCTTTATTGAAAAACCTATACCAAAGGTGGCCGAATTTCCTGATACTGCAGTGTGCATTCTTGTGAATGATATATTTTTTCCGGTGAACGTATGAAATGAGACGGTGAACGTATAGGGCCAAAAAACGCTTCATGATAATTTATTATATAGGCTTCCAGCGCTAATATGCTGATTATCAACCGAAATAGCTGTTAGAACATCTTTCTTAGTGATTTCGGAAGAAATTAAGCGGAAAAGCAAAAAAAAAGGGTGGTAAGAATACCGCCCTTGTAATAATTTTAACCATATCCTATGAAAAACCTAGAACAAAGATATACTGAGGAATTTAGTCTTGGGTTTCATTTCCGTGAACGATGTATTATTGTTCGTAAACAGGGGATAATGGTTAATATGTTATTATATTATTTTAATAATAATATTATTAAAAAATAGAATCAGATAAATTAAATATTCATTATTAATTGATAATCAATTATAAAAATAATATCTCCGGTAATTCCGTTCATTTAATTATGCAATACGTTGGCCATTTGCTACCTGCTTATCAGGCTGAAGTAAGGTTACTTCCTTGTTATCGCCGACCACACCCAATACCAGGCATTCGGACATAAAATTGGCAATTTGCTTGGGTGGAAAATTCACTACCGCCACAATCTGTTTTCCGATCAACTCTTCTTTACGATAGAGACTGGTAATTTGTGCAGAGGATTTTTTTATACCCAGCTCCGCTCCAAAGTCAATCACCAGCTGGTAAGATGGATTGCGAGCTTTTGGAAAGTCGTTAGCTTCCAGGATGGTTCCTGCTCTTATTTCTACTTTTTCAAAGTCCGGCCAGTTGATAGTTTCCATTTGCTGTTATTTTTCCGGGTGGAAATATAGCAAAGCCTTACCGGGGATACAAATCTAAATATGGAGCTATCCGTGGCAGTATATTAAATAATATAAAAAGATGGCCATCATGTATACATTATAATAAACCGGCATAATTATTGACATTGCTAACCCAAATTTTAGGTTAAAAAATAGGTTAAAGCGAAAGAACCCCACCTGCATAGGTGGGGTTCTTTCGTGTATATATTACCGTTATATTGGTCTGATCAGTTTAATGCGGCGGTACTGTCCTGTACTGTAATGGGTCCACTCACTTTCAATATCTTCTTTTCGCTGAAATCCTCATTGGCTTCCAGTCCCCACCCGTGCAGGGAATCTGTTGGTGTTTTTATAAATACTTCCTGTGTGGAGTAGAAGATCTTTCTTTTGGGATCCCAGTTCAGTTCTTTAGTATCGAGCCGTTCCCCTTTTTTATTAATAACCACCACGCTATCAGACAGGTATACATAGCCTTCTTCCTCGAGGTACTTCCCTTTTTTGGCGGAGAGCGTACTTTCCAGTCCCAGGGTGTCGTTGTACATAAAAACCCGTAAGCCGTTATTAAAGGCCACATAGGAGGGCCGGTCGAGGCTACGTTCCATAGTGCGGGCCAGTAATTTGGCAGTTACTCTTCCTCCCTGGCTGAAAATGGTAATAATTTCTTCCCCATTTTCCGTTGCGGCTTTTTTGGAATCAAACTCCATTACCGTCTGTATGTCGTTTTCACAGCTACTAACGGCAATGGCTATAAGAAAAAATATGATGGTTCTTTTAATCATTTCATGAAATAATGGGCCAAAGATAGCTATTAGCGGCAAGCTTTCAGCTACTGGCAAAAATGCAGCGGAGACATAAACAAAGTTTTAATATTAACTAAGCTTATATCTCCGCTGCCTATTATTTATAGCTAAATGCTTTATTCGTACTTACGCTTGATGAACCACTTATCGCTCAGGGTGAAACCGAGAGATATGCGGTAAATGTTTTCCTTCAATGCTGTTTGATTATTACCACGGTGCGCTACTTCAAATGCCAGGTTAATCATGCTGTACTGGTTAGAGTAGGGCATGCGGCGAACGGGCAAACCGGCGCCCACTGTAAAGCCCATGGTAGGTATATCAACACCATTTAATTTCAGATAGTCTTTCCCGTAGTAACCACCCAGGCGGTAGGCTACCCTGTTCCAATAGCCGCTGAGTGCGGTGGCATTAGGTACAAATTGGCCGCCGACAGAGAGTTTCCAGGCATTTTGGAGGGAATCCCCCTTAGCGCCGAAGCTTTGGAAATTATCCCACTGGCTGGTGTTGAAATCTACACCCACCATCCATTTATCGAATTTGCGGAGCATGATACCACCGGCAAATTCCTGTGGATAAACAACGGTACCTCTTTCTCCTTTTACGTATTTAACAGTATCCTGGCTAGAGTAGTTGCCGCCATTGGCGTCAAACCGCAAGGTTTCGCTGAGTGTTTCCTGGCGGGCATGCATATTTTGTTTCAGGCTACCGGAGGCCCCAAAGGTGAGATCCATATCAGTGGCCACTTTTGCCCTGTACTGCACGCCCACTTTATAAAAGAAGCTGCTATAAGAAGTACGGAGCATCTTGTGGGATGGATAAATAGACGGATCCGGGAACACAAGGCGGGTATTATTTTCGATGTTACCAAAAAGGTAGCCCAGGTTTACCCCAACGCTGAAATTACCAAAACGTACGCCTGTACCGACATAGAGTTGATAAAGACCCCCACTGCCTTCGTATTTGTTGGTGAGCGGATAGCGGAGAGTATCGAAAAATGTGCCGTTGAATCCTTGTTGTATGTTATAGGATACCCTGGTAACCGGACGTAAACCCAGGTTCAGGCCCCATTTGTTTTTCACAACGGGGATACCGAGCTGCAGGTAAGACAGGGTACCGAAACCGGAGCTGAACTTATTACCCTGATCCGTGATGGATCTGCCTCCGCCTTCAACACCCACATCGAAGGTTGTCAGCAACAGGCTGGAATAGCTGGCCGGATTGATAAAGTTTACTGACTGTGGATCGCTATAAGCCTGAGAAACACCTCCCATACCACGGTTTACCGTATTCTGGTTGTTATTCAGGTCTCCTAATCCGTAGCGCGAATATGGTGAGTTGTCCTGTGCGATTGCCTTATTTGCCAACAGAAAAATTGTTCCCAGCAGGCAAAGAATACTGACTTTTGTCCAATGCATTTAGTTACAGAATTGAGTTTAAGCCCTTATTCCTTTGAAAATATGGGTCTGCAAATATCTACTTTTTAAGGCGGGAAGCAAAAAAAACAAAAATGCTACCTGTTAAATGCGCGTTAAAGTTGCCTTTCGAGGGGCATCAAACGCATGCCAGGCAGGCATCTTACTAAAAACTATAAATTATCGGCAGATAAGTTTCTAAAGTGTCCGTTCAGCATTACCCGCTCCTTCAGCCTTTCCATCTCCGCCATCATGGGAATTACCTTATGCAGGTGGCGTTTCAGGTATTCGAGGCGCTGAGCTTCGTAGAAGAGATGGAGCATTTCATATTCCTCGTCGAGCGATAGGCCGGCGTGATGGGCCAGGTCATATGATAATAGCTCCTCGTCATCCTTTTTGAAGGATTTATGCACCTGGAGGATGGCATGTAGTTCCCGGACCCCGTGTAATACCTCCTGGAGCAGGCGGGAATGGCCTTCCTCATTATTTTCAGGATAATTTACGATGGCGCCCGCGTATAATTTGTCAGGAATGTCGGTTACCTGTTCCAGGATTCTGAAAACGCTGTCGCCGGTGGTTACAATGTCCATTTCCCCGGAATCATATATTTTTTCTACTTTTTTTATTTGCACCAATGTTCCATATTCCATTATTTTTTTATTTATTACAACAGGAATACCAAACGGCTTTTGTTCAGCTATACATGCACTGATTAATTGTTTGTACCGGGGTTCAAATACGTGAAGATTTAATTGCTCTCCCGGATACACTACAATTCCAAGCGGAAATATGGAAATAAAGTTTGTCATCTTAAATTAGCCGTATTTTGATAAAGTTAAAAAATCATCTGCCAACTACATAGCTAAAAGCAGTTAATAGTGGCTTAGCACCTATATATTAAATAAAAGGGATACCTTTATAGATAACATTATTACTTATTCGTAAACATGCTGACTACCACCCGCACAATATCATTGTTGATTTCTACTTATAACTGGCCTGCGGCCTTGGATTTATGTCTTAACAGCATCAGAAGTCAAACACTGTATCCAACAGAGGTTATCATTGCGGATGACGGTTCAAAAGAAGAAACCAGGGCATTAATCGACGAATTCAGGAAAGATTTCCCGGTACCGATTATTCACGTATGGCAGGAGGATATCGGGTTCCGTCTTGCACAAATCAGGAATAAAGGCATTGCACAATCGAGCTGTGACTATATTATCCAGATAGATGGCGACCTCATCCTCGACAAACACTTTGTAGAAGATCATATGACATTGGCGGAAGAAGGCTATTTTATTGCCGGCAGCAGGGCGGTATTATCGGCCCGCACCACCCAGCGGATATTCAATGATCCGCACCCGTCTGTAAACTATACATCTGTACCATTCAGTCATTTATTTAACGCCTTACGTATCCCGCCTATTTCAAATTTTTTAGCTAAAAAATATAAGATCAACGGCAAGTCCAAATACTATGTAAAAGGATGTAACATGTCGTTTTGGAGAAAAGACCTGATCCTGGTAAATGGTTACGATGAAAATTTTATCGGGTGGGGAATGGAAGACAACGACATAGCAGTACGCCTGCAAAATGCTGGTGTACAGAAAAAATTCATTAAGCTGAGAGGAATTGCTTACCATCTATATCACATGGAACGCTCCCGCAATAAAGAAGACGAGAATATATTACTGATGAATGCGGCACTTCTCAGCAAAAAAATATCAGCAGATAAAGGAATACGAGAATATTTAGTTCAATAAAGTGTGGGCATGTACCAATCATTAATAGACGGATTGGCTGGTAAAAATATTAAGTCGCTGGCCCGTTGCATTTCTTTGGTGGAAAATGAGGCAGCAGGTTACGAACGGCTGCTGGAACAGCTTCCGGTCAGCAACCACACCAGGGTGGTGGGTATTACCGGCCCTCCCGGCGCGGGTAAAAGTACATTGGTAAACGCACTGATCACCGAATTACTGGAACAAGAGAAAAGCGTAGCCATCATTGCAGTAGACCCTTCTTCTCCATTTAATTTCGGCGCACTCCTTGGCGACCGGATCAGAATGAGTCAACATTTCAATCATCCCCGGGTATTTATCCGCTCTATGGCCAGCAGAGGCGCTTTAGGCGGATTAAGTCCGAAAATTATAGAAGTAAGCGACCTTATCAAAGCGGCTGGTTTTGATTACCTGTTTATTGAAACAGTAGGCGTGGGACAAAGTGAAGTGGAAATTGCCGGCGTAGCCGATACTACCGTTGTAGTTGTTGTACCTGAAGCCGGTGATGAAATACAAACCATGAAAGCCGGTTTGATGGAAATTGCCGACATCTTTATCGTGAATAAGGCAGACAGGGACAATGCAGATATTTTTGTAAAAAACCTTCGCCTGCTGGCGCATAGCAAGCATCATGGCGACTGGGAAATCCCTGTCATCAAATCAATAGCTACCCGGCAGGAAGGCATGCACAACATCATCGACGCCATATCATTGCATCATAAAGCTATTTCCCATCAACAGCAAAGGCATATACAACTACTGGCAGAAAGAGCCTGGCAGCTGATACAGCACCGGCGCATGAAAAATATAGTGAAACAGGAACTGCAACAGGAAATTCAACAGCTTCTGCAGGAAAAATCGTTTAACCTTTACCGTTATATAGGCACCAAAAGCCAGGCATAAATGCGTTATCTTACTTTGGTTACCAATGCGTACACCGCAGCAGCAAACCCCGGCAATGCCGCAGCCATGAAGCGGTATCTGCGGGATCAGTTTGAGCACCTGGGCATTAAAACTCCTGACCGCCGGCATATCAACGCCACCATCAAAGCAGAACACGGTTTGCCGGCAGCAGCCGACATGCCCGCCCTCATAAAGTCATTGTGGAAAAAGCCGGAACGTGAATACCAGCATGCTGCCATTGACCTGATGCAGCAGTTGCGTAAGGAATGGACAGCAGAAGATATACATCTCTTCGAATACATGATTACGCATAAATCGTGGTGGGATAGTGTAGACAATGTAGTATCATTCCTGGCAGGGCCATGGCTAAAAAAATTCAGCGTAGCGCAACCCGCCATCACCAATGCCTGGGTCAATAGTGATGATATGTGGCTGCAGCGCTCCGCCATCATATTTCAGAATGGGTATAAGCAATACACCAACGAACAGCTTTTATTCCGGTATATCAGGCTACATGCGCACTCCAAAGAATTTTTTATACAGAAAGCCATAGGCTGGGCACTACGGGAATATTCCAAAACAAATCCTGCCAGTGTACGCATATTTGTTGACAGTCATACACTGGCGCCACTAAGCAGGAGAGAGGCGCTCAAAAGAATTGATTAAATAATTTTTGCTACCTTCGCCGTATGCGTTTTACTTCATTCGGCATATCAATTGCCTACGCGGTGTTTAATTACGGTCTCTGATCCCAGGGAGAGCGGGCGTTTCATGCCCTTTATATCCAATATATTTTTCTTTTTCTTACTTTCTAAATTCAGTATTATGCCTTGGTTATTCCTTGTCATTGGTGGACTATTTGAAATAGGCTTTACTATTTCATTAAAATATTCTGAGAACTTTTCCAGGCTGTGGCCTTCTATCAGCTTTGCTGTGTGTATCAGTCTGAGTTTCTTTTTTCTTAACAAAGCTATTAACAGCGGGCTTCCCATCGGTACTTCCTATGCGGTATGGACTGGTATTGGCGCAGCAGGTACTGCTATTGCCGGTATGCTGTTTTTTAAAGAACCAGCTGCCCTTTGGCGCATATTCTTTCTCGCACTTCTGATAGGATCTATTATAGGATTAAAGTTTGTATCTGCTCACGATTAAAGTTCTGGTACAGGCGCAAGGTATTCAGCCGCCTTGCGCCTTTTTATGCGGAGCGATGATACGCTGTATGCGATGATACAGGCCCCGGCTACAGGCAGTGCAGCATGAATGTTGTGGGTTAATTCCAGGGATAGCACGATGGTTGTTAACACAGCCCTGGAAGTACCTGCCAGCATAGCTCCCATGCCTGCAAGTACCAAAATACCGGTATGCACAATGAGTGAAGGAAACAATAACTGGATCAATACACCAAGCAACAAACTTCCGGCCCCACCAGCTATCAGTAAAGGGGTAATACCCGTACCGGTTTTATAAGCGCCCGAGAAAAAAAGCCATGCCAACAGTTTCATAATCGCCAATCCGAACAAAATTGCCAGGGTTACATGTGCATGCAGCAGGTCATTAATATAATAACTTCCGGTTCCGGGCGCCTTTGTGGAAACATAGCTGCAAAGGCCTACCAGTAAAGCAGACAGCAACAGGTACCATCGGCTTCGTATTGTTAGCTTCCCAAACCATTTCTCCACTACCCGGCTCAGCTTTGTAAAAAATTTTGCCCATAACCCTATAAGAAGACCTACAGCAAGGTAAGCCAATATTGCCTTCCCGTTTACACCAGGTACCGGATCCATGCTATATACCGGGTTAGCTCCGCGGAGCAGGTAACTGCCGGCGCCGCCAATAACCGCGGCACATATTACCGGCAGTAAACCTGCGAGTGTATAAGCTGAAAAAAAAATTTCCATGGCCAGGAATATCGCGGCTACCGGGGCACCGAAAATTCCTCCTATTGTGCTGGTAACGCCGGCTACAAAAAGAATATAGCTTTCTGCCGGAGTGCAGCGGAATATTCTCCCCAGCCATTTGCCTATGGCGCCGGTAAATATCATGGCCGGGCTTTCCGCGCCCATAGGGGCTCCTGCGCCGATAGCCACCGTAAGGCCTAAGGTATTGAGAAAAGGAGAAGCATATCTGCCAAGCCAGGTAAGCAACAGGGCGCCTGCTACCGGAATAAATATGATCCAGATGCCTAACTCATCGTTTTCCACACCATTTGTTTCCGACTGCAGCTGTCCATTATACGCCAGCGACATGATGGCCGGAATGATGTGACTGATGAGCCAGCCGGCGGCAACACCTGAAGCCGCTGTAATCATTGCCAGCAAAGATATATATATGCTCCGGGACCATCCGATGGCTGCAGCGGGTGCTGTGTTGTGATCAGTAACGGGTACCGGTGGAAGACCTTTTCTATTAATATCGTACAATAAATTAATCATACAGCGTGATTATACTCAGGAGTTCCAAAGCTATTGTGTTCGGTTTACAATCGCAAATAAAATTATATTAATATATAAATACTAACGCAAAGGAATACACGCCATGATATAATTTTTTTAGTTAGGCAACCTTATTATATTTGTAATAACCGTAAAGGAATCTAAATCAAAATCTATGAACGATGCTATGCGGCATGGCACAGCTGGCTCAGAAGACCCCCAATACTCACCGGACGCCCAAACATTAGTCAGACTGAAAAGGATGCTGCTATTCACCAATGAAGACGAGCATTATCTGATAATGGCAAGTAATATACTGGTGGCACATACAGAGGATATATTAAATAACTGGTATGATTTTATTCTAAAGAACAATTATCTCGCTCACTATTTTACGTGGGAAGGCACACCAGATGCAAGTTATCTGGACACGCTGCGCCCTCATTTCCGTCAATGGATCACAGGTCTCTGCACCCGGCAGGAGGGGAAGAGCTGGTGGCAGTTTGAAGAACGCATTGCTGAGCAGCTGCACCTGACACCAGGATCTACCAGTGAAATGGAGCCATTGCCGATGGTTTACCTGCGTTACTTATCCACTTTCATTTACCCGGTTTCTGAAGCCGGCAGGCCTTATCTGGGCAATTACGGACACCCGGAGGAAGACGTGGAGCGCATGCAACAGGCCTGGTTTAAGGCCATCAGTTTCAGCGTACTGTTATGGGTATATCCCGAAACCCGGCAGCTCCCTTTTTAATATAACCGTTTACGTTAGTTGCTATGGAAGTCGCTGTTTTCGACACATATGTTAAAAAGAAAGATGGAAAGTTCCTGCATTTCGATATTATAGTTACAAAGGAAACCTGTTTTGAGGAGGTGCTCTTATTTGGCAATGATTATTTGCAGTCTAAAAGAGAGCCCGGCCTGATGGTTTCTCAGAAAGATTGCCGTTTTTGTCATATTACTGAAATAATACCGCGGTGGCAGGAACAGATCCGCCAGAAGGGCTACTATATTCATGAATTGGAGGGATGTCATTAAAAAAAAAGGTGTTCCCACAAGGAATGTCACTAATATGCTATTTCCTGCCATATATTTATATTGTACCTTGCCCCACTAACTAACTATTAAGGACAGCAAGAAAATATGGGGAAAGTTTCCACATTCAGCCCCGCACAGCAGGCAGAAAACACATCTAGTAAAGTAGTGGCCTCCCTGGAGCGATTATCAGAAGCCTTCCGCGTACTATTATGGCAGGAGGCCACCCAGTATGGGCTTAGTCCCATACAGATTCAGGTGCTTACCTTTTTACTGCACTACCCGGAGGAGAAACGAACTGTTACAACTTTGGCATCCTATTTCAATATGACCAAGGCCACCATCAGTGACGCAGTGAAATCATTGGAGCAAAAGCAATACCTGACCCGCAAGGCAAGTGCTACAGACACCCGTAGCCACACTTTACACCTCGTAAAAGAGGGACGGGCGGTTGCTAAAAAAGTAGAGCAGTTCGCAAATCCTTTACAGGATACAGTGAACCAGTTACCGGCCAAAGAGCAGAACGGGCTACTGGAACAACTGATGCAGCTGATCTACCAGCTTAACCAGCAGGAGGTGATTTCCACCCAGCCTATGTGTTTTAACTGCGGATGCCTTGGCGAAAAAAAGGGCTATTATTGTAACAAGTTGAAAATCTCCCTGAACAATGGCGGTTTAAGGATCGATTGCCCTGTATTTGAACTTCGGGAAGAAGAATAGGGTGTTATTGTATGCGTGGTAGCTGGCAGGTCATTTCATTATCTCCTGCCACAAACCCTAATTGTTCGTACAATAAGCGTCCATCCAGGCTGGTATGCAAGCTTACCTTACCAGTATTACGTGCTTTTGCCTCCGCCATTAGTTTTTGCATTAAAGCTTTTGCGATGCCTTTTCGCCGGTAGGCGGGGAGCGTATACACGTTCAGAATATAGGCTACTTTGCCTTCAAGGTTGTGGTACAGTGGTGGCTGGTTGTAAAAAACGATGCCGGCACTGGCCACTACCTTGCCTTCTGCTTCAGCAAACCAGTTTACAAAGCTATTTTGAGAAAGATGTTCTGTTAAGTAGACCCTGAGATGATCCTGCAACACAACATCCTGGGAAGTATCTGCCTTAGGGTAAATTTCTTTCAGAAACTGCAGCCGGAGATCCACCAACTGCGGGATATCGTTTATATCCGCTTTTCTGTAGGTAATCATAGTTTTTTGTGGGTTATTCGAATTTATTTATCAGGCTTCCTTATTGCTTTTCCACCAGCGGAAGGCCAGGAATCCAATAATTGCAAGCGGGGTTAAAGCCAACATCAGGATACCGTTATTCAGGCCTTTTGCCGGGCCTTCACCCAGCTGCTGCGCCGTTTTTGTACACAATGAACACTGTGCCATTACAGATCCGCTCATCGTCATTAAAACACCTGTCAGCAATAACAAACCTGCCTTCTTCATAATATTATCATTTGATGAGACAAAATTAGGCTATCTCTCCCAAAAAAATCTGCTAAATATATCAGTGGTAGTAAGGGGAAATCATAATATAAACGATCACTCCGGTAACCGCCACGTAAAACCAGATAGGCCAGGTAATACGTGCAATTTTACGATGACGGGGAATATCATTCTGGAACCCGCGCAGCAAGGTAAAAAGCACCAGTGGTACAATAATGCCCGCCAATACGATATGCGTCAGTAAAAGAAAATAGTACAGATACCGTATGCCGCCCAGCACTCCTTGCTCAGCCGCATCCACCATACCGTTGTGGTCAATATCGCCAAAGCGCGTTTCAGGCGCCAGGGAATGATAGGTTACATAAGAAAGCAGGAAGACCGCAGATAGCGCCACAGCTACCAGGTTAGTGGTTTTATGCGCCTTTACATGACCGTTTTTGATGAAATACAGGCTGGCCAGCAACAGCACTGCCGTAGCTGTATTCAGAATTGCATGGAACAGTGGCAATATCCTGATATCAAAACCAGGGTGCAGGTCTGGTTTGGGTAAAACAAACAATAACGCTACCAGTGCAGGGATCGCAATCGATACAATGGTAATGGGCGTATTGAGATTTCTATCTTTAAGTTCCATATCTACTCTAAATAAAAAGGTGAATAAAGAAAGGTGAACACCTTTTCCCTATTCACCTTTCATATGAAATTATTTATGCTACTTCTCTCCGGAGAATAGTTTTTTGAGAAAAGCCCCAAAACCCGGCCGGTGTCTTTCTTTTGCCAGATGCAATATGGCGATATCGCCGGCGCATTTTTTTACTGCATTGGAATCCAGGCCATCGTAGTATCCCCTGATATTTCCATTTTTGTCAATCAGTACCAGCTTTTCGGTATGTATAAAATCGTCTGGCCCGCCATCTCCTTTTGTTACAGAAACAAAGAAGTCGTTTCTGGCGAGGTCATAGATTTCTTTTTTACTACCGGTCAGCAGCCACCAGTTATCAGGATTGATCTGGTAGTCGTAAGCGTACTTTCGCAGCTTATCTACCGTATCTCTTTCCGGATCTACTGAAAAAGAGAGTATCTGCAACAAAGAATCGTTCTTTACGTAGGCGCTCTGAACCTTTTTCAGGTTTTTTGTTAAAGTAGGACAGATACTTGGGCAGGAGGTGAAAAAGAAATCAACCAGTAATACTTTTCCTTCCATGTCCTTCAGACTTACCTGTTGTCCCAATTGATTGGTCAAGCGGAAGTCCCGGATCTTATGAAAAACGGTATCGTAAGATACTTTACCATTTTCAGAGATGGTATCTACTCTTTCAGGGACGAAGTAACCCGGAACCGGCACCACATTCTTTCCATAGTGATCTACAACGAGATAACCTATAAGCGGCACCAGTATAGCCAATGATACTCCTAATAAAGCCCTGCGAGTGATGATCCTTACAATTTATCGATGAAATTAATGATGCTTCTCAGCTGGTCCAACCTTTGGTGTTTCTACCGGAGTACCTGGTTTCAGGTCTTTCCGCATATTTTTCCAGGAATCGCCTTCATAAAGAAAGGCTATGATAAACCATACAAATAACAGTAACGGAACTAATATGGTCATGATCAGGTTCTTGATTTCATGACCTAAGTGCATGAATTCAGCCACGATATAGAAAGCTTTTACCAGGGTAAGACCGATAAATATTGAGTTCAGCATTACTCTTGGGAGGAAACCGTATTCCAGGTGTAAGAACGCCAGACCTACTTCCACCAATGTGATACACAACAGGATCCAGAATGTTCTCCAGATTGATTTAGTAGATGAATCACTATGTGCACTTTCATGCCCTGCCGCAGTATGTGTATGCTCCATTATTCTTTAAATTAATAAATTCGAAAAATTCAGATTCCAAATAATTATGACAAACCTTGTATAACGCTACCTGTTTATGATCACAGCAGGTAGAAGCAGGTAAATACGAATACCCAAACCAGATCTACAAAGTGCCAGTAGAGACCTACTTTTTCCACCATTTCATAGTGGCCTCTCTGATCGTAAGTACCTTTCAGCACGTTAGCGAGGATAACGATATTCAGTACAACACCGGAGGTTACGTGTAAACCGTGAAAACCGGTGATGGTAAAGAAGAAGTTGGTAAAGTTAGTAGAAGCCTGTGTACCATCCACATTAATGAAAGGGTTGCGGCCCCACCATGCACCTTCGTGGAACAGGTGTGTCCACTCCCAGGCCTGGCAGCTCAGGAAGGCGATACCACCTACGATGGTCCACATCAGCCATTTAGCCACAGCTTTTCTATCTCTCATATGACCGGCATGTACTGCCAGTACCATGGTTACAGAGCTCATGATGAGAATGAAAGTCATTAAGCTCACAAACATCAACGGCAATTCGGCATGGCCCATGCCAGGGAATGATTTGAAGACTTCATTCGGATCAGGCCAGGATGGGCTGGAAAACCGGATGGTACCATATGCTATCAATAATGCGCCGAAAGTGAACGCATCTGACATCAGGAAGTACCACATCATCAACTTGCCATAGCTCACATTAAAGGGAGAATATCCTCCGGCCCACCATTTTTTCTTCGCTGTAACTGCTGTATCCATTGTTAGTTTTATAAAATTTTACAAAGTTTATCTGGCGATACTTAAAAAAATTAACAGGTAAATCCACAATACGTCCACGAAATGCCAGTAAGTTGCGGCCACTTCAATGGGTACCGGGCTATAGGTTCTTACACGGGTTCTGTAAGCCCTGCCAAACATAATGAGCAGCGCTACTACACCACCCAGTACGTGCAGCATGTGCACTCCTACGATTACATAAATAAAAGAAGCGGAAACAGGCCCGTTGAGGGGCAGTCCCATATTTTTCATCTGAGAAAAACCGATCCATTGACACACTGCAAACGCCACACCCAGGATAGCTGTAAGCGTAATCAGCTGTTTGTAGCGCTGCATATTCCTTTCTTTAAACTGCTTTAAAGCCAGGTGAACTGTTAAGCTGCTTGTTAAAATGATAGCAGTAGATAACCAGAAAATGTGCGGCAGTTCAAATGCCAGCCAATTTGCCTGTGATCTCTTAACAATATAAGCACTGGTAAACCCGATAAACATCATGGTGATGCTTCCCATGGCAATCCATAGGGAATATTTATGCGGGTGTATCTTTTTACGTTGTTCCAGTGTCATAGTATCCATCACTCCTCTTTTCTTTTTATGCTTTATCCAGCAGCTGTGCCAGCTGAACAATAGTCAAATAAATATAAGATCCGAACATGAGCTTGCGCGCTGCCGGAACATCATTTTTTCTATACAGGTTAATAGCCCTGTACAGGAAGAAGACACCTGCAAGAATAGCCACTATGGCAGAAATACTGCCCGTGATTTTCAGCAGGTACGGTGCTACGCCGGCAGGAATCAGCAACAAGGTGTACATAGCGGCCTGTATGGCGGTGTACTTGTTGGGTTCTCCGCTGCCCGGTAACAATTTGAAACCTGCTCTTGCATAGTCTTTATACGCAATCCAGGCGATAGCCCAGAAATGCGGGAATTGCCAGAGAAACTGGATAGCAAACAAAGACCAGCCTCCTTCTGCCAGGTTATTGGCGCCAGCAGCCCAACCAATGATCGGCGGCATTGCACCAGGAATAGCACCTATCAGTACGGCGAGTGAATTCCATTTCTTCCAGGGCGTATATACAAATCCGTACAACACCAGGGAAATCAGGCTCAGGATGCCAGCCAACCAGTTAAAGCAATATCCCATAATCAGGATACCTGCCACACCGGTTACTACCGCCAGCGTAACTGCTTCACCTTCGTTCATGCGCCCTGCAGGCAGGGGACGAACAGCCGTGCGGGCCATCAGCTTATCAGTATTCTTTTCCCAGATCTGGTTGATGGTATTAGCTGATCCGGAAACCAGCAAACCACCGGCAAATAATAAAAGAACTTTTATTAAGTTAAACTCCACACCAGGTACCAGCAGGTAACCCACTACCGACGAAAATACCACCATAAAGGTGAGATTGAACTTCATCAGTTGAGAGTAGTCCTTCGCCTTACTGGCTACGGCGTATGATGACGACAATTTTATGGAGTTTTCTTGCAACATTTTTTTTCTAGCCACATTCCGGTTTTAAGTCCGGAACAAATTTACAAACATCACAGGGAACAAAGTTCCGGAAGGAAGATTTTTCATCTGAAAGTCGTCTCCTGCCGGAACCCTGAACTATATCTTAGTGCGCTGATTCATTAGGTCCAATTGGCTCAGTCTGCGGAATGAAATCTCTTCCATCCTTGCTATAGTCATAAGCCCAACGGTAAACTTCAGGAATTTCACCAGGCCAGTTACCGTGACCGGCGTGGATAGGTGTAGTCCATTCCAGGGTTGTAGCGTTCCATGGGTTCTGAGTAGTCATCTTTCTACCTTTGAAAATGCTGTAGAAGAAGTTGAACACGAACAGGAGCTGTACCGCAAACACCAGGATTACCACGATGGTGATGAATTCGTTGAGACCACCAAACTGTTTGAAGGAAGCCCAGCCGGATACATCATAGTATCTTCTTGGCATACCCGCCATACCTTCGTAATGCATAGGCCAGAAGATCAGGTAAGCACCGATCATCGTTACCCAGAAGTGGATATAACCAATGGTCTGGTTCATGAAACGGCCATACATTTTAGGGAACCAGTGATAGATACCGGCGAACATACCGAAGAATGCAGATACACCCATTACAATATGAAAGTGGGCGATCACAAACATGGTATCATGCAGGTGAATATCGATAGAAGAGTTACCTAACCAGATACCTGTCAAACCACCGGAGATGAAAGTGCTCACAAAACCGATAGAGAACAGGGAAGCAGGTGTAAAGTTGATATTACCTTTCCAGATAGTAGTGATCCAGTTAAATACCTTGATAGCAGACGGAACCGCGATCAATAAGGTCAGGAGTACGAAGAACGCACCCAGGAACGGATTCAGACCTGTTACGAACATATGGTGCGCCCAAACCAGGAAGGCCAGGATACAGATAGCGAACAGGGAACCGATCATCGCGAGGTAACCGAAGATAGGTTTGCGCGCGCTCACCGCTAATACTTCAGATACCATACCCATTGCAGGGAGGATGATAATATATACCTCAGGGTGACCCAAGAACCAGAATAAGTGTTGATAGAGAATAGCGCTACCGCCTTCGTTTGCCAGGGCTTTACCGGCGATAAAGATATCGGACAGGTAGAAGCTGGTACCAGCGTGACGATCCATCAGCAGCAGGATGAAACCTGACAGCAATACAGGGAAAGACAGTACGCCCAATACAGCAGTGAAGAAGAATGACCAGATAGTCAGCGGCATTTTAGTCATCGCCATACCTTTGGTACGCATATTCAGGAGGGTAGAGATATAGTTCAAACCACCCAGCAGCTGAGAAACAACAAACAGCGCCATACTGGTTAACCACAAATCCACACCTACTTTAGAACCGATAGAAGCATCTCCCAGCGCACTCAGTGGCGGATACATTGTCCAACCTCCGGAAGCAGGACCTGTTTGTACGAACAGGGATGCCATCATTACCAGGCTGGCCAGGAAGAAGAACCAGTAGCTCAGACAGTTCATAAAAGGAGAGGCCATATCACGTGCACCTACCTGCAGAGGAATCAGCAGGTTAGAGAAGGTACCGCTCAAACCGGCAGTTAATACAAAGAATACAAGGATGGTACCGTGCATTGTTACCAATGCATAATAAGCTTCCGCTGAAATACGGCCACCTTTCGCCCAATGACCCAGGATGCTTTCCAGCCAGGGGAAAGTAGCATCGGGAAAACCAAGTTGCAAACGGAACAGCACAGAGAAGAAAGCACCAATGATAGCCCAAACGATACCAGTAATCAGGAATTGTTTGGCGATCATTTTATGATCCATGCTGAACACATATTTCGATATGAAACTGCCTTCATGGTGGTGCTCATGATCATGATGATCATGCGCTCCGTGCATTACCTCCTGTTGACTGTGCAATGTTGCTTCGTTACTCATAATCAGTTCGGTTTATTATAAACTAACGCCCGGGAAGTATCGTCGTTTGTCAGTTTGTCTTTATTGTTTTTAATTGTACTCCGTCAAAAATTCTTCTACACAAAATTACAGCTTACTTAATATTAGCAGCTACGGTTTTTTGTGTGCTATCTGCCGCAGCGCCTGCAGGAGGAGCAGCAGCTTCATGTGTCAGGCTGTAGGTAGATTTTTGTTTGGCTACCCAGGCATCATATTGTTCCTGAGTTTCCACTACTATCACCCCTCTCATGGAGTAGTGACCGCTACCACACATCTGATCGCAGGAAATTTCAAAAGTGAAATCCGGGTTACCAGTTGTTTTCTTCATTTGCTCAGTGGTAAACTTAGGTGTAAACCAGAGCGTTGTAGGAATACCTGGTACCGCATCCATTTTCATACGGAAGTGAGGTAAACCAACATCATGGATAACATCGCGGGAACCGATTACGAATTTAACCGGTTTACCTACTACCAGGTGTATTTCGGTAGGCATGAAATCATCCTTATTCAGCGGATCATTCCAATCCAAACCTAATTCGTTACCAGCGGTAGGGTCAATATTTTTAAAGTCGCGGCGACCGAGCTGACCATCTTTACCAGGGTAGCGGAAGATCCAGTTAAATTGTTTACCGGTAACTTCTACTACTGCTGCATCTTTTGGAGCATCGGAGGTTAGTTGGAACCAGTGTTTCAGACCAAAAGCCACCAGTACGGTTAAAGCGATGGCCGGAATAACGGTCCAGATAACTTCCAGTTTATTATTGTGCGGAAAATAGAATGCTTTGCGGCCTTCTTTTTCCTGGTATTTAAATGCGAACCAGAACAAAGCGATCTGGGTAAGAACGAACACTACGCCGGTGATGGCCAGTGTTACATAAATGAGGGTGTCCACGCCTTCTCCCTGTTCTGAAGCAGATTCGCCCAGGATTTTGCCTTTCAGCAAATCGTTACAGTAGTACACTCCTATAAGCCCCAGCACCAGGAATGCAATCAGCAGGAAACCATTTATACGGTTACTTTGCTCGCGCGCTTTCTTTTCTCCCTTCAATATGGACACATATTCGCTCGCCTTCGCAATCTGGAAGATGACTATGAATATGAGAACAACAACTAAGACTGCTAAAAATCCTGACATTGCTATATGAAATAATTAAGTTATCTAATGCTTTTCTATTGCCTAATCTCCTTGATCACCTGTTAGGTGTGATGAACGATACTTTCTTTCAGGTAAGGATGATTTTTCGGAACCAGTGCAGCTTTAGTCAGCTGATTGGATACCAGGAAAATGATCAGTCCCACAAAACCAAGTCCGAGTCCGAGTTCATACCAGGGGAATACCAGGTTCTTAACAGTACCTGGAGATACCATCTGCCAGAAATCCAGCCAGTGACCGAAGATGATCACGATAGCGATGAATACGATGGCAGTATAGTTACGTTTAGTGTCCCTTTTCATCAGGAACAATAAAGGAAGTACAAAGTTGATCAGGAGATTCAGGAAGAAAATTGGTCTCCACTGGCCCCAAACACGTGGCTGGAAGTATTCAGTTTCTTCCGGCATGTTGGCGTACCAGATCAGCATATACTGGGAGAACCAGAGGTAAGTCCAGAAGATGCTGAAGGCAAACATGAATTTACCCAGGTCATGCAGGTGTTCTTCGTTTACAAAAGAAAGGTAACCGTTCTTCTTAAGATATACTACGAACAATGAGATCAAAGCCAGACCTGATACCCAGGAACTTGCAAAGGTGTACCAGCTGTACATAGTGGAAAACCAATGTGCATCGATACTCATTAACCATACCCATGGGGTGGTAGAGCCAACGCTCAGGGTGTATACTACCAGGAAGCCACCGGCTACCACTGTATTTCTCCATAATAATTTACGGCCTGTTTCAGGACGCAGATCCCATCCATCTTCTTCGATAGACATTCTACGGAGCTTCATGGTAAAGAATATCCAGAGCCCGATGGTTATAACAGTTGCAGAAGTAAAGAACCCTTTGCTCAGAAATGCTGATTTCCAGGTTAATATTTTGTCTTCTGCCACATGATGTGCATTTACCCAATGATATACACCATCTTTTTCGCCAAACACCAGGATCATCACCACCACAAATAAGATGGCAGATAAAACCGGAACGGCCATTGAAATTGCTTCAGGTACACGGCGGAAAGCAATCTGCCAGCCACCATGTGCCAGGGTAGTAGCAGCTATAAAGAAGGTGCTCGCCAATGTAATCAGCAAAAAGAAGCTGCTGTTTTGCAACAGACCGGCCCAAAACCGTGTGGCGTTCTCACCATGAAACGCAATTAATCCGATCAATAACGTCAGCAAGCCCACGCCCATTAACACGAAGCTGGTCCTTTTTAATCTTGCCGGTACTACAAATTGGTCTTTCATTACTGTATATTAAAATACTTGATTGAAATTCAGTTTAACTCATTTATTTAACTGCAGTGCTATCGTTAGCAGGAGCGGCAGCACCTGGCTGTTTGCTCTTGATATAAGCCGCAATCTTCCAGCGCTGTTCCCTGTCGAGCTGGCTGGCGTAGCTACCCATCATGTTATAACCATAGGTCATTACATGGAACAGACGGCCTTCTGTGTAACCAGATTTTGCACCTGCAATCAGGTTAGCCGGAGCTGCAGAAAAAGGTCCGGTACCGTCTTTATAGAGGGGACCATTACCATCCAAAGCTGTACCATGGCAGATACCGCAATAGATATTAAATAAACGTTCGCCTTCTTTAAGATCAGTTGGCGTAATAGTTAATGGATTCTTCACCAGATTAGCCAGTGCCGTATCAGCTTCTTTCAGATGGTATGGCAAAAGTTCACCTCTTTTTACTGTTCCTTCCACTGGCTTCAGGCCTGACAAACGAGCACTATAAAATTCATACGCACGGGATTCGTACATGTCTGGCATATAAATCCTGCCGGGCTTTCTGTTATGCTCCCCTCTGTTACAGGCTGCCAGGAAAGCTCCAGTTGCCAATGCGGCTACAATCAATATGTTGGAAGTCCTTTTCATCAGAAATTATTTATCTAGCTTTCATTAGTTCTTGCTTGCTCAAATCCTAATGTTGCAACTGTATATTTTAGCTGTTAATTATAATTAAGCGTTTGTGGTCTGAATCTTACGCAGATAAGGTTCATCATCCTTATCCCATCTTCCGAACCACCAACCAGCTTCAGCTTTTTGCTCATTGATATCCTGAGCGCCGGCAGCAGCGAGGAAGCTTTTCACTTCTTCCGCATTGGTTTTTTCGGTTACCTCTATTACCATTACAAATTTATCGTCTGTTTGCCTTGGGTGAAAAATGTGTTTCTTTACCCCAGGCATCAGCTGGCAGAGATAACAGAAAGTATATACCATCCCAACAGCTGCGAATAATACGGTCAGCTCAAAAGTGATGGGAATAAAAGCAGGCAACGGGAAGTGTGGTTTACCACCAATATTCAGCGGCCAGTCTACGTTAAATACCCAACTCATGAAGGATAATGCAGTAGTAGTACCGGTGATACCATATATGAAACCGGCTGTGTGCAGACTGGTTTCTCTTAAACCCATTGCATGATCGAGGCCGTGAACAGGAAAAGGAGTGTATACATCGTGCAATTTGTATCCTGCAGTACGTACTTTCTTTACTGCCGGAAACAACACTGCCTCATCGTCAAACAAGCCTACAACAAATTTTTTAACAGCCATATATTTAAAAATTCAGATTCCAGGTAATAAATTCTCTTGATTCGTCTATTAGTGTGCGTGTGCTACGTCGTGTGCAAATTTCTCTGCTGGCTCTTCTTCGTACACCACCATTTTCTCTTTGTAGTTCTCACCGGAAGTTTTCAGAATTGACTTGATCTCAGCCAGTGCAATTACAGGGAAGTATTTAGCAAACAGGAAATAGCAGGTAAAGAACAGACCAAACGTACCCATGTAGAAACCTACTTCAGGCCAGGATGGGCGATAGTAAGCCCAGCTGGATGGCAGGTAATCGCGGTACAGGGAAGTACAGATGATTACGAAACGCTCAAACCACATACCGATGTTTACAATGATAGACATAACGAAAGTTACTGCTACGCTTCTTCTCATTTTGCGGAACCAGAATACCTGCGGAGTAATTACGTTACAGGTCATCATGATATAATATGACCAACCTAACGGACCAGCTGCACGATATTTAAAGAAGGTGGCGAATTCGTAAGGGTTAGCGCCGTACCATGCCATGAATAACTCAGTCAGGTAAGCACAACCAACCACAGAACCGGTCAGTACAATTACCTTGTTCATGGCTTCCATGTGGCCCAGGGTAATATATTCTTCCAGGTGTAATATTTTACGCGTAATGATCAGCAGTGTTTGTACCATCGCAAATCCGGAGAAGATCGCACCCGCCACGAAGTAAGGAGGGAAGATGGTAGTATGCCAGCCAGGAATTACAGAGGTTGCAAAGTCAAAAGATACGATGGTGTGTACTGACAATACCAGTGGCGTTGCCAAACCCGCCAGTACCAGCGACAGTGCTTCATGACGTTGCCAGTGTTTGGTAGAACCAGTCCAGCCGAAAGCAGCTACACCATATAACAACTTGCGCAGTTTGGTTTTAGCTCTGTCACGTACGCTGGCGAAATCCGGTAATAAACCAGAATACCAGAACAGGAGTGATACGGTAAAGTAAGTAGAGATCGCAAATACGTCCCAGAGGAGCGGAGAGTTGAAGTTAACCCATACCGGACCACGGGTGTTAGGGTAAGGCAGGATAAAGAATGCCATCCATACGCGACCCATGTGAATAATCGGGAACTGACCGGCGCACATTACCGCGAAGATGGTCATCGCTTCTGCCGCACGGTTCACCCCAGTACGCCAGCCCTGGCGGAACAGGAGGAGGATGGCGGAGATCAGGGTACCAGCGTGACCAATACCTACCCACCATACGAAGTTGGTGATATCCCAACCCCAACCCACAGTTTTATTCAGGTTCCATACACCAACACCAAAGTATATCTGCCAGAACACGGAGAAGGCACCAAAGCCCAGCAGTGTCAGGGAGATGAAAAAGCCTACATACCACAGTTTTCCGGGCTTCCCTTCAATGGGACTAATGATATCTTCCGTTACCTGGTGATAATCCTTAACCCCGTCTACCAAAGGTTCTCTCAGTGTGGATTCGTATTTTAAATGCATATTCTATAAGCTTTTAGCTGCTAGCTTCTAGCTACTAGCCCTTGTCTTTTGTTATGATCTCAGATTCTGTAACTTCTTTCTGTCTTTATCTCCTAACGGTTCCCTGTTAAGATCTCTTACGCGTGATGCGCTTCTTCCTTATGAGCAGATTCTTTTTCTGCCTTTGGAGCTGCATCCTTGTTTCTGATCTTAGCCAGGTAGCTGATAGAAGGCAGTACGTGTGTTTCTTCCAACACATAGTACAACCTGTCTGTCTGCATTTCGTTGCGGATCTTATAGATTTCGCTGTTCTTGTCGTTGATGTTACCGAATACGATCGCATCAGCGCCACAAGCTTGCTGGCAGGCGGTTTTAGCAGCACCATCTTTCAATGGGTGACCGGCTTTCTTCGCATCCAGTTTAGCTTCCTGCAGACGTTGTACGCAGAAAGAACATTTTTCCATCACACCACGGCTACGAACCACTACATCAGGGTTCAATACCATACGGGTGAGGTTATCATTCATATCTGCTACATCGTAGAGGTTATTTTCAAAGCTGTCCGCACCGTTCCAGTCTCTCCAGTTGAGGCGACGTACTTTATAAGGACAGTTGTTAGCGCAGTAACGGGTACCGATACAACGGTTGTAAGCCATCTGGTTAATACCTTCAGAGCTGTGGTTGGTAGCTCCAACCGGACAAACGTTTTCGCAAGGCGCGTTATCGCAGTGCTGGCACAGCATTGGCTGGAACACTACTTCCGGATTTTCCTCATCACCGCTGAAGTAACGGTCGATACGGATCCAGTGCATTTCGTGTGCTTTTGCTACTTCTTCACGACCTACAACAGAAACGTTGTTTTCTGCCTGGCAGGCAATCGTACATGCTCCACAACCGAAACAGGTGTTCAGGTCGATAGACATGCCCCATTTGATACCAGGGTAGCTATAGTTAGGATACAGGGTAGCATCCTTACGGAAATCAGGACCAAATTTTTTCAGCTCCAGCCTGTCTTCGTTTACTTCCTTAGGGTTCTTGATGAACTCTTCCAGGGTAGTTTCTTTAACGATAGGACGGCCTTCGTAGCTGTTATGTGTTTGTGTTAAGGCAACAATTTCTTTGGTACCGGTAGCGTCAACAGATGCTTCGGTAGTGAAGTAGTCAAAAGTCTGACCATTGAAGCTTACAAATGGATAAGCGTTTTTACCGATACCACCGGCAGCTCTTCCTATTTTTTCACCACGGCCGTAACCTACTGCTATGGCGATTACCTCTGGGTGCATACCCGGAACAATCAGCAGTGGCAGTTCAATTTCTTTACCGTTGGATTTTACTTTCAGGACTTTCTTCTCTGCGTTGATTTCGTAGTCATCACCTAACTGGGTAGAGAAGGTTTTAGCCAGCTTGTTGGAGATACAAGCGTAGTTACCCCAGGTAGAGCGGGTAATTGGGTCAGGCATTTCCTGTAACCAGGGGTTGTTAGCCAGTTTACCACTACCAATCGCTACTTTTTCGTACAGTACCAGTTCCAGTTTACCACCTTTCTTGCCACTGTTGATTTTACCTGCCGCACCAGCGATGTCGCCGGCGAAAGAGGCACCACCCAGGGCAGGGGCAGCAGCTGGTTCAACCACACCATCCTGTAATGCTTTATCCCATGCTTCCTGTCCGCCCAATTTGCTGATCCACTCGTTTTTCAGGTAGTCAGCCCAGGCAGTAGTGTTGCCAGACCAGGTGAGGAAGGTATCCTGTGCAGCGCGTGTTTTGAACAGCGGCAGGATAGTAGGCTGAGCAAAGCTATAGTAACCTGTTCTACCTTCTGCATCATTCCAGCTTTCGAGGAAGTGATGATCAGGTGCAACGTATTTACACAGTTCAGTTGTTTCGTCGTTTCTTTCGTTGAAGGAAACGGAGAGTTTTACTTTCTTCAGGCCTTCCGCAAATTTGGCTGACTCGAAGTAGTCGTAAACCGGGTTAGCGCCCAGGATCAGTACAGCACCGATGCTGCCTGCGTTCATATCGCTTACCAGTTTGGTCATATCTCCATCGATACCCTGACGGTAGTTGGAAGGAGATGCGAAATCAATGGTAGTGCCATTGGCGCCGATGATGTTGTTAATGGCGTTTACAATGGTTTGTACATTCACATCGTTAGAACCGCTAACTACCAGTGCTTTACCGGCATTGGCTTTCAGTTCTTTCGCTGCTTTCTGGATTCCGTCTGCTACACGTTTGTCAGCAATTGCAGGAGCTGTTACGCTGCCGCCCACTGCTGCCAGCAGTGCCAGTGCTATTGCACCGGATTCAGATGGTTTGTGTGTATATCTTTCATCCGCGTTTGCACCGGTGAGGCTCATATGGCTTTCGAACGCGAAAAGTTTAGACATTTCGGGTTTCTGCGCATTGATCTTACGGGTTTGGGCAAACTGGCGGGCGTATTCAACCGGGTTGAGCCAGGTTCCGATAAAGTCAGCTCCCAGGCTCACTATCGCTTTGGCATTTTCAAAGTGGTAGGAAGGGATCACTCTTTTACCGTAGGCGGCTTCGTTTGCCTGCAGCATACCTGAGTAAGAAACTGCATCGTATACTACGTGGCGTGAGTTTGGATATTTAGCCAGGAACTCGCCGATTACCTTTTTGGTAGTAGGGCTGAGTAAGGTAGCACTTAATAAAACAACAGGAGCACCGCCTAATCCGGCCAGTGCTGCACCTACTTGTTTATCCAGTTCTGCCCATGTTGTTTCCGTACCGCCGATTGAGGGGAAACGGAGACGGGCAGTATCATACAGGCTCAATACAGCACCTTGTACTCTGGCAGAAGTAGCGCCCTGTGTGATAGATGATAAAGTATTCCCTTCCAGTTTAATAGGACGACCTTCACGGGTTTTCACCACTACCGGTACATATTCTCCATCAATGGAATAGGAAGAAGCATAATAATTGGCTACGCCCGGGGTAATTTCTTCCGGTTTGTTTACATACGGAATAGCTTTCTTAACGGGCGTTTCACAGCTGGCAGCGATAGCGGCAGCAGCAGTGGTGAAGCCCAGATATTTAAGAAAATCCCTGCGGGGGGTAGTAGCATTCAACAGGCCTTCACTCTCGAACGGCAGTTCTTCACTGAATTCGTTCTTCACAATTTCCTGATGCGCATCGGTATTGTGCAACTCCTCCAAGCCTTTCCAATACTTTTTTTGCTCCATGTTATATTAACGAGTTACGTTTATAAATTTTGATATCTTCTGATCTGAGGGGGTCTCCCTCTAAATCCATCCTAGTAGTGACATTTTTGACATTCAGTACCACCTACCATTTCAACTGTTACGCTATCGATCTTCTTATCTTTAATATCCTGATGAAGCTTTTCGAAGATGCTGTAATAGTTGTTGTCAGCAAACTGCACTTTGGTAGTACGGTGACAGTTGATGCACCATCCCATAGAGAGGTCTGCAAACTGGTGTACTTCATCCATTTCAGTAATGGCGCCATGGCAGGTTTGACATTGCTGCTGACCGGCAACCACGTGTTGGGAGTGGTTGAAGTAAACGTGGTCAGGCAGGTTGTGGATCTTGGTCCATTCGATAGGTTTACCTGGCTTGGTATATTTACCAGCTTCAGGATCCCAGCCTACGTAATCGTATAATTTCGCGATTTCTGCAGTACCGTTGATCTTCTTACCTTCTGCATTTGTGAGCTCAGGACCGGAGTATTCCTTAATGGCCTTGTGACAGTTCATACAGATATTTTCGGAAGGAATCATTGCGTGTTTGCTCTTCTCAGCCCCAGCGTGGCAGTATAAGCAGTTGATCTGGTTAATACCGGCGTGCACCTTGTGGCTGTAAAAGATAGGTTGCTCCGGCATGTAATCTTTTTGACGACCCAAACCTACAGCTCCCTGGATAGTGAGGTATCCGCCTACCATGAAGAGCACCAGGATAATCAGTGCGAGGTAAGCTTTGTTTTTGTAGAAAGGAACAGGATCAGGTGTTGGAACGCCTTCTTTATCACCAGCCAGCTTATTCAGGTTGCTGTTGATTTGCATGAGGATCAGCGCTACCACGGCCAGAATCAGGGTAATGATACCAAACAGTAAACTGTTATCATTGCCTTTTTCATCACCGGCAGGAGCTGTCTCACCACCCGGAGTTTTTGAACCACCTGGTGTTTTTACTTCTTCAACTTTAATATAAGCCAGGATGTCGTCAATCTCCCCGTCTGATAACTGGGGGAAAGCGGTCATCGCTGTCTTATTGAACTCGTTGAAGAGGTTATTGGCATATTTGTCCCCTGTAGCCAGTACTGACGCAGAGTTATGAATCCACTGGTGCAATAATTTCTTATCGGCCCAGCGACCCTCTACTCCCGCTAATGCAGGACCTGTCAGCTTCTTGTGGACATTATGGCAGGAAGCACAGTTTGTTTGGAATAATGCTTTACCCTTCGCTGGATCCGCTGCCTTTACAGAAGAAAACGGAATTACTATACTAGCGCATAGAATAAGCACACTCACAAAATGCTTGCGCAAAAGAATGGAAACACGACGATACACAGCCTATATAGTTTAGATTTGACCTAAAGTTTCTTAAAAGTGCCAGCAAAAATAAGACAGAATGTTGACAATTTACCAACAATTAAAAAAAATTATTGTCTTATAAGGTGCCTTTTTTTACCCGTTTTTTTAAGGAAGATTGAGCTGGAAGTCTTACTGCTGGCCTATTTGATAACAACGCCGAATATATCCTTTCAGAACTTATTATTTTGATTGAAAGTTCGATTCCCCTGTGGAGGCTCGTCTACATCATAACGTGGGTCAAGGTTTCCGGGGATATAACTATAATAGATGTAGATGAAAATCAGATAGTGGTCCCCTATATCCTTCCGTACACAATATAATATATTATCTGTCAGCGTGATTAATTTCTGTGAGAGTTGTTATTTTTACCATAATAACCTGCCAGCGAACCAGAATGTTCAATCAGCTGCCAAAAACTCGGTCCCATGAAGAAAAGCATCCTCCTCCCCATTTTCCTGGCCCTTGCTGCCGCCTGTAACAACAACCCTCCGGCCAGCCAAACGGACAGTACCTTACAAAAGCCTGCACCAGGCCCCTCCACAGCTGCTCATATTACGGGCACCTACCAGGGCACACTGCCTTGTGCCGACTGCCCGGGGATGGACTACCAGGTAAGCCTGTACGACGACCATACTTTCAGCGAGCTGGTTGCCTACCAGGGAAGAGGTCAGGGGATCGCCACCGTGGTAAGCGGCACCTGGAAACAAACATCCGACTCCACCGTCATGATCCAAAAGAAAAACGACAGCAGCTCCTTCCTGGCATCCGAGGGCAAACTGTTGCTCCTCGATACCAAAGGCAAACGCATTGAAGGGGTATTGGCCAGTAACTATGTCCTGAAACCGGTAGAAGGCGGCGACCGCCGGCAACTACTGGCCGACAAAGCCAAAGCCGGTATCCGGTTTACCGCTAACGGTAATGAACCTTTCTGGAGCCTGGACCTTGATAATAAAAAAATCAACTTCCGCACCGCCGCCGGCGACAGCCTCCAAAGTACCCTGCCACCCGCAAAGCCCAATACTGATACCTTAAAGGTATATACCACCCCGGGCATTACTATCAGCATCCGTAATACTATGTGCACCGACGACATGAGCGGCTTTATGCGTGCCAACACGGTACAGGTACAAATAAAAGATAAAACCTACCAGGGCTGTGGCGAATACCTGAAATAAAAATTACGAATTAAGAATTACGGATTTGTGGCGATAAATGCGTTTGTCTCGCCACAAATCCGTAATTCTTAATTCGTAATTCGTAATTTTACGCCTTTAAAAAGAATCATTTGAAAAATATTGCCATATTCGCTTCGGGTGCAGGCAGCAACGCTCAGAAAATTATAGATCATCTCAGAAATTCAGACAAAGGCAGGGTTTCCCTTATTGTGTGCAATAAAGCGGGTGCCGGTGTTTTACAGATCGCCGAACGCGAAGGTATTCCCGCTATATTAATAGAGAAGGAACCGTTCTTCCATTCAGATATATATGTACAGTTATTAAAGGAGCAACAGATCGATTTTGTGGTGCTGGCTGGTTTTTTATGGAAAATACCCGCTAACCTGGTACTGGCCTTTCCTAACCGCATCATCAATATTCACCCGGCCCTGCTGCCAAAGTTCGGAGGTAAGGGAATGTATGGCCACTTTGTACATGAAGCCGTAATTGCGGCGGGTGAAAAAGAAAGTGGTATTACCATACACTACGTGAACGAAAAATATGACGACGGTGAAACGATCCTCCAGGAACGCTGTATCATCACACCCGAAGACACGCCCGAAACAGTTGCAAAAAAGGTGCAGGCCTTGGAACATCAATGGTTTCCGGTAATTGTGGAACGATTATTGACAAATTTCTAAAGGCTGTACACACGCCGGGAATAAGGTCATAAAGCCAGTCTAACCCTTACAACTGTATGAAAAAGACACTGCTATTATTATGGTTATCCTGTTCGCTCGTGTTATCATCTTTTGCACAGGATGGTAAAAAGAAACAAGTGAGCAGAAATAGCTATCTGAAGGTGAATCCCGCCACATTGATAAATGAACTGGATATATCACTCGAACAGGAAATATCAGATAACTTCAGCCTGGAAGTAGGTATCAGTGGTATTTATACCGATTACCCGGACTATGTACTAGCCAAAAAAATTGATATCGGGCAAAAGAAACCCGATATTAGTACAGAACAGTTTGTTGATGGCCGGGGGCTCGGCTTTCGTGTAGGCGCACGCCTTTATCTTATTTCCAGGGAAATGGCGCCGTCAAGGGCTGCCGGTACTTATTTTGAACCCATCGTATTTTTCAAGAAAGTTTTCTATCCTAACGAAGATCATAACTTCCAGGATGCCACCTATACTGACTCCGGCGACAAAAGCGTAATCGGACTCCAATTATTAATAGGACGCCAGTTTACAAAAGACCGTTTTATACTCGATCCTTTTATAGGTATCGGTGTTCGTAGCAAAATTTACCAGTACAACACCTATCACTTCGATGATAATAAAGTATCCCTGAATAATGGCCGTATGGTGAGCGTTTTGCCCAGCTTACAGATTGGTATTAAAATGGGCCTCAAGCTGTGGTAACCGTACCTAAAAAGGTACGATTACTTTGGCACTGAAATTTCTTCCCATATTATAGATACCCAGCCGCCCGTTAGGAGAGGAGCTGTAATATTCAAAATATTTCAACCTGTTCATATTGGCCTGGTAGGCAACGTTCCAGATATTATCCAGCTGCAGGAATATTTCGCAGATCGTTTTTCCGTTTTTACCTACAATACTGCTGCCGGCACCGGCATTAATAAGCGTATACCCGGGTGTATAGGTTTCGGTATCATCTACGCCATAAAAATGCGGCTGACCCGCTATCACATCAGCCTCTACCCGGACATAGGTTTTTGAAAATATGCCATGGTTACGTTGGGTGGTTGCTTTCAGCTCACTGCGTATATGCGTAGGCGGTATAAACGGCAGATAACGTGCCTCATCACCATGCTGCCGGATCATTCCGGCATTGCGGTTACGACCCTGCGTATAGGCGATACTGTTGTTCATCGTTAACCAGGCAATACTCCGCGGATGGAGATTTGCCGTTACTTCCGCGCCATACAACTGAGCAGCCGATTGCTGATAGCTGTAGGTAGCATTTCCGGGCACTATCACCACAGGGTTGCCGGTGTTATCGTATAGCTTTGCCTGATAGATATAGTTTTCAATATTATTATTAAACAACTCTATGCTGATGTCGGCATCCGGTAACCAGGCCTGTATACCAATATCTTCCTGCAAACTAAATTCCGGCTTAAAGCTCCTGTTACCAAGGTATACAATATGTGCCCCCGGATCAAGACCGTTGGAACCAATCTCTGTAATATTGGGGGCCCTGTAACCACGGGCAATATTAGCTTTGACCAGTATGCGCTCACTGATATTCCAGGTAGCGCCCAGGCTGCCGGATATACCCGTATAACGGTGGGTGAATCGTGGAAACTGTAAGTGCGCGCCGGCTGTATCCGGCAAAGCTACATGCTGCTCAAAACCATTTTGTTTATTCGGTCCTACATAGAAATCATTCCAACGGATACTGCGGTTGTCGTAACGAATACCACCGGATACATCTACCCTACCAAAAGATTTCTTCGCAAAAACAAAACCGCCGATATCAAATAAGTTATAGTCAGGAATAGGGAAGTCGGTACCATTTTTACTCTTGTTGGATTGGTACATACCGTTAATCCCAACCGTTGTTTCAAGACCGCTGATAGCCGGCAGGTTATAGCGTACATCATAGTTCAGTGTATTCAGCACTACATACAACCCTGGCTGCTGCGGCATTTCAGGGTGATTATATTCCCGGCGTATACTCTGCTGTACGCCTATCATGGCATTGATATCGCCCTTACCAAGATTACGCCTGGTATGATTATAAAAGCGATAATGCTGTATGTGCTGATGCAAAGGATTAAGGGTATAGGAGCGCAGCGCATCATCCGGCACCAGCGGCCTGTTCTTTATATCATCATTTTCCTTTACCTGCCTGGTAAACCTGCGCGTAAGCGAGTCGCGGCTGCCATCGGGAATTTCCTGTGTGTTATCGTAGAGGGTGGCGCCAAACTGGGAATGCCCCCAGGCTTTATCCACTCTAGCCAGTCCTGTAAGGTTATACTCCCGGAAAGCAGTACCATACACATATCCATCTACTTTATTCCGGTAATTATGTGCGACTTTAGCGGTACCGCGAAATACATATTTCCAGTCGTTGCGGCTATAGGCAAGCCCGAGTGAAGAACCTGCCATTCCGTTGTTGCTGTGGTAATCTGCGAGGAAACTCCCTTGTAGTTTACCCGGTGTTAATTCAGGGATATCGGGGATCATATTAATAACCCCGGCAAGCGCATCGGAGCCATAAGTAAGACTGGCAGGGCCTTTCACCACTTCTGCCCGGGAAATGCCATACTGATCTATCTCAATTCCGTGTTCATCACCCCACTGCTGTCCTTCCTGGCGTACGCCGTCGAACAAGGTGAGTACGCGGTTGTAGCCTAAACCACGGATAAAAGGTTTTGAAATATTGGGACCGGTAGTAACCGCGCTTACACCAGGTACGCCTTTTATAATAGCATCGATGATGTTATTATTCACGTTCATATTCATCTCCCTTTTTCCTATAACGGCAATGGGTATAGGGTTTTTACGCACTGCGGTAGCCCGGGAAACACCGGTTACCACTACTTCATTGAGTTTTGACAAATCATCTTCCAGGGAGATGTTCAGCAGGATGGTTTGTGCTGCTGCAATAGTTTTCCGAATGGTTACGGACTGATATCCTACCATCGAAATTTTGATATCATAGGTACCGGGCGTAATGTTTTTAATATTAAAAGCGCCTTGCTGATTAGCTGTTCCGCCAGTGTGTAATGCGGGGATGGCAATATTGGCAAATTCCACCGGTTTACGATCCCGGTTTACAATAACTCCTTTTAATATTCCCTGTTGGGCATATATTGATGTAGTCAGAAAGAATAAAAATAGTAAAGTAGATAAATATTTCATGCGTTTAAAAATGTAGGTTTTAGTACAGCCGGGGGATTTCAAGGATAGCAACAGTAATTACACTTCCGAGCTGTAATTTTCAACAAAACTATCATCTATTTTTACACTTGTCTCAATTATTTTTTAGTCCAGCCTAAATATCAGGAAAAGGATCCTTAAAAAACCGGCCTTCTTTAAAGCGATTGATTTCTGCTTCCGTACATAAACAGCCATCGAGATCCATGATCAGGTCGTGTGCCTGCAGGTGTTGACCAATGATAACCAATTCGTTATAGCGGTCGGCGAAGCGTTCGTCCCAGCGGTTATTGATGAGTTCATGGGTTTCGGGATCCAGCTGCCATTGGTTGCGCGGAATGGCGCACCACCAGTAGCCAGCTCTTTCTGCGCGCAGAGAACCGCCGGCCTGGCTCCAGTTCATAGCCATTTCCGGCCGGGAAGCCAGCCAAAACAGTCCCTTACTGCGGATTACGTTCCCAGGCCAGCTTTCATTGATATAGCGCCAGAAGCGTTCCGGGTGGAAGGGCTTCCGGCTGCGGTATACAAAGGAAGAAATACCATATTCTTCCGTTTCGGGAGTATGTTCATTCTCCAGTTCGGCCTGCCAGCCGGCGCTTTGGGAAGTGGCGTCAAAATCGAACAAACCGGTATTCAGGATCTCTTTCAGGGGTACATTTCCTTTTACAGCCGTTACGATTTTTGCCTGGGCATTGAGTTTACGCAGTACTGCTTTCAGATTGCCCAGCCTTTCGGGTGTCACGAGGTCACATTTATTCAGTACAATAACATCCGCAAATTCTACCTGGTCGGTAAGCAGGTTTACAATCGTGCGACGATCAGCAGTATCATCGGTGAACCCGCTTTCATGGAGATGAGAAATGCTGCTGTAGTCATTAATAAAATTAAACGCGTCGACCACTGTTACCATTGTATCCAGCCGGCTTACCGTGCTGAGATCAATGCCATTGGCTTCGTCCTGGTAGCAGAAGGTTTGGGCTACCGGTATCGGCTCCGATATGCCTGTAGATTCGATCAGCAAATAATCGAAGCGTTTTTCTGCCGCGAGCGCAGCTACTTCTTTGAGCAAATCCTCCCGCAGCGTACAGCAGATGCAGCCGTTACTCATTTCCACCAGGCGTTCGTTTGTTTGATGAAGAACGTTTTCATTCCTAACCAACTGCGCATCTATATTCACCTCGCTCATATCATTAACAATAACGGCTACACGTAAATTTTCACGGTTGTGCAGCACGTGATTAAGCAAAGTAGTCTTCCCCGCGCCGAGAAAGCCACTCAGCACCGTAACCGGTAATTTTTCCATATGTGATTTATTTATTGTGCCGGATGATCTGCTATGCCGCTTCAGAGCGGTGATGGTGATGAGGCACCACACATTGCTTACAACGGCGGATATTTAATATATGCGCTACCGTTACACCTACAGCGCCGGTGAAAATGATGGCGGGTTCCCAATAGCCACCCGCGATGCCAAAGTGGCCACCCAGCAACAATGCAAAGCCAAGTGCAAACAGCAGCAGGGGAGTAACGCGCCGGTGATGCCGGAAATATCCCCGCCCCAGTGAAAAACAACCTACCAGGAAAGAGAAGGAAAGTAACCCATATTCCAGCGTCACGTTTTCCAGCATGTTAGAACCGAGTAGTGGTAATACCGTAATCAGCAGCGGTAACAAAGCGCAATGCACCGCGCAGGCCAGCGAGGCGCCTATTCCGATTGTATCCAGGCTTACCCGCTTCGTGATGTTATCTTCCATATCCCCAATTTTTCTATCCGGACAAAATTACATAAATTTGCAACAATGTTGCAAATTAAATTTCAGCATTTATTCAGATAATTTATTTCATAAACTGTAAAATATTGCAGATGTGCTAAAAAAAGTAATGGGCAACTACACTGCTGGGCATCTGTTAACTATGTGCTACCTTTGTATATTGAATAAAACAGGGATTATACCTATGTCGAAGAAAGCAATTATACTGATTACGTTTTTTGTGGCGCTGAGCGCGGGTTTCCTCGCTTACTCCGCCTATGTAATCAAAGGACAGACAGGCTCATTTATAGGAAAAGAAAAACTTCCGATCCTGGGTGCACCGGGGCATACCGTACCCGGATTTTCGTTTACTGACCAGGATGGTCATACAAAGGCAAAGGCAGACGTAGCCGGCAAGATTTACGTATCTGAATTCTTTTTTACCACCTGTACCGGTATTTGTCCGAAGATGAATGCCAATATGGACAAGGTGTATGCAAAATATAAAGACAAACCGAATTTCCTCATCCTGTCGCATACCGTAGATCCCGAGCACGACAGCGTACCCGTATTGAAAGCATATGCAGACAAACATGGCGCTGATGCCAAGAACTGGTGGTTCCTTACCGGCGATAAAAAACAGCTGTATCGGTTAGCCAGGCAAGGCTACCTGGTGGATGACGGCACCTACACCGGCGAAGAAGACTTTGTACATACGCAGTGGTTTGCGCTGGTAGATAAAACAGGACAGATCCGGGGTTTGTATGAAGGCACCAAACAGGCAGATATAGATAAGCTGATTACGGACATAGACCGTTTAATGGAAGAATAAAGTTTTTTTTCATCATGGGCACCAAACAACAAATAACAGAAAGAATTGGCAGTCTCTTACGCGAAAGCAAACTGAGTGTAACAGAAACCAGGACCAGGATCCTGGAGCTGTTTATGAAAAGCAGCGGAGCACTGGAGCACAGCGATTTTGAGAAACTGGCCGGCAAATCATTTGACCGGGTAACCGTTTACCGTACTTTACAAACCTTCCTCGATAAGGGCATCATTCATAAAATACCTACTACCGATACCTCCGTGCGATATGCGCTGTGCAAATCGGAATGTTCGGAGCACGATCACCATGATCATCATATACATTTCAAATGTGAGGAATGTGGTAATACGATCTGTTTAGAAGAAACAGACGTGCCGCAGATACATCTTCCAAAAGGTTATGCTGCACATAATGTAGAAGTGGTAGTGAGTGGGGTATGTAAGTCCTGCAAGTAGCGAAAATCGGAAAGCTATTGAGGCAAGTTTTGTCTTGCCCAGGATTAGACTGATTTTGATGATTACAAGATTTTTTTATCTGTGATTATATTTTGATTTTAAAAGATTAAGGGAGATAAAAGTGGATCCGCTTCTATCTCCCTTAATCTTTTAAAATCAAAAAGGAAAAAATCCTTAAATCATCAAAATCAGTCTAATCCTGGGCAAGACAAAACTTGCCTCAATAGCTTTCCGCTTCCGGCCTTAGATCTTTTCTATTTCCGCTTTCACAAAATCGGCCAGTTCCTTCACGTATGCCGGAGAAAAATCAAATTTAATTCCCGCTGCTTTATACAACTCCGGTAAGGTTTTAGTATTACCTAAACTTAACGCCTGTACGTAATTATTCAGCGCCTGGGTTTTATTTTCCTTGTATTGCTTCCACATGGCTATGGCACCCAGCTGAGCAATACCGTATTCTATATAGTAAAACGGTACTTCAAACAGGTGCAATTGCTTTTGCCACATGATTTCCCGGTAATCTCCATGACCAGACCAATCCACTACTGCAGGGGAGAATTCATCCAGGATTTCTAACCATTTGGTGGTACGCTCTGCAACGGTGTGTTGCGGATGTTCATATACCCAATGCTGAAATTTGTCGATAGTGGCAATCCACGGGAATATAGTAATAGCGCGCTCCAGCTGTTGCAGGCGGGCGCGGCGCAATTGTGCAGCATCATCAAAGAAAATGTTCCAGTGATCCATGGTAAAGAGTTCCATACTCATACTGGCCACTTCTGCAATTTCCATCGGGTATTCCTTAAAGGCGCTGAGCGACAGGTGATGACTGAGGAAAGAGTGTACAGCGTGGCCACCTTCGTGTACCATGGTAGTCAGGTCTTTCATCTGGCCGGCGGCATTCATGAAAATAAATGGTACGCCGGTTTCGGGCAGTGGGCAGTTATAACCTCCCGGGGCTTTGCCTTTACGGCTTTCCAGGTCCAGGCGGCCCATTTGTTTCATTACACGCAGGCAGTTACCAAAAAAGGGGCCCAGTTCATCGAATGTTTCGATAGCTTTGTTAACCAGCTCCTCACCGCTGTGGAAGGGCTCAAGAGGTTTAACACCTACCGGTTCTGCATCCGTATCCCAGGGTTTTAACACATCCAGTTGCAGCTTCTCCTTTTGCTTTTCAAGAATCTGTTGTACCAGCGGCACTATATGTGCTTTGATCGCCTCATGAAACTGGAAGGCATCTTCTTTGGTATAATCGAAGCGACCCAGTTCCTCAAATTTATAATCACGATAATTAGCGAAGCCAGCGTTCTTAGCCACCTGGTCACGTTTTGCCACCAGGCCGGTATATAAATCGTCGAGTGCTTTCCGGTCTTCCAAACGACGTGTAGCCGTTTTAGTGAATACTTCTTCTCTCAGGGTGCGGTCGCTGTTTTCCAGGAATTTGGCGGCCTGTTGCAGCGTGTATTCCTGGTCCTTTACGGTAATAGCCATTCTACCGGATATTACACCATATTGCTGTGCCATTACGCTAAGCTCTGCCTGAATGGGAATATTTTCTTCCCTGAAAAGTTTTACCTGCTTCTCTACATTGCGGAGATAGGTTTTATAAAGGTCCTGATCCAGGTCTTTTTTAAAGGGGCTTTCGAGTAACTTCTTGTTCAGGGCGTCTGCATAGGGCTGCAGTTTGGGCTGAATTTCCATGCAGAAGTAAGTAAATGCTTCTTCCAGCTCTTTGTTATTGGTATCGCAGGTCATGCGGATCTGGCGCCAGCAAGCGTCTTCACTGATTACTGCTTCCAGTTCACTCATATCTCTCAGCCATTGCTCCAGGTCGGCTACGCTGTTGATGGCTCTTTGCTGCAGGGTTTCAAAGTAGGGTTGCAGGCCATCCCAGGTGGTTACTTTAAAATTTTCCGGGAGAAATTGACGGGGGAGTTTCTTTATATCTGCACTTAAATTATCCATGCTATCAAATATTTTTGAATTTTTCGAATATAGAAAATTAGGATTTTTTGCGCGAATGCAAGGGGGAAACGGCTAAAAGAATCGTTAAAAAACGGGATACTAAAACGATTCAGGCTTCTATTTACAGCCATGATATGCTGCAAATAGAAGCCTGTGCTATTTTGTAACCGATTCTTACTATTCTTCTGTTTTCTTCTTGCGTGGCTTGGCAACTTTTTTAGGTTCTTCACCTTCTGCTGCCGGCGCGTCTTCTTTCTTTGCTTTGGCTTTTTTAGGTGCTTTCTCTTCAGCGCCTTCTTCGCCTTCTTCTTTTTCAGCTGTGGCCTTTTTAGCACGCGGCTTTTTAGCCTTTTCTTCAGCTACAGTTTCTGCTGCTTCTTCAGCGGCAGGAGCTGCTTTTTTCTTTTTCTCCGGAGCAGCGGTTTCTTCTACAGCCACGTCTTCTACTTCACCTTCACCATCAGCGAGGATCTCTTCAAATTTCAACAGATCGTTTGCTTTGAGGATACCAAACCATTTCACCATTTTCTTCATATCACTCACATACACTCTGTCTTCATCGAATTCAGGGAATACGTTTTTGAAATAAGCTTTGATAGCATTGTTATCTGCTTTACCTGCTGCAGGCGGGAATGTCGCTGCTTTTTCATCCATGGCTTTGAATACCTCTGCCAGGTTTACGTTTTCGCCGGTAGTGAATACTTCAATACTTTCCAGTGGAGTAAAATTATGCACGCGGGAAGATACAAACCTTGTACTTTTATCTTCCAGTGACCTTACGATGGCGCCATCTTGTTTGCTGGCTACTAACTGAAACAAACCGCCCAATCCGGTTACTGCAACAATTTCTCTGTACTGCATGTTCAAATTTTTAGGAAGCGCAAATATAAATAATTATAATAGATTGCCCGCTGCTATTTTTGACCTGTAAAAAGCCGGCAACGGGGGGACCGCTCAGTTCAACTTTCGTGCCATGACCACCGTGCGTTTCCAGCGTTTTACCTGTCCTTTGAGATTAAATATCTCTATAAAAAATATATAAATACCTGAGGGTAAAACTACTGCATTTTCTCCAATTCCATTCCAGGGCAAATATCCGCTATTTCCGAGCAACATATTGCGCGCCAGGTAACGTACTGGCTTACCCCGCAGATCATAAATAATAATATTGGCGACAAAGCCAGGGGCGGGCAATTGCCAGGAAACCTGCACCTCATCGTCGATACCATCGTTATCCGGTGTAAAGGCGGTGGATGACAACACGATATTCAGCGAATCTGCTGCTTCCGCCCTGCGTTGAGAATTTGCACTGCCCGGGGTGGCATAACCGGCGGTGGCCGCGGCAGAATGCCAGCTGTCGCCATTGGCTGAAGGCAGGTCGTATCCCAGGCGTTCCAATGATATACCCTGCAGTGCAGTGGCTAAAGGGAAATGTTGCCCGTCTGTATAAGGCACCTCATCTATTATGTTGCTATCGGCCAGCACCAAGCTTATCCGGCCACCTTCCATTGACATCGATGGCAAACTACCTACCTCCTGTATGTTTTCCGGCGCTCTGCACATATAGTGGCGGCATAGCAGCGAAGCATCAGTAGTAATGGCCACTAACCCACCGGGCATCAGGAGCCGGCCGGTAGTAGTTATTTTTTTTAGCGTTTCAAACCGGCCGTCTGCCTTCCTGGCGCAAACACGCAGCTGGCTTAGCTCTATTGCTTTATGACTACCATTATACAGCTCTATAAATTCAGGCACGCCCGCGGGTGGGTAAAACAGGATTTCGTTGATCACCACATCGAGTTGCTCCGGGCGTTGCGGTATGCCCAGGGTAACGCTGGTATTGATGCCGCTAACCTGACCATTACAATCTTCCAAACCAGTGATACTTAATATATATTCTTTTTGGGGTAGAACAGGAGGGGAGAGCTGTAACTCTACGCTGTTAAATAAAGGGGGCAACGCGGTACTGGCCAGTACTTTTGTGCCACCGGAAAGCTGATAATGCCCTGGATCCGCAGCCAACGCGCTATTCAGCGTTTTACTGAACTGCAGTAATATATGCGTACTGTCCAGGATGGTGGCAAAGAGCAAGTCGGGGCGGGTGTTGTCTGTTGTGGCGGCCGCCACTGCATTAGGTTTCCCCGGAGTGCCTCCGGCGGGGGAGGTACTGGCGCGCCAGTTGAGTTTGCCGCTACAAGGTAAGCCGCTATTGATCATTTCAAGGCTGACGCCTCCTTTAGGTTGCTGGACGCCATACCAGCCCTGGTTATAGTCAACCGCGTGTATTACTTTTTTAAACGGATCGTATAATACAATCAACGCGCTATCATCTGCCAGTGCCGGGAAACGATCTATTCCCCTGATATTGGTGAGGTTATAACTACTTAATGCTGCCGGTGTGCACAATACGAGGAAACTATCGGCCGGGAGTAAATAGGCCGGGAGCGCCACTTCACGCTTGTTAACAGCTATCCGCCAATCTTTCAACTGTACCGGTTGCCGGCTCACGTTTCGCAACTCAATATATTCATATGGTGGCAATCCGGCTACAGGAGAGGGTTTCGGCATTATTTCGTGAATAACAACGTCATAAATGCCGGCGGTTTGCGTAAAACCGGTGAAAGCCTGTAGCAGCAGGCAGAAACAAACAATGGGTAATTTTATCATACTATGGGTTTTATAGCGCTCAAACTTAGCATTCAAAATGTTGCGCGCTGTTAATGCCATGCAAACAGCAAAAAAAATTCTTAATGCTATGAAAAGCGCTTGCTATACATTAATTTTGGGCTTCCAAAATTTAAAATGTAAAACAAAATGAAAGTTGCCGTAGTTGGAGCGACCGGACTGGTAGGCTCAAAAATGTTACAGGTGTTAACGGAAAGGAATTTTCCCGTTACAGAATTGATTCCCGTGGCTTCTGAGAAGTCCGTTGGTAAGGAAGTAACATTTAAGGGCAAGACCTGGAAGGTGGTGAGTGCTGATACGGCTATTTCAATGCAACCCAATGTGGCGATTTTTTCCGCAGGTGGTGGCACTTCCCTGGAATGGGCGCCAAAATTTGCGGCGGCAGGCATTACAGTAATTGATAATTCCAGTGCATGGAGAATGGATCCTACCAAGAAACTGGTAGTTCCTGAGGTAAACGGGGATGCTATTGGCCGGGAAGATAAAATCATTGCCAATCCTAACTGTTCTACCATTCAAATGGTGCTGGTACTGAAACCATTGCATGAAAAATATAAAATCAGAAGGGTGGTAGTGTCTACCTATCAGTCAGTAACAGGTACCGGTGTTAAAGCGGTTACACAGTTAATGAATGAAAGACAAGGCGTTAGTGGTGAAATGGCTTATCCTTACCAGATAGATCTGAATGTTATTCCGCAGATAGATGTGTTTCTCGAGAACGGCTATACGAAAGAAGAGATGAAGATGGTAAACGAGACAAAAAAGATTATGGGAGATGACAGCATCCTTGTAACGGCTACGACTGTACGTATTCCGGTAATGGGTGGTCATAGCGAATCGGTGAATATTGAATTTGAAAATGAATACGATGTAGCGGAATTACGTGGCATCCTTGGAAATACGCCAGGAGTGATTGTTGTAGACGATCCGTCTAAATCGCAGTATCCAATGCCTAAAGATGCGCACGACAAAGACGAAGTGTTTGTAGGACGTATTCGCCGGGATGAAACACAGCCTAAAACAGTCAATATGTGGATAGTAGCCGACAATCTCCGGAAAGGAGCAGCTACCAACGCAGTACAGATTGCGGAATACCTCAGTGCAAAAAACTGGTTGTAATCATACTGTTGTGCTATGTAATTAAGGGTCCAATGTACCCATAAGTGCAGCTCCCGTATATGACTATACGAAAACATATCTGTAACTCATTAAGAGCAAGCGATTTACCGCTTGCTCTTTTTTATGTCATTCATATAACGATAACACAAAAAGCTTAAAAATTACACGGAAGTAGTATTGATTTGTGCAGGATAAAATCCAATTTTGGTAATAATAATCCTATGCCAACTAAAACTCTTTGGAAAAGAAGAGCAGTCCAATTTTAGAAATGCCGGTATTTTTTCGTTATTTTCTAATCAGAAAACACCCTTAAGTCCTATGAAAACCAACACCAATCGCGAGCTTCTGTTAATGCACAAGTTCACCGAAGAGTGGAGCACTAATTTCTCTTCACAAGTATCAAGGATCATGAACATTGTTGATCAGCAGGATACGCTGGACGGAATTATACCTATTATAGAGGTGGCCAATGTTTACAATCAACGGTTTGCACATGCGCGTACGGACAAGGAGAATCTTTTGAAGAACCGCAAAGCACGCCCGTTTGAATTCCTGATCCACAAGAATTAGTCCTGGGAGGCCAGGGCAGGTTATTTATTAGTTTATCAGATATGTAGCTGACATGAAGTTACCAGGTAAAAACAGAGCGCCATTTGCCTATGTACTGGTTTGGATAACTGGTATCGTTTGCGGACTTATTTTTTTAATGTTGTTTGCAAGCGCTATATATATGTTAGTAACAGGTAATTACTAAACCGGATATTTATCTGATAAACTAATAAACTACTTTATCAATCCATCGCGCGGTTAATGAACTGCAACAGTGGTTGCATCAGCGCAAATGTTTTCAGAATTTCCTTTACCATGGTAGGTTGTGTACATGCGTCATCGGTAAATGGATGAGATACAATCACACTTTTCAGCTTTAAATAAGCAATGGCCGGGTTATCTGGCTGATACCCCTGTGGCGCCGTTTTCAATGCGTCTCCTTCTACTTTCCCGAAGTGTTTAATAAAATCCTTATTAGAGATGATTTGTTCGAATTCACGGAAATTATAGTCAATTTCCTGGCGAAGCTTTTTTAATTCGGGCGCTGCCGGCATCCATATGCCTCCTCCGGCAAAACTATTGCCTCCGGGTTCCAGCTGAAAATAATACCCGGCGAGCGTGGACTTTTTGCCACCTACCTGGAAGGAAGCGCCAAGGTTGGTTTTATAAGGGGTTTTATCCTTTGAAAATCTGACGTCTTTGTAGATACGAAACACGCAATCTTTTACCTGCAGCCCCTGCATAGTGGCGTCTTGCCTGGCAAGACCATCTATCAGCTGCTGTACCAGGCTTTCAAAATCAGCTTTTGCTGCGAGGTATTCGGTTCTGTGCTCATCAAACCAAACTTTGCTATTATTCAGCCTGAGAGATTTCAGAAATTTTAACGTGGACGGCTGCAACATTATTTCTCTTTTTGCAGCAAGATAATACAAATCATTTATGGATTTATGAAATCAGGGATTTAAGGATTTTCTTCCGGCCGACCACCTGCCGTACAAAAACCTCAAATCCCTGTGAGAACCTATGAAAAATTTTATCAGAAATGATAAGTTGCTGCTAACAGCACATTGGATGTCATATCGTAAGGTTTGCCATCAGACTTGCTGAACAAGTCCACAGAAGCTTTATCCAGTCTGAACTCCGGCATAATAGTAAGGTTTCCTACCTTATAATTAAAGGTGAGTGTACCGGCTACTACATTTCCTCCCTTGGGAAAAGCGCCAAATACTTTCATACCGTCTTTATCGCTGAAGTATTCGCCACGTACGGTTAATCCGAATTTATCAGTAAAGTCGAGATTTACGTAGAGCGCGTTACCCCACCATTTGGTGTTTTCGCGGGTACTTTTAGGAGCGCGGGTATCTGAGTAGGTACTGTAGGTGGCGTTATAACCGAGTCCCAGTACTTTATTGATCTGATAAGTGGCTACCAGGTCTACCTGGTGATTCTGTATACCAAAAGTATCTTTTCCTTCGAGGTAATTCAGGTATAATTTAATGGGTGTTTCTGCAGGAGCAAAGCCCAGCTGGGCACCAATATATTTATGGCTGTTAAGGGATACTGATTTGAGATCGGTAGGGTTGAATACGCCTACCATAGCGCTTAAGGAAGAAGTAATGGCGATATCAGCCTTTACACCTGTATTGAAAAAAGGACCGTAACTAAACATATAGCTCATGCTATAGTTTCTGTTGGCGTAGGCATCTACCAGTTCATAACCAATATGGGTAGCGAAGCTACCGAGACTTACTTTTACTTTTTCGGTTAGCTGATAAGAAACATACAATTGTTTGATAGCCATAGACAGACCGTTTGAAGAACCGGGTACATCATTGTAAGAAAATTCTCCCGCTCTTTTACCAAAGCCCAGGTCAGCAACGATACTGCCTTTTTTAAATCCATGTTCCACTTTCAGTGATACCATTCCTAATTCAAAGGAATTATGTGAGTTGGTGAAACTGGTTTTATTATCGGTGTTGTTGCCGTTAAGATTATATTTATAGTATACGTCTGCGGATCCGGACAACTTGAAAGCCGGGGCAGTTGTAGTATCCGTGGTGGATTGAGACATGGCAGCCAGGGTGATTCCCATAGCGAATAAGGTCGTTAACATTCTTTTCATACTTAATAATTTGATTGATAAAATGGTAAGTACTAGTGCGGCCTTTTCTTGCAGATTGTTTATGGGATGTGTATGCGTGCCTTCTGATGATGCTACAATCAGAATAAGAATAGAAGGAATGGATAACCGGTAGCCAATGATTGGTGCGAGTTTCACTTCTTTACAGCGATTTAGCTACCAATTATCCATTCCAGGTTCTTACAACATAAGTATATGTTAATAAAGTTGATAAAGATCGTATTCAAAGAACCGTAATTCCTTTGTGATGCCGTAGTACGGCATGTTTTTTCAGGAATGAACCAGTTCGTCTTCTTCTTTCAGGGAACCATTGTCTGATATACTGATCAGAGAAGGATGATAGTTTTCGTTATGCTGCGTAACATCCAGACCCAGTTCTTCTTCTTCTTCAGATACGCGCAGCGGGTGAATCAGGTTAATGAGTTTGAAGATACCGTATGATACAGTGAAGCTGTAACCTACTACCAGCAACAGCCCCAGTACCTGGTTTTTGAACAGATCAAAGTTGCCATAGAGCCAGCCGTTGTTACCCGCTTCGTTTACTGCTTTGGTAGCGAAGATACCGGTGAGCAACATACCCACCATACCACCTAAGCCATGGCAAGGGAATACATCCAGGGTATCATCGATGCTGGTTTTTGATTTCCAGTGTACTGCGATGTTAGAAATGATGGCAGCGATGAAACCGATAAAGATACTTTGTGGAATACCAACATAACCGGCAGCAGGGGTGATGGCCACCAGACCAACTACAGCACCGATGCAGAAGCCAAGCGCTGATGGTTTTCTGCCGCGGATCACATCAAAGAATACCCATGATAAACCGGCAGCAGCAGTAGCCGTATTAGTAGTAGCAAAAGCAGAAGCAGCGAGGGCATTGGCGCTTAAAGCAGAACCTGCGTTGAATCCGAACCAGCCAAACCAGAGTAAACCGGTACCCAGTAATACAAATGGAATGTTTGCAGGCTGCAGTTCTTTCTTTTCGATGTGGTCTTTTCTTCTTTTCAGTACCAGGGCGCCTGCCAGGGCAGCACAGCCCGCAGAGATGTGTACCACAGTACCACCTGCAAAATCCAGTACACCTAATTTAAACAGGATACCATCAGGATGCCATGTCCAGTGTGCAATTGGTGCGTACACCAGCAAACTGAATAACACCATGAATAATACATATGAAGTGAAGCGAATCCTTTCCGCTACCGCACCTACTACCAGCGCAGGTGTGATGATCGCAAACTTCATCTGGAAGAGTGCAAACAGCAACAGCGGAATAGTAGGAGCCAGGCTCCAGGGAGCTCCTGAACCTACATTCTGAAACATGAAAAATGTGCTCGGATCACCTATAATACCATGATAAGATTTACCAAACGCCAGGCTAAATCCAACCACTAACCATACTACGCTGATTAAACCCGTAGCAATGAAGCTTTGCATCATGGTAGAAATAACATTTTTCTTATTTACCATGCCTCCATAAAAGAAGGACAAACCGGGGGTCATCAAAAATACCAGAGAAGACGCTACCAAAATCCAGGCAATATCAGCGGAATTATATTTGCTGGCATCAGCAAAATTTGGTAGAACAGGGATAAAAATTCCAATAATTGCTATAATCGCAAGGAATATGAAGGGAAGGTAGTCCTGAAATGATATTTTCTTCATAGCGTTTGATTTTTAAATTTCTTAAATAAAAGTAGGCCTGAAATTTAAAACATCAAATAGAAGGGACTAAAAATAGAAATATTTGAATATTGGGTACGAAATTTAGGATTAAGTCAATCATATAATAATTAATCGAAATATTAATTATTAATTTTTGGAATATCTGGAAAATAAAAGAGACTCAAAAACAATATAAACATATGTATATCAATAGTTTATGTAGAGAGTTAAGGAAAGGTTAACAATTTTCAAATTTACCAGGTGTACACGCTACTACAAGGTAGAAGAGTAGCGCATAAACACCTGATAAATATTACATTATAAATTAAATATTATTTGTTTCGAAGTAAAGAAATCAATAAATACATTATAATTAATTACATATAATGTTCTGAAATAGGGAACCCGATTATTGCTTCATCTCTAACAATTCGCGTTCCATTGCAAACATCTGATCCCTCAAACGGGCCGCTTCCATAAAGTCCAGATCTCTTGCTGCTTTTTCCATATCCTTCTTCACTTTGGCAATCGACTTTTCCATCTGCGGAATGGTTTTCACCGCAGCTGCCGAGGTTTTAGCCCAGGCCATTGCATCTTCGGCCACCAGCTGAACTTCGTCATGTACAGCCATAGGGGAGTTTTCATCGAAATGCTTGATCTCCAGTACGGAAGTTTGTCCCAGGATCTGTTCCTTGCTTTTACGGACCGTTCTGGGTATAATATTATGTTCTGCATTAAAAGCCACCTGCTTTTCCCGGCGGCGGTCGGTTTCATCAATGGTGCGCTGCATACTCTCTGTTATCTTATCTGCATAAAAGATCACCAGCCCATCCACGTTACGTGCCGCACGGCCAGCCGTTTGGGTAAGGGAACGTTCGTCCCGGAGGAAACCCTCCTTATCCGCATCCAAAATGGCCACCAGCGATACTTCGGGTAAGTCCAGCCCCTCTCTCAGCAAGTTTACGCCCACTAATACATCTATATTACCCAAGCGCAGATCCCGGAGGATCTCAATACGCTCCAGCGTATCCACTTCAGAGTGGATATAACGCGACTTAATATTAATACGGCCCAGGTATTTATCCATTTCCTCGGCCATACGCTTAGTGAGTGTGGTAACCAGTACGCGGTCGCCCTTCTGAACACGCTTATCTATTTCCTCCAGCAGATCATCTACCTGGTTTACGCTGGGGCGCACCTCAATAGGTGGTTCCAGCAAGCCGGTAGGGCGCACCACCTGTTCTACCACCACGCCTTCCGTTTTCTTCAGTTCATAGTCCCCCGGAGTGGCGCTCACGAATATGGTTTGGTTCAGCATATTCTCAAACTCGTAAAAATTCAGCGGACGGTTATCCATGGCAGACGGCAGGCGGAAACCAAATTCCACCAGGTTCAATTTACGGGAACGGTCGCCACCATACATAGCGCCTATCTGCGGGATGGTCACATGGCTTTCATCTACCACCAGGAGGAAGTCTTTCGGAAAATAATCCAGCAGGCAGAAAGGTCTTGCTCCGGGCTTACGGCGGTCCAGGAACCGCGAATAGTTCTCAATTCCACTACAATATCCCAGTTCTCGGATCATTTCCACATCATAATTCACACGCTCGGATAAACGTTGCGCCTCAATCAGTTTACCATTGGCTTTGAAATATTCTACCTGGGCTTTCAGTTCGTCCTGTATTTCATAGATGATCTGCTGCATCATATCCTTTGGCGCCAGGTACATATTGGCCGGGAAAATAGCGGCATTATCCACCACGGTAATACGTTTACTATTCTGAACATCAATCGTCTCTATCTCTTCTATCTCATCTCCAAAAAAAGTAATCCGGTAACCATAATCCACATAGGAAAGATTGATATCTACCGTATCTCCCTTTACCCGGAAATTGCCCCGGTTAAAATCGCCTGTAGTACGGCTGTACAGCGAGTTTACCAGTCCGTGTAACAGGGTATTACGGCTCAGGGTTTGTCCTTTCTGAATACGGATAATACCATTTTCATAATCTGTTGGATTACCAATACCATAAATACAGGACACGCTGGCTACCACGATAATATCCCGGCGACCAGACAACAGGTTAGCTGTTGCTTTCAGCCTGAGCTTATCCAGTTCCTCATTGATGGCGAGATCTTTTTCTATATAGGTATCGCTTACCGGCATATAAGCTTCCGGCTGGTAATAATCGTAATAGGATACATAGTATTCTACTGCGTTATCCGGGAAAAACTGTCTGAGTTCGCCGTATAGCTGCGCTACCAGTGTTTTATTATGGGTCAGCACCAGGGTAGGACGCTGCACTTCCTGGATGACGTTCGCTACGGTAAATGTTTTTCCGGAACCGGTCACCCCTAGCAGCGTCTGAAATGGTTCCCCTTCATTGAGTCCTTGGGTTAATTGTTTTATTGCTTCCGGCTGGTCACCAGCGGGAGCATATGGAGCATTTATCTTAAATGACATATTGAAATTGTATTTGAGCAGTATCTGTAAAAATACTAAAGAATAAGGAAGTGGAAGTGTTAAAAAAGAAGCTTTAATTTGTCACTTATATCAAGAAGGACTTATGAGAAATAAAATGTTATTAGGCCTGCTGCTGGCCTTCCTGCTTCCTCTTACCTCATTTGGATGGGGACCTAACGGCCATCGTATTGTTGCTGAAATAGCCTGGCTTCATCTTACCCCGCAGGCGCGTAAAGCCGTGACTAACATCCTCGGACGCCAAAGCATGGCTATGATTGCCAACTGGCCCGATTTTATTAAATCAGACACCACCCACCAGTACGATCACACCAACTCCTGGCATTACCTCGATTTCCCGGCAAATATTGACCGCGGCAAATTTGACCAGTTGCTGAACGAAGCCACCGGCGAAAACCTGTACACCGAAACACAGGCCATGATCAAGGAGCTGAAAAATCGTTCGCTGTCAAAAGAAAAACAATTATTCGCGTTGTCCTTCCTGGTACACATGATAGGGGATATGCATCAGCCGCTGCATGTAGGCCGGGATGAAGATATGGGTGGTAATAAAATCAATGTAATGTGGTTCGACAAACCTTCCAACCTGCACCGCGTATGGGATGAAAACCTGATCGATTTCCAGCAGCTGAGTTATACAGAATACACCAAAGTGCTTGACATTGCTTCTCCGGCAGAGATAAAGGCTATACAAAGCGGTTCTATTGCTGATTGGATGTATGACTCCCATCAGCTGTCCGACAAGATATATGCCTATACACAGCCCGATGCAAAGCTCAGTTACCGCTATAATTATGTTTTTGTAAACGATTTAAATCAGCAGCTGCTGAAGGGTGGACTGCGACTGGCGGAGATATTGAATAAGGCTTTTAGCCGTTAACTTTTAACTTTAGTAAAAATGCAGCGGAGATAAACAATGATATGCTTATCTCCGCTGCATTTATATTTTATTAAAAACTAAACGAGGTCAATGTCGAAGTTCACCAGCTGAACAAATTGTTCGAGGCGGGCAGAAATATCTTCATGAGTGATTTCCCGGAGGCGCTCGGTGCCAAATTTCTCCACACAGAAAGAAGCCATAGCGGAACCAACGATGATCGCGGTTTTCATATTTTCGAAAGAAATGTCTTTAGTTTTAGCCAGGTGCCCGATGAAACCTCCTGCGAATGTATCGCCGGCGCCGGTTGGATCGTATACATCATCCAATGGCATTGCAGGTGCAAAGAATACGTGATTCTCGTAGAACAACAATGCACCGTGCTCACCTTTTTTAATGATCAGGTAACGGGGCCCCATAGACATGATCTTACGGGCTGCCTTAACGAGGGAGTACTCACCGCTCAACTGCCGTGCTTCTCCATCGTTTACCATCAGCACATCTACTTTCTTTAATACTTTCAACAGATCATCCAATGCCACTTCCATCCAGAAGTTCATGGTATCCATTACTATCAGCTTTGGGCGCACCTTAAACTGATTCAATACACTCATCTGCACCTGTGGGGTGAGGTTACCCAGGATCAGGAATTCGCTTCCCTGGTAGCTGTCCGGAATAGCCGGCTGAAAATCCGCCAGTACATTCAGTTCTGTGGCCAGCGAGTCGCGGGTGTTCATATCCATATGATACTTCCCTGACCAGTAAAAAGATTTTTCTCCCTGTTTCAGCTGCACCCCTTCTAACGCTACTCCCTTTGCCTTCAATGCATCCAGTTCTGACTGGGGGAAATCTTCCCCTATTACAGATACCTGGTTAATAGGCTTAACAAAATTCGATGCTGCCCATGCAATGTAAACGGCGGACCCACCAATGATTTTACCTGATTTGCCAAAGGGGGTTTCGATTTCATCGAACGCCATTGAACCTACAACCGTGAGTGACATGTATTTTAGATAGTTTTATTGTTTTAAATTTTGTACAAAACCAGGCAAAGGTAATTACTTATATAGAAACAATATACTAAATCTTCACCTGCTGCCAGGCACCGCGGCGAAACAGCAGTATAGCTGCTACGGCGGCCGCGGATTCCGAAATCGCGATCGCCCAGAATACGCCAACAGGCCCCATATTCAGCCAAACCGAGAGGGTATAGGCCAGCGGCATCTGGAACATCCACATGGCAAAAAGATTTATCAGCATGGGGGTTTTCGTATCGCCTGCTCCGTTGAAAGACTGCGTAAGTACCATACCGTAGGCGTAAAAGATGTATCCGCCGCTCATCAGCCGGATACATTGCACCGCATAGCCTATTACCATAGCGTCATCTGTAAAGAACCCAATAATAGTGGGGGCGCCGGTCATGAAAACAATAGCCACTGCACCAAGGAACACCATATTAAAGAAAGCGGCTCTCCATGCGGAGGTGGCGGCACGCTCCGGTTGCTGTGCACCGAGGTTTTGTCCTACCAGTGCGGCAGCTGCATTGGCCATTCCCCAGGCTGGCAAGATCGTAAAAATGATCACCCGGATGGCAATGGTATATCCTGCTACTGCATCTTTACCAAAATGAGAAATAATGCGGACCAGGAAAATCCAGCTGGCGGATGCGATCAGCATCTGTGCCGTTGCCCCCATTGCTATTTTCAGGATCCCGGCAATCACTTCCCAGGCTGGGGCCAGGTGCTTTTTGGTAATCTTTATCAGGTTTTCCCCTTTTACCAGGTGATACAGCTGGTAAGCCACGCCGATCCCCCTGCCGATAAAAGTGGCTATCGCAGCCCCCTTCAGGCCTAAAGCAGGTACAGGGCCCCAGCCTGAAATCAGTAAAGGACAAAGTATGATATTCAGACCGTTGGCAATCCATAGCGACCGCATCGCCAAAGCAGCATCGCCGGCACCACGAAAAATACCATTGATTAAGAATAACAGGATAACTGCCATGTTTCCGCCGAGTACAATTTTCGTATATACATAACCGTAATCTGCTACTTCTTTAGCAGCACCCATCATGAGTAATATATCTTTCGAAAAAAATATTCCCACCACACTCACCAGCAAGGAAATAGCCAGACCAGGGTACAGCGACTGCATTGCTGCGTGCGAAGCAGCATCAGGATCTTTCTCACCAGTCCTCCTGGCAATCATGGCAGTAGCGGCCATACTCAATCCCATAGCACCGGTGTATACCAATGTAAGCACTGATTCGGTGAGTCCAACGGTGGTAATCGCGTTTACACCAAGGTGACTTACAAAATAAATATCAACTACTGCAAAAAGAGATTCCATCGCCATCTCCAGGATCATGGGAATAGACAATAGGAAAATAGCGCGATTGATACTGCCTGTTGTGAATTCCTTTTCACTACCGGTAACGGCTATCTTAAATAATTGAAAAAAACGACCTATGCGCAATAGCATCTTTGTTAAAATATGCATACAGAAATATTGGAAATAAGAGGAATGACAGTGCAACTTATGGCACTGCAAGTGGAAAAAGAAGGTGAAAGGACGACAAACGGAAATACCGTTGTCTGATTAATTTTTCATATTACTATCAGTTGGCGCATCCGGGGATACAATACAAATGTAATTTAATTTTTCATTCGCCAAAAAAACATCCTTATATATGCATGGTTAAACATGCAGTTATAATTACCATGAGGATCTAAAAAAAGTTTACCCTTATAAAACCCTTTGCCAACAAGTGTTACAAGAGATAAAAATAGATATCTAAAAAAACTTCTACCTATAGCTGTAACTTTTTATTTCATGCCTCGTTTAACATCTACTAGTAAACACCGGAAACCTATATAGCAAAAAGTAAACATCACCATCAAAAACGAAATTGTAAAATCCACAGTTGTGCCTACACAATTGTAAAATCACAATCTTAACACTTTTTATAAAACTGAAATCATGCTTATGTTTAACAAACACACTCTCCTGACCGGAGCAGTGCTCGCTACTGTATTGGGTATTACGTTCACATCCTGTAAAAACGATGACAACCCAACACCTCCACCTCCGACTCCACGTTCCAAATCATTTGACCTGAAAGGAACTGGTGCTGACAAGGATACCAAAGTTGGTGATATTACGCTTACAGAAAACAAAGACAGTACTGTGAACGTAGTATTGAACCTAACAAAGAATACAAAAGACGCAGCACATAACATCTACCTGATTGCAGGAACCCCTACTGCAGCCACTACTGACACACTGTACAAAGGCGGATTCCAGGGCACCGGTGCGGCTCTGAAAGTGGATATCTTTACCAACAAGAACAAGATTACCGTTTTCAAGGCTGGTGGTCAAACGAAAGATACTGCGTTTAAATACGACAATGCATTGGCTATTGCGTCTTACATGAAAGTATTGAAAGGAGCTGATACGCTTGCTATTGGTAGCTTTGGTAAGAACAACTAATTCTCTGTAAAATTTACATTAGAACTATTAAAGGCATGTTCACATAAAAATGAACATGCCTTTGTGCGCGCTATATAAATATAGGATTCCTAACTAATAAACCATAAAATAAAGAAGCCGACCTTATGGTCGGCTCTTTAAATGGTAGAATGTAGGATATGGAAGCACCTGGACTAAAGCCGGTGCTTAGAAGAATTTATTGACTTGTATTACTATCATATTCGTCTTTCACCTGCACCTGTCTTTTTAATACCTTGAACTCTGTTCTACGGTTCATCTGACGGCCTTCCGGATTATCCTTATGGTTAGGAAGTGAGTTTGGTGCAATAGGCCTGGATTTGCCGTAGCCTTTTGCAATGAGCCTGTCTTGTGCTATACCTTTACTGATCAGGTAATCAACACAAGATTGCGCGCGCGCCTGGGACAGTTTTTCGTTATACTTTACAGAACCAACACTATCCGTGTGAGCGCTCATTTCAATTGTAATCTTCGGATTATCTTTCAACATGTCCACTACTGTGTCCAGTACCGCTTTAGACTCCTCACGTAATGTTGCCTTATTGAAATCGTAGTAGATGTTGTTGAGTATAATCGGTTTTTCAATTTCGTAATGTTGCAGGCAAAGGGTAGGATTATCCATAGAGTCTACTCTTGCCAGCTCATCTGAATTGAAATAGAGTGCTTTGGTGAAATAATTATCTTTCTCTGCTACTATTTTGTAATACCGTTGAGGATCCACTTCAAAGGTATATCTGCCTGTAGCATCGAGGGTTATTTTTTTGATGGTCTTTCTTCTTACGGTATCCAGCAGTGTAACAGTAGCTCCCTCCAGCGGCTGTTTTGTTTCACAATCTATAATAAGGCCACTGGCTATTTTCATGATACGGTTAATGCCGAACACTTCCAGGCAGCAGATAGATTCCCTGTCGGAGCTGATAAAGCCGGCAGCGAACGGATGCGTATTATCCAGCGCGGTGTAGTAGATATCATCTTTAGGGGAGTTCAATGGTTTTCCCATATTCACGGGAGTAGACCAGGTGCCGAAGTCGCCTTCGCTCTGAAAGAAATCGAGACCTCCCAGGCCTACCCGGCCATCGGTGCTGAATACCAGCAGGTTCTTTTCTGCATCATAAAATGGTCCCTGTTCCTCATCTTTTGTATTGATAGCTGTTCCCATGTTACGGGCGCCACCGGGAGTTCCGTTGGACATGATACAATACCACAGGTCATTTTTACCCATCCCTCCGGGTCTGTTGGAAGCGAACAGGAGGTACTTGCCATCGGCGGTAATATAGGGTTGCATAGAGTTGTAGCCCGTTACGTTTACATTATCGCCAAGAATTTTAGGTTCAGACCATTCGCCACCGTTCTGGCGGGTGCTGATATAGATGGCAGATTGTTTCACGCCATCCTTTATGCTCCACCTGGTGAGGTACATGGAATTGCCATCTGGTGTTAATGCAGATACGCCCTGATCATAGCCTTTGGCGGCAGGAATCTTTACCTTCTCGCTATTATTGTAGCTATTATTACTGCCACTGGCAATATAAAGGTCATTTACATAGGGAGTACCTTTTTTCGGCTGCTTTTTGGCAGCAGCCTGTTTATCGTTGGTAACAGGTAATGGGGGTGTTTCTGAGCGGGAGGAAGTATACATTAACCTATTTCCATTCAGTACAACGGGGGCATAATTGGCGCCGCCTTCGTTTACATTACCGGCGGTTTTTACGATTGTAAACCTAGGTTCTTTATTAGCTTCCGACAAGGCGAACTGACAACAGGCGATTTCGAGCGGGGTTCTTACGGACAGTTCATCAGCTACGGTATAGCTCTGTTTAAATTTCGTAAACTCGTCCAAAGCCTGCTGGTATTTCCCATTAAAACGCAGGCATACGGCATACCAGTAACGTGCTTGTGGGAAAGCAGGATTATTAAATCCGACCAGCTGGGCATACCATGTTTCGGCATTACCATAGTCATAAAAAAGCCGGTACGATTCCGCCAGCCTGGCTACCACCTGTTGGTAATCTTTTAGTTTTCCTGTGGGAGCGCCGGCTCCTGAAGCGGTATAGGGTAATACCTGTTCCGGTTTAATTTTAAAAGTGCCAAGGGCTTTATTGTAATACTGCGCTGCGGAGTAATAATCTCTTGATTTGTAAAAGACATCCGCGGTATGTTTAAAATCATAAACATATTGCGCTTGTACCGCACCCATTATTCCTAGAAAAACCACCAGCCAACAGAGTGTAATTTTTTTCATGAGGGTTCCATTTCTTTTTTCTGTATAAGTTTTTTCCTCCATTCTGATCCGGTTGCTTGCAGATTATAACCTGGGACAAATAAAGTATTCTTCATTCAACACTCTTCTTTTGCGGCTGATAAAGGAAAGAGAGATTTCAAAGCTTTGACTGCCATTTACCAGGCGGCGCATGTTAGATGTATTTGCATCATAACTCAGCCCCAGCGTGAAGCTTTTGAAATGGAATCCGGCAAAAGGTATTACCGCATCATTAAAGCGATAGTTACCACCTACCAGGAAATCGAATTCCGGGTTTACCATTAGCTGTGCGTACAAACCGGCCACTACTTCCTCTGCATTTCCCTGTCTCATATAAAGACCGGTAGGTGTAAGGCTCAGGGCTTCGTTAAGTTTAATCTTTGTACCTCCATGCAGCAGGTAGCGAACGGGGAGTTTTCTCTCTGTTCCGTCAGCATAGAAAGGATCTTTTGGTTGCGTAAGGTGAGCAGCAGCAAATCCGGCAAACGGGTTAAACATATGATTGGGGTTACCATCAAAGTATACCACACCGGCGCCGGCATCAAATTGTGTAGAAGTGGTGTTATTCACATTTTCACCATTGAAAATGCTCGGATCAAATCCTGTAACCGGCTGATATTGGCTACCAGTCTGAAATTTGGCAGGATCCAGTCGTCTGTTAATCAACCCTGCATTGATTCCAAATACCAGTTGACTGGTTTTGGTAGGGCCAAATTTTACACCACTATAGGAAACGCTGGCCATCGCATTGAAGTAATTATAGCCGGCGTCTCCTGCCGACATATTCATTACGTTCAGGCCCACGCCAATATTTTTGTCGGTGGCGGCATCAATAGATACGCCTGCTGTGGAAAACGGTTTGCCATAATTGGCCCACTGGTTACGGTAGTCCCCACTGATGCGGTAGTCCCCGTCTATGATACCCGTTAATGCTGGATTCAGCCACAGCGGATAAGCATAATACTGTGAAAAGTGAGGATCGACCTGCGCGACAGACGTCCGGGGCAACAAACTGCTCCACAAAATTATTGCAACTATAAAAATCCTTTTCATAGGAACATTTTTTAGCATTTTCTGGATAAACCGGGATGCGGTGCCGCATCCCGGTTTTATGATTAATTTAATCTTGACCTGTTGAATCATTCCTATCGCATGAGGGTCACGTTACCTTTCTTGGTGATTACTGTTCCATCCTGCATAGTAGCTTTCAGGATGTATACATAAACACCTACCGGTTGTTTCTGACCACTCATTGTACCATCCCATCCCTGGCGCTGATCTTTGGATGTGAACACCAGCTGACCCCATTGGTTGTAGATCCTGAATTCCAGTTGTGCGATAGCAGTTGAGTATACATATTCGATGTCATTTATACCATCACCGTTCGGGCTGAAGAGATTCGGAACAAAGATGTTGTTGCCTTGCGGGTTGGTTGTTTTACCGGTTACCGCAGTAGACAGCGCACTTGTTTCACAATCTGATGCTCCGATGGCTCTTACCTGTATAGTAGCGCTCTGGTTAGGCTGCAGACCTGTAACGGTATGTGTGGTTCCGTTCGGACCTGAGCTTGGTGGTATGAAGGTTACACCGTTGTCGAGTGATACTTCATAACGTTGCGCTCCTGTTACTGGCGACCAGCGGAAGGTGATAGTAGTAGCCGTTGTGTTATCCACAGTTACTACCGGCGCCGGCAGCGGTTGTGCGATGTTAACCGTTACCACTGTTCTTTGTCCTGCACTGATACAACCACCTGTTGTAAATGCTTCCACGTAGTAGGTAGCGTTTGCATTCAACGCTGGCGTTACAAATGTTGCACCGGTGTAGATTGGTGTACCACCTGTAGCAACGGTGTACCAACGGAAGTCGACACCTGCTGTTGTTGAAGCAGCGATCAGTGTAGCTGTTTTGCCAGGACATACTCCGTTGTCGTTACCAGTAACGGTTGGTTTACCCGGTGCTGGTGTTGCTACTACGCTCACGGCTGTGCGTGTTGCGCTTGAGCAGCCATTGCTGTTGGTAGCTTCCAGGTAGTACATCTGGTTAGCGTTTACAGGAGGCGTTGCGTAAGTAGCTCCTGTGGCCACCGGCGTTCCACCTGTTGCGGTTGTGTACCATTTATAAGTAAGTGCCGGATCAGGGTTCAGTGCATTCAGTGTAACTGTTTGACCTGGGCAAGCCTGCAGTGTTGCATTTGCAACAGCCGGAGCTCCCGGAGAAGGATTCACTGATACATTTACCTGTGTTCTGCTGGCGCTTACACAACCACCGCTGGTAGAAGCTTCCAGGTAGTATACTGCATTTGCAGTTGGTGTGATGGTGAAGTTTGCTCCAGTGAATACCGCTGTACCACCGGTTGCTGTTGTGAACCATTTATAGATCACGCCTGCCTGACTGTTTTTCACCATTAATACACCGGTCTGGCCACTGCATATAGTGATCGGATCTGCGAGCGGTGCATCTATTGTGCTTACTACGGTTGCGGTTAATCCTTTACGTGCGCTGCTGCATCCTGCACTGTTTGTTGCTTCCAGGTAGAAGACAGTCGTTTGTGCGAGCGGTGCTGTAGTGTAGGCATTGCCGGTGGCCAGGAGGAGTCCGTTGGACGGAGCATCATACCAGCGATACGTCATTGCCGGATCAGGATTCTTCACGCTGAAGGTAGCTGTACCACCTATGCAGGTTACCACATTATCCAGGTCTGCTGTTGGAATTGGCGGCGCCGGATCAACAGATACACTCACTGCTGTTCTGGTAGAGCTGGAGCAACCACTGCCCAGGTTAGCCTGTACATAGTAAGTAGTATTGGTGGTCACCACAGGTACACTGTAAACAGGACCTGTGAAGAGTAATGAGCCATTGGTAGCGGCATCATACCATTGGTAGGTGATGCCTGGCTGTATTGTTTTCACGGCTACGGTTACACCTGTGCCTGCACATGTTTTGAGAGAAGATGCTACTACATCCGGTGCGCTCGGAGCTACCACCACTGTTACAGTAGCTTTCACTCTGGTAGATGGATTACCGCACTGGCCGGTAGTACCGGTTGCTTCAACCCAGAAGTCCATGGTAGTATTGAGCGGATCCGTAGTGAATACTGGTCCGGTGAATACTGCTGTTCCACCGCTTGCCTGTGTATACCATTTATAAGCGATACCGTTGGTAGCTGACGTTACGCGGAGCGTAGCCGAAGTACCCTGACAGGTAGTTACCGCGTTGGATTCCAGTGTTGGCGTTGGCGCCTGTCCTACACCGATAGACACTTTAGTCCGCTGAGCACTGCTACAGTTACCGTTGCTGGCTTCTGCATAGAAATCAGTGCTGGCGTTTAACGCACCTGTTGTGAAGCTGCTGCCTGTTGAGAGCAGGTTGCCTCCGGTAGCTGCATCAAACCAGCGGTAGGTAGTACCTGCAACCGGATCCTTAACAGACAACGTTACGGTTCCGCCCTGACAAACGAACAGGGAAGTTGCATTAATTACCGGCGCTGCTGGTATTGCATTTACATTAATGGTTGCGCTGGTCCTGGTGGCGCTTGGGCAGCCTCCATTTACCAATGCCTGTACATAGTAGGTAACGGTGCTATCCAGGGCGGTAATGTTAAATACCGCTCCTTCGAATACCAGTGTACCACCGGTAGCTGCATCGAACCATTGGTAGGTAGTACCTGCTGCCGGGCTCTGAATTGCCAGGGAAGCAGACTGACCTTTACAGCCCTGTACATTGGTGCTTACCAGGGTTGGAGCTGCTGGTACCGGTACCACGGTTACTTTCGCCGTTGCACGGGCGGATGGTTTACCACATTTCGAAGTATCACCGGTAGCTTCTACATAGAAGGAAGTATTCGCATTGATTGCACCGGTAGTAAAGATCGGACCGGTGAATATTGCGGTACCTCCTGTTGGGGTAGTGTACCATTTGTAGGTAATGTTATTGACAGAAGAAGTCACTTTCAACACTGCCGCACCGCCCTGACAAACCGTTACGTTGTTGGATTCCAGTATCGGAGTTGGCGCCACGCCTACACCTATAGATACCTTGGTTCTTTCAGCACTGCTACATCCACCGATGGAGGCTTCTGCGTAGAAGTCGGCCGAAGCGGTGAGGCCAGTTACTTTATAAACCGGACCGGTGAACAATAAGGTACCTCCGGTGGCAGCATTGTACCAGCGATAGGTGAATGCATTATCGGCGTTCTGTACAGTTAATGTTGCTGTATCACCTACGCAGATGCTGATGGCAGATGCTGTGATAATCGGTACCGGTACATCACGAACGCTTACTGTTACAACTTTCGCATCAGCAGCAGCATTAGCGCATTTGTTGGTTCCTTCTACTGTTACATAGTAAGTAGTATTGGCAGTTATTGCCCCTGTTGTATAAGTTGCGCCGGTGAACAACAGTGTTGTCAGACTGGCTTCTTTATACCATTTGAATACAGGGTTGGTTACTGTAGTGCTGGTAGCTGTCAGTTTCACAGTAGTGTTTGCGCAGATGATGGAGTCGGCCAGTGTGATATCGGCCGCGGTTGCACCTGCATTTACTGTTACCTTAACTGCTTTCAGATCACCGGCAGCGTTTTCACACTTACCGCCATTGCTTACGCTTACATAGTAGGTATAAGTTCCCGCGGTTAATCCGGAGATGGTTAATATACCTGCTGCGCTTACTCCTTGTGTAATCGGGCCTGTTTTATCAGGATTTGCATACCATTTGAATACAGGGTTTTGTACAGTTGCACTTGTTGGTGTTAATACCGCCACACCACCAGCGCAGATCACCTTGTCGGCTGCCTGTATGTCGGCCGCAGTTGATGCGTTATTTACGGTGAGGGTAATCTTCGTACGTCCGCTGTCGTTAGCACAGTTGCCTGTGTTCACCGCTTCCACGTAGAAGTTATAAGTACCCACCTGCAGATTAGCAGGTGTAGTATAAGTGTTAGTGTTTGATGCCAGTTTAGCACCACCGGTTGCTGCATCATACCAGTTGAACTGAACACCTGCCACCGGGTTTACGCTGAGGGTCACCGGTGTATTCAGACAGGTAGATACATTGTTGCTTACCGGTACCGGTTTGGTTGGTATACCTTGTACCACCACCTTAACAGGAGCAGAAGCGGATCCTGTACAACCATTCCTGATAGCTCTTACATAATAGTTGTAAGTACCAGAATCGAGAGTAGTTGGTGTTACGAATGCGATACTATCCAGCAGGTGGTTACCCTGGCTGTTGTACCAGCTGTAGGTAACGCCCTGTGCAGGGTTCACTACGCTGAGGGTAGCCTGTTTGCCTTTACAGATAGTAGCGTTCGCCACCTGTACTTTTGGTTGTACGATTGCGCGCTGTACATAATTGAAGTCTATGTCTGTGAGCGCACCCACAATACCTGATCTCAGTTTCACTTCCACACCGTCAAATGCTTTCGTTGGAACGAAGGACAGTAATGCACTTCTGTTGCCACTGAGCAGATCGATGTGCAGGATCGGGTTAGAAACCAGTACGGAGTCGCCGGCAGTATTGCCATTGTATGTTGTCAGCTGTATGCTGCCAAGTACCGCAGCAGAAAGTATCTGGCTCGGGTTAGAGAGCATCACTCTCACAGTGTCGCCCGGAGTAGATAAGCCATTGAAGGTTGCTTTTTCGTATACTGTTGCGTTGAGCGCACCCAGGTTGATTACGAGAGAAGCAGCAGTATTCTTATTGTTGTCGACTGCGAGTTGCGGGTTATAAACATTACCCAGTATCAGCAGACCTGAACCTCCGATTGTTTGACCGGTAGCACCTTCGCAAGGTACAACATCCAGGTTGCCATTAACCGTTACGGCGTTCACCGCTACTCTGGCTGACTTGCAGGTACCAGCTCCAGGCAGAACTGCTTCTACCCAATAAGTGATAGTACCAACTGTATTGGATGCCGCCGGAGCAAATGTTGATCCCTTGAACAGGGTATCTGTAGCAGTTTGGCTGGCGAACCAGTTGAATTGGGCATTTGCAGAAGTTGCTGTTGCCATAAACACAGGGCTCTGACCTATCACTACTGTATCGGCCATTGGCGTTACGGTAGGTACTGCCAATGATGTAGCTGTATTAACTGTTACGGCTGTTCTGGTAGCAGATACGGTGTTACAGCTATCACTGAATGCTTCCACATAGTAGATCGCCTGAGCCGTAACATTTGTCACTTTATAAACGAAGCCACTGTCGGTATTCAGTTTAGTACCACCGGTAGGCACGTTATACCATGCGTAGGAGTATCCCTTAACCGGGTTAATAACTGCGAGTAGTGCATCAGAGCCTGCGCACACTTCCACATTTGCGGATTGTACCTGCGGAGCAGCTGGTGTTGCAGTTACTTTCACATCTACTCTTGTACGTCCTTTGCTTGCGCAACCACTTCTGAATGCTTCTACGAAGAAGGCTGTATCCTTGTTGAGGGCACCGGTAGTAAAGCTTACGCCATCCTTACCGGTGAGGTAATTACCATTGCTATTGTACCAGCGATAAGTAACACCCGCTACAGGATCCTGTACATTCAGGGTAGCAGTACTTCCTGCGCAAACGCTTACCTGTGCAGCCTGTACTTTTGGCGCCACCAGCGCACGTTGTGCGTAGTTGAAGTCTATTGTAGTTAATGCGCCAAGGATACCTGATTTCAGTTTCACTTCTACCGCATCAAATGCTTTCGTTGGTACGAATTCTACAATTGCCTGTTTACCGTTGCCCAGTAAAGTGAGTTTAATGAGCGGGTTATTTATTGCCAGGGAGTCGCCAGCTGTGTTACCATTATAGGTAGTTAACTGTACGCCGCCCAGTAATGCTGCGGAGAGTATCTGGCTTGGGTTAGACAGTAATACTCTTACTGTATCACCCAATCCTGATATACCATTGAATTTGGCTCTTTGCCATACCTGTGCATTCAGTGCACCAAGGTTGATCACCAGTGAAGATGCTGTGCTGGCGTCGTTATCTACCGCCAATGCCGGATTATAAACATTACCCAGAATCAATAAGCCACTACCACCAATTGTTTGAGTGGTAGCGCCTTCACAAGGTACAGGGGTAAATGGACCGGCAGGGATAGTTACTACAACAGCAGGTACTCTTATTGACTTACAAGCAGCACCACCTGTCAGAGATGCTTCTACCCAATAAGTAACAGTACCGAGCGTATTGCTGATAGGAGGTGTAAATACAGGACCTGTAAACAGACTGTCGTTGCCAGTCTGGCTGCCATACCATTTGTACACTGCGTTAGCTGTGTTGGAAGTTGCGTTCAGCACTCCCTGTGTACCAATTACCACTGAATCAGGGTTTGGCGTTACAACAGGTGCACTCAGGGAAGCAGACAGTTTAATGCTGATGGCTTGTCTTGCAGACATTGCACCACAGCTGCTCACCGCTGCTACATAGAATGTAGTATCCTTGCTCACCGCAGGTACGTTGAATACATAACCGCTGTCGGTATTCAGTTTAGTACCGCCAGTAGCAGTACTGTACCAGCTGTAGGTCAGCTGACGATCAGGATTAGCTACCTGCAGCAAGGCATCGGAGCCAGGGCAGATATTAACTGTAGCCGGAGCACCAGGTACTGCAGGTGCAGGAGAAACAGTTACACTTACAGGGATACGTTCCGGATTCGGACAGTTGTTTGGTCCACCCAGTACAGCTACATAGTAAGTGATCTTACCTGCTGTTTTCAACGTATCGGTAGTATAGGTAGCCTGTGTACTTAATACGGTGGTGCTGGTAGAATCAGCATACCAGCGTACAGAGGTACCTGCTGCCGGTGTTACGGAGAGGGTAGCTTTATTATTGATGCAAACAGTTGTATTGGTTGTATTTACAACAGGATTAGGATACAATATTCTTGCACCATAGATGTCAATTGAATTCAGCAGATTGGCTATACCGGTGAGTTTTATTTCCACCTTGTTGTAAGTGCCGCCGGCTGCCACTGTTGCGAAGAAACGGTTACCATTCAGTAATGTTAATGTCAGTAACTGTGATAAGGTATGTGTACTTACCACCGTGTTACCGTTATATACAGTTACTACTGCACCTCCCAGTAAAGATACATCGGCCAGTCCTACGGGTGAAGCCAGATCCAGGCGGATGCTGTCGGTACCTGCGCCATTGGCAGGGAAGATCAGTTGCTGGAATACGGAACCACCGAGTAAGCCTACCGGTATATTCAGACGGGTGAAGTTAGTAGCATCGGCATCGATATCGTTGGTTGGATTAGCAACGCTACACAATACGCAACCCAGGGTTGTTCCTGTTACCTGGCTGGTTGGTACGTTACAGGTAGTTGGTACCACCGGACCAGTTACGGTGATGGTGATTGCTAAGCGGTTGGAGATACAACCACCTGGCAAACTATCACCTGCAAAATAGGTATAAACACCTGGCGTAGAGAACGGAGGCAGCGTAATAGAACTGCCATTACCGATAGATGCCTGGGTAGTATCGCTGTACCACACCACAGTAGCACCAGGTGCTGGGGAAGCGACTAATGTAAGCGGCAATCCTGTGGTAACAGTATATGTTTGTACCAATGTTGGCGGAGCCGGTGCTGCGGTTACTTTTATAGTAGCTGCTTTCAGCGCACCTGCTGCATTTTCACAACGGTTGGTGCCGGATACGCTTACATAGTAAGTATGATTACCCGCAGAAAGGCCGGTAACACGCAGATTATTAGCTGCATCAATCGTGAATGTTGCACCACCAATTACGGTACCATTTATAATCGGATTTGTTTTGTTAGCATTTGCATACCATTTGAATACAGGAGCCGTTACACCTGCTGCGGTTGGTGTGAGTAATGCTGTTCCACTTCCGCAAATGGTAGTGGTATCAGCTACGGTAATATCTGCAGGTGTTCCCAGTGCATTTACAGTTACAGTAACTGGTATGCGTTCAGGGTTTGCACAGGTACCATCAATCACCTGAACATAGTAGGTAACAGTACCTGCTACTTTCAGTGTGTCAGTAGTATAAGTAGCCTGATTGCTCAGGATAGTGGTAGTAGTAGAATCTGCATACCAGCGTACGGTTGTTCCGGCTGCTGGTGTGGCAGTGAGGGTCGCTTTTTCACCCGCACATACGGTAACGTTGCCGGCAGCAATGGTTGGATTAGGTCCTACTGCGCGTATACCATATATATCCAGGGAGTTCAGCAGGTTTACAACACCGGTAAGTTTTATTTCTACCTTGTTGTAAGCGCCACCGGCTGCTACTGTTGCGATGTAACGGTTACCGCTCAGTAATCTTAATGTTGTCAACTGTGATAAGGTATGTGTGCTTACCACGGTGTTACCATTATATACGGTTACTACTGCACCACCCAGTAAAGATACATCGGCCAGTCCTCCTGGTGAAGCCAGATCCAGGCGGATGCTGTCGGTACCTGCGCCATTGGCAGGGAAGATCAGCTGCTGGAATACGGAACCACCGAGTAAGCCTACCGGTATATTCAGACGGGTGAAGTTAGTGGCATCTGCATCAATATCGTTGGTTGGATTAGCAACGCTACACAGTACGCAACCCAGGGTTGTTCCTGTTACCTGGCTGGTTGGTACGTTACAGCTGGTTGGTACCACCGGACCAGTTACCGTGATGGTGATCGCTAAACGGTTGGAGATACAGCCACCCGGCAAACTATCACCTGCAAAATAGGTATAAACACCTGGCGTAGAGAACGGAGGCAGTGTAATAGAGCTACCATTACCGATAGATGCCAGGGTGGTATCGCTGTACCAAACCACAGTCGCACCTGGTGCAGGAGAAGCTACCAATGTGAGCGGTAATCCTGTGGTAACGGTATAGGTTTGTACCAATGTTGGCGGAGCCGGTGCTGCGGTTACCTGAACAGGAGCTGCTTTCAGGGCGCCGGCGGCATTTTCACAATGGTTGGTGTCGGACACGCTTACATAATAGGTGTAGTTGCCGGCGGCAAGACCAGTAACACTTAATTTTCCGGCAGGATCAACAAAATATTTCACTGCGCCTTCTACAAGGCCATCTGTTATCGCAGTTGTTTTATTGGCATCTTTATACCATTTGAATACCGGGTTGTTATTAACAGTAGCAGAAGTAGGAGTGAGGTGTACGGTATCACCCGGACAGGCTGCGGATGCAGCTGGCACCGTGATATCTGCTGCGGTGGCGAAACTATTCACTTTTATAGTGACCAGCGTTTTAGCTGATTCCGTGGAGCAGTTAAGCCTGGTAGATGACACATAATAACGGAAAGTTCCCGCAACATTTATCGGGGCATTATAGCTGGTACTGTTGGATGCTACAATAGTAGTTTGCGTAGAGTCGTACCAGTTATAGGTGAGCCCCGGATCAGGGCTACTGACATTTAAAGTAACAGTACTGCCCACCCCACCCAGACAGCTGGTTTGGAGGGCGGCCCCTGCGATAGTCGGCCCTGGTGGGAACCGTTGTATTTCATGTACCCTTATGGTGGAGAGTGCGCCGGCCACTACTGCACCGATCAACACCTCTACCCGATCAAACGGGGCGGAAGCCTGAAACGAAACTGCCTGCAGGCCACTGCCGTCTGACAGTAAGCCCAGATTTATTACATTACTGGAGGCATCTATATTATCAACGACCGTTGCGCCGTTATAAGTAATGATTTTGACAGATCCCAATACCTGCGGAGAGATGAGGGTAGAGGGGCTTGACAGCACTACGCGGACAGAGTCGCCTGCTTTTGAAAGGCCGGGGTATACCGCAGTTACCTGGGCGCTACTATTTAATAATCCAACTGCACTAAATAAAGAAGCAAAGTTTCCTGCACTGATAATGCCATCACCTGCCTGTGCCGGGTTGGTAACCGTTCCCAGCGCGCCAACTGAACCGGTTACACCGGACAGCACATCGATGGGTACATCACAGGCAATAGTGCTGGTAGCTGGTACATTATAATAGGCAGCATATACATTGATACTTCCGGCAACACCAGCCAGTCCTCCATCTACTGTTACTCTTACCCTGTCGTAGGTTGCTCCCGGAGCAGCCAGGAATATTTCGGCCTGGTTACCACTTGCCAGCAGACTTAGCACGGAGGAGTTTGCGAATACAGTGCCACCTACGGGTGTTGCTCCATTATAGGCTTGTACATAAACCCCACCTAACAGTTGTAATCCAACAACACTGCCAAGGGTGCCACCGGTTCCTATTTTCACGATGGCCGGTGTGTTATTGGTTACCGGAGCAGGGAATATCAGGTCCTGGGATGCATTTGCTCCGAGCAGGGTCACTAATGTATTAATAGTTGATGCTGTGCCCAGGTTGCCATCCACAGCCTGACCGGGATTGGAGGTATTACAACCGATACATAGTCCGGTTGCCCTGTTTACCTGATCATTGGCATATACCCTTGTGGTATAGGTTTGGGCCCAGCCTTCCCTGGCTCCTATACCAAATAAAAGGAGAAGGATCAGCAGGCTTTTCCAAACCAGGGAACCAGCACTATTACAGATATAGGCAAAACTGGTTGCAGCAGTTACCGTCCCTTTTGGGAGAGGGATACGGAAAAGGGCAGTAAAAGGGCTATTAGGAGTAGCTTTTGAATGCATAGCATCAAATATTTGAATAAAAGTTGTTCGGTTTCATTGTGATTACAACAAAACTCTAAGGGAGGCAGGCAGGCTAAGAAGGTCTTCGGGAAAGGATACTGGTTGATAAAAAAAGTATACTTCCTTGCGTATTTGTTAAAAGAATGTTAGTAAACAGGTACGAATGTATATTGAAGGCTTGGTTTATCGAAGGGTCTTTTTGTTCATTCCGATTTTCCGGTTCAGTTTGTTCAATCTCAATTTTACTTGTTCATTTTGTTCATTTGTAATTTTCTGTCCGGGGTGTTTTTAGGGAAAAAATGAATAAACGGTATTAAATAAAGCAGATTATTTTAAATTTTTTAAGCGTACTCACCCAATCACTTATGACATAATATTTCTTTATCAAAACATAAAAAAATAATATATTACTATATTTCATATAATAATATTATATTGTACTACTCATATTTATATATGATATTCATCCTGCAACTAAAGAGCGCGCAAATTTTATTACTTATATTTATATATATAATTCAACTTAATGTTTTCTGTTCATTTTGTTCATTCGCTTTTCGCAAAATCTAAACGCAAAAAGCATTCGTAATTAAACTTGTACCGACAATTCGAAAATCCATTTATTGTCCCCTATGATTGATCTATCCTATGACTTTATCATGACCCTGCAGAATGAAGTTCTACGCAGGTTCGGTGTTGAAGTCATGTTACCAGGAGATTGCAAACATCTCTCTCAGTCCATATTGGATGACACCACGAAACTGGTGAGCGAAACTACGCTCAAAAGGGTGTTTGGATTTGCTGTAGCGCAACACAGCTTTTCCAGATACACACTGAACACACTTTCGCAATATTGCCAGTACAAGGATTGGGAGGATTTTCAGCAACATCATTACAGACTGCTGAACGCAGATCCACGGTCTCTCAACGAGACCAGCACGATGCCTGCGTTTGATATGAGCAAATGGACTGACCTGAAAACCAAGGCAGATGCCGTTTCCCATTATACCATGGTCACCCTCAAAAACCGGTCTGGTATCGCCTTCCCGTACACCGTTCACCGGCCATTCTGTAACGCACATATCGAAAAGTTCCTGGAAAGCGACTATGCGGCCACCGCTTTAATCGCACCTTCCGGCTGGGGCAAGTCGCTGTCGCTTGTACACATGGCAGAACACTGCTGGTTCGGAAAAGACGCGCGCTATAAACAGGATGTTTGCTGGTTTATTCATGCACACGCCGCCGGTAGCCTGCTACTAAAGGGCTTCTCGCTCTCCACCTGGCTCGATAACCAGATGAACCTGGGCAATGGCGAAAATTTCCGCGAATATTTTTCCAGTCACTTCGATAAAAAAGGCGGACGCCTTATATTAATAATAGACGGTTTTGATGAAATCGCCGTAGCTGGTGAAAAGCTGCGGGTGCTTTACTCAAAGCTGGAAGACTTTGTATATTCCAATGATCTTTACCCCTGGGTGAAAGTGATCCTTTCTATCAGGAGCAGTACCTGGGCTGAAATATTCCAGCATTCCCAGCAATACCCGGCCTTCCGCCGGTACTGGTACCTCGGCGCCGAAATGGATGAGGAAACCAATATTAACATGCCCCAGCTGGCAGAACAGGAAGTGAAGTCCATATTATATAATCATCAGTTTGATCCGGCAACCGTACGGTTGTTTTCGGAAAGCTTCCTGCAGAAACTACGGTACCCGTACTACCTGCAACTGTTTTGCCAGTTGAACAGCGGACCGGATCAAGCATTTGTTGATGAACACCTTAGCTTATTTGAAATTGTTTCGCGCTTTATCCAAAACAGGGTATTCAACTCGCAAAGCAATTCTTTCAAAATAAAAATCATTGAAAAATTACTGACCCTGCTCGATCTTGGCAGAACAGGTATTTATACAGATAAAAACCTGTTACTCACCCAGAACGCCGATCTGTTCCCCGCCTACAAGGAACTACTGGCAGATAATATATTGGTGGAAGAGAACCTGAGCCAGGAGATCATGTTCAATGTAAAAGTGCGTTTTGCGCATACCATGCTCCTCGAATATTTTGTGGCCATGCATTACCTGAAACAGAATGGCCAGGAAATAAACGAGCCGCTGCTGATGGCCATACTCGATCATCTTCCACAGTCGCCATACCGCATAGGCGTGTTCAGGTGGCTGCTGCGCTATGCGATCAATCATGCGCAGATAGATGGCATCATTAAAATGTTGCATTTACCACTATCCAATATAGAAAAATCTCATCTGCTGGAGTATCTCGTATTACATTACCAGCACGATGGCAATAACCACGGCGAACTTAAATCCATCTTCCCGGCAGGCTTCTTTAAAAAGAATCCGATCGGTCCCTTTATCAGTGATGAATTTATTCATTTCAGAAAACGAAAGGTACTGACGGCGCTGCTGGGCCTGGCAGAAGCCCGGGAAGATAAACTGAAGATCAGGAGCAAACTCTTTACCATGGCCCTGCTCCAGCTGGACGCCGAACAATGTGAAGTAGAACTAAACAATATTAAAAAAATATATACCGCTGACGAATTTGAAGATGAACTGTGGGTTACGCCTTATGAAATCCAACTGTTTATCTATGAATTCCTCAAGTTTGGTATTGTAAATGAAGACATCAGGGAAAAAATCTACAATTATTTCCGTTACTGGACAGGTAACAAAGGTGGGAAAAAGCCCATTTCAGAACCACAGGAAATTGTATTCCGCAATATGGGTATCGTATTTACCCTGCTGGAAGACAATGAAAGCCTGCTCAATTTTACCACCCGTATTTTTGAAACATATCCTTCCTTACAACATCGCAGAACAGACTCTCTCCGTTTAATGCTGCTCTGCTGGCAGGCACAGGCCTATCTTGGACTGGGACAAACGGCATCGGCTGCACGTATTTGCAGGCATACCGACCAGGTAATCAAGAAATATTCTGCCGACTATTTTGGCGGAAAATACCTGGAGTCGCTGCAGAAGCTGCTGTATGCCGGGGTGTATTTTAACGAACACGAATTCAATAAGGCCATCCGTACAGCGGAAACTGCGGTAGAAAACGCACAGAAGCTGGATTTCAAAGTACTGGCGCTGATGAATTTTGGTTTGTTGAATAAGATCTATCAACAGTTACAGATGGACAAACAGAAAAATGATACTGTACTGCAGATAGAACTCATCAGGAAAAGCACCTCTTTTAAACAGGCAGTTTCAAATTTTGCCCGTTGATTATGGCATAATTTTGCTTTATTGCGTAGCATAATGGCTATTGACGAAAGCAAATACACAAGGGTACAGTTAATACTACTCAACTTATTGAGTTTGTTAACATTGCTCATGCTCGCTCCATACATCAACCACTTTGTTCCTACGCTGGTTGCCAATGGCTGGCATATCGACCTGCTGCTAGCAGTGGTCGTGAGCTTTTGTGTTGTGTATTTGTTCCGATGGATTTTCCGCCCGCTGATCATTCCCGTTTTCCTGCTGGTATGCGGGGTCATGGTATTTAATAAGTATACTGACAGTTATACTTTCAGTAATGTATTGATTGATTATAAGGGAATGGTGCAGGGTAACCTGGGCGCCAAAGACAGCAAGCAGCTGGATATCCTCAGTCTGTATCCCAGAAGGGTAGAGAGTTACCGTGATAAAACGGTGAGAGGCATGCGGGAAAAAATCAACTTCCAGGATTCCCTGGTCCGTAACTTCTCTGTAAAACATTCGCTGGATTATTATGACGAATATTTTTATAAATACGGAAAAATTACCCGCTTCCTTTCCCTGTTCCGTTTTATCAACAGTCATTTTAAATATGTACTCGACTCCAGGCGTGATGAATATTTTGCTACCCCACAGGAAACCATACAAAATGGATTAGGTGGCGACTGTGATGATCATTCCATATTAATGACCTCCTGTTTGCAGTCGATCGGCGCCCGCTGCCGCATTGTATTGATTAAAGGGCATGCGTACCCGGAGCTTTATTGCGGCGACCGGGATGATTTCGAAATTATGAAACAGGCCATCATTACGCTTTTCCCCAAACCAATGGTAAAAGAAATATACTATCACGAGCTGAAGGGTGAATACTGGATCAACCTCGATTATTCCGCGCGGCACCCGGGTGGTCCCTATTTGAATGATAAAGTTTATGCGCTGATTGAGCTCTGATCCTTAAATTTGCCGCATGCGTCATTTTACCCGTCTCCGGAAACACCATAGCTTTTTTCGATTTAAAAAGGACTTCGAACAGTACAGTTTAAAACGTGCAAAGAGCTATGAGGTAATTTTACACTGGTTGCACAGCAAAATGAACCGGCAGCAATTTCTGCTGCTATCAGGTATATTGGTGGGATGCACTGCTGGTTTGGCTGGTGTAATTTTAAAGAGCCTGGTTCATTATATCCATTACGTTATTACGTATAAGGTACATTTCAGCACCCAGGTAATTTTCTACGTAGTATTTCCATTCCTGGGAATTGTGCTGACTACGCTGGTGGTCATTGGTTTTTTTAAGGGGCAGTCGAGAAAAGGGATACCTGCCATACTGCATGAAATTGCCCGGAATTCCAGCCTTATTCCACCGGTAAAAATGTATTCCCAAATATTACAAAGCGCTATCACTGTGGGTTTGGGCGGATCGGCCGGGTTGGAAAGCCCTATTGCCGTAACCGGCGCTGCGCTCGGCTCCAACTATGCGCGTACCTATCACCTGGGATATAAAGAACGTACCCTGCTGCTGGCGGCGGGTGCTACTGCCGGTATTGCCGCTGCATTTAATGCGCCCATTGCCGGGATGATGTTTGCTTTTGAAATATTATTGACCGGCGTGGTATTCTCTGATTTCATGCCGTTGGTTGTAGCAGCCGTTTGTGGCAGCCTGCTTTCCAAAATCATTTTACAGGAAGAAGCACTGTTTCATTTTGAATCGCGCGTTGCCTTCAACTATCATAACGTGCCCTACTATATAATGCTGGGCATTATCAGCGGATTTTATGCACGCTACTATGTTGTCATTTCCCGGAAGATCGAACACTTTTTCCATCACCTTAAATGGTCGGTGCTGCAGCGTGCGATTCTGGGAGGTGTCATTGTATCGGCACTTTGCGTGGCATTGCCTCCTTTATTTGGAGAAGGGTATACCAGCGTAAAATCACTGGCTGCTGGAAATGGTGAAGCCATCCTGCAAAACAGTTTCTTCCGGTACCTGCCTATACAAAGCTGGATGCTGGTGGTATTCACGGGTTGCATTTGCCTGTTGAAAGCGCTGGCCGCATCGGTGACCATACAAAGTGGTGGTAATGGCGGGAACTTTGCCCCTTCGCTGTTTGCCGGCGGTTTTCTCGGATTCTTTTTTGCCATGGTTTGCCAGCAGATGGGGTTAACGGATATTCCCGTTACCAACCTCGTTATTGTAGGCATGGCCGGGGTAATGGCCGGAGTAATGTATGCACCGCTTACGGCTATCTTCCTGATAGCCGAATCCAGCTCAGGATACGACCTTTTTATTCCGCTGATGATTGTTTCCACGATCTCATTTTTAATGGCAAAGTGGTTTTCTCCCATCTCACCGGAAATTAACGAACTGGCAAAAGACGGTAAAGTATTTACGAAGGCTCATGACAGCAACATATTACTGCTGCTGAAAATGGACGACCTGGTAGAAAAAGATGTACAACAGATCAGCATTGACGCCACATTACGACAGGTGATTGAACTTGTAAAAGAAGGCAGCCGGAATATTATAGCCGTGATCAACAAACAGGGATTATTTGAGGGAATTATTACGCTGGATGATATCCGGCCTATTATGTTCAGCCCTGAATTATACGATAGCGTTACCGTTAAAAAACTCATGCAGGCGCCACCGGCGGTGGTTGGCTTGAAAGACAATATCAACCTGGTCATCAAAAAATTTGATGAAGTAAATGCCTGGAATCTGCCTGTAGTACAGGATAAGCGCCTGGTGGGCTTTATCTCCAAATCAAGTATTCTCAATAAATACCGACTGTTATTACAGGAGTATTCGGAGGGGTAGGCTTCTTCCCCGAAATATTTGTTGCCGCGAATGGCCTATTTTTATCTTCAAATATCAACTTTCAATGGCCAGAGTTCTGATAAATTTTGCTCATCCTGCACTGGAAAAATCCAGGGTGCATGCGCAGTTGCTGCGTATCATTAAAAACATTCCTGGTATTACGCTGAATGACCTGTACGAGCAATATCCTGACCTGGATATAGATGTAACCCGTGAGCAGAAGCTACTGGAGCAACATGATATTATATTTATGCAACATCCCTTTTACTGGTACAGTGCGCCGGCGATGGTGAAACAGTGGCTGGACCTGGTACTGGAACATGGCTGGGCTTATGGTCATACAGGCAAGGCCCTGCAGGGAAAATATTTTGGTAATATTATCAGTGCCGGTGGGGCTGAGCATTCGTATCAGCCAGATGGACATCATGGTCATACGGTGCATGAGTTTTTGTTGCCTTTTGTGCAAACCGCCAGGCTGTGCAACATGCACTATGTTGCGCCTTTTGTGCTTTATGGCGTACACCGGGAGGACACCTCTGATATAAAAGAGGATGCCGCTGAACTGGGGCAGGTACTGGAGCGACTTCGTGGAGAAAAATTTGACCTGACGCCATTACCCGGTCTTAACTACCTGAATCAAATACTTCAACTTCCTGCACAAACCCGCTGATATGGATCAACATTCACTATTATTTCAGGCGATGGTATACCTGGCGGCAGCCATTGTATTTGTGCCTATTGCCAAAAAGATGGGCCTGGGCGCGGTATTGGGCTACCTGATAGCAGGTATTATAATAGGTCCTTCTTTACTGGGTTTTATAGGGAGAGAAGGAGAAGACATTATGCATTTCGCCGAATTCGGGGTGGTGATGATGTTATTCCTGATAGGCATTGAGCTTGAACCTGCGTTATTGTGGCGCTTACGCGCCTCCATCCTGGGTTTGGGAGGGTTGCAGGTGATATTGAGTTCCGCAGCAATAGCCGGTATTGCCTTACTGATAGGGCAACCGCTAAATACATCGCTCGCATTGGGGATGATCCTGTCATTATCTTCCACCGCTATTGTCTTACAAACATTGAATGAGAAAGGTTGGATGGGTACGGCTGCAGGCCAGAGCGCTTTTTCAGTATTGCTGTTCCAGGATATTGCGGTGATTCCGATGCTGGCCATATTTCCGTTGCTGGCGGGCAATGCGGCGCCTGATACAGCGGCCCATACGCATTCGCTCCGTGACAACCTGCCAGGCTGGGGACAAACCCTGGTAGTATTAGGCGCTGTAGCGGTTATTATAATTGCCGGCAGATATCTTGTGCGTCCGCTGATGCGGATCATTGCCCGTACCAGGGTGCGGGAATTATTTACCGCCACTGCTTTGCTGATGGTGGTAGCTATTGCCGTACTAATGAACCTCGTGGGGCTAAGCTCTGCGCTGGGTGCGTTCCTCGGCGGGGTGGTACTGGCTAACAGCGAATACCGGCATGAGCTGGAAAGTGATATTGAACCGTTCAAGGGTTTGTTGTTGGGTTTATTTTTTATAGCGGTAGGCGCATCTATAGACTTCAGGCTGATATTCGAACAGCCCTGGTTGATATTAGGTCTCGTGTTGGGTATCATGACATTGAAGGGAATAGTGCTGTTACTTCTCGGGAAGATATTTAAACTAAATACAGACCAGAACCTGTTATTTGCCTTTGCGCTGGCGGACATCGGGGAATTTGCCTTTGTGTTGTTATCCTTTACCAGTCAAGCGCACCTCATGAGTACAGAGATGACGGCGATGATGACAGCCGTTGTTGCTATCAGCATGGCGCTCACACCGTTGATCATGTTACTGTATGAAAAAGTGATACAGCCTTATTTTACCCGGTCGGAGGTGAGCACTGAACGGGAGGCCGATCAGATCAATGAAAAGAACCCGGTTATTATTGCCGGCTTTGGCCGCTTTGGCAGTATGACAGGCCGTTTCCTGCGGGCAAATGGTATCCATGCCACTATCCTGGACCTGGATTCTGACCGGGTAGATGCCTTACATAACCTGGGTATTAAAGTATATTATGGAGATGCTTCGCGCTATGACTTGCTGGTGGCTGCCGGGGCCGCCGATGCCAAAATGCTGATCATTGCCACCGATCACCCGGAGCAAACAAGGGACATTGTAAAGATGGCGCAGCGTTATTTCCCACACCTGCAGCTATTGGTGAGAGCGGAAAATAATGAAGATACTTTTGAGCTGATGGACCTGGGCGTGTTGCATATTTACCGGGAAACGGTAGACACCTCACTTCGGGTAGGTGTTGATGCTTTACGCATGCTGGGTCAGCGGGCTTACCATAGCGAACGGGCCGCCCGTACTTTCTTCCGGCAGGATGAGCGAACGCTGAAAGGTTTATCTGCCTTGCGTGATGACAAAAAGCAATATATCAATTCCATGAAGGAGCGCATCGAGGAAATGGAGAAATTAATTTCTTCCGATCGTGTAAAAACCTGGCTGGATGAGGGTCAGGGCTGGGATGCCGAAACGTTACGCGATGAAATCAGGGGAGAGAAGGAAGGGGAGGAATAATACTCCGGCTGTACTTTCATACAGCCGGGATAAACCGTTTATTGAATATGTTGTACAATCAGTTCTGCTACGTGATGCAATAAACCTACGTCGACCGTATTTAAATGATCATGCATCGGTTTGCTGGAGATAGCACGTACAAAACCTTCTTCATCGGGTTCGTATACAATTTCGTGCTCTTCTATCACCACCTTATATACTGTTTTATACGTTTGATGAGCGGTTTCCACCTCTACAATATGAGGATGTCCTTTGTATTCAAATTTGAGCGTGAAAATATCTGACATAGATTGTTACTGTTGTGCAGTATTGGCTACTGAATCATCCTGTTGCCGGTGATAGTAACGTTTTATCCTGTTTTTTTCACCACGGGAAAGCAGGTGAATAAACCACAGGGAAAAATAAGCAAGACCGCTGATGATAAATATGTAGCCGATAAACCCGAGGGTATGGAATACTTTAAACCACACCCAGTCGTTGGTTAAGGCGTACTGTGCTAAGATAGCTAAAATCACTCCTGCTAATACCAATACAACAGCAATTTTTTTCATGGGGGATGTTTTTGGGACAAAAAATGTTGTCGTCGCAGACAAAGCGGCAAACGGGGTGCCACCTCATATCTACGTGATACACAATTATCCGGATGTATTTCACGTGGAGATATCTCTACATAACGTGTTCCTAAAACGTTGCGCTATTCGGAATTGTTACAGTTGGAGACGAATACCGAGCTTGTTTAATCCCTTTACCACAAAAAGCATGATAACCGCAAAAAAAGCGCACCAGGCAATACCTGGCAAACCCTGCCCCAGTACTGCGGGTAGGGCGATTCCTGCCAGCAACATTCCATAGAAAACGATGTCTGGCAAAATATATGTCAACAGTGGGTTGGAACCTGCCGGGCGGAAAAAAGCCGTCCACCTGCTGATATGTTTTACATCTATCAAAAAGTATAAAAAAGAAAACAGCACTATGCAGATAGCCGCGCTATACAAGCACCAGCTGGGTGTTGCCTGGATCTTGGATATTTTATAGGGAGGCCGTAAGCGCCAGGCGGCAATTAAAATGATGATTAAAAACCCGGTAACACGGGAAACCAGCTTACTGCCTTTAAGGCCCATATCTTCATCAAAATAAAATAAGCTTACTACCATTCCGCATAATACAATCGCTGTATGTGCCCCGTTACGCTGCTGGGTGGCCAGCCAGCTCCAGTTCCCATTCCGGACAGATGGCTGCTGGCATATAGCATAGTATCCGATACAAACCGCGATCATCAACATAATACCACCGGCATTTCCTTTGAACAACTGGTAAATAATACACGCATACAGATAAGCCCAGCCAATAAGGCCCAGAATGCCCCACCACTGCGGGCCTAATCGCTCGCTACCATCTCCGCCGCGATATATAACGCCCAATATAATCAGACCTGCTATGCCAACGCCTTTAAAACACCAACTGATCCAGGACTGCTGAAACGTATATACATTCCATACCAATATTGCGCAGGCATAAAATGATAAGGCCCACAAAGCGCCGTTCATCCCTGTTGCCCCGGCATTCACTTCTTCTGCATTCGCCATAAAAACACCCAATACCAACAAACCCAATGTGCGCCACAAAATATGCTGTTGCAATTTCCAGAAAGAATCACCCTTCGCCAGCCGGCTGTTAACCGCAAAAGGAACAGACATTCCAACAATAAAAAGAAAAGCCGGAAATACCACATCCACAAAAGTCATCCGGTCTTCATTCCCGTGTGCATGCTGCATCCACGCGGGAATACCACTGACGCCAGCCACGCTGTTTACAAAAATCATGACAAGAATAGTGATGCCCCGGAATGCATCGATAGATAAAATACGGCCGGACTTTAAGCTGTTGATCATAAGGGTAACAGGTATGCAGTTGACTTGCCAAACAAAATACGATATAAAATGGTGATTTATTTCAAATTATCCTGCCTGCCGTTAAGCCCATTTTAATAACCGGATGATAAAAAAATAATTACCTTTCTTCCCGCAACAAAAATCTCACACCGCTTATGATGAAATACATCCTCACCGGGGCAGGGTTAGCCAGTATGGCTTGCTTTATGGCCTGTAACGAAGGTCAGAAAAACGCTGCTGCCACTACCCCTACACCCGATGCAGTAGCCGCTAACGTAGACAGCACCATCAATCCCGCACAAGACTTTTTTGATTATGCCAATGGCGGATGGATCAAACGTAATCCTATTCCGGCTGAATACAGCTCCTGGGGTATCGGCAATCTCGTACAGGAAGAACTGTACAAACGCCTCCGCATCATCAACGAAAAGGCCGTGGAAAATCCAACAGATGCCACTTCCAAAAAAATAGCCGCTTTCTGGAAAAGTGGGATGGACTCTGTAAAAATTAATGCTGATGGTATTAAACCCATCGAAGCAACATTACGGGCGATAGATGCTGTTACCAACGTACAACAGCTGATACAGCTGAGCGCGAAGGAACACAATCGCACCGGCGCTATGTGCGATATGTACATCGGACAGGATGCCAAAAACAGTGAAGCCATTATCGTTCAGTTTTCACAAGGCGGCTTAGGGCTCCCAAACCGCGATTACTATTTTAATACCGACGACCGCACTACAAAAATAAGACAGGCTTACCCTTCGCATGTGGCTAAAATGCTGGAATTCACCGGTCTTGACAGCAACGCTGCCAAAGCCGCTGCTGCATCTGTTGTGCAATTGGAAACCATGCTGGCAAAATCGAGCCGTAAGCTGGAAGCATTGCGTGATCCCGAAGCCAACTACCATAAAATGGCGGTTACCCAGCTGAATAAAATTGCCGGCAGCGTAGACTGGACAGATTTTATTAAACAACAAGGCATCAGCAAATTCGCCGACACCGTGATCGTTGGTCAGCCTGAATTCTATACCACGCTGAGCAATGCACTCAAATCACAACCACTCGACACCTGGAAAAACTACCTGAAATGGAATCTCATCAGCAGCGCCGCCGGCACGCTGAGCGATACCATTGCCAATACCAGCTTTGCTTTTTACGGTAAGCTGCTTCGCGGACAGGACAAACAGAAGCCTCGCTGGAAGCGTGTACTGGACTCCGAAGAAGGCGCCATGGGCGAAGCACTCGGCCAACTGTTTGTAAAAGAATTTTTTAATGCCGCCGCTAAAAAAAGATATGAAAACCTGGTAGAAGAAATACGCGGAGAACTGAAAACACGTATTGAACACCTGGACTGGATGAGCGACAGCACCAAAGCAAAGGCATTATACAAACTTTCAAAAATCACCAAAAAAGTCGGCTATCCCGACAAGTGGAAAGATTTCTCTGCCATGGATATCAAGGAGCAGTCGTACTATCAGAACGTAGATGCTGCCCGTCAATGGTGGTTAAATTACCAGATCGCCAAACTAGGTAAACCAGTAGACCGTACCGAATGGGATATGACACCTCAAACCTATAATGCCTACTACAACCCCAGCAACAACGAAATTGTATTGCCTGCCGGTATCTTTACCGTTCCTGGTAAACGCGACGAAGAGCTGGATGATGCAATAGTATATGGCTATGCAGGCGCTTCTACCATTGGCCACGAAATTACACATGGCTTCGATGATGAAGGCCGTCAATTTGATGCCGCCGGTAACCTGAAAAGCTGGTGGACCAAAGAAGATGAAAAGAAATTCAACGACCGTGCGGCCGTTATGGTACAACAATTCAATGGCTATGTAGTAGTAGATAGCTTACACATCAATGGTAAAGCTACTCTCGGCGAAAACATTGCTGACCTGGGCGGTATACTCCTTGGATGGGAAGCATTTAAGAAGACCGAACAATATAAGAAAAACGAAAAAATTGCAGGTTACACCCCCGCACAGCGCTACTTCATGGGCTATTCACTGGGATGGTTAGGACATACCAAAAAAGAATCACTGGCCAGACAAGTGCTGACCGATGTGCATTCTCCTGCCAAATTCAGGGTGAACGGGCCATTTAGTGATGTGGATGCGTTCTATGAAGTATATGGCATTAAACCAGGAGATGGTATGTATAGGGCTGATAGTGTGCGGGTGAGAATCTGGTAGCGGATTTTGTCTTACTCAGGATTAAACTGATTATAGTGATTAAGATGATTTTGTTTTTTTGATTTTTTTGATTTTTTAATTTGAATAATGTTGGAGCTGGATGTGAGTCCGGCTCTTTTTTTTGCTAAATTGAGGCATTGTTTGTTTTAACCTTTATTTTATGATTGACCCACACTATAAGCATTCTGAGCTTACTGGCAAGGTTATTAGCTGTGCCATGCATGTTCATCGTATTCTGGGATCCGGCTTTCAGGAAGTTATATATCAACGTGCACTGGCCATTGAAATGGCTGAAAGTGGGATTCACTTTGAACGGGAAAAAGAGATGCCTGTTTACTACAAAGGATTACACATAGGAGGTCGTAGAGCGGACTTTATTGTGGAAAATGTTATTTCAGTGGAACTGAAAGCTTTAACAATAACAGAGCAGGTTCATATATCCCAGGCCAGGAGCTATCTTAAAGCTTACAATGTAGAGTTGGGATTACTTATTAACTTTGGCGCGCCAAGTCTGGAATTTAAAAGGCTATTTAATGATAAACATACATGAAAAAGGGACACAACAGCATAAAAAAAATAATCACTACAATCAGTTTAATCAGTATAATCCTGGGTAAGACAAGTTCCGCGCAAACCTTCTCCGATGCTTTCGGTCCTTTTACCGGCACACCAAAACATTACATCTGTTATCGTGCAAAAGACAGCGTAGCAATAGATGGGAAATTAGATGAAGCGGCGTGGAAAGACGTAAACTGGTCGGAAGATTTTGAAGATATTGAGGGTAGCGCTAAGCCGGAACCACGGCTGCGTACGAGGGTAAAGATGATATGGGACGATAAGTACCTTTACATTGCGGCTCAATTAGAGGAACCACATATATGGGCTACTTTGCGCGACCATGATGCTATCATTTTTCATGACAACGATTTTGAAGTATTTATTGATCCGGATGGAGATACGCACCGGTATTATGAAATAGAGATCAATGCATTGAATACGGTGATGGACCTGTATATGGGAAAGCCTTACCGCAATGGCGGAGAAGCCCTGCTAAACTGGGATACCAAGGGAATACGTACTGCTATCCACGTAAATGGTACGCTTAACAATGCAAAGGACACGGATAAAGAATGGACAGTGGAAATGGCTATTCCGTTTACTGCACTCAGCTTTTTCAATAATAGTCAGCGGCCTGCTGACAATAGTCTGTGGCGCATTAATTTTTCGAGGGTAGAGTGGGATACTGATATTAAAAACGGCGAATATGTAAAACAGCGGAAACCGGAAAACAACTGGGTATGGTCGCCACAGCATATTATCAATATGCATTCACCCGAAAGATGGGGTTACCTCTTGTTTTCTACACAATCAAAAACTATATTTCGGCTCCCGGCTGCAGAAGATGCCAAAGTATACCTGTGGCGTATTTACTACGCGCAACAGGCTTACCGGAAAAAAAATGGGAGATATGCCAGCAATCTTGATGCATTAAAACTACCTGCCACTGTAACAGGCGCCAACGGGCAGGTGTACACTATAACACTGGAGGGAATTTCCTCACAGTTTACCGCCGGCATTAGCGGTAGCAGCCTAACTGGTTCCATTAACATTAACCAGGAAGGCCGGGTTTATAACAATAGAAAATAACGGATATGGATAAACGCCTTTTTATTAAATCATTGGGAATCGGTGGTCTTGCATTAGCAAAAGGATCCCTGCCGGTTAGTGCAGCAGCAATTGCTAAAAAGTCGCCTGCGCTGGAAAAAACAGCGATACAACATCGTGTATGGATCAATCCCGATCATAAAGAAACTACCACTGTTTTGCAACCGAGATATGCAGCTTACAGAAAAGCCGGCATCACGGATATTATGTTTGAAGCCGACAGTGAAGTACATTTCAAAACAGCAAAAGCCAATGGCATAAAGGCACACCGCTGGATATGGACCATGAACCGCGGAGAAAAAGAACTGCTGGCCAGTCACCCGGAATGGTATGCTCAGAACCGTAAAGGCGAGTCTTGCGCTAATCACCCTCCATATGTCGACTACTACAGATGGCTTTGTCCCAGCAAACCGGAGGTAGTTAACTATCTGAAAGAGCAGGTAGAGAAAGCGCTCTCCCTGGATTATGTAGATGGCATACACCTGGACTATGTGCGCTATTGCGATGTAATTTTACCTGTAAACCTGTGGAGCCATTACGGTATTGATCAGTCGAAAGAATTACCTGAATATGATTTCTGTTATTGCGAGCAATGCCGCAATGCCTATAAGGAAAAGAATGGAATAGATCCGCTGCAGATCGAGCATCCGGACCAAAGCCCTTCCTGGCGCAAGTTCCGTTACGATCGTATTACAAACGTGGTGAACAACCTGGCGCAGGTAGCGCGTCAGCATAAAAAACTTATTTCGGCAGCGGTGTTTCCTACCCCCGAAATTGCCAAACGCATTGTGCGGCAGGACTGGACCAACTGGCCATTAAATGCAGTGTGCCCGATGATCTATCATGGTTTTTACCGGGAAAATGTGAGCTGGATAGGCGACGCCGTTGCAGAAGGAGTGAAGGGATTGCATGGAGCGTTTCCGCTATATGCCGGTCTTTATTTACCTGATTTTAACGGTAACTATACAGCGCTGGCTGAAGCAGTAAGACTGGCTATTCAAAATGGTGCTGCCGGTGTTTCTATCTTTGGCAGTGTAACGCCGGAAGTACTGCGGGTATTGGGAGAAAGCGCCTAGTCGGTTTTTGTCTTGTTCAGGATTAAACTGATTTTACTGATTAGACTGATTTTTTCCTCTGATGATTTTAAAAAGATTAGCGAAGACAGAAGCGGACCCGCTTTTATCTTCGCTAATCTTTTTAAATCGAAATATGATTGGAAAAAATCAGTCTAATCAGTAAAATCAGTTTAATCCTGAACAAGTCAAAAACCGATTACAGCACGTTCGCCGGCCTGTTAGCTGCAGCTTTCCCGAAGTCGTAGTTGGGTTTGTTGCCCATTTTCACCACCATGGTGCCGCCTTTTACCACATCTTCATGTGTGATAAAGCTTTTGCTGTAAGGCTTTCCATTGAGGGTAACGCTCTGGATGTAAATATTTTCAGGACTGTTGCCGATAGCCTGTACGGTGAAGGTTTTACCAGCACCTACTTTTATGGTAGCCTTATCGAACAACGGGCTGCCTAATACATACACACCGCTGGCTGGATTTTCAGGGTAGAAGCCCAGGGAAGAGAATACGTACCAGGAAGACATTGCGCCGCAATCTTCATTACCTGCAAGACCTTCCGGTTTATCGAAATAGAAGTCTTTCATTACCTGTCTTACTTTCTCCGCAGTTTTCCATTGATTACCGGAAAATGCGTACATGTAAGTAACGTGATGACTGGGCTCATTACCGTGAGCATACATACCTATGAGACCGGAGATGTCGCTGGATGCTTCTGCGCCCATGTCGCCTTTAGCAGTAAAGAGGCTGTCGAGCTTACGGGTAAAGGCTTCATCGCCACCCATGAGTTGAATAAGGCCTTCCACATCCTGTGGTACCAGCCAGGTGTATTGCCAGCCGTTACCTTCGGTAAAGTCGCCTTTTTCGTGGATGGAATTGAATGGATCGTATGGTGTTTTGAAGCTGCCATCGCTCATACGTGGACGAACGAAATGAATGCTGCTGTCGAAATAGTTTTTGTAGTAGCCGGCACGTTTCTTATAATATTCGTAGTCGGCGGTTTTACCCATTTTCTTTGCCATAGCTGCAATACACCAGTCGTCGATGGCGTATTCCAATGCCTTTGAAACGGATTCATATTCTTTGTCGGCCGGGATATAGCCTAATTCCTTCACATATTTTACACCGAGGTCGTCGCGGGTAGAAGAGGCTTTCATGGCGGCCAATGCATCTTCTGCGTTAAAGCCGGTAAATCCTTTCAGGTAAGCATCCACGATGGGAGGCACGGCGTGATAGCCCACCATGCAGTTTGTTTCACTGCCCATCAGGTGCCAGATAGGTAATTTTCCCTGTTGCTTGTAAATGGTAAGCATGGAGTTCACGAAGCTGTTCACCTTTTCAGGGTGCAGGATGGTGCTGAGTGGAGCGCAGGAGCGATAGATATCCCATAAAGAGAATACAGAATAATTATCAAAGCCTGGATTAGTGTACACTTTTTTATCAGTGCCGCGGTAGCTGCCGTCATGGTCATTGAACAGGGCAGGATCGATCATGGTATGATACAGCGCGGTATAGAACACGCGACGGGCGGCGTTGTCCGTTGTTTCGATATTTACTTTAGATAATTCTTTATCCCATTTGGCGTTGGCGATATTCACCGTTTTGGCGAAGTCCCAGCCTGGAATTTCCGCTTTGATATTGGCGAGTGCATTTTCGCTGCTCACCGGGGAGATGCCTACTTTCAGCATTGCCTGTCCGGGAGATTTATCAAAAACAATAACACCTTTGGCGGCTTTTGACTTTACGGAGTTACCGGATTGTTTGGTATCTCCATCAAATACCAGGAATTGTTTTACGGGTACATTTGATTTAATGGCAAACCAAAGACGCTGGTCTTCTGCCCAGCCTTTGGAGTAGCGATAACCTTCGATCGTGTATTCATCTACCTGGCGGATAAATGTTTCTACCGGCGCATCCCAGCCTATACCTTCTTTCAGATCAATAATGATATTTGCAGGCTGACCTTTTGGAAAAGTATACCGGTGAAGTGCTACTCTTTCGGAAGCGGTTAATTCTGCTTTGATGTTATAGTCGTCCAGCTGCACGGAGTAGTAGCCTGGACGGGCTTTCTCACGATCGTGTGAATAATGGGAGCCATATCCGGAAGTGGGATTTTCCTGGGTACCCCTGTTGGTTCTCACCTTGCCGGTGTAGGGCATGATGAGCACATCGCCCAGGTCGCCAATACCTGTACCGCTGAGGTGCATTTGGGAGAAGCCTATTAATACGCTGTCGGAGTAGTGATATCCTGAGCACCAATCCCAACCTTTCACAATATTGGTAGGGCCGGTTTGTACTGCGCCATAAGGCACGCTGGCGCCTAAAAATACATGTCCATGTCCACCTGAGCCAATATATGGATCTACTGAAGCAACTGATTTACTTTCTACAAATGTTTCCTTCTTTTGTGCATCTGCCTGAATGCCGTGAAACAGCATGGCGGATAGCGCAAAGGCGCTACCTATCTTGAATCCCGAGTTCATAATCAAAAACCTTTAATAATCCGGCAATTTACGGCCTGATTATTACTTTTTTAGTTAATTTTTTTATAAATGGGTGAGGGTCGCCAATTCCTGCACTGGCCTGGAAACAGGTTCTTTTTTCACCAAAAATTTGCGGGTGTAGATCTCATAGGCGATCATGAGCCATAATACCAGGCAGGGCAAGGCTTTGAGCGCATAAGGCACTGCCAGGTTCTTTCTCACCCAGGGTGTTACCACATCTGAATGCGAGAAGCTGACAAGCAAGATGGCGAAAAAGATGAATATATTATTCCACCTGGTCGCCGGCTGCATCACGTACCAGATGCAAATTGCAGGGATAGCAATGATATAGGTAGGAGATTCTGAGCTGGTGCTGAAGAGTACCGGGAACATCAGCGTAGAACATAAAATGTATAAACGGTAACGGGAGTTGTAGCGGTATTTGAGTTGTGTGTATTGCAAGAGGAACATGACTACCGCCGGCACCAGTACTGCCATATTGCTTAACCACGGAATATGAAATACCCGTTTGATAAGGCCTCCGGCGGAAATATCCTGGAACAGCACGTTTGCGCCTACATTCAGTTCATTTTTATGCACCAATGCGGCGTACCATTCAAAGTAACAGTTGATAATATATTGGGGAGAAGAAATGGCCATAGGTAAGACAAACATCACTCCTGCCCAGAGAAACAGCCCACCGATAAAACGTTTGGGATTAGGACTGAAAAAGAAAAATGCCAATCCAACGATGCCATAAAATTTTGTAAAAGTCCCTAATACGATAAAGAAAGCAGCCCAGAGCTCTTTTCCCTTGATGGTATTGGTAAAAGTAAGAATGATGAATGCGCCTATAAACTGGTTGAGCTGAAACCAGCCACTGGCCCCCATCAGTTCCTGGGTACACAACAGGAGAATAATATTTTGCTGTAACCGGCTAAGGGGGAGCTGGCGGATGGCATAGAAAAGAGCCGCGGCACCTGTAAGGGCCCACATCATGGCGCCCAGGTGGGTATCCAGCCCCGCAAAGGGTGCTATTACGATGCTGAATACAGGACCATAAAGGTTTACATCATAATATTCTGCCGGGTATTGAATGTATAGGGGTTGTTGGTGCAGTACGTGAAAAAAGACGTTTTTAAATATAAGGAAATTATTAATATTTCCCCGGGAGATCTCCATGATTGCGCCCAGGAAGGCCAGGCCAAACCATAAAGACATGATCAGCCATTCCTTTTCCGCCAGATAAGTCAGCACATTTCTTTTTTCACGCATACAATAGTTGCTATATAATTAATTGCTACAGTACTCAGGTATAACGCATGGGAAAGCGTTTCCCCCTACTGTAAACAATAATTATCCGGCAAGTACTGGCAAACGGTCAATCTTTTGCTGCAATAGCAGCGCAGTATTAATTTTCTGATTCGGCCCATTGTTTTGATTGCTCATTAACAGCATAAACAACCGCCGCCATTACTACACTCACAATGAGTAAAAAGGAACATATCAGTAAGATCATAGCAAACCCGATTTTTTCACATGAGCCCAAATGTAAAGAAAAATTTAAGATCCCATTTTAGTATAGCCGTATACGATGCTGTCGCCGGATTTTTTTATAGGTAGACAGATACCTACTGAAATGTCATTCATGCCGGGATCGTCAACAGCGTGGTTTCCTGCGGGGGTAATGGTTGGCTTCCGGAGGTTGGGAAAAACAATTTTCGTAAATTACCTCTATGAGTGCAATGAGAAACCCTGGAAAGAAGCGTTCCGGCAAGGATGAAAAACTGACTTTTAAAGAGCGCCTGGCAGCGCTACAAAACCTGCCGGCATTTTTCCGCATGGTATGGCAAACCAGTCCCGGTCTTACCATTGCGAATACCATTCTGAGGGTAGCGCAATCCGCCATGCCATTGTCGCTGCTATACGTAGGTAAACTGATCATTGACCAGGTAGTGCACCTGAACAAAGACCCTAATCATTCCGCCACCTGGCTCTGGCAGCTGGTAGCCATTGAATTGGGCCTGGCCATTATTTCGGATGCATTGAGCAGGGCCATCTCCCTGTTGGATGGTTTATTGGGCGATCTGTTTGCCAACCATACCTCTGTAAAGATCATGGAACATGCGGCCAAACTGGATCTTGACCAATTTGAAGATGCTGAATTTTATGATAAGCTGGAGCGCGCACGCCAGCAAACCAGCGGTAGAACCGTACTGCTGGCGCAGGTATTAAGCCAGGTGCAGGATATCATCACCATTATTTTCCTGGCGGCGGGACTGGTGTTATTCAACCCCTGGTTGATATTGCTGCTGTTGCTGGCGGTAATTCCCGCATTTTTGAATGAGTCGCATTTCAATGACCTTTACTATAAACTGGCCTGGGGTCAAACGTCCGACAGGCGGGAGCTGGATTATATCCGCTACCTGGGCGCCAGCGACGAAACCGCCAAAGAGGTGAAAGTATTTGACTTATCTAATTTCCTGATCAACCGCTTCCGGGTGATCTCTGATAAGTTTTACACCGATAAAAAAACGTTGCAGATCCGTGATTCCATCTGGGGAACCGTATTTGCCATACTGGGTGCCGCTGGCTATTACGCCGCCTATGTGATCATTATCATGCAAACCATCAGCGGCCATCTGAGCATTGGTGATCTGGCGTTCCTGGCGGGATCGTTCCGGCAGTTACGTACTACTTTCCAGGGCATCCTGATCCGCTTTTCTGCGGTTACGCAGGGTGCCTTGTACCTGCGCGACCTGTTTGAATATTTTGAGATACAACCTAAAATGCTGGACCCTATTCATCCGCGGGCGTTTCCTAAGCCTATGCTACAGGGCTTTACTTTTGAAGAGGTGGGTTTTAAATACATCAACTCCGACAAATGGGCTATCCGCCACCTGAGTTTCACCTTGCATCCGGGTGAGAAGCTGGCGCTGGTAGGGGAGAACGGCGCCGGCAAAACCACGCTGGTGAAGCTACTGTCGCGTTTGTATGATCCTGTGGAAGGCCGCATTTTGTTAGACGGCATAGACCTCCGGGAATATGACCTGAAAGAATTACGTACACAGGTGGGCGTTATATTCCAGGATTTTCAGCGCTACCAGATGACCGTTTCGCAAAACATCGCCGTTGGTAACATTGCGCAAAGCAGCAACCAGCTGATGATCGAAGATGCGGCGAAACAAAGTCTTGCTTATCCTTTAATAGAAAAAATGCCGCTTGGCTACGAGCAAATGCTTGGCCGTCGCTTTAACCAGGGCATAGAGCTCTCTGGCGGCGAATGGCAAAAGATAGCGCTGGCACGCGCTTATATGAAAGATGCGCAGCTGCTTATATTAGACGAGCCCACCTCAGCACTGGATGCCCGGGCGGAATACAATGTGTTCCTTCGCTTTGCCGACCTTACCAAAGATAAAACCGCCGTACTGATATCGCACCGGTTTTCTACCGTACGCATGGCCAATCGTATACTGGTATTGGAAAAGGGAACATTGGCAGAAATCGGCAGTCATGAAGAGCTGCTGGCAAAGAAGGGAAGGTATGCGGAGTTGTTTGAACTACAGGCAGCGGGCTATAAATAAAAAAGAGGTTGTATCCCCAATGATACAACCTCCGGTCTATGTAACACTATGGCGGAAAGAAGAGATGATCCCCTTTTAAACGGCGACGCAGCAATTGCTGCATCACCCTTATTAGTTGCTTATAAAAGTTTATTTATTACATCCTTCAGCGTTTCTTCTGAACTGGGCCTTGGCGCATTTGCGTCGACTACTTTTCCTTCTTTATCGAAAAGCAGGAAGGTAGGGTATCCGGGGACCTGGTAATACTGCATAAAAGCCGTTTTTTCGCCGGAATATAGTTGTAAAGTTTGCTTGTGGCCAGCCATTTCTATCCAGGTAGCCTTGTCTTTAGGCCTGTCTGCCGAAATACCTAAGAACACGATGTCCTTACCTGCATAATCAGCGGCCATTTTTTCAAAGAGGGGCGCCTCCGCGCGGCAAGGGCCGCACCAGGTAGTCCACACATCAACATATACTACTTTGCCTTTCAGATCGCTGAAGTGCCAGATTTTCCCTTTATGATCTTCCAGCGCGAAATTGAGGCCAGGCGTGCCTGGCAGCACATTTCCCATGGTAACGATCAGTTGCTGCAAACGATTTTGAAGAGCGGTATCTTTAACCGGCATCGCTGCGGTGGCAGCTAATTTCCGGGCATCGGACAGTTGCGAAACGGAATAGCTTTTCTGGAGATAAGGAAAATATACATCTTTTATATACCAGTACTCCACCAGTTCTTTGAAAGGTGCATAAGTGCTGAGTCCCATTGCTTTTTTACCTATGAAAGCCATTTTTGTGCTATCGTTCGTGATAGCCGCACGTTCCTTTTTAAATCGTTGCTTGAGCATCCAATCGTATAAAAAAAAGAACCCGCCTTTCACTTCTCCCGGAAGAATATATTTAATAAATACGGGTTGGTTAAACAGGCCAAAGGCTTTATCATCATAGGCCGGCACCACTAACGATAACGGCATGGCCGCTGTCATGTTATTCTCATCGCAATACCACCAGCAATAGTTACGGGTATTGATCATGTTGAAAGCATGCATGGCCGCCAGGTAATTATTATTACCGGCTACCTGTTGCGCCTTTGCATAGATGCTATCCATGGTTTTCAGCTGTTGCTGCATGAAAGAAAGCGAGGCCTGTTTGGTTTCAAAGCGGTCCCACATGACTTTAGCAAAAGCGCTGTTGACGTATTCGTACCAGGCCAGGGCATTATTCAGCGCGCCGGCGTTGGAGCGCAGGGTATCCATCATAATATCATGAGCCGTAGTATCCTGGTTGTTGAACACGAGGCTTAACGAATCGCCCGGTTGCAGGTAAACCTTTTGCGAAGCAGTAGCTGACCCGCTCATCAACAGCAGGTTAATGATCACCGGTTCGGTGATGTTGGTGACCCAGGTAAGATGTCCGATACTATCTGTTGGTAGCATCACTGGCGGCGGAGTTCTGCGCAGCAGGGCGTTTGTGGCGGTGGATAACTGTTCCAGCCGGAACTTACCCTTTACATGAATAGCTGTTAAAGTAAGACTACTTCTGACAGGCTTTTTAAACTTTTGCTGTGCATTTACTACCGATGTGGTGATCAATGCTATGAGAAAGACGACAATAACTCGCATGTTATATAATTTACCTTGGGTTTTGTTCCAGGTGAGTGGCTGTAATTTCTTTTGCAGGAATAGGGAAAACGTACCGGTTATCTCCCGGCGGCAATATGAATGTTTCGTCATTCAGTGTGCGCGTTAACGTTATAGCATACTCCGGGTTTGCATTCAGTCGTTTGAGATCCATGAGGCGGAGGTTTCTAAAAATAAGCTCCTTCCGGCGTTCCTGCAGTATTGTTCTCAGGGCAACTTTGGGAGATGCGGCTGTTACCGGCTGAAAGAAACCTTCTTCGAAACGGTTTACCAGCAAGGCATTCAGATCGTCCATTGCTTTATTGGTTTCATTTTTACGCGCATAGCATTCCGCACGGATGAGATACAATTCTGCCACTGTAAATCCGGAAAAAGGACTGGGTACATTCGTACTGCCGCCATCGTTATAACTACCGATGTACTGGTAGTTCCCCTGATCCGGTATCTCTCTGAAAAATAAAGAGGCACGCAGATCATGGACACTATAAAGCTTATGCATATCTGAAGAGATAGCATAATTTTTGGCGTACATGCCTGTAGTAGAAGAAATGAAAATCACTTCAGGATTGCTCACGATTGTTACCGGAAACACTGCATCGAAAGTAGAATTATTCGGATCTACCTTCCGGTAATCCAGCAGGGTATTTTGGAGAGAAATACCAGTAGTGGCCTCTTCCATGGCCCGGTCGTAATCCCCCATCTGCAGGTAAATACGTGCCGCCAGCGCATGAGCGGCGGCGCGGGAAGGTCTTGTTTTAAACGCTGCTTTTACCGGTAATAATTTTATAGCGTCGTTTACATCCGCGAGGATTTGTACGTATACTTCCTTTACACTATTACGTGTAACCGGGGCCGTTACATCCGATGATAAGCGAAGCGGCACGCCCGGATCTTTATCGGCTGTAGCTGCATTGTATTGTTTTGCGAAAGTATTCAACAGGTTAAAGTATGCGTAGGCACGATAAAAATCAGCTTCTCCCTGCACCTGGTTGCGTGCTTCCTGCAAACCGGTTGGATTAGCGGCCAGTCCTTCCAGGACGGTGTTGGCATAAAAGATTATCTTATATGGTGCACTCCAGTCACGGATATCTTCATCGGCAGTAAAGAGATCCCGACTCCAGGTGTAGGATCGCTGGAAGTAATCCTGTGGCACATCTCCGTACTGATCTTCAGTTAAATAAAGATCATCCGCCATGAGGTCCGCTATCCCTGGTGTTAGCGTCATGGTCCACTGATCATCGAGCAGTAAACGAAAATCTTCCACCCCACCTGGAATGAGTTTGTCTTTAGGCTGTATATCCAGGTAATCTTTGCAGCCGGCAAAAGCCGCCAGTATAAAAGCAAGTACTATATATGTATTCTTCTTCATTGCTTAGTCATTTGATGTGATCAGAAACCTACTTTGGCGCCTATCGCCAGCGTGCGCACCGGCGGCATCACTGAAGAAAATGTTTGCGGTGCGTAGTCCGGATCTATTCCATGTTTATTAGCTCGCCAGATAATACCGAGGTTGCTGGCCTGTGCATACAGTGTGATGCGGCTTACAGGCAGAGTAGCCATTGTTTGCCGCGTGATATCGTAACTTAATAATACATCCTGCAGGCGCACATGATCTGCTTTCTCCACATTTACATCTGAAAACTGGTAGAAGTCATTGTTTGTCCTGTCCTGCGCTCTTACACCGGTAAAAGCAGGAATATTTGTTTTTGCTTCATCGCCGGCCTGCTTCCAGCGATCTTTAAAGCTATCAGGGCCGCGTTGGTACATTGCCGCCATGGTATAGTATCCCAGGTCGCTTCCACGATAATAATGACCCAGTTTATACAGGATATTTACCGTAAGATTCAGTTGTTTGTAAGAAAAGGTATTGGCCAGGCTGCCGAACACCGGTGGGTTCACGGCGCCCATATATTTCAACTTATAGATATTATCGTAAATGCGTCCTGCTTCAAAACGATCTGTGATGCGTTTACCATCGGGTCCTGTAACGCCGGCATTCCCCTTTGCATCCAGCCCGCCCCATGGATAAGCCCAGAGGCCAAACAAGGGATATCCTTCTACCGGCAGATATGTAGAACGGTCGTCGTTATCGCGGCCTCCATACAACAGGAAGAACGAAGGGTTCATACTGCTGCCGGTGTTGTAAAATTTAGTCACTTTATCTTTTGCAATACTCAACATAAAGGTGGTGTTCCACCTGAAATTATTTGTGCTGATATTACGCGAGTCCAGTTTCAGTTCCCAGCCCTGTGTGCGCATCTCAGCAATGTTGCTGCTGATGCTGTTAAAGCCTGTGGATGGCGCCAGGAAAGCGCTGCCAAAAAGATCCTGTGCCTGTTTATTGAAATATTCCAGCGAGCCATTCAGCGATTCACGAAAAAGTGCGAAGTCGGCGCCGAGGTTCACCTGTGCTACTTTTTCCCAACGCAGATTGGGATTAGCGGGGTTAATAATTGTGGCGTATGGAATATAAGATGTGGCGTTTTCGCCGGATGTCATGAGATTCGCCGTTGTGTAGGCGGTGGCTGTTTTATTGATATTACCGTTGAAGCCATAGGTAGCACGGAGTTTCAGCATATCCACCCAATCGGCATGGAAGAATTTTTCGCGCTGCACCTGCCAGGCAGCACCTACTGACCACAGTGGGTTCAGGCGGCGATTGCGCTGTACGCCAAAAAGATTGGAGCCATCTATACGGCCGCTGGCGGATAAAGTATATCGATTGAGGTAAGTATAGGAGGCATTGGTAAAGTAAGAAATGAAACGGTCTTTTATATAAGTTACCGGTGCGCCTACGCCCAGTACACTACCAATAGAGTTGGTGAAACCGTAATAGTTCGGGAATTGAGTGACCATATCCACATCCGCATATTGCAACGTACGATCGTTGTATCCGAAGAGACGTTGCCTGCTTCCTTCTCTCAAAATTTCCCTTGACTCTGCACCGGCAATAGCCGCCACGGTATGTTTTTGACGCCAGCTGCGGTTAAAGTTTAATTGTCCGCGGAAAGTTTGGGCAGTGAGGTCATTTTTGGCAAGCGTTAAAATATCCCCCGGTGGCAGATGTCTTACCTGTTCGCCATCGGGCATTATTTCTAAAAAGAGATTTACATTATCTCTTACCATAAATGTGTTTTGATCCTCCAGGTTCCGGTCTGACCCATTATTTTTTTCCAGGTTGTATTTCAGATCGAGGTTCAGGCCTTTGGCGATTTCGTAGTTGGCGCCGAGTCTAACGTTAACGGCCATACTCTTTACGCGCCGGTTCATTAACTGGAATTCGGTGAGCGGGTAGTAGTCCATGTTCAGGAATCCCTGACCATATCCTTCCTGTTTAAATGCCTCATTGTATCTCCAGGGCACTTTCAAGGCGTTACCGTTATCATCGACCAGCCGGGAATAGGGGGAGGGGATCTGCGCCGCCACATTTGTGGCGCTGCGTGTTCCGGCGATGATATCGAAAGGGGAGCTGCCCGTTACGTCGAAAGGGTTGCTGGTATTGCCCTGAGAAAGTTGTCCGGCGATGCTGAGCTCCAGTTTTTTTGTGACGCGAACAGTGTTGCTGGTATTCAGTGTAAATCGCTCATAGTTGTTGCCCACCATGTAGTTCGCATTTTTATCATATCCGGCAGATAAATAATACTGCATGTTTTCACTACCGCCACTTACATTTACCTGGTACTGCCGGGTGATAGTATTCCTGGTAAATAACCGACTGTAGTCGTTCAGGATATCGATATCACGAAGCGCATTGATTCGTTGTGCAGCCACGCTGCCGCTGATCTTTCCATCTTTTTCATCTTTCCAGATCTGTACTGCCTCCGGGATAGGAACGGTGCTACCGGGAGAAAACAGGTTATTAAATCTACCTGCCTTAAACAAAATTTGTTGGGCATCTATATAATCACTGGTGCTCATCAGGTGCAACTGGCTGTAGTCGGGCTTCCTGCCAAAAACAATATTTGTTCTTGCTTCCACCGAAGGGCGCTGGTTGAATTTGCCCTGGCGGGTAGTGATCACAATGACGCCATTGGCTGCGCGAACACCCCAGATAGAAGCTGCTGCTGCGTCTTTCAGGATGGTAATACTTTCCACATCGTCGGGATCGATGCTGTTCAGATCGCCCTCTATCGGGAAACCGTTTACCACAACCAGGGGCTGATCCTCGGAGAAGAGCGTACTGCGGCCACGTAGGCTCAGCTTAGGCTTATCGGAAGTAACACTTCTTGAAAAAGACAGACCAGTACTAAGTCCTTCCAGCTTATCGAGTATGTTGGTGGAGATGCGTTTATCCAGCTGGGATTTGTCGACCTGCGAAAAAGAGCCCGTAGCGCGTTCCTTTGGCAGCGTGATATAACCCGTAGTAACTACCACTTCGCTGAGTTTCTTCTTATCTTCCTCCAGGTAAATAACCATGTCATTCTCTGCTCTAAGTTCCCTGCTGATATACCCCAGGAATGACACCTGCAACAGCGGATGCTGTGTTCCTGTAGTGATAGAAAACGCGCCGCTGCCGTTACTGGCAGCGCCCTTATCGGTACCTTTCACACGGATGGTAGCGCCTATAAGTGGCTGCCTGCTGTCGGAAGACAATACCCTTCCGCTGATGGTATACTCCGCCGCCGCCGTTACCGGCCGGGGACTTACGACAATTGTTTTATCCACCACCTTCCAGGTAAAAGGGATCTGGCTGAAACACTGCTGTAAAGCTACTTCCAGCGTTGCCTGTTTTACCGACAGGTTAATAGTACCCGCCTTTCTTACCGACTCGTTATTATATAAAAACTCGTACCCGGTTTGTTGTTGAATAACGGCGAATGCTTTCTCTGCAGGTACATTCTGCAGACTCGCCGTGACTGACTGCGCGCGCAGCGGCACTATATACTGCATACAAAGCAGTAATACGAACAATCGTTTCATTGACTACAAGGGATTTTGGCTCAGCGGGCATGACAATCATTTACCCGTAACGTTCCGGATATCATTGCCGCATCACACTGGTTGGTTGTTGATTAAAATGCTACATTTATTTGTCGGCCGCTCAATTTAAAACTGGCGCCTCCAGTTTGATTTAACATCTCCAGTACCTGTTCTATATTATCATAGCGCTTGATGGCGCCGGTGAAATGCGGGTTACCTGCTTTTCCCGTTGGGTATACCGCCGTTACATCATACCAGCGCTCCAGCTGGTGCAAAACAGTACTCATATCATCGTTTCTAAATACAAACATTCCTCTTTTCCAGCCTGTCAACGCGGCAATATCCATTTGCTGCTTAGTGGTGTGCCCGTTGCTGGTAACGCCTACCCATCCTGGCTGCAGCAGGGTTTCTTTACCACCAGTCTTTATTTTTACACTCCCGCTGACCAACGCCGTTTGTATTGCCGGCTCATTTTCGTAGGCCATGAGATTAAACGCTGTTCCTAATACCGCCACTTCCATTTGTCCGGCGGTTACGCTGAAAGGCTTTGCTGCATCAGCTGCCACCACAAAGTAAGCTTCTCCCGTAAGGTATACTTTACGGTTGTTTTCCGTAAAATGTACCGGGAAACGCAGGGATGATTCCGCATTCAGCCATACCTGGGTGCCATCGCTCAACGTAAGACTGTAGTCCATTCCCCGCGGTATTTGCAATGTATTGTACACCAACGGTCCGCCAGCATCCTTATATGCCAGCTTATTACCCTGCTGCCGGATTTCCGTACCGCCCTGCTCTGTTAACAGCGTATCTGTTGTTGATTGAAGTACCACTTCCTTTCCATTACCCATAATCAACACCGGCTGCCCTTTCGTTTGCTGCGTTTTTGCTATTACCGGTACCAATGGCTCCGTTCTGTCAGTATACCACCACTTCGCGCCAATTGCCAGTATAATCAACGCCATGGCCGCTGCCACCCGTCCCCAGGGGATCATCCTCTTCACCATCACCTCTCCCTCAATACGATCCCAGGCCCGCTGCGGATGATATTTTCCCATCTCCCGCATCTCTTCTTTCAACATCTCCTCCTTACTCAATTCCTCAAACAACAACCTGTTGACCTCACTCGCGGCTATCCATGTCTCCAACGCTACGCGCTCTTCTTCAGATAACGTATTATCCCAATATTTCACTATTAATCGGGACGTGTGATACAGGTGGTTGTATGATTCCATGTGCTGCTATATCTATAAACAATCTACTAATTGCAAATGGGTGAAAGACCTAAAAATATTTTTCTGACACCAGAAGACATAATACCAGAAAGGCCTCCGGCTTTAATCTGAGCTTTAACAACTCCAGCGCCCTGGCTTTCTGTGTTTTTACCGTATTAATGGAAATCTTTAATTCATCCGCGATTTCCTGGTTTTTTAACCCTTCCAGGTAGCTGAGCTTGAAAACATTACGGCAGCCCTCCGGCAAAGAAGCAATGGCCCGGTAGAGCTCTCCCCACACCTCCGCTTTGAGTACTGCCGCTTCCTCAGCTACTTCCGTTTGTGTTTGCGCGAATTTTTCCACCACCTTCTGGTGCTTAAGGTGATTCAGGCAGGCGTTTCTCACCATCACATAAAGGAGCGTTTTAATGGCCGGCAGATCGGTGATATCGGCGTGGCGTTGCCAGTATTTGATGAAGGCTTCCTGGACGATATCCTCTGCAGCAGCGGAATCGGTGATGATTTGGTCTGCAAATCGGCATAGGCGCAGGTATAGCAGGTCAAATAATGACTTTAGCTGGTGGTTGGAGTGGTGTGAATCGCCGGTATGCATGTGGGGTAAATTTAGGGAGAATAGGGGGGATTTGCAATTGTGGGGGGTGTGCTGTCTATTTTTTATATTTGTTTATCATTTTGAGATTTGATTTAAAACATTGATTTTTTGATTCCCAAACTGATTAAATCCCATTCGTGTAACACAATATAGAAACCCAGATCATCATTTTCTAGGCTTCCATACGCATTGGTAAACATCGTAGCAGTATGAAACGTAATCCAAAATGGCATAGAGATGAAATCTTGCTTGCACTCCATTTGTATTTTTCGCCTGATAGGGGGAGTATTGATGCTAAAAACCCAAAGATCATAGCATTGAGTAAGTTGTTGAATAGTCTTCCTTTAATCACCAATAGGCCAGACGAAGAGAAATTCAGAAACCCCAGTGGCGTAACGATGAAGTTATCCAATTTCCTTGCGGTGGATCCTTCCTATCACGGAAAGGGTATGACTGGAGGCTCTAAGCTTGACAAAGAAATGTTTAATGAATTCGTTGATAAACAAGAGCAGCTTAATAGTATTGTTGAAGAAATCATCGATATCACTTCTAATGTAATGATGAAAAATGAAATTTTACATATTGAAGAAGACGAGCAGACTGCTGAAGACACTGTAGAAGAAGGAACTATTTTATATAAACTTCATAAAGTTAGAGAACGCGCCCCTGGAATTATTAAGAAGAAAAAGGAGGAAACATTAAAGCAGAAAGGCAAATTGATCTGTGAGGTTTGTGGATTTGATTTTCATGATTCTTATGGAGATCTGGGAAAGGGGTTTATTGAGTGTCATCACAGAACACCACTAGCCAGTATAAAAGCTTCTAGCCAAACAAGCTTAAAGGATCTTGCATTGGTCTGTTCCAATTGTCACCGTATGCTTCATAAGAATATAAATTCCATGTCTGTAGATAGTTTGCGGGAGGTGGTGAGTCCAGGGTTAAGGGCTGTTTGATGAGTATTTTTGATCAATCCATTTGGTCTAACTACCTTCAAGTAATCAAAATTCTAGTGAAGGGATTATATACAAATGAGCTCCATAGTTTTAGCAGGCTTTCTTCCCACCGGTATCGCTCTAATATCTTTTTGGCTTTGTTTTTCGGAAAATGGGGCTTTGATCTGTAGCATAAAAAAATCTGCAAACCTGTCTCTGGTGCAAAGACATGCTACATTCTTATTATCAACTAAAAACTAATGCAATCTTAAGCTGGGGTAATACACTTGGTTCTCTATTCTTCAATTTCAAAATGCAAAAGAAACAGGAAGAATATGCGAAGAAAAAGTTTCAGCTTAACTTAGTTGTATCCAACAGACAATTATGTAAATCATTGGAAACAGCAATACCTAAAGAAATTAAAAAAAATACCTTCGTACACTATTTCCCTTATTTCTCGTCCATTACTCAGCAAATCGCTCAAGATTCGCTCTTTAGGCAGGAGCTCCACGAGATTTGCGCCGTTACTGATACAGATAAAATTGAAGCATTGGCTAAATGTTTCTTGGGAGCTTGGGTGGCTTGTGCCCAACAGTACATTAATATATCTACTCTAATTAATGATGTTAGGAATATGGGATACTCTTATATCAAAAGCGCGGTACCTTTATATCTAAATCCACTAGTTCACAAAATATTAAGCGCTATACCGAACTTTACATATGAAATCAAAAATGGCTATTTTACATGGGAGTATAGAAAAAGTGACAGTGGAATCTTTCGCAATATGATTGATTCACGAGATTTTCGTAATATTGAACAAGATATTATGGCTCAGTCACCAAGCACTTTTGAAGATCTGGAAAAAATAATCTCGTTATAATGAGAGAACTATCACCCTTTGCGAGAAATTCGGCGACAGTTCAATATCTATTGGATCAACTATCCAGTAGTGCGACTTCTCCTGGCGATTATAGGAGTGCCTTTTATAATTTAGGTACAATATTGTCAAGAGCTATCAATGAAGCGTTTGATCTGTCTACTTCTAGAGTAACCATTGCTTGTTCTTCTGAAGATGCCGATTGGTTGACAAAGGGAATCCTGGACAACCTCACAACAGCGCATACTTCGCTGGCAGTTTTCTGGAATTTGCGCGCCAATCCATTTAATCAAAAAGACATTTCAATTGCTCCCATCACTAAATCCTATATTGAGAAAGTAGTTAATCCGGCATATCTGATTATCACGAAGTCGATTATTTATACTTCATGTGTAGTAAGAACCAACTTAACCTATCTTATTGAACATCTCAATCCAGAAAGGATCATTATTGCATCGCCGGTTATGTTTGCCAATGCGGAAGAAACGCTCAAATCAGAATTTTCACCGGAGATCAGCGACAAGTTCAACTTTTTATATTTCGCAACCGATAACGAAATTAATGCAGAAGGAGAGGTGATGCCTGGAATTGGCGGATCGGTTTATGAACGGCTGGGGATAGGAAATAACGAGACAAAGAATAAATACATCCCTGATATTGTGAAGGCACGGAGAGCTGCTCTCTAACTACCTACGGAAACTGTTCAATATTATTCACTACCAAATCATAAAGCCTATCTATAACAACCGGCCGGGTTTTCTTAAATCCCTCTATACTGTTTATATAAACTGGATTCTCATTCAACAGTTTTGATACCAATGGAAATTTCTTCGCGGGGCTTTTCCTTTTATGTTGCTCAAACAATTCATCGCTTATCTTCCTCGCTGCGCGCAATCCATTAGCCAACTCTGGTAACAATAGTTGTTCTTCAATTTGCTGAGCTACACTATCAACGTAGAAATAAATGGCGCCGGAAAACATTTCATAATCTTCATAATCCAGCCATTCCTTAACCGATAACAAGCAATACTGTACCGGCGACAGCTGTTCAAGCTCGTCCAACTTCAACCAATGCTTACGCTCAATTCTCTTTGTATCTTCGAGGTTCTGGCCTATTAGATCCAAGGCTCTTTCTTTGTTATCCTTTGCTTTCCGCAGTATTCGTTCTGACAATGTAAATCGTGCTTCATCAATACCAGCAATTGTTCTGGCAATATCGTACTCACATGCTAACAAGTGTTTCTGGGCGATTTCTGGCGAAACAGAAGTTCTATGAATGATAACCTCGATCATCTCCTCTTCAAATAAACGACGGGCCTCATTTATGCTGCCATTGCATTTATTGAGTAAATTAAGTCCATGACGAATACCGATGGGGACTTGTTGGCGTAGGAGATCCAGTTCTTCTTTGTATTGCATGGTGGGTTAATTGTTTCTGCAAGGGGTTATTTATTTTTTCTTAGTACAAGAAGTTCTCTTGCTTCCACATCCAGCGCCTCCGCAATCTTAAAAAGTGTTTCAATAGTTGGCTGCATCTGATTAGTACACCACTTAGAAACTGTATTTCTATTCATGTCTAATACCTCTGCTAACCAGTTATTAGTTTTGCCTTTTTCGGCTAATACCGCTTTTACTCTATTGAATATTTTATCGCTCATATAAATGCTTTATAAGCATATTTTTCATCAATTTAAGTAGATTTATAATCATTAGCCATCTTATAAAATCACATAAATAAGCATATTATCACAACAATAAATGTGTATAATCACATTTTTAATTATATTTTTCATATTTTTGAGCATAACCAAAACCTATTGTTATGCAAACCTCACAACCATTTTTCCACCACACCCACCTCTCTGAGCAAGAATCCCTCGATCCAATGCTCGCTATCGACCGCTTCTGCGAACTATTCCCTCCGGCCACAGCACGGCAAACACTCTGGCTTTGGCTTTCTGAAACCCTAGCCGCAGAAGATACACAATACGAAGACGCACAGCATCGGGCTGATCTTCTATTGTTATACAATGAACTGCTAAGACTCCTCGACGCCAATTACCTTCTCAGTCTTTCAAAGCTATCAACTCAGCAGTTGGCTGCCAAAACGGTAATCAGCATCGCCTCCTGATATCAATTCCACTTCAAAATAAGCAATGAATAAGCATTGATCATGCAAGAAATCCATTGGTCGATGCTTATCCATTTTATTATAGCATGAAGTCAATATACTCGCATCATAAATTTTACTATCTTATCTAAAAAACAGGTGCCTATGCTATATGACCTGCCTGAAATAAAAGAAAATCTCCGCCTCACCCAAGACTATTGCGACATGCAAATGGCCAATTCTACGCTTGGCCCGGAAGCCATATTCCGCAGTATCCATCCAATATATGAAGGTCAGGAGTTCTTTTATTACTCATCAGCCAGTGGAATGCAGCTGGTACAATGGCGTAAAGATCCATACGACCAGGTAAATAAAGAGCTGATAAACGATCTATTTAACTACCAGATAAATTTTAAAAAAGAAAAAAAGGATAAGTTCCATGCAGAACTCACCAGGTCAGAAGGTAAGATACTTGCATTCCTCGTCGACTGGACATTATTTGACGGCGCCACCATAAAAGAGTCTCGGGGACTACTCGATGATTACGATTGCCCTCCCATTGATACCTGGTTTCATATAATGCATGGTTCTCAAGGACCGATAATACTGGCCTGGATTCCGGCTCCATTTATTTTATATATAAAAGAAGCTATCGCCGTGAATATGGCCGGGTGCATTCAATGGTTGGAACATTCTCATCCTGACATAAACAACGACCTAACCGCCTAACCTATGAAAAAACGCCTCCTCGAACTCCTCGTCATCTATGCCATCTACTTCGTCACCTTACTCCTCTACATTCACCTCCATGCAGGCAGCGTCCGCACCGCATTAGGTTCCATCATCATCTGGCTCATCCCGTTGATAGCCATCCTTCCAACGCAGTTCATCGCTTTTATTATCGGAGTTGGCTGGCCGGTGAATACAGATAAAATAGACACGCGCATCTACCGGATCACCCACCTGGTGGTTTACCTGCTCATCGCATTTTTCGCTTTTAAATGAAAAAGCCCGACAAACAAATGTCAGGCCCCGTCAGTAAACCCTTTTATAATATTACATAATCTTGTACCAGGGCAATCCATCCAGACCTTTCGGATGGTGAATTGACGGGGTTATATTGTTTTCTTTAATTTCAAACCAGGGGAATGAGCTCCGGCCTTGCGGATGATGCATGGTAGGATATAACTTGTTCTCCCGTATTTCATACCATGGCAGGGAACTGGAGCCCTTTGCATGGTGTATGGTTGGAAAAACATTGTTTTCTCTGACTTCGTATTCTGCTAATGAACGCCCACCATCAGGATGATGTAATGTTCTGTGGAGTTTCATGGTAATTGTTTTTTGGATTTTAAAATATGGTTAACGTTTCTTCTTTTGGGTCTACTAAACAGTCACCGAATATAAGGAAATATTTAATCAGGAAAGCAAACTAAATTAAAAATAACGGACACATTCTTTTGGTGCCGTTAAGGAGTAACCGACGCCCTGAATAGTCAGAATTTCAACGAGCGAACTAGTTCTGAAATATGCCCGTAGACCGGCAACAGAAGGGCATAAGGAACCTTCTTTAGGATTTCCGAATACAAGCTGTCTCAGCTCGTCTCTGTGAACCGTTTTATTGAGCCGGCCAACCAGTTCCTTCAGCACTTTTACCTCGTTTAGTTTCATGGAAAATGATATGCCGTCGTAGGAGAGGGTGAACTCGCGCGTATTAAAAATGTACTTATCCAACGCTATTACATTAGATGCCGCTTTCTGTCCATTGGCTCTTCTCACCAAAGCTTGTATTTTTGGCAACAGTATCGGTAACTGTATAGGTTTCTCGCAGTAGTCGTCGGCCTTTCCAAACCCTTTTATTTTTGTTTCCAATTGTATGTCCGCCGAAATATACACAATCGGCACAATGGCATTGACGACGCGTATTTTTGCCGCCAGCTCCACACCATCCAGTTCCGGCATATGCACATCCAGCAGGCAAACATCAAAGTGTCTGGAGTTAAAATATTCCCAGGCTTCCTGACCATCTGCGGCAACAACTACCTCAAAATTACCAGCCCGCTCCAGGGATGATTTCAGTGTTCTGGCCGATAAAGCATCATCGTCTGCATAAAGAATGGTTAGTGTATCTCTTCTGCTGATAATCATTTCTATACTTTTAAATATGATAAAACCTGTTTTCCAGGGAAGTGTTGACTTTATCTGCCAGGGAATAATTAGCTAGTAATTCAGGACATATCCCTTTCCATACCTGGTCTCTATCGACAAGTTTCCTCCAACAACCTCAAGAATTCTCCTGAGCCGGGAAATATAAACGTATAGTTGATTTTTGTCTCCGGAAATCATGATCAACTTTTCTTTTGGAACCATTACGTTTGGCGTCTCCTGCAAACACATCAACAACAGGTGAATATCGGGCGCCAGCTTCCGTTTCTTTTTCTCCGGACCAACTAGCTCATGTGTAATAGGATCATATCTGGATTTGCCTATAGGAATCATTATATATTTTTATTGGGTGAACATTAAAATACTGTAACAAAGAATCAGATAACTTCCTGATATTGAGTGTTTTGTTAAAATATGCAGTACCTCCGCCGCGACCAAATGCGGCTGCCTGCACCGTACTACGCTCTTCTCCGGATAAATAATAAATAGGCATTTGACTGTCTGCCTTCCGGATGCGCTCTCCCAGATCAATTCCATTGAGCCCCGGCATCATAATATCCAACAGGCAGTAGTCAAATCTCATTTCATTAAACAGCAACCATGCATCCATGCCATTGTAAGCATTGCTGACCTCAAAACCATGCTGATGGAACAATTTTCTCACGATGGCGGCAAAAAACATATCATCTTCTGCATGAAGTATTCGAATTTTCATAGTCATTTTGTTTTGATTAACACTTTTTACGATAAGAGAGGGGAATATTGATAGTGAGAAGGATGGAATATGGTTGTTCAGCGATTTCTTCAGCATCTTAGGATGAGAAGTAAATTTAATTTTCATGCTAACATTTTAATTCTCCAAAGAAAAAAACTATTCCGGAAGATACCCGAAATCTTAACAGAAATATTTTAATATACTTCTCAAATTGAGATCACATACACAATACCTAAAGCATCAGTACTATGCTGATTCAGCTATTAACAAAACGCATGTTAATACGGTATTAACATATATTCGTTAACGTTAGTTATGGCATTGCCAATGAGAACTAATTAGTGATGCAGCTTTCATTCCGAAATACCCCCGCTTACATCACAATACCAATCATCAAAAATCATCGCCCATTTATCTAGCCTAAAAATATTTTTCAAAAAAATTTGGAGATATTAAAAAATTATATCCATCTTTGCAGTGTTAAAAAAATCACAAAACATGTACCGCTCAATTTTAAACATACAAACAAAACGCTGGTTTAGTCACCTGGAGGACTATACAGTTGCGGGGCATGTTATGCTACAGAATAGTTGAAAAAACGAATTCGATATAACGTAAGCCCCGCAATCTCTTGCGGGGCTTTTTATTTGTATTAATAACGAAAAAACAGGTATGCAAAAACATATGCTTAACATACGATTTAGTACGGATCATAACAAACCGCTGTTATCGGTATGCCATGCCTATCAAAATATTTATCAACGACCGGAGCGTCAATGAACATAAGTTATCGCTTATGCACAACGTAAAACCGGTCGTTATAAACGCCCGGTTTTTTTTGTGCAAAAAAACTGGCTGGTAGCTCAACGGTTAGAGCGTCTGCCTTATATGCAGCAGGTCACCGGTTCGAATCCGGTCCGGCCAACTTTTTAAAAAATGGTGCCTGTAGTTCAATGGTGAGAATATCCGGCTGTGAACCGGAAGATCAGGGTTCGAGCCCCGCCTGCACCCGAGAACCAATATGCGTTAACCCCAATTTTTGTTAACCCTGTTTGTTCATCCATCGTGTTCACCAAAAGGGTGTTCACTAAAATTGTTAACCCATTTTTTTTCATCCGGGCAGTGCGTCAAAAGGGCGCTCTGGCGGATTTATTAACCCCGAATATGTTCATCCAAAAACGCAGATATCAAAAGGGTATTTGCGCCGGTTACCCCAGATGGTCGAATAGCTCCAATGGTAGAGCAGCGGTTTGAAGCACCGCCAGTGCAGGTTCGAGTCCTGCTTCGTCCACCAGGTAAATGAAAGCATTTACTAAAGAACTTCCTCCACAGGAAGACGAGGAGCGATGTTCCTGATAGCAAACCAGGCGAGGGTTTCATAAAGCCCCGCAGTGCAGTCGTAGTGACGTCCTGTATGCTGTTGCATCGAAACACACTTCTCGCACAATCATCTATAGGTAATAGGTTCGAATCCTATCCGTCTGTGAAACGGTAGCTCAGTGGTAGAGCAATAGAAACTCCCTTTTAAGGAGCCAAACAAACAAGGACTGAAAATCCTTACAGCATGCTACGTTGAAAATAGCAGCAAACAAACAAAAAGCCAGGGCTGTAGGCCCGGCCGCATCATCAAAAGGGTGACAGCGGCAGTTGGGTAAACACCAGCAAACAGGAATATACATTATACCGTTACCATCACTTAGCACTTCCGCCCTAACTGATGACTAACGGTAGATTGACAACTGTTTCCGTGTATACCGGATGGACAACACCACTGGCTTTTTTTCATCAACAACCCCAAAAGAAAAATGACATGAAAAGAGTAACCATCAACGCCTACGAAAGAGGCCTGGTTTTTAAGAACGGCGTATATCAGCGAATGCTGCAGGAAGGCAGGTATTGGCTGATCAACGAAGACGTGCAGATCTGCGATATCAACAAACCTTTTATTGCTCCGATAGAGCTTAACATATTGCTGCAGGATGCCAATATCACCGCTGCCCTGCACGTGGTGGAAGTAAGCGAAACAGAAATTGTTTTGCATTATGAAAACGGCTTGCTAAAGCAGGTACTGACCCCGGGAAGATATACTTTCTGGAAAAACATGATCGACTATAAGTTTGTACGGGCAGATATCTCCAAGATAGCCATCACCGAAAATATAGACCGGTCTACCCTGTGCCACCGGCTGGTAGCGCCCTACGTGAGAACATTCAACGTAGAAAACTACGAACAGGCCATCATGCTGGTAGATGGTAAGTATTCCATGACGCTGTACCCAGGTATATACACCTGGTGGAGAAATAACATCTCCATTGCTATCAGTAAAATCGATACCAGGCAGCTGCAGGCAGAAATCAATGGACAGGAAATCCTGACCAAAGACAAGGCCGCACTGAGAATCAATGCATGGGCACAGTATCGCATTGCCGATATCAATAAGGCTGTGTTGCAAAATAAGGACTACGAACGACAGCTACACATCCTGTTCCAGCTGGCTTTGAGAGAATACATAGCCGTGCTGACCTTTGATGAATTGCTGGAGAAGAAGGAGTCTTTGGCGCCTTTTATCATGCAAACCGTGAGTCCAAAGGCCGAAAGCCTGGGTATCACTATCGCCGGCTTTGGTATCCGCGATATTATCCTGCCAGGCGATGTAAAGGAAATCATGAACCAGGTGCTGGTAGCCGAAAAGAAGGCACAGGCCAACACCATCATGCGTAGAGAAGAAACCGCCAGCACCAGGAGTTTGCTGAATACCGCCAAGCTCATGGAAGACAACCCCATGCTGTTTAAGCTGAAAGAAATGGAGTATGTCGAAAAAATCGCGGAAAAGATCAACAGCATCAGCGTAAGCGGAAACGGTGTACTGATAGATCAATTGAGGCAAATATTTATCCCTAAATAGAAAAGGAAGGCTGTACCAGGTTTTTGGTGCGGCCTTTCCTGATTATTTCTATAAATCACTAGCTTTGCATATCGCTTAACCAAGCATACAAACATGGACGGACAATATAGAAAAGATGTATACCCTGGCCTGGAAGTGGCCATCATACTGAAAAAGGATCAACGCAGCGGCAAAAAAACCTACGGCATCGTAAAGGATTTACTGACCTCTGCCGCCTATCATTCACGCGGTATTAAAGTACGTTTGGAAGACGGACAGGTAGGCAGAGTAGTAGAAACCGATGTAGTAGGAGACGAAGATTAAAGCAACTTCAGGTCCTTTGTGATCCGGTCTATTGCCTCATTTAAATTAGGTCCTATGGCGCAACAGGTTTTGGTAGGCACACCGCCAAATTCTGTTAAGCCCGAGTCAGTGATCAGCGTGGCATTCAGCCCGTCTTCCACCGCCTGCTGGTAAATACGGTCCAGGTCTTCTTCCGAATCTACCGACAAACAGATCTTTGTAAATCCTTTTGTCATCCATTCCGATACTTCCTCCGGGTTCCTCAACTGCGTTTGCAATGTATGCCCCTCAATGGTAGCATGCCGCGTAAGAAATGCGATGGAAGCATGCGCCCCCTGTGCAATCATTTTTCCCTTGCGCATGTTAAGATCCTTGCGCATCACTATTACCTGCTTAATTATCCTGGATGACATATCTCGCCGTTTAAACAGCAAATTTACAACATTACCAAATCACATAACCCACCTGTACCCGCGCACCGCACTCATAAGATCCCGGGCTAATCCCATATCAATACCCGCTTCAAGATTAAGCGTTGCGTATTTTAACAATCGCAATTCGTAATTTACTATCGCCTTTCAGATGAAGCAGAAAAAGTCGTACTTTAATCTTTTCAAGTGTCCGGATAAGAATGCGAAACATACCCACACTAAATGACGTACATCAACAATTTGCCGAGTATTTCGATATACCGGCGCTGAAACCGTATGCTTATCTATTATCAAAAAAAGGGAGCGAAGGACACATCTGTATTCATCTCAATAAAATAAAAGAAGAACTGGATAACCTCCCCGAATCTTACCAGAAAATAGAAATCAGCAACAGCATCCTGGAAACAATACCACTGGTAGGCTTACACGGCAACGACCGCCAACCTTTTGTAGTTTACCAGGACCGGCTGTACCTGCAACGCTATTTCAGGTATGAAACCAATTTTTTAGCCGGCATCAAACGCTTCCTCGCAACAGAAGCTGCGTTATTACCGGAAAGAATGGCGCTGCTGCAAAGCCAACAACCGCTGATCAGTAAACTATTTAACAGCACGGTTGCTATCGACGGAAATGATCCGGCCGACTGGCAACTGGCTGCCGCCATTACCGGCGTGTTAAACAATTTTACCATCATCACCGGCGGACCCGGTACCGGTAAAACCACTACCGTAGCCAAAATCCTCGCCATCCTGTTTGCTACCGACCCCACGCTGAAAGTGGCGCTGGCGGCTCCAACCGGTAAAGCCGCTGCCCGCATGGCAGAAAGTTTACGCAACACCACCATAGAAGTAGATGCCGCTACCACCGAAAAGTTCCGGCTGCTGCAACCGGCTACCATACACCGTTTGCTGAAGTCTATCAACGGCAGTCCCTATTTCAGACATCATAAAGACAACCCGCTCAACTACGACGTAGTAATCGTAGATGAGTGCTCCATGATAGATGTGGCCCTGTTTGCCAAATTGCTGGATGCCATCCATCCTGATACCCGCCTCATTTTGCTGGGCGATAAAGATCAGCTGGCTTCCGTGGAAGCAGGTAGCTTGTTTGGTGATCTCTGCCAGGCCCAGGAACACCTGAATAATTTTACCGGCGAACGTCGCCGGTTTATCAATAGTTTTATTGCAGATGAACAGCGTCATATCCCTTCCTCACAGCAACTTGATAACGACACTCATCCGCTGTTCCAACACCTGGTAGAACTAAGACGCAGCCATCGTTTTACCGGCAACACCGGTATCGGAAAATTCAGTAAGGCCATTATCGCCAATAATGTACCCGTTATCCAGTCTTTTTTTCCGCCTTCGGCAGATGAACAGGTAGTCATTGATCCTGCTGCATCCGCAAAATTATTCGAAGACTTTATTGCCGGCTACGCGGCTTTCATTGCTGAAAAAGATATTGCCACCGCATTAAAGCTGCTGAATGCACAACGTGTACTCACAGCCGTGAGAGAAGGACCACAGGGATTATATGCCGTCAACAAACAAATTGAAAAATACTTACACGATAAACGGCTGATTACCGCCAACACGGAATTTTACCAAAACCGTCCGGTTATACTTACCCGTAACTATTATGAGCATGGTTTATTCAATGGCGACACCGGCATCATCCGAACAGATGCAAACGGTGTACTCATGGCTTGGTTTGAAGACAGCACCGGGGCACTGAAATCAGTATTGCCCGGCTATCTTACCCAGGCAGAAACCGCCTTCGCCATGACCATCCATAAAAGCCAGGGCTCTGAGTTCGGACAAGTACTGGTACTTTTGCCGGATACCACAGATGTACCCATTCTTACCCGCGAACTACTGTATACCGCAGTAAGCCGCGCTAAACAGAAAGTGTACGTGCAGGGCACGCCGGAAGTAATATTGATGGCAGCAGAACGATTTGTAGAAAGAGCATCGGGCATCGCCTCCCGGTTCAGAGAAGCAGATGCGCATGAAAATTAAATAACATGCTTCGGGAATGGCGGAGTGTAAACAAAGAAGTTATCAATGGCATTGTTTTTAAAAGTCTCGAATTCACTAAACAGCTTATCATCCGGACTGGCTCAAAACCTCCAGGATGCAGGCAATAGCGTGTTCCAGCCTCATTATATTATTACCCAAACGGAAGGTATGAACAACTGGCTAAAACTCCAGCTCGCAGACCGTTTGGGCATTGCAGCCAATTGCCGCTTCCTGAAGCCCAACGACCTGCTCTACCAATTGTATGTACTCCTGGGCGGACCTTTTTCAGAAGTACTTTCTCCTCAAAACCTTAGCTGGCTTGTATTTAAGCTGCTGGGCCAGGAGGAATTTATGGCCAAATTTCCAAAGGTAGCCGCTTATTATACCGGCCAGCACGCAGAAAGTGACCTGAAACGTATGGCACTGGCGGAAAAAGTAGCGGATCTGTTTGACCAGTACCAGGTATACCGCCCGGAAATGATCCAGGCATGGACGCACACCAATACACCCGAGCTGGCCTCTGCCGGCTGGCAACACTGGCTGTGGGTAAAAGTGAAACAGCTCTCCGGTGGCTCGCTTCCGGATAAAACCATCGTTGGTAACTATATACTCGATACCCTGCATAATCCCGGACATAACAAAGCAGGCCTTGCATCGCGCATGCCCGTGATCCACCTGTTCGGATTATCGATTATCACGGCATATCACGTAAAAATCCTGCATGAACTGTCTTCTTTTATAGACGTACATTTTCATATCATCAACCCGGCGCCAGTCATGTTCTGGTTCGACGACCGTAACGAAAAACAACTGGCCCGCTGGCGGCAAAAAGGACTCAAAGACCTCGAAGATGCCAAAGCCGGCAATGCCCTGCTAACCGGCTGGGGCAGGGTAATACAGGACAGCTTCGGCCTTTTCTTTGCTTATGACGCATTTATTAATGCCTACGAAGAAATTGAAACGGTAGAACCGGATACCGACAGCCTGTTACATAAAATCCAGCACGATATATTCATAGCCGCCACCACGGCCGACAGAGAGCCATTGTCGCTACAGGATATCAACGACGGATCTCTTACCATCAACGCCTGCTACACCATTGCCCGCGAAGTGGAAGTGCTCTACAACTATCTCGTACACCTGGTAGCCCGGCATCGTGAACAGTTATCACCCCGCGATATAGTGGTGATGGTGAGCGACATCGATGCCTACGCCCCCTATATCAAAGCCGTATTCAACAACGCGCCATATACCTTCCGGTACACCATCGCCGACGAAAGCTATACCGACAACGACAACCTCTTCAACGCCCTGCATGCCATCCTCACCATGAACGAGGAAAACTTCAAAGCTGAAGCAGTGATGCAGTTGCTGGACTTTTCTTATATCCGTAAACGTTTTAACCTGCAGGACCCGGTGCTCATCCGCCGTATTATAGAAGCGGCTAATATCCGATTCGGCATCAGCGGCCACAAAAAGGATGAAACCCATTTTGTTAGCTGGCAGTACGGCATTCAACGAATCATGTACGGCATCTGCATGAGCGGGGAAGAAGAGTATGGTAATGGAGAAGACAGCTTCTTCCCGCTCGATATTACCGAAGGCAGCGATGCGCATGACGTGATCCGTTTTTGTCATTTTGCCGAAGTGCTGATGTCGTCGATCCTCGACAGGCGCCGCCCACGTACCATCGTGGAATGGGTAGCCTACACCGAAAGAGTATTGCATAACCTGGTGTTTGAGCCTGTAGAAGACGTGGATGAAGACTACAATACCCTCATCAAACAACTCACCGCCTACAATGCGCTGAACGAATTTATGAGCGAAAAAGTAAGCTTCGAAGTATTCAGCCATAGCTTCCTGGATACCCTCACCGGCAGTACCCGCGCCGGCCTGTTTGTAAATGGCGGAATTACTTTCTGCTCCCTCATTCCCATGCGAAGCATTCCTTTCAAGGTAGTGGCCCTGATGGGATTGAACTACGATAAATTTCCCCGCCGGGAAAATAAATCCAGCTTTAATATTATGGAAGAAAACCGGCAAAAGGGCGATCGTAATGTGAAAGAAAATGACAAACACCTCTTCCTGGAAACGCTGCTTTCCGCCAGGGAGTATTTATATATCAGCTATCTTGGTAAAAACGCAAAAGACAATGCCGATCTGCCGCCATCAGCGCTGGTGGATGAACTGATAGACTACATTGAAGCCGGCGCCAGCGAGCCGGAAACTGTGCGTACACAGCTGGTCACCTTGCAGCCGCTGCAAAGCTTCAGCAGGAAATATGCCGGAACAGATGAGCGTCTTTTTTCCTACCTGAGCACAAGAGAAGCCGCCACCGCATCTTTTCTCAACGAAAATAAAATCGCCACGCCTTTAACCTTCGAAGAAATTTCTCTTGAAGAGCTGATCAGCTTCTTCAAAAACCCCTTCCGGGCGTACTATAACAAAGTATTAGGCATCCGCTATAACGATAGCCAGCTGCTGCTCAGCGAAACAGAAATTTTTGATCTGAATAAATTACAGCAGTGGTCTGTTAAAAATGACCTGCTGCCGGTACCCGCTCCGGAACAACCTTCCCTTCAAACCACTATGGTGAAAAAAGGCCGCTTGCCACTCCGTAATATGGCCACAGTAGCCCTTCACCGCATGGAAGACCTGGTAATACCGGTACGCAACCTGTATGAAGCCTGTACCCAGGGTACTACTGAACGAAGGATACCGGTAGAAATAACCGTTGATAACAGCATTATCAAAGGTCATCTCCGGGTGTTTGACCACACGTTGTTACATGTGTCCTGGTCCAAACGGGAAAGCAAGTACCTGCTGGAAGCCTACATCCGCTACCTGGCAGGAAGAGCTGCCTCCCTGGTTACCAACCTGTGTTTTATTTCAGGGACAAAAAAAGAGGATGCCTTCCAGGCTATTCCTTTAACACCTGCGGAAGCTACCCAACGGCTAACGGAAATCATTAAGGTGTATAAAACCGGGTTTGATCAGATCATTTCTTTTTATCCGGACCTGGAGGTAACGGAAAAAGATGTGCTCACCATGGATCTGAAGAAATTCAAAAATAAATTTACGGTGATGATAGACCGGCAGGAGTCGCCGGACCCATATATCGCACAAGCATATGAACAGGGATTTTTTGACAGGGAAGAAGCGCTGACCAGTTTCCTCGATATATACGAACTGCTGATAGCGCCGTTAACAGCATTGCTGCCGGCGTATTTTGAAAAACCAGATAAGGACAAATGATCGATAGCGTTACATATAAACAATTCGATGCAGCCACCGTTCCACTGGCAGGCAGCAACCTGATTGAAGCCAGCGCCGGAACAGGGAAAACCTATTCCATCGCTATTCTCGTGCTCCGGCTTATACTCGAGCAAAAGCTATCTGTCAAAGAAATACTGATGGTAACTTTCACCAGGGCTGCAGTGGCCGAACTGGAAGAAAGGATCCGGCTTTTTATCCGGCAGGCATACAAAGCCAGCATGGGTAAGGATATTCCGGATGAAAAAATACTCGACCTGGTACTGGAAGTGATAGATCCGGAAGATCCTGCGCCGGTGCAACAACGCCTGCGTGATGCCATCCTGTTACTGGATGAAACCTCGGTACTTACCATCCATGGTTTCTGCCAGCAAACCCTTAATGAATACGCATTTGAAACCAACCAGCTGTTTGGCGCACAAATGGTGCCCGATCTTACCCCGGTGGTAGAAAATGAACTAAATAAATTCTGGCGCAGAAATATTACCACCCTGAATACCACCCTGCTGGAAAATATCTGGGAGGAAAAAATGAAAGCCGATCTGCAACAGGTAATACTGGATCATCTCAGCGGCAAAAGATATATAGGCTACCAGGAAGATACCCCCGAGGTAATCGGCGAAGAGCTGCAGGACAACTGGATACAGGAAATGGATCAACTGCACGCCAATATACAGGCCGCCATAGAGAAGCTGTATGAAGATATCACCAACAACAGCGATCAGATCATCGCCGCCTGCACCGCCAATCGCTACACCAAAAAGGACTGGCCCGAACTGGTTTCCCAGCCCGAACTGCTGGTAAAAAGAATACTCGCTAAAAGAAAAGATGCTAAATACATTGAAGCTGTATTTCCGGCTATCGTGGAAGAACTGGATAAGGTAGAGGAAATCCGCGACCAGCTTACCGAGTATCAGCAGTCGGTGCGCCGGCAGATCTTTTATACCGCCATCCGCCAGGTGGGAGAGCAGGTACGCCTGTTCAAAGAGCGGAGCAATATGATGGGGTATGATGACCTCATCAACAACCTGCATACGGCTGTGGTGAAAACGGAAAACCCGGAGCTTATTACCCGTTTGCAACAAAAATACAAGGCCGTATTCGTGGATGAATTCCAGGATACCGACCGCGAACAATATGAAATATTTAACCGCGCCTTCGGCGAAAACACCATACTATTTTATATCGGCGACCCCAAGCAAAGTATTTACGCCTGGCGCAAAGCGGATATCTTCACTTATTTCAACGCCAGGAATGGAGTACAGCAGGTATATGACATGAACCAGAATTTCCGCTCTGCGGAAAACCTGATCCGTGCCATGAACATCTTCTTTGAACCCAGTCCCGGCTTCGACACGTTCGATTTCAGCGGGGAAAGCGACAGTATTGATTATATCCATGTAAAAAGTCCGGATAACAATACCAAGGGCTACCTGTTTAAAGACCGCGTGAAAGAAGTGCCGATCGAAATTATCGGTTGCGATAAAAAAGAAACCATCTGTGAAAGCGTGGCTGTGCAAATAGCACAGCTGCTACTCGATAAATCGTACCGGATCGAAAACAGCAGGGATGCCCGCCCTGTGAGACCATCAGATATCGGTATACTGGTGCGCACAGGGCAGGAAGGCAAAGACATTAAGCATGCCTTAGCCAAACTGGGTATTCCGGCCGTTACCATCGATGAAGCCAGGGTGCTGCGATCAGGCGAAGCCCAACAGTTACTGCACCTCCTGGAAGCCATGGAAACACCGGACCGCTCCTCTATTAACCGGGCATTGCTGGGGTCTTTCACCGGTTATAGCACCCACACCATCCTGAAACTGGATGACGAAACTATGCTGGATCTGTTTGGCAAATACCGGAACCTATGGCAGCGCGATGGCGCCTACACCGCCCTCATGGAGTTTATCACCGACTTTGGCGTACGCCAGGTATTACTCGACGGACATACCGAAAATGGCGAGCGTATTATCACCAACCTGTACCAGCTCTCTGAACTGGTGCACCAGGTGCAAAGCCGGAAAAACCTGTCGATGCGTGACCTCATTTCCTGGCTCAAACGCGGCATCGACGGTATGACCACCGAAGGCGACGAATATGCACAGCGCGTGGAAAGCGATGAAGAAGCCGTAAATATCGTCACCATCCATAAGAGTAAAGGGCTGGAGTATAAAATTGTACTGGCGCCATTTCTCGATTTCGTAGAACAGCAAAACATTGATTTTGTCAGCTTCCGCGACCCGGCTACCGGCGATTACCTGAACACACAGCGTTCCCGTCTCTCGGAAGATCAATTAAACGCCTACCGGCAACAACAGGAACAGGAAAACCGCCGCCTCATTTATGTGGCAATCACCCGTGCCGTATATAAGTGTTACCTTTTTAAAAACAACTACTCCAAATTCAGGGATTCCTCGCTGTCCGTATTTCTAAAGGAACTGGCAATCACCAATCCTGATGCCTCACTGATACGGCTACAGGGCAGTATCCCAGAAGCGCCGGAGCAAACTTACCGGCAACAAATTACCCAGGGGAAACTGGCGGTAAACCGTGGCCCGGTCGATTTTCGCCTGCGGGAGCAAAACTGGCGCAAAATGAGCTATACCATGCTGGCCGCCAAAGCGGAACATAAGCCAAGGGTACGTTCATTTCAGCAAGCGGATCCCTACGATAATTTTATTTTCACCACGCTGCGCCGTGGCGCCAAAACAGGGAACCTGCTGCACTTCATTTTTGAAAGCATCAATTTTTCCGACAGCAGCAAATGGGAACATTGGCTGGAAGAGTCCATCCGGCGCTTTGTGCCAGGGCAACGGGAAGCCTATCTTGAACGCCTGAACGAAATGCTGCAGCATGTGATGTATACCACCATCCACATCGACGGGCAAAGCTTTCAGCTGGCATCAGTGGGGCGTCATCAACGCCTGGCCGAGTTTGAATTCGACTTCCCGGTTCCGGTATTTCAGTCTAACCTGCTCAATAATCTTTCCGATGATGAAGTCAGCGTAAGTGTAAAACGCTTCTCCGAATACACCAACCAGGAACTGGAAGGGATCATGAACGGGAAAGTTGACCTGTTCTTTGAATACCAGGGCAAATACTATATACTTGACTGGAAATCGAACTACCTCGGCAACAATGTTGCCGACTACGATAAAGCAGGCCTCGCCGCCGCTATGAACGAAAACAACTACCACCTTCAATATTTCATTTATACCGTAGCTGTAAAAAAATACCTGGAAAGCCGCATCCCTGGATTTGACTACAATACTCAATTTGGCGGCATCATTTACTGCTTTGTTCGCGGGGTGCGCAATACCAGCGGGCAGGGCATTTTCACCACCAAACCCGATTTAAAGAAGGTACAACTCCTCGAATCCCTGCTAACAAAATAAATATAGCCGTTAGCGTTACCACTAACGGCTACGGACCTACTAAATAAACCCTGCATACCTATTGCACCATGTCAGCAACAAATAAAATTTCTACTCCGCAGGCTAAAAGCTAACAGCTAAAAAAGCCATACCCCGTTCATCATCGCCACACCGCAGGTGGTTTCAAAAGAGTTTACATAATTATCGGGGGTTCTGTGCCACCACTGTCCCCACATGAGACCGTTGGAGTTCCTGTAGTTCCAGGCTTCGGCAGCGTTATAGTTCAGCCAGGCGGCATAGGTACTCTGATAGCTGTGGTCATGTACAAATTTGCAGGCCCAGCGGGCGAAGATGGCTTTGAAGCCCTGGCAGTCGTCGTTATCATATTCATCCGGCAACAGGCCCTGGGCGTTGCACATATTGTTTTTCGTATAGTCCATAGCTTTAGCTCCCATTGTTTTATACCCGGCAGAAGGGAAGGAGTTGTGCAGCATACCACAGGCGCCGATAAAGGTGCCCTGGGTATAGGTGCGTGCGCCTTCTGTGATAACACCCGCAGCATTCATGGCGCCTTTTACTTCGCCACTGCCGGGTGTATATAGTTTACTAACCATCCAATCGACGATCAGTTTGGCTTTATCGCGATAAGCAACATCGCCGGTGGCCTGGTACAGGTACATGGCGCAAATGGCTGCAGGCGCGTTTACACACGCATTTTTGGTGTTGTTGGCGGTGGTCCACCAGAGGCCGCCGCCCAGGTTGGTGTCCCAGGCGCGGTTCCACACCAGGTCAAAATTGTTTTTGGCCATATCTTTCATGCCGCCGTCGTTGGTGATGGCAAAAGCGCGAATACACATCAGCGCACCCCAGATCACGTCGTCGTTATAGATGTTAGATGTCCATAACAGTCCGTAGTTATCCCGCATGCCGTTATACAGGTATACCATTTTATTTTTCAGGTCTATATCGTTGTTAATGTTATAAGCATCGATCAGTGTTTCAATGGCTTCGGCCTGGCGCCAGAAGTCCATGCGGCCGCTATGAGTTACATCGGAATAATAATAGGCCTTGAAAGAAGGGCCATAGGTGCCGTACTGGTGGTAAAATGCGTTGTTATAACACTGCATGGCCAGCAATGCTTCTGCCTTTACCGGTTGTACCGAATTGATAGTAACAGTGGCAGATTTTGCGCCTGTCAGCGTGGTGCTGTTTTTGGCGGTCATTTCATTTTTCCGGCATCCGGAAAATGTCAATGCCAGGAAAAGAACTGCCATACTAATGATGCGGGAAAACGCTTTTGCGCAGCGTGGAGTTTTCATGTTTTTCAGTTTTTGTGGAATCAGGATTTTCAATATGCTCGGTCTGGGCCAGTCTTTCTTTAAAGCCTTATCATTACTAAAGGGGGCTGCTGCTGCCTGCGGAGGCAAACAATGCTAACTCATAACAGTGGAGCCGGGTTTACGCGGGTATCCTATTTACGGGGACAGGTAAAACAGGGGGAATTCCTTACAAGGGGTAAAAATATTTTTGGAGAGAAGGCAGGGAGAGGTAATCTCCCGGTGAAGACTAAACGACAAACCCGTTTTTCGTCTCACTAAAAAATGAAAAAGGGGAGCAAAACTACTCCCCCTATTCCTTTTTAAAACTTATAAGTATAATTGATATTAATACGTGCGCCGGATCCTTTTACAAAGTTCTCGTTCCGGGCATTCCATTGGGAAGTTACCGTGTAGTAATCTTTGTTAAACAGGTTGTCTACGCCGAGTTGCACGCTGCTATGGCCGTCTATATTAAAATCGGAGAAGAAGCTAAACACGGTAAATTGCTTTACAGGGCCTTTTCCGTAGGTATATAATCCGGTGGCGGCATCGGGTGCAAAGCGGTTACGGTCGCCTGCCTGTAACATTTGTATACGCAGGTTCAGCTGTTTTATTGGCTGATAGCGGATATAGGCGGTTAACTTGGGAGGGGCGATTTTATCGCCCAGGATATAGGTATCTTCTTTATCGTTATACTGTCCATTTTTGTTAGCATCTATTTTTCCTTCTATATAGGAATAGGAGGCGCCCGCGCCCAGGTTTTTGAGAATGCGGGCATCAGCAGCTATTTCAAAGCCATGGATTTTGATAGGCTCCCGGGCTATTTCGAACCGGCCTTCTACCAGTGTATAGTTTGCGCCCAGTTTGGAAGTGCTGATATAATAGCTTCCTTCCAGGTCAATCGGGCCTAATGTGCTGTTGAAGCCTACTTCGTAGTTATTGGCGATGATCGCTTTTGTTTTCAATAACGACACCGTGCTTTCGTTGGCGCTGCGGAGGGTACGGCCCAGTTCATTCACAGAAAAGCTCTGGGAGTAGCTGATAAACGGCTTAAAATATTTGAACTCGTTATAACGTAAGCCGGCGTTAAATACCAACGCGTTGTAGTCGATAGTACCACCCTTTACATTTTTACCACCTTCGGTATACAGGCCCGTTTTATTGTTCATAGAAATGATAGTGGTATAATCGGGTACCTCTATGCTGATATTTTCATAGCGTGCACCGGCTTTGAACACCAGGTGTTTAAAGAAAGTTGTTTTCAGCTGTGCATAAGGGGCGAGGTTACGCATACTCATTTCAGGAGCCCAGACCCTGCCATCGGTAAGCTTTTGGGCGGTTTTATCGGTCAATACATCCAATCCATACACGAGGTCGCCGGCTATGTTATTGCCCGCCTGGAAAGGGGAAGATAAATTGATACGAACACCTTTTTTATTGGAAGAAATGGTGGATTGCCCGCCGTCTTTAAAGGAATCTCCCCAGGAGAATACGGTATAAAATTTCTGGTAGTAAAGGTTGATGTCAAGGTCGGTATTACCGATAATTTGCTGGCTGCTGTAATGCACGTTCACGTTGTGATTATAGGGAGTGCCTTCCGGATCGCCGGGGCGGGTACCGAAAACGCCGATAGCAGCGGTATCGGGATAGCGGCCTTTTTTAAGGATATAATCGCTGCGTTGTTGGCTGCCAAAGAAATTATACATCACCTCCACCCGGTTATTGGGATTGATGGTGTATCCTGCTTTTGCATAAGCATTCCAGAGCTGTGTTTCACCCAAACCGTAATCGGGAGAGAGCACAACGCCTTTGGCATCTTTATATACGCCGGTTTGTTCATAGTGGCCGGAAACCACGTAGTCGATTTTTTTATAGGAACCGGACAGCAGCTGACCAACCTGCCAGCCACCGGTATGCTGGGCACTTTTTAGTTGTGTATTGGCGCCAATGGTGGTTTGACCACTTAACGGCTGTCCCGGTGTGGCTTTCTTGGTAATGTAGTTGATTAATCCACCGTCGGAGCCATTACCGTAAATGGCGGTAGCGCCTTTGATTACTTCCACTCTTTCAATGGCGGAAGGATCAATACTGCGGATATCGCGGCCTCCGTTTCTGAGTGGGGTGGACTGAGGCACTCCATCAATCATGACCAGTACTTCTCTACCTCTCAGCGTTTGACCTGAGTTACCAGTGGTATTGCTGCTAAAGCCCAAACCCGGTACAGAGTTGGCGAGGATGTTTGAAATATTATTGCTGATACCTTGCTGGATAGCCAGGTCTTTGGCGCCCACAATGGTAATAGAGGAGGGGACTTCATCGAGTGTTTCCCGTTTACGGCTTGCGGACACTACAAATTCCTGCAGGTCGCCGTTGCCCGTCAGTGTTATATCCTGGTGGGTGGTATCGTTCGGTAAAAGCGTGATCGTTTGCGCTGTTTCTTTGTAACCAACGCTGGTTACCTTTATCTTGTAGGTACCTGCCTGAGCAAGTTTCAGGATAAAAGCACCTGTTCTATCAGCTACGGCGCCTGTTTTGGCTCCTGCAACACTAATATTTGCGAAGGGAAGCTGATCACCTGTTTCGTTTTTCACTGAGCCTTTCAGTACAGCCTGCTGGGCGTTGGCGGTTAGCGCCATCCCCATTAAAGCAGGGGCTAAGAGTATAATACTGCGCATATATAGGTCGATAAATGAGCCGCAAAGCTAATCTACACGCAGTTGTCCCGATTACGCAAACGGGAAATATAATGATCAAAAGCGGAAATTCCGGTATGGCTATAATTGTAGCCTGCTGTTAACCAACTGAACAATTTCCTTGTGAATTTCGTCCATGGGCCTCATGTTTCCGGCCTCATTAAAACAGGCGATCCTGTTAATGCTGTCGTCGGCGGCTACCATGGCTTCATACTGTTTCTTTACTGCCTGTTGCAGGGAGGTGTCTTTTTCGTGGATGTCATCCTTTCCTTGCAGATAGTCGCGGTCTTCGTTGGCGCGTCTTTTCTCCAGTGCCGAGGTTACAAAAGAAAAAGGCACATCCAGGTAAATAGAGAACGTTGGTTTGGGGATCTGGTTGTAATTATATTCGAAATCGAGGATCCAGTTTCTCAGGTATTCCTTTTCTTCTTCACTATTTAGCTTTGCGCATTGGAAAGCGATATTGGACAGCACATACCTGTCTACCAATACAAAATAGCCATTGCGCAGCCATTCATTGATGGTGGCAGCAAATGCTTTCCGGTCTTCCGCAAACAATAAAGCCACCAGCTGGGGGTGTACATTTTTCACTTCTCCAAATTCGCCACGGAGAAATTTAGCAATGAGTTCTCCAAACACGCCCTCGTTGCTCCGGGGGAAGTGAACGAATTTGGTCTTCTCATTTTTTGATTCCAGGTATTTTGTCAGCAGTTCTATCTGCGTGGACTTCCCGGCGCCATCTAAACCTTCAACCGCTATAAATTTTGTCATTATGCTGCCTGAATTAAAGCTTGGAAATTAATAAAAATCTCCAGTTCTTTTGGAGATGCTTACTCGTAAATGCAAAAAGCCTGCTTTTATGCAGACTTTTTACCATTATGGCAGCGAAGTTAGTAAAGTTTTCTCAAAATCAAACCCGGCCAGCTGTAAGCGTTTCACCGAGTAAGATGGGCTGTTCTGAGAAGTTCCGGTATACGGTGCCTTGCCCAAAACCGCGGTCATTGACCCCATTTCCTTTCGCTTTATTATCGGAGAAAATTTTCTTTCCCACGTAAATGGCTCTCTTCAGCAGGAAGTTCTCCTTCAGCAGATCGGAAGTAACCCGGTTGAAATCCTGGTGCTCATCTGTTACCAGCTGGTCCTTCCCTTTGTATTGAAGCGTCAGTAACAGGATGCCATTTTCCTTGTAAAGCCGGAGTTTATCACCGTCTTGCCTGAAGTACCCGGTATAGCGTTTCTTAGGCTGTAGTATACAATCACTCAGTTTTTCGCTGATCAATGAATCACCGGTTACATAAAATATTTCAAACGCATTATTCTCTTGCAGGTAAATGATTTGGGTTAAGGGTGTATCTCCGCCGGAAATAAACAGGTCTTTTGTGTTCTTAGACGAAAAGCCATCCGCGATGCGAAGGCTGTCGTCATGTTTAATTGCATTCAAAAATACCGGGTCTCCTATGATCTTTCTTTTGTGTCCATGGGCTTCCAGGCGGGTTTTAAAGTCTTTATCCTCATAGCCATAGTCCATTACTTTTTCGTCGTATCCTCTTAGGGTATAAAAATCTTCCTTTTTTACGCATACCCGTCCCTGTACATCCCACCACTTTTTATTAACGCCTACGCGGGGAGGCATCATAAAAATATCGGAGTCCGTGTTGAAGGTGTCGTTGATATATTCCGCAAATCCGGATCCGGTGTAGTTATCGGCGTCAATGCTGCATAGGATATCGCCGGCAGCCAGCCGGAATGCCATATTTTTCGAATGGCTCATATGGAAGAAGGGTGGTTCTGTGGTCCGGTAGTAAACGAGGAGCCCTGCGTCGATATAGTGCTGCAATTCAGATTGTACCCATTCATACAAATCATCCCGGGAGTTATAGTCCAGTAATACGAATTCAAGGTTGCCATACCCGGTATTGTCGAGGATATTGCGCTCCAGGGTTTGTTTCAGATGTACGGTCCTGTTCATACAAACGGTACAGAAGGATATGTGGTGCTGCATGGATTGTTTTCATTAATGGTGCTGAGAGGGTCTTGGGAGGAATAACAATGAAGGGAGAATATTGTTTGAAGCAGGAGAATATTTGGGATAGTGGCCGGTGAACAAAGATTCTTTTTCTTCAATACTATATAATTATAATATAATTATTAATGATAGTGAATGATAATTTTGTCATCGGTTAAACAAGATTCTTTACAACACAACTATTATTTGTTAATCAACTGTTATTCTCTGCTTGTTTGCTTAATGCCCCATTAAGAATTTAGTTTTGTGTTGCACTTTCGCATCAGTAACCGTTAGATACTGAACCATCAGGTATAAACTTAATGACTAAACGAAATCAAGACAAATAACCAAAGTAAATAATACCATTCAAGTCACACATCAAAACTTCATCCAGGTGAATCGCCTTAGTAGCCCCAAAATAGCTGCCAATAATATTATCTGAAAATCTGAGCGGATAGCTGTCGGCCTTTATTGCGTTGTATATTTTTTGTACGGGTGATTTTACCCGTTTTACTATACCATAAAAACAGTCATGCCCTATGATGTTGGCATCCATCAAAGGGCATGTTTCAAATAGAGACAATTGAATTCAACCAAAAAATTACTTCCTGCGACTAAATAGAATAATAATTAGTTGAGCTATCAGATGAATTGCAACAGTCCATTTTACCAGCAACTCCAGCGTGTGATTGATTTGGTCAAAATTTTCCATCCGTTTAAGATTTTGCTTTTTTAAAATTGGTCCGTTCTGCCCAGCAAGGCAGGCGGATCTTTTTATGACCCTCAAATTTATCGCTACCTGTGAGCGCTTAGGATAGAGCAACCGAAATAAAATAGGAATAACAGACAGTTAACATATTGAAAACCTGAAACTCAATCTGAGAGGGAAGTTGCGAAAAAATGAAACGGTGGAAAATCTGTGATGTTTAAAAAAAACATGATAATGGAAAATGCCAACAAGTGCGATACGCACTTCATTACCCGTTATTTTTTTCAAAACAACGGGCACTTTAAAGCACTGATAATCATACACTAATAGGTATCTTTTGCCCAAAACGGCGTTCTTGCAGCTGATCGTACTCCTTTACATAATCCGGGTGCTCGGTTCCCATCACCCTATCCCATACACGAAAATAGAGTCCGTAATTTCCCCTGAACTTTTTATGATGAAGATTATGATGCACTGAGGTATTCAGCACTTCAAACGCCCAGGTATTACGGAAGCCCTTTGGCGCTAACTCATATCCCAGGTGCCCGTACACATTGATCATAAACCCGGTAACCGTGAATAAGAGTATTGTTAATGGGTGCATCGGCATCAGCATCGTAATTACCACCAGCACACCGCCTTCGGCAATAGCTTCAAGGAAATGAAAACTATAGGAGGTCCATGGCGACGGATTTACACTCTGGTGATGCACCAGGTGGGTATGCTTAAAAAGTTTTTTATGATGCAGCAACCGGTGCATCCAATAGAAATAGGTATCGTGTACAATAAGACTGAGTACCAGGCTAACGCCAATATACCATACCGGGAAATCCTGGATGCCGGTATAAATCATAGTATACTGCCTGATGGGAGTGAACAGCAATACGATTGTAATCGCTGTAAATACCAGGGTACTTTGCATGGAGTACCAGATTTCACGGAAAAAATCCTTCCTGGAGGCCAGCTTCTCCTGGATTTTAAACTGCTTAAACCTGGCAGGTAATAACAGGTAGAATAATGTAAAAGGAACTCCTGCCAGTAAAAAATACCGGAGGACTGTCATGCTGAAGATCTTTACTGCCGCATCTATCATCGGTTCCATAGCCTTGAAATTTTATTTCAAAACTAAGACCGCAGTGTGGCAGATATGGTTAACAAAAGATAATTTCGCACATTAACAAAAGATAATTTCGTAGGAATATTTCAGCTTTTTCCCTTAGCGTGCATCCGTTTCCGTATGCGGCTCAATGACACCGGCGTAATGCCCAACATAGAAGCAATATATTTATCCGGGACCCGATTCACCACGTTAAAACGCTCTGCCAGCAGGTTTCGGTACCGCTCTTCCGGCGACAGTGTCACAAAAGATTCGATCATAGCCAGCGATTCAGACAACATGCGCATCAGGAAAAAATTCCGCAACGGCTCATATTCAGGGTGGGTTTTAAGCACGTCTTCCAGCACGTCATAGTCTATTTCCATGAGGGTAGTGGGTTCCAGCGCCCTGTAAATAAAACGGGATGGCTTCCGTTGTATGATCGTTTCATGAGAAGCGATAAACTGGTTTTCCCATCGGAGAAACAATGTTGCCTCATCGCCATTAGGCTTTACCATATAGGCCCGCATAATGCCTTGTTCAATAAAGGCCAGCCGGCGCTCCCGGTCGCCCTCCCGGATATAAATACCATTAGCATCCAGCTTTACCTGCCGGGTCATGGCAAATAAAGGGGCTGTATTGGCCGGTAGTACACCCGCCAGGTCGAAGAGTAGTTGTTGCAGTATGGTTACAGAGCCAGTCATATAATGTATTTGCCGGGAAGGGCAGGGGGCTAATTTAAAGCTTATTATTTATAAGGAGAGCATCGGATGCAGGAATTGTATAGCCGGTACGCAGCATTACCCTGCAACCGATCGGGTTTTCTATTTTACTGAAATTCAATTATCTTGGGCTTCCTAAAAAAACCCTGTTAATGAATCTGAAGTATTTGTTTTTCCCGTTTATCAGTCTGTTTCCCGGCATTCGCGCGATTGGACAAACCTGCAACTGCACAAATGAATTCCTGTATATTAAAGATCAGATCACACACAACTATGCCGGATTCAAAGACAAAGTAAACGGATCTACCAACAAGGCGTACGCAGCCTATACACAACGGATTCTCAAAGCAACAACAGGAGTAACTACTCCGCATCATTGCGCCCTGCTGATCAACGACTGGCTTAATTTCTTTAAAGACAGGCATATTCAGTTCGGTGAAAATGCTTTATCAGCCGCCGCTTTACAAAAAATAGTTGCAGAAACAGAAAGCGTAACACTGACTCAGCAACAACTAACCAGGCTGAAGCAATCGAAAGGTATTGATGGCATCTATTGGAGCAGCGACTCTGTTTACCGCATCGCCATCGTGAAAAGTCCCAACCACATACGGAATTATGCCGGTGTGATCATCCAGTCAAAAACAGCTTCCTGGAAACAGGGCCAGGTCATATTAGAGCTCAGAAAATCGAATCAGAAGGACGAACTGATAGGAATTAGCTATGACACAGATCATACTCCATATAGCGAAAGATTTCCCATTACCGCCAATGCCGTGGGTGCCTGGCAAAGGGAAGGTACTGTGAGCAATGAAAATGATGATTCTTCTGCCGAAAAGGTGGCCGGCAAATTATTATCTGAAAAAACACTTTACCTTAAAATACGTTCATTCGATCAAAGCAATGCGGCGAATATTGATTCGTTATTTAAAACATACAAGGCGGTATTGGACAAAACCCCCAATCTGATCATAGATGTGCGCGATAATGGCGGAGGATCAGACTTCGCGTACGCACCCATTACACCATACCTTTACACGGATACCATACATAAGATAGGGGTGGATGTGCTCGCAACAGAACAAAATATTGAAGGCTGGAAACCATTACTGAAGATGGAGGATATTCCGGCAGAGCAGAAAAAAGAAATTGCCGGAATGATTGAGGCAATGGAACAGCATAAAGGAGGATTTGTAAATGTGGTAAATGATGAGGAAGAAACATTGGAAACGATCCTCCCTTATCCGCGGAAAGTAGCCATCCTGGTCAACAAAGGCTGTGGCAGTACCACGGAGGAGTTCCTGCTGGAAGCCATGCAAAGTAAAAAAGTAATTGTAATGGGGGAATCCACTGCTGGTGTGCTCGACTATGCCAATATGAGACAGGCAGCACTTCCATGTTTGCCCTACACCTTGTATTACGCAACAACCAGGAGCAGGAGAATTGATATGGGGAAAGGCATTGACAATGTAGGATTACAGCCAGCTATAAAACTAAAGTCTTCACAGAACTGGATTACTGCCGCACAACAGTATTTGGAAAAAGAATAGGCGGTACTTCAAATACCGCCTATCCGTGTTATTGCGTTTCGTAAAATATTCATTCAAGGTTTTATCCTGTTACTTCATCGCTGAGGATATCTACATATACAGCAATCAGCTGTTTACGTATAAATGCCGGTGCAAAAACGGCAGGGAGCTCCTGTACTGATGTGCTGTTGCTGTGGATAAGCCGCCCTCTTAGCTGTTGCAACAAATAGCGGGTATCGCCATCACCGGCTGCCGTGGGTTTTACCACTTCCATATTTACCAACTCATTAAACCACCTGTTTTCACTCGGGTCCTTATCGTAAATAAAATGGATTCCCTGTTGCAACAGCGGTAAAATATAGAGGAAATTATGCTCAGTGAATGCAGGAATGATCACCGCATTTGCCACCATATACAGCTCCATTATCTCTGACGCTGTCAAGCCATTAATGAAAGTAATACTACTCCACATACGTTTCTCTATTAGTGAAGCGTATGCCATGATATCGGGTTCATGAAGGATGAATAACCTGGCCCCGGGCGCTGTTTGTTTTAACGATGTAAATGCCTGGATAAGGTACGGTATATCATATTGCGCTCCGGCCATCCGTTTATCGAAAACAAATACAGATTCGGCTGTCAGAAGTCCCCAGTTGCTTCTCAGGATATCAGACTGCTCCGGAAGAAGAACCGTTTTACCGGCGGGAGAAACAACATTATATATTACGTTCACCTTTTCAATTATTTCCGGGCAAGCGGCCAACAGCTGTTTCCTGGCATTTTGACTCGTGCATAGAATACTATCTGCCGAATGGACCATGGCCAGTTGCATGGCACTACCAGCTCCTATTGCGCCATTATAGCTGCAGGTAACGGTAGCTTTCAGAGCAGCTTTAACACCTTGTGCCACGTATCCCCAGTTGCAATTTTCGAAATGGAAAAGAAGATTGGATTCGCCGGCAAAACGGGCAAAACGATGCTCCAGGATGTCGGTCACCCGCATAGCGTATTTTTTGAGCACCGGCTCTGATATGTTGGCCAGATGCTTAACAGCAAATGGGAACGGAATATAAATATGCACCTCTCCATCTATTTCCTGTTCTGTATATTCCGCATATTGATGACTGCCGATATATATACTATAAACCAAGTGCCCCCCTTCTTCCTGTGACGAAAGGAAGAGATGATCCAATACTGACGGGCCATTGGCTATTGCATCAAATATTTTAACAACGTGTAACATATACCGTGATTATCTTAACTGATTAACAAACATTCATCCCAGGAACAGGTTTTAGCGTCAATGCCTGATAAAAGTACCAGGCCGATACCGGCTACACCTTCAGTAATTCCCATACATTTATCATTCTCCTTTGCAATAGCAGCATACGACAAACTAATTAAATGATCCGTAATTTCATCATACGCCTGCTCAAATACCGGTTCTTCCATCTCCAGGTAAGCACGCTTGTACACCTGGGCTATAAAGATTGTTTTTTGCAGATACGTTATGTTTTTAAATGCTGCGCCCAGCAAAGGCATATAGATTTCAGTAGCCGCCAGCAGCTCCTGTCTGGCAATCTCTTTCCAACTTCCATTGCCGCTATGCTTCGAGGCATTCAAACAGGCGATGCACAACTCTACCAATATGTTAAAATACATGAACACATCGTGCAAATTGCCGCCCGCATTTTGTTTAATGGCGGCAAAAGCCGGGGGAACAGCTGCCATCATCCTTTCCAACTGCCGCATGGTAACAACAGGATATATTTTATACTGTAAGCTTCTGGCCAGGATCGTAATTACTTTTGCAAGATGACATGTTTCTATATTCTTCTCGGTAGCGGTATATTTTTTATCCGCTATAAATTTGGCAACTGCGTTACTATCTTCGTTGAATTTTGTCAGAAAAATCCTTTCCTGGCGATCTATCATACCAATATAAACTTCATACCTTACAATCTTCTCCAGATCTTCTAAATTATAACCCTCCCGGCCGATACGGTTTTGCAGGTATAACATATGTCCTGTAACCCCTTCAGAAAAGCCCCAGCTTAACTCATAATTCCAGGCATATACGGCTTCATCAATATCACATAATATTGCCAGGGAAGATTCGCTCATTTTTATCAGGTCCTGCCGCAGCAGGTGCTCTATGCTCCAGGCTATTCCAGGCAATCCGGATCCGAACCCTTTTCCCGACTTGAAATTCATAGTACTGAAAACTTCCTGTAGCAGATCTTCCCCAAAGGAATGATACATTTTCACCTGCTTATACCTGGCATAGTACAGCATAAATAATGATATGCCTGTTTTGCCGACGTTTAAGCTAATATTCTTTGAAAACCCTCCATTCACCAACAGGTAAGTAGCAATCCTTTGCAGATGCTCTTCCCGCGTTTGTGTGGCTTCACTGATTATGGCTTTATTCATACCGGATCTGTTCTTTTAAATGTAACACAATGCAGGCGGCTGATAGTTTTCACGCTTCATCTCCTCAATATATTGCTGCAATGCTGCAGCAGACATATTGCACACTTTTAAAAATTCATGTCTGTTGCTTAGCTCCAGCTGACTGTTATGAAAGTTCGAATTCGCATTTCTGCTGTGATGCAGATGATACAATGGCCCCTTAATTCGTTTTATTTTCTCCCCGGCTATTTTAAACCGTTTATATCGCTCCTGGTCTTCCGGCCCCCATCCTATCAGGTTTATATTCTCCAGACCCAATCTTTTAAACGCGGCCAGGTTCACTACAAAAGCGCCACCATATGCATCCACAGGCGTTTCATAAAAACAATCCTTATAGTTATTAAGCAGTCCGAAATCCAGTTGCCTGCGAAAAAGATTACTGAAGTTATTATCAACAAAGTAGAAGTTACCCGAGAAAGGATATACGAGCGACATTCCCATATGCCGGAGATACTCCACCGCCCAGGCCAGCTGGTTGGGCGGCACCACCACATCCGTATCAAAAACAGCCGCGTATGGAGTTTCACACATGTTCAGCAACTGGTTGTTATAATACGTGCGGTAATAAACCGACCGCTCATCATGCTGGAAAAAATACCTGACATAGGGGGGAATCACCTCCTTATTCACCTTTGGGGAATCATCTATTTCAAGAATAATGACATTTGTGTCGAAATAAGTATCAATATACCGGAGAATTGTATGCAGGTTAACCATCCTGTCGGGTGAATCAATCCTTACCGGTATCAGGATGGTCATGTCTTTGAGCACTATTTTGGAGGACTTGATATAGCTATTCATAGCTTCCACATATTTGACGCTACACGATGCTTTATCTACGTAACCAAATAACTCGAAGTAAGGCACTTTATGCTCATAAGAACCTTTACAGAAATATTTTCTCGACTGGCTTCCGATTACGCCGGCATTATGGAATATTTTACATTCGTCCCATTTTTCAATTTCATTGACGGGCCAGCAAAAATCAAGATCCCGGCTGATTTTCACAGGATTCCCGCGCAAAATTCCGTTCCACAGCACAGCCCACATATCAGCGCACCAGGCCTGGATACCCACATAGTCCGTCAATTTCTCTCCCGTATGCTGTGCATGCAACCTAGCATGGTTGTCATTGATATCCTGCAACTGCGTATACAGCATCTCCGCGTCGTCTTCCACTTTATTCCAGAAGGCATAGTCTGTTCCTTTCAGTACATATTGCGCACCACCTGCGTTATCATCATTCGCAATTACCTGTTGTTTATCTATGCCTACAATGTTGCACATGCTATCCAATACGGCATCTCCGTATTTTAATATATATTTTGTGTCGAGATAGCTTTTGGTATCAGAAACATACCAGGTATTACCCATCGCCATTTGCTGTATATCCGGTAGTTCCCGGAAAATAATATCACAGTCATGGTAAAACAAGGCTTCCTGCGCTAGCCATGCATTTTTAATAAAATGTTGTTTAATGATATGAGGTCTTACTCCAGATACATACTTTGGGTTTTCCCTGTTGTCCGGGTAAATAAAGAACTGCGCCAGGTCCTGCCTGGCCACCAGTGCGTTAAACTCCACTTTCAATCCCGTGCGGGGATCTACTCCCAGCAATACATGTATACAGGAAGGATCTATGCCTACCTGTTTAAAATTATGCAGCATTACCTCTAACTGCCAGAGGAAAAACACGTCGTCGGGTTGTGCAGAGAGAAATATCATAGCTAGACTTTATTGCTGACTAGAGATATGTTTTGCTACATAACTCCGTGTATAATTTGAGACAATTTCTTGCGCTTACATATTGTATGGGATTACCCGCCATAAACAGGTCAGTTTCTTCACAAAACCGTTTGTAGTCGCCTTCATAAAATGATTCAAAAAGAAGAATGGTTTGCTTTGTTAACGCAGCATCCTCAGAGCCGGTCTGGTATTGCTTTGCTGCTGGTAACACTACCTGCAACAGCTCATTTATTTTCTTTATCAGTTGAGGAGCCTTTAAAAAGGCGATCATTACATTTAGCGTTTCAAACAATACCTGGCATATGAAAAGATATTTAAACAGCTCATACTTTTCAGGATGCTTCACCAGTGGTACATTGAGGTCCGTCAGATTTTCAGAGTGCCCCTTCAATAAAAACCCTGTCACTTCTGCGGCAAGCCTGATAGCATCGTCGGTTTGCCCATAGGCAAAATACATCCTGACCAGGTTATGATACTGCTGTATACGCCCAAACAGCAGGTGTTCAAAACCCTGTTGCTCCATCGTTTGCATATTAAGCATCACTTCCCGGAGCATTCTTTCTGCAAAATCCTTTTCGCCGGTTTTATATAAATAATATGCTTTTTTAGGTAGATACTCGTTTTGCACCGCCTGCCAGAGCAACGTGTCTTTTGCCAGTGTTTTCTCATATCGCTCCCCCTGTTCAAAGTAGTACTTTGCCAGCGTTATGCTTCCCGACTTGCTATGGTTAAGCCCTTTCATAAACCAGGAATTCAATGGATACAGCATGTGCCTATCTTCCTGGGATAATTGTGCCAGCAGTACATCATTAAAAAAAGATTCCAGTCTCTCAGCAGCTTGCGTGAGAGAAGCACTGGTAGTCAAAAGTAGCATATGATAATTTTTAACAGTAGTACCTTCTATCGTGTTTCCAGCAGCTGCCCACGCAGTGGCATGCCAGCGGTCGCCAATATCCGTTCCTGTATATTGCTGATGGGGGTCGTAGCCTTGAAATCTTCCGGCTGATAATAGGGGTGGCTGCTGCTCTCCGATAAATATCCGGCCATCTGCAACAGCTCTTTTCCATCCAGGTTCAAATCGGTATTAATCAATTGTATACCCAAGTGGTGAACAGGCTGTGAAGATAAGTTGCTGAAGGGAAGCACCCGATTAGGCCGGGGTAGCCATTTGCACCTGATCCTGGATTGGGAAAGAAAATAAATCAATTCTTTTTCCAGTTCTTCCATCGCAGATACTGGTGCATCTACGGCAAATTCAATTATTACCTTCCTATGCTTTGCGATGGCGGTAACCGCATCAATAAACGGTGTACTCCAATTAGCCCAGCTTTTCGCGGCTATATTGAACAGCAACTGCACAGTCATTCCAGGATGGTCCTGAGAGGTTAACAGATCACGTTGTATGATATCAATACCAGGTGTAAGGTCAATATTCTTCTCATTAAAAAGAAAGAAAAGCCGGTTTACCGTCAATAGCCGAAGGGCGGGCATCACCAGGTTGTTGTAACCTTCGCCGGTATATACTATGTTTAAAGTAAAAGTAGTTTTAACAGGCGATTTAATTTCTCTCAAGCGCTCGTCCAGTAAAGATAACCAGTTGAGATCCGGAGCCGGATACCGGATAGCCAGCAATAGGCGGATGGTATACCTGAAACCTTTTATAGTATTAGTTCCGATGGCCGCAATGACATCGTTTAGCTGACTCATTACAGCATCGAAAAAATTGTTATCGGGCGTATTTTTTATGGGTATCAACAGGGTGGCAGAGTTACCTGTTACATCTTCCAGTGCCAGTAAGTTACGGGTTAACATGGCTTCCTTCTCTTCTTCCTCTGCCGGTATCAATATTTCATTATCAAACAATAAGGTAAATAATTTATCTGGCAGCAGGCTGAAGTCAGCGGCGTACAATACATCCAGGTACCGATGGCTCAGCCGGATTGTTTTACCGCTACGGATAGAATAGAGCAGGCGATCAGCGGTTGGTTCCGACTCGAATTGCGGAATAGTCACATCTACGATATACCGGGAAAGTTTAAGTTCCATACGACGCAGGTTATGGTATTATGCAATTTTTAATGCTTTCATATTTAGTGTTTCCAGGAACTTGTTCAACACCATTTCTTTCTTCAAATGATCTTTGAAGTCAAACACACAATAGTCCTCCCCGCTATTTTCCAGCGCCACCTGGGAACATCCGCCGTTGCAAACGGGCATAATCGGGCAGCTCAGGCAGGGCTTATTCTTAAACTTGATGTTCATTCTTTCCTCAAACTTCTCATTCCAGGTGATGCTCCCATCATCATTCAGCAGCCCTTCACGGGTATCGCTGGAGAAATTACGGGCGGTGCATTTATATACTTCTCCGTTATAGTTAATAGTGGCATGATTTCTTTTATCAGCGTAACAGGAGTGCCGCACATTATCGGGGGTACCTCCGTAAGAGGCATAAAAACCAGCGCTGATAAAATATTGTATCAGCTCGGTAACCCTGTCGTTAAGGGTTTCATCTTCTACCTGCCATACCTTATGAAGTGAAATGGCAATGTTCCGACGGAACTCCATGCCTATTCTCTGCAGATCGTCTGCAATACTTTCGAGGTTATTCAGGGTATCTTTGGTATAGTTGATCCGTTGTGTTACATGGAAGCCTGCAGTACACAGGGCTGCCACATTCGCTACTATTTCATCGTAGGAGCCTCTCCTGGCGTTCACAAAACGTACTTTATTATGCATGTCGCGATTACCATCCAGCGTAATCTGGAAATCAGTTATTTTGTACAGCTTAAACCGCTCGATCATTGCAGGATTGATGAGAAATGCGTTGGTAGTAAACGAAGTGCTGAATGCTATGCCGTATTCCTGGCATATCTTGGTACCATACTCCAGTATAGGGTCTATTACCTTATCGAAAAATAACAACGGTTCACCTCCAAACCAATCTATATGAAAAAACTTCAGCCCGGGCTTTTGTTCCAAAATCGTTACGATATGCTTTTTGATATTGTCCAGCGTAGATTCCGTCATCTTAGAATCCTTAATATGGGATTCATAACAATACCAGCACTTGAAATTACAGTTCATGGTAGGATTAATCACCAGGTGATAGGTGGTGTTGTTACCATCTATCTTTGCGCTCCAGTCCTTTACGGCCTGTACTTCGTCCAGTGTTTCCTCTACAATAAATCCTTTTGTTTGCAGTGCATTATAAAACTGGGGATGATAATTAGCCAGTTCTTCTATATTGGACGATTTCTTGCCTGCCTCCATCAATTCCTGCAGCATGGGGTCTACCACCAGGAATTTATTACTGCGGGAGTTGTAAAGGACTACCTTGTCCTTATATCCTACGGCATTATTAAATTGGCTCAATTTCATATATCATCTCTTATCTGTCGGGGAATATAGGATAGGGCTATTAACCCTATCCTATTGTGTTTGATTTGAAATTTTCCTGATAAGATTTTTTCGGCACCCTCCTTTGTTATAACAATAAGGTTATTTATTGCATAGCATACCAGTAGTGAATGACGGTGTAGGAGGATGCTGAAAAGCAGCGGTCATCCTAGACAGCTGGAGGAGTGGTAGGAGGAGGGGTAGCAGTAGTAGTTTTACCGCATTTGCTGATGTTGATACCGCAAAGAACGTTGGTATCATCCAGTTCTGTTGATTCTGCACCATCAACTTCAGCGAAACCGCCTTCAATTTGTCCTAATTCGTTTTCTTTCAGAGGAGTTAAACCCAGGTCTTTTTTTTCTGTAGACATGTTAATTAAATTTTGAATTACTGTTTATGCTTACTCTCATTAAGGGTTTTCAGCTTCCCCCTCTTGTTATAACAATACGTTTAATGAATATCTATTTTTAACATTCCCTTCAACAACCACTTACTTGCTACCCAACCTGTTCTTTTCATTATCATTACTACGATTCATTTCCCTCACCGTAAATGTTTTTCCGAGTTTGAAATTATATATCAGCTGAAAGGCAATACTTTGGGTCTGATTCTTTTCCAGCCCGTTCTGGATGTAGTGCTGGTAGAAGATTTTGGTTCGGCTCTTTTCAGTATTAAACACATCATTTACATTAATCTTGGCGATCAGCTTATCCTTCATAAATCCCCGCTGCATTCCCAGATCTATTCTATAAAAACCATCTACCGATATGTTACCCTGCATCATATTTGAATAATACAATCCGCTTAGGCTAAACCGCATACCAGCCGGCAGTTCTATGTCGTGGGCGGTTTGTATGAAAAAGACCGGCTTATTATACTGGAAGTCCTGAAACTTCATCTTCTCCTGTTTGAAGACAACGGTGTTGTTCATACTCCACCATTTATTCACCTCCAATGGCACGTTCAACACACCGATATAGTTGTCCCTTACATCAAGGTTTTCCGGTGCATAATATACAGACAGATCGTTTCCCGGAATGGTGTGCAGGATATTAAAGATGACGTCGTTGGCCCTTTGATATATCAAGGCTAAAGAATAATTTTCGTGATAGATGTATGTCAGCTGAAATGTACTGGCATACTGAGGTTTCAGATACGGATTACCTTGCAGCGTGGTGTAATTATCCATATACACCACAAACGGATTCAGTTGGGTATAGGAGGGCCGGTCAATACCTCTTCTGAAAGAGAACTGAATAGTGTTTCCCTTTTTCTCATTCACCGCTTTCTGCAAAAACAGGCTTGGAAACAATCCCAGGTATCTGTTCCTGTTATCTCTTACGGTATCGGCTGTGAGCAGGTGTCCATCGGTATTCGTATACTCTGCACGTAATCCTATTTTAATATCTGCCTTAAAAATCTTTCCTGTATAGTTCAGAAATCCTGCATAAATATTCTCTTTATACCGGTACTGGTAACTCTGGGTTACATCCTTTTTCCAGGTTTCGTTTATATAGTTTTCGAATTGTACATCGTTATCAATTGAGGCCGTCACCAATCTTCCCCCCAAGCTAACGGCTGCTGATTTTGATATTGGCTTATTAAATTTCACATCTGCCGAATATACCCTGGAGTTAGCCGGTAAGGTATTTCGATAAGCCGTGTCACCAAACATTCCGCTTACTTCATCATAATAATTGGAGAAAGCACTGTTCTTTTTCGTAGAGCTATTCCAGGTATAATCTGTAGTGAAGGTGAGGGAAGCACCCAGTGAATCTAACTTCACGCTATAGCTATATCCGAGGTTGTTGTAAGATGCACGTTGATTTTGCGGGAAAACACCATTCAACACAATGTCCTTGGCGCCACTGTTTCCAAGCGTAGTAACGGTTTGATAGGGGGAGTTTTCGTTCCATCCGGAATTGGAATATTCAATGCCCATGTACTGATTCTTGTTGATGTCGTAAATACCACCTACCCTCAACCTGCGACCGGCATAAGTATCTTTCCTGAAGGAGCTTTCCCTGTAATTAAAACTTTCTTTGTTATTTGTCCTGGTTGTCCAGTCGCTTCCATACCCATTATCCCAGTTCATACTATAACTGCCAAAGAGCGTTACTTTATTCTGTTTGTAATTCAGCAGGGCGCTTTCACTGGTACCGGCGTATCGGCCCTGCACGTAGCTGCTGCTGATGGAGCCATTCAGTCCGTCTTTTCTTTGTTTTTTGTATATGATGTTGATCAATCCTCCTGCTGATGCAGCATATTCCGCCGGCGGATTAGGAATTATTTCTATGCTGGCGATTTCCTCTGCCCTTAGTGTGGTAAGAAAATTTACCAGGTCAGCACCCGCCATATTTAACATTCTTCCATTCAGCATTACCCTGGCATGTGTGATACCGTTTATGCTGATGCTGCCGTTAAGTACAGATACGCCGGGCGCCAGTTTAAATAACTCCAGGGAAGACTTTCCGGCCGTAAGCGGGTTATTCTGCACACTCATTACTATCCTGTCTACTTTACGGGTAATCAGGGAAGGATTACCTGTTACGGTGACTTCTTTTAAGTTATCTGACTTAATGTTAAGCGTGATATTTCCCAGATCAGCATTCGCAAAGGAGGCGATGTTTACGCTGTACAAATCATAGTTGAGCTGGAATACTTTCAACACATAAGCTTCGCCTGATTTCGCCTCCAGTTTAAATGCGCCCTTGTCGTCAGCAGTTGTTTGCGCTACCGGTTTATTCGCATTTTGTGAAAGCAGTACAACGGATGCAAACTGTACCGGAGCGCTGGCTTTATCTACAACCTTACCGGTGATAGCTGAATTTTGGGCAAGTGCTGCAGCCGGTATTATAAGTGTGATCAGGATGATAGTTAACCATTTCATAGTCCGGTATTTTTTGGAGAGCATCTTAACAACTGTATGTGTTAATCTCATTGTCTGTATCAAAGTTGTTGTTTCTGATTTTCATTTCTAAACTTATTAGACCAAATCCGGTGGACGCACGATGAAATCGGAAATTCATTTACTTTTTAATTTCCCAGCTCCAGTTGATTCTTTATTAAATCATAATAGTATCCGCGCATTTCCACCAATTCCTGGTGTGATCCCTCCTCTATTATTTCTCCTTTATGCAATACAATAATATTATTAGCATTCCTAACTGTGCTTAGTCTATGAGCCACTACCACTACGGTTTTGTTTTTGCAGAACTCATTCAGCTGCTGAATGATCATTTTTTCATTATTGGCATCCAATGCGCTTGTGGCTTCATCGAGGAAAATATATTCGGGGTTTTTATATACTACTCTCGCTATGAGTATACGTTGTTTTTGGCCGCCGCTGATGCCCTTTCCTTCCGCGCCTATTTTTGTATTAAGGCCCAGCGGCAGGTCGTTGATGAACTGGGTTAGATTTGCAACGGCCAGTGCGTGCTCCAGCCGGACTATATCCGGTTGCTCGTCGCCCATAATAATATTGCCTGCAATGGTATCAGAAAAAATAAATCCGTCCTGCATTACAATGCCGCACTGCCTGCGCCAGAATTTGGGGCTGATGCTGCGAAAATCGGTGCTGTTACCTATTTGTATGGTACCTTCTATGGGGGGATACATTTTCAACAGCAGCTTTAAGAGGGTAGTTTTACCGCTGCCACTGGCGCCAACAATGGCGGTGGTATGTCCTTCCGCTATCGAGAAGCTGATGTTTTTTAATATCCGCTGATTCCCCGCACCAGGGTAGGCGAAGGATACTTCATTCAAATCAATATTCCTGGAGGAGGGGAGATGGCGCTGCTGGTGCATTTCAGGCACTTCTTCATCCTGCATGGAATGGATTTGTCCCAGCCGTTCCATACTTATTTTGGCATCCTGCAGTGTTTGTAAAAACCCGGCCATTTGCAGAACGGGTCCATTCATCTGGCCCACTATAAACTGCATGGCCATCATCTCGCCCACGCTTATCCGTCCTTCCAGCACAGCTTTGGCGGCAAGAAAAACAATCAGGATATCTTTTGCCTGGTTAATAAATAAGGCGCCCAGCGATTGATTCTGATTAAGTGTGAGGCTTTTTATGTTCTGATTAAAGAGTTTAGCCTGCAGTCTTTCCCATTCCCATATTTTCTGTGTGCCGTTATCATTAAGGTTTATTTCGTGTATTCCATTGATTATCTGCAGGGTTTTGCTGTGGTTTTGTGCACGGGCTTCAAAACGTTTAAAGTCCAGTTTTTTGCGCTTGCGTAGAAATAACAGCAGCCATCCCAGGTACAGGGCGCTCCCGATAACAAAAACGATAAAAATATCGATGCTATAATGCAGCATCAGTCCACTGAATATGGCGAGTGTGATCAGGGAAAATAGCGTATTGATGGTATTTCCCGTCAGCAGGTTTTCAATACGTTTATGATCTTCTATTCGCTGGAGCAGGTCGCCGGTTAGCTTGGTATCAAAAAAAGATAACGGCAACCGCATCAGTTTGTGCAAGAAATCGCTCAGCACCGTAATGTTGATGCGACTGGTAATATGCAACAGCACCCAACCCCGCAGCAGGTCAATGAAAAACTGACCGGCGCTCAGCAGGAGTTGGCCTATGAGCATGAAGTAAATAAATTGCAGGCTCTTATTTTGTATGCCTACATCAATAATTCCTTTAGTGAGAAAAGGGAATATTAGCTGGATAACACTGGCGGCTACCAAACCAATGCCTATTTGCAACAGCAGCTTTTTATAATGCCAAACATGTTCCCATAGATATTGTTGGCCCATTCGTTTTACGGGAATATCATCTTCCTGTTGGTAAAAAGTAGGAGTGGGGTTTAGGTGGAGTATCACCCCCATGGCTTTGCTACCCTGCCAGGTGTAAGCCCAGTTTTCTATAAACTCATCTTGTGTATACCTTACCAGGCCGCTGGCGGGGTCGGATACGTATACTTTATTGCGGCTAACTTTGTATACTACAATAAAATGGTTGCGGCGCCAGTGTACGATACAAGGCAGTACCGATTTGCCGGCAATACTTTCAAAGGCAATTTTACCGCCCTGTGCGCGTATGCCCAGTGCTTCTGCCGCCCTGGAAATGCCCAGCAGCGATACGCCGGTTTTACCGATGTCGCTTAGTTTGCGGATGCGTTCTATATTAAGTACTTTACCGTAGTGCTTACTTATGATCTGCAAACAGGTAGGACCGCAGTCCATCATATCGTGCTGTTTATAATGCGGGAAAATGGCCATCCTGATAGTTAAATTTTAGTTAAAACAGCGTAAACTTACCCAGTTTACGAGGGGTCAAATTATTGGCCGGGATGAGGTCTTTTTAGCCGTCTGAGCGCGATCTGATGCTACTTTTGCAGAAAAAAGTATAAAAAACACTGTACACCCGGGTATTACAATAGAAAAAAGGTTTGCTGATTGCTTTTTTTTCCTATTTTAGTCCTACTAAGCACGAAAAATTTAGTTAACAGTGAAATATTATTCGACGAATCCCAACTTCTACGAGACGTAACGCAATGGAGAGCACAACTGTACGAGGTAACCCAATACTTAACTGGATCATTTCAGGAAAGTTTGAAAAGTTCTATACCAGGAAAGTCCGATTGGCAGCCCATGCATCTATGTGGCTGATAATACTCATTTTACAGACCATTCTTGTTTATGTCAACTATAATGAATCACTGAGTGCCTGCCTGGCATTTGGCCTGAGGAACATGCTCAGCATCATGTTCTTTTTCTACTTCATCCTGTACTTTGTTGTTCCGGATCTTATTTTAAAAGGACGATTTATCCTGGGCATCTTATGCCTTACCATCCCCTTTTTTGTAAATAGCCTGTTCAATTATATTGCCTGTGTATTTATCCAGCACAACCTGGTCATCCAGGACCCTGTCACTAAAAAAAGTATTGAAACAATTGTAAATGATGGGGTTTTCAGCGTTTCCCTGCTTCACCGCACCTTGAAAGGGGCCTGGTTTTTTGCGTCTGCCGCCGCCCCCAGCGCCGTGTTAAAACTGGTACTGGACATTATCAGGGGCACTATCCGCCAGCTAAATATGGAGAGAGATAAGGTAGACCTGGAACTGGATTTCCTGAAAGCCCAGCTCAACCCGCATTTCCTGTTTAATACCCTGAATAATATTTACACTCTTTCCCTTAAAGGCGATCAACAGGCATCGGGCTTAATACTCCACCTGTCTTCCATGATGCGCTATACCCTCTATGAATCCGATACGCCAGTGGTGCTATTGCAAAATGAAGTGGATTTTATGAGGAACTATACAGAACTGGAACGGGTGCGTTATGGTAAAAAAGCCAATATCCGGTTTGAATGCAATGAAGAGGAGATAGACAATCAACAGATTGGTCCGCTTTTAATGTTCCCCTTCGTGGAAAATGCCTTTAAATACGGACAATGTAATGCCGCGGGGAAATGCGAAATACTAATAAAGATCCAGGCAGATGGCCCGTTCGTACAAATAGAGATCGGCAATAGTAAAAACGAAGCAACCATGGCGAAAAGCGACGTAGGAGGTATTGGTCAATCCAACTCCCGTAAACGCTTAGAGCTCCTTTATCCTGGACGTCATACCCTTAATATCGAAGATACCCCCGACTATTATAAAGTTATCCTCTCTTTAACACTTGCCAATTACAACCAAAATGGAACAAAAAATTAAATGTCTGGTAGTAGACGATGAACCCATTGCCCGTGAGTTAATGACTTCCTACATTGGCAAAATACCGCAGCTGGAGCTGGTACAGGCGTGCGAAAGCGCTTTTGAGGCATCCGAAGTATTGCAGCAGCAACCCATAGACCTGTTGTTTTCTGACATCCAGATGCCCATTATTAATGGTGTGGAAATGATACGCTCCCTTCAATTTGCACCCCTGGTTATATTTACCACTGCCAGCCCAAACTATGCACTGGAAAGCTTTGAGCTGGATGTAGTGGATTACCTGATGAAGCCTTTTGCTTTTGACCGTTTTCTGAAGGCGCTTAATAAAGCAAAAATCCTTCTCCAGCAAAAGAAACAGCTTCCTGCTAAAGAAACGCCCCCCAATAACCACATGTTTATTAAAGATGGACAGAAGTTATGCAAACTGGTGTTTACTGATATCTATTATGTAGAAGGCATGAAAGATTATGTGAAAATTGTGACTGCCCAGAAAACACATATTATATACCAGCGCATGAAATACATGGAGAGCGTACTTCCCGGCAACCTGTTTGCACGGGCGCATAAATCCTATATTGTACAGCTGAATGCCATTAAAAACATTATGGGCAATACGGCCGAATTATTAAATAACCACTCCATCATCATCTCCCAACAATATAAACAGGAGCTTAATAAACGGCTGGGAATAGTACAGGATACTGTAGATGAAGAATAGCCCGGGCTATTCGTTGACCAGCATATCTTTCGCAATAATTCTTTTATTGCCTTATTTTCCTGTGTAAATAACTGTAGCAATTATAAAAATGACCTAATAAACAAAATTGGTCGTGCTGCTTTCCTTTTTGATCTAAAAAAAATCCATCTCTGTTTCTACTACTGCATTTTTGTATGGTAAATAAAAACCTCCTAATCCGTACAATTATGAAACATCCAAACTTACCCCTCCACCATGTAAAACTGAGCCTTGATAAAGAAATCGTGGCAAAAACAGACATGAGTACTGTCAATAACCTGAGCGTTACAAAAATGATGAACGCCGGAAGTGACACCACAAACAATACTCATGATACAATATTCACTACCATAAACAGCCTCCCTACATCCATTTCCGCTATCTAAACCCGGTTTAATCAGTATGTCTTACAGATGCGCCATAGTAGACGATGAGCCTTTGGCTGTGGAGCTATTGAGTAATTATCTTGGCAACATAGACAGGGTGGAACTGATCATGTCTACCGATAAACTGCAAGACGTAGAACAACTTATATCGGAGAACATGGTAGATCTCATCCTATTGGATGTAAATTTAAAAGGTGTCAAAAGAGACAGTATTAACCTGTTGCTTAGAAAAAAGAATTGTCACTTTATTATTGTTACCGCCTACCCCTTATCCTATATAAAAGATATAGCGATAGGCGCCGACCACGGATACCTGGTCAAGCCCGTAAGCTTCATCAGATTCCAACAGGAAGTACAAAAAATGCTGGGGATATAGCAATAAATATTTGTCCAAAGGCATTTTTGTCGTGGTAACAACCGAATTCATCGAAAAAAAACATGCAAAAGCGCAATCCTAAGCACTTTGCATGTAGCTCAGGATTTATGGCCGGCAGTATTGGCCATTAACATTAAAAATGAATAATATGCTGAAGCAACTTTTTAGCCATCCCGAAAGGATACCACACCTGAAAGACCTTCCGATGACCGGAGGGTTTATTCCATTCAGCGAACCCGAAATGGCCGCTATACTGGGAGGTGGAGAAGAAACAAGACCTTATATTACCATTCAGTTGGATCAGGCAGAAAACAGTACCGCGGCGAACAGCGAGCAGCAGTAGGCTGTCAGGACCAATGGCAAGGCAGATTGATAAAAGTTAAAGATATGAACAACACGACTCCTAATAACCATTTGAAAGCATTTGATTTCTATTTATTAAGGGTGCCCCTGTTGCCATATAATACATTATCATCACTGCATACCGATTACCGGAACCATCCGGATGGATTAACTGCAGCCATAAAAAAATGCTTCACTGAGCCTTTACTCCAGGAAGCTATTTACCTTGCCAGTCCGGATTTACACGCAACGCTGCAACAGTGGATTCCCGGCGCTCTTACCCTTCGCCCTCAAAAAGAGCGTAAGCTGGTACTTACGCTTTATAAGTATCTTGTAAGAATGTGTACCCGCTGTACACCTTATGGTTTGTTTGCGGGATGTGCACCGGGCTCCATCAGCGGAGAGCCTACCCACATGGTGCTGGCCGGCGTTGCTCATCAGAAAGTGGCCCGCCTGGATATGCACTATCTCTCCGCCCTGGCAGATGAGTTGCTGCAGGATGAAACCATCAGCACACAGTTGCTGTACTTTCCCAACACCAGCCTGTATATTACCGGATCTACCTACCGGTATTACGAATACACGCTGAAAGATAAAAAAAGGCATTATTTCCTCAGCACCTTCAGTCAAACGCCTTACCTGGAGGAAATTTTGGCCGCCGCCGGCAAAGGCGCCAATTTAAGTCAGCTCACGGCAGTACTTACCAATATGTCGATACCGGCAGCGGATGCCACCGATTTTATAAATACACTCATTCAAAATCAGATACTGATATCCAAATGGCATCCCACACTAACGGGGACCGACTATTTCAGTACCCTGTTTGCCCGGCTGGAAACAGCTTTAGGAGAAACTGAACTTACACAACCACTGAAAAAAATACAGCATCTGTTGCATCAGCCGGATATTGGCACCTCTCAATATACCGGCATTCGCGACGTGCTGCAAACGCAATACCCTGGTATCACCGGTAAAGATGCAATGCAGGTAGACCTCTTTTACAGCACAAGCGCCAACAATATTTCCGCCAAAACAATTGCCACTATTACAGCGCATCTGCAACGGTTAACCGTATTGAATCAGGGCTCCATACCTGCAGATCTGCAAAATTTCTGTAAAAAATTTTATCAGCGTTATGAGGAAAGAGAAATGCCATTGATGACAGTATTGGATAGTGAGAGCGGCATCGGTTATGGCATGATTGCAGGCGATAAAACCTGCTACACACCATTGGTAGACGACCTGGTTGTACCTGGCGACACCCCTCCGGCGCAGACCCAATGGACCCCTTATAACAACCTGGTACTCGAAAAGTTTATCCTGGCCCAGAAGGAAAATGCCTATGCCATTGAGTTAACGGATGCCGACCTGGAAAAAACAGGCACCGCAAAGCATAATATACCTGCCACAGCCTGTTTGATGGGTACCCTCCTTGCAACGGATCATCAACAACTGGATGAAGGCAATTTTCAGTTTATCATGAAATCATGCGGTGGCCCAGGCGCATTGGCACTTATGGGCCGTTTCGCAGCCGGAAACGACGACCTGGCACAACATATGAAAACATGTGCCGACTATGAACAAAGCCTGTTTCCTGATAAAATAATTGCCGAAGTAATACACCTCCCCGAGGGCCGTACCGGCAACGTGTTACTAAGGCCTCAACTGTACGACTACGAAATTCCTTTCCTGGGCACTGCCAGTGTGGATGAAAAATTCCAGCTGTCCGTAAGCGATTTATATGTAACAGTAAAAAACAACAGGATCGTGCTGCGTTCCGGAAGCCTGAACAAGGAAATTATTCCCCGGCTTACCAGCGCGCATAATTATACGCAAAGTCTTGCTATCTATAAATTTCTCTGTGATCTCCAAAATCAATATGCCCCTTTCAATATTCAATGGGACTGGAATGTATTCCTTAATAATTCATTCCTCCCACGGATTAGTTACAAACAGCTCGTACTGAAGCGGGCTCGCTGGCTATTACATACAAAGGAATTTAATGACCTGCTGGCTGCTTCACCGGCTACAGCCTGTTTGCAGGCATTGTTAGTGAAATATAATCTACCGGAAAAAGTAGTGATGGCAGAAGGCGACAATGAGTTATTCCTTGATCTTTCCTGTGAATATGCACAGGAATTGTTAACAGATAAGCTGCAAAAAGACAATGTTATTTTGTATGAATCGTTGGTAAATGAAGACAATAACCTGGTGACCGGGCCGGAGGGCAGCCACTGCAATGAAATGGTAATTCCCTTCTGTTATACCGGTCATGAGGCCCAGGTAACAGTCCATAAAACGCCTCCAGCGGCAACCGTTTCCCGGTCATTTGTAGCCGGCAGCGAATGGCTGTATGTGAAACTATATTGTGGCGTAAAATGGATGGATAAGTTACTAACCAAAGAGCTGCTCCCCCTGATCACGGAATTAAAACAAGAGAAAATTATTACACAGTGGTTTTATATCCGGTACCAGGACCCCGAAAGCCACCTGCGGATACGATTCAGAAACGCCGCAAACCCGGCCTTCAGTCAGCATATAATACGCAAACTGCACGAGGTTTTTGAAGACTATATAGCCAACGACATTGTAAGCAAACTGCAGTTTGATACCTATACCCGCGAAATTGAACGGTACGGAGACGCCAACATGGAAGAGACTGAGCAGTTCTTTTTCCACGATAGTGAGGCTGCTATACAACTACTACCTATTATACAAACAGGAGGTAATGAACACAACCGGTGGCTATTTGCGCTGAAAGGAGCTGATTGTTTACTGAACGATCTCGGCTATACGACAGCAGAAAAATTACAATTAACGCAACAGCTTCAACACAATTTCTTCCAGGAGTTCAATGGCGACGGATCACTGATGTATCAGCTGAACAATAAGTACCGGGATCACAGCAAAACTATTGACAAGCTGCTAACAGGGTCGTCATTAATACCCGCTGCAGCGATGGAAATATTCCATGCCAGGTCCAATGCCATTAACCATATCATCCAATCGGAAACCGGCACAGCTGTACTCAAACACCTGGCGCCGGATTATATACACCTGTTCCTGAACAGGCTATTTGTAGCTAACCAGCGGCTGCACGAACTGGTCATATATCATTACCTGATGAAACATTACACGTCTGTGTTGGCAAGAGAAAAAACAAAAACAGTAAATAGCCTGCTATCATGATAGACAATCATACTTACCAGCATTCATTTGAAGTACAGGAAATAATAGGTAAAACTCCTTCCTGGATGGTGCGTTGGGGCATCCTGGCTTTTTCCGCGACCATCTGTTTGCTGCTGTTATTAAGTATGTTCATTATTTACCCGGTTACTGCGCGGTATCCGGTAGATATACAATTGGATACCCCGCCACAATATATTGTACAATCTGCCAATGAAATCATTTCATTCAGCCAATTCAACGGCCCCGTAACAGCAAACGCTACTATCGCTACTGCTTCGAACAATGACAACTTCTCTCATAATATTACAGCCGCTTACACCGGTACTATTGTTCCCGTTAAATCTGTAAAATCAGCGGCATCCGGCACTCCGGATACTTTAGCCATTATTATTCCCCAAACATCCGGCTATACTTTCAACGGTAACTTACCTGCGAGGTTGATAAGCCCTGGCCAACAGGCTATGAAAGTAAAACTACTGGTAGCAGAAAACAACATCACCGGCAGCACTATTACCTTGCAAGGCGATCTTAAGGAGCTGTCCACTATTGCTATAAATGGCAATTGCAGCTTTAGTGGCGTATTAACACCCTCATCTAACAGGCAACTGCTGAATGATACGACCTTTACCTCTGCGTGTAAAGGATTGCTGGAAATAAAGTTGTCTGAGAAAAGTGTGTTCGCCACGTTTGTGGAGAAGATTTTTCAATTGTAGCGGTAGCCCTGGGGCACAATCTTTGATTCGTACATCAGCATGAGCAGGCAAATTTTTAACAGAACAGTCAAGGTTGACGGTGTCGATATTTTCTATCGTGAGGCCGGAGATAGGAGAAATCCATTTGTACTGCTCCTGCCTGGTTTTCCAACCTCGTCCATAATGTTTAAAAACCTGATGACCGCTTTGTCAGACAGCATTCACCTGGTTGCTCCCGATTTTCCCGGATTTGGATTCAGCGGTTTTCCTGCTAAGGATCAATTTGAATATACATTCCGCAATATATCCACCTGTATAAACAAGTTTACGGATAAGATAAACCTGAAGTCATTCACCATCTATCTTCACGATTACGGAGCTCCTGTCGGCCTTCAATTATGCGTCCACCACCCTGAAAAGATAGAGGGAATAATTGTTCAAAATGGTAACGCATACGAAGAAGGTGTTGATAAGATATGGGACGAAATGAGAGCGTATTGGGATCACCCTACCCCGGAAAAAAAGAAAGAACTTTATGCATTTCTAAGCGAAGAAGGCGTAAAGCGGCAATATACCGCAGGAGTACCCGAAGAATTGCTGCCAACAATAAGTCCTGAATTATGGGTACTTGACTGGGATAGTATGAAAAGGCCTGGTAATATCGAGATCCAGTATGAACTGAATTGTGATTATAAGAATCACATGAAAATGTTCCCTGTCTTCCAGGAATATTTTCATATTCATCAACCCCGCGCTCTTATTATATGGGGAAAATATGACCCGTTCTTTAATCTGGAAGAAGCTGCATGTTACAAGCGGGACTTACCTGATGCGCAGGTTCATATTATCGAAGGGAGTCATTGGGTGTTGGAAACAAATTTTGATGAAGTGTTGGTGCTTATTGGTGATTTTTTAAGAAGGAGCCTGATCGATCCGATCCGTTTTTAAGTTTAGACGCTTAGGGAAATGGCACCATTCACAAACAATCTGTTCATTTTTTAGAATTGTTCACTAATAATGAACAATATTTCTAAGTGAACAAAAGTTGGATTTCTGCCAATTGTTCATTAAATTTGATTGTTCATTATTAGTGAACAACTGTAATTTATGAACAAGAAAATAGCAATTTTGGAACAAGCAACCGAGGCAATACTTGATAAAACCGGTATGCAAATCACTTTCAAACCACGTGGTAAAGCAAGTGATGGAGAATATAATATTGTTTTTCAAGATCGAGATATGCTTTTTTTTGTTGAATGTAAAAGGTATGTGTCTGTTTATCAAGTTGATGAAATTGCAAAGAAAGAAACGCAAGGACATCCCATCATGGTAATAGCAGAAAAAATAGCCGCACCCGCACGGGAACAACTGCGCAAAAAAGGAATAGCATACCTGGAAGCAAATGGGAATGCCTTTATAAACAATGAGCAAACTACCATTTTCCTCGACGGCAATAAGCCAATCAAGGAAACAAAACCCGTTGCAAATCGTGCCTTTACCAAAACAGGATTAAAAGCCGTTTTTCACTTGCTAAACGATCCGGCTGCAATAACCAGAACGTATCGACAATTAGCAGCAGAAACGAACGTGGCTCTGGGAAATGTCAAATATATAATGGATGGATTGGATGAAGCAGGGTTTATACTTCCGCTCAATAAACGAAATGTAGCGCTTAAAAATAAGAAAGCGTTGCTTGAACGTTGGATTGCTGGCTACAGAGAAACGCTGAAGCCGGACTTATATAAAAAAACATTTCGTATAGCGAAGAAAGAAAAGCGCGATCATTGGCAGGATATTGATGTAAAAAAGCTGGATATGCAATGGGGAGGAGAAGCTGCGGGTGAGCTTATGACCAATTACCTAAAGGCAAATGAATTGACGCTCTATACTCCAGGTTTTACTGCAAAACAAGGGAATACGATAGGATTAATCCCCGATAAAAATGGGGACGTCCTGTTATATGAGAAGTTCTGGCATGAGCCAGGTGAAATGCAACCAATAGCACCTCCATTGCTGGTCTATGCCGATTTACTCATAACCGATGATCCGCGGTGCATTGAAACGGCGAACCTTATTTATGACACACACTTAAAAGTTCAAATTGAAGCAGATTAGCCTAGAACAACTAAAAGAAGTTCTTGATGTATTGCAGGAAGTGTTCGCGGAGCTTAACGTAGACTTTTACATGATTGGCGCGATCGCTAAGGAATATTGGTATAGCCAGGGTAACAAACGAATGCGCCAAACTAAAGATGTAGACTTTGCAGTTTTTGTTGCCAGTCGTGAAGTTTATGATGCAGTACGTAATCGTTTAAAAGATCATCGTTTTGCGGACACACGGGAGAACGCCTTTGTTATGATCAGTCCGCAAGGTATTCAAGTAGATTTACTTCCATTCGGTGCTATCGCAATTGATGAAGGCGTAGAACTTACCGGCGAAGGCATGACCAGTATACGTGTAAATGGATTTGATGAGGTGTACCAGGCTGGGACAGCTGAAGCAGTCGTTAACACGGGACATGTATTTAAGACGGCAACGCTGCCAGCAATCGTATTGCTTAAATTTATTGCCTATGATGATCGACCAGAAAAAAGGCACAAAGATGCCAGAGACATAGCTGGCATTGTTCAGCACTTTTTTGAATTGCAGTCAGATCTAATCTATAAGAATCATCACGATCTTTTCGCAGAGGATCAACCTGAGCGAGAGCTCGAAGATATTGCAGCCATTGTAATAGGGCGAGAAATGCTGAAAATCTGTATGGAAAACCCGGCGTTGAAAGACCGGGTAGAAACTATTTTGACAACCCACATTGATAATGGCCAAACCAGTGCTTTTATACAGCAAATGGTGGGAGAAACAAATAAGCCTGTAGAAACAATGAAAGGTTGGCTTGAAGATGTTAGATCTGGTTTATTAGGTGGTTAATACACCTAGCCCTCATTTCCTTTGGCCGTTATTTCTTAAATTTCAATAGAACAAATTATTTGGCCATGGGAAAATTCGGAAACTGGCTGATTACCAGAAGACCTATGAAACCATGTCTGAGGAAAAAAAGAATTTTTTGCGGGGCAGGATTGGCAACAACGCTGCTAAGCAAGGAGCGAAGAAAGGGATTTTCATCACTACTTCTGCTTTCTCAAAGGATGCACTGAATTATGCCCCTAAAAACGAAACAAAGATTGTATTGATAGATGGCGTGCAACTAGCACAATTAATGATTGATTACAATCTTGGAGTATCAGTACAGAGATCCTACGATATCAAACGTCTGGACAATGATTATTTTGAAGAATAAAAACAGCGCATTCTCCCACCTATCTATAAACAAAAAAGGCTTGCAGCAATGCAAGCCTTTTTTGTTTTCGCTCCCCCTGCTGGACTTGAACCAGCGACCCTCTGATTAACAGTCAGATGCTCTAACCAACTGAGCTAAGGAGGAGTGTTTCCCGTATCGTTTGTGCGATTTGGGATTGCAAAAATAGGTAAATTTTTATTTTTGCAAAATCTTATTCCATTTTTTTTCAAAAAAACGAGCACAGCAAAAATAACATATCAATAAAACCAGCCACCACAAAGCATTTTACTCAAAACAAAAATTTTCATTTTTTTACTTCAAGTAGTAATCTTTCACTCAAAGTACTCGCCCGCGTCACCTTCCGCACAAATGGCAAATCCAGTTTGCTCACATAAAAATGCGGGAATGATTTGATCAGCGTACAGGTATGTCCCTGCTTTTCCAACATCGCCCGCCCTTCAGGCGTGGTGAAAACCGTTGCAGGAGCCTGTAATGAGCCCGAATCATAGCGCAACACCGGCGCGGCTAAATAAAAATCGAACCCGTATGAATTATCCTCATAAAAACCGATGCGCCTACCGGGAAGGCGGGTATTGGCATAGGCTGCTGCCTCACTGCCGCTCTGGTACTGCATCATATCCGGGTAAAGAATCGTATTCAGGTACAGGTTCAACAGGATGCTGATAGTAATAGTGCGATAAAACACCGCCTGGCGGCTGGATTTATCCAGCCAGTAGTGAAGCAGGAGATACAGGAGGCAAAGCGCGCCCGCCAGCAACAGCCAGGCGTAGTGCATAGCGGGCTTATAAAGCAGGTCTACTACCACGCCGGCCACCGCCAGCAGTATAATGATCGTGTATTGTGTATTCCGGAAAAATTTCAGCCCTTTTTCTGATTGCAGCGATAAAATATATTGAGCGGTGAGGATGGCAAAAAAAGGAAAGATGATATTCAGGTAATGTGGCAGCTGGAAACGGGAAAGCGAAAACAGCGCAAAAGTGGCCAGGGATGCGCTGATACAATAGTATTCTTTTTGTTGCTTCCATTTTTTTATGAAGATGATAACTGCCGCATACAGCATCACTGACCAGGGCAGAAAGGCCCATAACAGCGTATGAAAAAAGAAAAACGGGTCGCCGGCGCCTTTGATAGGCCCGGTATTCATAAAGCGCCCAAACTGGCTGTCCCAGAAGAAAAAGCGTAACCCGGATACCCCGGTAGTGCCGAAAACGGTTTTTTCAGGATGCTGATCAAATTGCCGGTACAGGGCATACAGCTCCGGTATGATGAACAGGGCAATTAAAACCAGGGCCAGCAGCCAGCGCGGATGGAATAGTTCTTTCCAGTTGCGGGTAAACAGCAATTGCCCCCCTATAGCGGCCCCAATAGGCACCAGGGCAAACAAACCCTTGGTCATGATGGCGCAGGCCGTAAAAATGGCTCCCACGAGGATATTACGCCGGTAGAAATAGTATACCGCTGCAATGATCAGCCCAGTGAGATAAGGCTCTGCCCGTACGTCGTTGTTGGAAATCACCAGGTGTTCGGCGGTAAGCAGGATACAAACCGCCCAGCAGGCAACCTTTTGATCGTATAGCAGTAGCGCCAACCGGTAAGTATACCAGGCGCCCATCAGCAAAAAAAGGATGGCAGGCAACTTATAAGACCAGGTGTGGATGCCGAAGAGCTGGAAGCTGATAGCGGCCATCCAGAAAGGGAAGTGGGGTTTATCTAACCAGTCATGACCATCGGCATAAAGGTTCCAGTAGTCGTGTTTGATCACCATGGTTTTGGCGATGCCGGCGTAAAGGGCGCCGTCAGGCTCCAGGATAGGGACGAACAGCGCGCTGAATTGTAACAGTATTACCATGGCTGTTATCAGCAGCCATACCTGTTCTTCTGCCAGTATAAATCTGCGTGTTGTAGGTGTAGTCAGCATGACGAAAAGTTACAGGCATATACCGGTTACTTCAAATACACATCGCACTCTTAACAGAAAGATAATTGCTTACCAGAACCAGCCGCTTTTCTCCATTCCCAGCCATGGACCATCTTCGCGCTGCTCTATGGGGTAGGTTTTGAGGTAGTAGCCTTCCCCGCTGCTGTTGTAGCCGTTTTTAAGACTGAACTTATAACGATGTAGCGGGCAAACCACGTTACCGGTGGCATCTATCACCCCATCGGCCATAACGCCACCGGCATGCGGACATTTATAGGCAAAGGCGAAAAGCTGCCCCTGGTGCAGGGTACAGCAAATCTTCTTCCCATTTACCTCCATTACACTGATTTCCTTCTCCACAAAAGGCAAACGGCCTTCTTCCAGTTTATACCAGGAATATTCTTTGGCCATTAGTAGAAGAATTCGGTTTTATAAGGAAAACGTTCCCTATAGAGCTGCGCCACCTTGTCGAGGATCGTTTTACGCAGTTCTTCAATATTCCGTCTTTCCAGCGCGGAAATAAATACGCAGTTACCCTGGGTCTTTGTTTCCCAGTGCTGCTTCAGGTTGTTCAGGATGTCCTGTTTTACCTCGGGTTCCAGCCACTGGTCAAAGGTGTTGGCTTCATACAGATCCATTTTATTAAAGATCATGATGATGGGCTTCTCAAAGGCTTTCAGCTCCTGCAATGTGCGGTTCACCACTTCAATTTGCTCTTCATACTGGGGATGCGAAACATCTACCACGTGAATCAGGATATCGCTTTCGCGTACCTCGTCCAGCGTGGATTTGAAGCTTTCCACAAGATGATGGGGCAGCTTACGGATAAACCCTACCGTATCGCTGAGCAGGAAAGGTGTTTGATCAAACACCACTTTGCGGGTGGTCGTGTCGAGGGTGGCAAATAACTTATTTTCGGCAAATACCTCGCTTTTGCTGAGCAAATTCATGATGGTGCTTTTGCCTACATTGGTATAACCTACCAGCGCCACACGGATAAATTCGCCCCGTTCCTTGCGCTGAGTAAGGGATTGGCGGTCGATGTCCTCCAGTCTTTTACGTAACAGCGATATCTTATCTTTTACGATACGACGGTCCGTTTCAATTTCCGTTTCTCCGGGCCCCCTGCTACCAATACCGCCTCCCTGTCTTTCCAGGTGACTCCACATACCACGTAGGCGTGGCAGAATGTACTGGTACTGCGCCAGCTCCACCTGTACTCTTGCCTGGGCTGTGCGGGCACGACGGGCAAAAATATCCAGGATAAGATCACTACGATCTATCACTTTTACCTTCAGCACTTTTTCAATATTGGCGATCTGCGAGCCGGTCAGCTCATCATCAAATATAACCAGTGATATATCCCTGCCTGCAATAAACTGATGTATTTCTTCCAGCTTTCCCTTGCCCACAAAGGTGGCCCTGTCGGGATGCGCCAGTCGCTGTGTAAAGCGCTTTACAGCCAGTGCGCCGGCTGTTTCTGCCAGGAACGTGAGCTCGTCCAGGAACTCATTCACCTGGCGCTCGGTCTGGTCTTTGGTGATAACACCAACGATAACGGCTCTTTCCTCTTTCTTTTGTACTACTACTTGTTTTTTCTCAATCAAGCTATTCTGAATTTGCTGCAAATTTACAGAGAATTTACTCGCTATGCTCGGATAGATTTTCTTACCCAGGATTAAACTGATTAGGCTGATTTTGACGATTTTGACGATTTTGACGATTTTTTCTTTTTTTCTCCGTTAATCTTCCTAAAACATAATAAATCGTCAAAATCAGCCTAATCAGTTTAATCCCGGGTAAGAAAATTTACGCCCGCGAAGCGGGCACTCCCCATTTCTTCCTACATTTACCCGATCCAAAACAACCTTTCGATATCATGTATAAACCTTTTTTACTGACAGGACTATTAATATCAACTATGGCAGTAGCCCAGGATAAGATGACACCCGAATTGCTATGGCAGCTGGGACGGGTGAGTGGTGAAGCGATCAGCGCTGACGGCAAAACCGTTATCTATGGCGTTTCCCAGATAAATATGACGGAAAATAAGGGAGAAAAAAACCTCTATGCTATTCCGCTGGCAGGCGGCACGCCCAAACAACTTACCCAAACACCGGGCGCAGAAGGCGATGTAGCCGTATTACCCGGCAAGAAAATTGGCTTCTCCCTGAAAGGACAATGGTATGAAATGAATGCCGACGGCTCCGATCCGGTGCAAAAAACCAATGTGGAAGGCGGTATGCAAAACATCCGTATTTCCCCCGATGGAAAGCATATCCTGTTTTCGAAAGAAGTAAAAATAAAAAAGATCTCCGGCGCCGATCATTACACCGATCTACCGAAATCCAACGTTCAGATCTATGATAACCTGAACTACCGCCACTGGGATACGTGGGAAGATGGCAACTTCTCACATGTTTTCTATGCTACCTACAACAATGGCGAAGTAGGTACTCCCGTAGATATTATGGCAGAAGAACCATACGACTGCCCACAGGTGCCGTCCGGTGGCCCTGAAGACATGATCTGGAGCACGGATGGGAAAAGTATCCTGTATGTTTGTAAGAAGAAATTCGGGAAAGAATACGCCATCAGTACCAATACCGATATCTACGAATACCAGCTCGACACCAAAGCTACCCGCAACCTGTCGCAGGGCATGATGGGCTACGACGTGGCGCCCGCCTTCAGCCAGGATGGCAAATACATCACCTGGTTAAGCATGGCCCGCGATGGCTACGAAGCCGATAAAAATGATGTCATCATCATGGACCGTGCTACCGGCGCCATCACCAATCTCACCAAAGGCTGGGACGGCACTGCCGGCGCCACCCGCTTCAGCAACGATGGCAAAAAAATATATTTCCTGGCCGTTATAAAAGGAACCGAACAACTACTGGAAATTACCCTGCAGAAAAATATCGCCCAAACTACGGAAAAGCATATACGCCAGGTCACCACCGGCGATTTTGACATCAACGGTATGCTGTCTCAAAGCGGCAATACCATGGTGGTGGCCCGTACCGATATGAACCATGCTGCAGAACTGTTTACGGTAGAGCTGCAAAAAGGCACCGTTACCGCGCTCACTAGCGTTAACAAAGCCGCCTATGATAAAATAGGTATGTGCAAAATCGAAAAACGCTGGGTAAAAACTACCGATGGTAAAAACATGCTTACCTGGGTCATCTTCCCGCCCGACTTCGATCCTGCCAAAAAATATCCCACCCTGCTGTATTGCCAGGGCGGCCCTCAATCAGCCGTATCGCAGTTTTATTCCTACCGCTGGAACTTCCAGCTGATGGCTTCACAGGGATACATCGTGGTAGCTCCCAACAGAAGAGGGATGCCAGGCCATGGAGTAGAATGGAATGCCAGCATCAGCAAGGACTGGGGCGGCCAGCCCATCAAAGACTATCTCAGCGCTATTGACGATGTAAGCAAGGAAAGTTATGTAGACAAAGCCCGCTTAGGCGCCGTAGGCGCCAGTTACGGCGGCTATTCTGTATACATGCTGGCAGGCGTGCACGAAAACCGTTTCAAATCCTTTATTGCGCACGATGGTCTATTTGACCTGAAAAGCTGGTATGGCACCACCGAAGAACTCTGGTTTGCCAACTGGGACATAGGCGCCTACTGGGATCCGGCAAATGCCAATGGTTACAAACATTTCAACCCCAGCGAATACGCCAACAAATGGAATACGCCCATCCTCATTATACAGGGTGGTATCGACTTCCGCGTACCCATTGAGCAGGGCCTGCAAGCCTTCCAGCTGGCACAGCTGAAAGGAATCAAGAGCAAATTGCTCTACTTCCCTGAAGAAAATCACTGGGTACTGAAACCGCAGAACGCCATCGTATGGCAGCGCGAATTTTTTAACTGGCTGAAGGAAACCCTGTAAATAACCCATCAATACAGATATCATGGCTGCTTTATTAATGGATATCCAGGATGGTATTGCTACCATCACACTCAACAGACCCGAAGTATACAATGCCTTCAACGATCCCCTCAGCTATGAGTTGCAGGACGCGTTAAAAAAGGCGGAAAAAGATACATCCGTAAGGGTAGTGGTACTAACCGGCGCCGGCAAGGCGTTCAGCAGTGGCCAGGATCTCAAAGCCTCTATGGAGTCGGGGAAACGCGATTTAAGCGAATCACTGCATAAACGCTATAATCCCATTATACGCGCCATCCGTAATATGCCTAAACCAGTCATCTGCCGGCTCAATGGCGTAGCGGCCGGCGCCGGCTGCTCCCTGGCGCTGGCCTGCGACCTGATCATTGCCAGCGAAGACGCCACCATGATTGAAATATTCGTGAACATAGCGCTGGTACTGGATTCCGGCTCTTCCTATTTCCTTCCCCGCACCGTAGGCTACCACCGCGCGTTTGAACTGGCCACAAAAGCCACAAAAATTACCGCCGCCGAAGCGCTGCAAATGGGCCTGGTTAACAAAGTAGTACCCGCCGCCGAACTGGATGCCGCCGTACAGGCCGAAGCCATCTACTACGCCGCCGCACCTACGAAGGCTATCGCGCTCATGAAAAAAATGCTGACAAAAGGCATGACAGAAAACCTCGACGCGGTACTCGACTACGAAGCTTACTGCCAGGAAATAGCCGGTAACTCGGCCGATAACGCAGAAGGCATACAAGCCTTCCTCGAAAAGAGAAAACCCGTATTCAAAGGCATATAAGCCTCCAATACATGCAATGAAAACGGCCATGGTTGATACAACCATGGCCGTTAATTTTTATAGCAAACGCATAAAGCGATTACAGTCCACTCAAACAGATACCGATAGAATACGGTCTGATATCCAGGTTATTGGCACTGTTGTCTTTCAGCAACGGATTCAGCGAGTAAGCACCAAACAACGCAAAGTTACCATAACCTACACGCGCAGTAGCTGAAAAGCGCCATGGGTTAAAGAATCCGCGGTTGGCGTCCTTGTCAATATCCTTGCTGCCATTAGCGCCGGTATACTTGGCTTTCGTATGTGCATCCACCAGCGCACCTACTTTCACACCAATAGCAGCTTTGAAACCCTTATTGGCATTATCCGGTACACTACGGTATCTTAATTCAATCGGAATTTCCAGGTAAGTAGTAGCTACCTTGTTCTTTTTAGCAGTAGAAGAAGGGAATGAAACCTGGTTTTTATTCAGCTTTCCCTGTATGTCCATGCTATGATCTTTCAGATATACCCCGCTGGTACTCACGCCTAAACCTGCAGCCAGGCTCATTTTCGATTTCTTAAACGGGAAATCATACATCAGGGCAATATTAAAACCCCTGTTCAGGCCGGTCTTAATACTGTCTGGCGCACCTGCCCAGCCATCGTATGACAACTGTATCATCAAAAAGTCGTTGGAATGGGTAACTTTATTAACCGCCTTATTCATCGGTGAGCCGCCATCCTGCGCAAAAACTCCAATAGAAACAGCTATCAGACCAAGGGTAAAAATTATTTTCTTCATATAATATACATACTTAGGAAAAAGAATATTAGGCAAATATAATGGAATGATTGTAACACAATTGGTTAAAATATTGCAAAAAGATGTTCCGTATTATATTCAGCGCGCCGAAAGTTACAGAAAAAGTCATACCGACCATCATATTCTTTTCCTGATCGGCGGCCAGAACTGAACAAGATGAACAACAATATTGCCCCAAAAATCCCTAATTTGAATAAATAATCCATCACTAAGGTCATAACCCCTGCCAATGCTATTAATGAGTCGTTGAAAAACTACCCATGAAAAAAATAGTAAATACAGTTATGGTACTTGTACTGGTAGTGCTGATGGCACTCACCGGATTCAGTTACTATGCCTGGATGGTGCAGAAAAGGAGTAAAAGCGGCGCAGAAATGATGGTACAAACAAATCTCCTCATCGACCAGCTCAGAACCGTAGCCATATTAGACAACACCTATACCACCGCCATCCGCGATATGCTGCTCACCGATCAATCCAGCCTCTCACCCACCAATTACAGTTTACCGGATAGCATGAAAAGTTTAATGGCAGGCATCTATAACGCCTCCCGCACAGATACTCCCTCCCTGCGCATACTGATGCGCATCGACAGTGTTATCCACGAAAAAACGGCCTATAATCAACAGGTGCTCACCCTGGCAACCACACAACCCGCCCTCGCCAAACAACTCATTGCAGCAGAAAAAGGGAACAAATTGCGGAGTAGCCTACGGGAACTGCTCAATGACTACATCCGGGTAAACCGCTCCAAACTGGCAGCCAGGGTAAACAAAGACAATCAATATACCTGGTACTCCTTCTGGACAGTTATCGTTATCAGCATATTTACCCTTGTCCTGTTATTAGGAGAATCACGCTACCTATACCGCCTCTTCCGGAAATTAAAAAACAGCTCCAACCGCCTCTACAAACGCGAACAGTCGTTTATGCGGCTGGCAGAAGAAACAGAGCTTATCCTGTTCAAATCACAAACCAACGGCATCTTTACTTCCGTCAGTAAACGCGCCGCCGACATGACCGGCTACACCAGCGCAGAGCTGATTGGCAGACACTATTCCCTTTTCCTCGATGAAGATACCCACAAACACCTGGAAAAGTTTTATGAAAACCAGTTGAAAAACGGCGACGACTATACCTTCCAGGAGTTTGAAATCATTACTAAATCAGGCGCAAAAAAATGGGTGGAACAACTCGTATCACTCATCTATGACGACAATGGTAAGGTAAAGGAATATCAATGCATCGTTCGCGACATCGATAAGGAAAAAAGAGAAATTGATCAGCCTTCCTATTTACAGGAACGCCTCGATGCCATTGTAGACTATATGCCCTCCATGATGTTCATAAAAGATATGCCGGGTAAATACCTGTTGGTCAACAACCGCTTTTCTGAAACCATGGGCATCAGCAAAAGAGATATCATCGGCAAAACAGATGCAGAACTGCCCTACGATTGGGTAAAACGCTATGCAGCACTCGACCGCCAGGTAATCGCCACCAAAACCCGGGTAAAAGCAGAAGATATCATCATTGTTAACGGAACTGAAAATCATTTCCTGATCACAAAATTTCCATTGCGTAACAAAGACGGCGAAATGATCGGCATCTGCGGCATAGGACAGGATTTTACCGAAAAAGCAAATTATATCAAAGCGGTTGAAAATGCCAGCAAACTGGCGCAGGAAGCCACCAACGCCCAGGAAATGTTTCTCGCCAACATGAGCCACGAAATTCGTACGCCCATGAACGGTATCATTGGCATGACCAACCTGCTCATGCAACAGAACCAGCTAACACCATCCCAGCTGGAATATACCAGCGCCATCAAAACCTCCGCCAACCACCTGCTGGTCATCATCAACGAAATACTTGACTTCTCAAAAATAAAAGCCGGTAAACTACACCTGCAACATGAACCCTTCGACGTATACGAGGTGATCGACAATTCCCTGTTCCCGCTTAAGTTACAAGCACAACAGAAAGGATTGTCCTTCTTTGATGAAATAGACAGCGCCGTTCCCACCTACCTGCTCGGCGATGAAATACGATTGAACCAAATACTGACCAACCTGGTGGAAAACGCCATCAAATTTACCCACCATGGAAAAGTAATGGTAAGAGTGGGCCTGGTAGAAGAAAATAAAGAACAAGATACCCTGAAACTCGGATTTGAAATCAAAGACACCGGGGTAGGTATCGCCCCCGAACAACACGATCTTATCTTCAAAAGCTTCTCTCAAACACATACCGATAATGCCCGCAAATTTGGCGGTACCGGCCTGGGACTAGCCATCAGCAAAGAACTGATAGAACTGCAACACGGAACCATACGGGTAGATAGCCAGCTGGACGAAGGCGCCTGCTTCTATTTTGAACTTCCCTTTACCAGGAACAATGCAGCACCCACTCATAAAAATGAGAAAGGACAATTGTCGCAAATCGATAAACCGCTGCAGGGCAAAACCATGCTGGTGGTGGAAGACAATGAAATTAACCAGCAGGTGGTATTTCATACCCTGCGCAATGCCGGCGCCAGAACAGATGTCGTAAACAGCGGCAAAGCAGCGCTGGAAATGGTAGACTATAAACCTTACGATTGTATTATCATGGACATCCAGATGCCGGGCATGGATGGCTACCAGACTACCCAGGCCATCCGCCGGAAAGGAATTCAAACCTGCATTATCGCTATGACAGCATCCGCGCTCAAAGGAGAAAAAGAACGATGCCTGGAAGCCGGCATGAATGACTATGTATCCAAACCATTCGACAGGGCCGATCTTTTCCATAAAATCCTGAAAGGACTGGGAGAGGAGCTGCCTGAAAACAGCACTAAAGAAGACGCAGCAGCAGCAACAGCCAACGCTCTGAATTTCTCTACTATTTATAAAATGATGTCCGGGGAAACCGGGCACGTAAAAATAATGCTGGAAGAACTCCTTAACAGCATTCCTCAGAAATTTTCAGAAATGAACAGGTTAATAGAAGAAAAAAACTGGCAACCGCTATATATGCTGGCGCATCAGATGAAATTCAATCTCAATATGGCCGGCCTGCCACAAGCTTCCGAAATCGCCTATACCATAGAAAGAGACGCCCGCCTGGAAAATAACCTGGATAGTATTTTATCCCGGCTTACAGACATTATGAATATCTATTACAAACATGTTCACCTGATAAAAGAACATGTGGCACAGTGTTAAACAATGGCTTCCGGTAACGTAAAATAAAAACGGCTTCCTTTTCCCTCTTCACTTTCCACCCCAATAATACCGCCCTGCGCTTCAATAAACTCCTTTGAAATTGCCAGGCCCAGGCCATTGCCTTTGTGTCCTTTCATACCGGGCACCTGGAAGAAGCGTTCAAAGATCTTACTTCGAAAAGCCTCCGGAATACCTTTTCCGTAATCCTGTACCGCAAAAGAAACCATCTCCGTGCCGGTGGGCGATACCTGCAGCGCTATGGCCCCGCCATGATTGGAATACCGGATCGCGTTGGTCAGCAGGTTTACCAATACCCACGCCGTTTTTTCCACATCTGCCAGCACCCTGGGGAGGCCATCAGGTACGGATATACGAATGGCTATCTGCCGTTGTTCAGCCTGTTTCTGCACGGTATCCATGGCATACTGAACAATATTTGCCGCGGTAACAGGTTGCGGTTGCAGCTGTATATTGCCGCTTTCTACCTGCGACAAATCCAGCAATTCGCTCACAATCTTGATCATACGGCGGTTATCCTGCTTCAGACTGTCGACCAGCTCCTTTTGTTCAGCACTTAATGTGCCAGTCCGTTCGTCTTCCAGCAGCTTTATACTGAAGTCAGATGCAGCCAGCGGGGTTTTAAGCTCATGTGAAATGGTGGCAATAAAATGCGTTTTGGCAATATCCTGCTCCTTGAATGTCGTAATATTCCGGAGTATAACGACGTAGCCTATACGCTTTTCCTCATGCTGTATATCAGTTGTTTCCCTGGTAAAAAAGCATTCCTTCCCATCCACCACTATTTTAAGCGGGGCATTTTCCTGGTTGCTTACCAGGAAGCGCAGCAGATCGTTCCGTTTTGATATGGCTTCTGCAGGTTGACCTACTACTTCACGTTCCGGTAAATTCAGCAGCTGCAAGGCCTGCGTATTGGCAAACAGGATAATATTGTTGGTATCAAAGCCAATGGTGGCATCTTTCAAACTGCCGATCACGGCTTCCGCACGCTGTTTTTCAAACATGATGCGCGCCAGGTTGCTGTGTTCATATTCATCAAGGCGCTGCGCCATGGTATTAAAGGCGGTGGCCAATTCCCCGAATTCATCGCCGGAGGTAAAGTAAAGCCGTTTGCTGTATTGCTTGTTGGCTATACCTTTGATGCCTTCTGTTAAGGCATCAATAGGATTGGCGATATATCCCGGGAAGTTATATACAAAAGTGAAGCCCAGTAAAAAACATACACCGCTGATAATGGCGATGTACATCAGCGCATTGTCTGCAGTTTTCTTCACCTTTTCATTTTTCCCCACAATGGCTGCCATGTTGAGATCCATAATGGTGTAAATACTTTTCTTAATGGCGCGGGCGTCAATAGTGGAATCTTTTTGGAGCAGTTCAAATATGCGGGTCACTTCTGCGGTGGCATCTCTCTCACCTCTTTCTGTTACATTCGCTTGTTGCTTTTTCAGATTGGCGGAAAACACTTCCATGGCGGCGCCACGATGTTGCTGCATATCCTCCAGTGCTACCAGCATATTTTTTGAGTACTCCAGCGATTCGTAGTTATCTTTCAGGATAAACTTCGCTTTTTCGTTCAGGCGATTCAGATAGTAGTAGCCCAGTATGCTTACCAGCAGCAGCATAATGTAGAGAAACAATACCCCGAGTGTAATTTTCGTCTTTAATCTGAACGTACTCATGATAGTATAATGATATCGATATCGTTGGATGAAAGCGTTTTCAACAACTGGTTAAACAGGTTCGTGCGCAATATGATCCGGAAAAGATTGATATGCGGTTTGCCCATACAAATGGTGGTCACCTGCTTCTGTAATGCAATGTTAATGATAGCTTCCGATACTTTGGCATTATGTTCCTGTATAACTTCTGCACCAAGCTCTGTAGCCAGTTTCAGGTTATTGATAAGATGACGCTGGGCAGCCAGCGCTATTTTATCCGAGCTTTCGCCAGGTACCTGCACGTATAGCACAAACCAATCGGCATGATAATAGGCGGCCAGCCGGGCCGTTTTACGAATTACTTTGCGCGCCACTTCATCGTTGGTGGAAATACATGCCAGGAAGCTTTCATGGCGCATTTGCAGGTTGCGTGGTATTTCCGTTTCCACCTTTCTTTCCACCTGGGTTGTTACTTCTTTCAAGGCCAGCTCCCGCAGCTGCAGGATTTTATCGGCCTGGAAAAAATTGCTGAGGGCGCTCTCTACTTTGGAGCGGTCATAGATCTTCCCTTCCTTCAAACGGGTAATAAGCTCGTCCGCAGTCAGATCGATGTTCACCACTTCATCGGCCATTTGCAACACCAGGTCGGGGATACGTTCCATTACTTCTACGCCGGTAATGGATTTCACTTCCTGGTTAATGCTTTCAATATGCTGGATGTTTACGGCCGACAATACATTAATACCCGCATTCAACAGGTCTACTACATCCTGCCAGCGCTTTTCATTTTTAGAGCCGGGAATATTGCTATGTGCCAGTTCATCCACTACCACCCAATCCGGCGCCAGCAGTAGGATGGTGGAAAGGTCCATTTCGTCCAGCATTTTGCCTTTGTAAAATACCTGCCGTCGCGGGATCTGTGGTACTCCATCCAGCAGGGCATGCGTTTCCGCACGCCCATGGGTTTCTATATAACCGATCTGGATATTTACGCCATTTCTTAACATGGCATGTGCTTCCTGCAGCATGCGATATGTTTTTCCCACACCGGCGCTCATGCCAATGTATATCTTAAACTTACCTCTGCCGGAGCGGTTTGCCAGGTTAAGAAAATGACGTACGGATTGTTCTTTGTCTGTCATATGTTATGCTTAGAACCATACCGCCAGCGATGCGGTGATCGATGTATTGGTATTTTTCATTTCAGTTCCTTTCATAAATGTTTTGTCTTTCCCATCAAAGGTTCTGCCTTCCAGTCTGAACATTACATTATTCACCGGGGTAAAATCAAGGTTAAGCGAGTAGCCGGTGGTTTGAAATCCATCAGGAGTACCGGTGTTTACAATTACGCCATGCTGATCATTGTAATGCTCTACACGGCCTGCCATGGCGAATTTGTCCGTAAAGGCATACCGGGCTATTACAATGGGACTGTACCAGCTATTGAGGTCGGAAGATCCTTTGGCCTTTTGCTGCAACCCAAAGTCAAACCCTGCTATAAAACTGAATTTTTCCGTTATACTAAAGGTACCATAAACATTATTAAAGTAGCGCATCTGGCGTACGGTATCCGGGAGATCATTACCTACATAGGTACTCCAGTTGAGCAATATTTTATCCGATGGTTTAAAGGTAATTTGTGTACCAAAGCTGGGTGTCTGATTGCCATCCACTTTCTTAATCCGCTGCCACCCGTTGAGGTACATAGCAGCAAAAGACCACTTATCATTTGGTGTCCAGGTTACCTTTGCGCCGGTTTCATAATATGGTGAGTTTTCTGCCAGGATACTGCGGGTAAGTGTAGGGCAGTCTTTTCCGATAGCACTTTCAAAACCAATATGCGCCGGCATTACACCCGCATCAATCCACACGTTTTTACCTACACGGATACCAACATTTGCTTCATATACATATTGCATCAGGGTAGGCTCCGAAGCAAGATTGTACTGCGGATAAGTACCTGCCATCAGTCCTACGTTGGCGCGTACACGATCGGATGTATAGTTAGCCTTCACCATAGCCAGGTTCAGATTCAACTCATTATGACGATTGAAGTTATACAGGAAACCTGGTTTGATATGATCTTTTGGCTGATTGAGATCATAGCTGTAATAAACTTCCGCATAACCGGAAAATGTAATTTTGCCTTTCTCTTTTTCTTTCTCTGTTTTCGGCGCTTCCTGGGCGAACACGGTAATAGCTGCTGACAGCGCGCCGGCCAGTAATAAAATTTTCTTCATTTCAAGTTGACTTTTAATATAGGTAGTTGGTAGTAATTACTGGCAATCTGCTGCGACAAACTGCCAGTCAATAGGTTTTTCATCAGATATTCACAGGTCAAAGGAATAACAGGACTGCACTCTACTTCAACTCATCGAGTGCTATGTTTAATTTTAACACATTTACTGTTGCTACACCCAACACGCCCAGTACCGGTGCTTTGGTGTTGTCGTCTACCAATTTCCTGATCTTGTCGGCAGCGATACCCCTGTGTTTTGCTACACGGGGTATTTGTACGTACGCAGCCTCCGGTGTAAGATTTGGATCAAGACCACTCGCAGAGGCAGTAACCAATTCTGCAGGGATGTCGGATTTCTTTACATCGGGGTTATGTACCATAAAGGTGTCGATTCTTTCCTGTATTGTTTTCAGGTAGTCAGGGTTACCGGCTGCTTTATTGGAACCGCCGGAACCGGCAGCATTATAGTCCACCGTAGAAGGACGGGGTTGGAAATATTTATCATCAGAAAATTTCTGTGCAATATTTTCATAGCCTACTACTTTCCCATCACGCATCACTTTTATACCATCTCCTTTACCGGGAGCCATTTTGGCCACACCAGCCAGGAACAAAGGATATATACCGCCCAGCAATACCACCAGTAACAGGGTAAGTTTTACAGAAGGCCAAAGATATTTTTTCATCTCCTTAAAATTTTATTGTTCAAAATTACATGAAAAGCGCAATCAGCATATCAATCAGCTTGATACCTATGAAAGGCGCAATGATACCGCCTACGCCGTATATCAGCAGGTTCCTTCGGAGCAGGGCGCTGGCGCCGATAGGCTTATAAGCCACGCCTCGTAGTGCCAGCGGTATCAGCATCGGTATAATAATGGCGTTGAAAATAACCGCACTCAAAATCGCTGTTTCAGGGCTATGCAGTTTCATGATGTTGATCCCTTGCAATGCGGGTATAGAAGCCACAAACAAGGCCGGCACGATCGCGAAATATTTAGCCACGTCGTTGGCAATGGAGAACGTGGTGAGTGTACCGCGCGTCATCAGCAACTGTTTGCCGATTTCCACTATTTCAATCAACTTGGTAGGGTCGTTGTCCAGGTCCACCATGTTACCAGCTTCTTTCGCAGCCTGGGTGCCACTGTTCATGGCTACGCCTACATCGGCCTGCGCCAGGGCTGGAGCATCGTTGGTACCATCACCCATCATGGCTACAAGCCGACCTTCGTTTTGCTCTTTGCGGATATAACTCATTTTATCTTCCGGCTTGGCTTCTGCAATAAAGTCATCTACGCCGGCTTTGGTGGCAATATATTTTGCGGTAAGCGGGTTGTCACCTGTAACCATCACGGTTTTCACACCCATTTTACGAAGGCGGTCGAAACGCTCGCTGATACCAGGTTTGATGATATCCTGCAGTTCAATAACGCCCTGTACTTTACTGTTGAGCGATACCACCAGCGGTGTACCCCCATCATTGGAAATGGCTTCTACTTTGGTCAGCGTTTCTGCAGGGAAAGAAAATCCTTCTTTTTCAGCCAGGCGTTTAATGGCATCGTAGGCGCCTTTACGGATACGGTTACCATCGGGCAGGTCAATACCACTGCTGCGGGTTTCGGCGGTGAATTTCACAAGACTGGCGCCGCTCACGGATAATTTATTGACTACGTCTTTACCGGCCAGTTCCACGATAGACTTACCTTCCGGCGTTTCGTCAGATAAAGAGCTAAGTGCACAAAGGCGAACAAACTCTTCGCTGGAAATACCGTTGGTAGCATAGAAATTGGTGGCTTTACGGTTACCGATGGTGATGGTACCGGTTTTATCCAGCAGCAGCACATCTATGTCACCGGCAGTTTCCACGGCTTTACCTGATTTGGTAATTACGTTGGCGCGTAACGCACGGTCCATACCTGCAATACCAATGGCCGATAACAAACCACCAATAGTAGTAGGGATCAGGCATACGAACAGTGATATAAATGCGGCGATGGTGATGGGCGTTTGCGCATAGTCCGCAAAAGGTTTCAGCGTTACGCATACAATGATGAACACCAGGGTAAAGCTGGCCAGCAGGATGGTAAGTGCAATTTCATTGGGCGTTTTCTGCCTGCTGGCGCCTTCTACGAGGGCAATCATCTTATCCAGGAAAGATTCACCGGGTTCAGTGCTTACCCTTACTTTAATATGATCGGACAGCACCTTGGTACCGCCTACCACGCTGGATTTATCACCGCCTGCTTCGCGGATTACCGGGGCGCTTTCCCCGGTGATGGCAGATTCGTCGATGCTGGCCAGGCCCTGTACAATTTCTCCGTCGGCGGGAATAATGTCGCCCGGATCGCATACAAAGATGTCGCCTTTGCGCAGCGCAGCGGAAGAAACGATCTTTATTTCATTGGTGAATATTTCACCAATCAGCTCTACTTTCTTAGCGGGTGTTTCTTCTCTTGTTTTACGCAAACTCTCTGCCTGGGCTTTACCTCTTGCTTCTGCAATCGCTTCTGCAAAGTTGGCAAAAAGTACGGTGAGGAAAAGCACTGCAAAAATGGCGATGTTATAAGTGGCACTGCCCTGATCTTTATTGCCGGTAAAAAGCGAATACAACGCCACTATCAGCATTACGACAGTACCTATTTCCACGGTGAACATCACCGGGTTTTTAATCATCAGTTTCGGATTCAGTTTCACGAAAGATTGCTTCAGGCTCTCCATCACCTGCTCTTTCGGAAACAATTTATTATCATGCTTCATGGTAGTCAGTCATTAAAAATTACAGGGAAAAATACTCTGCGATAGGGCCCAGTGCCAGCGCCGGGAAGTAAGACAGGGCAGTGAGTATAACGATCACGGCAAATGTCATGACGCCAAAAGTGAGTGAATCGGTTTTCAGCGTACCGGCAGATTCCGGAATGTATTTCTTGGACGCCATCAAACCTGCAATCGCTACTGGTCCAATGATAGGCAGGAACCTGCCCAGGATCAGCACAAAGCCGGTAGATACGTTCCAGAACACGTTACCATCTCCCAAACCTTCAAAACCGGAACCGTTATTGGCGTTGGCAGAAGTATACTCATACAGCATTTCAGAGAAGCCGTGATAACCCGGATTATTGAGCCAGGCGGCGGGCTTCACGGCCCAGTTGGCATCCGGATGATGCGTGAGTACCCACGATGACAAAGCCGTGCCTGCCAGGATCAGGAAGGGCGACAGCAGCGTAATAATAGCCGCAATCTTTACTTCCCTCGCTTCCAGTTTATGACCCATGAATTCCGGTGTTCGGCCTACCATGAGTCCTGATATAAATACTGCGATGATAATGTAGATGTAATAGTTAAGGATACCTACACCACAACCACCATACAAACAGTTCAGCATCATACCCAGCAGCTGCATTAAACCGGTCATAGGCATGGTGCTGTCGTGCCAGCCACAAACCGAACCGGTAGAGATGATAGTGGTTACCGTACTCCAGTAGCCGGTGGCTGCCGCACCAAACCTCACCTCCTTGCCCTCCATGGCCCCTGTGGCCTGTTGTATACCCATGTGGGCAATGGCCGGGTTACCCGCTATTTCCGCCTGTATGGACGGGATCAGTAAACCGATCATCCCTATCGTCATGATCCCGAATATGACGTAGGCGAATTTTTTACGTTGTATAAACATGCCCAATGCAAATACCATAGCAATAGGTATCACTACCTGCGCTACCATTTCTGTCATCCAGGTAACATAGTTCGGATTTTCAAGCGGGTGGGCAGAGTTGGCGCCAAAGAAGCCGCCACCGTTGGTTCCGAGGTGCTTGATGGCCACAAATCCTGCTACCGGACCGCGGGATACATTAACGGTATCACCTTGCATGGTTACAACAGTATCCTTGCCGGCAAAGCTGGCAGGCATACCATTGAATATAAAGATGAGTGCAATTACAATACTGAGAGGCAACAGGATACGGGTAATTGTTTTCAGGAAAACATCCCAGAAGTTACCCAGCTTGGTCGTAGTTTTTTCCCTCATGGCTTTGAATACCACGATCAGTGCAGCAATACCGGTAGCGGCGCTCACAAACTGCAGGAAAGCCAACACAAACAACTGCGTAAAATAAGTGACGCCCGTTTCGCCGGAATAGTGTTGCAGGTTACAGTTCACCACAAAACTGATGGCGGTGTTAAACGCCAGGTCAGCCGACTGTCCCGGGTTTCCATCCGGATTCAGCGGCAGTTTATCCTGGAACATCAACGCAAAGAAAGCATATACAAACCAAACAAGATTGATGGTCAGCAATGCTTTCATATGCTGCTTCCAGTTCATTTCCTCTTTAGGATTGATACCGGAAATCTTAAAGAAAAGGCGTTCCAGCGGCGCCATAAAATCGGACCAGGTCCGCTCGCCCCGGAATACTTTTACAATATACCTGGATAAGGGCCAGGCCAGTAGCAGCGTGATGCCGTAGGTGGCAATAACGCCTGAAATTTCTGTTGTCATTTCTATAGTCAGTTAAAAAAGCTTTGCGTATAGGCGTAGGAGATAGTACTCCGATCAAAATTTCTCAGGTTTCAACAGTACATATATCATGTAGCCGAAAACGAAAAGTGATAAAACAAATAATGCGTTCATAATAGAGGATTAAATCTTTTCGAAATAGTCTACCGATTTAAAAAACACGGCAAAGCAGGCCAGTCCTGCGAGTACCAATAAAATAGTCATCATCATAAAAGGTTGTTTTATATAGCAATTGTTTGTAAATGCTGAATTCTTACGTTCTTCAGTGATAAAGGCAGTAGTTCCTTATGCTTGCCGCAGATCAGGGGAGATAGTGTGTACATAAACGCGCTTTCAATAGCGTTACGCAGGGCACTGCTGCCATTATGATACAATACACCTGCTATGGTAAAGCAGCGTTTCACTTCATGTAATTGTTCACTACGGATCATGCGACCGGTATAATCTGCAAACGTGTGAATCACTTTGCTAATAGATCCTTTGACAGATACCGGTTCCCCGGCGGGAAATTTAAAGCCGGGGATCTGTAAACCGATTAGCTGGGAGATTTTCGAGTCTGGTAGCATATGGATCAATTGTTTTGATACAAAAGGGGTTATGCCATCGGAATGCCAGTATGCCCAAAAGGAGGTTATTTATATCTTACAAAATTGATTATCAATTATTTAAATAATAATTTCGGGAGAAGGGGTATGCAGTGGGGTTACGCAAACCATGCAGAAATGGTAGGGTATGTGCAGAAATGAAAGTGTTTTTATACCTTGGTGGTCTATTGTAATACACCCATACCCGAATTCTAAACCTATACACCATGGATGAAATGAATGAAGAAGTACAGCCACCCGTCCAAAGGAATGGTTGTCATAATTGTTCGAACCCTGAAATTGAACCGGGCTATCTTACCCCACTTTGCAGGGAATGCAGAAAAAAATTTAGCCGGTATCCGGTATTAAACAGCGTGAAATGGGCCGCCGCAGGCGTAGCACTGCTCTTTTTAATTTCGGGCTATAATTTGCCCCGGTATTTTAAAGCAGGCGTTACTTATGAAAAGGCGTTGAAAGCAGAGAAAACGCATCATTACCTATCTGAAAAAAAACTGCTCAAAACTGTACTACAGCAGTTTCCCGATAATTTTGATGCGGGCGCACACTATATAATAGCCAGCTTTAACAACGATGACCTGGCAGATGCCGACAGTATGCTGGCATTAATGTCCAACAGAAAAGATGACGATAACGAACTGATTGACAAAGTGAATAAAGTGACGGAGGGCTTCCGGTATTTCAATCCAACAGATACCGCTTTTGCCAGCTCACTGAGGCGGATGGATAAACAATCACCTGCCTATGAAAAGACACTGGAACAATATTGCAGTAATCATTCTGAGGATGTGTGCGCTAGTTTTATGCGTGGCGCCTATGCTTTTGACCAGGGTAACTATGCTAAAGCCGACAGTGTGCTGAGCAAAATAGTACAGGATCACCCCGACTTCCGTTATGCTATGCTATGGTTATCCAACACTTACCGGGAGGAGAAGCAGTATGATAAAGCCATAGTGGTACTGAACAATATTCTGCAACAAAATGCGGAAGCTTCTTACGCCATTGCGGGGCTCGCGAAAATAATGCTGAAACAAAAACAGGATAAGGCAGCACTAAAAAAAGCAATGCAGGCATATGAGCTTGAACCGGGAGCGCGCAGCACTGTATATACGTTAGCGTTAGCCAATCATTTCAATAACAACATAAAAGAGCGTGATCGTTTTTATCAGCAGGTAAAAGCAATAGGAGAGGCGGATGGCGACCTCGCTCCCTATAATGAACTAAGCGATATTTTCAACGGTAAAACCAGCTACCGTTAATCATCTCCCTAACCCAAAAATTAAAATTATGCTTGTACCTGGTATCCTTATTACCATGATCACCTTTCCGGGTGTGATTGTACATGAATTTGCACATCAGCTTTTTTGCCGCTTATTTGGTGTTGCCATATTTGAAGTGAAATATTTCCAGGTAGCCAATCCTGCCGGTTATGTGATCCACGAAATTCCGCGCAAGCCCTTGCACCAATTGATGATCAGTATAGGGCCGTTTTTCGTAAACACCATTTTAGGGTTCATCATTGCATTTCCGGCGGTAATTCCGGTGATGCAATTCAAGTCTGGTACTTTCTTCGATTACATATTATTGTACCTGGGTGTTAGCATTGCCATGCACGCCTTTCCAAGTTTGGGTGATGCACAAAGCATGTGGCAAACCCTGTGGCATGGAAAAGATACTCCTGTATGGCTTAAAATCCTGGCTATTCCCGTAGCAGGGTTAATTATGCTCGGCGCGCTGGGCTCCTTTTTCTGGCTGGATCTTGCTTACGGAGTATTTATAGCAATTGGGGTACCGAAGATAATTATTGCGTTGTGTGCATAAAAAAGGGAGCGATGTAACATCGCTCCCTTTTTTATTATCATGCTGTTCTAACTGAACAAATACAATACATCTTCCTTCGTCAGTTTCTTCACAAAACCACTGTCATCAGAAATGATCTCCTTCACCAACGATTTCTTGCGTTCCTGCAGCTGTAATATTTTTTCTTCCACGGTATCCTTACAGATCATGCGGTAAGCAAAAATGTTTTTCGTTTGCCCGATACGGTGAGTACGGTCAATCGCCTGTTGTTCTACAGCCGGGTTCCACCATGGATCCACGATGTATACATAATCCGCTGCGGTAAGGTTCAAACCCACACCACCGGCTTTCAGCGAAATGAGGAATACACGGCATTCATCGTTATGCTGGAAATTCTGAATGGCTTTTTCACGATCTACTGTAGAAGTGCTACCATCAAAATATTCGTAAGGAATTTTCAGGTGCTGCATCCGGTCGCGGATGAGGCCAAGCATTCCCAGGAATTGAGAGAAGATCAGCACTTTATGGTTGCCGATATTCTCGGATATTTCGCGGGTAAGTTCATGCAGTTTCACGGAGTGATTCGGATACTGCTCCGTATCATTGAGGATAGCGGGGGAGTCACAGATCTGCCGCAGCTTCATCAATCCTTGCAGGATGGTGAGCTGTGAACGTTCCATACCCTGATCTTCAATAACACCGAGGATTTTAGAGCGATAGGTGTTGCGGTAAGCATCATAAATATGCCGTTGTTCCGCATCCATTTCGCAGAAGATCACCGTTTCTATTTTCTCCGGCAGGTCTTTCGCTACCTGTTCTTTGGTACGGCGAAGAATAAACGGATAGATCAGTTTACGCAGGTGTTCCTTTCTTTCTTCATCCTGGAATTTGTCGATCGGTGTGGCAAATTCATTGCGGAAAAAGTCTACGCTGCCCAGCATACCCGGGTTCAGGAAGTTCATCTGCGCGTAGATATCAAACGTATTATTCTGCATCGGCGTACCGCTCAGGGCCAGCCTGTTTTTGGTTTGCAGCAGTTGTGCCGCCTTGGTTACTTTGGATTGCGGGTTCTTGATCGCCTGTGATTCATCGAGAATAACATAGTCAAACTCCAGTTTCATCAGCAATTGAATGTCGCTGCGCAAAGTACCGTAGGTGGTGATAATGGCATCAAATTTCCCCAACTCTTCAGACGATTTCAATCGTGCAGGGCCGTGGTGGATATGATGCCTGATATCCGGTGTGAATTTCTTTATTTCATTTTCCCAGTTGTAAATCAGCGTGGTAGGACAAACTATCAACGCCATGGTTTTACCACCGTTCTTGTTTTTGTAATATTGCAGGAAAGTGAGCGCCTGGATGGTTTTACCCAACCCCATGTCATCGGCCAGGATACCACCCCATTTGATATCGTCGAGGTAATTGAGCCACTGGAAACCGCTTTCCTGGTAAGGTCGTAAGGTGGCATGCAGGTTTTCCGGCAGGGCAATGTTACGGATCTCATCAAACTGCAGGAGTTTGCGGCGCTTTTGTTCCAGCTCCAATACTACGGCTTCATCATCTATAAACTCATACAGTTCATCGATTACGCTGAAGTTGTATTTGCTGAGTTTAAGACCTTTATCGCGTTCTTCGCCGACTTTAAACAGCAGGGAATATTTACGCAGCCATTCTTCCGGCAACAGGCCAAGAGAGCCATCTGCCAGCTGCACATAGTTTTGTTTGTTGGCCAGTGCATTTTTAATATCCTTGATGCTTACTTTCTGGTCGCCATACAATACTTCAATCTGTGCATCGAACCAGTCGATACCGGAGCTGATCTGTAAGTTGGTAACCGGTTTATGCGAGCTGAACTTAAAGTTGCGCAGGTTATCGAATCCGAATACACGCACATTCATTTCTTTCAGTGCATCGAAGAAGAGGAAGAACCAGTTGTTCTTCAGTGCTTCTTTGGCGCGCAGATAAAAATAGTTGTGGTTATCGTGTTGTGCAAAGTTGGTATGCAGTGTGCGGAGTTTGGCCACAAATGCTTCTTCCGCCTCTTTATTACGATGGATGATGAGCACTTTATTCTCATCCTGCACGGTGATCTTGCCTTCATCATTCCATTCTACTTCCTGGCCGCGGTAGGCGAATCCTGGTTGTATAATAAATGTTTCGCCCAGCTCTTTCAGGAATACGCGGGGCTCCGGCATGATATCGTCTATCTCCGCCAGCAATCCTTTATCAAACTGTATATCGTACTGACGGCTTAATGGCAAGAGGTAATCTTTCAGGTAAGCCGGCCATTCCTTGTTAGCGATGCGCAGTTTACCGCTTTGTTTGAACAGTTCCACGTGGAGGGCATCCTGCGGACTTTCAAACAGGTAAACCACCTGTTTATAGAGGAATAACAACGGGCTATCCCATTCGTTATCCGCTACATCTATGAGTTCGCCTTCAATATTTACATAACAGTTTACTTCCACGTGCGTATCGCCGGTGTGGGTTTTGATCACCAGTTTCAGACGGTCGGCGCCTATCTGGAGCTGCTGTAAATTTTTTGTTTTGAAGGCTTGCCTGTTAGGCAGTTCAAATACCAGTCCGTGTTCCGCCAACTGTGGGAACAGTTTGGCGAGTTTAGGATGCAGGTATTCCAGCATCAGCTCCTTTGTTTCGGTAGGCAGTTCTTCTGCATTTTCATGGGTAATGTTTTCCCATATACCGGCAAACGGAGAATTTTTGCTCAGGAATTTGCTCACTTCAGAACCCTGTACTTTTCGTATAGGCGCTATGAGTTCCCTGTCTTTTTCCTTGTACTGGTAAAAATCTACGTATTTGGTAAGATCCAGTTTGCTGGCGAGTGAAACGAAGACCGTTTGTTCTTCGCTTATTTCTCCGCTAACCAGGTCTATTTTAAAGTACGGATACAGGTTTTCGTTGGCATTGAAAACCGCAGCCAGTCGCTGTGTAATGGTAATGGTTTCTTCCTGTGGCGGAGGAGCGGTAACGGGTTGTCTGCCGGCGGCGGCGCCGTCTACCCGTTTAATGCTCGGGTCCAGTACCCGGAGAAACGGTTTGCCATCCATATACGAAAACGCAAATTTCCCGTTCAGGTCATCCGTCAGGGAATAGCCGTATAAAGACAACAGCTTGTTTTTCTCTTTGTCCCAGTTGCGGAGGGTATCAAAGTAAAACGGGCCGTTTTTCTGCAGCAGTTGCAGGAACAGGGCTGTTTTATGTACGCACAGGGCATGCTCTGTTTCATCGCAGGTGCAATGTGTATCGAAAAAGCGTTCTTCATTCCGTTGAATGATCAGCGGAAACTCGTTGCCATCCACCTTTAGCAGGGCTTCTACCTTTTCATCTTTGGCCAGTTTTATTTTGGCGGGATGTTTTTTGGCAATTTCTTCTGCCTGGGCGAGGATAGCGCCGGAAGTCAGCAGTTTGATTGATTTGATATCGATAGACTTCATTTTAATCAGCGTGTGTTGCTGATCAAACTGTGTGTCGAAGCTCTCGAAATGATTTTTATCCAGCATTTCCTGCAGCTGGAAAAGTGCGGCTGCTTCGTGCCGGCAGATGTCGCCCAGGTTATACGGGCATTGACACCGGATAGACATACCGGTTGTTTCTCCATACTTGCTGATGGAAACACGGTAGTAATTGGCATGTGTGTCGCTCTTTACGCGGAAGGTAGCTGATTTCAGTACCGGGTCTGCCTCGATGAGTTCAACGCCCCCGGCCGAAAAAATACGCTTCCCCCTGCGGATCACTTCATCAGTGCCGTTGTTGTAAACATATTTTAGCAAATGGGGTAGCGACATACTATACGTTGTTGCCTGCTTTTATTATCAACAAAAGGGTTAATAGATATATCAAAAAAACTTAACAGCTGATAAAAAGGCAATCCACAAAAGTAAGCAGAAAATCTCTAATAACCTGCACGCAGCAGATTAAGAAGCAGCGAACAGCACTCCTTTTCCCATGGCGGGGTAGCGCGAATTTTTCAACTTATTTTTTTTCAAATATAGATGCCTGTTTATCAATCATTTAAAAAAGGCTTAACGAATTCTTTGCAAGTACCTTTCCAAAGAAAAATCTACCGCAGCCTGCGCACCTGTTTTGATATATTTCCCAAAAGCGCCATACATCGAATTGTATACAAGAGGTTTTACCGCGGCATGCAAGACATTTATTTCCCGGGCAGATAAAGGAATGTTATTTGGATAGCTGTACATCGCCGACACCGTTTTGCGATCGGACGATACCTGAATTACATCACCTACCAGCAACATACCCTTACCGGCAGGGGAGTAAAGCACATTGCCACCGGGAAAATGTCCGCCGCAAAGCACCAGTTTAATACCATCCCACAGCGGTAATTCATTACCCGACCATAATTTAATTACGTCGTCGCGACGTTGCAACCACTCCGCATCCAGCTGATGCACGTATACCGGCGCATTTCCAAATGCATGGCTCCACTCCACGATAGTGGAAAAATAATGCGGATGGGAGAGGGCAATGGCTTTGATACCTCCCAGTTGCTGAATAATATTAATCGTAGAGGCGTCGAGGTTAGCAATACAATCCCACAGGATATTACCACCCGGGGTGATCAGCAAATGCGCCCGCTGCCCGATAGCAAAATCAGGAGTAGTATAGATAGCATATAAATTGGGCGCTACCAGCTCTATAATATTCTTGTGCGTTTTTTGTACCTGCTCCAGCGTAGTCCAACTCTGGCCGCCGGGGTTTACATATTGTCGGTCATCTTCGCAAATCGGGCAATGTGCCGGCGCCTGGGTACTGGCTTCATATTGCACCCCACAGGTGGTGCATAAATAGTGTGTCATAGCAGGAGCTTTATCGCTGATTTTTTCCCTTTGATGATTTAAAAAGATTAGCGAAGATAAATGCGGTATCCGCTTTTATCTTCGCCAATCTTCTAAATCAAAATATAATTAGAAAAAAATCAGTCTAATCAGTAAAATCAGTTTAATCCTGAACAAGACAAAAATCAAACAGCTACGAGCTCTCCATCTCTGAACAGCGGCAACACATTAGCGCCATCCGGTGTCAGGCAATAATGAATATCTTTTTCCAGTCCATACCTGGCTAAGCGCTGGTAGTGGGAGGCCTGTTTCATGAAAGTATAAATATCGTGTTTGGCGGATTCGTAGAGCGTTTCCGCAGCAATAGCTGAATCGCAGTTCACTTCGAAGTGCTGTTTAATACGGCTTACCACGGCGCCGGCAAACAGGGTATCTTCCATGTTTACACGGTCTTTCCAGGCAGCACAACCCAGTATTACATTTTGATTTTGGGAGATGAGATACTCGCACACCGCACTGATATTCGGGAAAGAGCCGGTGATGATCTGAATGGCATCCTTAGCCATATGCAGCAACTTGGTACCATTGGTAGTGGTGAGCACCAGCGTTTTATTTTCCACAAAATCACGGGGGTATTCAAAGGGAGAATTACCGTATGCGAGTCCTTCTGCTATTTTTCCATCGCGTTCGCCGGCGGTGATGCCGCCTATTGCGCGACCAATATTCACACATTCTTCCACGCTGGATACCGGTATTACCCGGGAAGCACCATTGTAAAGGGCGGTGCAAATGGTAGAGGTAGCGCGCAATACATCGATAATAACGACAATGCTGTTTTTTACATCAAATAAATGTAATAACGCCGGAGATAAACATACTTCCAGGCTGGGTTTGTTGCTTTCAGTCATTCAAATGCTTTTTACTTTAATCAAGGATTACTCTCCACTTTTCACTCTCTGCATAATCCTTAATAGTGCGATTACGCTCCTGCAGGAGTTTGGTCATATACTTATACAGATAAAATCTTTCAAACACCCGTCCGAACCAGCCATAAGGGGTACCAAAATCCATGATATCAATCATTACCGTGCCGTTGTCTATTTCTTTAAAATGATGCTCATGGTTCATATGCGTAAAGTCGCCGGCGGTCATTTCATCGCTGAAAAACTCATATTGCCGCATGGCGGTGATCTTTGTTGTCAGCTCCCTCATTTTCCCCAGATGCTTTGCTCTCCAGGTCACTGTTTCATTATAAGATATCAACCCGTTAGTACGGCCTTTTATGGCCTCTTCCTGTCGGTGCGACATACTTCGCTTATGCAGCGTGATGCTCCTGCTCAGGTCGAAGACCCGGTCCAGCGGAGCATGGATAACGGTAGTTAAATGAATAGTAGGCATAGATATGGTTGTAAATATAAAAATTCCGGTGCTCAGAAAAACCTTCCGGGCACCGAAATTAACAACTTTAACCGGCTATTCATATAGATATTAGCTCAGGAAAGGCACTTTTACCACTTTTGCTTTCAGCGCTTTGTCTCTTACAGCAATAAATATTTCGGTATCCTGCGCGGCAAAGGCGGTATTCACATAGCCGAGACCGATAGCCTTCTGCATAGAGGGCGACTGGGTACCGGAAGTTACGCGGCCAATTACATTGCCTGCTGCATCTTTAATTTCGTAGTCGTGACGGGGAATACCTTTATCCACCATTTCAAAGCCCACCAATTTTTTGGTAACGCCTTCTGCTTTTTGTTTTGCAAATAACTCACTGGAAGTAAATGGCTTAGTGAATTTGGTGATCCAGCCCAAACCAGCTTCCAGTGGGGAAGTAGTGTCGTCGATATCGTTACCGTACAGGCAGAAACCCATTTCCAGCCGGAGGGTATCGCGGGCGCCCAGGCCAATGGGCTTCAGTCCTTTAGGACCGCCTTCTGCAAAAATCGCATCCCAGATCTTATTGGCTGCGCCGTCTACGTCTTCAAAATATATTTCTATACCGCCGGCGCCGGTATAGCCGGTAGCGCTGATCACTACGTTTGGTACGCCAGCGAAGGTTCCTTTGGCGAAAGTGTAATACTTCATGTTTACCAGGTCTACTTCCGTAAGGGGTTGCAGGATGCTGGTGGCATTGGGCCCCTGGATGGCGAGGAGACAGGTTTTATCGGAAATGTTGTGCATTTCCACATTGTTGGTATTGAACTGGCTGATCCAGTTCCAGTCTTTTTCAATATTGCTGGCATTTACCACCAGCATATATACTTTATTTTCTTCGATGCAATATACCAGCAAGTCATCTACAATACCACCTTCCTTGTTGGGGAGGCAGCTGTACTGAGCTTTGCCCGCAGTGAGTTTGGAGGCATCGTTGCTGGTAACGCGCTGGATCAGGTCCAGTGCATGTTCGCCCTTTAAGATGAATTCGCCCATATGGCTTACATCAAACACACCGGCATTGGTACGTACGGCCTGGTGTTCATCGTTGATACCGGTGTAGGAAATAGGCATGTTGTAACCCGCAAAGGCGGCCATCTTGGCACCCAGCGCAATGTGTTTCTCAGTAAAAGGCGTGTTTTTCATACTTTGTTTTTAAAACGGGGCAAAAATAGCGATTTGGGAATTACGAATGGCAAACCACATTTGGCGAATGACTGTTTTAAGACGAAAGTATTACATTACAAATAGTTGAAATACAACATAATCGTCAAAAGAACTTCTATCAATTTGACTATTCGCCCGTGGTAATTCGTAATTTTGCCGTAACACCCAAAAAACAGATCGCTGTGAAAAAGATAACCTGGATGTTACCATTGGTATTTGTAACCATATACGTTCACGCACAGAAGAAAGAGGACAGAAAAACCATCGGTAACCTACAATTGCACATCAGCTACCTGAGCAGCGATAAGCTGGCAGGCCGCAGTACCGGGGCTCCCGGCGAACAACTGGCCGCCGCCTATATTGCTAAACAGCTACAGCAAAACGGATTAACCCCCATGGGAGAAGACGGCTTCCTGCAGACTTTTACCGTAAAAGAAACCCGCGAACCGGCAGCCTCCTGCCATATGCTCCTCAATGAAGACAAGCTGCTGGCTGGTAAACAATTTCTCCCCCTGCCCTTCAGCGCGGAGAAACCCGTTAAAGGCGATGTAATACCCAACGTAAATGAACCAGACAATATCTGGCTCATCAATGTTGCTGAAATGGATGCCGACAACCACAAAAGCATGCTGGAACAATACCTGCAACAAACACGGATAGCCGAAAAATCAGGCGCCTCCGGTGTGGTATTTTATAATGGGAAAGAATCCATCGCCGAAGTGAGCCAATGGCTCGAACAACACCCGACGCCACTGGGCATCCCGGCCGTTTGGGTGAGCAACGACATCAGCACAAAACTAAATGCAGAAGATGCCGGCACCTTCACCATCAACCTGCAGGTGAGCTTTAAAGCCATCAAACGCAGTGGTACCAACGTAATCGGCTATATCGACAATAAAGCGCCCCGCACCATCATCATCGGCGCACATTACGACTACCCCGGCTGGGAAACCACGGCCAAAGCGGAAGACAATGCCAGCGGCACAGCAGCCTTGCTGGAAGTAGCCCGCCTACTGGCAGGCTCCCGTCTCCATAACAATAACTATGTAATTATCGCCTTTTCCGGCAAGGAACAAGGACTATCCGGCTCCAAATATTTCGCCGCCCACAGCACCGTAAACCTGTCACAGGTAAACTATATGATCAATATGGACGGCATCGGGCAACTCGATCCCGGCGCCTCCCTGCAGATAGGCGGCACCGGTACCTCCCCGGGATGGTCAGCCATTTTGCAACAGGCCACTACCAAAGAGCTACCACTGGTATATGATTCCACCGGCATCGGCAACTCTGATCACGCATCTTTCTACAAAAAAAATATCCCCGTACTGTACTTCTCCACCAGCAATACCAGCAGCAGCAACAAGATAAATTATAACGGTACCCTCAACGTGCTGAAACTGGTGTACAATATCATTGATAAAACAAATGATAAGGACAAACTCGCCTTTACCACAATTGCGAATTAAGAATTACGGGATTTATAGAGACATGATCAGTTATCAACTCCCCCATAAATCTCATAATTCGTAATTCTTAATTCGTAATTCTATAATTTCGTGCAACACATTAATAATTTATCCCTATAAATGGACGAGAAACTGGCGCTTATATACCGGTATTTCCAGCTGCTGGAAAGCTTTTCAGCAGATCCCGTTGAATTTGCCAGGATTTTTCATCCTAATATCATCCAGACTGAATATCCCAATCAGCTCTCGAATGAGATCAAACAACGAAACTTTGACATCATGCTGGAAAGCATGGCGACGAATAAAATAATTTTAAAATCCCAGCATTTCAGCGTGCTGAAAGTGGTGGAATCCGGCAATACCCTCGTGGTAGAAGCCAAATGGACCGGCGAAATAGGCGTGGATGCCGGACAGTTCCGCCGGGGACAAATAATGAAAGCATTTATTTGCACCATCATAGAGTTCCGCGATGGCAAAATTTACCGCCAGCGCAACTATGATTGTTACGAACATTAAAGCAACATGATCATGAATAAAATATTATCACTCCTTACCATTGCGGCGCTGCTGTTTGCGTGTAACCCTACCCGTAATGAAGAACGCAGTACCGACAGATCGGCCTATGATGTGATCAGTGAAAAATGCTATGTTTACCGCGAATTCAAGCCAGCCGCCAGTCCGCTGACCGATTCGGTACTTGCCCTCAGAAAACAACTGACCGATTACCTGGATCAACACCAGTTTAAAGGACATATCGCCGGGAAAGACAGCCTCCTGTTTCACCGCGCCAACGGCCAGGAAGTGATCATAGAACTGCCCACACCGCAGGATATATGGGAACAAAGCACTATTATCGTTTTTGATCCGGTAAAAAATCCTTTGTTCGTAAATTTACACAAGGGTACCGCCCAGTTAGAACAATACATTCAAGTAAAATAATCAGATAAGAGTTTGCCGATAAAACAGAACATCAGACTAACCGTGGATGCGGTTGTATTTGGATATATTCCCAAAGAAGGTATCGTGGTATTGCTTATCAAGCGTACCATCCAGCCCTATCTGCACAGCTGGGCCCTGCCCGGCGGCTTTGTGCTCGACGAAGAATCGCTCGAAGAAGCCGTGACCCGCGAACTGCTGACAGAAGCCGGCGTAAACATCAATTACCTGGAACAACTGTATACTTTTGGTCTCCCGGGCCGCGATCCCCGCGGCAGGGTAGTGTCTATCGCTCACTTCGGCCTGGTAAATCCCACCAATTTCAAACTGGCAGCCAGCTCCGACGCTGAAGATGCCAGCTGGTTCAATATTAAAGACCTGCCCTCGCTGGCCTTTGACCACGCCACCATCATCAATGTAGCTGTACAACGCCTCCGTAGTAAAATCCGCTACGAGCCTATCGGCTTCGAACTGCTCGATAAAAAATTCCCGATCGCCGACCTGGAAAAACTCTACGAAACCTTACTGGACCGGCCCATCGATCGCCGCAACTTCCAGAAAAAGATTAATCACCTGGGAATATTGATTGCACATAATGAAAAGCAGAAACAGGTGTCGCAGGGAAGACCCGCCAATTTGTTCAGCTTTGACGAGGCCAGGTATTTTAAGTTGAAGAAAGAAGGAATGACGTTTGAGATATAGGATGGTCCAAATCGCCTGATCGTTTTTGCAGCAACCTGATCACAGGTCCACTTCTCCTCAAATATCCACCACCACCGGTATACAACTATCGGTTTAACTCCCTACATTTATCCTGTCTCAGCCGCTATCATATTGCGCTGAACCCAATTTTCCGGTACATCATTTTTAATTTGTGTATTTTTTACAAGAAATATTTTGCTGTTAAAAAATGGCGACATATATTTGTGTAACAATTACACAAAATAGCTCGGATTATGCAAAACACAAAGCCCACAGGAGTTATTATAGCCCGCTTCCAAACGCCCTCCTTACACGAAGGCCACCTGGAACTGATCCGGCAGGTGAAACAGAAACACAACCGGGTGCTGATCATACTCGGCGTAAGCCCGGTACGCGGCAGCCGTAAAAACCCGCTCGACTATTACACACGCGAGCGGATGATAAAGCAACAGTTCCCTGAAATCATTGTTCTACCGCTCAGCGATCAGAAAAGCGACGCTGTATGGTCACAAAAGATGGATGAACTGCTGAATAACAACTTTCCCCATGAAACCTTCCTGCTGTACGGCAGCCGCGATAGCTTCATGGGCGTTTACACCGGCCGGTATAAAACCGAAGCATTGCCACCGGTGAAAGACTATAACGCTACCGCTATGCGGGAAGCCTTATCTGACAAAGTATTTGATACAGAAGAATTCAGAGCAGGCATTATATATAATACCTATAACCTGTTTCCCTCTGTATACGCTACCGTAGATATAGCACTGTTCAGAAATAATAAACAGGAGCTGCTGTTAGGTCGTAAGCCTAACGAAAACGCATGGAGATTGCCTGGCGGATTTTCCGACCCAACAGACGATAACTTCGAGATGGCCGCTGCCAGAGAGTTACAGGAAGAATGTGGCCCGCTGGAAATAGGACCACTGGAGTACGTTGCCTCCATGCGGGTAGACGACTGGCGCTACCGCTCTGAAGTCAATAAAATTATTACCACCCTGTTCAGCATAGACCTGGTAGACGGTGAACCCGCCGCAGGCGACGATCTGGCAGAAGTAAAATGGGTAATGGTAAAGGACATACCCGGTATGATTACCCGGGAAGAAATTGTAGATACTCATCTCCCTTTACTCGCCAAACTCATGAAAAAATATTCCAACTAAGACTAAAATATTGAGATATGACAAAGGAAAACCTCATCCTCCTGGCCGATGCTTACAAATACTCCCACCACAAACTCTACATTCCCGACACCCAATACATCTACTCTTACCTCGAAAGCAGGGGCGGCAAATTTGACGAAACTGTTTTTTACGGATTACAATATTTCCTGAAAGAATATTTATCCGGAGTAGTATTCACCAAAGAAAAACTGGACGAAGCAGCAACCATGCTCACAGAAGTATTTGGCCGCAATGATGTATTTGACCGCAGCCGCTTTGAGTACATTATCGAAAAGCATGGCGGTAAATTACCCATACGCATTAAAGCCGTGGCAGAAGGCACGGTAGTGCCTGTACGAAATGTGCTGATGACCATCGAAAATACCGACCCGGAATGCTTCTGGCTTACCAACTTCCTGGAAACGCTGCTCATGCAGGTGTGGTACCCTTGCACCGTAGCCTCCGTATCACGGGAAATAAAAAAAGTAGTAAAAAAATATTATGAAGACACCGCCAGCGCGGAAGCTTTTGCCGGAATCGATTTTGTGCTCAATGACTTTGGTTTCCGCGGCGCCAGCTCAGTAGAAAGCGCAGGCATCGGCGGCAGCGCCCACCTGGTCAGCTTCGCCGGCAGCGATACCATTCCTGGTTCCCTGTTTGCCAAAAGATATTATGATGCGCCCACGGCACCTGGTCTGTCTATCCCGGCTACCGAACACTCCGTGGTAACCCTGCTGGGTGAAGCCGGAGAACTGGAAATCTTCAAACACATCCTTGATACTTACCCTAATGGCACCATTGCCTGTGTATCCGACTCCTACAATATTTTCCGGGCATGCGAAGAATACTGGGGAACTGCATTAAAAGAACAGATACTTAAGAGAGATGGTACCCTTGTAATTCGCCCCGATAGCGGCGATCCGGTACAAACCCTCCTGAAAATCTTCAGCATCCTCATGGATAAATTCGGGTTTACCACCAATGAAAAAGGCTTTAAAGTACTACCTCCGCAGGTTCGGGTTATCCAGGGCGATGGTATCAGCTCCTCTTCTATACCCGGTATATTCGAGGCCTTAAAACAAGCCGGCATCAGCGCCGAAAACCTGGTACTGGGCATGGGCGGCGCTCTCCTGCAACGGGTAAACCGCGATACCCAGGAATTTGCACTCAAATGCGCCTACGCCGTGGTAAACGGAGAAGCCATCAACGTGCAAAAAATGCCGGTAGAACTGGATGCCACCGGCCAACTACGTACTTCTTTCAAAAAATCAAAAGCCGGTAAACTCAGGCTCATAAAAGATAACAATACCTTTAAAACAGTGGGAGCAAGCGAAGCAACCAACGCAGAAGATCTGCTGCATACCGTATTCGAAAACGGCGAAGTAATCCTCAGCTATACGTTTGATGAGGTGCGCAAAACCGCTGCTTTATAAACTATTCCTATTTCTTCCAATAACGTTACCTCAATTACAGGCCGTTTCACCACCAGTGGAACGGCCTCTTTATATACCATAAAACGGGAAAGGCGTTCCGCCAACGGAACGCCCTTCAAATTTATAACAAGCGATATTAGTCTCAGTCGTCGTGTCCATGTCCATGGCCATGCCCCTTATTTCCTTTATCCTTATAGCCATGCTTATCTTTATTGTTATACCCGTCATTATAGTATTTCTTCTGATTCCCCTTTCCATTCATAGGATGCCCCTTTACCACGTAATACTTTTCATCCCTGCTATCCCGGATGATCCGCTGCTGACCATACCTTCCTTTATATTTACCATATTTAACCCGGTATACGTCCGGGTGCAGGTAAGGCCTTGGTTCATTGATGACCACCTTATAACTCCTGTACGGATCGTAGTGATATCTCGCCGGTAAAGCAGGAGCAAATATCCAGCGTCCTGCATCCAGGTAAATATATTGATGCTCCGGTACGTAATAGTAGGCATCTGCATCCGGCAAATAATAATACTCTGCATAGTCATAGCCTACCGGACCCCATAATGGCTGACTACCGATATTTACATTCACATTCACTCTCACCTGCGCATTTACACTGTTTTCATAAAAGAAACTACTCATCGCTAAACAGGTCATTAACAGTATCTTTTTCATATAACATAGATTTATAACAGTGATACAAACGGCGCCGTTACCCTCGCGTACACTGCCGTTCAACCGTGTAAAGACAACAATCATGCTAACTCTGTACATCCCCGCCCAACAGGGCTTTCTCCCTAACAGGACAACAGATTATCTTATTTTTTTAACATATTTAGTGCTATGATAATTCACTGCATTCCTTAACTTCACCCTATGTACTTACTTATACCCGGCCGCCATCATCTTTTAACGGATTTCCAGTTCAAATACCTGAATCGTTTGATCAAATGCAAGCTGGAAGGCGAAAAAAATGCATATGGCCACCCGTTACCCACACAGGAAATAACCGGCGTTATTTTCGCCGTTACCTCGGCCAACCACCTCGGCACCAAGCGAAACCCCGTACCTTTCTATCTCCGGGCGATGATCATCCAGGAATTTTCCAACTCCCTGGATGTACCCGCATTTGTGTATGGCATCGACGACGTGGGCGTTATCAACGATTTCACAGAATACACCATCAAAACGATCCGGCACTCCAGCGAAGGCGTACATGCACTCACACCGGAAAACACCCTGGTTATTTGCTCTACGGCCGTAAAGGAAATGTATCTCCGGCATGGCTTTACCGTACTGCCCGCCGAATGGGATCCCATCAGTAAACAGTTTACGCAACCCATGCCCTGGGACATCGTAAAACTGATCGCACAAACCGACCAATGGCGTAAAAACAAAACCATCCTCGATCAGATGCACCCGGCCTCTTTTAAAATATGGTCGCTGTATGGAGTGGGAGAGAAGGTGCAGCATATCCTGAAAGACCCTATCATTGGGGCTGATGGCGATCTTACTGCTACCCGCGACTACAACGTATACGTAAAACAAATGGATGATATTGCGGCCGACAAATACCGGGAAACGGCCCCCTACATCCAACCCGGTAATATTGGCGACATCGGTTGCGCCGTGGGTTCCTGGATAAAAATGGCCTGTGAAGATGACCGCCTCCACGAGTGCGACTTCTACGGCATCGAAGTATCCAGGCATTTATACGATATCTGCCTGCAACGGAAACATAATGGCGAATTCGCCAACCCTTCCGTTTTCTTCTCACAAAAAAATGCTGTTACCAGCCTCGTATTTGAAGCCGGCAGCATGAATACCATCCATACTTCTTCCCTTACCCATGAAATAGAATCTTATGGCAGCAGGAAAGATTTAATAGCGTTTATCCGTAACCGTTATAACGAACTGGTGCCCGGCGGCGTATGGATTAACCGCGATGTAGTAGGACCCGAAAATAAGGAGGAAATAATTTTACTCTGGCTCAACGATGCTGACGGTAAAAATAATTTACCCATGCCGGAAAACGCCGGTACACACGACCTCGCAGCCTGGCTGGGGAAGCTTTCCACCATGGCGCTGTTTATACAATTCGCGAAAGATTTCCGCCACCAGGAAGGATTTCAGTTACCACATGAATGGGTAGCCATTGCAGGAAAAACCTATGCAAAATTATCGATGCAAAACGCCTGCGAATTCCTTTTCAAAAAAGATTACCACGATAACTGGCTCAGCGAAATGCATGAAACATTTTGTTTCTGGAATTATAACGACTGGAAATCCGCACTGGAAGAAGCCGGACTAAGATTAGATAATCTTTCCAACACCTGGCGCAACGAGTGGATTGTGAAAAACAGGTTGGAAGGAAAAGTACAGCTACTGCGCGCAGGCGATGATAAAATGCCTGTTCCCATTCCGTTTCCGGTGTCGCATATGTTATTAATGGCAAGGAAATAATCAGGGGAAACATCAAACAATAAACAGGTTGGAAGGAAAGGTACAGCTGATGCGCCCGTGCAATAATGATGTACCCTTACCTATCCAGCCCCGCTATGATTGGCCGGTAACAATAATGCAACAACACGCTGCCGGCCACAGCGCGTTGCTACGCCCTGTCTTACAATCCCAATTTCTTCAGTGGTATAATAGCCAGCCTGTTATCCAATAATTGGGGAACCAGTAAACTATGTTTCCTGGCATCCAACGCTATATCTGCAGGAGCACGCTCCATCGTTATTGTTGTGTATTGCTTTTTATCGAGGTCATAAACAAATAAATTCCCCGTTGCCGGGTCTTTGATTTTTATCCAGTCAGACACCAATAAACGGTGATCATCCAATAAAACGATACCATCCAAAACCCCGGCAGGAGAGCCTTCCAGCGGTTCAAAAGCCGCGTTGTCATCATGCAGTTTTTTGGCAAATAGTTTACCCGTACCGTCTAAATTAGCACCCATAGAGCAAACATATACCTCGTCGTTATGCGCGTTGTATACAATGCCATTAGGCACTTTCATCTCTCCCTTTAATACTGACCAGCCCCCCGTGTGTACATTTACCAGCAGCGCATGATCCCTAAAGGAATCCGTTACTACCAGCGAGCTATCATCTACCCGGCTTAAATCGTTCAGCAGCGTGGCTTTCCCTTCCAGGTTCAGGTCAAATACTTTTTTGCGCGAAGTAATATCATATCCTTTCAGGTGGTCAATATCTGCTACATATAAAATGTCGCCGATAATATCAAGGCCCTTCGGCGCATTCAGCGTATCATCAAAATACCTGAATACTTCCAGCTTACCACCATTGATATAAGAGATGGCGCCATCACCATCTTTAGCAGCCGCATCGAGTTTGGCGCCGATATCTGATACAAAATAACCACCTTTATAAGCAACGGCGCTCTCGGGTAAAGCAAGACCAGTAACAGTTTGCTGCGCCTGTGTAACAAATGGCGTAAATAACAAGGATAAAATGGGGATGTACTTTTTCATAAGATGATATTATATCTGCAAAAGTAATACGCCTCCACACAGGATGGAATGTGAAAACGAAAGAATCACTTGTTAATTTCAAAGAAATAAGAAAGCCGGGATATGATTATCCCGGCTATTACCTAAACCTACAACTGTTACACTGTTAGTAACATATCTTTAATTCGCATGAATTTCATTTAACGGCACTTCCTCGTAAGCCGCCACCATACGCTGCCTAATGTAGCGTTTGGTAGATAGTTTACCAATACCAAACTTCGCCATCACCTTATCCACCACCATGTATACCACCGGCACCACAATCAGTGTCAGGAACATAGAACTGATCAAACCACCGATGATAGCCCAGGCCAAACCATTTTTGATAGCGCCCACACCACCCGTTGCCAATGCAATCGGCAACATACCGATCACCATGGCGATCGTCGTCATCAGGATGGGACGCAAACGCGCGTTGTTAGCATGTATCAGCGCTTGATAGGTACTCTGGCCCTGCTCTTTCATCTGGTTGGTAAAGTCCACCAGGATAATCGCATTCTTCGCCACCAGACCGATCAACATGATAATACCCAATATGGTAAAGATGTTCAGCGTATTGTTAGTCAGCGCCAGTGCCAGCAGGGCCCCGATAATCGCCAACGGAATAGAGAACAATACCACAAACGGATATATATAGTTATCGTACAGTGCCACCATGATCAGGTATACCAGCACAATGGAAATCAGTAGCGCCGTTCCTAATGTACCAAAGGAATCACCCTGGTTTTCGGCATCTCCACCAAACACATAACTGATACCTGTCGGCTTACCCATCTTTGCCAGCTTGTCGGTAAATTCCTGTGTTACCGTACCCGAAGGCCGGCCCATTACCTGCGCCTGCACAGATACTGATGTATTCTTATCCCTTCTTTCCAGGTGACTCGGACCAGAGCCTTCTGTTACCGCAGCGAACTGCGACAGTTTAATCAGCTGGCCTTTATCGTTGATGAATTGTATATTGGATACATCTTCCAGGTTCTTCCTGTTAAAATCATCAAAACGGATGTTGATATCATATTCATAGTCGCCCTGGCGGAATTTCACTTTGGAATCATCGGCAGTACCACTGAATGCAGTTTGCATGGTTCCGCCCACGGCATCGAGCGTAAGCCCCAGTGCAGCCATCTTATCACGATCTACCTGTACGTTGATTTCCGGGTTTCCCTCTTCCACCGACAGCTTTACTTCTGTAGCACCGCTAATGGTTTTAAGGGTATCCATGGCTCGTTTGGCGTAGTTCATTACGCTGTCCAGCTCCGTACCCATTACAATTAGTTCCACCGGCGCTCTTTCAGCGGTACCCATGATACTTACCGCGGTCGTTTTCACTTTAACACCTGGTAAAATGTTCTTCAGTTCCTTCTTGATCTTCGCCGCATAAATATCGGAGGCGTCTGCGCGTTTCTCAGGATCTACCAGCATTACCGTGATCTCTGATTTATAGGCGGTAGACTGGGAGTTACCAAAACCATCTTCACTGGTTTGACCTACTGTAGTGATCAAACGGGTGATTTCCGGTTTTTTATTCAAATATTTTTCAGCCGTCCTGGTAGCCAGGTTTGTTTGTTCTACAGACGCATCCTTCGGCATTTCCAGCATCACGATAAACTGTCCGCGATCACCTTTTGGAATAAACTCACCGCCAATATAGCCTTTGCCCAACAGCATGAAAGACGCGAATAATAAACCAACCGCTGCGATGAGCGTAATGGCTTTATGCGCCAGCGCCCATTTGAGGAGGCCTGTCATCCAATTGGTGAACTTTGTGAGCTGTGCCTCAAACCAGAGAATAAATCTCTCAAACACATTCTTGCCCGTAATATGTTCCAGCTTACCAAAACGGGACGATAACAACGGTACAATCATGAAAGACGACAATAGGCTCAACATCGTTGATATCATTACCACCACACAGAACTCACGCAGGATCTTTGATACCAGCTCATTCGTTAAGGAGATCGGCAGGAACACCACCACAATTACCAGCGTAATGGAAGTAACGGTGAAGCCTATTTCTTTTACGCCATCAAACGCAGCACGTACACGGTTTTTCCCCATCTCCATGTGTCGATAAATATTCTCCAGTACCACAATGGCGTCATCCACGAGGATACCTACCACCAGTGATAAACCTAACAATGACATGAGGTTGAGGGAGAAGCCCATCAGTTTCATACCTATGAAAGTGGCAATCAGGGAAGCCGGAATAGAGATCATTACAAACAAGGCGCTACGAACACTATGCAGGAACAACAACATCACCACCGCTACCAGCACTACTGCAAGGATCAGGTCATGTATTACGGAGTCCGCAGATTCCAGCGTAAAGTCGGACGAGTCATTTGCCACTAATATTTTGAGGTCATTAACCGCATAATCCTTTTCTATTTTAGCAATGGATTTTTTCATTTCCTCACTCACGGTTACCGCATTGGCATCCGTTTGTTTCTGCACCTGTAATGCAATGGCGCTTACGCCATCCACACGGGCTATACGGTCTGCGTCTTTCTGGGCATCCTGTACATCGGCTACATCTGTAAGACGCACCTGTGTACCATCTTCTGTTGTTTTCAGTACCAGGTTGCGGAGTTGATCCACATTTTTATACTTACCGGCCAAACGGATCAGGATCTGTTCATTGGCTGTTTTCACTTTACCCGTAGGGAAATCCAGGTTGGCATTGGTGATCAGTTGGCGCAGCTGCAGAATAGATAAATTGAATGCCTGCAGTTTCTTCGGATCTACGTTTACCTGTATTTCACGTTCCTGGCCACCAATCAGCGACACCTGGGCAACGCCCGGTAAACGGGATAGTAATGGCTGCAGCTTTTTATCTACCAGGTCATAAAACTGTTTGTCGTCCATTTTAGCGGTGGCAGACAGCGTCATGATCGGTAAGTCATCCAGCGAAAATTTGTTGAGGGATGGCGGTTTTGCATCAGTAGGCAGGTCCGCCAGGATGGCGTTCACCTTACGTTGTGCATCCTGCAGGGCAATGTCCACATCAGCGTCATTATTCAACTCAACGGTAATAACAGACAAGCTTTCAGACGATTTGGAAGTGATCTTCTTGATCTTTTCCATGGATGCTACCGCATCTTCAATCTTCTTGGTAATACTGCTTTCCACCTCGTTAGGCGAAGCTCCCGGGTAAATGGTAGCAATAGTTACGATGGGGGAGCTGAACTTTGGCAACAGCTCGTAGTTCAGCGATTTATAACTCATCACGCCCAGCAGGGTGAGGATGGTAAACACCACCACCACGATCGTAGGTCGCTTAATCGATACTTCAGTAATCTTCATGTTGCAAAAATTTGTTCAGACACCAGATACATTTCCCGCTTACTTGGCGGCATTTTGAACCGTTACAGCAGCACCTTCTGTCAGGTTGATCTGACCACTGGTGATAACGGTATCTCCTTCGTTCAGCCCTTCCCGTACTTCCACCTGGTCGCCCACGATGCGGCCGGCTACTACTTTACGTTTCTTTGCCACGTTGCCTTCCATGATATATACTTCGTTGCTGTTTACACCACCAATAAAAGCGGTGCGGGCAATGAAAATAGTTTTATCAGCTTTCGGATCTATAAAGTGAGCAGTACCGTACATGCCTGCTTTCAGGTCTTTTCCGGCTACATTGTTTACCTCCATTTCTACGGGGTAGTTCAGCGAGTTATCCCCCTTTGCCGCAATAAAGGTGATGGTACCTTCATAGTTTGTTTCCGGGAAAACGTTGCTGGTCACCGCTACTTTCTGTCCTGTTTTCAATGTTACCACCTGTCCTTCCGGTACAGATACCGCCAGTTTCAGCCTGGATACATCCACGATGTCGAACATTTTATTACCTACAGAGAGATAGGCGCCCTGTTCAATATATTTTTTATTGATGATACCGGAGATAGGTGCTTTCACATAAGTGTCGCTTACGCGGCGGCTGGCAGCCTCATAGCGTGTTTTAGCAACATCGTACTGCAGGCGGGCGTCGTCCATTTGTTTCTGGGTAACGCCACCTGTCTGGAACGCGCTTTCATATCTTTCCTTATCTACTTTCAGCTGGTTGAGGTTAGCCTTTGCAGATTCGAGGTCGGTATTTACAATTTGTGCATCTATATAGGCGATAGGTTGTCCCTGTCTTACCACACTACCTTCATCTACCAGCAACCTGGTGATGCGGCCGGCAGTTTCTGCCAGGTAAGACAATTCACGGACAGGCGCAAAGTTTCCGTTTGCCAGGAAGCCCTGTGAAAAATCGTTGCGGGTTACTTTCTGTACCAGCACCGGGATATCGCCGATATTGCTTTGTTTTACGAATTCAGTTTTGGCCTCATTTGCCTTTTTATTAGCGTTGAGTTTCCACATGATCAGTACCACTGCACCTATTGTCACCACGCCCCAGATTATAAACTTTTTCATCTGCAAAATAGTTTGATTGTCTATCGTTATTTTCGTTTATACGTTTAGTTTAGAAGGTCTTTCAGACTTCCTTTGCTTTTTATAATGTCCAGCTCTGCCAGTTTATACTGCAGCAAGGCCTCGTTATAGCTGTTTTGTGCATCTGCCAGGGAGGTTTCTGCGTTGAGCAGATCCGTTAAACCTGCCAGGCCGAGTTTGTAGTTATTCTGTGTAGAATAATACACTTCGTTGGCGAGGTCCATGTTTTCCTTTTGTGTACTGATAGTCGACAAATTACTGCGCACCATCAGTTTCGCATTTTCATAATCTATGTTGAGCGTTTGTTCAGTGTCTTCCATTTGCTTGCTCAGCTGCCGCAGGGTAACATTCTGTTGATTTACCCTGGAGCGGCGGCCAAAACCATCAAAGATTGGCACTTTCAGCGTTATACCAACGGCGGCTGCACCGAACCAGCTGGTGGAGTTAGAAGGATCTTTTGAGAAAGCGAATTGCTGACTCATCCCGTTATAGGAATATCTTCCGAACAACGAGAGTGATGGATAATATTCTGCGAGGTAGGCCTTTTTCTGGAACAGCTGTAACTCTTGCTGTTTCTTCAGCAACTTATATTCTGTTCTGTTGGCGATATTCATATCATCATACTGTAACACGCCGGCTGCTTTATTTTCAATTTCTTTCAAAGAAGCAGGAGGGAGCAGGAACGTAGACTGCAACGGCATACCCATTACCTTTTTCAGGTTGTTGGTTTGCGTAGCATACTGGTTCATCAGCTGTGTGCGTTGTGTGAGATAGTTGGTAAGATTTACCCGGATACGATCAAGGTCAATCTTTTTGGCAAGACCATTGTCAAACTGTGATTTGGTGGCGCTCACCAGTTGTGTGAGTTTCTCAATATTACTGTTGATCGTAATAATTTTTTCCTGTGTAACCAGCAACTGGTAATAGAGCTGAGATACGTTGTAGATCACATTTTCAACAGATTGTTCTGTTTGTATTTTATAATATTCTTCGCCGGATTTCGCCGCTTTCAGACCGGTAAACACCGCCTGGTTAAATATCTGCTGACTGAGCTCCGCACCTACGGTTGCATTATATTTTACACCAAAGGCCACGAGGATGGAGCTATCCGGTTTACCGAATACAGCACCCGGAATGAGTGATTTCTGCAGCATCAGGTTATCTGTGTAAGATGCGTTACCATTCAGCTGTGGCAGGGCCTGGGAGCGGACTTCCTGGGTTTTGTATTTACCCATTTCCTCGTCCATTTTTGTCCGGGCCAGTTGTTTGTTGTTGTTCAATGCAAACTTCAGCGCTTCCTGTAAGGTGAGCTGCGTTTGGGCATAGCCGTTATATACCCCTATCCCCAGCAGGAGGACAAGCGTTAACTTTAATCGCTTCATAAATTAAAACTGTTAGCGTAGTAGTTTATTCGTCTTCTTTTATTTGCAGGTACTGGTTAGCCAGTTTATGACCTTTAATGGTGGCAATTCCCAGTATAAAGTGGGCGGTTACCTGTTCCATTACCTCCGGCATATCAAATTGATTTGCCGGGTACTGCATCTGGTCAAATGCTGCCTCCAGCTGCAGCTGGCGCATGCGTGCTACGATATCGATGTGGAGGTTCTGACGATATAGGCCTTCCGTCATGCCCCTCTTTAAATTTTTCTTAATGTTACACAGCACCCCGTCTTCCTTAAAACTCTCAATACTTTTCCAGGTATCGGGATGATACTTCTGGATTTCATACAACATCACCGGGTTCAGTGTTTTTGCCATGTTGGTAACATATTTCATGTTACGCACCATTTCTTCAATAGCATTGTCTGCGGTTTGCAGACATTCTGTGAAATAGTTAATATGATTAGTTAACAACTGCTGCATCCCTTCGTCTATCAATGCCTGTTTGTCTACAAAATGCTCGTATACTGTTTTCTTTGAGATCCCGCAATCACGTGCTATGTCGAACATAGTTACTCCTTTCACACCGTAGGTTCTGAACATTTTCAGTGCCGTTTCCAGTATCCGTTCTCTCATCAGCATGGTTTCCGTTTGTTACGCCTTTATTCCTTTAATGAAGATCTCCAGCAGTTGTTTTTGTTTGTCTATTACGTCGTCCATCATTGCTTCGTCCATGTCCATGTCTTCACGGATATGATCCGGAACTGAAAAGCGCAGGCCCATAGTGGACAGTACTAACAGTTCTGCGGTATGTGCGGGATCTTTCACAATGAATTCTCCCAGGGCAATACCAGCCTCAATGATGCGTGTATGAATGGCTATATCCCTTTCTCTTGCTTTCTTTTTCTCCTGGAGAAATACCGCGGAGTTGTCCTGTAATATTTTGAATATTTCCAGCCGGCAAAATTTGCTGATAAATTCTCTTCTGAGCTCTATAATATTATACAATGCTTTGGCAGCTGATTCAGGTTGCAGGGCTTCTTTTTCCATTTGCTGGAAATAGATCTCCGCAATTTTTTGCAGCACCGCCATGTGCATGGCTTTCTTATCCGGGAAGTAGTAATACAAGGATGCTTTCGAGCAGTGAAGATCATCTGCGATTTCGTTCATCGTTGTTTTAGAAGCGCCATAATGAGTAAAACGCTTCAGAGCTGCTTCCAGGATCTTATCCCTCATTTCATCTTTTGCTTCTGTGTGCATTAACTTTCTGACTTTTTTAGTTTCAAGGTCAAAATTAGGCACTTTTTTCGAAATAGTAACAATAGTTGACCTTTTAACAGCTATTTAACTTTTCGAAGATAAAAGTCAAAAAGTCAGATTGTCTTACTCAGGATTAGACTGATTAGACTGATTTAGATGATTTTTTCCGTTTTTGAATATATTATGAGGTTTGTGGGAAGATGAGAAGGTGGGTAACAGGTATAAAAAAAGATGAGCGGAAATGGCAGCGTTGTCCGCTTCCATCTTCGCTCATCATATAAAATCAGGGAAAAAATCCCAAAATCATTAAAATCAGTCTAATCCTGAGTAAGACAAAACTCGCGCTTAGCTCAGTTTTTCGAGCGCTGCCTGCAGTTTCTCAAACATAGCAGGGATCTCTTCTTTCACGCAGGTACCTACGCTCAGGCGGTACCATGGGGAATTTTTAGCAGACCCGAAAGCATAAAACGGCACCAGGGCCAGTTTTGCCTCATTCAGGATGTAGGAAGTAACCGCAGCCTGATCTGCCAGCGCAGTGCCGTCAGCGGTCTTTTTGCCTACCAGGTCAAACTTAACAGTCAGGTAAATGGCGGCTTGCGGAGCAATTGCTTCCACCTGGTGACCTGCTTTTTTCAGTCGGTCGAAGCCTTCGTAGATTTTCACCAGTCTTTCTTCGATTTCGCCTTTGAAGTGTTTCAGGTACTTATCCACATTTTCTTTCTGTGCGAGGTAGCGGGCAGCGGCTTTTTGTTCAGCCATTGGGCTCCATGCGCCAACGTGGGAGAGAATAGATTTCATTTTACCGATCACATGAGCCGGTCCTAACGCCCAACCAACTCTTACGCCGGTAGCAGCAAAGGCTTTACTCATACCATCGATGAAAACGGTGTAGTTCCTCATTTCCGGACGCAGTGTAACCGGGTTATAGTGGTGTGTTTCACCAAAGGTCAGCACCCAGTACATCTGGTCAAATAATACGTAGAGTGGCTTTTCGTCGGCACCCCTGCTTTTATTTTCTGCCAGTACCAGGTCGCAGATCTCTTCCAGCTGTTGTTTACCAAAAGCGGTACCGGTTGGGTTTTGCGGAGAGCAAAGCGCCAGGAGGGTAGCACCTTTCAGGAGAGGCTTTAATTCTGCCGCAGTAGGCATGAAATCGTTTTCCGGTTTTGTTTCCAGCACTACGTGTTCCGCTTCCAGGAAGTGGGTGTAGTGATTATTGTTCCAGGAAGGAGTAGCATATACTACTTTTTCGCCGCGATCCAGGATGGTTCTGAAAGTTGCGTAAATGATCGGACGACCACCGCAGGAAATCACGATTTCCTTTGCAGGATCGTAAGTAATACCCTCACGTTCAGCTATAAATCCACCTACTTCCTGTCTTAACTCCGCGATACCATCGGCAGGAGGATAGTTGGTCAGGTGCTCCTTATAGGCTGTTATGATTTCCTGTTCAAATTCAACCGGGATAGGAAATACCTTCGGGTCAAAATCGCCAATCGTGAAATTGTATATCTTCTCACCCTTGGCCTGTTTCTCCTTTATTTCAGCTGCTAACTTAATGATTTCGGATCCAATCAGTGTTTCGGCTAAATGAGACAGTTTCATAACCTGCTTTTTTTTGTTGGTTTGGAATAATTTTTCAGCGCGGCAAAAGTAACCGATTCGGGGATAATTTAAAAGAATGGGCTAATTCTTTTCACATTCGTCAATAATATCCCAGGGTTATTACATCTCATCTAATTAAAGATGACTTTTCACTCTTTCTATTCAGTATTACATTAAAAACAAATGTATGAAGGCCTGCAAATCGTTGTGTAAAACCATGTTATCTTAGTGCATAAGATGTGATGAAATTAGAGAGAATGTCAAAACTTTCTATCTTTGTTTACAGTACATTTGAGCTTTTATGGGAGGTAACGATGGAAATCGGGCGGCAGTCCCAGGTGGTTACCCAACAACAAAAAACGATAAGCAAACTTTTATAGATCATGAAATTTATTGTTTCTTCCTCTACTTTATTAAAACAATTACAACAGATCAGCGGGGTTATCAATTCGAACACAGTATTGCCTATACTGGAGGATTTTCTATTCCTGATTGACAAAAACGAACTGACTGTAGTTGCTACTGACCTGGAAACTGTTATGCGGGTGAAGCTGGAGGTGGAAGCCAAGGAAAGCGGAAGAATCTGCATCCCGGCAAAGATCCTGATGGATTCCCTCAAAAATCTGCCTGACCAGCCACTTACTTTCCACATTGACCTGAACTCCTACGCTGTAGAGATTACTTCAGACAATGGTAAGTACAAGGTAATGGGTGAAAATCCGGAGAATTTTCCAAAGGAACCAGCCGCCGACGATACCACTTCCTTTACCATGTCCGCTACCGGCCTGGTAACCGCTATCAACAAAACCCTGTTTGCCGTAAGCAACGACGATCTGCGCCCCGCTATGACCGGCGTATTCTTCGAAATTGCCCCGGAAAGCCTCACATTCGTAGCCACCGATGCACATCGCCTGGTGAAATATGTAAGAACAGACGTGCAATGCCCGCAGGCCGATACTTTCATTGTGCCTAAGAAGCCGCTGAACCTGCTGAAAACAGCCCTGCCAGACAACGATACCCAGATCAAAATAGCTTATAGCCAGAACCATTTCTTCGTGCAGCACGAAGGCGCCCAGATGATCTGCCGCCTCATTGATGCCCGTTTCCCTGACTATAAGGTAGTAATACCAAAAGATAATCCATACCGCCTCACCGTTGTGAAAAGCGATTTCCAAAACGCTTTAAAACGCGTGGGCGTATTTGCCAACAAAAGCACCAACCAGGTAGCGCTGAGCATTACCGGTAGCGAACTGCAGCTCTCCGCCCAGGATGTGGACTTCTCTTTTGAAGGTAACGAACGCATGAGCTGTCAGTATACCGGCGATGATATGCAAATTGCTTTTAATGCAAAGTTCCTCATCGAAATGCTGAATGCCGCAGAAGGCGACGAAATCTCCATCGACCTGGCTACTGCCACTAAAGCAGGTATCCTCAGACCTTCTGAAAAAGAAGAAAATGAAGATCTCCTGATGCTGGTAATGCCGCTGATGCTGAATAACTAATTGACTGCTGTTAGCTAAATGCTAAAAGAAAAATACTTATATTTTAAAACTTATACATAAAGCAATCTCCCACAAAGAGGTTGCTTTTTTCTTTGCCCATGGCCCAAAAGAGGGCTTTATTTATTCCCCAAATAGTTGTAAATTTTACGTGGAATGATTTCCCCCCATATCCACTGCAGAGATTTTGTTGGCCTGGTCTGAAGAACCATGATAGCGCAGCATAAAACGAACTCTATATAACATATTACCATCATATGGTAACATTTTTTGAACATATTCCATCTGCGTACCGTACTATCATTTTAATGAGCGGACTCTTGCTTTTATGGATCATCGAGGGCATGGCACCCCGGTTCCGTTTCAGCAACAACCGTTACAAACATGCCGGTACCAACTTGTTTTTCACACTTACCACCATAATTGTGAATACGGGGCTGGCATTCCTGATTGTAAAAGCATCCCGGTGGACCAGCGACCAGCAGTTTGGACTCCTCTACCTCGTGAAACTTCCATTATGGCTACATACCATCCTCGCATTGCTTATGCTGGATTTCATCGGCGCCTGGCTTATACACTGGGTACAGCACAAAACTGCCTGGATGTGGCAATTCCATAAAATTCATCATATTGATACACAGATAGACGCTACCACCGCCTTGCGGCATCATCCGGTGGAAAGCCTGCTGCGGGTAATTGCACTCTTTGTAGCCATCGTTACTATGGGGGTACCTTTCTGGATGGTGATGTTTTACCAGAGCCTGTCGGCTTTTATGTCGCAGTTTAATCATGCTAATATCCACCTGCCCAAATGGCTTGATAATACGCTTAGCTGGGTGATTGTATCGCCCGATATGCACAAGGTGCACCATAGCCATTACCAACCCGAAACAGACGCTAATTATGCGAATATATTCTCTATCTGGGACCGGCTCTTCGGCACTTTTATAAAAGTACCCGATACGCTGGCCCTGCGTTATGGACTGGATGAATACCAGGACCCCCGATACCAGGAAATAGGCTCCCTGTTAAAGGTTCCCTGGGAAAACATAGTGATCAAAGAAAAAATCGGCAGTCAGCATAACAAGCTATAAGCAAACAATTATTCCTTCACCTGTTTTCAAAACAACGAATATATATGCAACACTCCACAGCCTTAACAAAAACAGCCTGTATATCAGCGCTCATCATTGGTGTATTATCAGCTGCCTTTGCTTTTAGCACCAAAACGCCCAGCTATGCAGTCACCGCCGGCGCAGTAGCAATCGTAATTGGTCTGATATCCTTATTTATAGGAAGGAAAAATATCGACGATATGCAACTCGCCGCTGCCGGGGTATTCATGGCTGTAGTAGCCTGCCTGGTAGGCCTATGGCAGCTGTATAACTGATGATCTAGTTTTGCCTGCGGTACTTTTCCACATAGCCCTCGGCGGCTTTTACCGGGAACAGTACCAGGGAGGTATCTGATAATTCTTTGATAATAGTAGTATCCACAATAGTGGACGTATCTTTTACACCTTCGGAATGATTCCATAACAACAAGGTGTCGTGGGTCAACTTCCATTTTTCATACACCAGCGTGTACATATTAATGGATTTGGCGGTTCCGTTCTTTCTGAGTTGAAAACCCTGCGTTTCTTTATCCAGGCCCGCTACGGGCTGTATCCACCTACCTATGAGCTTTGCTGCATCTACGTGCAGTGTATCCGCAACAGCAGCGATGCTGTCAGTAATGCCGGCATTACTGCTGTCTGCGATACTAACCAGGCTGCTGTCGTCCAGCACCACCTCTTCTTCCTTCACCACCTCTTTATGCTTTGCCCCATTACAGGCAACGGCCAGTATCAATAAACACACTAAATTGAATCTTACCATGATTTAAAATTACGAATTACGATCTACGATTTACGGATTTATAGGAAGATAATAACAGACAATCTTCCCACAAATCCGTAAATCGTAGATCGCAATTCGTAATTTCTAAAAAATTGTATTACTTTTATACCCACACTTTAGGGGTGTTTATTCCCTGTTTTACAGGAGGATAAACTGAGATGATACCCTCAGTACCTGAAGCAGCTCATACTGCCGTAGGGAAAAGTAACTGAACCTTTCTCATCTTCCACATCCTTAAAGTTTATTGTTTCACCAAAATTCCAATTTATCATGGAAGTGCATGTAAACAATAAACTTTATGCGGTGCAGCCAGGAACAACCATTGCTGCACTCTTACAGTTTATTCAGATCTCAGCTCAAAAAGGCATTGCTGTTGCCGTTAACAACCAGGTGATACCCAAAATACATTGGGAAAATCAATCCCTGTCGGCAGCAGATAACATTACCATTATCCGGGCAACCCAGGGTGGCTAATTCCCGTTTCACAAAATTCGTATAGGCTTTTCCGTAGCAACAGCTCCGGAACCAACATTTCTATCTGTAAAAATTCAGACATCATGCAACAACAGCCTGCGGCCATCAGCCGCACACCATTTCCTGCATCAGAAAAAATCTATGTAGACGGCAGCATACATCCGATCAAAGTAGCTATGCGTAAAATAACGCTCACGGATACACGTATGCATGGCAAAAACGGCGCGTCCGTTCCCAATGCACCGGTCATTACCTACGATACCAGCGGCGCATTCTCCGATCCCAACATAGCCATCGACGTAAGCACCGGCATTCCCCGCATCCGCGAAGAATGGATCAGCGCACGGAAAGACGTGGAACAGTTACCGGAATATAGCAGCCCCTTTGTGAGGGAACTGATGACGGAAGGAGGCAAAATGCCGCTGATGAGCCATACACATAAACCTCTGCGCGCGAAAGCCGGACAAAATGTAACGCAGCTGTACTACGCACAACAAGGTATTATCACCCCGGAAATGGAATACATCGCCATCCGCGAAAATCAGTGCGCAGATAAATTATTTGAAGAGAATAACCCGCTATGGGATCAGCATAAAGGCCACAGCTTTGGCGCCAACACGCCGGTGAAATACATCACCCCGGAATTTGTTCGCCAGGAAGTAGCCGCCGGCAGAGCAATTATACCTTCCAATATCAATCACCCGGAAAGTGAACCTATGATTATTGGCCGCAACTTCCTGGTAAAAATAAATGCCAACATCGGTAACTCGGCCGTAACGTCCAGTATCGAAGAAGAAGTGGAAAAAGCCGTATGGTCATGCCGCTGGGGCGCCGATACCATCATGGATCTGAGCACCGGCAAAAATATCCACGAAACAAGAGAATGGATCATCCGCAACTCACCCGTGCCCATCGGTACCGTACCCATTTACCAGGCCCTTGAAAAAGTAAATGGTAAAGCAGAAGCCCTTACCTGGGAAATTTTCAGGGATACCCTCATAGAACAAGCCCAGCAAGGCGTTGATTACTTTACCATTCACGCCGGTGTGCTGTTAAGATATATACCATTAACGGCTAAACGTGTAACCGGTATCGTTTCCCGCGGCGGCTCCATCATGGCAAAGTGGTGCCTGGCCCATCACAAGGAAAATTTCCTCTATACCCACTTCGAAGAAATCTGTGAAATCATGAAAGCCTATGACGTAGCATTTTCACTGGGAGATGGATTACGCCCCGGCAGCATCGCTGATGCAAATGATGCCGCACAGTTTGCCGAACTTGAAACCCTCGGTGAACTCACCAAAATAGCCTGGAAACACCAGGTACAGGTAATGATTGAAGGTCCGGGTCACGTGCCCATGCACCTCATCAAAGCCAATATGGACAAGCAACTGGAACACTGCCACGAAGCGCCGTTCTATACGCTTGGCCCCTTAACCACCGATATTGCTCCCGGCTATGATCATATCACTTCCGGCATAGGCGCCGCCATGATAGGCTGGTTTGGTTGCGCTATGCTCTGTTATGTAACCCCTAAAGAACACCTGGGATTACCCGACAAGGAAGACGTACGGCAAGGCGTTATCACCTATAAAATAGCCGCCCACGCCGCCGATCTGGCCAAAGGACATCCCGGCGCACAACACCGCGACAATGCCCTCAGCAAAGCCCGGTTTGAGTTCCGCTGGGAAGACCAGTTCAACCTGGCACTCGATCCGGAAACAGCCAGGTCTTACCACGATGAAACACTACCTGCCGAAGGTGCAAAAATTGCGCATTTCTGCTCCATGTGCGGACCGAATTTCTGTTCCATGAAAATCACACAGGAAGTAAGGGAGTTTGCCGCACAACAAGGACTGGAAGCCGATGAAGCAGTGAATGCCGGCATGCAGGAAAAAGCCGCTGCCTTTGCAGAACAGGGTGGAGAAATATATTTATGATCTGGATCATCACATCACCTGAACGACTACACGAAGAAGAGCGGATAATAGCAGCGCTGTTATCCGCAGGCGCTTCGCGTGTGCTGCTGAGAAAACCAGGTTGGAGTACCAAAGAATATACTTCGCTGCTGGATAAAATAAATCCTGATTGCTACCACCATATCCTGATCCGCGATCAACCTTTGCTGGCAAACAAATACAAGCTTGCCGGCGTACACTGGAGTGGTGAAGCAAAAGCATCGGGACAAACAGCACAGCATACAGGAGATAATTCAACACTGCATACTTACAGCGAAAACAGCACCGGTATCCACTCACTGGAACAGATAACATCAACGCACAAACGCTTCTCTGCGTTGTTGCTGAGCCCCGTGTTTGACAGTATCTCCAAACCTGGCTATCATGGCCGGTACGAAGGCCGGTTAATAAACAAAGACAACCGGCCAGTACTCGCTTTAGGTGGTGTGGACCACACCAATATCATCTTCCTGAAACAATGGCATTTTGACGGCGCCGCCTTACTCGGCGCTATCTGGAAAACACCGGCGAAGGCCATTGAAAATTATCATCGCATACAGCAATTATGGAACAACAGCGACCATACGTAATTAGCTTTGCAGGACTGGACCCCAGTGGGGGAGCAGGTTTGCTGGCAGATATCAAAACATTTGAACAGCACCGGGTATATGGGATGGGCGTATGTACAGCCATCACCGTACAAACGCCCGATCAGTTTGTATCAGTGGAATGGCTACCTGTTAAGCATATACTGGCGCAGGCAAAACCATTGCTGACCACTTGTGAGCTGAAGTATTGCAAAATTGGTATCATGCCGGATATACAATCCCTGCTGGAACTTGTACGGCAAATAAAACTGTTGTCGCCTGGTATCCGTATCATCCTCGACCCGGTGCTGAAAGCATCTGCCGGATATACGTTTCACCATACCGTACAGCAGCAGTCGTGGAAAGAACTGTTGTCCGAAATATACCTGCTCACGCCCAATTACGATGAGGTTTTGCTGTTAGCCGGTGGCACCGATGGCGAAGCCGCTGCCAGGCAATTATCCGATTGTTGCGCCGTATTGCTCAAAGGCGGTCATCATAAAAACAAACCGGGCTACGATACCTTATACACCGGCGATGTGATACATACTTTTGAGCCGGTACTGCGTAAAGTGTATCCCAAGCACGGCTCCGGCTGTGTATTGTCGGCCGCTGTTACTGCCGGACTTGCAAATGGCCAATCGCTGCAAGAAGCCTGTGCTAACGGAAAAGCATATACGGAAAAAATATTGGCGAGTCATTCATCTTTAACAGGTTATCATCACTTATGATCAGCACATTACATTATATATCGCAATTTCCCCATACCGACAACATCCTTGCTGCCTGCGATGCCGGCTGTAAATGGATACAACTGCGCATCAAAAATGAATCTCCGGAAACCATTTTACCGGTTGCGGAAGCGGTCAAAAAAATATGCGATCGTTACCAGGCTTCGCTGATCATCAACGATCATCCGCAAATAGCGGTTGCTGTAGGTGCCGCAGGTGTGCATGTAGGTAAACTGGATATGTCGGTAGCTGCAGCCAGGGCTATTACCGGTCCGGAAATAATAGTAGGAGGTACCGCCAACACCCTGGAAGATATTCTTCAACACGCTGCCGACGGCGCCAGTTACGTAGGTGTAGGCCCATTCCGGTTTACCACTACCAAACAAAATCTTAGTCCCATCCTGGGGCTAAGTGGCTACCAGTCTATCATACAGGCCCTGCGGGAGAAAAATATAGCCATTCCCGTTATAGCCATCGGCGGCATTTTGCTGGAAGATATTCCGGCGTTGCTGGCTGCCGGGGTATACGGTGTGGCTGTAAGCGGGTTAATTACGCATGCAGATAGCAAGCAAACAGTAGTACATCATATTCATCAACAGTTAAACCAAACACCCACATGGAACCTTTAATCATAGCCGGCAGACAGTTCTCCTCCCGGTTGTTTACCGGTACCGGAAAATTTTCTTCTCCCGCTGTCATGGAAAGTGCCCTGCTGGCTTCCGGCAGCGAGCTCGTAACAGTAGCGTTGAAGCGGGTAGAAATGGATAATAAAGCAGATGATATGCTGCAACACCTGGCGCATCCACAGATACACCTGCTGCCCAACACTTCGGGTGTGCGCACCGCCAAAGAAGCGGTGTATGCAGCTCAACTGGCCAGGGAGGCTCTGGAAACCAATTGGATAAAACTGGAAATACATCCGGATCCGCGCTACCTGATGCCCGATCCTATAGAAACCTTACAGGCCGCCACAGAGTTGGTGAAACTGGGTTTTGTGGTATTGCCTTATGTACATGCAGACCCCGTATTATGCAAACGCCTGGAAGAAGCAGGTACGGCAGCGGTGATGCCACTTGGATCGCCTATAGGCAGCAATAAAGGTTTGAAAACATTCGACTTCCTGGAAATCATTATCGCACAAAGCAATATTCCTGTGATTGTAGACGCCGGTATTGGCAGTCCTTCTCATGCGGCACAAGCCATGGAAATGGGCGCCAGCGCGGTATTGGTAAATACCGCCATTGCAGTAGCCCGCAACCCGGTGCAGATGGCAGCGGCCTTCAAAGCAGGTGTAGAAGCCGGCAGGATGGCGTATGAGGCCGGCTTACCCGGCAGCAGCCAGCAGGCAATTGCTTCCAGTCCGCTGATTGCCTTCCTGGATGAAGCCTGATCATTTTATCATCTAACTAATTCTTCAACATGTTTAAAAGCATATTTGATCAGTATGAGTGGAATGAGGTAAAAGCCGGTATTTATGCTAAAACATCCCGGGATGTGGAGCAGGCCCTGCATCAGCAACGCCGCACGCTCGAAGATTTTGCCGCCCTTATTTCACCCGCTGCAGCGCCTTACCTCGGGCAAATGGCGGCCATCAGCAATACCCTTACCCGGCAGCGGTTTGGCAATACCATGCAGCTATATATCCCCATGTATTTGTCGAACGAATGCCAGAATATTTGTACTTATTGCGGGTTTAGCTTCGACAACAAGATCAGGCGCAAAACCCTGACCCCGGCGGAAATACTAATGGAAACAGCCGCTATCAAGGAAATGGGATTTGACCATGTGCTGCTGGTAACCGGCGAGGCCCATCAGCAGGTAGGAACAGACTATTTCAAAAAAGTACTGCAATTGCTGCGACCGCATTTCTCAAATATCTCCATGGAAGTGCAGCCAATGGATGAGCAGGACTACCGGGAGTTGACAGCAGAGGGCTTACACGCCGTACTGGTATACCAGGAAACCTATCACCAGGACGACTACAAAAAACATCATCCTAAAGGGCGCAAATCAAATTTTGACTACCGGCTGGAAACACCGGACCGCCTGGGCCGGGCAGGGATCCATAAAATGGGCCTGGGTGTGCTGATAGGGCTGGAAGACTGGCGGACCGACAGCTTTTTCACTGCCCTGCACCTGGCTTACCTGGAAAAAACATACTGGCAAACAAAATACAGCATTTCATTTCCGCGGTTGCGTCCTTTTTCAGGCGGCCTGACACCTAAAATTGTCATGACCGATCGGGAGCTGGTGCAATTGATCTGTGCATACCGGCTATTTAACCAGGAAGTGGAGCTGAGTATTTCTACCCGGGAAGAAGAGAAATTCAGGGATCATATTGTACACCTGGGTGTTACTGCCATGAGTGCTGCGTCCAAAACAAATCCGGGTGGGTATACGGTAGATCCGCAATCGCTGGAGCAATTTGAAATTTCTGACGACAGGAGTGCGGCAGCGATTGCCGCTATGCTGAAAGGCCAGGGGTATGAACCGGTCTGGAAAGATTGGGATCCTGCCTTTTCGGGGCAATAAAAAAGGTGGCTGGTTAGGCCACCTGGTTCTTACTGTTTTTCATGGGGAGGTTAAAATGTATATATACAAAAGTTACTTCTCTCAATCCAAATAAAGATAACACAGCAGATAGACATTAGAAAGGGTAAAACTAAACTGAACAAAATGAACAGGCGCCCCAACAATGAACAGCAACTAGCTTATTCGTCTGATTTCAGGCACTGAACAGACCGTTTCCGGGTTGTTTTTTGGAGCAATAAAAAGGGCTGCTTCGTATCCTGGAAGCAGCCCTGTACCGAAAATCCCGTAGTTGCCATATTACTTATCAATATAAGTATGATTGGAATTTCATTACTTCAAAAGTAACATGGCCATTGTGAATAACCCGCTTCTACTCGTGTTTGAACAAAAAGAACAGACGCGGAGCGAATGCACGGAATATTGTTACTGACTCACCACATCCCGGTAGCTTTTGATAGTGTTATGGGCTTCTTTAAGATTGGCCTGTTGACGGGCAATAAGCTCCCGTACACTGTACGGCATGGGGGTGTCGCTACCCAACGCATCTGCATAGGCGCGTTGTACGGCGTCTTCCCCATACTCACAGGAGGAAAAGAGCGTATACCTGTCGGTACCTGTAAAGGTGGTTTTTATCGCCATCCAGGTACGATATAGTTTACCGCTGATAGTTGTATCTGTTTCCATATCTGCGCCCTGCGCCACTAACAGCTTATTCAGTTCTGCCACATACTTCACACTATCATTGATCATATGCTGAAACAGTGCTTTGATATCCTGATCTTCCGTTGCTGCTTTCGCATTCTTATATCCTTCTATCCGGTCATTGTTGATTTTTACGAGATCGTTTAAAAGGGTTACCAATTTTTCTTCCTGTAGCATAATCAAAAATTTATGGTTAAAAAAATAGTCGTAGTTGTATACTAAATCTATTTCCAAAAATGCTTCCATTTTGCTAAAGCCTTTATGATAAAGTATTTCGGGAAGGCGAGCACGCTTAATCCCGTCCTTTTTTTTCACGGATGGGGGAGAAGCTTCCACACCAGACCGATGTCAGCAATGCCGAGATAGCTGTAAACCGGGCTTTTAGCTGATTGGCATAAATTTTTTAGTATAACAAATGAATCAAATCCTTGAAGTATGAACAGCTTACTTTATATAATCGCCGTAATTCTCATCATAGGATGGATACTTGGTTTCTTTGTGTACTCCGCAGGAGGATTAATACATGCATTGCTTGTGTTGGCTATTATTGCCATCCTTGTTAATATAATCAGAGGCCGGGCCTTATAGGATTACGCCATAGCTTCTTATTCCCTGTTTAGCGGGTTTTATCTACCGGCTGGACAGGGAATTTTTATTTTTTCCAGCCTTATTTTTTGTTTGAAATTATTCTCCTCTTTTTAAAACCGCTTTTTACAACACCCTGTATATGACGATCAGGTGCCCACGCGAGCGTACCTGCCGGCATCGATGATAACAACCCGGGAAATAATGACGTGAGCCTGGGTTCCGGGGACCGGCCTTCCCACGTTGTATGCAGGAGATTTCCTAACTTGGCGCCATGAAAAAAAACTTGCTTTTTCTGAGCATACCCATGCTGTTGTTCATCTTCAGTTGCAATACAACCCGTAAAACAGCCAATACAGGAAAGGGTTTTGGCCAGCTGAAATTAATAGGTCAATATAATGTTCCGTTTAATTTTCCATACAACGGCACCCTCACCGGCGGCTTATCCGGTATAGATTATGACGCGGCTGCAGGACAATACTATCTTATTTGCGATGACCGCTCCGCGCTGAACCCGGCGCGCTTTTATACAGCAAAGCTTTATTTTTCTGATAAGTCGTTCGACAGCGTACAATTCACCTCCGTGACCACACTGCTGCAACCTAACGGCAACGCCTATCCCAATAGTAAAACCAATGCTGCACTTACACCGGACCCGGAAGCATTAAGATACAATGCAAAAAAACGTTGCCTCGTATGGAGCAGCGAAGGAGAACGGATAGTGAATGAAAAAGATACCATTGTTACCAATCCGGGCGTGTATGAAATCACGACTACCGGCCGGTATATTGACTCTTTTGCATTGCCGGAACAGTTCCGGATGCAGGCTACAGAGAAGGGGCCGCGACGCAATGGCGTGTTTGAAGGACTGGGATTTACACCCGGCTATAAGTATACGTATGTGAGCCTGGAAGAACCCCGTTATGAAGACGGCCCCCGGGCAGATGTCCGGGATAGCACCGCATATACCCGTATCATAAAATACAACAGCGCTACGCGGCAACCCATGGCCCAATACGCCTATAAACTGGAACCCGTAGCATTCCCCGCTACGCCGGCCAACGCGTTTAAGGTGAATGGCATTTCCGATATCATGGTACTATCCGACAAAAAGATGCTGACAATAGAACGGTCATTTTCCACGGGCATAAAAGATTGCACCATTAAAGTTTTTATAACAGACCTGACCGGGGCTACTGATGTCAGCACGGTTAATTCGCTGCAAACTGATACCCATTTTAAACCGGCCACTAAATCATTGCTGCTGGATTTCAGCAGCCTGGGAAAATATATAGATAATATTGAGGGGGTTACTTTTGGTCCTGTGTTACCCAACGGGCATCAAAGCCTGGTTTTTGTGGCCGACAATAATTTTTCTTCATTGGAAGAGAGCCAGTTCTTCGTATTTGAAATTGTTCCGTAAAAAACAATAAAGAGCATTTATTGTTATGAACAGAAAACCTGCTTCATGAAATACCTGCCGCTATTGTTAATATGTATAGTCCTCGCCGCCTGTCAGCATAAGGGATCTTCCGGGACCATTGACAACCCCGAAAATACCGGGACCGATACTGCCACCTGGGTTACTTATTCAGGTACCTTACCCTGTGCGGATTGTGAGGGCATCATTACGGAGCTTTCCTTGCACCGGCCACCGGATACCCAGTTTAAGATGTCAGAAACCTACCAGGGAAAAAACCAGACTTTACGCAGCGAAGGCACTTATTCCATTGTACATGGTATTCCTTCCGATCCCGGGGCGACCATGATCCTGATCAACCCCGAAAAAGACAAAAACCTGCAACGTTACCTGCAGCAGGTAGATGAGCAGGAGTTAAAGCTGCTGAATGCTGACCAGAAAACGATAGAGGGTAATCTTAATTATACCTTAAAAAGGGTTTTATAGCTTTTTTACAACAAAATTGAATGATAAACGAGCGCTGGTTTAAAATAAACCGGCGCTTTGTGTTATATCAAAAAAGTCGCTTAAATTTAGCGTTGACCTGTGATCTTTTATCATTTCAATCATGCTATGAATCGAATTCTGGGCTATTTGTTTTTATTTTTATTATTTGCTATCCAGGCCTCCGGCAAAGCTCCTACAGACAGTTTATTGAAGGAGTTGAATAAGGCAATGGAAAAATCGGCCATTTACGATTCTATTAAATTAAGGGGTATTGAACGCATCAAGCAGGATTTACCGGCTGCGGCCAATAACCCTGTGTTGCGGTTTAACATCTACCATCAGCTATATGATGCCTACAAGGTTTTTAATTTCGATTCCGCCTTTATATATGCGCAACAGCTGGAGCTGTTAGCCGAACAGCTGCACGATCCGGTAAAGATCACCGACTCAAAGGTAAAACTGGGTTATGTGTTATTGTCGTCCGGTATGTTTACGGAAACGATGTCTTTTGTCAATACCATCGATGCCACCGGTGCGCCGGACAGTATAAAGATTGAGTTTTACCTGATGAAAAGCCGCCTTTATTTTGACCTGGCGGACTATAACCAGGATAAATATTATTCGCCCGCTTATATTAAGCAGGCCAGCGCCTATATCGACTCCGCGCTACAGCTGATACCGGTTAATTCCTTTGAATATAAGTATAACAAGGGTTTGCAGCTATTTAAGATGGGCGATATTCCCGGAGCGCTGGCGATATACCCCAACCTTGACCAGCAGGGTATCAGCGATCGAAAACTGGCGATATCCGCCTGTACCCTGGGTTCCATTTATGAAGCCATACACAATACGGACACAGCCATTGTGTTAATGATGCGGTCTGCCATTGCCGATATACATTCCTCAACCAAAGAAACGATGGCCAGTTACAGTTTGGCCACGTTGTTATTTGAAAGAGGGGATATTAAAAACGCATCCCATTGTATTGAACGGGCAATCGGCGAAGCGGTATTTTATGGCGCCCGGCAGCGGAAGGTAATGGTGAGCAGTATTTTACCGATTATTGAACATGAAAGAATTAATACGGCAGAAGAAAGAACCAAATCATTGCTGATTTATGCCGCGATTGTTACCCTGTTGCTGGTTGCCCTGGTAGTTCTGGCTATCACCGTATTCCGGCAGGTTCAGAAGCTGAAAACTGCCCAACGCATTATAACAGCTGCCCATCTTAAACAGCAGGAAATCAACAACCAGTTGCTGGAAGCCAATAAAATAAAGGAGGAGTATGTGGGCTATTGCTTTAATATCAATGCCACCTACATCGGGAAAATAGAAAAACTGAAACAGAGCCTGGAGCAGAAATTATCGGATGGCAAACCTGCAGAAGTAAAGTTTCTCGTTAATAATATCAATATCCGGCAGGAGCGGGAAGAACTTTTCACCAATTTTGACCGGGTGTTCCTTAAAATATTCCCACATTTTGTGGGGGAGTTCAACGCCTTGTTTGATAAAGAGAACCAGGTAGTGTTGAAAGAAAATGAATTGCTGAATACCGATATCCGTATCTTCGCCCTGATCAGGATAGGGATCAGCGATAACGAAAAAATCGCCCGGATCCTGGAGTATTCCGTGAACACTATTTACGCCTATAAAACCAAGATCAAAAAGCGCTCTTTAGTTCCCAGTGAAGAGTTCGAAAACCATATTATGAGCATCAAAGCACTGTAGAAATCCTGCTTTTTTTCTTTCATTCTATTAATATATAAATATTTTATATATAATATTAACTATTTGATTTTCAACTTTATTAGAAAGATAATTTTGGTTTATTACCCTTTATTTTCTATATTTTAACTGTAATAGTTGTTGCCCTGCTGATAGTGTTTTTACTTTGATTTATCAGTAGAAAAGAGAAAACCAAATTCTAAATTCTAACTAACTAAAAAACCATTCGAAGAAGACAAACGACACGGTTCGTTTCCAAAAAACAATTTAATCCACGTTGATAAACTGCCGGGGCATCCCCGGCAAACAACGCCTTATTTCCGTTCACTTAAAATAATGAAAAACATTTAATCCACGTTGCAGGTCGTTACTGCACAAAAATCCACTTTATGTCTAAAACAAGATCCATCACGCATCTTTTTCTGTGCATGCTATTGTTCGCCTTCCAGGGCGTTGTCAACGCACAGACTAAGACCATCACAGGGAAAGTCACTGACAAAAGCGGCGTCGCAATCCCTGGCGCCACCGTTCAGATAAAAGGCACACAAAGCGGTACCACCGCAGATGCCGACGGCGCTTTTAAGGTTACTGTCGGCTCCGGAGCCTCTGCGCTGATCATAAGCTTCATTGGTTATACTCCCCAGGAAGTGAGTATTGCCGGCAAAACAAGTGTAAACGTGCAACTGGCGCAGGAAAACACGAACCTCACCGACGTGGTGGTAGTAGGTTACGGAACTACGCGTAAAAAAGACCTTACCGGCGCCATTGCCCAGGTAAAAGCCGCCGACTTCAATAAAGGGATCACCTCTGCCCCTGATCAGCTGATCCAGGGTAAAGTATCCGGTTTGATGATATTAAATAATAACGGAGCACCGGGCGCCTCCGCCACCGTTAGGATCAGAGGGGTATCTTCTGTCCGCACCGGCAACCAGCCGCTGTATGTGGTAGATGGAGTTCCCCTCGATGGCCGCGTAGCACGTCCTTCGCTGAGCCTTACCGGGCTGGGACAAACCCCCGATGCCAACCCCATGAACTTTATTAACAGCAACGATATTGCTACCATGGAGGTGTTAAAAGATGCTTCAGCAACAGCTATCTACGGTTCCCGTGGTTCCAACGGTGTGATCATTATCAACACCAAAAAAGGATCAGTAGGCCCTACCGTAGTAGATGTGAACTACTCCGTGGGCATGAGCAACATCATGAGAAAACTGGACGTATTAAATGCCGACGAATACCGTGCAGCCTTAAAAGAATACAATCTTGGCGGCGACGGTGGCGGTAACGCCGACGGTTTGGGTGCGATCCTCAGAACAGGCGTTAGCCAGAACGTACAGGTAGCCATGAGCGGTGGAAATGAAACCAGCCGCTACAGGGCTTCCTTTGGCTTACAGGACCAACAGGGTATTGTAAAGAAAACCGGGATGAAGAAATATACTGCTGCCCTCAGTGGTCAGAATAAATTCCTGGAAAGCAAACAGCTGGGTATCGACTATAACATCATGGCAGCACAAACCAGTGAACAGCTGGCGCCTATTTCTAACAACGCCGGATTTACCGGCAGCCTGATTGGTCAGGCCCTGCAGTGGAACCCTACTGTACCGCTTTACAAACCAGACGGGTCCCTGAATATATTCCAGAAAAACCAGGCGATCAATCCCATCAACATGTCGCAGGGATATAACGACAAAGCCAATATCACCTACATTCTCGCCAGCATCTCCCCTTATTTCAAGTTCAACGACAACTGGGAATACCGTATGATGTACAGCGTAAACCACCAGGTAGGACAAAGAAGGGCCAGCCTCGATTCGTCCATCAACATTGACCAGGTAATGGGCGTGGGTATTGCAGCTTATAACACCGCAGAGCTGAATACACAGTTATTCAACAATACCTTAAGCTATAACAAACAGCTCTCCTCCGGCTGGAACCTCAGTGCCATGGTAGGATACGAATACCAGAAGTTTGCCTACTCCGGCATAGGCATCGGCGCCAAGGGCTTCCCGACCAATGCCGTAGATTATACAGACATCTTACAAACACCTACCCAGGTAAATACCAACATCAGCTCTTTCCGTAATCCGAGTTCCGAACTGCAATCTTTCTTTGGCAGGGTAACCGTAAACGCAAAAGACAAATATATCCTAACTGCCACCATGAGGGCAGATGGCTCCAGTAAATTTGGTTCCAACAACCGTTATGGCTATTTCCCTTCCTTTGCTGCCAAATGGAATATTTCCAGCGAAGAATTCATGAAGAATGGTACATTCTTCAATAACCTGGCATTAAGGGCCGGTTACGGTATCACCGGTAACCAGGAATTCCCTGCCGGCGCAGCCCAGGCACAATATGGTCTGGCTTCCGGCGGCAAAGCCAGCCTGATCAACGTTCCCAACCCGGATCTGAAATGGGAAGAATCCAAACAACTGAACGTAGGTGTTGACTTCGCCATCCTGAAAAACAGGTTGAGCGGTACAGTGGATTACTTCCTGAAAAACACTACCAACCTGTTATTCAGCTTCCCGGCCATCCAGCCCGCGCCGGCATCCAGCTACTGGATCAACTTACCGGGTAAGGTAATGAACACCGGTGTGGAACTGTCCCTCAAAGGCAATATCGTTCAAACCAAAAACTGGCTGTGGGCACTGGGTGTAAACGGCACCTGGTTGAAAAACGAAATGTCCGGCTATTCCGGACCAACCGTGAACACCGGTTCTATCGACGGACAGGGTGTATCTGGTGTAACCTCTCAGCGCCTGGCCAATGGCTACCCGCTGAACACTTTCTACCTGCGCAAATTTGAAGGGTTTGATGATAAAGGTATCAGCATCTATGCCGACGAAGGAAGGACCCTGTACTACATGACCAACCCGAATCCGAAAGTATTGCTGGGTATCAATACAGAAGTAGCTTATAAAAAATGGAGCCTCACCGCCAGCTCCCATGGCGCCTTCGGCTTCCAGGTATATAACAATACCGCCAACACCGTGTTGCCTATCGGTAACCTGGGCTCCGCCAATATCGCCAAAGCACTGGTGGGTAACGGAGAAGCGCAAACGAATTCACCCGCAGCGTCTTCCCGCTACCTCGAAAATGGTAGCTTCCTGAAACTGGACAACCTGACCATAGGCTACAACTTCGGCGCCGTAGGAAAAGTATTCAGAGCCGCCAATGTATATGTAACCGGCCAGAACCTGTTTGTGATTACCAAGTATACAGGGTTTGATCCGGAAGTAAATACAGACAAAAACATCAATGGTGTAAGCTCCTTCGGTATTGAGTATTCTCCATACCCAACGGCCAGAACCTTTATGCTCGGCGTACAGTTTACCTTATAATCTACTTCTAAAAAAGATCACATGACGACTCAACATATATTTAAAACAGCATTGGTAATAGCCTGCAGCCTGGGTTTTACAGCCTGCAGCCTGAAAGAAGACCTGGGAAGTAACCTGAATCAGTCGCAGGCCGATTCACTGATCAAAGCCTCCCAACTGCTGGGAACCGCTTATGACAATCTGCAGAATGCCTACCAGGACTTCTCGCAAACCTGGGGGATGTGCGAAATCACTACCGACGAAGCGCTCGGACCCACACGTGGTAAAGACTGGGATGATAATGGTGTGTGGCGCGCCCTGCACCAACACCAATGGACAGCCGACCACGCGCATATACAGAATACTTTCAGCGCACTATTGCTGGAACAATTCAGTGCTACCAACGTACTGGCCTTTCATCCAACAGCAAGACAGGAAGCTGAAGCCCGCTTTCTGCGCGCATTTTCCATGTTTGCCGTAATTGATCTTTATGGCCAGGTACCTTTCCGTCAGCCAGGCGATAACCTGCTGGAAGCACCAAAGGTCTACAAAGCTGCTGAAGGCCTGGATTTCATCGTATCGGAGCTGAACGCTATTATGGCCAATCTCCCGGATAGAGCGGCCGCCAAAGACGCATTTGTAGCCAGCAAAGATGCTGCACGCTTCCTGCTGATGAAGATATATCTTAACAAAGGCGCCTTCCTGAACAGAAAGGCTCCCACCTTTGATGCGGCCGATATGCAAAAGGTAATTACGCTGGCAGATGAATTGACCGCAAGCGGTTACAGCATCCAGACCAATTACTTTGAGAACTTCGCGAAAGATAATGACGCAAAATCTCACGAAAACATTTTCACCCAGCAGAATGGACCTGGCATTAGCAACATCCGCAATGGTAATAACGTATACTGCCGCTGGATGTGTACCCTGCACTACAGCCAAAACCCAAGCGGATGGAATGGTTTCACCACTTTATCTAATTTCTATAATTCATTCGAAGCCACTGATACCCGCAGGGGCGGCGCTTATCCCGGTGTAACCAACGTTTCCGGTTTAAGGGTAGGTTTCCTGGTTGGACAACAGTTTGATCAAAATGGCAATAAGATCCTGGACAGAAGCAAACGTCCACTGATTTTTACACCGGAAGTAGAACTGAGAGCCACCGGCGACCAGGTAGAAATGTCCGGTATCAGGGTAGTAAAATATCCGCCTGATATGGGCTCCGCAGGCAGCGAAGCCACGAACGACTTTGTGTTTTTCCGTTATGCTGATGCTTTGCTGATGAAAGCGGAAGCACAGATCAGAACAAGCAACACCGCCGGCGCATTGCTCATCGTAAATGATCTTCGTGCTAAACGTGGCGCCACTCCGCTCCCCAGTATAGACCTCACCAAAATGCTCGCAGAAAGAGGCCGCGAACTATACTGGGAAGGCTGGAGACGGCAAGACCTGATCCGCTTTGGTAAATTCCTGGATGCATGGCAGCTGAAAGATGCCAGCGATCCGAAATATTTGTTGTTTCCGATTCCTACCAGCGACCTTGCTGTAAATAAAAACCTGGTACAAAACCCAGGCTACTAATACTTTTTCTTTTGTCGCAGGCAGGATCTACGGATCCTGCCGTTGCGGCTAATCCATCTCCCTGACCACATACTTTTCCGGTTACGCATCAGGCAACTGATGCGATAGGGGAACCTTTTGCGTAGACAATCAATCATTCATATGAACATAAAAGCTTTGCTGAGGCCCACAGGATGGCTGTTTCTGCTGTTCTGCCTGTCGGCCGGGGCACAAAACCAGGTAAAAACGATTGGTAAAATAAACACCGTCAAAATTTCGGGACAGCAAATTAATATCAGCGCCGAAAATGCATTTGCAGAAATTACGGTCTACAGCCCTGCCGTGATCCGCGTAAGAATGGATCAGCATCCGCTCAATGCTGATTTCTCTTATGCAATCGTTGCCAAACCTGTAACGACCAAAGTACAGACTACGCAAAACAACAGCGAAATCAATATTGTTACCGATTCCCTGCAACTGCGTATCACCAAAAATCCTTTCTCCATACACTTCCTCACACCAGCGGGAGAGGTGATCAACGAAGATGAAACGGGTCTCACTACCTCGTGGATTGGAGATGAAGTAACCACCTACAAAAAAATGCAGGAAGGCGAACGGTTTATTGGGCTCGGAGAAAAGACCGGCAACCTCGATCGTAAAGGTGAAGGCTATACGAACTGGAACTCCGATAAATTTGGCTATGCCGCCAATCAGGACCCCATCTATGCCACCATCCCTTTTTATATAGGCATTCACCATCATATCAACTACGGCATTTTCTTCGATAATACCTTCCAGAGCGATTTTAACTTCGGCGCCAGCAATAACCGGTTTTCTTCCTTTGGTGCTAAAGGAGGGGAGATGAACTACTATTTCATCTATCATCCGAAAATGGCAGATATCATTGCTTCCTACACTGCCCTTACCGGTCGTATGCCCATGCCGCCGTTATGGAGCCTGGGGTACCAGCAAAACCGCTACAGCTATTACCCCGACACAGAAGTGCTGCGTATTGCGCAAACCTTACGCGAGAAAAAAATACCGGCAGATGGCATTACCCTCGACATCCACTACATGGCCGCCTACAAACTGTTTACCTGGGACAAAAGTCGTTTTTCCAACCCAGCACAGCTCAGCAAACAGCTGGATAATATGGGATTTAAGCTCACCGTGATCGTAGATCCGGGTATTAAAGTAGAAGAAGGTTATGCCGCTTATGAAAATGGGAAAAAGGAAAACATCTTTATCAAATACAGCGACGGACAAAACTATACCGGCCAGGTATGGCCCGGCTGGTGCCACTTTCCTGACTTTACCAGTGTAAAGGGTCGCGACTGGTGGAAAGGGCAAATTAAATCGTATATGCGTGACGGTATCCGCGGCATATGGAACGATATGAATGAAATTGCCACCTGGGGGCAAAAGATGCCCAACAACGTCCTCTTTGATTTTGAAGGCCACCCGGTTACACACCAACAAGCGCACAATGTATATGGACTGGAAATGGTAAGGGCCAGTTATGAAGGTAGCCGCGAAGAGCTGAAGAAACGCCCCTTCCTCTTAACCAGGGCAGCTTACGCAGGCTCGCAGCGTTACAGCGCCATATGGACCGGCGACAATCGCGCCGAAGAAGATCATATGCTGCTGGGAGTAAGGCTGCTGAATAGTTTAGGCGTTAGCGGTATGCCCTTCTCCGGTATGGATATTGGCGGCTTCACCGGTAATCCTACGGTGACCCTCTATGCCCGCTGGATGCAGATTGGCGCCTTTATTCCATATTTCCGTAACCATACCGGCGTTAATACCAAATCATCTGAGCCATGGGCTTATGGAGAAGAAGTAACGGAAATTACCCGCAATTACGTGAATCTGCGCTACCGGCTGCTTCCTTACCTGTATAGTTCTATGTATGAAGCCACACGTTCAGGCATGCCCGTTATCCGCACGCTGGCGCTCGATCATACCTTTGATTCTAATGTATACGATACCCGCTTTCAGAATCAATATGGCTACGGCAGCGCGTTTATGATAGCGCCTTTCGAGAGTACCAAAGAATTCGGCGCCATCTATTTTCCCGAAGGAAAATGGTATAATCTCTATAATGATACCCTGATCAACGGCAACCAGGAAGTAATTACCCCGCTGAGTCTGAAAACATTACCGGTATATGTAAAGGAAAGCAGCATCATCCCTATGCAATCGCTTATACAGTCCACCGCAGAAAAGCCATCAGACACCTTATTTCTCCATATTTACAAAGGCAACAGAGCAAATTCCTTTGTTTATTATGAAGATGACGGAGAAAGCTTTGATAATGAAAAAGGTGTTTTCTATCAGCGCGCTATCAGCTACGATCCTGCAGGTAAGAAAATTATGCTGGAAAAAAGCAGCGGCAGTTATACTTCCAAATTTCATCACATACAATTATTACTTCACGGTTTTAATGAGCAAAAAAGTATAACCGTTAACGGTAGTTCGGTATCGTTACAAGCCGACGGCTATACTTTCCTTTCACCTATTTCCCGTTTTGACCCGCAAGGGTTTTCGATTCCGGCAGAGCGTTGCTCCGTCCAGCGGGCAACCTTCGACAATGGTAACGAGCTCATTAACGTGGATTTGTAATAAAAGAACGGCCCCTTGGATTTTCCTGGGGGTCTTCTTTATAGTTGACAGATGAAACGCTTATCCCTTATTCTGTTATTAATGAGAAGAGCCATCGAAGCGGATAAATACCCGCTTCGATGGCTCTTCTCATTAATAGCTATTACATCCTGATTAGCTTCGTGCTGCTTACTTTCCTTGTTTTCTGACTGGTTACCCTGATAATCCAGGTACCAGTATGTACTTTACCGATATTAACGGTAACCTGCTGTAGTCCTTTGCCGGACGGCACATACATCTGCTGTACTACAGGTGCATTTCCCTGCAGGTCCATTATTTCGATCAATAATCTATCGCCCGGATTTCCATCAACCCGCAGTTGAATTTCGTTACCATTCACCGGGTTGGGATAGGTAAACAATGCATTGGGAACCGATGATTTCTCTGACAGCGGCATATCTGCGGCAGCAGTAACGCCGGTACAATCTCTTACATATTCCCATGGTTTACCGGAGCCGGTATTCTGATCCGGCTGATTGCCCTGTGTCCACCATTTGGCTTTATATACTTTGCCTCCATATACCGCCTGGTCGCCGGCCACAAAAATACCGGAGCTGGTCCAGGCTGGGATACCGTTACAGCTGCCCCCACCGGAAGTATTTACCGATACATTGATGGCTGCGGAAGTAGCAGATGCGCCACCGTTATCCGTTGCCTTAGCTGTGATCACATAGCTGCCTGCTGCTACATTGTTCCAGTTGTAAGTGTAAGGCGCGCTACTGTCAACATTTAACACGCTGGCGCCATTGTAGAAGGTTACATAGGAGATACTTCCGTCTGCATCGGTTGCAGTAACGGCAACGGCTATATTAGCCGGAGCAGTAAACGTGGTATTATTGGCAGGAGCGGTGATACTTACAGCAGGAGGAGTGTTACCGCTGCCACCGCAATCTCTCACATACTCCCATGGTTTGCCGGAGCCGGTATTCAGATCGGGCTGGTCGCCTTGCGTCCACCATTTGGCATTATATACTTTGCCTGCGTATACCACCTGGGCGCCGCCGCTATAGGCGGTAGTAGCTACCCATGCGGCAATACCATCGCAACCGCCGCCACCTGCCGGGTTTACAATAATATTTACCGTTGCAGAAGTGGTAGATGCGCCGCCATTATCTGTCGCTTTAGCCGTAATAGCGTAATTACCTGCGGCTACGTTGGTCCAATTATAACTATAGGGGGCAACAGAATCTGTTGCGAGCAAGGCTGCGCCATTGTAGAACTCTACCTTCACAATGCTGCCGGCGCTGTCAGTAGCTGTAGCAGTAATATTCACTGCGGCAGGAGCAGTATAGGTAGCATTATTGGCCGGAGCAGTAATGTTCACCACGGGTGGTTTATTGCCCGGCGAAGTACCAAAGAAATATTCATAATAGTTATTGGCAAATTCGTCGCCATGTACCTTATCCCAGTTAACCGACCAGGTCATGATGCCTCTGAAATTCGGATAGCCAGCTGGTTTCCGCAACGTATAGGCGCCGCCGTATGTTTGTCCTTTTACCAGGTAGTCCAGTGCTTTTTTCACATTGGCAGGCGTGGTATATCCTCCACCGGCTGCACTGGCAGATGCCGGTACGCCGAAAGCCACCTGGTCTTCCCGGAGTGCAGGGAACACTTTGCCGGTACCCGATACAGGGAATCCCTGTAACAACACTTCCGACATAGCCACGATAAAATCGGAGGTGGCCTGGTTGTAAACACCATTATCCAGACCCATTACAGAACCGGTATTATAGTATTGCGGATGGATGAAAGTTAATTCAGCGCGTAAGCCATAGATCACCGGTAAATAAGCGCCTACCAGCGGACCATAGGCCGAGCCATAGGCTGTTTGCACATAGTAAGTTTCCGGGGCCATAGTGAGCCAGCAATCTTTACCCAGTCCTTTGCGATAATTAATCACCTCTTTAATAGCTGCCACCAGGTTGATCACTTTCGGGGTGGTAGGATTCGTGAAATCATTATCACCGCTCTTGAGCTGTAAGTTGGCGCCGCCTTCTATGTCTATATCAAATCCGTCAAAATTATATTGATCCAGTAAAGCTTTCATTGATGTAACAAACGCCTGTTTTTGCGCGGTGGTAGTCAGATCCAGCGTGCCGGTTTCGCCACCAATCGACAACAACACCTTTCTGCCCTGCGACTGCAAATAAGCCACATCGGAAGCAAATGCCGCCGGGGTGGTATTTTCCGGAACAAAGCTCATAGTAGCCTTATCTGTTCCGCTCATGGCGAACGCAATTTCAATAACGTTATATTTCGGGTTCACATTACGGAGAGGGATATACGGAGAGGCATCCGTAGGCGTACCCCAGTTTTGCCAGTAGCCTACAATCACTTTGCCGGTATTCACTACCGGTCCGCTGCTCACAATAACATTTGCGATTGCGGATGTGGTGCTGGCGCCTTTATCGTCCGTAGCTATTGCTTTGATGGCATAAGTGCCGGCGGCGACGCTGGTCCAGCTGTAGTTATACGGAGCAGTACTGTCAATAGCCAACAACGTGGTATCCCTATAAAAAGCCACACGCTTTACTACACCATCAGTATCACTGGCGCTTGCCTGGATGTTGATAGTGGCGGGCAGCGTATAAGTAGCATTATTAGCGGGTGCAGTGAGATTTATCCGCGGAGGAATATTGCCTGCTACGTTACCGGCAAACACAGCATTGATCTTATTTACAAGGGGAGAGGTGGTATTGGGGCAATAGATCAGTTTTCCTTTGGCTTGTGTGGAAGCGGTCATGTTTAACATATCTCCGAATACCTGCCAGATGATAACGCCGGCCAGTCCGTTGTCTTTAATGTACTGTGCCTTTTCGCCAACAGAACGTTCGTTATCATAGCTCAGGAAAAAGCTGCCATTTGTTTTATAGGGCACTTTGGCTACATCATCCCAATGATCCGTCCAGCCTGATCCTGCGCCGGTTTTATTGAGTATGAAGCTATAATTGGGGGTACCATCCCATTGATCTTTGGGCCAATTGGTGTAATCCGCGCAGGTTTGAATGGGGCCGTCGGGTTGAACTGTTTCCGCGCGTTTAACCGTAGTGCCATTTAACGTGGCGGCGCCGCTGGTGATAACTCCCCGGCCATAAAATGGAGCCCCCAGGTTTACCTTACTCATATTTACACCGAGTGCACGCAGTGCTTTTGTGGTGGCATCGAGCGAGAAACCGCTGTATTCTGCACCGGGGTAATCGTACAATGGTGCATTATGTCCTGCTTTATTAGACCATCCGCCATTATAATCGTAGGTCATCATATCAAAGTAATTCATGGAATTGTTGAGTCTTGCCCAGTCGAAGCCCTGCAACTTAGCCGGTGCAGCGGCAAAGCAGGAAGTAATGAGCTTATTGGGGCCAATGGCGGCTCTCAGCTGTTCTATCAGCGTGGCGAAGTTCGCAAAATCTGCCGGGCCATAGTGTTCGATGTTCATACCGGGATCATTGGGATATTCCCAGTCAAAATCAATTCCGTCAAAACCCATGCTGATCAGCTCCTGGCAGCCGGCAATGAAGCGGCCCCTTTTAGTGGCATCAGCTGCCATTTCCGGGTAATGCTTACACATACTCCAGCCACCAATGGAAGCTAATACCTTTACGCCTTTCTGATGGGCCAGGTCAATTACTCCCGGGGCGCCCCCCTGTTTGGGAACAGATAAAGGAAAGGAACCGGTTTTACCCGTATTCACATTGCTCCAGCCGCCGCCGGCATTGCGATAGCCGAGGGAATAGGCATAACTGCCATCCGATATATTATAAAGGATGTCGAGTTCTCCATAAAGGAGATACATATCCCAGCTGCTGTATATGTCCGTATTTACCAGGGCAGCCGGGGCTTGCGTGGCGCCTGCCTGGTAAATATTTTTATTCCGATAGTCGCCGCTGTGCAGAGAGCCATCTACCGCCACGCCAAAGAAAGAAAAATTGAGAATTGTGTACTGGGAGTAGTCCACATTTAAATGATTATAACCGCCGGCGGGGACAATGCCTGCAATATTTTTCCAGGCGTCCCACTGGGTGATATAGCCTATCACCTGTTTATTATGTTGTTGGGTGGTGGCGGTTACAGGCGGGTTTACCTGTGCCTTGAGCAGGCCTGGCAGCAGCCAGCATGCAACGAGCATCCGGCATAAGATGCCATTTTTTAATGTAAAGAGGGAATTCATACGATTGCTTTTATTGGTTGAAAAAAAATTGCGCTGGTGATATGGTTATCGGGTACACGCTACAGGTATATCTATTGCTCTTCGGGCGGCCGGGTATTATTACAGGTTCAACAGCATTGCTTTTCAAACGGCGGAATTATATAACGGTACGCACGCCTACTGCTGCTCTCACAAACGATGTCGGAAAGGAGTCAGGATAGTACCATCGTTAGAGATAAAATATTTTTATCCCGGATGTGCTCCATCCCGGATGGCTGGAATCATCAAATATTTGGCTTATTAAGGAAAATGACCCAGGCCGGGCAATAATACCTTTGCGTTCAAAATAAAACATGCAGTATAGTCGGAGATGGCTATGTGTGATTGGTATTTTTGCTCTGATAATCAATAATTTAACGGCACAAAACAAACCAAACGCCCCCACCATCGTAACATTATCCCTACCCCAGATCTGGGCAAAAACAGATGCCTCCAGCAAGGTGATAAAAATGGAAGACCTGAAGGTATCAGGGAGTGAAAAAGAAGTGAGAGATGCCCTGGCAGAAATACTTCCGGAGATTTCCATCCGGGGAAATTTGGGGAAAGTCAGTAACCTTCCCATGTACGAAGACGGATTATTCCATTCACCTACCCAACATGCAGTAACACATACCTCGTATAAAATAGGCAGCGAGGCTTACTTCAATTTATATAATGGCAATAAAACCAACCTCAAAATTGAAGCGGAAAAAACACAGCATCATATTACCGTTGAGCAACGAAACCTCACCGCATCGGAGATACGGCTGCGCGCAACTATTCACTACCTGAGCATCCAGCAGGACATCATCTTCCGTAACCTCATGACAAAAGATATTACCGACCAGGAAAAACAACTGGCACAGATAAAGGATTTTCAACAAAACGGATTGGTACTCGCCAGCGATGTGTTGCGGGCCGAACTGAAATTATCCCGTCAGAAAATGACGCTGATGCAGATTGAAAACGACATTGCCATCGCTTCGCAAAAACTGAATATTCTGATCGGCGAGCCGGAAGACTTCAGGATTAATCCCGTTGAGGCAACAGACCCCGGCAGTATTTCATTGAAAACAAACGAAGATTATGTGAAAGCAGCCATTGCACATTCTTATCAGTATAAAATATCCGCGCAACAAACGACGCTCAGCAAAATAAAAGTGCAGGATATAAAAGGCAATCTATCTCCAAAAGCAGGTTTATATGCGGAGTACAACTATGCTTATCCCCAGGTTCTTCTATATCCTTACGCTCTGGCACTATACGGATTGGGCGTAGTAGGTGTGAAAGCATCCTTTCCGGTGTCGGGTTTCTATCACAATAAAAATAAAGTAGCTGCGGCCAGGCTGGCGTCGGACGCACAGCTGATAGCGCATGCCGACCTGGAAGAAAATATCAGGCAGCAGGTAAATGAAGCATGGATGCGCTATAAAGAGGCCCTGCAACGCATTGAAGTAGCACAGGCTAATGTGGTGCACGCCACCGAAAATTTCCGGATCATTAACAATACCTACTTCAATCAAACATCATTGATTACCGACCTGCTGGATGCCGACACACAACTACTGCAAACCAGGTTTGAGCTGGCGTCATCGCAGATCGCCGCCAGGCTGCAATATTATAAACTACAGTATATCATAGGAGAACTCTAATAATGAACAACAAGAAAAAATATATCGTTACCGACAAACTGGTTACACAGGTTACAGCATGGATAGCGGGTTTTATTGTATTCGCCCTGATCATATGGGGTATAAAATCAGCACTCGTTTTATACAAATCCGAAGAAACAAATGATGCACAGGTACAGGAATATATCAATCCTGTTATTTCAAGAGCCGGCGGGTTTATCACGGCCATCTGTTTCGAGGACAACCAGGAGGTACATAAGGGCGATACCTTACTGATTATCGACAACCGCGAATATAAAATACAGGAAGAACAAACAAATGCAGCACTGGCGCATTCGTCGGCCCAGCTGCAGGTACTGGAAAGTAATGTACAAACGCTGGAAAAAACAGCACTGGTTAACAAATCACAGATAGCCGTAGCAAAAGCAAAGCTATGGAAGCAACAACTGGACTATGATCGCTATAATAAACTTTTTGAAACCGGGTCCGCCACCAAACAACAGCTGGAACATATTAAGGCAGCCTACGATATTGCCAGCTCGGAATACCAGGCTGCGCTGGATAATTACCAGGTGTCCCTCTCCAAAATAAATGACGCGGCTACGGAACGCAGTGTCATTAACGCGGAGTCAAAGCGACTGTTAGCCTTGCTGGACCGTCATAAGCTGGACGTTTCCTATACCGTTATCCAGGCGCCATACAACGGCAGAATGGGCCGCAGAACTATAGAAAAAGGGCAAATGATCACTGCCGGTGAAATCCTTGCCTATATCGTGAATAACGAAACTGATAAATGGGTGGTAGCCAACTACAAAGAAACACAGGTGCGCCATATGCATATTGGCGACACAGCGGAGATAGAAGCAGATGCCTTTCCCGGACAGCGTTTCAAAGGTTGTATCATTTCATTATCACCCGCAACAGGGTCCAGTTTTTCCTTGTTGCCTCCGGATAATTCTACCGGTAACTATGTAAAAATAGTACAACGGGTACCGGTACGTATCAGGCTTACTGATAGCAAAATGCTGACAGACCCACTGAAAGCGGGCATGAATGTGAATGTATGGGTGAATAAAAACCAACGTCGTCATGGGTAAACCAATGCCACTATTCAGGCCATGGGTGCCCGAATGGTTGATAAAACTGGTGCTATTTATTGTGTTGCTTCCCAGCGTGGTGCTGTTTTTCCTGCCTTTGTCCAACATTAATGCGGCAGCGGGTTACAATGGTATTGAGCCGGCAGATGTGCAATTCATGGTGGTGGTATTTTATGCAGGCTATGCCAGTTTTTTTTCGCTGGAACAACGGTTCTTTCGTTTTCTTGCCACCAAAGAATACTTCTTCCTGATCACCTTTGTGCAGCTGATCACCTCGTTTATTTGCTTTTCCACTTCTCATTTACTTTTGCTGCTGGTATGCAGGTTTATCCAGGGGATGGCATTTACCGCCACCGTAAACCTGTCGCTGGCACTAATATTCAACAGGCTGCATGGCGAGCGTGCCAGGGAAATAGGATACGCTGTTTTTTTCGGGATGCTGATCTGCATTATTCCCTTTAATAATTTTGTTACGGCAGATGTTATCGACGCATTTAATTTCAACACCCTGTACAAGTGCGCCATTTTTTCCTATATCCCTAGTCTTTTGCTGTTGGGGATCACGATGAATAATATCCGGCTCAACGCAAAATTCCCTTTGTACCAGCTGGATTGGGGCAGCTTTGTGATCTACGCCACTATTCTCTGTTTGTTTGGCTACATGATGGTTTACGGACAGGAATATTACTGGCTTGAAGATCCCCGCATGCGTTTAAGCGCCCTGCTCACTATTATGTTGCTGGTGATTTATGTGTTGCGGCAACTCCATATGAAACGGCCTTATTTTAACCTGAAAGTATTTAGTTACCGCAACTTTAAAGTGGGGGCATTATTGCTTTTTATTCTTTATATCTGCCGGTTTACATCCAATATCACCAATGCCTATTTTGCTACAGTACTGGGTTTCGATCCTTTACACATCTCTCACCTCAATTTATATAATATTGCCGGTATAGTGGTGAGCGTTATTGTTTCCTGCGCTATGGTGCTGCAGCAGCATCCGATGCGCCGTATATGGTCGCTGGGGTTTGGCATGTTACTGATATACCATGTATGGATGATTTTCCTGTTTAACACGCAGGCTAATGAAAGCATTTTTACGATCCCGTTGTTTCTGCACGGGATGGGGGTGGGTATGCTGATGACGCCGACTATTGTATTTGTGGTCACTTCGGCTCCGCCTTACCTCGGCAGTACAGCGGCCGGTATCTGTTTGCTGGTGCGATATGCGGGATTTAGTGTAAGCATTGCGTTGATCAATTATTTTGATCTGTCCGGAAAACGCCGGCATTACAACGCTTTCCAGGATACCATTACCCGGTTAAACCCCTTGCTTAAAGCAAGGCTGATCGCTAACAAACAAATGCTAATTGCTCACGGAGCCGCACCGGATCATGCTGCGCGGCTATCGAACCGCTTGTTTTTACGGTCGGTAAACGGACAGGGGCAGATTCGTTTTGCGATGGATTATTTTGAGATGATCAGCTGTATGCTGATACTGACGCTGCTATTGATCTTTTTATTTCCTTATCTCAATAAAACAGTGATGTACTTAAGAAAGGGATTACCAGCACCATTCTGATTATATGAGCAAGCCATTCAATAATATCATCTTTACAATTATTTATGAGGGAGAAGAAATCCCGGTACACACCTGTTATGGCGCATACCGCGACCTGCGGGCGCTGATCAGCGACAGGTGTTATGTGGAAGATTTTGGTCAATGCGGGGGACTGGGCAGATGCGGCACCTGCGTTGTGGAAATCATGGAAGGAGGAAACCGTTTGATTGAGTTGTCGAGGAATGAGGCCACTACGCTTGGTAAAGCAGGCATTACCCGGCTGGGCGCCCGCCTGGCCTGCCAGATACCAATAAGCGACGAACTGGCTAACACGGTGATACACATTCCGGATAATTCGTATTAAATCACCTTGGCAGTTTTTATTAAATTGCAGTTCATTTGATGATTCAAGCCAAACTATGAGTTTAATCGCTGCTTTACCGGACATTGACTTACATCCCAGGTCGGTTTATGTAATGCATGAAAAATCAGAAAAGCATATTCCCGTTCATCGGCATAAAAAGGGGCAGCTTTCTTATGTAGAAGGTGGTCTTGCCTATCTTCATATAAAAGCCAAAACCTATGTGATACCTGCCCGTCATTACTTCTGGGTGCCACAGGGATTGGAGCATGTACTTACGGTAGGGCATTCCGCCACCGTATTGAGGTCTATTTTCTTTTATGCGCACGACGATGCGAAAGATCCTTTCTACCGGCAAATGGGGATATATCCTATTAATGATCTGTTACTTCATATGATCAAATATTCTGAAAAATGGGAACGTCATGTCACACCTAAAGATGATGGTTATTCATTTCTTGCAGGTATCAAAAATATTCTTCCGGAAATCAGCAAAAGAGGACTTCCTACGGCATTACCTTCTACCGAAAATGAGCGTATGCAGGAAATCATGCAGTATATAGACCATAACATAGCTGAGGGACATTCGCTGCAAAGTGTCAGCAGCCGGTTTGGCATGAGTGAGCGTTCGCTGTCGCGGTTATTTCAATCTACCCTGGGTATATCTTTTCTTCAGTACCTTAAACTATTGCGGATGGTAAAGGCTTTTGAGATGATGTTACAAACCGGTTGTTCTCTGAGCGAAATAGCGTATTCCATAGGGTATCAGAGTATTTCAGCGTTTAGTAATACGTTTTATCAGTTTACTAATTTCCGGCCTTCAGATTTTAAGTATCAAAAAGATTAAAGGGCTTCAATACACAGCAATGGTCATCTTATCCGGTGATTTATCTACAAGGCTTCCACGGTATTGTTCTCTACATTGTATACCTGGAGACCTTTTATACAAGCGTATCTGTCGGCACCCGACAGGTAGTTCTGTTGTCCGTTTCTATCCCTGCTTTCCCTGAAATGTGACATTACATATCCTTCTTCGGCACTAACAGCTTTCAGCGCGCCCAGTCGTTCTTTCTTAACAAAGTAGGCATTGTTGCCATAGGAGTTTGAGCCAACAAAGTAATATCCTTTTTCTTCCGCCAGCATGCACAATGCCTTCAGGGAAGCGCCAAAATATAGGTGGCTGTAGTGTTCCTGTGCCCTTACAAAATCGGCTTTATAAGGTACAGTAACAGCCCGGTCTCTTCCCATAACACTGTTGTATTCAACCACTACAATAACAGGTTGTACCGCCTGGATTGCTTTCCAGATCCAGTAATCGTTACCGTCTATATCGATTGATAACAGGCCGATTTCCCCGGATAATCCGCCGGCGGTGATCAGGTCGTTGATATTTTCGGCGGTGATAAATGAATGTACTACTTTCAGGCTGTGCTGATAGTAGATATCATCGGATTTAATATAGTCAAGGCTTTTAAGGTTGCCATCAATCAACAGCCCACTCCAGTTATCGTTTTGAAGCAGGAACCTGGTGTTCGATTCAACATAATTTTCCACACCAAACTCAATAAATACTTTATTGGGAATTTCTACTTTATGAATGAGATACTGAATAATCCCATCATCTCCGGATTGGGAAAATACTTTGAATTCAGCCTCAGCAAGGTCATTCAGGACGGGTAACTGTTTGTTCTGCCTCGCCAACAGCTTTCCGAGGAGCAGGATATCTGTTTGCTGGGTTTTCCTGGAAGTGTATAAAGAATGATACAAAACACTCGCTAATTTCCTTAGTCGTTTCATCAGGATTGGTATGAGTTAGTAGGTATTCGTTTAAAAATCCCCGGTTCTCCTTCTCAACATAATAATATAAATTATTGTTCATTTTATTACATATGCATTATATGGAATATGAATTAGGCGGCGCTGTTCTTTTTATTTTGCTAATAAGGTCAAATTTTATTAACTTTCTATAGGTTAAACTTATTGGCAATTAATGAGTTCGAGCCACCCTTATCGCTGGTACATTTTCCATTTTATTGACCTGAATAATATCCTATGACCCCTAAAACGTCGGTCCCTAAATATTTTTTCAGCCTGGATGCAATCAGGGGCTTTGCTGCGCTTATTGTTGTTTTATGTCACTGGCAGTTCTTTTTTTATAAGGATTATGCCGTAATGACCTCCACCATAGCGGAGATGCCGTTACCGCTGTATTCCTGGCTGTCCATGTTTTATAATCATGCTTTTTTTGCGGTAGACCTCTTCTTCCTTCTTTCCGGTTTTATTTTTTTCTGGTTTTATGCAGATAAGATAAGTAGCCGGGAAACATCCTTCAATAATTTCATCTGTTACCGGGTAACGAGATTGTACCCGGTTCATTTTATCACGTTGGTAGCGCTTGTTTTTCTACAGGCAATGATGATAAAAGTAAATGGCCGCCCTTTTATTATTCAGAATAACGATGCCTATCATTTTGTATTAAACCTGCTGATGATCCATAGCTGGGGGTTTGAAAGCCATCCCATGTTTAATGGATTTAATGGTCCTTCCTGGTCTGTGTCCGTAGAATTCCTTCTTTACCTGCTATTCTTCCTCGTCAGTTTTAAAAGGCTGCAACATACAAAAGTATGGCTGATCGGCTTTGTAATTGCCGGCGCTGTGTTACAACATTTTTATTCCATGATCGGCCAGGGCATTTATTCTTTCTTCCTCGGCGGACTGGTATTTCATTTATATAAATGGCTGGTCACCCGGAAAAATACCGAGCGGATCACGACGATTGTTACAGGTATTGCGATATTCATCTGGCTGATTGCGTTAACAGAGTATACTTTTTCGTATATCCGTTATGCCAGTATGTTTGCATTGCAACATTTGTTGCCGGGAAAAAGCATTGCTTTTGACACTGCTCTTTTTGATCTTTCCAGAAACACCTTCTTCCGTACCTTCGTTTCCCCTGCTACCGTTCTTTCACTGGCCATGCTGGAAACCACCAGGGGAAGTTTAAAGATAAAGTGGCTGCAGGTGTTGGGCAATGCCAGCTATGCAATATATCTCATTCACTTTCCGCTGATGGTGCTTTTTGCATTGGTTACCTCCATCCTTGGTATTGACCGGCACATATTCCAGTCGCCCTTTATGTTATTGCTTTTTAACGCCATCCTGATTCCGGTGAGTATTGCTACACACTACTATTTTGAACTGCCGGTTCAGAAACTGTTCAGGGGTAGACTGCTTAAAAAAACGCAGCCGGTTACGGTGGTGTTGAAGGATGTGTAATTTTACTATTTTTTAGGCTTTCTTAGCTTTGGAGTGTTCCCTTTCAGGACATCTACCTGGTGTTGCAGGTCAATAATATAGAGTGTCAATTCCTCTATTTTCTGGAGATACAGTCTATTAATTTCTCCCAGATCAGTACCTTTTTCGATTACTTCTTTTTCTGATGGAATATCCGGCAGATGGCCGTTATCCTTAATAAATTGCTCTACAGTAGCCAGTGACGGGAGTTTATAATCAGGGTGAAATACATAATCGGCCCATTGTTCCTGGGTAACCTTCACACGTCTTGCTCCGATAGTTCCATTGACGGTAAGTTTATATGTTGGATTATCTACGCCGATACCTACATTTTTATTCCCGTCAATTACCATAGAAGACCCTATTGTGGTACCGGTTCTTCCATTTTCGAAAATAATACTGCTACCAATGTTGGCCGCCCCGATATGGAGATCCCTGTAGCTTTCAATGATATTGGCATTTCGCTGTGTAGTTACGGGATAGCTGGAAGTAGCATTTCCAATGTATAGTTGAGAATTGGTCATCCCTCCATGAGTAATGGCCATTATATTAGAATAAGTAGTGTCACTCCCTGATAACACCAGGCGACTGGAAGATGCCGCATTTTTTATCACCAATGTTCCCTGAATTCCGACTTCCTCCGTAGCATTAAAAATATTTACATCAGTAACTTCATCTCCCCGCACCAGTTTAAAAGCATCATTTTGAGCGTATCCGGTAAAAGAGAAATTAATAAGGGTGGACGCTTTGGGAATGGAAACCGCCATATATTGAATCGAATTGTACGTTAATGTCACCAACGCAGCACGGTCACTAAAAGAAACCAGGCTACCCGTATTTCTATTGTACGCAGAAGCCGTATTCACATCTACAATCCATTTCCTATTGCTACTGCCCTGGCTACCCCGCACGGCGCTAAAACGGCCCATTACATGGTTATCCTGCAAAAGGGCACCTACATACATAACATGTAGCAGGATATAATTCTCAGTTACATTATCATCCGATTGACCGGGAATCCCCCTGTCTACATAATAATTTCGGTTATTATCTGCTACATGAAGGCGGCTTGTTGGGGTGGAAGTCCCTATGCCGACGTAGCCATTGGCTGCTGGCAGGGCATTTTGGGCGGTTACAATACTGCAGATTAACACGCAAAAAAGGGCTACAAATAATGATTTCATAAATAATTAATAATTAGGTATAGGTGAAAATGCTATCGTCTAAAGGTAAAAAAAATTGCGGTTTTCTTGCAATATTTGAAGGATTTTAGGATGGAGTGTTTATTGAAAACTTCATGCTGAAGCATTCTCTTAAAAAATAAAATATGATGCACAAAGCCACGTTTCATTTCGCTGTTATTTGCTGTTTACCCTCCTTGTTCTGTGCAGCGCAGGAAAAACAACTATCCGAATATGTAAACCCTTTTATTGGCGCCACAACAAGCAAAGAAGTAGCTGCCTCCGCTCATGGTGGAGGGAAAACTTTTCCTGGCGCCGCTACACCATTTGGATTAACACAACTAAGCCCAAATACAATTACCGGTGGGGATAATGGTTCTGGCTACAGTTATGAACATAAATCAATTGAAGGATTTGCATTCACACAAATGAGTGGAATAGGATGGTATGGTGATTTGGGAAATTTTTTAGTCATGCCAACTACCGGGCCGTTAAGAACGAATTCCGGGAAAGAAGCAAAAGGTATAAAAGGATATCGTTCGTATTTCGATAAAACAACGGAAAATGCTAAGGCCGGGTATTATTCGGTGAAGCTGACAGACTATAATATCAAAGCGGAAATGACAGCAGCTCCTCATAGCGGCATCATGCAATTTACTTTTCCCGCCAGCAAACAATCCCGTATACAAATTGATCTGGCGAGAAGAGTGGGGGGTACCTCCACCGAACAATACGTTAAAGTAGTGAACGATCATACCATCACCGGCTGGATGAAGTGTAACAGTTCCGGCGGTGGATGGGGTAACGGAGACGGAAAACCTGATTATACCGTCTACTTTTATGCAGCGTTCAGCAAACCGCTGAAAAACTATGGCGTTTGGGAAGCCGACATACCATCAAATGCAAATCGTAAAAGGCAAGCCATCGAAGGTGAAGATTTTCAGACCTTAACAGCCAACGCAAAAGTTTTAAAGGGATGTAATGAAAAGCAAGGGAAGCACCTTGGATTTTATACAGAGTTTATTACAGAAGAAGGAGAAGCAGTTCAAATGAAAGCAGGTATTTCATTTGTAAGCATGGATGGTGCCAGGAAGAATTTACAGCAAGAGATTACCAATTGGGATTTTAATGCGATACGTGACAGAAGCAGGCAAATGTGGGATGATGCTTTAGGTAAGATGAAAGTTAGTGGAGGAACAGACGAACAAAAAGTAATATTTTATACCGCTTTATATCACACCATGATTGATCCCCGTTCTTTTACCGATGTTGATGGGAACTATCCCGGGGGAGATGGAAAAATTCATCACACCAATAAGTTTACAAAACGTACCATATTCAGTGGATGGGACGTATTTCGTAGCCAGATGCCATTACAAACTATAATTAACCCAAGGATTGTTAACGATATGATTAACTCCCTTGTAGAACTGGCAGAAGAAAACAAAACCCAATATCTCGAACGATGGGAGTTTTTAAATGCTTACAGTGGATGCATGATCGGCAACCCGGCAGTAGTGGTATTGGCCGATGCTTACAAAAAAGGTATCCGTGATTATGATGTAGCAAAGGCTTACAAGTTTGCAAAGAATACCATGGAACGATTGGGCAATGGTAAATTAGGCTACACTCCCAACAACGTTTCAAGCACACTCGAAAATGCCTACGATGACTGGTGCGTAGCCCAATTGGCCAGAGAACTGCATAAAACGGAAGACTATAATAAATTTATGCATCGATCAAAATATTATAAAAATGTATTTGATACCAGCGTTGGCTGGTTCAGGCCAAAGAATTCAAAAGGCGAGTGGTTAGCCTGGCCTGCATCCGGCAGACTGGAGCAATCATATGGTTGTGTAGAAAGCAACCCTTATCAACAGGGCTGGTTTGTACCACACGACATTGACGGGTTAACACAGCTGTTAGGCGGTAATGATAAGGCGTTGTCTGACCTGGAGAACTTTTTTGAGAAAACACCGGATAACATGTTATGGAATGATTACTACAACCACGCAAATGAGCCCGTACATCATGTGCCGTTTATGTTCAATGTGATGGGCAGGCCCTGGCTAACCCAAAAATGGGTCAGGACCATCTGTGAAAAAGCATATAGTAATTCGGCCGAAAGAGGTTTGGTTGGTAACGAAGACGTTGGTCAAATGTCGGCCTGGTATGTATTAGCCGCCGCCGGACTGCATCCGTTATGCCCTGGCGACAACCGCTACCAGATCTGTACCCCTTTATTTGATACCGTTACTATTCAACTGGATGATAAATATGCCAGCGGCAAAAAGTTTATTATAAAAACGATCAATAACGCTCCGGAAAATAAGTATATCAAATCCGCCAGGTTAAATGGTAAAACTTATGAAAAAAGTTGGCTGGATCATCATGTACTGAGTAAAGGCGGGGTATTGGAGTTGATATTAAGTCCTGTGCCTAATCGTGCATGGGGGGTGAATTGATGATTTGTATGATAGCTTCATTTGAGGTCCAGGCTAACTCTCAGCGATATAGTAGGAGTTAGCTGGGGCCTCAAATTTCAAACATGTATCAAATTATGTATCAAATTTTTTAAGCCAAATTAATCATGAAGCAAGAAAGAGTAAATGTGAAAGTGGCGCCTGATGTAAGAAGGTCTAAAAATGATGAACGTTTTTCCCTTAAACTGCGGATTACCTGCAAAGGGCTTCGGAGATACTACGCCGTAACGACCTATGTAGCCAGGCATTCCTATGCGACTATACTTGTCCAGAGCGGAGCACCACTGAAGTTGGCCAGTGCGACTTTAGGGCATCAGAGTTTGATTACGACTGAGCAGTATTTTGCAAGGGTTTGAGTTGTCGATACAGGCACAGTATACGAAGGTACTAGTAGACTTTTGATGAAGTAAAAATCAATCCCTTATCAACGTTAATACATTGAAAATTCATTTTGTATGGTAGGAACTTATCTTTGGCGAAAAGGAATATTCTTAGTTGAAAGTTTCATTACCTTTTGATCTAAGCATTATTTCTTAGCCCAATTTTCTTTCCACCGGTTAAACTCCTTAGGTGTAACTCTATATTTGGCGAAATTGCCATCATGTAGTGAGAGGAGATCAGTTTCTACGTATTCGATAAATTTAGCCCGATCCACGTCCGATACATGGCGGGCTTCCTCATCTAATTCATGAGAAGTCTCTTGTTTTGAAAAGCCTCTCTTAATAATACTTGTTATGATGGATTGAATTTCATTCCGATATTTTAATCGAAACAAATCCGGCTGGCCTATTGATTTTATCACAGCTGCGTAGCGACCAGCGGACCTTTTGTAGGCATATATAAACACATCCTTCAAGAGTTCTGTGCGATTAAATTCATAAATCGCGAGTAATGCCTGAATATATAGATCCTTTGGTACATCTACAAAACTTAATGGTGCCAAGTTGTGACTATTCAGTGAGATGTTGGAAGCTAATCGTGAAACTCGTTTATTTACGTCATCAAAGGGCTGCAGATACGGAAGGTGAACCATAATAAAAAACGCCTGTTCAAATGGGTCTTTGATTTCTGCTGCCTTATTCAACATTAAATCAAACATTTCCTCAATAACTTGAGGAATAGCCAATGGGATAAAATGCGATTTTTGAATTCCAATTATTGTTGAACGCAATCGACCTTCTGCTGATGGGTCTGAGAGTAAGTTATTCGACAATAGTGCATGCAAATTTTTGAATGTATAGGAATTGAAACCAATATCTTCACTATCATAAACAAGAAAATTAATAGCGTCTTTGTGGTTAATAATCATTTGTGCATCTAAAGCTGATTTATTGTCAGCCTCAACCCCTAATGAAAGTAGGCGTGTTGTATCCAGGAGTGTATATGTATTACCTTCCAGGCGACTGGAGTTCCATGAAAGGTCTATTAGTAGCCTATTTAGCACATTCTTTGCGTAAGTGCCAGCAGGCTGATCTACTTGACCTGTTTTCCCTGATTCAGCTAGAATTTCTCTCTCCTCTGGTGTTAAATAACTATCTATATTAGGGCGGTAACCTTCCAGAAACTCTCTATTATACCCAGCTGCACCACGCTCTTGATATGGGCGATTGAGTATTTTTAATAAATTTTTCGAATCCTGTGATAAAGCTAAATCATTAGGTATTTCTAGTCCTTTAGCGAGGTGGTATCTTCTTGCCGTTGTATTTCCAGATGCAGTAATTTCACCAGATTCTAATAATTCAGTTAAACTTCTTCTCATTGTAGAGTTACTCAAAACTAACCCACTTACATTGAATATATCTTCAATTGAAGCCCCATCTGGAAATTGGCTCAATGCATCCTTTATTGCTGAATATCTAGCTTCTAATCTCGCCATGATTTAATTGTAAAAGTTATCAATTTCGTTAATACCAAGGCCATTAACCCTCAACTAGGTTTATTGAAACTCAGGTATCTTATTTATTAAAAACTTAACTAAGTTCATGGACTTAATCCAAACTCAATCAAAGTTTTCTTAAGCTCATTAAAGGTCAACTGAGCTCATTTAAGCTCAACTGAGCTCATTTAAGCTCAACTGAGCTCGTTTAAGCTCAACTAAGCTCAAAAATAGTTAACTAAGCTCAATTGAACTAACTTAACTAAGTTCTATAAGCTCAGTTGGACTCAACAAAATTCAACGAGTCCTATCAAAGACTGACAAATATTGGGTGGGCATAGAATTAAGTTTGATTACAATTCTGCTGTATTTGTGCGGTTTGAATTATCTACTCAGATGCAAAAACTCTCATTAAATTTTGGGTAAATCAAAATAGCAAAATGAGAACTTCATAATGAAACACATTAATTGTATTATTAATATTGATAGCCTTCACATGATCAAATATTTTAATTTGATTTAGAGATGGGGTTTGAAATGCCGGTGACGAGCTATGTAGCCTGCATCCATTACTAAGAGAATTCAAGAATGAAATTTTATAAAACAACAACTTAGGCAACGTGGAATTTATAGCATTCATTTTTTTACATAGAATAATCAGTTTAATTTCAAGCTACTTACTGCACTTCAAAACCCATTTTCATCTCATCCATTTTGTTAGCCATTCTAACCTGTCTACCAATTTTAGTGATCAATAACTATCACTAACCTATAATTTGCTTCCAAGTAATGGCAGAAAAAAAGAAAATGCTGGTAACATTTTATCAAATCGCGCCTCACCAAATAGGCGATGATAATTTCAATGATGTGGTAAACAGAATCAAACGTCTGATTAATGGACAATCGGAAAAATATACAGAACAAACACTTGCGCAAGATAATTTTGGACAATTTAACATTCGAGTTTTCTATGCTGCGAAAACATCCGTTCCTAAGTGGCGCCCTTTCATAAGCGATATTGTTACACAGGATAGTGCTATTGGTAAATGTTATAATACCTCTCAATCATTTTTACTATTTGTAGGATATAAGGATAGAATTTTTGCTATTACTGGTGGGGCCGGTTCCTTTGCAATAGATGGATACATCTCCCAAACTTTCGGAATTGATGTTATCACTAGGCTGATTGACAAAACTAGCCCAGTCATAAAATCTTTTCAGAACAGGGGTGTGACAGGAACATTATTGGGACAAACAAAACATTTCCGTACTGATCGACGACTAGCGGATGAAAACCAGTTTGGTCAAATCTATAAAGAGGTTAAAGCGGATCTTAATAAGAAAATCCTGACTACTGTTTTTGGCTTTAAAGCTTCTGATCTAAAACGAGATGTTTCTGGCTGTTTAGCTAAAACATCTTTTCAGATTAGCAAAAGTATGGATTTCAATAGCTTCTTAAAAGTTATTGCCAATTTGAATACATTGCTTGATAAACCAATAAACTTCTCGATTAATAGTGTTGAGATGATATCCAGGAAAAAATCAATTTTGCTGATTGGAAGGCTGGAAGAGGCACTTTTAAACACACTGTATAATAGTTGCTTGAGCGATGAAGAATCAGATTTTGATTTTACTCATAGGGAGTTTGATAAATACCTTAGAGCTGCCTATTATCGTATTTTAGAGGGAGGAAATTCTTTATTGGAATTTACCTCCTCTCCAACGTTAACAGAAATTCAAAAAAGGTTAAAAAATAAAGGCAAACTATTAATGGATGATGCCTACCAGTATAAACACTCTTTATTAAATCTACATGTTGATAGCATGGATGATGATGGTAATATATCAACCCACGGCACAGTGATGAGTCACTTACATGGTGAGATTTTCTACGAAGGACATTCTTACTTTTTTATTGATGGAGAATGGTATCGGGTTGGGCCCAATTTCATTGCTGAATTGAACAATGAATTAAAGTTGCTATTAGACGAGCACTGGGACGAATCATTGATTAATGAATCTTTTGACCTCAAAGAAGATGAGGGGATATATAACGCAAGGTTTATTGACACCCCTGGTGTGTTGGTACTTGATACTATCACCCCTGAAAACATTGAATCATGTGACCTATTAAAATACGATGCCAATTCGATATACTTAATTCATGTAAAAAAAGGGTTTAACAATATGGTCAGAGACTTAGCCGCTCAAGTGCTAATTGCTGCTAAAAGAATACAACAAGATAGAAAGTCCGGATTCGAATATATTAAGGAACTGCAAGACATGACTTTAAATGGAAAAAACAGTAAAAGCGACCTTAAAAGAAAGCTTGCTGGGCAGACATTTCCTGAAGGCGGTCTACTACAATTATTTGACTCAAGAAAAAACAAGCAAATTTGTTTTTGCTTAGCTTTTGTGGATACCGCAGAAAAATCAAGAAACCTGAAAAATGACCTAACATCCTTTCGATCAAATATTGCTAAATATGCGCTCCTGGAACTAATGAAGGAAATTAATGCACTCGGCTTTGATTTTAGGGTAATACAGTTGAAGAAAATAGGCTAAGCAGAGGTCAATGAAGAAAATAGGGAAGTAGCTTAGCTCTCTACCAGCACTATTTCTTTGTCAAAATCTTGTAAAATAAACTCAATCGCAATTTCCAAAACATGTATACAAACAAAAAAAGGCTTTCCGCGCTAATCCGCTGAAAGCCTTTCCTGTCTTGTGGTCCCACCTGGGCATGATCCAGGGACCCCCTGATTATGAGTCAGGTGCTCTAACCAACTGAGCTATAGGACCCGTTCCGAAGAACAATTTCCCCTTTTCAAGGGACGGCAAAAGTAATTATTTTCTCGAATTAACCTAAAAAAATTTTTTAATCCCAACGCTTACGCCTACACTTTAATAAATTTGCGCTCAACATCTGACCATATGCAAGGCATCAAAAACATCATTTTCGACCTGGGTGGCGTAATCCTGAATATTAACTACCAGCTGACCAACGACGCGTTTACCAGCCTGGGCGTCCGGAATTTCAACGAATTGTATTCACAATTTCATGGCTCCAGTTTATTCAACGGGCTGGAAACCGGCCATGTGTCAACGGAGGAGTTCCTGGCAGAAATGCATAAACATGTTCCGGAAAACGTAACGGACAAACAGATAGTTGCTGCCTGGAATGCCATGTTGCTGGACTTCCCGGTGCAGCGGCTGCAGTTATTGCAGCAGTTGCGTCAGCATTACAATCTCTATTTGCTCAGTAATACCAATGCTATTCACCTGGACGAGTTCAACAGGTTGCTGCAGGAGAGTCGTGGCATCCCTTCCCTGGGCACGTTTTTCGACAGGGCTTATTATTCCCATGAAATGGGACAGCGCAAGCCGGATAAGGAATGCTACCAGATGGTATTGGATGAAAACGGCCTGAAAGCGGGGGAAACATTGTTTATTGATGATTTATTACAAAATATAGAAGGGGCTAAAGCGGTGGGATTACAAACAATTCACCTGCAGCCGCCAAAAACGATCCTCGATATTTTTCGCCCTGCAAATGCAGTATAAAAAAGGGCCGGTTTATTAACCGGCCCCTTTTTTATTTAATTTCTTCAAAGTCAAGATAATCTCCTTTATCCACTTTTTTGGATTCAGGAGGAGATGACGGCCGCTGAGGCTGTCCCTGCTGCGCACCTTGCTGACTTTCATACTGTTGACGCATATGCTCCTGCATATCGCTCATCTGTCTGCGTACCTGCTTGGTTACTTTATAACCCGGTATAAGCAGATCAAACACCAGTTTGTACAGCAGCCATGCAATAAATATGGAAAAGAGAAATTTCAACATAATGGTGCGAAGTTAGCGGAATATCTTTTCCGACGCCTTGAAAATCACCTCATTTTAGGTTTTTTTTAACTTTCCATGGCAATTAAAGTCCCAGCAGTGCAGCAGAAGCAAGGGCTTCTTTTTTATTATATTGCCAGGTCATTTTGCGATAGTTCACAGCATCGATAATGGTGCCTACAAAGCAAAAGCCCAGTGTTACCACGTATATGATGCCCATGGCGATCTGGTTCAGCAGGAAACGCTGAACGCCGGCTACTGCTACAAATCCAATCAAACTGCAAATAAGGATCGTCTGCGGATCCTTGCGCCGGCTTTGGTATACAGAAAGAAAACGTTGTTTATTTTCTGCCGAATAGCTTTTGGTAAGCTCCTGTAACCAGATCATTTCCTCTGTTTCAATACCGGGAAGCATGGCAAATGAAAAATCAGTCATAGTTATTGGGTTTATGGTTGTTTATAGTCAGTGTATTGAAGGCGGGCCAGCTGGGCGATGCGATAGAGCAGTACAGCTACTACCAGTGGCGACAACCAATGATGCTGGATTGCGGCGGACCATTGTCCATGTAAAAAATAATGAATACCATGTCCTAATCCGCAACCGGGGCAAAAGGGGACGCCCATATTTTTGAGTAAACATAAACTGCCTGCCTTTTCATCGGGGTTCATCATGTATAAGAAGATAAGTCCCAGGGGCCATGCAATCAGTTCTATATTTATTTTTCGCAGGAAAGCGGTGCTCACGTCAAATATTTTAAAAATACATATGAATGATGGCAGAGCTTCTCACATAAATATTTATATACAAGTTAAAGAAATAGTTTTTCAATCAAAATAAAATCATAATTTTGTGTGAGGAAAAAAATGATTCAACGAAGGGGACGAGATATTGTCCCCTTCGCGCTTTTTGTATGGCAAACGAACACGTGATAAAAGCTATCCGGGAAATGGCAGAAGGACTGCTGGCTAACGATCCCGACAATTTTTTGGTAGACATCAGAATTAAGCCCACTAACAATATTAAGCTCTTTCTGGACGGAGATAAAGGAGTACCGGTGGCTACACTGGTGTCATTTAACCGTCAGTTATATCCTTTGCTGGAAGCGGCAGAACTGTTCCCTAACAACGATTTCTCGCTTGAAGTCTCGTCCCCGGGCCTGGATGAACCGCTCAAACTGCACAGACAATACCTTAAAAATATTGGACGCAAAGTGGAAGTAACCCTGCTGGATGGCTCCGTAAAGGAAGGCACCCTGCAATCGGTCACCGAAGAAGGAATTAACATAGAAGAGCTGGTAGGCAAGAAGAAAGAAAAAAAAGAAACCGATTTAAAACTTAATGAAATAAAGCACACAAAGGTGTGCATCGTGTTTTAAAATATAACAACTAAACATGGCTAGTATTAACTTGATTGAGTCATTTACCGAGTTCAAGGAGGCGGAAAACATTGACCGTCCTACATTGATGAAGGTCCTGGAGGATGTGTTCAAAACACTGCTGCGGAAAAAATATGGCTCAGATGAGAATTTTGACGTGATTGTAAATACCGAAAAAGGTGACCTTGAAATATTACGCCGTCGCACCATCGTTAACGATGGAGAAGTAGAAGATGACAACGCCCAGATCGCCTATTCTGAAGCAATCCTGGTTGAACCGGATTATCAGGTGGGAGAAGATTTATATGAAGAGGTAGAGATCATGGACTTCGGTCGCAGGGCCATCCTGGCGGCTAAACAAACTTTATCTGCCCGTATCGGCGACCTGAAAAAGAACATCCTGGTAAAGAAATATGCTGATAAAGCCGGTGAAATTGTAAATGGTGAAGTATACCAGGTTTGGAAAAAAGAAGTTTTATTGCTTGATGATGAAGGGAATGAGTTAATTTTGCCTAAATCTGAACAAATCCCCACTGATTATTTCAAAAAAGGGGAGAACGTAAGAGCGGTGGTGAAAAAAGTGGAAATGAAAAACAATGCACCACTCATCATTCTCTCCCGCACACATCCATCCTTCCTGGCTAAATTGCTGGAAATTGAGGTGCCTGAGATCTTTGACGGGCTTATTGTTATCAAGAAAATTGTTCGCGAACCAGGTGAAAGAGCCAAAGTGGCTGTTGAATCCTATGATGACCGTATAGATCCGGTTGGTGCCTGCGTGGGTATGAAAGGTAGCCGTATACATGGCATCGTACGCGAACTGAGAAATGAAAATATCGATATCATCAACTATACCACCAACATTCAACTGTTGATTCAGCGTTCCTTAACACCCGCCAGGATCAGCCGCATGGAAGTGGATAACGAAAACAAATACGCTTCCGTTTACCTCAACCCTGACCAGGTATCACTGGCCATCGGTAAAAAAGGTGTAAACATTAAGCTGGCTTGCGAACTGACTGGTTACGAGATTGATGTATTCCGTGATGAAGCACAGGAACAGTCTGAATTTGATATCGATCTGGAAGAATTCTCGGATGAAATCGAAGAATGGATAATAGATGAACTGAAGCGAATAGGTTGTGACACTGCCCGCAGCGTATTGGAGCTGACTGTTGAAGAACTGGTACGCCGTTCTGATCTGGAAGAAGAGACAGTGCAGGATGTAAGAAGAATATTACAGGAAGAGTTTGACAAAGAATAAAGCCGAGCCACAACCCTTCCCAGGTAAAGGCCTTATTAGAAAGGGAATTGATTTTTTCGAGTTATTGTTTAAACGTAAAAAAACATCCCGTTTTGAAGAAACGGGAAACAGGGGAGGCCCGAAATACGATATGCCTGAAACAACAAACAACACACCACGATTGCTGGCTGCAGCCAAAGAGTTTAATATTGGTAAGGAAACCCTCATCGATTTCCTTGGCAATAAAGGCTTTGACATGGGTGGCTTTGGTTCTCCCAATGCCCGCCTTACGGCTGTTATGTACGCAGCACTGCAGTCGGAATTCCAGCAGGACAAGGCTAACAAGCGCAAAAGCGACCAGATAGCCCTGCCTAAAGGAAGCGTGTTAGAAACGATGAAGAAGAAAGAAAAGGAGGAAGCGGAAGCGGCGGCTAAAAAGAATACCAATAAAGAAAATGAGGCATCTCCAGCTCCGGTAGCGGAAACTCCTAAACAGGAAGAAAAAAGAGAACCTCAACCGGAACCAGTGAAGGAAGCCCCTAAACCGGAACCACAACCACAGGCGAATGTTGCACCCGCAACACCGCCTCCCGCAAAGGAAAAAGCTGAACCGAAGCCTGAACCACCCGTTGTTACAGCTCCCCCTGTTGCGGAAGTTCCCAAAGCACCGGCAACGCCTCCTCCGGCTGATCCAGAAGTAGTGAAAACCGAATCACCGAAAATCAACGGTCCTAAAGTAATTACTACCATCGATCTGGATGCACTAAACCGCAATAAAAAACCAGTTGCCAGGAAAGCAGACCAGGAAGAAACACCGGCTCCGCAACCAGAAGCAGTTAAACCACCGGTAAAGGAAGAAAAACCTACCCCGGTTACACCTGCTCCTCCAGTTGCCGAAAAACAACCGGAACCTAAACCTGTTCCAGCTCCACCCGTACAGGAAGCAACTACAGCACCAACTGAAAAACCAGTTGAAAAAGCTGATAAAACCGAAAAAGTGGAACAAGCCCCTAAAGCTGAAACCACCCCACCGGTAGAGAAAGTAGCGAAAACAGAAAAGACCGATACGACAGAAAAAACGGAAAAAGCCGCACCGGTTGAAGATAAACCTGTAGTTAATAAAGTGGAAGAAGTATTACAAGAGGCAAAACCGGCTGCAGTCAAAGAACCGGCGCACATTCCTGTTAAACATGTCGTAAAGACTGAAAATCGCAAACCCACTACTGCCGAAAACACGCCACCAACACCTCCTCCCGCTGCCCCTCAGGCACAGGACGAAGCTGCAGGTCCGGCTGTAATCGAAAATATCCAGGCCGAAAAATTAACCGGCCCTAAAGTAATCGGCAAAATTGAGCTGCCAGTTCAATCTGACAGACGCGATAACAATAAGAACAACAACTTTAGCAGGGACGAGAAACGCAAACGCAAGCGTATCATCGTTGAAAAGAAACCTGAACCTGTTCAGCCTAAAGACTTTAAGGAAGGCGACCGCAAAGAAGGCGGCACTCCGGGCGAACACCGTCCACATCAGCATGGCGGACAAGGCGGCAATCGCCCCCACCATAACGATAACCGCGGTGGTCACCAGGGTCAGGGACACCAGGGCAATCGCCAGCAAGGCGATAACCGCAATAACAACCGTCCAGGCGGCGGCAATACCGGAACCGGTGCTGGTGGCTACAACAGAGCCGGCGGTCAAGGTCAGGGCGGCTATAACAGGCCAGCCGGTCAAGGCGGCGCTGGTGCAGGTGGTAACAGACCTGCCGGTCAGGGCGGCGGTTATAACCGTCAGGGCGGCGGTCAAGGTCAGGGCGGTAACAGACCAGGCCAGGGCGGCGGCTACAACAGGCCAGGCCAGGGCGGTGGTTATAACAGACCAGGCCAGGGTAACCGTGGTGAAGACAAACGCACTACCGAAGAGAAAGAAATTGATAAGAACGAGATCCAGAATAAGATCAAGGAAACCATGGCCAAACTCGGTGGCGGTCGCGGTAAAAACGTGAAAGCTAAACACCGTAGAGATAAACGTGAAGAAAGAGCCCAACAGAAAGCTAAAGAAGGAGATGGAGACAACAAACTCCAGGTAACGGAATTCGTTTCTGTATCCGAACTGGCTAACCTGATGGACGTAAGCTTCGCAGAAGTAATCTCTAAATGTATGGGCCTCGGTATCATGGTATCTATCAACCAACGCCTCGATGCGGAAGTTATAGAACTGGTGGCTGGCGAATTTGGATACGAAGTGGAATTCATCGGTCTGGAAGATGCGGAAGAAACCGATGAAGATGATGAAGTAGATGATCCTGCAGACCTGGAGCCACGTGCGCCGATTGTGACCATCATGGGTCACGTCGATCACGGTAAAACCTCCCTGCTCGATTACATCCGCAGTGCAAACGTGGTAGCCGGTGAAGCCGGGGGTATCACCCAGCACATCGGTGCTTACCAGGTAACTACTGCCAGCGGTAAGAAAATCACCTTCCTCGATACACCTGGTCACGAAGCGTTTACCGCGATGCGTGCCCGTGGTGCCAAAGCAGCAGATATCGCTGTTATCGTGGTAGCTGCCGATGACGCCATCATGCCACAAACAAGGGAAGCGATCTCCCACTCACAGGCCGCTGGTTTGCCAATGGTATTCGCCATCAACAAGGTGGATAAAGAAGGCTCCAACCCTGAAAAAATTAAAGAACAACTGGCCGGCATGAACCTCCTGGTAGAAGACTGGGGCGGTAAATACCAAAGCCAGGAAATATCTGCCAAAAACGGGTTAAACATAGATGTCCTCCTCGAAAAAATACTGCTGGAAGCGGAACTGCTGGAATTGAAAGCAAATCCGGACCGAGAAGCATCCGGTAGCATCGTGGAAGCAACACTCGACAAAGGCCGCGGTTACGTAGCCTCCCTGCTGGTACAAAATGGTACCCTCCGTCAGGGCGATACCATCGTATCGGGCTCCTTCTTCGGTAAAATCAAAGCCATGTTCAACGAACGTGGTCAGAAAATGGAAGAAGCAGGTCCCTCTATGCCGGTTCAGGTGCTCGGCTTAAACGGTGCACCACAGGCGGGTGAGAAATTTAAAATGTACGAAGACGAATCTGAAGCAAAAGAAGTGGCTAACCGCAGAGCACAGATCGTTCGTGAACAAGGTATCCGTACCAAGAAACATATCACACTGGATGAAATCGGTCGTCGTTTGGCACTGGGTAACTTCAAACAGCTGAACCTGATCATCAAAGCCGACTTTGATGGTTCCGTGGAAGCATTGAGCGACTCCCTGCAAAAACTCTCTACCGAAGAAATCGTTATCAGTATCGTTCACAAGGCAGTAGGTCAGATTACAGAATCCGACGTATTGCTGGCCACCGCTTCTGATGCCATTATCCTCGGATTCCAGGTACGTCCTTCTTCCCAGGCTGCTAAGCTGGCGGAAAAAGAAAATATCGAAATCCGTAACTACTCCATCATCTATGACGCGATCGACGAAATTAAGAGCGCCATGGAAGGTATGTTGGAACCAAAAATCGAAAAGAAAGTGGTGTGCAACGTTCAGGTGCGCGAAACTTACAAATTCGAAAAAGTTACCGTGGCAGGTTGCTTCGTTACCGATGGCAAGCTGACAAGAAACACCCGTATCAACGTGGTGCGCGACGGTATCGTGGTATTCACCGGCGAACTCGGCTCCCTGAAACGTTATAAAGATGACGTGAAGGAAGTTGCTGCCAACATGGAGTGCGGTTTGAGTGTGAGAGGCTATAGCGACCTCAGACCTAACGATAACATCGAAGGGTTTGAAGAAGTGGAAGTTAAGAGAACACTTTAAGAAAGCTTAAAGTGTAAAACATAGGCAAAAAGCTATCGTAGCGAATGACCCGGACTTAATTTTTTAAGTCGCCTGGATCATTCACCACGGTAGCTTTTTGCTTTGCATTTTATGCCATCAGCTTCAAATAAACGCCCCTGGCGCCGATTCATCTAAACTTTTGTTAAATCCATCGACTTTCCCTATGCTGCTCACTTTTAAATGGTTATTTTTGGTTTTTACCGCTTTTGTATGAAGAAACTTTTAGCATTATCCGCAGGCGCTTTGCTGTTATGGCAGGCCTCTTCGGCCCAGCAAAAACTGATTGCAGACAAGATTATCGGCGTTGTAGGGGATAAAATTATCCTCAAATCCGATATGGACGGGGCGCTCAGCGATCAGCAGCATAACTCGCCAGACGGCAACCTGATGCCCGACGCAGCCTGCAAAACCCTGGAAATGCTGATTTCCCAGAAGGTAATGGTGTTACAAGCGGAAAGAGACAGCTTACCCGTAAGCGATGGCGACGTAGAAGCCCAGATGGAAAACCGTATCCGCTACTTTGAGCAGATGTATGGCAGCAAGGAAAAAATGAAGGAAGTAACCGGGTATTCTATCTACCAGCTTCGCGAACGCTTCCGCCAACCGATCAAAGAAGGATTGCTTGCACAGGCAATGCGTAATAAAATCATCGAACCGGTAAAAGTAACACCATCGGAGGTAAAACGCTTCTTCGACGCTATCCCGAAAGATAGCCTCAAATTCTACGAGTCAGAACTGGAAATAGGAACCCTCGTGCTAACGCCAAAGGCAACCCGCGAAATGGACCAATATGCCATTGACCGTCTCCTCGACTTCAAAAAACGCGTGCTCAACAAGGAATCAGACTTTAGCTCCCTTGCTCTCCTCTACTCCGAAGATCCAAGCGTAAAAGATAACAAAGGTATTTTATCACTCAACCGCAACGACAAAAACTCCTGGGATCCCGACTTCGTGGCAGCCGCCTTCCGTTTAAAAGAAGGTGAAATCTCCTCACCGGTGAAATCCCAGTTCGGCTATCATATTATCCAGATGCTGAAACGTTCCGGCGATAACATCACCGTTCAACACATCATTCTCAGGGCAGCGGTAACCAAATCCGACCTGGCGGCCAATATCGCCAAACTGGACTCCATTCGCACCAGCATCCTGTCTGGCAGAATCAACTTCGCCGAGGCCGTTGCCAAATACAGCGACGCGCCAAGCGCCAAATTTGACGGCGGTATGCTCCAGTCCAAAACCGGCGACGGTAGCACCCTCATCACCATCGACCAGCTCGATGATCCGGGAGAAAGAGAAATCGTAATGATGCTCGATACCCTGAAACCAGGCCAGATATCCGCTCCGGCTCAATTTACCGACGAAAGTGGCCGCGCCTCCGTACGCATCGTTTACCTGAAAACACGCTCACAACCACATAGAGAAAATCTCACCGACGATTATTCCCGTATACAACAACGTACACTGGACATCAAACGTGCAGAAGCCATTAACAAATGGTTAATCGAAAAGATCCCGACTTTCTATGTACACGTGGATGATGAGTACAAAAACTGTAATCGTATCAGCCAATGGATGTCGTCCCTGGCGAAACAATAAACCAGCTGTTAGCTATTAACAGTTAGCAAAGCGGAGATAGGAGCGGAGTGCTTTTATCTCCGCTTTTTTATGTTTGTTGTAATGACTTCCAGCTTCAATAACATTGTTCCCGGAAATTTTTCTTCCCGCTGCTAAAGGCTAACAGCCAAAAGCTAATAGCGAAACCGCGTTTCCTGATCCTATTACCTCCCGCTGACTGGTTTTCTCCTTTTTTGGCGTACCTTTGCGACTTCAATTTTCTGCCATGAGTGATGCGATCAAACATGAATGCGGTCTGGCATTTATAAGATTAAGAAAACCGTTTTCCTACTACCAACAAAAATATGGGAGCGTTTTCTATGGGCTAAACAAACTGTACCTGCTCATGGAAAAACAACATAACAGAGGCCAGGATGGCGCTGGTTTGGCTACCGTAAAACTGAATACCGAACCCGGTGTTCCCTTTATGCACCGCATCCGCAGTGCCGCCCCGCAGGCTATCGGGGATATTTTCGCAAAAGTACGTGACGAGATACAGGAGATAGAAAAATATCAGCCGGAAATTACCAAATATCCGGGGCTGATGAAAGGCCATGTACGCTTCCTCGGGGAACTCATGATGGGACATATCCGTTATGCCACCCAGGGTAAAAACAACGTGGAGCTGTGCCACCCCTTTGTACGCTACAATACTATTCCTGCCCGTAACCTCGCAATGGCAGGTAACTTCAACCTGATCAACACCGACGAACTGTTTGAGTTCTCCAAGGCCCAGCCAGGTGATGTTCACAAAAACAGCGATCTCGCCGCCATGCTCGAAGTGGTACACCACTTCCTGGCAAAAGAAGATAATGAAGGCAGCAACGACCTTGATATTAAAAAGATCCTGCAACAGGCCTTTTCTATGTTCGATGGAGGATACCATACCTGCGGCCTCATTGGCTCCGGTGATGCCTTCGTCATTCGCGATGCACATGGTATCCGCCCTTCTTACTACTACATTAACGATGATGTAATTGTAGCCGCTTCCGAAAGAGCCGCTATCCGCACCACCTTTAACGTTGGCGAAAATGAAGTGCTGGAACTGATGCCGGGAAATGCGCTGATCGTTAAAAACAACGGCGATTACTCCATAGAACAAATTCTCGAGCCAAAGGAACGCAAAGCCTGCAGCTTTGAAAGAATCTACTTCTCCCGTGGTAACGACGAAAAAATATACAAGGAACGCACTGACCTGGGTCGCAACTTATCCGGCACCGTATTAAAAGCCATCGATAACGACCTCCGTAATACTATCTTCTCCTTTATTCCAAATACCGCTGAAGTAGCCTTCTACGGCCTGTTAAAAGGACTGGAAGAATATCTCAACAAAATAAAAGTAGAACGCATTCTCTCCTGGGGGAAAGACTTCGATGAGGAAAAGCTCACCGAAATGGTGAATCGCCGTATCCGCATAGATAAGATTGCTACCAAAGACGTGAAAATGCGTACGTTCATTACGGAAGATTCCAGCCGTAATGAAATGGTACAACACGTATACGATATCACCTATGGAAAGGTAAGACCAGGTATTGACTCCCTCGTAGTAATCGACGACTCTATTGTACGCGGTACCACACTGAAAGAAAGTATCGTGAAGATGCTGGATCGTCTGGGTCCTAAAAAGATCATCATCGTATCTTCCGCCCCACAGATCCGCTACCCGGACTGCTATGGTATCGATATGAGCAAAATGGGCGACTTCGTAGCCTTCCAGGCGGCTATTGCCCTCCTGAAAGACCACGGCAAGGAACATATCCTCCACGAAGCCTACGGTCTCTGCAAGGAACTGTCGCGTACCAATACACTCCACGCACAAAACGTGGTGAAAAATATCTATAAGCCGTTTACACCAGAACAGATTTCTGCAAAAATTGCTGAAATCCTCAATCCTGGCGGTATCAGAGCCGAAATTGAAGTCATCTATCAGTCTATCGAAAACCTGCATGCAGCCTGTCCGAATAATCTGGGCGACTGGTACTTTACCGGTAATTACCCCACTCCGGGCGGCAACCGCGTAGTAAATAAAGCATTTATGAACTACATGGAAGGCAAAAACGAAAGAGGATATTGATATAGCGAAAGCAGAAAGTAAAAAGCCATCGGAGCAAATGAAATAAGCGGGTAGCACGTTTCCGCATAAATCATTCGCTCCGATGGCTTTTTGCTTTCTGCGTTTAGCTTTCAGCTCGTTAAACGCATGTTAATTTTATCTTAAATAACCCGGGCCCCGCTGACTGTATAAGTCTAACAAGTTAACTTCCTGTAAAATCAGTATTTTCGTTACAGTTAACTATTGGTTTTCAGCCCATGAAAACATTACTCCTCATACGTCATGCTAAATCCAGCTGGACCGATCCGGACATGGATGACTTTGACCGGCCGCTCAACAAACGGGGAAAACAAAATGCCCCGGAAATGGCCCAACGCCTTATTACACGCGGTATGGTACCTGAGTTGATCATTTCCAGCCCGGCAAAAAGAGCAAGAACAACCGCCAAAATGATGGCCGGCGAATGGAAGTATCCCAAACAGGCAATTCTCCTGGAAGAAGAACTCTATCTCTGCTATGCCGCCACCTTCCTCAAAGTAATCACCAAAATCGACGACGATTTTGGCGCAGTAGCCATATTTGCCCACAATCCCGGTATTACCGATTTTGCCAATTACCTCACCGAAGAAATAAGGATCGATAACGTCCCTACCACCGGTATTTTTGGCATACAGGCAGATACAGATAGCTGGAAAGACTTTGACCTGGCAAAGAAAAAGTTCCTGTTCTTCGAATATCCCCGGAAAGACTAGTCTTTCACTATTTTGTCGTAAGACGCAGTAATCCCCTTTATCAGTGAAGAGCTGAAGCCCTGGTGTTCCATTTCATTCAAGCCCGCAATCGTGCAGCCCTTGGGGGTGGTTACCTTGTCAATTTCCTCCTCCGGATGCCGGTTTTCACGGATCAGCAACTCAGCGGCACCTTTTACGGTTTGGGCTGCAATGAGACTGGCTGTACGCACGTCAAAACCAATTTCAATACCCCCCTGGATATTGGCGCGGATATAACGCAGCGCAAATGCGATACCACAGGCCCCCAATACCGTGGCAGCATCCATCAGCTTTTCATCAATGCTCACTGTGGCGCCAAGCTGGTCAAACATGGTTTTGATATACCGGATCTGCTCTTCTGTAGCATGTTTATGCGAAATACAGGTAATAGACTCCTGGATGGCAATGGCCGTATTGGGCATGGCTCGCACTACCGGCATCCCCGGCACCACGTGCTCCAGGTCATCGATACTAACACCGGTTACAACGCTGATCAGGATATGCTTCTTCGGATCAAACGATGATTTGAACTCCTGCAATACCTCCCGCACATTGTACGGCTTCAAAGCCACTACAATCACTTCTGATTCACGGATCGCCACCGCGTTATCCGTTTCTATCCGTACACCGGCCTCCTTTAAACCAGCTAAAGTGCTGGTATTACGCTTGGTAACAGTGATATCGCCGGCCTTTGAAAAACCGCTCTTCAGCAATCCCTGGGCAATGGCCGATCCCAGATTTCCTCCACCTATAATGGCTATTTTTTTGGCTGACATAAGAAAATTATGTTTACACTATAAATCCTACGGAAGGTATAACAAATGCTGCATCCATGCAAGAAGCGGAAAGCATAAAGCTAAAAGCCGTTGAGGCGGATAACTAAAATAACCAGGTAATTAGTTCTTGTTAATGTCATTCGCACCGATAGCTTTTTGCTTTTAGCTTTCTGCTTTCTGCTTACCTTGCAGATATGCAGGCATCACACACAGCAACTGCGTTTTACGCCAGGATTAAAGAAGCTCATAGCATTGAACATACGGAAGAAAAAACCCGTCACTACAAACAGATACTGGAAATCCTCTTCCGGGAATTAACCAGGAAAGAAACCCGCTCATTCGGGAACCTGTTTGCACGTATGCAATTCTTTTTCGACCGGCAAACAGTCCCCCCGGATATTCACCAACAACTTACCGCCCTCCGCATACTAACGAACAAGGCTACACGTGGAATGTTTCCGCTGCAGGAAGCAGAACATCTCCTGTGTATCAAAGCGCTCACCGAATCTGTATCCTGGTGCTACCAGGTATTGCCTCCGGCCGACCTTACCGCGATATACGCCCCCTCCGGTGTACATAAGCTTTCGCTGGCCTACCAGCACCGCCCTGGCAGTCTTACCCTTCTGAAATGTATGGTAACGGCCGTAGGCTCCCTCACCACCGGCGCCCAGGGAAAATATACCCTGCAGCTGGAAGTGAAAAACGATGAGCAGGGCGACTTCAGTTTGCAACTGGAGCACATGGAATCCATCGCGGTTGTATCGCTGCATGGCCTGCTGCGCCCTTATGATACCATCAATGTACTGCATTGCCGCCAGGGCGCCGAAGGACATGAATATGCCACCACCAGCGAAAGCCAGGTGGTACTGGAACCCGACCTTCTCATTGACATCAGCGACCTGGCAGAATGTTTTACCCATAAAGGACCTAACAGGCTACTATATCTCGTTAAAAAACTAACACCCCAGCAGTCCAGTCCCGCCGCCTTCAAAGGGAACCTGGTCAATGCCCTGCTCGATGAAATGCTGCGCAACCGGGACATCGATTTCAAAAACTCCTTCGTGGAAGCCGTCGCAGAAAATGTACTGCAGGCCGCCGCTTATGGCCGGGAAAAAATCAATGAAATGTTCCGCGATATCCGGCAACAGCACTGGGGCAACCTCCATCATACCGTAAAAGAACTGCAAAACAAGCCGGTACGTATTGAGCCCACTTTCTTTTCCGCCCAATACGGGCTGCAGGGACGACTGGACCTGATGGCAGAAGACGATACCGACGAGTCCCGCAAAGAAATATTCGAGCTGAAAAGCGGGAAATGCCCGGACTTCAACACCTGGAAAAACCATGAAATGCAGGTAGTAGGGTACAACCTGTTGCTACGTTCTGCTTTTGGCCGCCACCGCAAAGGCGGCTCCGCTATCCTGTACTCCGCAGCAGCAACTGACCCATTGAGGAATGTGAGCAGTACACATCTCACAGAAAATGATTTACTGCTACTCCGCAATGAAGTAGTGGCCATGCTCCTCCGGCTGGCAGGCGGCGAGTCTGAAGTGCTTTCCACCATTACCACCGCCGCAGCTATGGGATTGCCCTCTTTCAGCGCAGCACATTTTACCGCATTTGAACAGGCCTGGCAAACAGCTCCACCAGTGGCAAAGGCCTACTATCATGAGTTCCTGGCGTTTATGCTACGCGAATACCTGCAGGCAAAATGTGGTATGTTTTCAGAAATAAACCGGGAAGATGATGCCGACGGCTTTGCCGCACTGTGGCTGCAACAGGAAAAAGAAAAGCTTTCCCGCTTCAATATTATACCAGGACTGCGTTTCCGTGAATTTGACACGGTAAACAGCTCTGTGTTATTTGATATAGTCGTACCCGTTAGCCATAACTTCCGCCGGGGAGATACCGCTATCATCTATCCCCGTACCAGCACGGAATTACAGCCCATGCAGCAACAGCTGCTGAAGGGTAGGATAGAAGACCTCGGAAAAAACCAGCTCAGCTTTTCGCTGAACAACCGGCAGATGACCCTGGACTTTTTCCGGCAGTTCGACGAGTGGATTATTGAACATGATATTTATGAATCCAATTACTGGATCGCCACAGCGTCACTATTTCACGTGATTTCACCCCGCTACCGCGAACGGACCAATATGCTGCTGGGACTGGCTACTCCGCGCTGGTACCCGCTACAATGCACTACTCCGGCAATGTTTAACCCCAACCAGGAACAGATTGTAAAACAGGCCCTGGAAGCACAGGACTACTACCTGTTACAGGGTCCTCCCGGCACCGGAAAAACTTCTTCCATGCTCACTACCATAGTGGGGGAAATGGTTAAGCAGGATACCTATGTAATTATTGTGGCCTTTACCAATAAAGCGGTCGATGAAATATGCCATAAGCTCACCGCCAAAAATATAACCCATCTGCGTATGGGAGGCCGCAGCTCGGAAGCTTCGATGACCCTCAAACAATATTGTCTTGAAGGTTCGCTGGATGAAGCCAGGAAATATATTACCAGCCACCGTGTATTTGTAGCTACGGTAGCTACCATGGCCACCCGCCTGGAACAACTGGTAATGATGGGGATTCCTACCGATACGCTGATCGTGGATGAAGCCTCCCAACTCACAGAACCCCAGCTGCTGGGACTATTGATGCCTTTCCGAAAATTTATCCTGATAGGCGATCAGAACCAGCTACCGCCCGTAGTTGCACAGGAAGAATATTTCTGTCGCGTTAAAGCACCCTGTTTGCTGGACCTGGGTATCCGGGATCTACGCACTTCTATATTTGAACGCCTGATACACCGCTGCAAAACCAGCCACTGGCGCCATGCCTGGGGCATGCTAAACACACATTTCAGGATGCACGACAGCATCGCCGCCATGGTAAACCACTATTACGCCGGCCAGCTCTGTTCCGGAAGAACAGAACAACAGGAGGCCTTTGATCTTTACCGGGATCATGAAAACGTAGGGTGGGAGAGGGTTTTGTCGTTGGGTAGGAAAGTCTTTGTTGCCAGCCCGTATGAGGCCACCTCTAAAATGAACAAAACAGAGGCACAATGGGTGGTATCGTTGTTGCAACATCTGAAAAGCCGCTATGGTAGTAACTTCAGCAAAGATACGGTAGGTGTGGTAACACCTTGGCGCACACAAATCAGTCTTATCCGGGAGTTGATAGCAGAAGACCCTGTTTTACAAGACATTAATATAGATACGGTGGAGCGCTTCCAGGGCTCTGAAAATGATATTATCATCGTTTCCCTGGCGGTGTACCATGCAGCGCAGGTACAAACTTTACAATGCCTGGGGCAGTTTAACTGGGAAGAGGAGGAGATAGAGGTAGACCGTAAGCTGCTGGTAACGTTGTCGCGTGCACGAAAACAAGTAATTATCCTGGGGCACGAGCCCGTGTTGCAAGACAGCGCTCACTACCGGAAGATGCTGGAGGCGATGGCCAGGGGCGTATTATAGTACCGGTTACAAATAACGATGGCCATACTGGTAGTATGGCCATCGTTCAGACAACATCATATATGATCAGTCCTGGGAAACCAGGCTTTAATCCAGTGTAATATGGCCCCAGTTTTCACCGCTTTTGATGCGGTAAAGCTGCATTTCACTGATATCAAACTGTTCAGCAATCTGCTTCATAGTTTTCTTACCAGGTTTGTTCAGCAGGCGTTTGATACTCTTAACTTTGGCAGCATTCAGCTTCAGACCTTTTACACGATTGCGCTGTTTTTCCTTATAGGCCAGCTTTGCTGGACTTTTTTGCTGGTGCTCTTCCATTTCTTCTTTGGTAGCCCATTGAAGATTGGAAGCTTTATTATTCTTTTTATCGTAGTCCAGGTGAATCACATACTTATGTGCCCGGCCTCCTTTTTTACTGAAAAGTTTGGCCACCTCACGGTGCAGGTAGAGTGACTGGTAGCTGTCGGCCGGCTTTACGTTTAATACCGTATAGCCTTCTACGGTAGACCCTGTGAGCAGCTTACCATCTTCGGTACTTTCATGATAACTGATCACTCTCCCCATGTTTGAAACAGCGTATTTTTTACGCAGGGCAGATTTGTTTTTAATCTGTAAGTCTTTCCAGACTTCATTTTTCAGATTTTTAATTGTGGTCATGTGAAAGCAATTTTTGTTTTTTTATACTCTGGGGTTTATCCGTTTATCCGTAAACGTTACAACCGGCCATTTCAGTATCAGCCGGCAGAAAATCGTGTGCAGCTAATTGGGGAGCAGCCCTTTCGAATATATGGTCCTTATATTGTAACACTACCGCGTCTAGTACTTCCTCTATTTCAGCTAATGTATTGTAAGTTACTAATTGTTGTCTGAATTCTTTTATATGCGGTAACCCTTTGAGATAATTTGTGTAATGACGGCGCATTTCCAGTATACCTACTACTTCTCCTTTCCAGGCAACTGATTGGCGAAGGTGTTTCTTACAAACCTCCACTCTTTCTAAAACAGTTGGTAGCGGCAAATGTTCGCCAGTCTTCATAAAATGCTTAATCTCCCTGAAAATCCAGGGGTAGCCAATGGCGGCACGGCCAATCATCACGCCATCTACGCCATACTTCTGTCTTGCCGCAATTACCTGCTCCGGCGTACATATGTCACCGTTACCAAAGATAGGAATTTGTATGCGTGGATTGTTTTTTACTTTTCCGATCAGCGTCCAGTCGGCGCTACCTTTATACATTTGCGTACGGGTACGGCCGTGGATGGTAAGTGCTTTGATGCCTACATCCTGCAACCTTTCTGCCACGTCTTCAATATTTTTGGTGTTGTCGTCCCAGCCCAGGCGGGTTTTAATGGTTACCGGCAGCTTCGTGGCTTTCACTACGGCAGCGGTAAGCTTCACCATTTTGGGTATATCTTTCAGAATACCGGCGCCGGCGCCTTTACAGGCTACTTTCTTTACCGGGCAACCGAAATTGATATCGAGCAGGTCGGGGTTGGTGGTTTCCACTATCTGTGCTGCCAGCGACAAAGATTCCTCGTCGCCTCCGAAGATCTGTATGCCTACCGGGCGCTCATACTCGAAAATATCCAGCTTTTTACGGCTTTTGATGGCATCACGTATCAGCCCTTCCGAAGATATGAACTCTGTATACATGAGGTCAGCCCCATTATCCTTGCACACTGCCCGGAACGGCGGATCGCTCACATCTTCCATGGGCGCCAGTAACAAAGGGAATTCTCCCAATTCAATATTTCCTATCTTCACCATAATTTATATAACCACAGCAGGTTTTGCCGCAGTTATTATTTTAATATTTTATATACTATTTCTTTTACAAGCAGGATTTCTTTGCAGTGACAGCTCTATATACAGCAGCTGTGATGATTATAAAGTAACTGCAAAAACTGATTTTCGCGCTGTAAATTTACGCAAAATTTAACACAGTATTTTCTTATGACCGGTTATCTGAAGCAGTCCTCCACTTTATTACAATTTGTTACCTTCCTTGGCTTTTTCTTTGGGTTCTTCGCGGTATACATAGCAGCGCTGCAGATGATCACGCCTGCCATGACGGGCCAGAGCCTGGAGGCTATTCAAAATGGCGCCTTTAGCGATCCTAACCTCGTCGGCTATCTGAAAATAACACAATTCTTTTATACCATCGTTGCATTCTTTGTGCCGTCCGCAATTTTTGTCTACCTGTGGCAGCCTTATCCCATTACCTATCTTGGTCTGAAACCGGCTCCCAAAGGCCTGCAGATCCTGATTGCCCTGTTGGCGATGTATGGTACTTTTCCACTGGCAGGGTTAATGGGCGAATGGAATCAGCACTTTCCCATCTCACAGTCGGCAAGAGATATGCAGGCACTGGCGGAGAAACTGCTCACCGTAATGCTGCGCATGCCTACTATCAAAGATCTTTTTATCAATCTTATACTGGTGGCCATTGTACCTGCTATCGGCGAAGAGCTTTTTTTCAGAGGCATCCTGCAACGCCTGATCATCAAAAGCACCCGCAAAGTATGGTTAAGCGTATTTATCACCGCTATTTTGTTCAGCGCCATTCATGGTGAAATGCTGGGATTTTTACCCCGGGTGGTACTGGGATTTGCATTGGGCGCTATCTATGTTATCAGTGGCAACCTCTGGTTAAGTATCTTCGCACATATACTGAACAATGGCGCTCAAATCATTATGCTCTACCTTTTCCAACACGGAATGGTAAAGGACGATCCGATGAAAGACACGCCAGTGGCCTGGTATCTGATCGTTTTGAGCATTCCCGTAACCATTGGCCTGTTTTGGGCGTTAAGTAAAAAATCAACTCCCATGCAGATGATTGATCCGGTGGAACCCAAAAAAGATAAAGATGGGATAGACGATATTGGAGTGGACGAAAATTTGTAATCTTGACAAGACATTAAAGCGATAATTATGGAAAAAGACTGGGTAAAAATCTTTTCAAGCGACAGGCCATTTGAGGCGGAAATTGTGAAAGGCATGCTGCTGGACAATGGAATAGAGGCTGTATTACTGAACAGGCAATCTTCTTCCTACAATATTACCCTGCCAGGTCAGGCAGAGCTGTATGTTCATCAAACACAGGAAGAAATAGCCAAAAGCCTGGTGCATAACCACAACAATTTGCCCACCGGCGACCCCAATGAGGTAGATCCGGGATAGGGGTTATAAATCCTGCAAGGCGTCTGCCCTAAAAGTAACTCCTGACAGGAATTTGCTCCACAAGGTTATTTTATCCACTTTTGCGGGCAGAATTTAATCACCAGAATTAAGCATAATGAAGACTTTTTTCACCCGCACTGCCTCTGCGCTTGTGTTTGTGGCAGTAATGCTGGGAGGTATCCTGTGGACGGACTATACCTTTTTCCTGCTTTTCTTCCTGATAGGTTGTTTTGCGCTGCAGGAATACTTTAAGCTCATCCGCCATATAGATCCCGACTACACTGGTGTACCAGCCCCGCATAAATGGGGCGCCACTATTGCCGGGGCGGCCATACTGCTCACTTTTACCGGCAACAACTTCCAGGTGGCACATATCCCCACAGGCCTTATTGGCTGGTGGATAGCAGTTATTTTCCTGCTGGTAATGCCATTGGGAGAAGTGTTAATGAGCAAAGACTTTTCCTTAAAAAACATCGGTTACTCGGCCATCGGACTGTTGTATATCACCATTCCGTTCGGCTTACTGATACATATCCGGCTCAACGCCATCGATATCCAGTATACACCCGGCAATGTTGGTACCGCGCCGGGTTGGCTGATACCCTTACTGCTGATCATTTTCATCTGGATTAACGATACCATGGCCTACATCGTAGGTTCTCTCATTGGCCGTACGCCCTTTGCACCGGCTATTTCTCCTAAAAAAACCATCGAAGGCACTGTTGGCGGCATGATCCTCGCCGTTGCCACCGCCGGCATTTATGGTCATTTCTGGGGATACCAGTACCTTGCCCTTCAGCATTGGATCGCATTAGCCCTGATCGCTGCCGTATTTGGCACCATCGGCGATTTGATCGAATCGAAACTGAAAAGAATGGCAGGAGTGAAGGACTCCGGCAACATCATGCCCGGCCATGGCGGATTTATGGACCGCTTCGACTCATTGCTCCTGGCCGCTCCCTTCGCCTGGATCTATGTTCATTTCTTTATGATGGCTTAATGATAATTTCGTATGCCAAAAAAATTGAATTGAAGTACCTTTGCACAACGATTAAACAATAAATCAAACAACTAATAAAAAAACAATGAAGATCCATCGTGAAGGATTTGCTACCATTTCCCTTGTATTCCTGGTACTGGCATTAATTAACGGAGCCGTAGTTTATTGGTTCGGCTGCGCATCCGGCCTCTGCTGGACCGTTTCCATTATATCCCTGGCCTTCTTCCTGTTCATCGTATCATTCTTCCGGATTCCGGCCAGACAATATACCACAGGCGACTCCCTGGTGATTTCCCCCTGCGATGGTAAAGTAGTGGTAATTGAAGAAGTATATGAGCCTGAATACTTTAAAGACAAACGTTTACAGGTATCTATCTTTATGAGCCCTGCCAACGTACACGTAAACCGCAATCCTATCAGTGGTGTGGTAAAGCTGTCGCAATACCATGCCGGTAAATACCTGGTAGCCTGGCACCCGAAATCATCTACCGAAAACGAAAGACATTCCGTTGTTATTGGCAACGGCAAAACCGATATCCTGGTAAGACAAATTGCCGGCGCCCTCGCCCGTAGAATTGTAAATTACCTGAAACCCGGCATGGACGTGAAACAGAATGAGGAAATGGGCTTTATTAAGTTCGGCTCCCGCGTTGACCTCTACCTTCCTATCGGCACCGAAGTGGCCGTGAAACTGGAAGAAGTGGTAAAAGGCGGCGTTTCTGTTATTGCTAAAATCTAGTATCTTTAATAGCTAAACGGCATTTTTATGATAAAGAAAGCTTTTACCAGCGCCGCAGCCATCCTGTTACTGGCAGGCGTTGCTTTTGCCCAGGAAAAAACAACCAGTAAAGCAACAGATAAATCCGCTAAAAAGGAATGTTCTGCTGCTACCTGTAAAACAACTGCTAAAGGTAAAAGCTGCTGCCAGCAGCCATCTAAAACCGCCAACCTGAGGTTGGCAGCCGCCAGCAAAACCAAAGCAAAAGCGCAATAATAACTTACTGTATAAAAGCGAAGGCGTCTCAAATGAGACGCCTTCGCTTTTATATGCACACCCTTCGGCAGATGTTAGCAATACCTTTTTTACTTTTTACGAGATACCAACAGCGCCTGGCTTTCTGCTGCTACCCACTGTTCCCGGTCCTATAGTATGTTTCGTAGCTCCTTCAGGTGATTGATAACATACGTAGGTTGAAAATCAACCGGCGGCTTAGCCGGGTTAAAATATACCTGGTCCATACCCACACCATGCGCCCCTTTGATATCCAGCTCCATTGCGTCGCCGATCATAATGCTTTCCGTTGCGCTGGTACCGGCTTTACCGATGGCATAATCAAAAATTTCCCGGTAAGGCTTTAAACTACCCGCCACTTCCGATGTAACGATATGTGTGAAGTAATGGTCAATACCAGCATTCTTCATTTTCAGCAACTGGGTTTCTTCAAAACCGTTGGTGATCATGTGCATCGGGTACTCCTTTGTGGCCAGGTATTCCAGCGTTTCCTTTGTTTCCGGGAACAGGCCTGTTTTGTAAGGCAGTATTTCCAGGAATTCTTCACTGATCTTCTGGGTCAGCTTTTCGTCGCCGATTTTGAAGTCAACCAGCGTAAGACGGAAGCGCTTATCCCGCAATTCGCGGCGGGTAATAAACCCTCTGCGGAAACGATCCCACAAACGCTCATTATGATCCACATAAGACACGGAAAACGCCTCAAAAGATGGTATTCCCCTACTCTCCAAAGCATGGCTGTTATACAGCTCCCGCAAGGTTTCCTGTTCATTTGTTTCAAAGTCCCAGAGTGTATGATCCAGGTCAAAGAAAAGATGTTTGTATTTCATGACTGCGCAAAGGTACAAAATACCACAGAGATGGATTTGCAGATACCTGTCCATTCAAAGTAAATTCCTTATTTTACTGCATCAATAAAAGAAACTATGAACGCAGTTATTACGGGCGCCAGCAAAGGCATTGGGAAGGCCATTGCTGAAAAACTGGCGCTGGAAGGCTTTAATGTAGCGATTTGTGCCAGAAATGCAGATCCGCTGGCCACGGCAAAAGCGGCTATACAGCAAAAGAACCCGTCGGTAACAGTACTGGCAGAGAGGGTAGATATGGGAGATAAAGCACAGGTACTGGCTTTCGGCGAAAAAATCAAATCCACCTTCACCCGTGTAGATATTCTGGTAAATAATGCAGGGATATTTGTTCCGGGTGCTCTCTATGAAGAAGAAGATGGGCTACTGGAGAAGTTGATGGCAGTGAATGTTTACAGCGCCTATCATCTCACCCGGACCCTGTTACCCGCCATGATCCCACATCGTAACGGGCATATATTTAACCTGTGTTCTACCGCCAGCTACAAGGCTTACCCCAACGGCGGGTCCTATGGTATTACCAAACATGCGCTGCTGGGCTTCAGCAAAAATCTCCGGGAAGAATTACAACCCCATCATATCAGGGTAACTTCAATAAGTCCCGGTCCTACCTTAACCGCCTCCTGGGAAGGCTTTGAAGCGGCCCCAGACAGGATGATGCCCCCGGAAGATATCGCCGCCGTGGTTTGGTCGGCCTGGACTATGGCCAAGCAAACAGTGGTTGAGGAAATCATACTCCGGCCCATGCTGGGCGACATTTAAAGCCTGGCGTTGTTGCCAATCTGCCATCGGGGAAATAGCCGCCGGCATAGATTAGCCAAATAACTAAATTAGAACATATTAGAATGTTTTAACTAACTTTTAACGGGGCCTTACAGCGCTTCCAGTGCGGCTTTGGTTAAATTTGTTGACATAATTATGAAGTACAGAATTTGCATAAGGAAGTGTATTTACTCCATTTTGTTTTGTTTAGGACTGGTAGCCTGTGCCTCCGCACAGGATTTCCGCTTTACTACTACTGTGAGCAATAACACCGTGACGCAGGATGAACCTTTCCAGATTCAGTTTATGCTGGAAAACGGGGTGAATGTGGCCAGCTTTACGCCTCCCAGTTTCAAAGACTTTGAGGTACTGCAGGGGCCTTCACAGATGCAGGGACAGTCTATTTTCAACGGCAAACGATCCGAATACATTGCACTCAGTTACCTGCTGCAGGCTAAACATGTAGGCAATTTTACCATCGCAGGCGCACAGGCCCGTGTAAATGGCAACATCGTTAAATCAAACCCTGTTTTAATTGAAGTAAGAAAAGGTAATGCCCAGCAGCAACAGCAGCAGGCTGCACCACCTTCTGCCGGCATCCCTTCACACCGCGGACAAGGCGGTGAGGACCTCCCCGAAGGATTTCTCAAAAAAGGAGAAGACATCAATGAAAAATTAAAGAAAAATATTTTCCTTAAAGTAGATGTGGACAAAACCTCTATATACGAAGGAGAACAACTAACGGCCACGTATAAACTTTATACACGCCTCCCAACAAATTCCAGTGTTACCAAAGTCCCGGCTTTCAAGGGATTTTCCGCTAAAGATATAGAACTCCCCAACCCTCCGCAAGCCACCGAAGAAAGAGTGAACGGCATTCCCTACAAAGTATTTACTATCCGTAAAACGCTGCTGTTTCCGCTGCAATCCGGCACGCTGGAACTTGACCCGGTGGAGGTCGACAACCAGGTACGACTTGTAAAAATGGTAGCCAACAAACGCGGAGGCGCCAACCGGAACAGGGATCCGTTTGAAGACTTTTTCAACGATCCGGCGTTTAAAGATCCTTTCTTTGACGACTTCTTCAACCGGCCGGAAGTAGAGTACCAGGACGTTCCATACAAAATACAAAGCAACCCGATCAAAATAAATGTAAAGCCGGTACCAGTTGACGGACGACCTATCAGCTACAATGGCGCAGTGGGTAAATTCAACATGACGGCTGTTTTGGATAAAAAGAAAATCACTACCGACGATGCACTCACCCTCAAGGTGACCATCAGCGGCCAGGGTAACGTAAATCTGTTGAACTCGCCTAAAATAGAGGTGCCCACAGGGTTTGACAGATACGACCCAAAAGTGACAGACGACATAGAAAAGAACAGCAACCCGCTTTCCGGTAGCAGAACCTTTGAATATGTACTGATGCCACAGGAAGCAGGCGACCATACCATACCCGCCGTTGAATTCTCCTACTTTGATCCTGCCGCCAACAGCTTTAAAACATTACGTTCCGAACCTTTCAGTGTACACATTGAGCAAGGCAAACATATTAAACAGGATAAGCAGGACTATGGCACCGGTAAAAATGACCTCGTGAAAAATGAAACCGGTATTCTCAACTGGACACGGAACCATAGCTGGTTCATAATGAGCCCATGGTTCTATCTACTGTTGTTACTGCCATTACTGATTGCTGCCGGCATCATTTTCTACAAACGCAGAAAGGACTATAATACTACCAATGCTGCTGTACTCAAACACCGCTATGCTAACAAAGTAGCGCTGAAGCGACTGGAGCTCGCAGCCCGTTATCTGAAAGAAGGAAAGGATAAAGCGTTTTATGAAGAAACCTCCCGTGCGGTATGGGGTTATCTGAGCTCTAAACTGAAAATACCGATGGCCGATCTGAGTAAGCAATTGGTGCAGGATAAACTGAGCGCCCGCAGCATAAATGGCAGTAATACGCACGAGCTGTTTAACCTGATTGATAACTGCGAAGTGGCGCTGTATGCACCCGGTCAGGATGACCGTAAAATGCAGGGCACCTACGAAAAAGCAGTTACCATTATCAGTAACCTGGAAGGCGCATTGAAGAACTAACCATTAACGAAAGGCGAAAATGCTGAACAACAGAAATATCAAACCGGTCTTTTTTGCAATAGCATGGTTGCTGCTGGCATTTACTACCGCCAACGCACAAACGCCACAAATCAATCCGCAGCAGCGGTTTGAACAGGCGAATGTTCTTTTTAGTCAGAGCAAATACACAGAAGCTGCAAGAACCTACCAGCAACTGCTGGATGAAGGTCATACACAAAAAGCGCTCTTCTTTAATGCCGGTAATGCCTGGTACAAAGCAGGTAAAACAGGACAGGCAATATATAGCTACGAAAAAGCATTACAGCTGTCGCCCAACGATGCTGCGATAAAACATAATCTCGCCATTGCTAATCAGAAAGTAAATGGCTTTGTAGAAGAATTGCCGTTGGTATTTTTTCAACAGTGGTGGCTACAGCTGCAACATCTTCATAAAGCCAACGGATGGGCAGTAGGTACCGTTCTGCTTTTCTGGCTGCTGATAGCAGGCATATTACTAAATAGTTTTCTGCCAGGATGGAAGAATAAATTTCTTCGCTGGGGCAACTATGTCATCGGCACATTGTGCGTACTTTACCTGCTGATGGCGATAGACACTTATCTGTCTTCCAACAATCACGAATCGGGCATTGTAATGAACAGCAAAATCAAGGCAAAAACATCTCCGGATGAAAATAGCCGTGATGCATTTGAAGTAGGAGAGGGCATGAAAGTACATATTGTGGATGCTACCGCAGAATTCTGCAAAATAGAACTGGCTGATGGTAAAAATGGCTGGATCAGTTGTGCTTATATCAAGCGGTTATAAGCGTTCTATACGAAGTAGAAAGTCATGTTTCTTTTCACGCGCTACCGGTACACTATTGCCATCGCACATGATAATTTCGCCGCCATCTCCTTTAATATATTTCTCCATAAAAGACAGGTTAATCAGGAAGCTGTTATGTACCCGGAAGAAGCCTTTATCTGTGAGCCATTCTTCCATTTCAAGGAGTGTGCGGTACACCACCACCGGCTTTTCCGGCTCTTGTAAATGCAGCCTGGTTTGGATACCCGCCGATTTGCAATAGATAATATTTTTGGCGGTCACCATACGCAATCCTTCCAGGGTAGGCAGCGCCATTCGCTCGTCCTGGTAAAGATGGTGTTGCAGAAATAACAGGAGGTTATCTACCTTTTCATTCATATCGGCCCTGGACTGCAACCCCGCTTTTTCCACTGCATCACGTAGTTCCTTTATATCAATGGGCTTGAGCAGGTAGTCCAATGCGCTGTGATGAATAGCCTGAAGGGCGTATTGGTCGTAAGCAGTAATAAAAATAACAACAAAATCGCGGTGGTTACAGGCTTCGAGCACTTCGAAACCGTCCATTCCCGGCATTTCCACATCCAGGAAGATCAGTTGAGGATGAAATTCATTTATCGCATTAAGGGCATCCCTTCCGTTACCACAAACGGCCTGTACAGTAACTTGCGGGCAATACCTCTCCAACATCATTTGCAGTGCATCCCGACTATGTTTTTCGTCGTCCACTATAATGGTACGCATTAGTTCAGATTGTTTTGTAAAGTCCGGGTGTTACAGATTGCTGTGAGATTTGTGAAATATGGTCGTTGATTCAAAAAATCCATGTAGAAATTAAGCTATTTATAGCACTTTTCCAATAAAAGACTCAGCCCGCCAGTGATTGACGCGTGCCTATATGTTGCATGCTGATAATGAGGCGATTGCCAGTAGGAAGCTGTTCTGCATCATATACCTGCAGGGCTTTTATACTGGCCTGCATATGGTATTTTTCACTCATCATATATAATCGTTCAGAGGCGATGTCGATGCCGGTAGCCTGCCGTTCACCAGTGCTATCCAGCACTTCAGTGATCAGTACCCCATTATCTTCCAGTTGTATAAACAACCGGTCTTTCTCCTTGCAGATCGTGATCAGTAGCTGTCCGCCGGATTTTTGCGGTCTCAGCAGTATCCGGTGCCAGATGGCATATTGTACGTATGGCTGGATGATGAGGGGAGGAACCAGGGTAAACTGCTTGTTTACTTCAGGTAGTACGTTTAACTGGTAGTCGAACTGTTCATCAAAACGGAGCTGTTCCAGTTGTATATACAACTCCAGGGCATCCAGCTCGTCCTGCAGCGAAATCCATTCCTTGTTGAAGTTACCGATCATGAGCCGCATTAGGCGGGAGAAGCGGGTCAGGTACAGGGAAGCCATATCTGTACTTGTGGTAAGAATATAATGGTGAATAGCATTGAGGCTATTAAAAATAAAATGAGGGTCCATTTGCGCCTGGAAAGCATGGAGCTCCAGGTTAATTTGCGTATGGTGCTTGGTTATTTCTTTCGCCGAGACTCTCCTGATTTTTCTTTCCCGCAGGGTAAAAAATACTATTAGGGTAACGAGACTTAACAAAAAAAACAGCCAGAAAGGCCACTCCGCAGCAAAGACTATTTCTGTGTAATAATGTGCCACATATTAGGTTTACAGGAGGATGTTCTTCATCTCTTATAAGCAAAATAAATATCGGCTAATTAATAACCACAGGAAAGTGAGATTTATTATGAGGTCGAATTTTAACGGAAAACGGAGAGAATGGGGTGAAAAGTGGCGAACCAGCTTTTAGCAGTTAACTGCTGACTTTAGCTGATACAGCTAACTGTTAAAAGCTGGTTTGGTTTCCTTAAGCTTCGGTAAATTTATAGCCTACTCCTCTAACAGAGTGGAAGTAACGGGAGTTACGGCTGTCTTCTTCAAAGTACTTACGGAAATTAAGTATAAAGTTATCGATGGTACGGGTGGTAGGGTACACGTTATACCCCCAAACTACCTGTAATATCTTTTCCCGGGTAACTACCTCTCCTTTGTTTTCGATGAGTAATTTGAGCAGCATGGCTTCTTTCTTACTCAGTTCATAGTGCTTACCATCTTTCCCTACACATTCCTGTGCGGCAAAGTCGATCATATTTTCTCCGAAGCGGTATACATTGGGAACGCTGTCTTTATCCTGGATCTTTTTGTTTTTTACAATGAGTTTCTCTACCCGCAGCAACAGTTCTTCCAGGTTAAACGGTTTGGTCATGTAGTCGTCGCCGCCTTTCTTAAGGCCCAGTACGCGATCCGCGCTGCTGTTTTTAGCACTCAGGAAAAGGATAGGTATCTCGTTGTTCTGAATACGGATGTTTTCGCATACCGCGATGCCATCCATTTCGGGCAACATGATATCCAGTATAATGAGATCGAAATATTCGTTTTTTACTGCTTTCAGCGCAGCGGTGCCGTTGTCCACTGCGGTAACCTCATATCCTTCCAGCTCCAGGTTCAGCTTCAGCGCTTCCTGGAGATTTTCTTCGTCTTCCACCAGCAGTATTGATGCCTTTGTCGCTTCCTTCATGTGTTATTGTTTGATTTTACATCGAATCCGGATCCTTGTATTCATCAATCCGTTATCTAATTTACGCCGTTTGCACGGAATATTCAGGGAAGGTTATTTCAAAGCAGCTACCGGAAGGTATATTATCTCTTACTTCTATTTCGCCTCCGTGTTGTTCCACAATTTTGGCGGTGAGGAACAATCCCAGGCCGGAGCCTTTTGCTTTGCGGGTGTTTTCGTTCCCTACGCGGTAAAATTTCAGGAAGATCCTGCCTTTCTCCTCCTGCGGAATCCCGGGCCCCTGGTCAATTACCTGGAGCTTCAATTCCTCATCCTGTTCAAATAGTTTTATAAAGATGGTAGTATTCTTAGGTGCATATTTGGCGGCGTTTTCCACCAGGTTGCTCAGCACAATCTGCAAGGTTAGCTTATCGCCGTCCAGCCATACATCCGGCAACAGGTCGGCTTCAATCTGGTGGGTACCGATACGGCCATCCAGTTCCCTGATGCTGCCTGATATCAATGCTGAAAAATCCAGCGGTTCTTTATACAGCTGGTATTTGTGTGTTTCCAGTTGCGCGGCCAGGAGTATGTTGTTACACAGCTGGTCGAGGCGATTGGTTTCACGAATGGTGTTGTTAATCAGCTTTAGCTGCTTCTCCTCGTCCAGCCGGTGTTTGCGGATAGTTTCGAGATTCAGTTTGGCGGCTGCAATAGGTGATTTCAGTTCATGGGTAACCGCCATCATAAAATTCTGCTGCTGCCTGCTGAGCTTCATATATTTCCACACCGCCCTGTATACAAAGAGTGCGCCGAGTAAAATGATTCCTAAAAAAATGAGGCCTTCGCCCAGGTATTTAAAAGAGCGCATATGCTCTTCTTTGTTGATCCGCTGCAGTTCCAGCTGATGCTCCACCGGCTGCGCTAGGCTGTCGACGCGTAAATATAGGTTTTGGCGTTCAAAGCCGCTGACCTGCTCACTTTGTCTGAACAGCAGGATGCCCCACCACACGAGGGCTGCTATCGTATATCCCAGTACTAAAAAGTAAACGAAGGAAACTGATTTTCCTTCCTGCATTTTATTGAAAATCTTTTTCATCATTGCCTCGTACCGGCCTTCTCAATCCGCAAGCCAACATTCATCACATGGGGTAGCGGATTTTGCCGCATATTTTGTTCGAAGGTGAATTTATAGATCCCGGGTTTATCAAAGGTAGCACGTTGCTGGATAAAGATACGGTGCTCATAAATATCATCCAGCCCGGAACCGGACCATTTGCCCGTTACATCTGCGAGCGGCAGTTCTACCCGTTGTTCCCTGGAGGTACTGTCGCCGGGCGTCTGTGTTCCTATCAGCAGCCAGATGTTGCTGTAAGGGTAAGCATCTGTATGCCGTACGTTTACGCAGATGTTGTACAGATACGCGGTATCTTCCGGTTGTATTTTTACTTCAAAAGATGGTTTATAATCATAAGCCCACTCATGCCCCGGGATCTCCAGGTTCTTCTCGTAAGTGTCTAATTTAGGTGGCTTGCAGGCTGCAGCCAACAATAAAAAGCCTGCTATTGCCAGGAAAATTCTCTTCATACGGTATGCGCCTTACTATAAAACGTTTAAAACTTGTTCTTTGGCTTTTTCCAGTTCGTCCTTCATCAATACCACCCATTGCTGAATACCGGCATCATTGGCTTTGGAGCCGGTTGTGTTTATTTCGCGTCCTATTTCCTGCAACACAAATCCCAGTTTCTTGCCTTTGGCAGAATCAGCATCCTTCAGTATTTCCATGAAATAGCGCAGGTGATTCTCCAGGCGGGACAGTTCTTCAGAGATATCCAGTTTTTCCAGGTAGAAGATCAGTTCCTGTTCCAACCGGTTACTGTCTACATTTTCCTTTCCAACATGTTCGGCGAGCAAACCTTCGAGGCGCTGACGGATACGGTCTTTCCGCAACGGATCCAGTTCACGTACCTTTTGCATGGAGGCGTCAATATTTTCTATACGCTGCTGCAGATCTGCTTCCAGCATCTGTCCTTCGTCGATACGGTGTGTATCCAGATCGATCAGTGCCTGGCGCAGGGTATCTTCTACGTCTTTCCATTCGTCATCGGTCATTTGCTCGGTAGCCGGACTTACCACCTCCGGTAATTTCATCAGCACATTAAGCATATCGCCCTGTGGCAATTCAAGCTGGTTGGCCAGCATGGTAATTGACTGGTAATAATATTTTGCGAGGTCTGTGTTAATCACAACCGGTCGGGTAGCGCCATTCTGGCGGATATTGATGGTTGCATCAAGTGTTCCCCGTTGCAAGGTTTGCTGCATAAGGGTACGGATGTCGAACTCATAGGGTCTTAACAACGGAGAAAACTTCAGATTCACTTCAAACTGCTTACCATTCAGCGATTTGATCTCCACCACGATACTAGTTTCGCCTCTTGTGCTTTCTGCCCTTCCGAAGCCGGTCATTGATTTCAGCATAATAGAAATTTGTAGGTGACAAACCTAGTTAAAAAAGCTGAAAGCATAAAGCCTAAAGCAAAAAGCTGTTGGCTGCTTACCGGGTCTGAACACCAACAACCACCAGCACCTGTTACCAACCAAAGACCTTTTGCCGCTAAAGCGTTAGCGGCACGAACAAGCGCCATGATGCTGTAACCGGGACCAGCACTACTTTATCACGGTACCAGTTTCAGCTTCCGGTACAGCTCTTCCCTGCTCAGCTGCAACAGTTCTCCTGATTGCATGCCGGCTACAGTAACGTCTTCCAGCCGATAACGGACAAGCCTCAACGTAGGAAACCCTGCGGCGGCGGTCATGCGCCTTACCTGCCGGTTCTTACCTTCGGTCAGGATCATTTTGATCCAGGGCGCCGGGATACTTTTACGAAAACGGATAGGAGGGTTGCGCGGAGGCAACTGCGGTTCTTCTCCAAATAGCTCCGCTTTGCAGCGCCTGGTCCGGTATAATTTGCCATCTACATTGATCTGTATCCCCGCTTGCAGCTGCTGTATTGCTTCGGGTGTAATGGCACCGTCAACCTGTACCCAGTACTCCCGCTCATGCGCATGCTGCGGTAATAACAGTTTTTGATTCAGCGCCTTGTCGTTAGTTAATATCAACAGCCCCTCGCTATCATAATCCAGTCTGCCAACAGGATATACATCCGACGGCACTTTGAAATAATCTGCCAAACAGGCTTTGTTGCCCTCCGGAGTAAAGCGGGTCAACACCTCATATGGTTTATAAATAATATAATAATAAAGCGCCACGAATACTTTTGCTTTGGTTAAGGAGCCGCAAATTAGTACTTTTGCAAATTGATTATGGCTACATCGTTCCACAATCCTTCGTGCCAACACTGTAAGGATCGCTTCTCTTCAATATTCTGCAAAGCGGAACAATGCAATCTTGAACAGATTTCAGATGCAAAAGTATGCTCTGTGTACAAAAAAGGGCAGGTGATTTTTCATGAAGGCGCCTACCCCTTTGGTGTGTACTGCATCAACGATGGTAAAATAAAGCTTTCTCATAGCGGTGACGATGGCCGCGAACAAATTATCCGTCTCGTTAAAGCCGGCGATATCATGGGCTATAAAGCCCTCCTGAGCAATGAACGGTATACTGCTACCGCCACCGCACTGGAAGATTCTTCGATTTGCTTTATACCTAAAGACCTGTTTCTCAGCATTCTGCAAAAAGATGCCTCCCTTTCTTTTGAAATGATGCGCATCTTATCAAGTGAGCTTCGTAAAGCCGAACTCAAAATTACCCACCTGGCCCAAAAGCCGGTAAGAGAACGCCTGGCAGAAACATTACTCTTTATCAAAGAAACCTACGGCCTCGAAGAAGATGGTCATACCCTCAGCGTACGCCTCTCCCGGGAAGAAATTGCCAACCTCGTAGGCACCGCCACAGAATCAGCCATACGCCTGCTTTCAGAATTCAGGAAAGACGGTATGATTGAACTCGAAGGCAAAAAGATCCGCCTCCTCGACCTCACCGAAATTATCCGGACCGCGAACCTGCAGGACTAAATCCTGATAATAATCATATTCTGCCTTGATACATGTCATTGCCCCCCGGCAAGACTACCGGTACTTTTGCCCAGCATCAAACAGTCGCTTCATGTTCGCGTATTCCATCATTAATTTTCATGAATTAACACCCGGGAACCTCTGTAACGTCATTTCCAACAAATTCCATCGGCCGATCCAACATACAATGGAACAGGTAATGACCTATTTTAACGTAGACCTGCAGGAAGACCGCAGCGTCCCGGCTGTGGCAGACCTCCAGCAACTTCTCTTCGGGAAAATGCAGGCAGAAATCATACAGCTGATCCGCAAAGAAACCAGCTTGTTGTTTCCAGCTATCAGGGACACCTCCGCAGGCAATAAAAATCTCCGGACCGCAGCTTACAACAACATACAGCAATCGTTTCAGAAAATACAGCTCCTGCTACAGAAAGTCCGGCAGATATCCGGTAACTACCAGCTACAGGAACAATGGAGCACAGAATATAAACTGTGCATCGGCGACATGTTTATAACAGAACAACTACTTCAGCAATGGATATACGTGGCCCAGAATATTCTTTATCCTGCCGCCGTACCCGGTCACACGGCAATCATCTCCCAACATGATATTGATAACGTAATTATTGACTAATGCCCGTTTCTTCGCACACCAACACCCATACTGCCTGCTACCACTGCGGGGAAGATTGTACTGACAACGACATTGCCCTGCAGGATAAAATATTTTGCTGCCAGGGCTGCAGGATGGTATATGAAATACTCCATCAATATGACCTTTGTGAGTACTATCACCTTAATACACAGCCCGGTATTAACCAGCGGATCACCGTGCGGAGAGACAAGTTCGCTTTTCTTGAAGATGAAAAAATTGCACAGCAACTACACCGGTACAAAGACGATACACAAACACATGTAAACTTCTATATCCCCCAAATTCACTGCAGCTCCTGCTTATGGCTACTCGAAAACCTCCACCGGCTGGAAAAAGGGATACAACGTGTAACCGTTAACTTTAGCAGGAAAGAAGTACTGATCATCTTCTCACATCATGAAACTGATTTAAGAAGGGTAGCCGAAATACTCACAGCCATTGGATATGAACCTTACATCAGCCTGCAGGACCTGCAACATAAAAAACCACGCACCAACCGCAAACTCATCTACCAGTTAGGTGTTGCCGGGTTCTGTTTTGGCAACATCATGCTGCTTAGTTTCCCGGATTATTTTGCCGGCACCGGCGCACTCGACGAAACCTTTAACCGCCTGTTCCGTTACACGAACCTCGCACTGGCATTGCCTGTACTGTTCTACAGCGCGCAGGCCTTTTATAAGTCGGCCTGGAGTGGGCTGAAACACGGATTTCTGAATATAGACGTTCCTATTGTGCTCGCCATTGCCGTTACGTTTATACGCAGCCTCGCGGAAGTAATACAGGGCCATGCGGGCTATTTCGATTCCATGACCGGTATCGTCTTCTTTATGCTGACAGGAAGGATACTGCAAGACAAAACCTACCAGGGGCTTTCATTTGATCGTGACTATACCGCCTATTTCCCTATAGCCGTAAGCGTAATCAAAGAAGATAAGGAGGTGCCTACTGCACTACCGGACATTAAAACCGGCGATACCATCCGCGTTCATAATAATGAACTGATCCCTGCCGATGGCATCATTGTGAGAGGCAAGGCATTGATCGACTATAGCTTTGTTACCGGCGAATCGGCACCGGTAAGCAAAGCCACCGGTGAAATTATTTATGCCGGTGGGCGCCAACTCGACGGCAACCTGGAAATTCTTACCGTGAAAGAAGTAGCACAAAGCTATCTCACCAGCTTGTGGAACAGGGATGAGTTAAAAAACAAAGCGCCGGAAGAAGTTTCTTTTGTCCACCTCCTGAGCCGTTACTTTACCTGGGCAGTATTAGCCATTGCAGCTATCACTGCGGGTTACTGGGCATTGCACGAACCAGCCCGCATATGGCCTGCCATTACCGCTATACTAATCATCGCCTGTCCATGCGCCCTGCTATTGGCATCATCTTTTACCAACGGACATATACTTCGCATCCTCAGCAAACATCAGCTATACCTGCGCAATGCCCAGGCCATTGAAAACATGGCAGGCGCCACGCATATTGTATTTGATAAAACAGGTACGCTCACGGGTAAAACCGGCAGCTCGGTTATTTACTACGGCACCGTTTTAACACCAAGGCAGGAAGTGTTGATAGCAGCCCTGGCTGCCCAATCCACACATCCTCTCAGCAGGGCTATCGTGCAATACTGCGGCAACCCGGCTCCACAAGGCGTTCATGATTTCCAGCATTTCGCCGGCAAAGGCGTATGCGGCTGGGTAGATGGGCTTTTTATTAAGTTAGGGAATGCAGATTTCACCGGCGCCCATCGCAAAAATGAACAAACAGGAAGCGTGGTTTATGTGTCGATCAATGAAAAATTAAACGGACTATTCACCATTCGGAATACCTACCGCAGCGGGTTGCGGACACTGATGCAACAACTGCAAACACATTATCCGCTGTCTGTACTTTCGGGCGATAACAACCACACCGCCGTACAACTCTGCAAACTCATGGGCAGTGATGCCACCTTACTTTTTAATCAACAACCGGCCGATAAACTCGCTTATATCATCTCCCTGCAACAACAAGGAAAAAAAGTAATGATGATAGGTGATGGGTTGAACGATGCAGGTGCACTGAAGCAAAGTGATATCGGCATTTCCCTGACGGAAGACAGCAACAATTTTACCCCCGCCAGCGATGGCATCATGGCTGCACAACAACTGCACCTGTTGTTTCGCTTCATACAATTGTGCAAAGCCAGCAAACGCATTATCCTGGTAAGTTTTGCGCTGTCGCTGCTGTATAATATTACCGGTTTATACTTCGCCGTACAGGGAATTTTATCACCACTGGTAGCGGCTATACTGATGCCGGCAAGTTCCATCAGTATTATACTGATCACATTTTTCTGCAGCGAGTGGCAGGGTAAAAAGCTTTACTATAAATCATTACAGCAAATGACTGATAAAAATCATATTCCTGATTGAGTAATGTCATTGTGGCCACAGCATCGTGATGTTATCTTTGCTATCACACGAAACATACATAGCATCATCTAAGCAAACCTCTATTTAAGCTCGCATGAAATAAGCGTGTAAACAGCGAAAAAAATGGCTGTTTACACGCAGCGGGTGAGGTATGCCTGAAATGCAACATCGTATTACATCACAACAAACAGCAAATGAAAAGTATGAACGTAATGCAGGTAGCGGGGAATGAAAGGGTGAAGAGCTGTGCTATTCTGAAAACCAAACGCTTTGACGCCACGCTGCTTATAATGCAGCAGGGGCAACAGATTCCGCCACATACATCACCGGAAAACGCGATGATACTTATACTGGAAGGAAGGATTGCATTTATGCTGAACGAAGAAGTAACGATCCTCGAAACGGGAGATGTTTTTTCTTTCGGCGCTAACGAAATACACGCGCTGCAAGCATTGGAAACAGCAAGATTTATTCTCATTAAATAATTATCAACATGGGGGTGATCATCATTTTACTCGGAGCAAGTTTACTGGTAGCTATTGGCTTCCTGGCAGCATTTATCTGGTCAGTAAAAAACGGGCAGTTTGAAGACGATTTTTCTCCCGCACACCGCATCCTGTTTGATGAGCAGCACGACAAGGAAAAAGAATAAACGCATTTATCAACACCTTTAAATACCACTATGTCACTCGAAAAATTTTATTACGACAACCGCACGGTAAAATGGTTTGCCTACGCTTGTGTGTTCTGGGGACTGATAGGCATGCTGGCCGGTCTATGGGCAGCGCTGGAGCTGGTGCTCCCTGGTCTTAACATGGGTTTTGCACCCATTACTTTTGGCAGGTTAAGACCTGTGCATACCAATGCTGTCGTCTTTGCTTTTGTGGGTAATGGTATCTTCATGGGTGTATACTATTCGCTGCAACGGCTCTGTAAAGCGAGGATGTTCAGTGACCTGCTGAGTAAAATACATTTCTGGGGATGGCAGGCAATTATCGCAGGCGGTGCATTGACCCTCTTCCTGGGCTACACTACCGGTAAAGAATATGCTGAGCTGGAATGGCCTTTCGATATTGCTATTACACTTGTCTGGCTGGTATTTGGCGCCAATATGCTGGGCACTATCCTGCGCCGGCGTGAATCGCATTTATATGTAGCCATCTGGTTTTACATCGGTACCTGGGTAGCTATTGCTATGTTACATATTATTAACTCTTTCGAATTCCCTTTATCCCTGTTCAAAAGCTACAGCTGGTATGCGGGCGTGCAGGATGCCCTGGTACAGTGGTGGTACGGACATAATGCCGTGGCATTTTTCCTCACCACGCCGTACCTCGGCCTGATGTATTATTTTGTTCCGAAGGCCGCCAACAGACCGGTTTATTCCTATCGTTGGTCTATTATCCACTTCTGGTCATTGATCTTTATTTACATCTGGGCTGGCCCGCACCACCTGCTGTATACGGCGTTGCCGGAATGGGCACAATCGCTGGGAACAGCCTTTAGCATTATGCTCATTGCTCCTTCCTGGGGAGGTATGCTCAACGGTCTGCTAACGCTTCGTGGCGCATGGGACCGGGTAAGAGAAGACGCTATCCTCAAATTTTTTGTAGTAGCGCTGACCTGTTATGGCATGGCCACTTTTGAAGGCCCTATGTTATCATTGAAAAACGTAAATGCCATCAGTCACTATACCGATTGGACCATTGCACACGTGCATGTTGGCGCGCTGGGCTGGAATGGTTTCCTCACTTTTGGTATCCTGTACTGGCTGATTCCGCGCTTGTTCGACACACAGCTATATTCCCGCAAATGGGCTAATACACACTTTTGGATCGGTACCCTGGGTATCATCTTTTATGTAATTCCGCTTTACTGGGCTGCTTTCACACAGAGTATGATGTGGAAACAGTTTACGGAAGAAGGACAACTGAAATACCAGTTCCTGGAAACAGTTACCACCATAGTGCCTATGTACGCGCTGCGTGCAGTAGGAGGGTTATTATATATCAGTGGTTTGATCCTGGCCATTGTCAATCTCACCAAAACAATCCGTCAGGGTTCATTTATTGCCAATGAAGCAGCAGAAGCGCCACCGTTACCAAAAGTGATCGCTACACATGGAAAAGCGCACTGGCATAACTGGATAGAGCGCAGACCCATACAGCTGGTGGTGTTCAGCCTGGTGGTGGTAGCCATTGGCGGTCTGCTGGAAATGATGCCAACTTTCCTGATACGAAGTAATATCCCCACCATCAGCAGTGTAAAACCTTATACGCCGCTTGAATTACATGGTCGTGATATCTATCTCAGGGAAGGTTGTTATACCTGCCATTCGCAGATGATCCGTCCTTTCCGTGACGAAGTGGCCCGCTATGGTGAATATTCCAAAGCCGGAGAATTTGTATACGACCATCCTTTCCAATGGGGATCAAAACGTACCGGCCCGGATCTGGCGCGTATAGGCGGCAAGTATCCTGATTCCTGGCACTTCAATCATATGCTGGATCCTACGTCTATGTCGCCGGGATCTATCATGCCCGCTTATCCCTGGCTATTTGAGGAACGGGTCGATAAAAGTAAAACGCCGGCAATGATCAACGTGATGCGTAAGCTGGGCGTACCTTATGCGATGGGGTATGAAAGACAAGCCAACGCCGATCTTGAAAAACAGGCACAGGACATAGCCGCTTCGCTGCAGAAAGATAAACTACCCATTAAGTCAGACCGGGAAATTATTGCCCTGATAGCTTACCTGCAAAGAATGGGAAAAGATATTAAATCGGCGCCTAAATCAGCACCGGAAACGAATAAAGCAGCATTTTAAATAACACATCATGAAGTTCATTAATTACCTGGAATCCATCGCCGGCATCAGTGTTTATCCAATGGCAGCGCTGTTGTTGTTATTCACCTTCTTTATCGGTGCTTCGTTATGGGCTTTTAAAGCGGACAAAAAACTGGTGGATCATATCAGCCGGATTCCTTTAGACAACGATGAAACTAATCCCCTGTAAAAGAAAAACGATGAATAAACAGTTTATACGGCTACTTGCCGGCAGTTTACTATGCAGCCTCCCCGCCTTCGCAGATAGTGGTGCGAACAGGCCTTCGGAGCTCTACGATCCGGTGGCGCTGCTGCTGCTGGCTGTAATAGGAGGGTTATTGCTGGCCATCATCATTCTTGGCAATGCTGTAATAGGCGCCATGGATATTTTTAGAGAGAAAATGAAGAAAGATGCTGGTAAAGCTGCAGCCATCGTAGGAATTGTTTCGCTGACACTTTCCGGCCACCGTTCTTTTGCATCCACTATAGACGATACTCATTCACCATACTATACCCAGCTGTCACAAACATCTTTCTACCTGATGATATCGGTGATCATAGTGGAAATTACCGTTATTATCAGTCTGTTGTTTGTGCTGCGTTTCCTGGCAGGTATTAAGCGTAAACGCAAACCGGCCAAAGCACGGGTGCCTGGTAAACCGCGTGTGTCCTGGATGGAAAAGATCAATAACACCAAAACGGTGGATGCCTCCGCAGAAGCGGAAGAAGACATGGGTCACGATTTTGACGGTATCCATGAGCTGAACAATCCAACGCCGCCCTGGTGGAAATGGGGATTTGTTTTCACGGTGTGTTTCGGCATCGTATACTTCTGGCGTACAGAAATATCCCATTCTGCTCCCAGCCAGCTGGAAGAGCTGGCGGATGCGGAACAAAAAGCGGCTGTGGCCAAACAGGAATACCTGAAAAAGGCTGCCAATAATATCGATGAAAACAACGTCACACTGCTCACCGATCCAAACGATATTGCCGCAGGCCAAAAGATGTTTATTTCCAACTGCGCGCCCTGTCATGGCCCGCAGGGACAGGGAGTAGTAGGTCCCAATCTTACAGACGACTACTGGCTCCATGGCGGCAAAGTAAACGAGGTTTTTAAAACTATTAAGTATGGTGTTGCCGATAAAGGAATGAAGTCCTGGCAGGAGGATTTTTCTCCCAAACAACTGGCCCAGCTGGCCAGCTTTATCAAATCGATACACGGCAGTAATCCTCCTAATCCCAAAGAAGCACAGGGACAAAAGGAATAGCAGTACTGTATAAATAATACATTATGACCGACAGCACATTCAGAGATACAATAGCCACAGTTGACAAACAGGGTAAGCGCAACTGGATTTTTGCAAAGCAACCGAAAGGCCGCTGGTACAATATCCGCAGTTGGGTAAGCCTCTTTTATTTTAGTGTTTTTTTTAGCCTGCCGTTTATTTCTATTAATGGCAGGCCCTTATTTATGCTGAATGTGCTGGAGGGTAAGTTTATATTATTTGGCGCCATCTTCTGGCCGCAGGACTTCTTCATTTTCGGTCTGGCTATGATGGCGTTCATTCTTTTCATCGTGGTTTTTACCATGGCTTTCGGACGGCTCTTCTGCGGATGGATGTGCCCACAAACCATTTTTATGGAAATGTTGTTCCGCCGGCTGGAGTACTGGATAGAAGGCGATGCCGCCGCGCAGAAAATATTGCAGCAGGCGCCCTGGAATACCAACAAAATAATCCGTAAAACAGGAAAGCACCTTGCCTTTTATGCCTTATCCTTTTTGATTGCGAATATATTTCTGGCATATATTATCGGCGCCAAAGCACTGGGGGATATTATCACAGCGCCCTTATCCGAACATGCCGGGGGCTTTATTGCCATCCTGGTGTTTTCCGGGGTATTCTATGGAGTATTTGCATTTATGCGGGAGCAGATCTGTACCATTGTATGTCCTTATGGCCGTTTACAGGGCGTATTGCTCGATAAAAACTCCATACTGGTAGCATATGATTACGAAAGGGGAGAGCCCCGAGGAAAGTTCCGTAAAGACGAATCCCGGGCACATGGCGATTGCATCGACTGTATGCAGTGCGTAAAGGTATGCCCTACGGGAATAGATATACGGAATGGCACCCAGCTGGAGTGCGTAAACTGCACCGCCTGTATCGATGCCTGCGACTTCATGATGGAGCAAACCGGTCGGCCGAAAGGACTCATACGCTATGCTTCTGAAAACGGCATTGCCCAAAAACAAAAATTGCGATTTACGCCCCGCCTCAAAGTTTACGCGTCCGTGCTGGCGCTGCTGCTCACTGCCATCAGCTTTATGCTGGGCAGCCGCAAACCGGTAAGCGGCACCATTATGCGCACTGCGGGCATGCTGTACCAGGAACGGGGAACCGATAGCGTGTCTAACCTGTACCGGATAAAACTGGTTAATAAAACCGGCAGAAATATTCCGCTCGAGCTGAAGCTTGAAAACGAAGCCGGCGTATTATCCATGATCGGGAATAGCGTAATACATGTAAAGGCAGAAGGGCAGGGAGAAGGTACCTTCTTTATCGTACTCCCTAAAACGATGGTGCATCAGCGTAAGTCGGCCCTATATGTTGGCCTGTATGAACACAATGAAAGAATTACCCGCTTACGCACCACTTTTTTAGGCCCGGTGCAGTAAACAAGGTTTGCTATATACATCTTTTAAAAAGATTACCATGAACTGGGGACACAAGATCATTATCGTATTTGCAGTGTTTGCTGCCGGCATGCTTACGCTCGTCACCAAAAGTATGCGCACCAAAATAGATATGGTAACACCGGACTATTACGGCGAAGAATTAAAATATCAGCAGGTAATTGATGGGAAACAAAATGCAGCAGGGCTTTCCGCCCCCATCACGGTGGCGCAGCCGGAAGAGGGTATCATGATCACCTATCCGAGAGAGCTGCTCGGCAAAACAATTAACGGCAAACTCACCTTTTACCGGCCTTCTGATGCAGGAAGGGATATCCACTTATCCTTGCAGCCGGATCCTTCCGGTCATCAACTGATAAACAGGCAGTTATTCATCAAAGGGCAGTACCGGATGAAGGTGCAGTGGACCATCAATGATCGGCCGTTTTACCAGGAGCAGCCCATCCATATCAATTAATAATGGGATTATCTGACATTAAAACCAGGGAATCATGATCGCTTCATTCATGTTGGGCTTCGTAGGTAGCTTTCACTGCATCGGTATGTGTGGCCCCATTGCCTTAACGCTGCCTGTACAACATCTGGGCGGTAGCAAAAAAATGGCTGGCATACTGCTGTATAATGCAGGACGCATTACTGCTTACGCGATACTGGGACTCATTTTTGGATGGCTGGGTAAACAACTTTACCTCGGCGGCTTACAACAATGGTTGTCGATTATTACCGGTAGCTTATTACTACTGGTAGTGATGCTGAAGTACCTGGGCATCCGGTGGACAAACGGCGGGCATCTCCCCAACGCATTTACCACAAAAATAAAATCCACGCTGGGTAAGCTGCTGCAACAACAGCGCTTCCGTACGTTATATGCCATCGGCTTTTTGAACGGACTTCTGCCATGCGGACTCGTATACCTGGGTATAGCAGGCGCCGTTGCCACAGGCGATGTATTAAAAGGCATGTTGTTCATGGCTGCCTTTGGCAGCGGCACGCTTCCTGCCATGGCAGGCGTTACCTGGTTCAGTCATCTGATCAACCTCTCCGTGCGAAACAAAATGCGCCGTATGATACCTGTAGTCGTTAGCGTCATGGGCGTATTACTGATTCTCCGGGGCCTTAACCTGGGGATTCCCTATGTGAGTCCTACGTTGGTTCCACACAGTGATCATGTCGTTCAAAATTGTTGTCATAAACCATAAGCTATCATGAGCCTCATCACAAAATATAACGTTGCCGCGCCGCGGTATACCAGCTACCCCACGGTTCCTTACTGGGAAGAAGCCAGTTTTAACCCCGACAGCTGGAAAACATTGCTCAGAAAATCCTTCACCGCATCCAACAGCAGGGAAGGCATCAGTATTTATATCCATCTGCCTTTCTGCGAAAGCATGTGTACCTATTGCGGGTGTAATAAGTACATCACCATTAACCATGGGGTGGAAGGTCCCTACATTACCACACTGCTGAAAGAGTGGGAGCTATATGTAAATACGTTTGGCAGCAAACCACGGATCCGTGAATTACATCTTGGTGGAGGTACGCCTACTTTCTTCAGTGCAGAAAACTTAACGACGTTGCTGAAAGGGATCTATAGCCAGGCCGAACTGTTGCCTGATGCCTGCCTGAGTTTTGAAGGTCATCCGGGAAATACCACGCCGGAGCATCTGCAAACATTATACAACCTGGGCTTCCGCAGGATCAGTTTAGGTATACAGGATTTCGACAGGCGGGTACAGGAAATCATTAACCGCCTGCAACCATTTGAAATGGTGGCTTCTGTAGTAGAGAACGCCAGGAAAACAGGCTTTACTTCTATCAACTTTGACCTGATCTATGGCTTACCGTTACAAACAACCGGTAGCATGCAAAACACCATCGACAAGGTGGTAAGATTACGTCCTGACAGGATCTCTTTTTACAGTTATGCACATGTTCCCTGGATCAAAGGTACCGGCCAGCGTCGTTATACCGAAGCAGATCTCCCCGGTGATGAGGAGAAAAGACAACTGTATGAACTGGGCAAGTTGCTGTTCGATAGCAATGGCTATACTGAAATAGGAATGGATCATTTTGCATTGCCCGGAGAAGCCCTCCATACTGCTTTTCTGCAGGGCAGGTTACACCGGAACTTTATGGGCTATACAGTTTCGCATACATCATTGCTGGTGGGGCTGGGCGCTTCTTCCATCGGTGATAGCTGGTATGCTTATGCTCAAAATGAGAAACAAATCAGTGTGTACCAGGAGCTGGTAAACAAAGGAGAATTTCCGGTGGTACGCGGACATATACTCAGTGAAGAAGACCTGCTGTTGAGAAAACATATTCACGACCTCATGTGCCACTTCGAAACCACCTGGCATAAGGCAGACACACAATGTGATGCTGTGATAGAAGGACTACAAAGATTACAAGAGCTGGAAAGAGATGAACTGGTGCAGGTAATGCCACAAAAGGTATTGGTAACAACCAAAGGAAAGCCTTTTATACGCAATATCTGTATGGCTTTCGATGCCCGTCTGTGGCGACAAGTGCCACATTCACAATTATTTAGCAAAAGTATCTGAAGAATGATTGTTGTGATTATTTTGATTCGCCTTATGAGGACCAATTGTGCTAAAACGCCTGTTCATATGTTGCTAAAAACAGTCAAGAGGTCTTCTTAGTGATCTTATCTCACCAGGTGAATCAAAATTATCTCACAAATCACAGTTTTTTTTCCCCTTCCGGGGGTATAATTTCCCAAAAACACAAAAAACGAGGGGAACACCCGTTTCTCCTTCCTGCTGTAAAAAAGGTAAAAAAGTAATGAGGTGGTAGCAGGTGTTTTTAGTGATGTAAAATAGCGATCGGTTGTAACGCTTTATTCATGCGGGTTTCAATGGCAATAAAAAAAGTCTGACCGTTTAAACAATCAGACTTTCTTGTTATGTGAATGGGTTAGTAAGTACAGGGAAACAAAATTCCCTACACAATATTAAAAAGAATTTCATCACAAAAGAAAAAATTTACAAAAAATTTTATTCACACTACTAAAATAATTGTGGATAACAGCAGGTTGAAACTTTCTTATCGTCGTTCTTAACCCGGTATATTTTGATTATTGCAATCGTTGATTTACTACCTTTGTTACTCTTTAACATTATTTAATAATTCAGAGTATATGAAGTTCGAAGCACCTGTTGCAGTAACTGAAATAGCAGCATATATAGGCGCAGAGCTGGTTGGCAACAGTCAATTGATGGCCACCGGCCTCAATGAAATACATAAGGTAACACCGGGAGATATTTCCTTTGTTGACTTTGAGAAATACTATAACGCCAGTCTGCAATCGGCAGCTACAATTATCATCATTAACAAAAAGGTGGATTGTCCGGAAGGAAAGGCGCTGTTAGTACTCGACGACCCGTTTAGTGCTTATGTTAAACTCGTAAAAAGGTTCAGACCATTTGAGCCGGCAACCAAAGCCATCAGCGACAGCGCTGTTATCGGAGAGGGCACTGTTATTCAACCCAACGTATTCATTGGCAACCATGTGCGTATTGGCAGCAACTGCCTTATACATCCCAACGTAACCATCTACGATCACTGCATCATCGGCAACAACGTAGTTATACATGCAGGTACTGTACTTGGTGCAGATGCTTTCTACTTTAAGAAAAGACCAGAGCGGGAAGCAATCTATGATAAGTTGCTCAGCTGCGGCAGGGTGATCATAGAAGACGATGTGGAACTTGGCGCCGGTTGTACCATCGACAAAGGCGTAAGCGGCGATACCATCATAGGTCGCGGCACCAAACTGGATAACATGATCCATGTAGGTCATGGCACCGTTATCGGCAAAAATGTACTGATTGCTGCACAGGTAGGTATTGCCGGTAAAGCCAATATTGAAGACAATGTAATCCTCTGGGGACAGGTAGGTGTGAATAAAGATCTGACCATCGGTAAAGGCGCTGTTGTACTCGCACAAAGTGGAGTGCCCGGCGACCTGGAAGCGGGTAAAGTATACTTCGGCTCCCCTACGGAAGAAGCCCGGAACCACAAGAAAGAAATTGCCTGGATTAAACGTATCCCGGAGATCTGGGAAAAAGTAAAAGATCTTAAATAAGATTTTCAACAGCAGATTGTTTTGCTGCTGCAATTCGCAGCAAAACAATCTGCTTTCTTAAAAGCCTCTCTGTTCAAAAAACTGCTTCATGAAGCATATACTTGCCGCTTTAATCCCCCTGCTGCTATGGAGTTGCAGCACCCCAAAAAAGACCCAGACCTCCGCTTCTCTTTACACTAACGACCAGGAACTGGCCGCAAAGGTGAAAGATGGCTGGCTTACCGCAAAAACCCTCTCTTTTGGCCCTTATTCCACTTCTTCACGCAAAAATGGAGTAGCGGAGACCACCTTCATCAAAGACCCTAAAAACGCCTTTAATTTCTTTCTGAACGGCAACAATGAGCACCTGTTGATTCAAACAATGAACACAACAGTCATTGCGTTTACCAACCGCAATTTGCCGTCTTATTTAAGCAACCTGGCAGGTGCTACGGACCTTCGCTACACCCTGATCAACGGCACGCAAAATGAGCCCCTGAAACGCTGGGAAATGATTGTTAAATCGCCCCACTACCTGGAGTTGAATGATAATAAACCGGTAGGGGTACTCAGATCTACGGATACAGATATACGTATCACCGCGCATAACCGCTTCGGTAAAGTCAATTCCTACGAAAATATATGCTATGAATTCCAGTACCGCGGACAACCGGTAGCGGCTGTAGTACCGGGTGAAAAACCAAGGGTGTGGGTGAGTAAGGAAACAGATCCCGAAATGTCGAAAACATTATCCGCAGCCATCGCTGCTTTTTTGTTATAAGTACGGGTAATGAAGGGGTAATATCGTCTGCGACATTATGCGATTAACGTTTTTCGCCACGCTCTTCCAGGAAGGCGCCTGCAATCCGTTGTATAGTCTGTTCCAGCGGCCGAAACTGAAATTCGGGTAATGCCGTCAGCAGCTTGTTGTTTTCGTAGTAAACTTTCATCTGGGCGGTACGGGCAGTTTCTTTGGTTACCAACGGACGCTTGCCCGTTATCATTCCCTTCACCTTTTCCAGGCGCCATACTACCTCGGCCATCCACGGCTTCGCGGCAATATGTGGTGGTTTCTTTCCCAACGCCGTTGCCATCGTGGTAAAAAGACGCTGGTAATCCCAGTTGCCGGCCGACAGGATGAACCGTTCTGCATTGATATCACTGTCCATCAATGCTATCATGGCAAGTACCACATCTTCCACATCTACAAAACCATTTACACCCTCGGTATAATAAGGAAATTCCTTCCAGGCATTTTTTAACAAAGCGCCGGAACCATCGTCCCAGAAACCAGCACCCAGGATGATAGACGGGTTTACAATTACCGCATCCAGCCCTTCTGCAATACCTCTCCAAACTTCCATTTCGCCCTGGAATTTACTGATGCTGTAGCGGGAATTATTTTTGCTGTCTTCCCATTCACACTCCTCATTCACCGCAGCATTTTCTCTCGCTCTTCCGATAGCAGCCACAGAGCTTACATACAGTAATTTCTTAACACCGGCATCGAGCGACATGTTCACCACATTAGCTGTTCCTTCCACGTTAATCTTCAGTAACCGGTCTCTGTCTTCCGCCTGAAAAGAAACGATAGCCGCACAATGGTACACCTGTGTAACGCCCACCAGGGCATCTTCCAGGCTGAAGATATCCATGATGTCACCAGGAACCCATTCTATTTTATCGGAAATATCCTGCAACCGGGGAGAAGGCTGTTGACGGTATAGTGCTCTCACAGGTTTTCCTGCAGCAACTAATGCGCGAATTAAATGACTACCCAAAAAACCTGTACCACCGGTTACTAAAATCATGAAGACTAAATTCTTTAACTATAGAGGCCAAAAATAACTAAAACTATTATTCGTACCGGTAAAAACCCAATCCTGTTTTGCGTCCCAGCTTACCATCCTTTACTCTTTGTTCCTGGAGTATATTGGGTTTAAAACGGGCAGCATGGCCAAATGCATCGTACAGGGATTGTGTTACTGCCAGGTTTACATCATTGCCAATGAGGTCCATCAAAGCAAAAGGCCCCATTTTAAAACCGGCGCTTTCCAACAGCTGGTCTATGGTGCTGAAGTCGGCCTGCCCCTGTTCTGCTACCTGCATCGCTTCCAGGTAATAATGCCTGGCTACCCTGTTAACAATAAAACCGGGCGAATCTTTTACCCTCACCGGTACCTTTCCCATTTTCTGCGCCAGGGCGTACACCGCTTCCGCCACTTCCGGTGCCGTATCTTTTCCGCTTACCACTTCCACCAGTTTCATCAGGTGCGCCGGGTTAAAAAAATGCATACCCACTACCCGGTCAGGACGGCTGCTTACCGCTGCTGCTATTTCAGAAACAGATAAAGAGGAGGTGTTGGTGGCAAAAATGGTTTCTGCCGGATTGATGCCCGCCAGTTGATTAAACAAGGCTGTTTTGGCGGCAATTTTTTCTACGATAGCCTCTATCACTACATCGGCTATACAGTCTTCTATTTCTACAGTAAAACGGATACGCTGCAGGATAAGATCCTTTTCCTCAGCGGTTAGCTTTCCTTTTTCCACAGCTACGGTCAGACTCTTCTCAATTTGTGCTTTCGCCCTATCCAGACCATCCTGCCGTATATCGAACAACAGCGTATTAAATCCGCTATAGGCCGCTATCTGTGCTATTCCGGCACCCATGGTACCTGCGCCGCATACGGCGATAGATTGAATCACTATTGGAGGATTTTTCAGGTGGCTTATTTAAATAAATGCAGCGAAAGGCTCCGCTGCATTTATTCAATAACTAAATATTTTCAAGCTATATCGCATCTTCAAACTGCTCCAGGAAACGTGTATCATTTTCAGAGAACAGCCGCAAATCTTTAATCTGGTATTTCAGCATGGTAATACGTTCTATTCCCATACCAAAGGCAAAGCCGGTATATTTTTCCGGGTCAATACCACAATTGGCCAACACTTTCGGATGTACCATTCCACAACCCAGGATTTCTACCCAACCGGTTTGTTTACATACCGGGCAACCGGTGCCCCCGCAGATGAAACAAACGATGTCCATTTCAGCGCTGGGTTCTGTAAACGGGAAATAGGAGGGGCGGAAACGGATGCCTGTGTTTTCGCCAAACATCTCCTTCACAAAATGATACAGTGTTTGTTTCAGGTCTGCAAATGATACGTTCTCGTCGATATACAACCCTTCCACCTGGTGGAAGAAGCAGTGTGCACGGGCGGAGATAGTTTCGTTGCGGTATACCCTTCCCGGGCTGATGATACGGATCGGCAGTTTCCCTTCTTCCATCACCCTTACCTGGGCGGAGGAAGTTTGGGTACGCAGCAACCAGTCAGGATTTTTGCTGATGAAAAAGGTATCCTGCATATCACGGGCCGGGTGATTTTCCGGCAAATTCAATGCAGTAAAGTTGTGCCAGTCGTCTTCAATTTCAGGCCCCTCGGCAATGGCAAAACCCAGCCGCTCAAATATGCTGATAATTTTATTCCGCACCAGGCTGATAGGGTGACGGGTACCCAGCCGGTGAGGTGCGGCAGGAAGCGTATAGTCAATATCCCCGGTATCGGCACCGCCGGCATCTTTCAGCTCACTGAACTGCTCGTAACGGGACTCTGCGAGTTGCTTAAATTCGTTTAATATCTGCCCAAATTCTTTCTTACGGTCATTCGGTACCTGCTTCATCTCCCCGAAAAGGGCTTTCACGATACCTTTTGTACCCAGGAATTTTATGCGGTACTGTTCCAGATCCGCTGCGCCGGCAGGCGTAAAAGCCGCTATTTCTTCTTTGTAGGCTGCTATTTGCTGTACTAACTGTTCCATAAACGACAAAGATAAGCGATTAGGAGTAATAAACTGTGGTGGGGAAACACGGCGCATATTTCACGAAAATGACGTATATTTTCATTAGCAAATCAGAGGGGGTATGACTGTAATTATACACAATACTTCGCTGTTACTCGCCACAGCCGGGTCTATCGCTTTTTTCCTGCTTTTCCTCCATTACAGATCCCGCTACCTTGTACTTAAAAACAATGAAGCGGTAATGACCCGCCATACCAACTTACAGGAAAAAGAGCTCCTGCTATTGCGCAAACAGTTTTCCGAGCTGAAGCTGGGTACACTCAAATCGCAGATCAATCCGCATTTTCAGTTCAACTGTCTGAACGGGATCTATACCGCCCTGCTTACCGGGGAAATAGTCCTTGCCCAGCAATATATTTCAGGGTTTGCCCTGTTACTACGGAAGGTATTAACCCTGTCCGATAAAAACTTTGTTTCCCTCCAGGAAGAGTCAGATATGCTGGAACTATACCTCAAACTGGAGCAACTCCGCACCAACAACGGATTTGAGTATACCCTCACCACAGATCCGCGTATCTCGCCACGGGCATTGCAGGTTCCCTGTATGCTGGTACAACCCTTCGTGGAAAATGCTATCTGGCACGGATTGATGCATAAAACCACCGACAGGCAGCTACATATCGGGTGGACACAGCTTTCTCCACAGCTCTACGCCTGCGAGGTAACCGACAACGGCATCGGCCGCGTACAGGCCTTACAGTACCATCATGATGGACTAAAGAGCAACAACCATCATTCAAGGGGTATGGAAATATGTATGGAAAGGGCTTCTCTTTACAGGGCGATGTATCATACCCAGTTTAATATAGAAATTACAGACCTGCAGGGAGCTGAAAATACGGTACAGGGCACACGCGTATATATCACTTTTGAGGTAGCTGCGGCCATGGGCAGCATCGGCTAAAAAATCAGTTTATAGCCCACTCCCCGGATGTTTACGATCTGTACCCTGGAGTCCTCTTTCAGGTACCGGCGAAGTTTCGTGATAAATACGTCCATACTGCGGGCATTAAAAAAGTTATCATCTCCCCAAAGATCCAGCAATACTGTTTTCCGCTCCATTACTTCATTCTTATTATCGTATAACCGGCGCAAAATAGCCGCCTCCCGGTGAGAAAGAAATTCAATGATATTGTTACGGGCAAGGGTTTGCTTGGTGTAATTAAAAACATACTGCCCGATAGACACGGCTCCTTCTTCCATTTCACGGGTACCGGGATTGTCGCTGAAACGCTTCAGTAAGGCAGTAATACGGACAATCAGCTCATCCATGCTGAACGGTTTCTTGAGATAGTCGTTACCCCCCAGCTCAAACCCCTTCACCACATCTGCCGTCTGGGATTTGGCGGTAAGGAAAATGATCGGGGTAAATTTATCCTGTTTACGGATCTCTGCAGTCACCGTAAACCCGTCCATATTGGGCATCATAATATCCAGTACCACTACATCCGGATGCTCCTGCTGATACAGGCGCAATCCCTCCCTGCCATCGGCAGCATACAGCATTTCAAAGCCACGCATTTCAAGGCTGTCTTTCACAATCTGCCCAAGCTGCATTTCATCTTCTATCAATAATACTTTTGCCATAAATCGCTTTATTTATTGTTCCTAAGCGGAAGGGATGATAATAGTAAATTCGCTGCCTTTGTCCGGCTCACTCTGCACCTGTATGGTGCCCCCATGCATTTCCACAATCTTCTGCACATAACTTAATCCTAAACCAAATCCCTTCACATTGTGCAGGTTGCCGGTGGGTACCCTGAAAAACTTATCAAAGATACTGCCCTGGTATACTTTGGGAATACCGATGCCATTATCTTTCACCCGGATCTTTAAGATACCGTTTTCCAGGCTGGTTTGAATATATAACTGTACCTGTTCGCCGGAATACTTGATGGCATTATCCACCAGGTTATTAACGGCATTCGCCAGGTGAGTTTTATCCACATATACCGTTTTGCCCGCCAGGTTATTGTCGTACCGAAGCTGCAGCTGTTTACCCGCCTTCAGCTGATGGTTCGAAAGGATATTATCTATGACTTCATTCAGGTCCGTTTCCTCGCGGAACAACTCAATATCTTCTTTCTCTTCCGCCGCAATATGCAATACTTTTTCTACCAGGTCGGATAACCGCTGCAATTCATTTTTGGAGATATCGAGATAAGTTTGTGTTTTACGCTGGTCATTCAGCGCATTAAAATTCTGCAAGGCTTCCACCGCCGCAGACACAGTAGCAATCGGCGTTTTAAGCTCATGCGTCATGTTGTTGATGAAATCATTTTTCACTTCCGACAGCTTTTTTTGCTTGAGGATAGTTCTCAGCATATACACAAAAGACAAGGTCGTTAACACCAGTAATACGAGAGAGCTGAGCAGGGTCCAGATCATTTTCTGCAAAATAAATTGCAGCGGCGAATCAAAACTGGCCTGAACAAAAAGATTGCTGGCGGGGTTGAAAGGGATCTTCGCCGTTTGCCTTGGTTCACGGCGACGGATACTATCCCTGAAACTCTCCCGGTCAAACCCGCTATAACTGAGATGGATGGTGTCCAACCGGTAAGGCGTGGCAATTTGCCGGTTGGCCAGTTCTACCCTGAATACAGAATCCAGTTTTACAAGATTGGTGCTATCGTTGTGTAAATTGCTGGTAATGAGGAACTCAGATATCTGTCGGGCCAAAGTATCCACATACACATGAGAGGCTGAATCGCCGCGGGTATACTCTGGCGATGGCGAACCCGGATAGCGATCAAATTCCCGCTGCCCCCGGAACTTGCGTCCTTTCGGCATCCCTATTTCTTCCAGCTGGTTTGCCAACCCGCGCCTGGATTGGTTCAGGGAGTCTTTATCTTTTCCGTAGTACCGGATATACCGGCGCACATCGGAAAACTGTTTATTGAAAACCGCCATCCTCAGCGATTCATTGATTTCCTTGCTGAATTGCTCCTCTCTTAACTTGTAGGAATTATACAGCCAGTAGCCCTGGAATAGAAATATACCCAGTATACAGACAGACATGAGGATGAGGATATTTCTGATTCGTTGTCTCATGGAAGATTTTAAGGTCCTTACAAAACTATCTATTCCCGCCCTAATACCTGTCAATCCCTTAACAGTAATTAACAGTAAATAAGGAAGATTAACGATTACAGACAGTCCTTAACAGTAAATAACAGTAAATAAAGCTTTTTAACCCAAATAATGAAAGCTAAGCGGGACTTTTGTGCTAACAAAAACAACCAGGTATGAATCGAACTATCCGCATCTTCTTTGCAGCTGCTACGCTGCTGTCGGCCTCCAGTCCGCTATTTGCACAACAATCAGGTGTTATCGAATACGAAGTAACTGCTAAAACAGATCCGGAGCGCATGCGCGGCTTCCAGCGTGGAGGCGGCGATGATGCCCCCGAAATCCCGGACGTTATCACCTTTAAACAAACCTTTACCTTCAATAACAACATTGGCAAAATCACCACCGAACGCCCGGATTTTGGTGGAGGAAGAAGACAACGCCCGGAAGGAGATACCAGCAATCGTAGCCAACGCAGACCAGGAATGGGCGGTGGTTTCGGAGGACGCGGCAATAACGCACAATTTGTAGACCTGGCCAACAAAAAATACGACCAGGTATTCAGCACCTTTGGCGATGATAAAAAAACATACTACACAGAAGAAGACTTTATCATTACCGCTAGTACCAAATCGTCCGACAAGACCAGGAAAATAGCCGGCTACAACTGTAAAAAGGCCACCATACAGCTGAAAGACGATACCTATACCGTTTGGTATACTACAGAATTACCCTTCACCTTTTCTCCGTTAAATGGTTTACTGCCCGAAAGCGGCAACGTTGTAGTACTGTCGGCGGAAGGCAGCAGGCGCTCTTTCACCGCGAAAAGCGTAACCCTCAAAGCTATAACAGACGCGAACCTCAACATCCCCGCCGGTGCTGAAAAAGTAAGCCAGGAGCAAATGAGAGAAATCAGAAAACAGGAGATGGATAAATTACGTAAGCGGCAACAACAATAATAAATTTCATCCTAACTTTCCCCTTCCTGTTAAATTCATTTATGAAGAAACTTTTACAACTCTTGCTGGTACTGGGTTTGGGCATGTTGCATGCTCAAGCCCAGGCGCAACAAGGAAAGATTAAAGGCCAGCTAACCGACTCCACTACCAGGGAAGCCATGCCGGCTGCCACCGTAGTGCTGCTCAACGCAAAAGACTCCAGCGTTGCCTCCACCACGATGACAGATACCAAAGGTACCTTTGAACTCACCAGTGTAGCAGATGGCGCCTACCGCCTGTATGTAAGCTTTCTCGGTTATAAGCCCCTCAACAAATCACTGCAGGTAAACCCCGAACACAGGGATATCGCACTGGGAAACATCCTGATGGGCCATAAAGGAGTAGATCTTAATACGGTAGAAATAGTAGATGAGAAACCACCCATTGTAGTAAAAAAAGATACCCTCGAGTTTAATGCAGACGCCTTCAAAACCCGTGAAAATGCTGTGGTAGAAGATCTCTTGAAGAAACTGCCAGGCGTTACCGTAGATAAAGACGGCGCCATTACCGCGCAGGGGGAAACCGTTACCAAAGTATTAGTGGATGGCAAACCATTTTTTGGCAACGATCCTAAACTCGCCACCAAAAACCTCCCGGCCAACATCATAGATAAAGTACAGCTGATAGATAAGAAGTCCGACCAGGCGCAATTCACCGGGATTGACGACGGACAAACAGAAAAAACGATCAATATCACCATTAAAAAAGATAAGAAAAAAGGCATGTTTGGCCGTGCTACCGCCGGATACGGAACGGATGACCGGTATGGCATGTCGCTCAGCTTAAACCGTTTCCGCGAAAACCAGCAAATGTCATTACTGGGTGGCGGTAACAACGTTAACAACATGGGCTATACACAACAGGACCAGATGAGCTTTAGTTCTGCCGGTGGAGGAAGAGGCGGTGGAGGCCGTGGCGGTGGCGGTGGCATGCGTGGCATCTCCATGAACCAGGGTGGTGGCAACAACGCCGGCATTACCCGTAACTGGAATACCGGTTTAAACTTTAACCAGGATTTTGGGAAGAAGCTGATCGTAAACGGCAGCTACTTTTTCAACGATACCAAAAAAGATGTAGAACAAAAGCAGGAAACACAATCGTTCGCACAGGATATAGATAAAAATCCTACCACCAACTACGCCAACTCAGCGTCCAAATCACAAACAGACAACAGCAACAACCGCTTTGCTGCCCGTATTGAGTACACGATCGATTCCATGCACTCCCTGATCTTTTCTCCTTCGCTTTCCCTCACCAATGGTAACAGCTACAGCGTTACCAACAACGTGTCACTGAATACAGCCAGAGATACGATCAATAAAGGCACTACCATTAACGATGGATCTGGCAACAATACAAACGTTGGCGGTTCACTGCTGTTCCGTAAGAGATTTAAAAAGCAAGGCCGTTCATTGAGCGCCAATTTCAATTACAGCAACAGTAATAACGACCAGCAAAACTATGTGAAGTCCAGCTTCTTTTACTTCAAGGAAGACAGTCTGAATGCGTTTAATCAACGTAACCAGATCAATACCGACAGCCGTAACGAAGGCGTAAACCTCACTTACACCGAGCCTGTAGGGAGAGACCGTTACCTCGAGGCAAACTACGGTGTCACCAAATACAACAGCACCAGCACAAAGTATACCTACGATTATGACGATGGTAAGGGCGAGTATAATATTATGAACGATTCGTTGAGTAATATTTTTTCCAATAGCACGCTTAATCAGCAAACCGGGTTATCGCTCCGTACTACGAAGCTGAAATATGATTACTCTTTCGGGTTAAATGTGCTGTTCAATCATCTCGATAACACCACGCATTCCTTCCTAACGGGAAAGGATACACTAATTCAGCAACGTACCGTAAACTTCGCGCCACAGGCGTCTTTCAACTACATGTTTTCAAAAAGCAAACGGTTACGCATCAACTATAACGGAAACACGCAACAGCCTACCGTACAGCAGCTGGCGCCGGTGCCGGACAACAGTAACCAGCTGTATGTACAATTGGGTAACCCGGATCTGAAACCATCATTCAACAATAACCTGAATATTAATTTCAACCAGTTTAACAACATCACTTTCCGTGGTATGTTTGCTTCCCTGAACGGGTCGTATTCCATCAACAAAATCATCAACGCCACCACGCTGGATAACACCACCGGTAAACAAACGGTACGGCCTGTCAACGTAAATGGTTTTTACAATTTGCGGGGTATGGTGCATAACTCTATTCCATTATCCAAAACGCCCGGGCAAAACCTGAACACCGGTACTACCGTGGGTTACAGCCGTGACGTGATCATGGTAAACGGCAACACCAGTTATTCAGGTACGCTGCAGTTATCGCAATCGGCTAACGTAAATTACATGTACAAAGAGTTACTGGATGTATCGGTAGGAGGCAGCGTAAACTATAACGCGGTACATTATACCCAGGCTACCAATGCTAACCAGAAAGATACCCGTTACCTGGATTACAACATCAATACGGACTTTAATATCAACCTGCCGTTGGGCTTTATGATAGGCAGCGATATTACCTGCACCATGAACCGAGGCCGGCCGGTTGGCTACAACCTTACCTCCACGATGTGGAATGCCAACGTTTCTAAGTACGTATTCCCTAAAAAACAGGGGATGATTAAGGTACAGGGCTTTGATCTGTTGAGGCAGTATGTGAGCATTTCACGCTCTGTAGCCGACAACTACATACAGGATACACAAAGCAATGTGCTGCAACAATATTTCATGGTGAGCTTCACCTATTTCCTGAACAAGTTTGGTGGCAACACCAAGGGAGGAGAGCGGGGTAACCGAATGGGCTTCCCCGGTGGCCGGGGTGGCGGAGGCGGATTCCGCCCGGGAAGAGGATTTTAGCCGTTCCGGAGCCTTTCCGATAAACAGTCTCATCTTACTAAAAAGACTAAACGCTTTTGTTCAGCAAATGACTGCCGAACAAAAGCGTTTAGTCTTTAAATATAGTTATACAGATACTGTGCTTCTTCTTCCGGCCATCACGCGTTTCAATACCCAGGAAAGTGTAAAGGTGGGAATGAAATCTGTTCCGGGAAATAATTCTTCCATGAAGTTAAAAACACTGCCAAAAGTACCGAGAGTGCCACCAAACATACGGTAGAAGATGAGTGCAGAAAGAGGGGCCCAGATAAAATCACTGACCTCTCCTAAAACCGGCACCGCGTAACTGGCGCATCCTATCAGGTCCATCAGGATGCAGATCCATAAACTGGGGGTATATTTTTTTTCCATGTCAACCTCCGCTTTTCAATACTTAAACAAATTACTTACCAAATTCGGAATACTAACTGCAAGTTACAATATAAACGAAGCTGGAGCGTAGATAGATCTACGTGAAAGATAAAATCCGTATTTCCACGCCTTTTTTCCTCGAACAAACAGCAGGGCGCTTGCAAGTCAGCATAATTTCAATTACTTTGATCTCTGTTTAAAGCAAACCATTTTATGCATCAGGAAAACTCACGCCGCGATATGATTAAAAAAGTAGCCACTATGGCGCTCGCATCCACCGCGCTATCCTCTCTTACCAATAGGGTTTCTGCACATGAAGCCGCAGTAGACGAGCCTTTGAAGGGTAAAATTAACCACTCGGTATGCGCCTGGTGTTATAATATGCCCCTGGACGAACTGTGCAAGGCCGCAAAAGCTATCGGTATCCCATCTATTGACCTGGTAGATCCAAAAGATTTCTCCATACTGAAGAAGCATGACATGATCTCCGCCATGGTGGCCAGCAACGGACCGGAATGGGGTATCTCCAAAGGTTTCAATACCGTAGCCCACCACGACAAACTGGAAGAATATTTCAAACACTACATAGACGAAACCGCCAAAGCGGGCTTCACTAACCTCATCTGCTTTTCCGGCAACCGCAACGGCATGAGCGATCAGCAAGGACTCGAGAACTGTACCAAGGGCCTGCAGCGCATTATCGGTTACGCAGAAAAGAAAAAAGTAACCCTGGTAATGGAACTGCTGAACAGTAAAGTGGATCACCACGACTACCAGTGCGACCACACCGCCTGGGGCGTAGAACTTTGTAAATCATTGGGTTCTCCGAACTTCAAGCTCCTGTATGATATCTACCATATGCAGATTATGGAGGGAGATGTAATCCGCAACATCCGTGATCATCACCAATATATCGCGCATTACCACACCGGTGGCGTTCCGGGCCGTCATGAAATCGATGAAACCCAGGAATTATTCTACCCGGCTATTATGAAAGCGATCTTCGACACCGGCTTTAAAGGCCATGTGGCCCAGGAGTTTATACCTGCCCATAAAGACCAGATCGCCTCTCTCACGCAAGCCATCGGTATTTGCGATATCGCTTAAATTCACAAATATATCCTACTTTCGCACACTAGTCCACTAAGTCAGTAGGGTATACAAATGAAGCAATATTACAAAAAGCCTTTATCATGGCTGCTGAGCGAGTCGGCCGATGAAAACAAGCATACCCTAAAACGTACGCTGAACGGCTTTCAACTCCTCATGCTGGGTCTGGGCGTTATTATCGGCGCAGGTTTATTTTCCTTAACAGGACCTGCGGCCGGCAATAATGCCGGACCCGCTGTTACACTTTCCTTTATAGTAGCGGGTGTAGGCTGTGCCTTTGCGGGCCTCTGCTACGCCGAATTTGCCTCCATGATACCTGTGGCGGGGAGCGCGTATACTTACGCCTATACCACCATGGGAGAACAGCTGGCCTGGATCATAGGCTGGGACCTGGTACTGGAGTTTTCCGTTGGTGCGGCCACGGTAGCCATCAGCTGGTCTAACTACCTGGTAGAATTCCTTGCCGGCTATAAGGTTTATATTCCTGCGCAATTTGTGCATTCCCCTTTTGAAACCGTTACCCTGGCCAATGGTGTTACTACACACGGCTATCTTAATCTGCCCGCTGCACTGGTAATTGTGCTGATGTCGGCCATACTGATGCGCGGCACCAAAGGATCGGCCCTGTGGAACGCAGTGGTGGTATCCCTGAAAGTAGGCGTGGTGCTCGTTTTCATTGCCCTTGGCTGGAAGTATATACAACCTGCTAATCTCACCCCATATATTCCAAAAAATACAGGCACTTTTGGCGAATATGGTATATCCGGTATCCTGCGGGGAGCCGGTGTTATTTTCTTTGTGTACCTGGGTTTTGATATTGTAAGCACGGCAGCACAGGAAACCAAAAATCCCCGCCGTAACATGCCTATCGGCATATTAGGATCGCTGGCAGTATGTACCGTACTATTCATCCTTTTTTCGCATGTATTAACGGGACTGGCGCCATACCAGGAGTTCAAAAACAGCGCTGCGCCAGTGGCCATTGCCATTGCACATACCCCTTATAAATGGCTGGGGCAAATGATTATGCTGGCCATTATCGTAGGTTACACCTCGGTGATCCTGGTGGACCTGTGGGGGCAGTCGAGGGTGTTTTACTCCATGTCGAAAGACGGCCTGTTACCAAAAATATTTTCAGATGTTCATCCCCGTTATCGTACCCCCTGGAAAAGTAATATCGTGTTTTGTGTATTTGTAAGCCTGTTTGCCGCTTTGGTACCAATAAGGGTAGTAGGGGAGATGACCAGCATAGGCACCCTGCTGGCTTTTGTAATCGTGTGCGCAGGTGTATGGATGATGCGGCATTCTATGCCGGATGCGCCACGGGCATTTAAAACACCGTGGGTACCATTTGTTCCCATCATGGGCATTATAACCTGTGCTGTAATGATGGCGTTCCTGCCATGGGATACCTGGCTTCGACTCATCGTTTGGATGGGAATAGGTATGCTGATCTATCAGTTCTATGGTAAAAAACACAGTAAGGTCCGGAAAACACTGCAGGACTAGTATTTCCAGTCCTGCCGCAATATTCCCATCACCACCATATCCACGTACTGGCCGTGCAATTTGGCGCTATGACGTAACGTACCTTCCCTGGCAAATCCCAGCTTAATCGGGATTTGCCCGCTCCGTTCATTCTGTAATACAAAACGGATCTCTATCTTATTCAGGTGTAATTTCTTAAACGCAAAGGAGATAAGGCCTTTACATGCGGCGGTAGCAATGCCTTTCCGCTGAAAGGACTCGCCAATCCAATAACCTATTTCCGCCTTCTGTAACTGATGATCCCAGCCATGCAGGTCAATAACGCCACAAAACTGTTGCTGGTACCATACGCCCAGGGCAATGGCATCCTGCTCTTCGGCTTTACGGAGCATCAATTGTATAAAACGCAGGGAATGTTCCTCATTGGTATTGTAGTCTACCCAGGGAAGGAATTTCCGCAGGCTTTTTCGTGATACGTCCAGCTGTTTATAAACCAGTGGTGCATCCTGCACCTGTAACTGTCGTAGGTATATGTTTTCATTAACGGTTATCTCAAACATCAACTGGATTTAAAAGGGCGTTAAACTTACATCGATTTCGCGTAAAATCCAACGACCTTAACACCAGCGTTTAGCTTTTAGCCAACAGCTTTTAACAAAAATGCAGCGAAGATCACATCTCCGCTGCATTTTTGCTAATCGCTTGCTAAAGCTAATGGCTAAAAGCTAAAAGCTGATGTTTCGCCATATCTTTCACAACCTGCTGTGCATATAAAACGGCCATTCTTTCTGTTGTTGGCGGATCAAAAGACTGTGACTGCACGGAGTACAACATCTGTCCGCTCTTCAGGTCGTACAAATTGCCTTCCCATTGATATTTGGTATTGTAGGTATAGTATCCGGGAGCATACATCCTGGAAGACCACATAGAGTAATAAGGCCAGAAGCCATAATAGCCATAGGGCGAATAATTAGGCACAAAGTTTCTTTCTCTGCCTTTATCCAGCATTACAATGGTCATCACCTGGTTTACATCACTACCCTGCAACTGTTTTACCACCTGCTTTTCAGTCATTTTCCCAAACTCCTGAGGTCCATACGTCTGCAACGCAGACACGGCATTATATCCCTTTTTTCTCAACTCTGATACTGTATAATTCTCCATCTGGCTGCGCAGTGTACGATCTTTCTGAGGTACGAGCGCCATTACCATTATTTTGTTATCCTTTTGCAGCTGCTGTGCATCGTTAGAACGCCAGGAAGACGTTACCTTGGTGCTTGAACAGGCTGCCATGGCCATGATTGCAAATCCTGCCATGATAAGACCCAGCTTTTTCATATTCCCTCCTTTAGTTTTATTAGTTTGTACCTGTTAGACGTAGAAACGGACGTTTTGTAACATGTACAGGTCAGTTTTAACAATTCTTTCTCACTTGTTAATGATTTGCTAATGAATGATTTATGCACAATAAAAAAGGCATTCCGAAAACCGGAATGCCTTTTTATATCGTAATTATCTTTCTTAGTAATTGATCACCTGTTCTTCTATGCTGGCAGGTAATTCCCGGAATTTGTAGAGCTGCGTACGCAGCTGCGGTTCAAAACCTGCTTCGCGGATAGCTTCCTGCATAGACAGATAAGTAAAGCGATGCGGCGCACCGGCAGCGCTTACCACATTTTCTTCGATCATGATAGAGCCAAAATCATTAGCGCCCGCATGTAAACAAAGCTGTGCTACTTGTTTACCGACAGTCAACCAGGATGCCTGAATGTTTTTAACATTGGGCAGCATGATGCGACTCATCGCAATCATACGGATATATTCTTCGGCGGTAGTCATGTTATGTACACCGCGGATCTTCGCCAGCAGGGTATCCACATCCTGGAAAGTCCAGGGTATAAATGCCGTGAAACCATAGTGTCCTTCCGGTTTTTCGCTCTGTACCTGGCGGATATCCACAAGGTGTTCGAAGCGCTCCAGTACTGTTTCCACATGGCCAAACATCATGGTAGCGGAAGATGCAATATTGAGCTTATGTGCTGCGCGCATTACGTCGAGCCATTCCTGTGCACCGCATTTCCCTTTGGAGATAAGGCGGCGGACACGGTCGTTCAGGATTTCAGCACCGGCGCCTGGCAAACTATCCATACCCGCTTCCTGCAATGCACGTAATACTTCAATATGAGTGCTTTTTTCCAGCTTGGTAATATGCGCTACTTCAGGGGGACCAAGGGTATGCAGTCGTAATTCAGGATATAATTGCTTCAGCTCCCGGAACAGGTTTACATAAAAGCTGAGACCCAGCTCCGGATGGTGACCACCCTGCAACAGCAGCTGATCGCCGCCATACTTCAGCGTTTCCTCGATCTTCCTTTTATATTCCTCTATCGGCGTAATGTAGGCCTCCTTGTGACCGGGGATGCGGTAAAAATTGCAAAACTTACAGTTGGCGGTACACACATTCGTTGTGTTCACGTTTCTGTCTATCTGCCAGGTCACCTTTCCATGTGGTACCTGTTGCTTTCTTAACTCGTTGGCTATTTCCATTAATTCCGCCAGCGGTGCATTTTCAAACAGGTAAACACCCTCTGCTGCTGTCAGAAATCCGAAATCCTGCGCCTTTTTGTATAAATCCTGAAGTTCCATTTGCTATGTTTCTAACCGGGAATAAACTTAGGCAAAGGTAGTATTTAGGTAATTAACCGCCTGTAATAAAAATATTTTATACGAACGCTTTTTAATGTTAAATTTAGATTCATATACATCCCTGCATCCTCAGTATGCTTAGACCAATTCTGTTACAAGTTATGTTGCTCCTGGCAGCCATAGCTGGTACATCAACAAGAGCACAAGCCGGAAACACCACGTCCTACACTGATAGTACCAGAGAAGCCATGCTCGTTACCCGTTTCCACTTTAAACAGTACTACGGTGGAGTAGTGATCATCCAGGCGCTTGTAGGCGACTACCCGGATACGCTGCAGTTTATTCTCGATACTGGCAGCGCAGGCATTTCCCTCGATACTACCACCTGTTTGAGACTGGGTATCAAAATGGAGCCTTCAGACCGGATCATCAAAGGACTGGGCAGCTCTAAACCCGTATCATTTGCCCGCAATCATGCACTGAAATTACCAGGACTGACAGTAGACAGTCTCGATTTTCATATCAATGACTATGAACTAATCAGCCAGGTATATGGTATACAGGTAGATGGTATTATCGGATACAGCCTGCTGAGCAAGTTTATTGTAACGATAGACTATGATACAGAGGATATCATTATTTATTCCAAGGGTAGGTATACCTATCCTAAAGGCGGACAGTTGCTGAAGCCCTCCCTTACACAGATACCGCTCATTTCAGCTCCTTTAAAAAACGCCGTCAGGACCATCAACAACCGGTATTATTTTGATACCGGCGCAGGGATGTGCCTGTTGCTGTCTTCCCAGTTTGTAAACGACAGCAGCGTGCTGCAGGGCAAAAAACGCCGTACCAAAAGGATGATTCAAACCGAAGCCCAGGGCCTGGGAGGCAAAATGACCATGTCGCTGACCACTGTCACTGAGTTTCGGATCGGCAATTATAGCTTTAGGAATGTGCCCACTTATATCTTCGATGATCAAACTAATGTGACCGCCTATCCCTTCCTCGGAGGTATGATCGGCAACGATTTGCTGAGGCGTTTTAATATTACGCTGAACTATAGCAAAAAGGAAATTTACATGATCCCCAACTCGCATTTCCGCGATATGTTTGACTACTCCTATACCGGTTTGATCATATACCTGATCAATGGCAGGGTAGAAGTAACCGATATTATCAAGGGATCACCGGCAGAAAAAGCCGGCTTCAAAAAAGGGGATATCATCATGGCCATCAACAATAACCTGGGCCCCAATCTCCAGCTATTCCGCGAAATTTTAAAAAATATCGGTACCCGGGCCACTTGCCTGATAAGCCGTGATAAAGACCTGCTCATCAAAAAGTTGCCAATAAAAAGTATTCTTTGACGTTATTTGTGTCATGTGGCGTTTTCTTTGGATAGTAGCCGTATTTTCTTGTAATGCCCTCATGCCTGCCTACGCACAGCGTAAAAGCATGCCATCAGCAGCAACAAATGAAAATAAAAAACCGGTAGCGGTCATTCCTTTCCAGCTGGTGGATAAACATGTGGTCATTCCTGTACTGGTTTCCGGCAGTACAGACACCCTCCATTTTATTTTTGACAGCGGTGCAGAAGTAACAGTATTGAACAGCACCACCGCCGCCAGGCTGCATCTCACAAGCACAACCCAGGCCTTTATGAGTGGTACTAATAACGCCATGGCCAAAACCGCCGTTACCACACTTAACGTTCTGTACATCCAGGAACAACGTTTACCCTACGTAAAAACATATCTCGAAAACCTGGATGACCTGGGCCCCGTAGATGGAATCATTGGCGTAGCCCTCATGAAAACCTTTATTGTAAAAATTGACCACCGTAACCGGCAGCTGCTATTGTATAAAGCAGGGAAAACCCCCATTGGCAACACCGGCCGCCTGCTGCATTTCCAGCTTAATTTCACAACGCCGGTAATCGATGCTTCCATACAGTTGCCTGATGGCACCAGGTTAGCCGGGCATTATCATATTACTACCGGTGGCGACTATGGGATTCTTTTTAACTGGCCCTATGTAGATAAAAACCGGCTCAATACCCTGTTGCCTACCATCAACACCGACCGGGTACAGGATATGCTGAAAGTATTGTACTATATCAATAGTTCGGTTCCCTCACTGGAAGTAGGGGGCCACAGCCTGAAAAATGTACCCGTGAGTTACAGTAAGGATATCGACGACCTCGGGGTATTCACGGAGGTAGCCGGTTCCATCGGGTATGATGTATGGAAAGATTTTACCCTAACCATCAATTACGACCGGAAAGAACTTTACCTGGAGTAGGTTGCTAAACCCATCAGATGCCCTTATCCTCCTGCCATCTTCAACGCATTTTTGCTAAAAGCTAACGGCTAAACGCTGAAAGCTATCCTTAATTCCCTATTTTTACTGTATTGACCAATAAAAAGATATGATCCATTATAATAAGTTTACGCTGGCGAACGGACTGAGAGTTATAGTTCACGAAGATCACACTACGCCTATGGCGGTTGTTAATGTGCTGTACGATGTAGGCGCCAGGGATGAAAATCCGGCGCAAACGGGTTTTGCGCATTTATTCGAACACCTGATGTTTGGCGGTTCCATCAATATTCCCACTTACGATGAACCCCTGCAAATGGCAGGAGGAGAAAATAATGCCTATACTACCAGCGACCTGACCAATTACTATATTCAGCTACCGGCAGAAAATATTGAAACCGGATTCTGGCTGGAAAGCGATCGCATGCTGTCCCTGGCTTTTGATGAAAAAAGCCTGGATGTACAACGCAAAGTGGTGTCCGAAGAGTTTAAAGAACATTATATCAACAAGCCCTATGGCGATGTATGGCATAAAATGCGTGAGCTGGCCTACAGTACACACCCCTATCGCTGGATGACCATCGGTAAGGAGTTATCACATATTGAGAATGCTAAACTGGAAGATGTAAAAGCATTTTTCTTTAAATATTACCGGCCGGTAAATGCGATCCTGGCAGTTGGCGGTAATGTTACGGTAGAACAGGTAAAAGCCCTGGCTGAGAAATGGTTCGGGGATATTCCCTCCGGGGAAAAATACCAGCGGAACCTGCCGGTAGAACCGCCACAACCCGCAGCCCACAAACTCGAAGTAAAAGCCAACGTACCCCTGGACGCGTTATACAAATGCTACCATATGTACGCCCGCACGGATAAACGCTATTATGCCGCAGACCTTATTTCCGATATTCTCGGCGGTGGTAGCTCCTCCCGTTTGCACCAGGTATTGGTAAAAGAGAAAAAACTTTTCAGCAATATTGAGTGTTATCATTTTGGAAGTCTTGATGCCGGTTTGCTGACCATCGAAGGTAAGCTGGTAAAAGGCATAAAGATGAAAGACGCCGAAAAAGCCATCCAACAGGAGCTGGAAAAATTACAAAATGAAGTAATTTCAGAAAGAGAACTGCAAAAAGTAAAAAACCGCGTAGAAAGCCTGCTGGCTTTTGAAGACATGAGTTTATTAAACCGCGCCAACAACCTGGCATTTTATGAATTGCTCGGAGATGCTGCACTGATGAACCGCGAATTTGAAAATTACGAAGTCGTAACTGCTGCAGAATTACACGAAGAAGCCAAACTGCTTTTCGATGAAAAGAATTCCAACACTATTTACTATTACGCTGCAAACTAAATCCGTGGCTTGTTTACGGCCATAACAGTTAAATAAGACATGATGAACAGAACGATAGCCCCTCCCATTAAAGATGCGGTGGATTTTGACATAAAACTAAAGCCATACGAACAGTTTACGCTGGACAATGGCATTCCTGTTTATGTTATGAAATCCGAAGAACAGGATACATTACAACTGGAACTGGTATTTCCGGCAGGAAGCTGGTATGAGAGCGAAGTGCTGGAAGCCACCGCCACCAACTTTCTCATGAAAAATGGTACCAGTAAACATACCGCACAGGAAATCAACGAAAACATCGATTATCATGGCGCTTACCTAAACCGTAACGCTTACCATGAAAATGCTACTTATACCCTCCACTGCTTAACGAAACACACAGAGGTGCTGTTGCCCATGCTGCAGGAGGTAATCCTGGATCCGATATTTCCGGAAGAAGAATTAAGTCTTTACAAACAGAATCAAAAGCAAAAACTCGCCGTAAATCTGCTGAAATGCGATTTCGTCGGTAATCGCTTTATCGACAAATACCTCTTTGGCGATTTCCATCCATACGGTCGCGTGAGCACCATGATGGCGTACGACGCTTTGCAAACAGAAGGATTACAGGCATTTTATAAAAAGCATTACACCTATAACAATTGCAAAATCTTTGTTGCCGGAAACCTGCCTCCCAACACAATTACACTACTGAATAAATATTTTGGCAGCACAAAATGGAACGGAGAAACCAACCTCGTAAAACTGGATCTGCCGATCCAACCAGCGGAGGAAAAGAAGTTCAGGATTTTTAACGATGAAAATGGCGTACAGGGTGCGGTGCGTGTAGCCCGCCACTTCCCTAACCGCTATCATCCGGATTTTCCAAAGATGCTGGTGTTAAATACCATTTTCGGCGGCTACTTTGGCTCCAGGCTGATGAGTAATATCCGCGAAGAAAAGGGATACACCTACGGCATCTACTCCCAGCTGTATAACTTCCGCCAAACCAGCGCACTGAATATCCAGACTGAAGCAGGCCGTGATGTTTGCGAGGCCACTATCGACGAAATATATAAAGAATTGCTGCGCCTGCAGGAAGAACCCGTTCCGAAAGAAGAACTGGACCTGGTGCGTAACTACATGATAGGATCCATCCTTGGCGACCTGGATGGTGCATTCCAGCTGATTCAACGCTGGAAGAATTTAATACTCAACGATTTAGACGAAAATTATTTCTATAATAATATCAAAACAATTAAAACCATTACTGCCGAAGAACTGCAGCAGCTGGCTAAACAATATTTTACACCGGGTGATTTTTATGAACTGGTGGTGATTTAATCATTAATGTGATTTGAAAAACAGCAAAAGTTTCCTCCATTGGAAACTTTTGCTATTTTGGGATAATCCATATCCAACATTTATCCGCATTATGGACACTTCTGATAACTACATATTAACAAACAGGGAGTTGTGGAATAAACGTACAGCGGTGCACGTTACATCTGATTTCTACGATGTACCAGGCTTCCTGAACGGGCAAACTTCCCTGAAGGATATAGAGCTGGCGCTGCTGGGGAATATAGAACAGCTGAATATTCTTCATCTGCAGTGTCATTTCGGACAGGATACCTTATCGCTTGCAAGGATGGGAGCGAACGTAACAGGACTGGATCTTTCCGATGCCGCCATACAACAGGCCAATGCGCTCACAAAGCAATTAGAGCTGGAAAATCGGGTCCGTTTTGTTTGCTGTGACCTCTATAGCGCACCGGCTCATTTAACCGGTGCTTTCGACCGCGTATTTACATCGTACGGTACCATAGGCTGGCTACCGGACCTCGACAAATGGGCGGCGGTGATAAATCATTTTCTGAAGCCGGGCGGATATTTTATTATGGCAGATTTTCACCCGGTATTATGGATGCTCGACGATAATTTTAAACAAATCACCTACGATTACTTTAACACGGAAACTATCATAGAACAAACAACCGGTACGTACACTGACCGCAACAGCGATATTCAAAACACCTCCTATTCATGGAATCATCCGCTGAGCGAAATCATTACCGCACTAACCGCGCAGGGATTGCAGCTACAGGTATTCCAGGAGTTTGATTATTCTCCATACAATTGTTTTAATAATACCATCGAAAAAGATGGCCGGTTTTATATCAAAGGATTGGAAGGAAAACTACCGATGGTATATGCGTTTAAATTTTTCAAACCTTAGTCACATGAAATCTGTTTTTATTTTTCTTTTACTGATGACCGGCGCCATGGCCGCATTTTCGCAAACACAATCGGAACTCAACAAAACTGCAGGGCAGGAGTATAAAAATGCGGATAAAAAACTAAATGAAATTTATCAGCTGATCCTGAAAGATTACGCCGCTAATAAGCCTTTTATTAAAAACCTGAAAGAAGCACAACGCATCTGGATTCAATTCAGAGATGCACAGGTGGATGCCATGTTTCCCGGCTCCGCTAAAAGTTACGGCAGCATGTTTCCTATGTGTAAAGGCAATTATCTTACAGAACTCACACATCAGCGCACCGAAGCCCTCCGGGTTTGGCTGAACGGCCTGCCACAAGGGGAAGCCTGTACCGGGTCGATAGGAAATAAACAAGGTAATTGATATTATTATAATTTTAAATATATATTCGTATCTTTGGGTCTCACACAGACCCTATGCGAAACCTTATCCTGATCCCGGTGGTTTTTCTGTGTACCAATGCGTATTCCCAGTCACACAAAACAGCGCTGGACACACTCGAAAACCACTACCAGCAATGCCTTGGCAATAGCCGCAGTATGTATAACTGCGCAGCAACCTATTATAAGCAGCTCGACAGTTTACTGCATCACACCCTGGCACAACTTTATTCCAGTCTTGCACCTGGCCGGCAACAACAACTACGGCTTGAACAGGGCGCCTGGGAGGAAAAGAAAGATGAGTATTTTAAAAAGATAGATGAGCGTGTTGAAAAGATGCATAAACGCACCATGGATGGACTGGACGATGATATGATATCAACAGATAATAAAGCCGCCTTTCTAAAAGCCCGGGTAGCAACGTTACTGAATATTTAAGAAAGCGCGGCCTTTCTGCTGATGTCTTTTCACACTTTGGTCTTCGGAATATAAATAAGTTGCACCACGCCTGACTTGAATACTTTTGTTTCAGCCAGTACCAGGTCCAGCCGGGCAGGTATATCAAATAATGGCTTGCCGGCGCCTAATGCAGTGGGATGAACAGAAATCATATATTTATCTACCAGGCCGTTCTCTATAAACGTGGTGATCAATTTGGCGCCTCCATAAAGCCAGATATCTTTTCCCGGTTGGTTCCTGATCTTTTCTACCATGGCTATAACATCGGTGCTGATGAAGGTGGCTTTATCAGCCACTCTTAACTGGCCGGAGAAAACAAATTTTTCTTTGGACTGTATTGCAGCGTAAATCTGCTTCTCCATCTCCGGTGCAGCAGCATCGGGTTGGTAATTACCCCATAGATCATAACTCACACGTCCGTAGAAGATGGTATCAACTGATGCCAGGAAGCGATCGAAATGCATATCCTCCTCCAGTATACACCAATCCAATTCACCATTGGCTCCTTCTATAAAACCATCTAATGTGGTAGCTAAATTCAGTATTATCTTTCTCATAGGACAAAGGTAAGAGGAGAGGAAAGAACTGGTTTGGAAAAAGGCGACAAAATTAAAATCCGGAGGGAGGAAAGCCAGTGTAGCGCTTTACCTCATTTGTCAGATGAGCGTGATCGTAGTACCCATGTTCAATGGCAATATCCAGTAAGCTTTTGTCTTTTTTATTATTGGTGATGTCCCGGAAGGCATGCTGAAACCTCGTGATATTAATGAACTCCTTAGGGGTGATGCCGATATGTTTATGAAAACTTCTTTCCAGTTGACGTCGTGTGGTGTGATGCCTTTGGGCAAGCGCGTCCACTGTGATTTGCCCCCTGTTTTTTTTAATGCATTGTACAATAGTGGAAAGATCCTCTTTAGGGGCATTAAGTCGTTGGAGAAAAAATGTATTTAACTCTGCAAACGATAGTTCCTCCATTTTACTGAGGTCTGGCGCAAAGGCTTTCTCCAGTTCTACTGTTTGCTCTGTAATTTCTGCCAGTGGCAGATAGTTATAAAACCGGGAGAAAGCTCCTGGTTTAAAGCACACACCAACCAGGTGATGTTTTTCGTTAAGATAGGTTTCTTTATAAGCAGTCATGGCGCCTGCCAGATAAGCGCGCCCTGACTGCATCGTTACCAAGCCGTTATCGGTAGTACATTTTTCACCCAGATTCAATACAAGACCTGGGCTCCCGTCCGGAAAGATTCGTTCTGTATGCGTCTCACTTCCGGCGCCTTCTATTGACCAAAAGCAGTCAATATAATCTGCCAGTGTATGATGTGGTATGACCTGTTTGTAAATCATGAAACTTACCCGGTTTTAGCGTGAAACGCACGCGGTTCAGAGTCTTTCCTGGTGCCGTAACCAACGTTCCGGCATTTCATTATTGCTGGCCATGAGGTAGTCGTTATAAGCGCAGGGCACAAACTCCCTGTCGGGTAGCTGCATCCACCAGCGTCCGGTCTTTTTGCTTTTCAGAAAAACGGTCTCTATATCGGAGAAGGCTATATGAAATTCCCAGAAAGCATCGCGGTCGTCCAGCAAGGCTTCCTTATTTTTTACGGCGCGGCCATCCATAAAATACCACATCATCTGCGCTATTTGCCTGGCGGTGAGTTGTTCTTTATCTTTTTCAGGACGATATCCATAAATACCGAAAGAAGAGAGGCGGCTGCTCATGCCCGCATACCTCGCCAGCGAACAGGCCTCTTCGCCACTGAAACCATTTGGAGACAATTGGTTGGCAGGTGCATCCGTATGGCGGATGATATTGATATCAAGGCTGAATAAATCGGAGTGCCGCAACACTGGTTCTGCTTCCTCCATGTTTTCTCGGATACGTCCCAGCCGGAAGCAATCGAAGCGCAGTTTATCCAGCGTTTCTAACATGCGCGGATGTACGAAATAACTTTGAAAGCCGAGGTGGTTGTAATGCCGCAGGTAGTTGGGTTGTTCTGTAAGTATATCCATTAAAAACCGCTCGCTGCGCACATTGGAATCTTCTTTCAGATCTATCAGCGCATCGGCAACAGTGGCTTCAATAATCAACTGCTGGGAAGCATAAGCTTTATATTGCGGGTAGGTGAGGTCGTGAGAGCCTCCGAGTATAATCACTGTTTTATTGGCTGCCAGTAATTCCGCTACAACTGTTTTCATAGCGGCATACGCATCAGCGAGAAATGCGCCGGGTAAAAGGTTACCCACATCTGCCAGTTTAATATCCCGGTGCCAGTTATACAACCGGAAAAATTCACGGCGAATAGCATCCGGACCACCTGTTTCTGTTTTGCCCGACAAACTTCCTCTTTCTTCTCCCACTCCCAACAAAACGATATCGGCGGCATCAATATCAGGCTGGTGTCCTTCTTCATATGCATCAATCACACCGCCCACCTGGTACGGATCATACTCCTGGTCATCATTCAGCAATGCCTTGGAAACAGGATTCAAAAAATCCTGCAGGTGCGAAAAATCTGCCATCATTAAATCGTATTTAATTGATGGCAAACGTACAACAAGAATTTAAAAAAAAGCAAAACAAAGCAGATAAGGCAGCGGGTCAAAGCTACTATAACGGGAATTTTGTAGAGGTAAAGCTACTAGTTCTTGTGAATAATAAATTCGAAAGGCTTATGCGACTTACGCGAAATTGCTTTTTCCAGCACCGATCGTTTACTGGTAATCCGACTCTTGTTACAATCCATAACTTCCATAACTGCACAGAGATAATCCATCGTTTCAATCAACGAAAGCATTTCGCTGATTTGTCTCACCGCAGATTGTATCTGCTGCTCCGTGTACCTATCTTCATGTAGCAAGATTAGTAAATCTCTATCTACAGGTTTCATGAATAAAAAATTTGACTGTTCCCCGAAATATTGTTTGGTAGGTATCAAGGATAATTCAACAAAAAGATAAGGCAAAATTGTTAGTTGTCAGTCGTTGCTAAAGTCTTCGTTCGTCAAACAGATTTCTATTAGTGCATCCTTTTTTTATTCATGGTAGGACAACCGCAATCGTTCTTCTTAAAAACTTTACAACCCTCCATCGCTAAACTTCCACAAAGAAAAATGACTACGATCCATTTTATACTTTTCATACTGCAGTTTATATACTTGGCTATTATTTAAAACCTGTCTAAAAAGAGTTCACCTTTTCTTAACAATGCCCATTTGTAATTTAAGCTAAATTCGTAAAAAATTTTAAATTATTTGTCCACAATCCGAACCGCCCGTAAAATTCTTGTAATTCCCCTGGATTGGGGTCTTGGCCATGCCACCCGGGACATTCCACTCATCCATGAAATGCTAAACGCAGGTTGCCAGGTTTTTATTGCCGCCGAAGGCAAGCATGCAGCGCTGTTACAGCAGGAATTCCCCCAGCTGACTATATTTCCCCTGCCAGGCTACCGCATCCAGTACGCACAGAAAGGGCAGCATTTTGGACTGAAAATCATACAACAGATTCCCAAAATCTACCGCACCATACAATATGAACAACGGTGGTTAAAGAAGATAGTCGCTGAGTATCAAATCGATGCAGTTATTTCAGATAATCGTTTTGGCTTATACCATAAAAAAATCCCCACTGTTTTCATCACACACCAGCTACTGATAAAAACACCTTTCGGCGGATGGATAGAGCGGATGCTGCAAAAAATAAATTATCGTTTTATTAACAAATATAGCACCTGCTGGATCCCGGATTTCACCGGTAATAATAATCTCTCCGGCGAACTGGCACATCCGGCACAATTACCGGCACATACCACCTACATCGGTTGTTTGAGCCGCTTTGAGCCCAAACCGGATGTTGCAAAAAAATATGACCTGCTGGTGCTGATCTCCGGACCGGAGCCACAACGCTCCAACCTGGAAAGGCTGATCCTGGACCAAATTAAGCCCCTGCAGATCACCGCCCTGATTGTAAGCGGTAAACCAGGCATTCCCCACCATGAAGAAGTAACCCCCGGCGTTACGCAGGTTAATCACCTGAATGCCAGCGAACTGAATGAAGCCATGCTGGCTTCTGATATGGTGCTGAGCCGCTCCGGTTATACCACCCTGATGGATCTGGCCAAACTAAATAAAAAAGCGATCCTTATTCCTACCCCCGGACAATCGGAACAGGTGTACCTGGGAGAATACCTGATGGAGAAAGGATACTTTTATTCCCTTTCACAGGAACAGTTTAACCTGAAAACTGCACTGGACGAAGCTTCCCGCTTTCCTTTCCGCTCATTTCATCATGACCAGGATATGAACCAGTATAAACAGGTAGTACAACAGTTCATTGCTTCGCTGTAATATATAACACAACAAACGGCTGCCTGCGAAAACAGGCAGCCGCTTATTATCAGTATTCAGTAACCCGGCCTATATATTTTTCACTTCCGCCCCAATAAAGATCTTCTTACCCACAATGGCCACCGGGCGTTTCAGGAAAGAATACTCCTGCAAAATCAGGTCACGGTAGTCCGCTTCCTTCAGCTGCTTTTCATGAAGCCCCATTGGCCTGTACTGTTGGGACCTGCGGCTAAACAGTGACTCATAACTGCCGGCAAGGGCATGCATTTCATCAAGTTGCGCAGGGGTAATTTTATCTTTTTTAATGTCCTGTAAAACAAAGCCCCGCTCTTTTGCATTGGTTTCCTCCAATATCTTTTTGCAGGTACTGCAGGTAGACAAATAATAAATTTTATTCATTCTTTACTTTTTTTTCAACGTTAAAGTTACACCCTCACCGTATATTGTGGTACTATCTTAATTTTGCAGATTCAAATTAAATCTTGTAGGTTTAGCGATGGAAAAGAAATTATTTTTACTGGACGCCATGGCACTGATTTACAGGGCTTACTACGCCCTGATCAGGAATCCCCGCATCACCACCGCGGGTCGAAATACCAATGCGCAGTTTGGTTTTACTACTACTTTACTGGATCTCATCAATAAAGAAAAGCCCACTCATATGGCCGTTGCATTTGACACGCACGCGCCAACAGAGCGTCATACCACGTATACCGACTATAAAGCCAACAGGGAAGATGCTCCGGAAGATTTGCTGGATGCATTACCGGATATAAAACGCATCATCGAAGGCTTCAATATTCCCGTAGTAGAACTGGATGGCTATGAAGCCGACGACGTGATAGGCACACTGGCCTGGCAGGCCGCAGATGCAGGTTATACCGTATACATGGTTACCCCTGATAAAGATTATGGCCAGCTGGTCAGGGACAACGTCTTCATATACAAACCTCCCTATATGGGCAACAAGGAGGAGATCATGGGGCCTAAGGAAATATGTGAGAAATGGCAGATCAAAGATGTACACCAGGTAATCGATATCCTCGGCCTAATGGGCGATGCTGTGGATAACATTCCCGGCATTGCCGGCATCGGTGAAAAAACCGCGATGAAATTACTGGCGCAATATCACTCCCTCGAAAATGTGCTGGATAATGCCGACGCCATTGGCGGTAAAATGGGAGAGAAGATCAAGGCCGGTCGCGACAACGCCATACTTTCCAAAGAGCTGGCCACTATCATCACGAATGTTCCGGTTAGCTTTCATGAAGAAGACTTCTGTATCAGAGATTGTGATAAGGAAAAACTTACGGGCATCTTTACAGAACTTGAGTTTAAAACACTCGGTAAAAGAATACTGGGAGATGGCTTTGGCGGCAGCGCCTATGTTGATGCCAAACCCAAAGTAGTGCAAACAGATTTGTTCGGCACTGCTGTTGTAACAGAAGAAATTACCGTAACCACCGAAGTAATTGAATCCGTTAACATCCTGATGGCGGATAAAAATATCCACAACACGCCGCACCAGTATGAAGTGGTGGATACCGCGGAAAAAAGAACAGCACTGTTGCAACAGTTATTGCAACAGAAAGAAGTTTCATTTGATACGGAAACCACTGGTACAGATGCCAATGAAGCCGATATAGTGGGAATGAGTTTTGCCTTTAAAAAAGGAGAAGCTTATTACATTCCGCTGCCAGCCGACAATACCGCGGCCCGTGCTATTATCCATGAATTTATACCGCTGTTTCAGCATAAAAGCATTTTACTGGTAGGACAGAATGTAAAGTACGATATGCTCATCCTGAAATGGTATGGTGTGGATGTTACCACCGCCGTGTTTGATACCATGCTGGCACACTACCTGATAGAGCCGGAAGGCCGCAGGAGCATGGATGTATTAAGCGCCCAATACCTCGGCTATGAGCCCGTTTCCATTGAGTCGTTGATCGGCAAAAAAGGAAAAGGACAGGGCAATATGCGGGATGTGGAAATAGAAAAAATAAAAGAATATGCTGCGGAAGATGCCGATGTAACACTGCAACTGAAAGAAATATTTTTACCGATACTTCCTGAAAAAGCAGTGGACAAAGTATTTTACGATATTGAGAATCCATTGGTCCCTGTGCTGACCGACATGGAGTATGAAGGCATCGCCCTGGATACCCAGGCGCTGGCAGATTATTCACGTGAGCTGGAAAAAGAAATCAAACGGGCCGAAGAAAGCGTATACGAACAGGCTGGCGTACGTTTTAAACTGGCATCCCCCAAGCAACTGGGAGAAGTGCTGTTTGAAAAACTGCAGCTAGATCCCAAGGCAAAGAAAACACGCACCGGACAATACGCCACCGGGGAAGATGTGCTGCAAAAGCTTTCCAACAAACACCAGATCGTAGAAGACATTCTTATTTTCCGCGAGCTGAGCAAGCTGAAATCTACCTACGTAGACTCGTTACCGTTACTGCTCAATAAACGCACCAACCGGATTCATACTTCGTATAACCAGGCGGTAGCTGTAACTGGTCGCTTAAGTTCCAATAATCCTAACCTGCAAAACATTCCCATCCGCACCGACAGAGGCCGCGAAATACGCAAGGCCTTTATTCCGCGCAATGAAGAGTATGTGCTGCTGTCGGCGGATTATTCACAGATAGAACTGCGTATTATTGCGGCCATCAGTGAAGACAAAGAAATGTCGGCCGCCTTCAGATCCGGTACCGATATTCACGCAGCCACTGCCGCCAAAGTATACAATGTAGAACTGGATGCCGTAACGCCTGACATGCGCCGGAATTCAAAGAGTGTAAATTTCGGTATCATCTACGGTGTAAGCGCATTTGGTTTATCCGAAAACCTGGGTATTCCCCGTGCGGAAGCAAAGATGCTGATCGACAACTACTTTGCACAGTATCCATCTATCAAACAATATATGGAAGACCAGGTAAAATTTGCGCAGGAAAACGGTTATGTGCAAACGCTGCTGGGTAGAAAAAGATGGCTGAAAGACATCAATTCCTCCAACGCAGTAGTACGTGGCTTTGCCGAAAGGAATGCGATTAATATGCCTATTCAGGGTACCGCAGCCGATATGATTAAATTGGCCATGATATCGATCCATAAAGCATTTAAAGAACGAAATCTCAAATCCCGCATGCTTCTGCAGGTGCATGACGAGTTGGTTTTTGATGCGCATCGTTCCGAATTAGAAATTATTAAACCCCTTATATTAGACCTGATGCGCAATGCCCTGCCATTGTCTGTTCCCGTAGAAGCGGAAATGGGTATTGGTAATAACTGGCTGGAGGCACATTGATCCGGCTTTTAGGTGCTGCTGTTAGCTGTTAGTAAATGCAGCGAAGATGACGTTATGTAGCTCTTCGGCGCATTTACTAATTGCTAAAAGCTAAAAGCTTACTGCTTACCTCTTGTATTTCCCAAAACAGTTTACTAGTTTTCAAACATGATCCAAACACCTCGACTACAATTGTTGCCGTGCTCACTTGAGCATTTCGAATTGCTATTACAGGGCAACGATCACCTGGCCGACCTGCTTGGCATATCTATCCAGGAAGGGTGGACAGAGTATCCCGAAATGGTCCTGGTAGCATATGATAAGTTACGTAACGATCCTGCCATGCTGGGCTGGTTCTTTTACCTGGTAATTCACCGTGCCGACAAGCGCCTCATTGGTGCAGGTGGCTTTAAAGGCAAGCCCAACGGAGACGGCCTGGTGGAAATAGGTTATGAAATAACCGCTGATTACCGGGAGAAAGGACTTGGCACCGAAATGGCCGAATCCCTGATCCGCTTTGCCTTCGGACATACTTACGTAAAACGCGTAATAGCACATACAGAAGAAGAATACAATGCTTCCGTTAAAATATTACAAAAAGCAGGAATGCGATTTGTAGGTACAATTAAAAATAAAGAAGGAGAAGACCTTTGGGAATGGGAAATTACCCGGAGTCAATACCAGGAAAGATAACCGTAATTCGCAGGAACAATGTAAAACAAGTAGCTGTAGCAAGCTCCGTTCATCCATCTTTTCATCTGTCAAGTAGCTGCTTTCCCTTATTTTTGGTCCTTGTTTTTTAAAACTTACATTATACACCATGAAGAAATGGATGATGTGTGCCGCCATGCTTAGCAGCATTGGAGCGTTTGCACAAAACAATACCAACGTAGAGGGAAGCAAATACCAATTCACCGTTTTGAAGAACCTGGATGCAGGCGATGTACAGAACCAGGGACGTACTGGTACCTGCTGGTCATTCTCCGGCCTGTCTTTCTTTGAATCTGAATTACTCCGCAGCGGTAAAAACAAGGGTCTGAACCTTAGCGAAATGTTCGTAGTGCGTAAAATGTACCCATTGAAAGCGGCAAACTATGTACGCATGCACGGAAAAGCTAACTTCGGCGAAGGTGGCGGGTTCCCTGACGATCTGCTGTGCCTCCGCGAATATGGCCTGGTACCGCAAGGCGTATACGATGGCAACAAAGGAAAAATGTATAACCACGCCGAAATGGAAAGTCTCCTGGAAGGTATGGTCAACAAAATAGGTAACGCTACCGGCACTATCAATCCTGACTGGTCAAAAGCTTTTGATGGCGTACTGAATGCTTATATGGGAGATGCCCCTGAAAAGTTCCAGTATAACGGTAAAAGCTACACGCCGCAGTCTTTTGCAAAAGAACTGGGCCTCAATGCCGACGATTATGTGCTGATCTCCTCTTTTATACACCACCCTTATAACTCCCAGTTTGTACTGGAAGTTCCGGACAACTGGAATTGGGAAAAAGTGTATAACGTAAACCTGAATGACTTTACAAACATCGCTGAAAATGCGATCCTCAATGGCTACTCCATTGCATGGGCAGCCGATGTGAGCGAAAAAGGATTCAATTTCAAAGACGGACTCGCGATCGTTCCGGAAAAAGACTGGGCTGACATGTCTGCTGAAGAAAGAAAAAACGCTTTCCTTGAGCCCGGCAAAGAAAAAACCATCACGCCTGAACTGCGTCAACAGGCCTTTGATAACTTCGAAACACAGGATGATCACGGTATGCACATCGTAGGACTGGCAAAAGATCAGAACGGCAACAAATACTTCCGTGTTAAAAATTCCTGGGGAACCGATAATCCTGGCCAGGGATATTTCTACGCTTCTGAACCTTACTTCGCTTATAAAACCACCTGCTTCATGGTGAACAAAAAAGCGTTACCGGCAGATATCGCGAAGAAACTGGGGATTAAATAATCCGGCATTTTGCCATTAACTTATAATAAATGAGGCGAAGATCCCTATGATCTTCGCCTCATTTATTTAAACCCGGTAAACATACATATTTGCCGATGACAACTATATTTTGTTGATTAAATCAACTATTATCCACCAATATCAATATAGTAAAAGGTTTTAATGTTTTCCTTCGAGCTGTTGCGTATAAGAATAGTTTCCTAACCGCACTTTTACTGGAAGCCCGGTACGTTTTTGCCAGGTCCATTCCTGTTTACAGAAAAAACCAAAGTGTTGCCGGTAATAAGTATCCGGCGCCATTGTATAAACCGGGGATCTAGCTGGGGAAGTTGGAGGAAGATAAGTGGTTTTAACAGCCGGTAATAACTTCACCGGTTTCAATTTAAAAGTTTGTGCTCCGGCTATATTACTACCCAGCACAAAACCCACAGTAAATATCATCCATCTCCATATCATAAAATTGATTTATCAGGTTATCTCCTCAAAGCTGCCCATTCCTTCACGAATTAATATAGGCTCCGGACCTGTACAGTCTATTACTGTAGAGAAACCCATTCCACCTGGACCACCATCTATTACAATGTCTACCTGGTTACCAAACTTTTCATAAATAATCTCCGGGTCCGTATATTCTTCTACATAATCTTCTATGGGCAGGGTAGTACTCATAAGCGGATTGTCCAGTTCCTTTACAATAGTGCGGCAGATATTATTATCCGGCACCCTGATACCCACAGTATCCTTTTTTGTTTTGAGCAACTTAGGCACCATCTTACTGGCCGGTAAAATAAACGTATACGGACCAGGGAGCGCTTTTTTCAACATCCTGAATATGGGCGTATCCACGCTTTTAGCGTAATCAGATAAATGACTCAGGTCGTAACAGATAAAGGAAAACTGCGCCTTTTTCGGATCAATATGCTTGATCCTTGCCACACGTTCTATGGCTTTGTGTTGAGTGATATCACAACCTAAACCATATACCGTATCAGTTGGGTAGATAATGATCCCTCCATCTTTCAAACATTCTATGATCGTTTTTATATGACGCGGATTCGGGTTATCTGGATGTACATTTAATAGCATATATAAAGTTAACGATTGTGTACCACTTTCAGCTTTTTAGCCTACCTTTCGTCCCGATTTTTGTAAATCTACGCGATGAATTTAAAAGGCATTGTACCCAGAACGTGGAGGAGATTGAAGAGAGTACTATTGGTTTTAATTGTTGCACAATTTGTATACATCATCCTGTTAAAATGGGTGAATCCGCCTATTACCCTCACTGAAATCTCCAGCTGGTTCAGCCTTTGGGGAACGGATAAAAAATTGCAGAAAACGTGGGCAAGCTATGATGAAATTTCACAGCACGCCAAACTTGCGGTGATCGCCAGCGAAGATCAACTCTTCACTGATCATAATGGTTTTGATTTCAAGTCCATTGAAAAAGCCATGAAACATAACCAGCAGAGTAAAAAAATTAAAGGCGCCAGCACCATCAGTCAGCAGGTTGCCAAAAACGTTTTTCTCTGGCAGGGCCGCAGCTGGTTCCGGAAAGGGCTTGAAGTATATTTTACTTTCATGATCGAAAAAATATGGGGCAAGCAGCGTATCCTGGAAGTGTACCTGAATGTTGCTGAAATGGGAGAGGGCGTATTTGGAGTAGAAGCTGCTGCCCAGGTTAATTACCATAAAAATGCCGCCAGTCTTAATCGCGAGGAAGCAGCGATGATTGCCGCCTGTTTACCTAACCCGGTTAAATACACGATTAATCCGCCCGCGAGGATCACCAGTTACCGGCAGCGTAAAATACTTATACAAATGCGTAACCTCGCCCCCGATGCGGATATCATGGAACTGGTTACCGGCAGAGAATAATTATGGCTGCAACAGCTGTTCCACGGCCGCTATGGCCAATGCTTCACGTTCCTGGTAGTTACCCCTGATATCTACCCAGTTCACTCCGGACGCTATCACAATGTCTTTATAAATATTATAGAAATACGTTCGCATGGCAGGGTCAGGGTATTCCCGCTGCGGATCTTCTTCCCAGGGCAAATCAATATAAGTAAGCAGGTACAGATCACAGTGCTGCTGGGCGACCTGGTTTAAAATGCGTGGATCACAATGGCCATATTTGTGCTCGCTCCAAACCTTTATCACATAAAGATCGGTATCACATATAAGCACCTTATTTGCATTGCCGGCCTGCCGGCGTTCCAGCGCCACCTGGCCGGCAGCAATTTCCAACAGATCATGCTCTTCGTAAGGTCGATTCAGCTGATCGAGGTAATCACGGGCATACTCCGGCGTCCATACGGTATTAAAGTGTGCAGCCAGCTTTTCGCTGAGTGTACTCTTACCTGTTGATTCAGGTCCTATAACAACGACTTTCTTCATTTGCGGGAAGTTTCTCTTTGCTGCACAACAGCTCTCCAGTCGAGATATCCGAATATGGCAATGATAAATAAAAAGATGGTAAGAAAGGCTGTGAGGTAAAGATGCTTGTAAAATAACAAGGGTATGGCAGCCAGGTTGGATATGTTCAACAATATCCAGTTTTCCAGTTTACGTTTGGCCAGTAGCCACATGCCGGCACAGGCGGTGGCAGAAACAAAAGCATCCATTACCGGTACATTGGAATCCGAAAACCTGGTTAGCAGGAAATAGAAAATACCCCAGCCTACCAACGCAATGGAGGTAGCGGTGATTAATTCATTGCTGCTGCTTCGCATAACGGGTGTAGAAGGCGTGGTGGGTCCCTTCTTTGCCCAATAGATCCAGCCATACACACTCATTACAAGATAATAAGCATTCAGGGTGGCGTCGGCATACAGTTTAAAATGCTCACGCGACAACAGGTAAGTGTAAATACCGGTACTGATGATACCGGTAGGATAAACCAGGATATTATTATTTTTTTGAAAGATGACCGATAAAACAGCAAAGAATACCGCGATTCCTTCCAGCCAGGTCATCTGATGCAGCCCTTCTAAAAAGCCCTGGTATAAATCATTCATGATGCAAAAATGGGTGATTATGCTCAGATTACTGCCATGGCTGCTGTGAAAGGCTTTTCGCAGCAGCCATGGCAGTAATTATTTCTTTTCTCCGATCAGCGTTCCGGATACATTCCAGAAGCTCTGGCTGCTGCCTTCTGGTTTGCCTTGCGGAATGGCTACCTGTATGGTATGCACCCCTGGCGTAATATCCGGCAGGGAAATGTATACCGGTGAAGTAAGGGTGCCCGGACACCAGTTGGAACGGCTCAGGTCTGAAGAGGACAAGCCATTGCCAAAGTTACCCGAAGCCGGGTTCGACAAACGGTAAGTAGCGCAGTCGGTACGCCAGGGAATAAAATGATATACCCGTTTGCCGTCTACAAAAATTTCATTCTGCTTTGGATTGAACTCATCGCCGCCACCCCAGCCACCATGGCCCGTAGTGAGAAAACGCAACTGTACATTTTTAAGTCCTTCGGGAATATTTACCGTCACTTTCAGGGAGTCTTTGTCGAACAGGGTCGCATATTCCTGTCCGGCCATTTCCATCAGGTTGGTGGTGTTAAAAACCGGGGATATCCAGTTGGGGCCCGGCCTGTTTTCATCTTCCGCATCACCGGGGTAATATTTAAAGCTCAGGCTTATCTTATGGCCACCCTTATCATAGTTACCAATATATACACCGATCCAAACATCGCCCTGGAGGCGGCTGTGCAGCTCTGTAATATCCTGTTTATAGATCACAGAATCGGCCCAGTTGTAACCGGCTATCTTCACCTGGTTATTAAATTGACGTACGCCAAAAGGAGTGAAGAAGCGCAATATTTCCATAGCAGGAAGGTAATTGTCGGTGGCCACCATGCCATGATACGGGTTGCCATTATTGGCAGTGAATAACGGCAACGCCTGTACGCCTTTTTGCAATCCATCCAGGAAAGTAACGGCTTTATCGGCGGGGATCATAAAAACGGAACCGGTACGGTCGTACGCGTCGCCATTGGAGTATTGGGCCAGCTCCGCAAAAAGGGTCTGTCCTTTTTTAACGGCTGGCAGCGATACCTTTTTTAAAATCACTGTGCCGCCGGCATAATGATAGGTTTGATTAAGCTGTTCTCCTGCAGGATTGGAGGGGTTGTTACCCCAGCTGATCTGCTCCTGGTTAAAGATGGGCAGCGTAGAATAACGGCTGTCTATTATTTGCCGCATATAGGCGGCATCGTCCACTATTTTTCCGGTGTTAACCGGCCAATTGAGTTCTGTGTCGGTTATTTTGCGCCAGGTTATTTTCTTTGCCAGCGTTTCGCTGTTGCCGTTGCGCACTATTTTCAGCACCAGCCCTAATCCCGGAGCAACGGTGAGATTGGGTGTTCCTTTCAGCGGGAGGGCGTTGGTATACCACACCTCGATGGTATTGGAACGGATAAAGAGTTTTGCCTTTTTACAAACATATCCCAGGATGGTGGCGGTATCCGGGAGGAGTTCGGGGGTTGTGTATTCGCTGAAGGCTTTCTTTAACGTATATACGTCGTTGTTAGGAATATTTAACACCTGCAGGGTGGTTTGTTCCTGTAGCTGCAGGTACTGTTGTTCTTTTTGTTTGTTTCCGCCAGCAACAATATGCGCGCGCTGATGGTCAATAAACAGCTGCATTTCGTTGCCCGATACAGGCTTCCCGTTGCTGCTGAAGCCGTAGGTAATAACGGCTGATGCGCTGTCCACTTTTGTTTGTTTCTGGGCTTGTGCCGGCTGCATGGCCACGGCCATACCGGCGAACAGCAGTAAAAATCTCATGCTGGCATTTTCTTTTAAATGATAAAAAATCTTCGCTGCCTTAACTAACCGCTAAAAAAAAGCACAGCCATAAAGACTGTGCTTTCGTTTAACACTATCATTCACTCAACTATGGCTTATTCTGCTTCTGCCACAACTTCCTTCACTTCAGGAATCATACGCTTCATCATGCCTTCAATACCGGCTTTGAGCGTAATCATGGAGGAGGGGCAGCCTGAGCAGGAACCTTGCAACATCAGTGTTACCGTGCCGTTGTCGTAATCTTTGAACTGAATGGCGCCGCCATCCATTTCTACAGCAGGTTTCACATAGTTTTCAAGTAATTCCTTGATACGTTTTACCACGTCTGTATCGTCTGCATTCACTTCGTTGCTGCCGGTAGCTTTGGTGATCACTACCTCATCTTCGTTGATAACAGGCCGGGAGTCTTCCAGGTATTCTTTCAGGAAGGCTTTTACCGTAGGAATTATATCGTTCCAGTCAGTTTCGCTGGTTTTGGTAAGCGTAATAAAGTTAGCCATGATAAACACCCCCCTGATGAAAGGGAAGCTAAACAGCTCGATGGCTAATGGCGATGGTTTAGCACTGGCTTCATCCGGGAAATCAATGCTTTTACCTGGATACAGCAGTTTGTTTGCCACAAACTTCATTGTTTCCGGGTTAGGCGTCATTTCTGTGTATATGCTGATGATTGGATTTCCTGTTTTAATCATTTTATCCTAATTTACTTACGCAAAGGTAACGTTTTTCGGGCAGATTTTCGGGATGCATCTAAAGGTACTCCATCGAAATTAACAATCCGGTTATAAGCATCAGTGATATCCCCGTCCCATCTGAATCTTCATAATTATACAAAATTTTCGCCATGTTATTAAAAGAACTTTCGCCGAAAATCCAGTCTGCGCTTAACCAGCAGGTTGAAATGGAAGCAGCCTCTTCCCAATATTATCTTGCAATGGCCTCCTGGTCGGAGGTAGAGGGCTACAACGGGGTTGCCCAGTTTCTGTATCGTCATTCCGACGAGGAAAGAACCCATATGCTTAAACTGTTGAAATTCATTAATGAACGGGGTGGACACGGACTCGTTCCTGCCTTGAAGCAGCCAAACGTTAAATTTAAAAATATCCAGGAGATTTTTGAACAGGTGTTTAGCCATGAGCTGGCTGTATCCAAGGAAATTAATAACCTGGTAGATATGTGCCTTGCAGAAAAGGACTATGCCACCCACAACTTCCTGCAGTGGTACGTAACAGAACAGATCGAAGAAGAGCGCCTGGCCCGGCATATCCTCGATAAATTAAAACTGATCGGGGAAGATAAGGGTGGTCTTTATATTTTTGACCGCGACCTCGCTACACTCGATACCAACGACAGACGTTAACACATTAATATCATTCCACATTTATTTATTGCGTGTCACTTATTACTTTTGTAACAGATATGCAAACAACGAAAGTATTAAAAGCACGTAAAAGGATAGCCCTGATTGCTCACGACCATAAAAAAGCGGAGCTGATCGAATGGGCTATTTATAATAAAACGGTATTAAGCCGCCATGAACTATATGCCACCGGCACTACCGGACAGCTGATAGAGCAGGCGTTGGACGTATCCGTAAGAAAGTTACTGAGTGGCCCACTGGGCGGCGATCAACAAATCGGCGCCCTGGTAGCCACCGGAGAACTGGATGTTATTATCTTCTTCTGGGACCCCATGGAAGCGTTGCCACATGATCCGGATATTAAAGCCCTGCTCCGCCTGGGAGTGGTATGGAATATCCCGATGGCCAGCAACCGCGCATCTGCCGACTTCCTGTTAACATCCCCCCTGATGCACCAGGAATATGAAGCGACCTTGCCTGATTACAGCCAGTATACCAAAAGGAAAATATAGCGTCCCTCTATTTATTTTCCCCTTCCCATAAGCTTTCATCGCTGCCTCGGGTAACTCCTAGCTGAATTTTCCGTACTTTAAATAAAAGCTTCGGGAATGAAAGTTGTTTTTACCCTTTACTTGAACATCCTGCTGGTGAATATCGCCCTGTTATGCAACGCTCAAACCGACACCGGCAAAGTCTCCCGCGATTCGCTGACAGATACCCAGCTGGTGCTGACCACCCGGCTCCTCCGGCAAAATGATTCGCTGCAAAAAGCAGATGAAACACAGAAAAAAGTACTGGAGCAACAACTGGCCCTCAGCAATGATAACGATAACCGTAAAAAAGAACTGCAGCAAAAGCTAGCTGCAGTTGAACAGGCCGACTCCCTGAAAAAAGTAGCCAGCCGGCTGCGCATTAACCAACTCAAAGCCACCCATGCAGGGCTGCCCGTGGCGCCTTTCGGCGATACGCTTTTTTATGTGTACAACAAGCTCGGTCCGCTGCAGCCCAGCGACAGGGTACAACATATTAACCGCAAACTGGCAACCCTCGCCGGTGATCCCTTTTTCAACCCCGATTTTATTCGGTCTATACCAAACGAAAACAATATAGACGTTACCTATAATGAACTGGTGCTGTTGAGCGTTACCGACGACGACGCCCTATGGCTGGACCAGGACAAAGCCCAGGTAGCAAAAAATTATGCGGGCATTATCGGGAAAGCCATACTCCGCGAAAAGAAAGATAACAGCCTGCAAAGCATCCTGGTAAGAATAGGCTGGTTACTGTTGATCATCGTAGTATTTTCTACTATCGTATTCGGCATTAACCGGCTGTTTAAACGGCTCCGCAAAAAAATTGTGCAGGAAAAAGACCGCTATTTCAAAGGTGTAAAAGTAAAAGAGTATGCCTTACTGAACCAGCAAAAGCAAGTCGGTATTGTGTTTAACGCGCTTCGTATTGCGAGGATCATTTTTATCCTCCTCGTCTTTTATATCACCCTGCCGTTTGTATTCAGCATATTTCCCTGGACAAAAGGCATCGCTGATAAACTCATCGACTGGACGCTTTCCCCGGTTAAATCAATATTCCTGGGCTTCGTTCACTATCTCCCTAAATTACTTACCATACTGGTGATCTACTTTATAACACGTTACCTGGTAAAACTGGTCAATTACCTGGCGGAGGAAATCGCTACCGGCAACCTTACCATCAAGGGCTTTTATGCCGACTGGGCGCGGCCTACAGGCAGTGGCATCAAGTTCCTGCTGTATGCTTTTATGTTTGTAGTTATTTTTCCTTACCTCCCCGGTTCCGACTCAAAAATATTCCAGGGAGTATCCGTTTTCCTCGGAATCCTGTTTTCACTGGGATCTTCTTCAGCCATTTCAAATGTTATTGCCGGCTTTGTAATTACGTATATGCGTCCCTTTAAAATAGGCGACCGGGTAAAAATAGGAGAGGTCACCGGCGATGTAATTGAAAAAAATCTGTTGGTGACCCGGTTACGCACCATAAAAAATGAAGAAATCACCGTTCCCAATGCCAGTATATTAAGCGGCCACACCATCAACTTCACCACATCCAGCAAGGATCTTGGGCTGATACTGCATACAACCGTTACTATTGGTTATGATGTACCGTGGAAACAGGTACATGAGCAGCTGCTCAATGCCGCGCTGGCAACAGAAGGAGTTATGAAAGATAAACCACCGTTTGTGTTGCAAACCAGCCTGGACGACTTTTCCGTTGCCTATGAAATCAATATGTATACTGATCACTCACACAAAATGGCATTGATATATTCTGATCTGCATAGAAACATCCAGGATTGCTTTAACGCTGCCGGCATAGAAATTATGTCGCCGCATTTTATTGCCCAAAGAGATGGGAATGCCACCACCATTCCAGCCGATTACCTGCCGGAAAACTATAAGGCACCGGTCTTTAATGTAAAGCTGGAAAAAGAATAAGGCTTCTATCTTCATAAGAATCACAGATTTGTATCACATCAGCCCCGGTTTTTGCTATTTTCGCATCTTACGGTAAAAAGTAAGGCAGATGTTGAAGCAATTTATAGCAGGTATTGTTCTATCGATCATTCTGATACAGCAGGCGTGGGCGCAGTTACCACCCAAACGCGAGTTAAGAGCCGTTTGGATCGCCACTGTGGAAAACATTGACTGGCCATCGCGGCGGGGGCTTAGTACAGAACAGCAAAAACAGGAGTTCATTGCTATACTCGACCAGCAGCAACGTAATGGCATGAATGCCGTGGTGGTACAGGTACGTCCTGCAACAGATGCTTTTTATCCTTCTCCATACGAGCCATGGTCGGAATACCTGACAGGGGTACAGGGACAGGCGCCCAATCCCTACTATGATCCTTTGCAGTTTATGATAGAGGAAACGCATAAACGCGGGATGGAGTTCCACGCCTGGTTTAATCCCTACCGCGCTGTATTCAATGCAACCCGCAGCAGCGTGGCCGCTAACCATATTACCCGGCTTAAGCCACAGTGGTTTCTTACCTACGATAACAGAAAATATTTTGATCCGGGTATTCCGGAAGTGCGTGAATATGTAACCATGGTGATCCGTGATGTGGTAAAACGATATGATATTGATGCCGTACATTTCGACGATTACTTTTATCCATACCGCGCTCCCGGAAAAGAATTTCCGGATAATGCATCCTACCGTTTATACGGAGGCAATATGATGAAGGACGACTGGCGCCGCGCCAACGTAGATGCTATTATCAAGTTATTGAGCGTAGCCATCAAAGCAGAAAAACCCTGGGTAAAATTCGGTATCAGCCCCTTTGGCGTATGGCGGAATAAAGACAAGGACGCCGAAGGCTCCTACACCAAAGGCGGGCAAACAAACTATGACGACCTGTACGCCGACATCCTTAAATGGCTGAAGATGGGCTGGATCGACTATGTAGCGCCACAGCTATACTGGGAGCGTGGCCACCGGCTGGTAGACTATGAAATTCTGCTGAACTGGTGGAGCCAGCATGGGTATGGCCGGCAAGTGTATATTGGTCATGGCGTTTACCGTATTGGCAGCAATGGCGCCTGGAAAAATCCCGGGGAAATTCCCGCCCAGATTGAAGAAGCCCGTACATTAAGTACTGTTCAGGGCAGTATTTTTTATAGCGCTGCGTCTTTCAGGGGCAATCCGCTCGGCGTGGAAACAGCCCTGCGCAACGGCGTTTATAAATACCCGGCCCTGCGACCCATTATGTCGTGGCTACCGAAAGAAACACCGGAAGCTCCTTATTTTATTGATGCCTTTGAACGTCCCGGTGGACTTGAAATACACTGGACAGATGATGATACCAGCGGCCATACCAAACAGTATGTGCTTTACCGCTTTGAGCAAAATGAAGTGATTAACGTCAGCGACCCTACGAAAATATTGAGCATTCTGCAACAGTCGTCCGATCCGGAGTACAAGGATATTACTTACGTAAAAGGCAAAACCTATACATATGTGGTGACGGCACTGGACCGGATGCAGAATGAAAGTCATGTAAGCGAACCGCTGCGGATGCAGATAAAAAATGGCAAAACACTATTTCTGTTTGAATAAGCACCGAAACAGGCGCATTAAAAAATAAATGCGCCTGTTTCCATATCTATAGCGGTAGCCTCCGGCTGTGGCTTCAATGTCGGAAAAGCATCAGCATATTGCAGACTCCGAATGAAAAAACGAAAATCGCGGAAAAAATTAGCTTCATTGACATAGAGATTGATATAGGTATGAATATGGGCTGGGTTAAAATCACTTCAGGCTTTAAGTAAACGTGGCAAAGACCATCATGGTGAATTTAGTCTCCTAAACTAATAAAAAAATATTAGTCCCCCGCCGCATTAACACAATATGAGTTAGTTTGACAATAGCGGACACTACCTTAAAATGGCTCCAAATTGTCCTGCCAGCCCTTTCATTTTTTTAAATATTCTAAGAAATAACATTAACTTTTTATTTTTTTCTAAATTTTAACCGTCTAACAAAAGTTTATACAAAAAATACCGCGTTCCTTTAGTATCTTTAAACCGTTCCCGAATTATATCGTACACCATCACCCGCGGCGCAAGTCAGAGGGAGAGAGTGTGCCAAAGCAAAAAATCTAAACCAAATGGATGAAGTGAAGCAAACGCAAGGTTTATACCGTCCGGAATTTGAACATGATGCCTGCGGAACAGGTTTTACTGCCCACATCAAGGGTCGTAAATCCCACCATATTATTCGTGATGCCTTAACCATGCTGGAAAACATGGAACACCGCGGAGCCTGCGGCTGTGAGCAAAACACGGGGGATGGTGCAGGAATACTGTTTCAAACGCCACACGAGTTTCTGTATGACGAGTGCCTGAAACTGGGTATCCGTCTGCCGGAATTTGGGAAATACGGTGTAGGCATGGTCTTCTTTCCGAAAGAACCACGCTGGCGCGAAGAATGTCGTGAGATATTCCAGCGCAGCGCAGAAAAATTAGGCCTGGAGATCCTGGGGTATCGCAAAGTGCCGGTACGTCCGGATGGCATTGGTGAAACTGCCCTTTCTGTAGAACCGGAAATTGAACAGGTATTTATTGCCTGTCCTTATCATATCAGTGATCCGGAAATTTTCGAGCGCAAGTTATTTGTGCTCCGTAACTACGTTTCCAAAACCGTTCGCAATACAGTGCCGAAAGAAAAGTCACTGTTCTATATTGCGTCCCTCTCTTATAAAACGATTGTATACAAAGGTCAGCTGACCACCTACCAGGTGCGTCATTATTATACCGACCTGAGTGATGAGAAGATGGTATCTGCCTTCGCCCTCATCCACTCCCGGTTTGCTACCAATACATTCCCCAGCTGGAGATTGGCACACCCTTACCGGTACATTGCCCATAACGGTGAAATCAATACCCTCAAGGGTAACCTCAACTGGCTGCGCGCCGGCGAAAGGGACTTTGTATCCAAATTCTTCACCACTGAAGAGATGGAAATGCTGCTTCCTATCGTGGAAGAAGGCCAGTCCGATTCTGCCAGTCTGGATAACGTGATTGAACTTCTCACCATGACAGGCCGCTCTTTGCCGCATGTAATGATGATGCTGGTACCTGAAGCATGGGATGGCAATGAAGACATGGGCGAAGAAAAGAAAGCGTTCTATGAATACCATGCGTCCCTGATGGAGCCATGGGATGGTCCTGCTTCCATTTCTTTCACAGATGGCAAAATCATTGGCGCTACCCTGGATCGTAACGGATTACGCCCCAGCCGCTTTGTAGTTACCAAAGACGATCGCGTAATCATGGCCTCTGAAGCCGGTGTATTACCGATCGATCCAAAAAATATTAAAGAAAAAGGCCGTTTACAACCTGGTAAAATGTTTATCGTAGACATGGAACAGGGCCGTATTATCGGTGACGAAGAGCTGAAACAACAGATCTGCTCCCAGCAACCATATGGCGAATGGCTGAATAAATATAAGATCCGCCTGGAAGAACTGCCTGAACCAAGAGTAACTTTCACTCACCTGGAACATGAGCAGATCTTTAAATACCAGCGCGCATTTGGTTACAGTACAGAAGACCTGGATCACATCATTGCGCCAATGGCCATTGATGGAAAAGAACCAGTTGGTTCCATGGGTACCGATACTCCGCTGGCAGTGCTGAGCAACCAACCGCAGCATCTGTGCAACTACTTCAAACAACTGTTTGCTCAGGTAACCAATCCGCCGATCGATCCTATCAGGGAAAGACTGGTAATGTCGCTGGCTACATTTGTAGGTAACAATGGTAACCTGCTCAATGAAGATCCGCTGCACTGCCATGGTCTGGCACTGCGTCACCCGATCCTCAATAACCATGAACTGGAAAAGATCCGCAGCATCGATACCGGTTTATTCCAGTCCAAAACATTACATACCTATTTCAAGGCCGACGGTAAACCCGGCTCCCTGGAAAAAGGATTGGCCCGCCTTTGCCGTTATGCGGTAGATGCCGTGGAAGACGGTTTTGAAGTAATCATTCTTTCTGATCGTGCTATTGACTCCGAACACGCTGCGATGCCGTCTATACTGGCCGCTTCCGCTGTTCACCACCACCTGATCCGCAAGGGTTATCGTGGCCAGGTTGGACTGATCGTGGAAGCCGGTGATATCTGGGAAGTACACCACTTTGCCTGCCTGCTGGGCTTTGGCGTAACTGCCATCAACCCTTACCTGGCACTCAGCACCATCCGCGACATGAAGTTGAACAACAAACTGGATACTTCTCTGGATGTGGATAAACTGAAAAAGAACTATATCAAGGCAATCTGTGATGGTCTCCTGAAGGTATTCTCCAAGATGGGCATCTCTACCCTGCAATCATACCAGGGTGCCCAGATCTTTGAAATACTGGGTATCAACCAGGCCACCGTGGATAAATACTTTACCGGCGCTGTTTCCCGTATACAGGGACTCGGACTCGATGATATTGCCCGCGAAACACTGGCCAAACACTGGATGGGCTATGGCCGTAAGGAAACGCCTATTCAGCGTTTAACAGAAGGCGGTGTTTACCAGTGGAAACGTAAAGGAGAATTCCATCTCTTTAATCCAACTACTATTCACTATCTGCAGCTGGCTACCCGCATGGGCGATTATGCTGCATTTAAGAAATATTCTAAAGCGGTAAACGACCAGAGCGAAAAAGCAGCCACTCTACGGAGCCTGTTTTCGTTCAAACCAAACCGTCCTTCTGTTTCTATCGACGAAGTAGAACCAGCCACCAGCATCTTCAAACGTTTCGCTACCGGTGCTATGAGCTTCGGATCTATTTCTCACGAAGCACACTCCACACTGGCCATCGCCATGAACCGCATCGGCGCTAAAAGCAATACCGGTGAGGGTGGGGAAGATGAAATGCGTTATGAGCAACTGCCTAACGGCGACTCTATGCGTTCCGCTATCAAACAGGTGGCCAGCGCCCGTTTCGGGGTTACCAGCTACTACCTGACCAATGCCGACGAGTTACAGATTAAAATGGCACAAGGTGCTAAACCCGGTGAAGGTGGACAGTTACCTGGTCATAAAGTGGATGAGTGGATTGCGAAAACAAGACACTCCACGCCGGGTGTGGGCCTGATTTCACCGCCTCCGCACCACGATATTTATTCTATCGAGGATCTGGCGCAGCTGATCTACGACCTGAAAAATGCTAACCGGGCTGCCCGTATCAGTGTGAAACTGGTATCCAAAGCTGGCGTAGGTACTATCGCCGCCGGTGTGGCAAAAGCACATGCCGATGTAGTACTGGTATCCGGCTTCGATGGCGGTACCGGTGCATCTCCGGAAAGTTCTATCAAACACGCAGGGTTGCCATGGGAACTCGGTTTGGCCGAAACTCATCAAACCCTCGTAAAAAATAAACTCCGCACCCGTGTTGTGCTGCAAACAGATGGTCAGCTGAAAACCGGCCGTGACATTGCTATCGCTACTTTACTCGGTGCTGAAGAATGGGGTGTGGCTACCGCAGCCCTCGTGGTAGAAGGTTGCATTATGATGCGCAAGTGCCATGTTAATACCTGCCCTGTTGGAGTAGCTACACAGGATCCGGAACTGCGTAAACGCTTTACCGGCGATCCGCAACACGTGGTAAACCTGTTCACCTATCTCGTGGAAGAACTCCGCGAAATCATGGCTGAACTGGGCTTCCGCACCATTAATGAAATGGTGGGCCAGGTAGGTTGCTTACAGGTACGTGATAACATCAGCAACTGGAAGTCTCAAAAACTGGATCTCTCTCCAATATTATTTAATGAAGCGCCAGCCAATGAAACCGGTCTTTACAAACAGGAAGAACAGGATCATGGTATCAGCGAAGTAATAGACTGGCAACTGCTGAAGGCTGCACAGCCTGCACTGGAAAAGAAAGCCAGGGTATACCAGCAGTTCCCTGTAAAAAATACAGACCGTACCATTGGTACCATCCTTTCCAACGAAATATCCAAACGCTACAAGAGCGAAGGATTACCGGAAGATACCCTGCACTTCAAATTTATCGGATCTGCAGGCCAGAGCTTCGGCGCCTTCACCACAAAAGGTGTTACGCTGGAACTGGAAGGAGAGGCCAATGACTACTTTGGTAAAGGCTTGTCTGGTTCCAAACTGATCCTTTATCCACAGGGAGAAGCAGGATTCAAGGCAGAAGAAAATATTATCGCAGGTAACGTTTGCTTCTATGGAGCCACTTCCGGAGAAGCCTACATCCGCGGTAAAGCAGGTGAACGCTTCTGTGTACGTAACTCCGGAGCTACCGTAGTAGTGGAAGGAGTAGGGGATCATGGTTGCGAATACATGACCAATGGTAAAGCGGTAATACTGGGTGAAACCGGTCGCAACTTTGGTGCAGGTATGAGCGGTGGTATCGCCTATGTATACGATGTGAAAGGCACATTCGCCAATCACTGCAACAGGGAAATGATTGACCTCGATCCGCTGGCACAGGAAGATGTAGCGCTGCTGCAAGACCTGATTACTAAACACCACGCCTACACGAACAGTACCGTAGCGAAGTTTATCCTGAAAGACTGGGAAAACCAACTGCGCCACTTCGTGAAAGTATTCCCGAAAGAATACAAGGCGGTGTTGAAAGCAGGTATAACGCAGGGCCAGAAAGTAGGTCACTAAAAGAAACAATAACATTCATCATCAAAATATCCCTTTCAGGTAAGGGACTTGTGGAGGAAAATTATGGGTAAACCTACAGGATTCCTGGAATTTACACGCGAGCTGCCAGGGAAAGCAGACCCCCGGGAAAGGGTTGGCCACTATAATGAATTTGTAGAGCGGTTCCCGGATACAAAGTTAAATCAACAGGCTGCACGCTGCATGAACTGCGGTGTGCCCTTTTGCCACAGCGGATGCCCGCTGGGTAACGTGATACCGGAATTTAATGATGCCGTATATCGTCAGGACTGGAAGGAAGCATATGATGTGCTTACTTCTACCAATAACTTCCCGGAATTTACCGGACGTATTTGTCCGGCGCCCTGCGAAAGCGCCTGTGTACTGGGTATTAACCAGCCGCCGGTAGCTATCGAGGAAATAGAAAAACATATTATTGAAGTTGCTTTCGATAAAGGTCTGGTGCAGGCAAAAGCGCCACGTATGCGTACCGGCAAAAAAATTGCCGTTATCGGTTCCGGTCCTGCCGGACTGGCTGCGGCAGCACAGTTAAACTATGCTGGCCATACGGTAACTGTATTTGAACGTGACGACGCTCCGGGCGGGCTTTTACGCTATGGTATCCCGGATTTCAAACTGGAAAAATGGGTGATCGACCGTCGGATAAAACTGATGGAAGAAGAAGGCGTAACTTTCCAATGTAATGCCAACGTAGGCGTTAACGTTAGTACCAACGATTTGTTGAGAGAATACAACGCCATCGTACTCGCAGGTGGTTCTACCATTCCCCGCGACCTCCCTATTGCCGGCCGCGAACTGAAAGGAATACACTACGCGATGGACTTCCTCAAACAACAGAACAAAAGAGTAAGTAATACTCCTGTTGATGGTAGCGACATCTGGGCAACCGGAAAAAACGTAATTGTTATAGGTGGTGGTGATACCGGATCCGATTGTGTGGGTACCAGCAACCGTCATGGTGCTGCCAGCGTTACACAACTGGAACTGTTACCAAAGCCTCCGGGCGAACGTACGGCCTACATGCCATGGCCTACTTACCCCATGTTATTAAAAACCTCTTCTTCTCACGAAGAAGGAGCTGACCGTCACTGGGCGATTGCCACCAAATCCTTTATAGGAGATGATAACGGTGACCTGAAAGCCCTACGCCTGGTAGACCTGCAATGGACCGCCAGCACCGATGGCAGACCAGCGAAATTTACAGAAGTACCGGGATCTGAAAGAGATGTACCCTGCGAACTGGCCTTGCTGGCTATGGGCTTCGTGCATCCACAGCATACCGGCCTGCTGGAACAGCTGGAAGTAGAAAAAGATGAACGCGGTAACGTAAAAGCTACCGAAAAAGATTACCTGACATCCATTCCTAAAGTGTTTACTGCCGGCGATATGCGCCGCGGACAATCACTGGTGGTATGGGCAATAAGCGAAGGTCGTGAGTGTGCCAGAAAAGTGGACGAATTCCTGATGGGTAGCTCCCAGCTGGAAAGCAAAGACCATTCCTTACAGGCAATGGCGTTATAAGCAATAAGATTAATTAAATTTTTTCTCATAAGCAGGTTTAGATTTTGTTGTAACCTTCAGCCGGGCCGGGTTTTTACCCGGCCTATATTTTTTTATTTAGTGAGATGGAAACCGCCTGGCTTACTCATTCCCCCGAACGCCATCCCAAACCGGTTCTGCTATTGCAGTACCCAAATCCCGTTTAAAGACATAATTCCAACGTCAGTAGAAACAATGCCCCCGTTCAGCTATTTCCGGCCAGCACCACCTTCGAAACAGGATAAATTTGTTGATGATGAAACAAATGTGGTGTTTTTGGAGCCTATTACTGATGGCGCTTGCCGCAACTGCACAGCAGGCGCAACATGCTGTATTGATCATAGATGCGCCACAGCTGAAAAAGGGTTTGTATAAAACCTTTGAAGAATTCCAGCATAATAACCCCTCTGAAGAGGGTGACCTGGTGATTAAAAATCGCAGCTCCGCTGCCCAAATCTATCTCCTCGCCAACAGGAACGAACTCGTACTCCGTGACGGCGCCGGCCAGGAACATAAAGTGAAAAACTACTGGGGCATGTGCGATGGCAAAAACATTTTTATCAGGGATAATGGTCTTAATAAACTGGACGAAATCGGCTACTACTGCATTTATACACTACACGGCATTCAACCCTCCCGGGGATATTTGAATCAGGCCGATATGACCGTAAACAGTATTAGCACACCCGTGGCCCTCAAAAAAGTACTGAATGTGGTCACCGGCCAGGTATTGGATTTATCTGCCTATAATCTCAAAAAATATATACTCCCGCAAGACAGTGCTTTACTGGAGGAGTTCCGGTACGACAAGGAAAAGAAGGACCAGCTCGAGTATTATATTTACCGGTTTAATCAGCGGAATAAGCCGGTGATAAATTGAGTTAAAACATGAGTTTCCACAACTCAATTAAATCTTATTGTTTAGATCCCGTTAACTAAGCCCAATTTTCCCGTTCCTATTTTTACGGATCACAATATTGTGAGTACCCTTAATCCTTCTTTTCATGAAAAAAGAACTGATCGAAACATTGTTTGCGCGGTTTGAACAAACCGGTTATGAATACCAAAACATTAAATATTGGAACAGCAGCATATTACAATCCATTCTGGGTTATTCTTGCCGGCAGGATTTTATGCCAGTGATCGAGAAGGCGAAAAAATCCTGCGAAGCCAAGCATATGGCCGTTTCTGATCATTTTGCCGACATCGGCAAAATGATCAGAAACGGTCCCGATAACCCGGGCGACTTTGCTCTTACCCGTCAGGCCTGTTATTTCATTGCTAAAAATAGTGACCCGGAAAAGGACGCCGTCATCTTCGCACAAACCTACTTCGCCATAGAAGCCTACGAAGTTTGTACAGCAAAAGAGGTGCTGCAAGCATTTACGGAAACCCACATTCCTAAGAAAGTAGTTCAATCAGTAAAATTCACAGCCCGTCTTTACCTCGAAGGCAAAATAAATGATAAAATATATGCTGTAATTCGCTCTAAAGGCGACCAAGCACTATTTGGGGGATATACTACCCGTGAGATGAAGAAAAAACTGATGGTCCCTGAAAACAGGGCGTTGGCAGACTTTCTACCAACACTTACGATAGTCGCAAAATCTCTGGCCTTTGAACTTACCAATCACAATGCAGTTGTTAAAAACTTGCAGGGAGAAGTAAATCTTACCAGGGAACATGTAGATAACAATACTGCTGTCAGAAAGATCCTCCTGGAAAGAGGCGTGATCCCTGAAAAGCTTCCTCCGGTAATGGACATAAAGAAGGTAAAAAAACAAATCGAAAAGGAAGACAAACACGCTTTAAACCATAACAACCGCAAAGACGAACAATAGCCCATACCGCCGTCCGATCCATCTATTTTCGCCAATCTGTGCATTTTACTACTCACCCCATTCTTATATTCTTCATGTGAAATAGTGTGTCCGTTACCGTATTTGATGTATTCTTGCAATAACTTTTTATTCCCTGTACCGCGCAGGTATGGATTTTGTTGCCCCGAAGACCAGATCTCCGGTAAAACTATCCTGCCGGTGAACTAAACCATAAACGTGCTTTTACGTTTATATTCAGTAATTTATATAGTAATACATTATAGTGACAGAACCAGCAGAAACCGGAGAAAAACACCGTCGCCCCTGGTGGCGATGGCTTATATGGATAATTGTTGCGGTGCTCTTTTTGCCCGTAATGGCTGTTTTATTGTTACAACTCGACGGCGTTCAAAATTATCTCAGGCAACAGGGTGAAATATACCTGCGAAAGAAACTGCACACCAAAGTACAGATCGGCTACCTTCGGGCAAGGGGATGGCAGTATCTCGAACTCCGCAACGTATACGTAGGGGATACCTCCAACCAGGCGCTTTTTTACTCCGGTTCCCTCAAAGTGCATTATAATCTCCTCTCATTCATCAACAACGAACTGAGGATAGATAGGCTCGAATGGGATACGGTACTAATCAACGTATACCGGCATCCCGGCGACTCGGCCTTTAACTATCAGTTCGCAATAGATGCCTTCGTCAGCCCGCAAAAAAAACCCGACACCATCGCACCGGAAACCGGCACCACCATGCAATTCCGGTTGAAAGATATTTCCCTCAAAAGGGCAAAACTAAGATACTTCGATGCCCAGGGTGGCATGAACGCCGTATTAACCTGGGACAGCCTGCACGTAGATCCGGATGATCTGCTGATCGACGACGGGATCTATGCTTTCAGAGGCATAGCCCTCGACGGACTAAAAGGTTTTTTCCGTCAAAACTATGTAGGACCGGCAATTACATCTGCAGCGCCTCCACCGCCTCCTGCAGATACGAACAGTTCCTCCTTACACCTGCTCCTGAAAAAACTTCAGATCAGCAACAGCAGCTTTATGTATACCGATGAAGGCAGCGGTATTTCCACCAGCTGGAAAATCGGCGCCCTCCAGTTACGTAACAGCAGCATGGACCAGGACTCTACCCGCATACAGGTGGGAGATCTCAGTATCAGCAATACCACCGGGCTAGTGATGATGGTACCCGGCAAAGACACCCTTCCCGCGCCACCTAAAGATACCACACCAAATACCTGGCAGGTTTTTGCCACACAGGTAAACCTTGATAAACTGGCACTACGCTATGATAACGGAGGGCCCGCACCAACAGCCGCGGGCCCAGATCCGGACTATAATCACCTGTTGCTGACCCACTTCTCCGGAAAAATCAATAACATCCGGTACAAACCGGATAGCATCAGCGTTGTCGTTAAATCATTTACCGCACAGGACAAATCCGGTTTTGCTATCCGCAAAGCCAATATGGACGTGCTGTTTACGCCCCATACCCTGGCGCTGCGCAATTTCCTGCTGCAAACAAATAAAAGCATCCTCCGCAAACAGATACTGGTAACCGTTCCTTCCTGGTCAGGGATTTCAGACAAACTGGACCAACTGGGCCTGGATGCTAACCTCGACTCTGTGCATATTGCCCTGGGAGAGTGGCTCCCCTTCGTTCCTGATGCCCGCAAAAACAAATCGTTTGCGCCATTGTGGAAAAAAGAACTAACGCTGGCGACTATATTAAAAGGATCGCTTGGAGAGCTAAATATCAAAGAATTATACCTCGATGACCATGAGGGTAACCTGGTTAAAACAGGTAATGGAAAAGTACTCCATGCTACCAATCCCGATCTGCTCAGCGCCGATTTACCCAACCTCTATATTCAGTCCGGTAACAAACCATTGCGCTCCTGGCTACCTGCCGGCACCCTGCCGGATACGCCCCGCATTCCGGAACATATAATCATTACCGGCATGTTGAAAGGAGGAATGAAAGACCTCCTGACACAACTGCAGCTAAAAAGCGATTACGCCAACGCTAATATCAATGCTCACCTGGTTAATATAACCGACAGCATCCGCAGCAGTTACACCGTAAATATTCCCTATTTCCACGCCAATCCCGGCATCATGCTTTATGATACCACCTACGGTTGGGTGTCGGGAAGACTGAATGCTACCGGTCAGGGCTATACGATTAAAGAAATGGTGGCAAAGGCCGGAATTCAACTGGATGAAGCTACCTATAACGCTTATACGTATCACGATGTAAACCTAAACGCCGACCTTAACAAAGGCGAATTCCAGGCGCAGGGCGAAAGCGCCGACAGCAGCATTACAGCGACTTTCGATGTAAGCGGTCAACTGACCGATACAACCATCCACAGCCTTAAGGTAAACATGGATCTGGCCAAAGCAGATCTGTATGCCACTCACTGGTATACAGAGCCCCTTACCATACAGGGAAATGTTATAGCAGATTTCAACAGCATCGAGCCACAGCGCATCGAAGGAAATGCCTTTTTAACTAACTGGCAAATTGCTACTAATGAACATGTATTTCCCCTCGACAGCATTTCCCTGTTGACGAAATACGAAGATCAGCAATACATCACCTTAAAAAGTCCTTTTGGCCAGATCAATGCCTATGGCCATATAGATTACAGAAAAGTAGCCGGCGCTTTTTCAGGCGTTATCAACAAACCTTTATTACCACCGGATTCCACCAACATCGTAAAAATACCGGCGGGTCAACTGCTCGCATGGAATGCCAGCCTGATATGGCCTAAAAGCCTGCAGCCCATATTGCCGGAACTCCGCATGGAAGTGCCATTGGTGATGGATGGTCGCCTCAACAGCGACAGCAGCCTGCTGATCTTGCACGCCAATCTTCCTAAAATTAATTACGACTCACTACAGGTCGATAGCCTCCGGGTATTTGCCCATATTGAAGATACTTCGTTGCAAACCAACATCTCCCTGGCTCGCATGCAACATCCGTCATTTCCATTATATCAAACGCTGCTGACAGCAAAAGCAAATACCGGTGTAGTAGATTTTGACCTGCTGTTAAATGATGTTAAAAAACAGCCCAAATACAAACTCGGCGGCATATTCACATTCCTGAAAGACAATGCCATGCAGTTGTCGCTGAAACCCGGATTGCTGCTTAATAAACAGACCTGGACCGTAGCAGAAAATAATATCCTGCGCATGAAAAACGGCGCACCGGATACTGCTAACATTAAACTGTCGCACGGTGAGCAATCTATACAACTCTCCACACTCCCCGACACCAGCGCGATACCGGCACTCCAGGCTAACATCAGCAACTTCCAGCTCTCCACCATCACCGGTTTGCTGGCTACGGATACCCTGCTTGCCAATGGGCTGCTGAATGCCGATGCCACCGTTCGTAACTGGACCCAGTCCCCGCTGATCCACGCTACACTGAAAGTAGACAGTCTAACAGTAAAGAATGCACGAATGGGAACGCTCGACGCCAATGTGGAAAACAGCGGCCCCGGGCAATATAAGCTCACAGCCGGACTCACCGGCAATGACAATGATGTGAAGGTAAACGGTACCTACGACTCTACTATCAATGCGCAACTGAACATCAATAAACTCAGTATGGCGTCCCTGGAACCCTTTACCATGGGGAACGTAACAAAAATGTCCGGCAGCGCGAACGGTCAGTTTAATATTACCGGTACCCCCTCCGCACCAAAAGTAATTGGCAGCCTGCATTTCGATAATGCAACCGGTATGGTCACCATGATTGGCAGCACCTTCCATTTACCGGATGAAGATATCGTAATAGATGAAAGAGGTATCCAGCTCAATAACCTGGTAATAGCCGACAGCGCCAACAACGAATTGGTGGTAGATGGCCGCATCAACACGAAAGATTTTACCAAATACAATTTTAACCTGGATGTAACGGCCGACAACTTCATGGCACTGGGCCGCCAACAGAATCCGGACCAATGGATCTATGGCCCCGCATATATCGACAGCAAGGTAAAAATCCGTGGATCCCTCAGTTTACCCAGGATTGACGCTACAGTAAAGCTGCGGGATAAATCCAGCATCACCATGACATTGCCGCAGGAAGAACCCGGCATTGCCAACAGGGAAGGCGTAGTCGAATTTGTGGATATGTCTAACCCCATTGACTCTGCGTTACTGGCAAAACAAGACAGCCTCAAATACAAGACCACCCGTTTGAAAGGAATGTTCCTTTCCGGTAACCTGGAAATCACCCCGGAATCTATTATCAAAATTATCATCGATTCGCAGAACGGCGACTATATTCAGGCAAAAGGTACCGCCAATATCAACGCCACACTGGATCCCAGCAGCAAGTTGAGCTTAACCGGCCGCTACGAAATAACGGAAGGTAAATATGAAATGTCGCTGAACCAGCTGATCAAACGCTCTTTCGACATAGAAAAAGGAAGCTTCATTTCGTTTAACGGTGATGCTACTAACGCCGACCTGGACATTACGGCCAAATACACCGTGAATGCACCGGCTTACGACCTGGTAGCCGCCCGGTTGCAGGACATGTCACCTCAGCAGCGCAATATGTATAAACAGCGACTGCCGTTCCAGGTATACCTCATGATCCGGGGCAACCTGCTGAAGCCAGATATCAGCTTCCGCCTGGACCTGCCGGAGAAAGAAAGGAATACCCTGAATGGTACACCATATAACCAGTTGAAACAAATTAACCAGGTGCCCTCTGAACTGAACAAACAGGTAATGGGGCTGCTGGTGCTGAATACATTTATCCCGGATGACCCGATGAGCACACTGGATGGAGGCTCCGGCGGGGGAGTAGGACAAACTGCAAAAAACAGCGTGAGCAAAATCCTCTCCCAACAGCTTAATAACCTCGCCGGTAACCTCATAAAAGGAGTGGATCTGAACTTTGATCTGCAGAACCAGGAAGATTATTCCAGCGGATCGGCACAGGAAACTACCAACTTAAAAGTAGGCGCCTCCAAACAATTGTTCAATGATCGTTTAACCGTTTCCGTTGGTTCAAACATCATGTTACAGGGCAACCAACAAAATGCCAGCTCGCTGATCGGTGATATTTCTGTGGAATATAAATTGACCCGCGATGGCCGCTACAGAATCCGGGTATATCAGAACAACGATAATACTACCGTAATAGACGGCCAGATAGTGGAAACAGGCGTGGCTTTTGCCTTAATCATGGACTACGATGAGTTCCGTGAAATATTGCAACGCGCCAAAAAAACTTCCCAGAAACAAAAGGTCAGCGACAAGAAAAAGAAGAATAAAAAAGCCGATAAAAATACGACAACGCCCGATGCGAAAAGCAAATAACCATATCATCTTCTGCTGTATACTGTTTTGCCTGGGATACCTGGTAATCAGCTCCTGTAGTACTACCCGCACAGTACCTGAGGGCGATCGCCTGTATACCGGTAGCGATGTAAAGTGGATACCAGATACGGTTACAAAGAAAAAACCAAAAGATTACAGCACCTTGCTCGATGGCATGAATAAGAGAGTCAGACCCAACAGGAACAGAAAGTTCCTGGGCATGCCAATTAAACTCTGGTTGTATAACTTAGGAAATGAACCCAAAGGAAAAGGGCTCAATTACATCCTCCGTAAAAAATGGGGAGAGCCACCTGTTTTATTAAGCCAGGCTAAGCCTGACTATACCGCACAGGTGCTGGAAGAATACCTTGTGGATAATGGATATTTCCAGGCCGAGGTTATTTCCGCCGTTAAAAATTCGGGGAAGAAAAAGGCATCTATCAACTATACCGCTACACCTAATCACCGATACACTATTAAAAGTGTTACCTACATCACTGATACCAGCGCTATTGGGGTGTCGGTTAAAAATACAAAACCTGAAAGTTCGTTGATACCAGGTAAACCATATTCGCTGGATTCTATCAAAGCCGAACGGGAACGTATACACGCAAATCTCAAAGAACAGGGCTACTATTATTTTATCCCCGATTATTTGCTGGTGCAGGCAGATAGCACCAATAACGGACAGGTAGACCTGTTTGTAAAAATAAAGGATAATACGCCCCTGCTGGCCTTACGCCCATACAGGATGCACGATATTACCCTGTTCCCTGACTATTCGCTGGACAATGATTCCGCTTCCACACGAGGTACACCGGTGAGATATAAAGGAATTTATCTGGTTGATTCTGCCAAACGTTTCAAATCTTCTGCATTTGATCGCTCCGTATTTTTACGTCCGGATAGCTTATATCGGCTCAGCTCTCATAATATTACCTTACAACGATTGATTAACCTCGGCGTATTCAAGTTTGTAAAAGGATCGTTTTCGCCGGTGAGAGACACATCCATTCACAACATCCTGGGTGGCGACCCGAATTTACCGGGCAGAAGGGATTCCTCCGCCAGGAGAGACTACGCCGGCAGAAGAGATACCACAGGCAAAGGCGCAAAAAGAGATGCCAGCTATACCAGAGATACTTCACTCGCCAATAACTACAGGGCGATGGTGAATAACCGCATTTCCCTTGATAGCGGATGGCTCGATGCGAAATTTTATTTAACACCCTATAAACGTCGTTCCCTGCAGGCCGAGTTAAGAGGTACGTCTAAATCAAACGGTTTTATAGGATCAGAGGTGCGCCTCACCGCCAAAAACCGCAACTGGCTGCATTCCGCGGCATTATTGGAAATCGGGCTCAGAGGAGGCCTTGAATGGCAAACGGGCAACAAAAGCGCCGGAGGTTCCAACTCGTATGGATTCGGCGCAGAAGTAGCCGTTACTTTCCCACGGTTTATTACGCCTTTCAGGGGACTTAACATCCGAACGCCTTACGTTCCTAAAACCCGTATAAGCGCAGGCTATGAATTGTACAGCCGAGCCGACCTGTATAACCTTAACGCATACACGCTGCAGCTGCAATACCTTTGGCAGCGAACACAATTCCTTAGTCATATTTTTTCACCGGTGGCTGTAACCTATGTGTTGCCTACTAAAACCACTGCCGCTTACGATAGCATCCTGAAAAATGATCCCAGCCAGCGTGCTGCTATTGAGAAACAATTTATACTCGGTGGAAACTATTCTATTACCTATAATAATCAGCAGCCTAATCGTGTACACAGCTTTTATGCGAGCGCAAATATAGATATCTCGGGTAACCTCGCCGGCCTGGTGGTACCCAGAAACGATACAGGACAAAGAACAATACTCGGGAACTCTTTTGCACAATATGAACGGCTCACACTGGAAGGCCGTCATTACTGGAACATTGGTAAAGGCAAACAGTGGATCAACCGCCTGTTACTGGGCTATGGGCTACCTTATGGCAATTCAAGCACCCTCCCTTTTATAAAACAATTTTTCACCGGAGGAAGCAGCAGTATCAGGGCCTTCAGGGCACGTACCCTGGGCCCCGGATCTTTCCATAACAAAGCAGTAGATACTTCTGCTTTGCTGGCCAATGAAGCCGGCGATATAAAACTGGAATTCAACTCTGAAGTACGTATACACGTGGCCAGCGTATTTAATGTTGCTGCATTTATTGATGCCGGCAACATATGGCTGCAAAAGGATGTACCCGACAAGCCCGGAAGCAAATTTGAATTCAGCTCTTTCTATAAACAAATAGCCGTCGGTGGTGGCGTCGGGTTACGCGTTGATGCCTCTATTGTGGTGGTACGCCTGGATCTGGCGATGCCTTTCCGTGTTCCCTACCTGCCGGAAAACGAGCGATGGGTGCTGAATAAAATTAACTTCGGAGATCCCGAATGGCGTAAAAAGAACCTGATACTCAACATTGCCATCGGATATCCATTCTAATAATTTTTTTATGGAGAGACAACAGCTTACCGTTGTCTCCCATCTGCAGTTTTATAACACATCTTTCAGGTGCTTGTAATTAGATTTCACTGCATCAAACACATCTTCATATCTTCCTCCTAATATCAGTTTACCCATCCAGAGCGCAAACCCCTTCATCTGCGTAAACTCCACCTTGGGCGGCATGGCCAGCGATTCAGGGTTGGTAAATATATTCACCAGCACCGGCCCTTTCGTTTTACCCGCTTGCGTAAGCACGGCTTCCACCTTTTCCGGTTTATGTATTGTATATGCCGTGAAGCCCATGGCTTCCGCAACCGCGGCAAAATCGGGATTTACCATATTGGTTTGCCAATCCGGAAGACCAGCAACTTCCATTTCGAGTTTCACCATTCCTAACGCACGGTTATTAAACACAATGACTTTTACCGGCAGCTGGTATTGGCTGATGGTCATCAGATCTCCCAACAACATGGTTAAACCTCCATCTCCACATAATGCAAATACCTCTCGGCCAGGTTGCGCCAGTGCAGCCCCTATTGCCTGTGGCATAGCATTGGCCATAGAGCCGTGATTGAAAGACCCCAACAGGGTGCGGTTCCCTGTTCCTTCCAGGTACCGTGCCGTCCATACATTCGTCATACCCGTATCAACAGTAAATATGGCATCATCCGCCGCAATTTTATTCAGCGTGGCGGCTACAAATTCGGGACTAATAGCATCCTCTTTACCTGTGTCTTCAACATAGGTCTGCATTTTCTTTTTTACTTCCTGGTAAAATTCCAGCATAGAATCCAGGAAATCCCGGTCGGTATTCTCTTTTAACAAAGGCAGCAAGGCCTTGAGTGTGTCCCTGATATCACCGCATAACCCCATTTCCAGGGAAGCCCTGCGTCCCAATCGTTCCGGCTGAATATCGATCTGCACTATTTTCGCTTTCTCCGGTATAAAAGGAGTGTAGGGAAAGTCTGTTCCCAACAACAATAAAACATCTGCCTCATGCATGCTTTTATAGGCAGATGCCAATCCCAGTAAACCTGTCATTCCCACCTCGTTGGGGTTATTATACTGAATACCCATTTTAGCGCGAAAGGAATAGGCTACCGGCGCTTTTAACAGGAGGGAGAGGGCTACCACCTCGTCATGCGCTGCAACGGCACCAAGACCGCAATAAATAGCAATTTTTTCCGCTCCGGCCAGCAAATCCGCCAGCGCTTCCAATTCTTCCGGGGATGGACAAATAACCGGATGCGGACGATATAATCCCATGGCGGTTGGAATTTCTTTTGCATCTGCTGCCGCCACATCTCCCGGTAAACCAAATACCGCCACGCCATGCTTATGCACAGCATGTTGCAACGCCGCCTGCATCATTCTGGGGGCTTGCTCGGCAGTAGTCGCTATCTGGTTATAACAACTGCAGTCCGCAAACAATTTGATAGTATTCGTTTCCTGGAAATAATCACTTCCAAACTCATTAGTGGCACAGGTGGAAGCTATCGCCAGCACAGACGCACCCGACCGGTGCGCATCATATAGTCCATTGATCAGGTGCACGTGTCCCGGCCCGCTGCTACCTGCACAACAGGCCAGTCCATTGAGCTGCGCTTCTGCCCCCGCGGCATATGCTCCCACTTCTTCATGCCGCACATGTATCCATTGTATCCGGCCATCACGCCGCACAGCGTCATTTATATGATTCAAACTATCACCGGTAACAGCATAAATGCGTTTAATACCGGCATTGGCCAGCATGTCGACCAATTGATCAGCTACAAGTTTTGCCATAACTTTTTTGTTTGGGAGTTGTGCATGATAAAAACAGTTGGTTTACAACATTGTTCATCGCTTTTCCCTTCAATAAACAGACCAACAGCAGCAAAAATTTAATGCCCATATTAAAGCTGCTACCATTAGCTTTGCTGTAGAAAACGATCTGCACATGATGCCCAAAGTTCCTCAAGACTCCCTGCTGCACAGGCAAACCGCGGCCGTTGACTACCTGGATTGTTTCGCCGCAAACATCCCGGCCAATCACCCGGTAAGCATTACAGCCACCGCTCTCGCTTTTGCCACCGGCGCACCCGGCTGGATCAGGAAACTGCTGAAACTAAGAGACAGTATCGTTGGCCGCTTTGGTCTTAAAACCGCTAAAAAACTGACTACGGCGTCCTCCTTAACACTGAGCCCTGGCGATCAGCTCGGGATTTTTAAAGTGCTGGATAAAAATGATAAAGAACTTATCCTCGGGGAAAATGATAAGCACCTCGATTTCAGGGTATCGTTATACCTTCAGCAACAGCCAGCACAGCAGCAACTGCTTTGCACAACTACTGTTCACTATAATAACCGCTGGGGAAGAATTTATTTCTTTTTTGTAAAGCCTTTTCACCGGCTGATCGTGCCTGCTATAATAAAAAGCACCCTCGGTCAATTAGGTATCCCACTCAGCTAAAGCCCCGGAAAATTGTTATTTTTATAGCATTGTCTAAATCGCATTCAATGAAACCTATCCCTGCGCCCTTACACTGCTATCGGCTACTGTTGCTCATTATCCTGTTAATGGCAGGTGCCTCCTGCAGCCGGAAAATTACCGAAACCGGAAAAGCATCCTATTACGCCGACTCTTTCGACGGCAAGCGTACCGCCAGCGGTGAAACCTTCCGCCAGCGGCAACTTACAGCTGCACACAGAACATTGCCTTTTGGTACACGCGTCACCGTTATAAATGTATCCAACGGTAAAAGTGTAAAGGTACGCATCAACGATCGCGGCCCGTTTGTAGCTGGCCGCATCATTGATCTTTCTCATAAAGCCGCTTCCAAACTAGGTATGATCAATACCGGTGTGGCAAATGTAGAAGTGAAATATAAAAAGAAGAAAAAATAAAATCGCAGTGGGTTCACTCCTGCATTTTATCCCAGTTCGTAAACCCCACCCTTCTTTTCATTCCGTTGATCATGCCGGCCTTCCGCAATTTCCTCTATCATTTTTTTACAGAATGCGGGTAGGTCTTTAGGCGTTCTGCTGGTAACAAGCCCATTGTCTGTTACCACCTCTTCATCTACCCACAATGCACCTGCATTTTCCAGGTCGGTTTTCAATGATTTATAAGATGTCATTTTCCGGCCATCCAACTCACCGGTCTCAATTAACGTCCAGGGGCCATGACAAATAGCAGCAATTGGCTTGCTTTCATCAAAGAATCCGGTTACAAAGGCAATCACGCGGTCGTTGGTGCGCAGATGATCCGGATTCATTACACCTCCCGGCAATACCAGTGCATCGTAAGCCGATGCCACTGCATCTTTTATATGCTTATCTACAGGGTAATCTTTCCCCCAGTCTTTTTCCGCCCAGGCCCGCACACTTTTTTCTTCCGGCGATATAATATCTACGGCGGCGCCCGCATTTTTTAATGCCTCCAGTGGCTGGGTAAGCTCAACTTCTTCAAATCCATTGGCTACCACAATAGCGACCTTCTTGCCTTCTAATTGATTTTGCATAAAATATGTTTTTAGATGTTGTTAGATAGTTTAGCCTTCGGCAGAAGACATCGTCTGCCCAGGTACTTCCAATGTCTCAAAAACGATTCCTGTCGGGGATCGGCAGGCGGGCAACCTATTGTATATGATCAGTGCGTTTCAGCGCTGTATAATTTCTTTCTCACTCTGTTGCGTCAACAGGAAGAACCTGCTTTCTCATTCGATTGTAATTTTTTAAAGAGAAAATTGCATTTGGAAACAGATGCTGTTTTATTTGTTGTCATACAATCAATGAACAATGAACAAGAAAACTTTGCTCTCAGCATTGCTGGCTATTGCCCTCTTTGCTAATCATGCCTTTGGTCAAGCGCCCGCAGCAGAACTCCCCGGCTTCGCCGCCTATGCCGACCCGTCAGAAGAAAACGTAGAGATCAGCCACAACAAAGGCGTTGTAAACTGGACCGGCAACACCAACACCGTGAATTTTTATTTCCATGCAGCAACCGCCGGTTCTCTTAAAGTAGCGCTGCTGGCTAAAGCTGACGCAGAGAGTAAAGTATCGGTATCCGTAAATGGCATGGATAAAATAGTAAGCATTCCTAACAGTAATGATTTCACAAATGTCCCTGTTTTACAAACAAACATTAAGAAACCAGGTTTCTATTGTGTGGTGCTGAAAGGCGTTGAAAAGAAGGGAAATGTTTATGCCGATGTTAAAGCCGTTGCTTTATCCGGCGCAGCAACAAAAGACATACAGTTTAATCCGAAACCCTGGCGCCGGGCGGCTTCTGTACATTTAAACTATCCCGTTCCAGAAGGAAAAAATGTTGAATGGTTTTATGGAGAAATTAAAGTTCCGGAGGGAGAAGATAAACTGGGTACCTATTTCATGTCCTGTGGTTTTCACAGAGGCTACTTTGGTATGCAGGTTAATTCCCCTACAGAAAGAAGAATTATTTTCTCCGTTTGGGATGCTGGTGGAGAACCGGAAGAACGCAGCAAAGTGAAATACGAAGACCAGGTAGTGATGCTGGCGAAAGGAGATAGTGTAGACGCCAGCGGATTCGGGGGAGAAGGCACCGGTGGCCATAGCCATTGGGTATATAACTGGAAAGCGGGCGAAACATACCGTTTTCTGATGCATAGTGTACCTACCGGTAATACCACCACCTATACCGCTTATTTCTATGTTCCCGAACACCACGAGTGGAAACTGATCGCCAGCTTCAGGGCGCCTAAAGATGGTAAATACATGGGCCATCTTTATTCTTTCCTGGAAAATTTCTCTTTTGAAAATGGCCACCTTGGCCGCAAAGGCTATTTTGGTAACCATTGGATAAAAACCAACACCGGTGAATGGATAGAGCTAACCAAAGCAAAATTCTCAAACGATGCTACCGCCAAAGCAAAAGACCGTCTCGATTTTGGTGGTGGTGCTGAAAATGGATGGTTTTACCTGTGGAACAGCGGATTTAAGCCCGCCAATGCGCAATATGGCGACCTCTTTGAACGTCCTGCTACCGGCACGCCTCCTGTAATTGAGCTGCCTAAATTCTAGTAACAGGTTCATCACTGCATTTACAAAAAAGCGCGGGAAGATCGGTCAACCGGTTTTCCCGCGCTTTTTTTGTCTCCCTAAAATATAAATAACGGTATAGTAAACATTCAGATTGGCAAACTGTTATCTATAATGGTATTCACGCAGGTTTTCTATGGTGGTTTTTAGTTAATTAGTCTATATACCCCATAGGATTAGTATAACTAATTTATTTTGAGAGTGCATACCATTTTTTTAGCCCCCATCCTGACTTTCCCTTTTACGGTACAATTCCACACCCCAACAGGTTATTTGAACTGCTACTAAGCGATTTTTACTTTAAATTCGGTTTTAAATCCAGATAACATCAGTTGCATATGGCATTGAAAAACAAATTGCCTATTCCCATTCCCGGCGTAGTACAGGCACTGAATCCTTTTAAAGTGAAGAAGCAACGGATCATGAACTTCAATCCGGCCGAAGGGGTTACCCACCGTAAGCCGGCAATCGATAACAAGATCACTGTTTTTGATTATAACAGTAATCTTTGTTCTGAGCTGGTGCTCCCTAAAATCGAGGACACTTTCAAATATGCGGAATCATCTCAACTGAGCTGGATAAATATAGATGGTATCCGGAAAGAGGAAGTCCATGCTGTTTGCGAACAATTCGTGATTCACCCACTGATAGAAGAAGACATTTTGAGCATAGGGCAACGGGCGAAAATGGATGAAATCAACGACCGTATGTTTTGCCTGCTTCCCATGATTTACTTCAATAGTGAAACTTCTTCTGTAGACCTGGAACAGGTAAGCATTGTATTGGGCAAAAACTTTGTCATCTCCTTCCAGGAAGATCCTGCCCGGGACGTGTTTGATCCGGTACGAACCAAACTTTTGTTAAAAGGATCCAGGATACGCAATGGGGGGGCCGATTATCTCTGTTATTCTCTGCTGGACGTTATTGTAGACAACTACTTCATTGTAATGGATAAGCTGGGCGAACGGATAGAGATGATGGAAGACCTGGTGCAACATCAGCCCAATACCCGCACACTGGCCCGTATCAATTACCTGCGGCGCCAGGTATTCCTGTTTAAAAGAGCTATTTCACCGGTGAGAGAGCTGGTCAACGGGTTTCTGAAAAGCGAAAGTGATCTACTGGATGATAAGGTGACAAAATACTATAAAGATGTGTACGATCACATTGTCCAATGTAATGATCTGGCAGATAACTACCGCGATATGGTGCTGAATCTGCAGGAAATGTACCATACACAGCTGAACCTGAAAATGAATGAAATAATGAAAGTGTTGGCGGTAGTGACAACATTAATGGCTCCACCAACACTTTTGGCCGGTATTTACGGCATGAACTTTCATAATATGCCCGAACTGGACAGCCGGAACGGGTATTATTATACGCTTGGAGGGATGGGTATACTACTGATCCTGATGATCATGGTGTTTAGAAAAAGAGGTTGGTTCTAACTCTTCTTCTTATAAACAGGCACCGTAGAGCACGGTTCCCCATACATGATGCTTTTAACCACCGGAAGCAGCAAACGGGTTATTTCGGCATAGGCGATTTCTCCAACACGTTTATCTCCACATCCTTTTATTACCACTCTTTTATCCGCAAAAGCAGCCACATCTATTTTGGCCAAATTCTGCAAATAAAGCGTTTTATGGATAAAATCGGCATTTCCGAAGGCTGCATAGCTCGCTAACGGTTGCAGATTAGTCATTACTAACATATAAGCCCATAAAGGTATTACGGCATCAACACTGCATATTAAACCCACATTTTTTCCACGGAACTGCTCCCAATCGAGCGACTGCATAGAAGCCCGGAAATCCTTTTCTTTCAGGATCATGCCCATAAACAGGTAGTCCTTCATATCAAATTCCACGATTTCACCCTGTGGATAATAGTACTCCAGGTCAATGGTTTCGAGTCCGCTCTGTGCTACTTTATTTATTATTTCGTCCATCTTGTCCTTATTTAAGGATACAAATTTACGAATATCAGTGCAGGAATGTGAATAACGGGGTAGATGGGTGTAAAAACGAAAAGGGGACGTATTACTACATCCCCTTTTTCTTATGTCAGTAAAAATGTAGCGGCTTAGAAGAATTTACCACGGGTATCTTTCACATCACTTTTCTTCTTCAGTACTTCAAACAGTTGCTGATCCAGCATGGATTTAACCCCCTGCTCGTAGGCGGCTTGCTGAGCAGCTACATCCTGGCCCGGTTGAGCTGCAGGTTGGAAGCTGTCCACCTTGATTACGTATACACCGCCGTTTCCTTCAATTGGAGCAGATACTGCAGCAGTACCCCATTTTTTATTGAAAGCAGCACCTGCAACACGAGGCTCAAAGCCCAGGGAAGCTATAAAAGGAGTAGCAAATGTTACACCTTCTGCTTTCAGCACAGGCTGATTAGTAGATTTAGCTGCTGCGTCCAGGCTGGCCGGAGTTTGCAGCTTTGCAATGATTTGTTCTGCCTTTTTATGTTTTTTAACTTCTGCTTCTACCTGAGGTCTTACATCCTCCAGCGGAGCTGTGCCTTCCTGGCGAACGCTGGTTAAAACAGCAACTACATATTTATCATCAAAGGTAAATACGTTACTTACGTCACCTTTCTTCGCCTCATAAGCCCAGCGTACCAGGTCGCGTGACTGTCCGATACCAGGAATTACAAAATCCATGGGACGCACATTATCAGCGATTCTTTTATTCAGCTTGGTTTGTTGGATAGTTTTTTCAAACGCGCTTGCAGAGCGGCTCTTGCTGGCAAAGTCACTCGCAGCGCTATAAGCAGCATTGTTGGTTTCTTTGCTGGCTTCTACTGATTTACCAAGGTAAGCCACTTTAATAGCAGGACCAATGTTTTTCTGATCCATGATTTCTATTACATGGTAGCCAAACTGGGTTTTCACTACTTTAACCTGGCCTTTGGATCCATCGAAAGCAAATGCTTTAAATTCAGGAACAAACTGAGAAGAAGGTGTTAAATCATATTCACCACCAGTTTGTTTGCTGCCTGGATCATCAGAATATTGGTTTACCAGTGCTTTGAAGTCAGCACCACCTCTTATCGCAACTTCGATGCTATCAGCACGTTTGTGGGCAATAGAATCCGGCGCGCCACCCTGTGCACCGGAGGCAATGAGGATATGACGAACCTTTACACTATCAGCCATATTTTTACGATCAATCATCTTCGCATACACGATTAGGTTGTTATCATAATATGGTCCGAATATAGCGCCAACAGGCAGATTCACGATAGAATCCTTCTGCGGAACTTTTGCTTCGTTTTTGGAAATATATCCGTCGTAATATTTAATGTCAGAATTGCGGTTAATAAAGCCGGCAACATCCTTAGTGGTATCCAGTTCTTGCTTCATCGCAACAATCTGTTGGATAGCAGCAGTGGAATCAGCTGCAGAAGGGATAGCATCAAATGATACATATTCCACTTTGCGGGACTCTTCTACTTTAAACAGCTGTTTGTGATCCTGGATAAAACGGTCCAGTTCCGCATCTGTTACTTTAATAGTGGAGTCAGAAATAGTAGCATAAGGAACGCTTACATAAGATACTGTCGCCGATTGACTGTTATCTTCCTGTTGTTGTTTTGCCAGCCATTTTGGATAGTATACACCTTGTTTAATAAGGGTTACATATTTCTGTTGTTCCTGGTATTTGGCAATATAGCTTTCCAGCTGGTGTAATCCTTCACGGATCTGCGGATTACTGCCGGCCTGTGAAATCGCCTGTTGCAAAGCGTTGCGGTCAAATTGACCATCACGCGTAAATTGCTGTACAACTACCGGATTAGGGTTTTTACCCTTGATCTGGTCTACCACTTCCGCATCAGTTACCACAATACCCAGCTTTTTATACTGAGCCTGCATAATTTGTTCATTCAGAAACTGGTTCCAAACCTGTTCACGGATATATTGACGTGTTTGTTCGTCAATATTAGGCATTTGCTGACGGGCGCCATTTTCGGCGTCCTGGATACGGCGTTGGTAATCTGCTAAGTCCAGATCTTCACCATTTACTTTTCCCACGCTTGTACTGCGACGGGTGAGAGAACTCTTGCCAAAAAAGGCATCCTGCAACAGGAAACTAACAATAGCCAGGCAAATCACTACAACGATCATGACGGCGTACTTGTCCCTGATTTTCTGAATTACTGACATATATTATATAGTCTACATTTTTAAGGATAGCAAAAATAGAATAAAATAACTGTAACTGCAAAAGAGTATTTTTTGCCTTAAAACACAATACAGCAAAGGGTTTCAGTATGTTATAACACTTTTGTGGACTATATATCATTCACAGGTTTTCCACACAAACACGCTATAAGCAAACTCACATTTTTCACCCATTTAATGTTTTTAAACGTTGATTCCGGCTGGCATTTACACAAAATGAAGCGAATAATAACATGAAAGGGTTATGCACAAATGTGAAAAAGCCAGTTTTCTTAATCCACAGAAAAATGTGAATAAAACAGGCCTATTTCAGACGCATATACATTTTGACCATTTTTCATTCCTGGCTAATTCTTTTCCACAATTGATGTGTAAAAACCCCTGTAAAACGCAAATAAGGTGGGAAAAGGTGCTTTTGCATTGAGGTAAAACTAATTTTGTTATTGTCGTCAAATTTACCCTTAAAAATTTGCCTTGTGAATTGTGGATAGCAAATGCCATCTTTTAACAATTTCCTAATACTGTGTTAACGAAAAAGATTTTCACTAATCACGATATCCACCTATGTGGATGAAATGAAGAAAAACCAGTAATGACGCGGAAAGAGCATGTTAATTTCATGTGGAAAGCGTAGTAAAAAGGAATAACAACTACATTTGTACCAACGCCGGAAATTAAATTTCCACATATTCACAGCCCTAATAGTAGTGGGCTTTTTCTTTTAAATATTTAAAGAAGTATATAGCTATGATTATGGAAATCGCTGAAGCGAAAAAAAATTTGCAACACAACGGATTTTTGGATATATCAGTCGATCCTTCTCTGGATTTGTTTGAAGCGATAGAAAATTTGAAAAAGAAAAAAAATGCTATCGTTCTTGCTCACTATTACCAGGAACCAGATATCCAGGATATTGCGGATTACATCGGAGATAGTTTGGGCCTTAGTCAGCAGGCAGCGAAAACAGATGCAGATATGATTGTTTTCGCCGGTGTACATTTTATGGCTGAAACGGCAAAAATTCTGAGTCCACAGAAAAAAGTGCTTTTACCGGACCTGAAAGCAGGGTGTTCATTGGCCGATAGTGCGCCTCCAGAGCTGTTTAAGAAGTTCAGGGACCGTTATCCGGACCATATCGTGATCTCTTACATTAATTGCTCGGCGGGTATCAAAGCACTCAGCGATATCATTTGCACGAGCTCTAATGCCGAAAAAATCATCGAAAGTGTTCCTCACAACCAGCCGATCATCTTTGCACCCGATCGGAATTTAGGGGCCTATCTGATCAAAAAAACGGGTAGGGACATGGTGCTTTGGAACGGAGCATGCATGGTTCATGAGATTTTCTCCCTGGAAAAGATCACAAAATTGAAGATCCGTCACCCGAAAGCCAAGGTGATAGCGCATCCGGAGTGTGAACCAGCGGTACTTGCCATTGCAGACTATATTGGATCTACCACGGGGTTGCTGAAATTCAGTCAAAAAGATGATGCCCAGGAATATATCGTTGTTACAGAAACCGGAATTCTCCACCAGATGCAAAAGGAAAATCCGGGTAAAACTTTTATTCCGGCGCCACCAAATAATGCCTGCGCTTGTAATGACTGTCCACACATGAAATTGAATACGCTTGAAAAGCTTTATCTGTGTATGGAATATGAACAGCCGGAAATTACAATGGAAGAAAGCCTGAGAATAGCCGCCAAAAAGCCAATTGAGCGAATGCTGGAAATTAGTGCACAAGCCGGGCTTTAATATAACTAATTGATTTACAGTTTTATTTAGATAATATTTTATATTAATAATAGATTATCGGATATCGGAAGGCCGTGAGAATTTAATATTCTCACGGCCTTCGTATTTAGATACGAAGCGCTTAATTCTCAGTGGGTTATAAGGCTTCTGAGAATCGCATATTTTGTTTTTAGCTGAAGTCTCTCCTTTAGAAAGCCACTGGAATCGAATATAGAAATTCCAAAAATCCGACGTGAAATATGTTTTTTTATGGCCTGAGAATCGGAAAAATAAAAATTACGTGGGGTAGGTGAGGGATTTTGGTAAATATCTGGTTCTCAGCGCCCTCCTTAGGCGACGACAGTTTAATATTTTTCTTTTTCCCGGATGCGATACGGAATTTTGTTTTAACAGGAGCTCAGCGCTCATTTTTTGAAGGCGCTGAGATTTGAATATTATTATTTTTACTTGGGTAACCTCGACGACCCTTATTCCAACTGATTCTCAGCGTACTTATTTTTTCTTCATTTTTTATTTTTCAGCTTAATCTGTCCATTTTTCTTGGGTTAAAGACCTGACGAATCCAGCTTTATTGCGCAGTTTTTTGGGTAATTAAGAGGTGCAGAGACTGGCAGTAATTGATTTTCGGGAGTGCTATGAGAGTTAAATATTTTTTGAGATCATAGGGGTACCCCATGATTTTAAATTTCATTCGATTCTCAAAGGACTTGTAGCGCGCTGAGAGTCAGCCAGCTGTTGGGGGATCCCGGGGCGCTGTAATTCCATTCAATTGTCAGCGTATTCACAATGCGCTGACAATTGAATATTTCTTATTTCGCCTTAATATTCCAGCAATGATATATTTCATGAAATCCTCAACGCGTGAGAAGAGCGCTGAGAATCGTGCATTTATTCTTGTTTTTGTTCAGCTATGGATACAGGCAATTCTGGGAAAATGTCAGCGCTTTACAAGTGCACTGAGGTTTCGATATTTAAAAAGATAACTGCCCGAATGCGATTTGCGAAGAAATAACGAAATGTCAGCGGACTTATAATGCGCTGACATTTTAAAATTTGGTGCCCGTTAGATGGATTTTGTTGGATTTGAGTTTCATTGAAATCTCAGGCTGCTGCTGAGGTCCTGACATTTTAATATTTGAAGTTAATCTGAAAAGTAGTGTGAGTTGCTGTTTTTGAGAGACTCATAAGCGACTGCCTACGCGCTGAGAATACGATTTTTTTGTGCGTCGCTTCGAGGAGGTATAAATTTATATTTTTGGAAATGTCAGCGGCTTTATTGGTTGCTGACATTTTAGTATTCAAAAATTTTCGATGAATTTATAATTATGGATGCTGATAAGCCAATTGTGAAGGTGGGAGTTAGGAGCTGACATTCTAATATTTTATTTGATGATGTGGGAACCCCAGGTTTTTTTAAAGAGATGAAATGTCAGGAGTTTCTGGAGAAGTAAAGAGTTATTTCGAAGCGAATTTTAGCGAGAGAGTATCGATTGGTTAATGGAAGATAGAATATGTGCTCAATGAATGAAGTTAGAGTTGAGATTTCTTAGAACGATTATCAATTGGGGATAAATTGGGATGTAAAAGGAGAAATTTTTTTTAAGTCTACAAAGAAAGATGAAAATTCATGAGAAATGTGGAGAAATAGGCTGGAAAACCCCATTTTTTGAGAAAAAACGCATTTTTTCAAAAAATTTTTTCTGTTTTTTTTCAAAAAATTTGAGAAAGCGTTTAAATGTAGAGGAAAAATTAAATTTCCTCTACAAAAATATGATCAGCCTCAGTTTTTCTGAGCGATAAATTGTACCCGGCTACCAGGATGGAGATTGGATCTCCCATAGGAGCAATTTTTTCTATCTTCACTGTTTCGCCTGGTACGCAGCCCATTTCCATCAGTTTAATATGAAGATCATCTTTTGCAAATTCTATAATTACTGCGCTCTTTCCCGCTGTAAGGGAAGATAACTTAATAATGCCCTTTTTCATTTCCTGCTTGTTAATCTGTTTAAACTTTGTTCCGGGATTATTGGGATGCATACTCATGAATGATAAGCAAAGGTACCCCTGTGAAGGCAATATGCAAAAAGAAAGCTCACCGCAATCCAAAATTTCATTTTACTTTTACATCCACATAATTTTTTGAGTATAAATGGCAATTCAGTTTACATCACACGAGGTAAAGGACTATTTAAAAGAGAAACGGAAATTGAAATTGTTCCTGGCTGATCTTTTTTCTACAGAGGGACAAGGATTGAAGAGTTTGCATTATGTTTTTTGTTCAGATGCTTATTTATTGGAGATCAATAAGCAGTTTTTGAAACATGATACCTATACCGATATAGTGACTTTTGAAATGGGAGAAGATCCTGCTGTGACAGAAGGAGAAATTTACGTTAGCGTAGATAGGGTAGTGGATAATGCAGTGAAGTTTAAAACACCTATTAACCAGGAACTGCATCGGGTTATTTTTCATGGAGCATTACATTTATGCGGCTTCAAGGATAAGAGTAAAAAAAATGCAGTTTTAATGAGGAGTAAGGAAGATGAATACCTGGAAAAGTATTTCGGAAAATAGGTTTTGTTTACATGCGCTTGTAAATCTTTCAAATGTTCCACGTGGAACATTTTTTTATTTATGGAAGATAAGTGGCGTGCAGAAATTGGATGTTCCACGTGGAACATCCAAGATTCGTGTGGTAATCTAAACGTCGGTATCATTTTTTAACACTGGAAAGCTAGTTAAGGCGGTGTTGATGGTCTTTATTTGGATCTAGGAGGTAAGCCGTAGGCCAAACGACGGGCTTGAGGGATTCCAGGCGTAAATGGTAATAACCGTGGTTAATAGATGAAGGGATGGTATATAGGAACCTGGTCACAGTACGAGAATACTGAAAAATTGTTTTTATGAAGATGGATGGAATATTTGGAAAAGGATGGAATGATGAAGATAGAATGGATGTGTAAGAAATTTTTACCGGAGTCTTGGTTTGGACTGTTTTTGAGGTGAAGTATTCTGATTAGGGAAATGGGAGGGTGGAACACTTGAAGGAATTTGCTGGATAAAAGTATTTGGAGCTGTCAAGTGGCCTCGTTTTACTCAATACTTTTTATGGACGAAATAAGGTCTCCGGAAATAATATTGTTTCCATAAAACTAAGGAATCGTGTTTTTGATAGATTTTAAGCATGTTCTGTGTGTTGCCATCTAGTGGAGCTCAGGGTATTGAAGAGTGGAATAGCTACCTTATGAGGCCTCAAAGGGGGGCCAAAAGAAAGAACGACTGTTCTTGTGTTAGAATCCGTTTACCTGAAGTTATCCCTTATAATAAGGAAACAGGTTTGTTTGGACCCCATTTTATATAGATCATGTTTTTGAAATGAATATAAGGGTTCACCTGATTTATAAACGTATCACGTATTCCCGACCACAGGGCAGTATTTTGGGTGGCATGAATTTTATCTATTGGACGACGAATAATATTTTCTGAGAATGAAGCATTTTAATAGGGAAGAAATGGAAGGCGGGGTTGAACATCAAATTCACTTTTTTTATTTGTCCATGTCTCTTATATAGCAATGAGTAATTCAGGAAGAACTATATTCTAAGGGATATTCGTGGAAAAAATAGAATCTTATTCCCCCTTGAATGTTCCACGTGAAACATTCCTTTTTTATAATTGGTAATGATTTAATTGGGCTGAGCCAAAAAAGTACCTGCTTCCCTAATGTTCCACGTGGAACATTTTCACTTTCTCAGAACAATCTCCCTTCTTCTACGTAATTTTGCATTTTCCAAAGTTATTATGTTTCCATCATACGATATAATTGTAGTAGGTGCAGGACATGCAGGTTGTGAAGCCGCTGCCGCTGCTGCCAATATGGGCTCCAAGGTTTTATTGGTGACCATGAATATGCAAACCATTGCTCAAATGAGCTGCAACCCTGCCATGGGTGGTATTGCAAAGGGACAAATTGTAAGAGAAATAGATGCCCTTGGCGGATATTCTGGAATCGTTACAGATCAATCCATGATCCAGTTCAGGATGCTGAACAGATCAAAGGGACCTGCAATGTGGAGCCCCCGTACTCAAAACGACCGTATGCTTTTCGCCGCAAAATGGCGTGAAGCATTGGAGAAAACGCCCAATGTTGATTTTTACCAGGACATGGTAAAGGGGCTTTTGGTAAAGGATGGTCGCTGCCATGGAGTAGTTACAGGCTTAGGGCACGAAATACAGGCCAAGGCAGTGGTACTTACCAATGGTACCTTCCTGAATGGGGTGATACATATCGGAGATAAACAGTTTGGTGGTGGAAGAGTAGCCGAAAAAGCGGCTACGGGTATCACAGAACAACTGGTATCCCTGGGTTTTGAAAGTGATCGTTTAAAAACAGGGACACCTCCCCGAATTGATGGAAGAAGCCTGGACTATTCCAAAATGGAAGAGCAAAAAGGTGATGACGAGATTGTAGGATTCTCCTACCTCGACGTGGAGAAAATTAAACCGGCCCAACAAAGAAGTTGTTGGATCACTTATACCAGCGAAGCAGTACATGAAATGCTCCGTACCGGATTTGACAGGTCTCCAATGTTCCAGGGACGTATCCAGGGAACCGGCCCACGTTACTGTCCAAGTATCGAGGATAAAATAAACCGCTTCGCGGAAAGAGAGCGGCATCAGCTTTTTGTGGAACCGGAAGGTTGGGATACCGTGGAAATTTATGTGAATGGATTCTCTACCTCCCTGCCCGAAGATGTGCAAATGAAAGCATTGCGGCTGGTACCCGGATTCGAAAATTGCAGGATGTTCAGACCAGGATATGCGATAGAATACGATTTCTTTCCACCTACTCAACTGCAGTTTTCCCTCGAAACCAAGCAGGTACAGAACCTGTTTTTCGCAGGACAAATAAATGGTACCACCGGTTATGAGGAAGCCGCTTGCCAGGGGTTAATGGCTGGCATCAATGCGCATCTGAAAGCAAAAGAAGAAGCGCCCTTTGTTTTAAAAAGAAGCGAAGCCTATATAGGGGTACTGATAGACGATCTGATTAACAAAGGAACAGAAGAGCCATATCGTATGTTTACCTCCAGGGCAGAGTTTAGAACACTGCTAAGGCAGGATAACGCGGATCTCCGGTTAACGGAAAGAAGCTATAAAATGGGATTGGCTTCTGAAGAAAGGATGCAGAAAGTACAGGAGAAGAAAGAAGGAGTCGAAAAAATTAAACGTATCCTGAAGGATTTATCTGTTGAACCGGAGGAAATAAGTGCGCTCCTGGAAGCAAAATCATCTGCGCCGCTGACACAAAAACAAAAAGCGCATCAGATATTATTACGACCAGGATTGGACATTTTTTCTATGAAAGAAGAGATACCAAAAATTGCAGCTGCGCTTGCCGACTTTAATAAGGACACTTTGGAGCAGGCTGAAATTCAAATCAAGTATGATGTATACATCGAAAAGGAAAATGAACTGGTGCAGAAAATGAGTCAACTGGAAGACCTCATCATTCCTTCTAATTTCGATTATGCTAAATTGGTTTCCTTGTCAAATGAAGCAAGACAAAAGTTTAATAAAATTCGTCCGCATACTTTAGGTCAGGCAAGCAGGATCAGCGGAGTTAATCCGAGCGATGTGCAGATCCTGATGGTTTATATGGGGAGATAACAAAAAATGTATGTTTAGAAGCGGGCAGATTGTTTTTACAGTTTGCCCGTTTTTTTGTTGAAAAGCAAAAAAAATAGTCAAAATGCTTAAAAATCGGCCTCCGGAAAGTGCCTGAATTTCGTATATCTGTAAAGAGGCGGATATAAGTGTTGAAAACAGGGTGCGATCGAATAATGGGCTTAAAAATACGTTTTATGAAGAGGACTGTTTTTTTAAGAGAGAAGGCAACCTTTTTTAGTCGTTGATCGTATCATTATCGGATTGATTTTTTTAAAAGCCAAAATCAAACACAGATTTTCAAAAAACTCACTTAATAAAAAAAACAGGCAAGAATATTTTTGTGCAGGAGTTGAATAATATTAACGATCTGATTGCCGGTTGCTGCAGAAAAGAACGCAGCAGTCAGGAAGCCCTGTACCGGAATTTTTTCGGATACGGATTGAGTATTTGTTTGAGGTATGCACAAAACAGAGAAGAGGCGGTTGAAATTATGAATGACGGTTTCCTTAAAATATTTCAGCACATTCAATCATTTGATACCAGCAGATCATTTAAAACATGGTTAGCAAAGATCATGGTGAATACTGCGATTGATTTTTTAAGAAGTAAAAAGAAACTGGTATTTGTTGACGACATCAGCCAGGTGCCGGAACCCGGAACTGATGAAAAAATAGTAGACAAACTATCCTATGATGAGTTAGTAAAACACGTACAGGCATTACCACCGGCTTACCGTGCAGTTTTTAACCTGTATGTAATGGAAGGCTACCAGCACCAGGAAATAGCCACCATTTTACGTATCTCAGAAGGTACCTCTAAATCCAATTTATTTAAAGCAAAAAAAATACTGAAAGAACGAATTATTAAATCTTCCATGAGTATATCTGATGGAAATGATATAAATATGCCCTTATACAAAAATGAATGACGCGTTTGAAAATAGCATCCGTAACAAGCTGAATGAAGCTGATCTTCCATTTGACCAGGATGCCTGGAAAAAAATGGAATCGCTGCTGGATGCCGGTGATAATAATAAACGACCGGCAGGCTGGTGGTGGCTGTTCCTGTTGCCTCTTCTCGGAGGCCTGGGATGGTGGGTGATGCAACCTTCTACCGCAGATAAAAAGACTGCTGATACGGCTGTTTCAATGAAAAAAACGAACGATAAATTATCAACAGCAACTGATATCAACACACATAGTAATCAGTCCAACGAAGGTGCACCTGATAAAGTAAATAATCATCAGTTAGCTGCAAGTGGCTCTCCGGAAAATAAAGCTGGTAATAGCCAGCAGGCAACGGCAAAAGGCTCTCCGGAGCACAAAATAAACAGCGCAGATGATCATCTGCCGAAGGCAAAAACAATTGAACACAAACTAAATAACAATCCGGCTCAGCAGCCGCGCAAAACAAACCAGACTACCGGTGGAAAAAATACAACCGCTTCCATCGCGCCTCCGGTAATCAATACCACCGTAGCTAACTATCCACTGCCGGTAACAAAGGATAGTGTTTCAACGACATCGCAAAACGATATACATTTTATCAAGATCAAAAACAGGACTAACTATAACGAATATACGAAAATTGAACGCCCAGCCGAAATACCTATAAACACTGATAAACAGCCAGATCAACCGTCAGCTAACCGGAGAAGAAAAATTAATTCAAAAGGACTGTACATAGGTGTAACATTAGGACCCGATCTGAATGTTGCGCCTTCCCTGAATTATGGTAAAGTTGGATTTAACCTCGGTGTGCTGGCGCATTACTACTTTGACCGGCATTGGTTTGTAACCACCGGTGCTGTATATAGTAAGAAACTGTATGGCGCAACCCAAACTGACTATACCACACCTGGCAATGTTGGTGTTCCCTACGACCTGGTAAAAGTGAACGCCAATTGCGACGTCCTGGACATACCCATTAATATGAACTATACTTTTCTGCAGGTAAAGAATAACACGTTGAGCGCTACCCTTGGTGTTTCAAACTATTTCATGCTGAAAGAAAAATATGAGTATATCTACAAGTACAGGCCGAAATGGGAGAAAACAGTAGAAAATGAAAATCAGCATTACCTGGCTATCCTGAATGTGGGAGCCCTGTATCAGCATCCTGCAGGTAAGCGCCTGATCGTAGGGATACAACCCTATGCAAAAATTCCACTTCGTGGGGTGGGATTGGGACAGGTAAAACTATATTCAGCAGGCGTATCGTTCCAGTTAAACCTGGTAGGGAAAAAACGCTGAGGATGTACTCCATGCGGTGTTAAACAATCACTATGCTACATTGTTATCCTCCTTGTATCATGCCTGCTGCTTTATGTGGCACGGCATTTTCAGCATTTTACATTAAAAGGACTGACTATGAGCAACAAAGAGAACAAACCAGGTAACGGTGACCAGGAAGCCGCGAAAAAGAAAGAAGAAGAATTTCCAGGCTATCCCGAATATCCGGCAAACGAAGATATTATGAACAAACGGAACCGCGATAAGGAAGTAGACCTGGATATGGATAACCTAACGGGTTCTTTCCGTCACAACAGTGAGTTGCCTACCGAGAAAAGGAAAAAGACGGATACTAAAGATGAACAGCAGGAAACCTGGCGTAAGGATAAAACAGGGGATGATCTGGATGTGCCCGGTGCTGAATTAGATGATGCTGAGGAAGCCATTGGAGAAGAAGATGAAGAAAACAATATTTACAGCTTAGGAGGCGATAGACACGAAGATCTTGAAGAAGATAATGGTGAGTTCCGCGACTTCGAAGACGAGCGGGAATAGGCCTTATAATAGCGGTGTGAGGAGTCTGCACACGGCGTCCAGAAACCGGTTAACAACATTTCGCTTATTCCAGCGCGTTTCCTGCACCGGAACAGCATTCAAAAGATCGTTCTCAAAGGTGTGGTTTAATTTGCCGGCAACCTCTTTATCGTAAACCAAAGTTCCTATTTCACAGTTCAGGTAGAAACTGCGGTTGTCGAAGTTAACTGAACTTACCCAGGCGAGGTTATCGTCTATTACCATTGTTTTGGCATGAATAAAGCCCCGGATATAAAAGAAGATCTTAACACCAGCCGCCAACAAAGGTTTTAGATAGGAGAGTGCTGCGTGTTGTACAATAAATGAGTCGCCTTTGAACGGCAACATCAGTTGTACGTCTTTACCCGCCAGGGCGGCCATTTGCAGGGCTGTAAGCAACTCTTCAGTAGGGATAAAGTAAGGGTTGGTAATACGTATTCTTCTTTTAGCGATGTTGATGGCCATTAGAATGGTTTGCATGGCAACAGGCCACTCTGAATCAGGACCGCTGGCCACAATATCAGCAAAACAGGAACCGGTTAATGCAGATCTCACAAAAAAAGGCGGCGCAAAAGGGAAGATCTCTTTACTGCAATAACGATAGCTCATTAAAAACTGCAGTTGCAGAATATTTACTGCATCCCCTTCCATCTTCATGTGGGTATCGCGCCAGAATGTAGTATGCTTGCCATTGTTAAGGTATCGCTCATCCAGGTTGATTCCGCCCACAAAACCAACAGTACCATCTACCACAATAATTTTACGGTGATTGCGGTAGTTGGCATTCAGATAAAAATCCACCAGCACCGGGGAGAAAGGATACACACTGGCGCCATGTTCTTTTAAGCGCCTTGGGATATCACCTATCCGGTCGCTTCCCATGTCATCATAAAGGAGACGAACCTGTACGCCAACATTTAATTTTTCGATCAGAATGTCGGTTATCTCGTTGCCTACATCATCTGCCGAAATCATGTAATACTCTATATGTATATGATGTTTGGCCGCACGAAGCGCACTAAATACAGCCGGGAATTTTTCTTCCCCATTAACTAATACCTGTACCTGGTTGTTTTTAGTCAAAATGGATTGACGCGTATTCAGCAGCAGGGCCGACAGCTCCTGTTTGTTGCCGGCAAGCTGCCGCAATTCGAGCTGCATCTGTTCTATTTCTGCCCGTTGTGATTCCCAGTATCGTAAAAACAAAGCCTCGTCCTTGCTGCCTTTCAGCGTGAACCGTCTTTTTTTACGTAGGTCCCGCCCCAGGTAGTAGTAAACAATAAGACCTAATACCGGAATAAATACCAGCAAAAGAATATAAGCCACAGCCTTTACCGGGTTGCGGTTTTCAAGAAGAATAGTCGCAACCAGACCAATAAAAATCAATACCAGTAAAATAGTACTGCCTATTTTGAGATAAGGATGCCATTCTGTGCCTGTAAGATAACCGATAAGCGTTCTCATAAATTGTAAGCAAAGTATATTATTAACGCGTTTTCGCTAAAATGGTTATGGGCCTCCTTTTCATCAGCAAAGGTAAATGAAGAAACAGTCCAAGTACCACATTAAAAATCGAAAAAGCAGTCATAAAGCTATTTTCCCCTGAAAAGCCGCCTAAAAACAGCCAGCTCAGGAAGTACACGTGGAACCATAAGGGAACAATCCACGCCGCCAGTGGAAAGTAATACCCCTCTTTTTTTTCTTTTTTTATATATCCGGAGATGACTAACGCAACGAGTATAACCAGTAATCCGATCAGCCTATGCATGCTGGTGATACCAAAAAGTTGTTTCAGCAAATTGGCAAATGGAAATAACGCTAACCAGAGCGCAATCTGCGACATAAGAATAGAAACCAATGGTAGCAATGCTTTCCAGGTATCGGAAACAGATACTTTTGCAAGGAGCCTTCCGAAAAGAGAATAGAAAAATACTACCAGTAACCATCCATAAAAGTTAGCATAAGGAACTCCAAACCATTGCCCGGTAAGCGTTTCCATTGGATATCCTCTACCGGACCAATCCCAGTGCCACATATGCAGCCGGTAAGCCACTACATCCATGCTCAGGTCTATATTTAGCGCCAGCAAGCTGTCAAGCGCTGCTGCAGCCCACAACGGCAATGCAAGATTATCGGTAAACAGCCTGGAAGAATAAATAATAACGGCCCATCCGCATCCAATACAAAGTGGAATATTGTGTGGAGCCTTGCCTAACATTATCCAGAATTGGCCATACACATAGCCACTGTTGGTAGCTACATTTACATATTCCAGCAGTAAGCCAAAGCCGAGTGCACCAGCCAGCCAGGAAACATACCCGGTTCCTTTTTTAAAGGCATGCCAACCGCAAATAAGCAATAATGCATACATGCAGAGCTCTGTTACCGGGAAGCAATAAACCGGCGCATTACCATAGGGCATATTGGCAAAAGGGAGCATACGCAGTTGTTTTGATGTACTGAAGATAGCAAATCAATTTTGAGAGAATAATGCAAAAAACAAAAATGCCCTGTTTCAACAGAAACAGGGCATTTAATATGAATAGGGTTTATTCTGCTGTTACTTCCAGCATGTTGCTGGTTAAAGAACGGCCGTTCCCGCTCAGCTGCAACCCTTCTTTCATCAGGAAATCGCCGCTGTACGCCTTGTCGAACTGAAAAGGGGAGCGGGTACCCGGAAACAGGTTGATTTCCGTAATCCGATAATTTTTCAGAGGATCCAATCCCTGGAGTTTTACCGATGAAAAAACATCATTTTTTCCGATGTTCATCAGGTAATTAAAGATGATTGTTTTTTTCTTATCATCGCTGGTGTACTGGAATACGGCCCTGTTTTCTTTATAAGGTGATACCAGGCGGTAAAGATCACCATACCACACAATATTACTGATCCGCCTATACGTTTCTACGGCATCGTGACTAAACTGCAATTCTTTTTCATTGAAGTCATCGACTTTAATATCATAGCCTAACTTGCCCATCATGGCTACATCGGTACGGAACTTCAACGATTGGTTGCCCCAGTTGGTAACATGTGCAGCAATGGTATTGGACGGAAAGAAATGAGAATAACCATATTGGATATAGATTCTTTCAAGTCCGTCGGTATTGTCGCTTGGCCAGAATTCTGTGAAATATTTTAACGCGCCGTAGTCCGTACGGCCGCCGCCACCGGAGCAAAGCATAATGGGCAGGTGAGGATATTTTGCTCTCACTCTTTCAAATACTTTATACAGGCTGCGGGTATATTCTATAAAGAGATGTGATTGTTTATCTTTCAGGTAAGGAGCGTACGTGTTAGTGAGCATGCGATTGCAATCCCATTTAATATAGGCAATACCCGGATTTTCAGACATGGTTTTGTCTACCACTCCGTAAACAAAATCCTGTACGGCTGGATTGGTGAGATCGAGCACCATCTGCTGCCGGTAATAATGTTCTGCGCGGTTAGGAAGACGCAGCACCCAATCGGGATGTTTGGTATACAACTCGCTTTTGGGATTTACCATTTCAGGTTCGAGCCAGATACCGAATTTAACGCCTTGTTTTTCGGCTTCCTGTACCAGGTATCCGAGTCCGTGGGGGAGCTTCGCTGTATTGGGTTCCCAGTCGCCCAGACCCGCGTTGTCGGCATTGCGGGGAAATTTATTGGCAAACCAGCCATCGTCCAGCAGAAAGAGGTCTACTCCCAGTTTTTTAGCGCCGCCAAAAAGACCGGTAAGGCGTTGCTCATTGAAATCCATGCCCGTTGCCTCCCAGTTATTAAGCAGGGTAAGGCGGGGACCGCGTCCATCCAGGATGCCATGATCAAGTGCCCAGTGGTGGAAATTGCGGCTGGCCTGGCCTTTTCCCTTTGCGGATAAGGTAAATATGAAAGCGGGAGTAGTAAAAACTTCACCGGGTTTTAACGTATAGTCGCTGGCGTAAGGATTAATGCCTGCGTTGATATGCAGCGCATTATTTTCATCTACTTCAAATCCAAATTTAAAATTGCCTGTCCAGGCGAGTGTGCCGGCCAGTACTTCACCATTTTCTTCTTCTGAAGGATGATTCAGCGCCAGCAGGAACATAGGGGATTGCAGCATGTTGGCCCGTACGCCGAGTTTGCTGTCAAGAATTTTCATACCGGTAGTAAGATATTGTTCCTGCATATCCACTTCTTTGGCCCAATCGCCATGGAATTGTGTAAGCCAGTATTTATCGGCTTTCAGATGTAGCATGGAAGAGGCATAAGCGGTTATTTGCACCGGTTTTTTTTCTGCGTGCTTTATTTCGGTCCAGGCCTTGATCACATCTTCCTTATAATAAGCTTCAAAATGCAGTATAACGGTTACCGGGTATACGGGATCTTTGAGCGTAATGGTGGTGGCTGTGATATCATTTTCCTGCTGTGGAGAAGTGGTATAGCTGTCGTATTTCAACTCCAGCGACGGATTACCATCGTTGTGTACCATACGGATCGCCGGGTCCAGCAGGCTTTCCATACCAGCGGTTACATAGGCTTCCTGCTTACCTTTGGTCAGACTGTCTTCTCCGGCAGGTTGTATTGCCTGCCCGAAATACTGCTGTACCAGTCTTCCTTCGTTAGTGGTACGGTATACGAGACTGATATTGCGGGTGGCAATCCGGATACTTTTATGTTGAGCTACAGCCCAGTGGGCCAACAATACCAAGCCTATGGCCAGTAATTTTTTCATACTAAAAACGTTTACAAACGGGAATAAGCGTACAAAATACAAATAAAAAGAGAGGATATGTATGCTATTTTACCCGTTTTTTTAGTGTTTTTTTTGGGCATTGTTTGCGCAAAAACGCACAACAGTTGTTCAGTAATGAACAATAAACGGCAATAATTAGATTGATTGTCAACGATTTAAGTTGCGGCATTTTTTTCGTGGAAATGGATGATCTTATTCTGTTGTTATATGATAAAGAACTATTTTCTTGTTGCCTGGAGAAATATGCTGAAGCATCGCTTCTTTGCTGTTGTAAACATCTGGGGACTGTCTATAGGAATCACCTTTGTGTTAATGATAGGAGCATATGCCTGGGGTGAACTACAGGTAAACCGGTTTGTGAAAAACAATGACCGTATTTTTCAACTAAAAAGTAAATGGGCGAACCCGGAAACAGGTGTAGAGTTTGCAACGTTAGGACCGCTAACAAAAGTATTGCAGGACAACTATCCATCGCTTGTGGAAAAGGCATATAGTCATGATGGTATTACCTCTATCATTTCTGTGGGCGACAAACGTTACCGGGAAGGAATGCATCCCGGAGATTCCACGATGTTTGAGGTATTTAATTTTCCGGTTGCCTATGGCGATCCGCGTACCGCACTGGAGAAGCCGAATGCCGTTGTGATAACGGAGAAAAAAGCGAAACTGTATTTCGGAAAAACTGATGTGGTTGGCAAGTTGCTGAAGATACAGTCGTTTGATGGGAGAAACGAAGATTTTGAAGTGACAGCGGTCATAAAAGATCTGCCTTTTAATACGATTACCAATTACTATAAGCCCGGCAACGAGATATTCCTGGCGCCGGCAAGTATCCGCTATTTTGGGCGGGAGTTTGGTTTTACCAGTTGGCAAAGCCCCAATATTGTTGGGTATGTGTTGTTAAAGCCTGGTATAAAGCCAGCCCAGTTAAAAGGGCCGCTGGCTACATTGTTAAAAACAAATACTTCTCCGGAAATACAAAAAACGCTGGAAGTATACCCGGTTGCATTAAGGGATTGTTATATGAGCATGTATAACGGACTGGCCGGGAGGATGATTGCTATATTTTCGTTTGTGGCGGTATTTATTCTTATAATGGCGATCATCAATTTTGTTAATATCTCTATTGGTAATTCTCTGACACGATTAAAGGAAATTGGTGTCAGAAAAGCGATGGGCAGTAAAAAGAAGCAGCTGGTATTGCAGTTTATCACTGAATCGGTGCTGACCGTTACTTTTTCTTTTATGGTGTCGTTGCTGATGTATATTTTATTAAGACCGGTATTTGCACAGGTAACGGGTAAGGAAATCATGGGCCTGGCCTCGTTTCCTGCCTGGTTTGCGTTGTTGCCGGTTGTTATTATTCTGTTTACGGGATTGCTGGCAGGCATGTATCCGGCATTTGTTTTATCTGCGCAACCATCGGTAACTGCATTACGCGGAAAATTAAAAAATGTAAAGGAGAAATTGTTGTTCAGGCGGGTTCTGATCAGCGTACAATTTGTAACAGCTATTGTTGTATTTATAGCAGCTATTGTAATAGACAGGCAGGTATCTTTTTTCTTTAATACAGATCTTGGATTTAACAAGGAGCGGGTGATTACGGTGCCGGTGCCACGCGACTGGACAGCCGCCGGAGTAGCGCATATGAAGGGAATGAGGGATGAATTCAGGGCTATGCCGGAAATAAAAGATGCCTCCTTTGCATATGAAATACCCGATGGATGGAGTAATGGCGCTTCCATGATATATAAGCCGGAAAATGATTCCAGTACTGCTATTTCTACGACTTCGATTTTATCAGATGAAAGATTTACCAGCATTTATGATATAAAAATGAAGGCCGGTGCTTTCTTTTCCGGCTCCCCGGCGGATTCTTCAAAGATTGTTCTCAATGAAGCAGCAGTACACGCACTTGGGTGGAAGAATGCTGAGGAAGCAATCAATCAGCCGTTGCGGGTGTATAATTTCAGGCAGCCGGTGTATGTGGGGGGCGTTACCCATGACTTTCATTTTGGTACCTTGCGGGATGCTATCCGCCCGATTTGTTTTATGCCGGTGCAAACATTGAATATCTATCGTTATATTTCTTTCCGGTTCAATCCCGGTAATACTTCCAGGCAGATAGCGTCATTACAGCATAAGTGGACGCAGATTTTCCCGGACACGCCTTTCGATTTTAAATTCCTGGACGACAGTCTTGCGCAGTTATATGAAACAGAAACCCAGATGCAGAAGGCAGCGAAGATGGCTACTGTTGTAGCGCTTATGATTGTATTCCTGGGAATACTCGGGATAGTTACCTTGAGTATAGCCAGGAGGAATAAGGAAATGGGTATCAGGAAAATATTAGGAGCTTCTGTGTTGAGTATTATCGTGCTGTTTGTAAAAGAGTTTTCCTGGATCATTGTGGTTTCCAACATAGTGGCGTGGCCGTTAGCCTGGTATATTTTGCATAGCTGGCTAATGGATTATGCCTACAGGATAGATATTGGCATATGGCCTTTTATATTGGTGGGGTTGTTGCTCATGCTGTTGGTCGGATCCGTTATTGCGGCCATGACGAGGCGGCTGGCGATTACTAACCCGGTAAAGAGTCTCAGAACGGAATAATGATTATTTTAGTACCGGTTTAACTGCTGCTAAAATGACAACCCAGATTACCGTTGTACTCATCCTGACTTTGCTGATCAACCTGATTACCACATTATCTTATGCTGTAAGAATTGTGGGGGTAAGAACCGGAAGAATTGCGATCACTTTTTCCCTGTTTAATATATTGGTATTGTTGTCCCGTACGGCAAATACACTACAGGCGCCGTTGTTGGCTAAAACGGTAGAACAGGACCTGAAGCTGCACGTGACGCCTAATGTGACTGCTTTCCGGTATATTATTTTATCCTGTACCGTCGGGTCTGTTTTGGGCGCCTTGTTGATCCCGACTTTTCAACGGCTGTTATCAAAGGCAGTAATGCATTTCAGTGTGCATAAATCTATTCCACGTTTATTTTACCTGGGGCTTTCCGGTGCCGGAATGCAGTTTATGAAAGAAAACCTGAAAATGCCGTCGAGGGAGCACCTGGTGACGCTGACTGATCAGGATAGTTTCCCGTGGCGTATTTTTTTGTATAATCTTTTGGCAACAGCTGTTATTACCATTGCGGTGTTGTCGTGCGTATATGCAGCTTATCTGAATCCGGCATACAGGACAACCGCAAGTAACCTTTCGGGCGTTATAAATGGAGGCGCCACGGTATTAATGGCGTTGTTTATAGACCCGCATTTATCCATACTTACGGACGATGTGGTACTTGGAAAAATTACGGAGAGTTCATTCAGAAAATATATTTCAAATCTGGTGCTGGCCCGGATAGCCGGAACGCTGCTGGCGCAGTTGCTATTTTTTCCGTGTGCCCAGTTGATTGCGGTGCTGGCCGAAAAAGTGTGATAACGCAGAATACACGAAAACCTGTTGTTTAGAATTGATTAACAGTTTTCTGCTTTTTTTTTTGCTTTTTTGGAGATGAATTTTAACCCCCGAAAATTGTTTGTTATTGTAGGCTACCCACATGCAGGCAAGAGAAAAACCGTACAGCAAATCTTTGAGAGGACCAGGTTCTTCCCGTTTAAACAGCCGATTCAAACAGGCTATTTTGAAAAAGAGCAATTCATCGTCATCTCGAGCCGGTACTACGTCTCGGAAGCCTACCTGACGCGGATAAAAACGCTGATCGAACTACATGCGGCGTCAGATACTTCTTTTGTTATCACCATCAACATTTTGTTTGGTAATACAAGGTGGAGTATCGAATGTTTATTGGACTATTTCAACCGGTCTGGTTTCGAGGTGCATTACCTGTTGCTATACAGCAGTATGTTGAGCAAGCAGGTAGTTAGTGAAGGTGACCTGGCTCTTTTTGACCAACAGGTGGTAAATGGAACGGTTTATTTGTTTGATCGGTTGGTAACACATTCGTTATTACGAATCAGCGAGAGAACAACAGAGGTAAAGGATGTAATGCTGAAAATTCTGGAGAAGAAAAGCCGGAGCTGGTAGGTAATGCAGGAGACTGTTGACATGCTCAGATAGCTCCTGCTCCTGGTGTGGTTTGTTATTTTCTGTTAATGATGACCGGTGGTATTACCGGCGATGGCGGGGCTATGGCCACCTGTGTAGTAGATAAATGAGATGCCGGGTAATGGCTTCCTGTTTTTGACAGGGGGAAAGCCGGGAGAAATATTGACGCAATTTGTGGGAGATTTGCGAGCTTTGTACCAACGAGAGCTGAGCACACAAATTTTATAAGCCGAATAGCCACAAAGTGGACGATTGAAGGAAGCGATTTATCCCTCCGGGAATGTATCTGGCTTGGTTTCAAACACTGTTATTAATTCAAAACAGCTTCATATTCCGGATTTTTGATACCTATAAAGCGGTTGAATATGTTCAAGGTGCAATCTTTCCCGCCTCACCCCATGTTACAGGATCATATACTTTCTTATCTGATCCTGGAAAGTGATTTCCAGGATGAAGATGGCAGGAAGATGATTTTATTGCCATATCTTATTCAACATCTAGCATTTAATCTTGGCCCCCCGGATAGGGTTTATGACGTTACCAATAAGGAGTACGTGGCATCAGATAGCATTACGGGCCCTCATGAGAATGTATGCGAACGGTGTATTTACACAGGAATGAAAAACCTGGTCGTAAACCTTAAACCAGGTAGCTGGTTTAAACTTTTTCGTATTCCGGCAATAAATTTTACAAATAAAAGTGCTGATCTGTCGGCGGTTGTTGGCTGCCGGATGCTGGAACTGGGAGAGCAGATACGTAGCAGCAATAATGGAGAACAACAGGTGGCTATCCTGGAGGCATTTCTTATCCGGCAGTTGTTAAGCGAAAGAAAGCACCCGGCAGATTTGTCGGATGCGATACGGCTTATTTATGCTACAGATGGGAATATTACTATACGGCAGTTGGAGTCGGGAGTATATCTTACCAAGCGTACTTTAGAAAGAAATTTCCTGGAGCAAACGGGGCTTCATCTGAAAACATTCTGTCGTATTGTGCGTTTCCGGAGAACGATTGAATACATAGAAAAGGAAAAAAAATTTCATTGGTGTCTGCTGGCCAGTCGTTTTGGGTATAGTGATCAAACCCATTTTATAAATGAGTTCCGTCATTTCGCAGGATGTTTGCCACATGAATATCCAGGGACCCGTAGTAGCCTGGAACAGGCATTGGGCATTTAAATTTTGTCACTTTTTTCCGATAGCACCTTTTGCTATTTTCCTAACTTAGCATCACCTGTAATTCCTCGTGTAATAATGAACCAATGATAACATTGGGTAACCGTATTAATGATGTCGAGAAAGCGCTCCTGATTTTTTGACTGTTTCCTTGAAATTCCCACTTTTTCTTAATGCTGTTTTACTAACGGCCTGGCATTGTTGATCGCAGCAGCCAGGGACAAATATTGCATTCATCAAAATAGCAATCATATGAGTTATTCCGACAACGAAGCTACCAACCGCCGTGATTTTCTCGGCAAAATGATCGCAGGCGCGACCATACTTACTATGCCGTCCTTTGTGCCTTTGGATCTGCACGCGCTCACCCCTGAAAAAACAAATAAAAACCCCGATGACGCCGAAGCGTGGGTGAATAAAATCAAGGGAAAACACAAAATGGTGCTGGATGTGGTTCGTCCGCACGATATATTACCTTTTGCGTGGCCCAAAGTGTTTTTGCTGACGAATGCAGCAACCGGCACTCCAGAAAAAGAATGTTGCGTAGTAGTGGTATTGCGTCACGATGCAATACCATACGCCATGAAAAGTGAGTTATGGGAGAAATATAAATTCGGAGAAATGTTCAAAGCAGACGATCCTGCCACCAAAGCGCCGTCCGTCAGAAATCCTTTCTGGGAGCCTAAACCGGGAGATTTTAAAGTTCCAGGGATTGGTGATGTCGCCATTGGTATCAACGAACTCCAGGCCAGTGGCGGCGTATTATTCTGTGTATGTAATATGGCGATAACGGTGTATAGCGCTGTGGCGGCACAAGCTATGTCGCTCGATGCAACCGCAGTGAAGAAAGAATGGATAGAAGGAATTTTACCGGGAATTCAATTGGTGCCTTCCGGTGTATGGGCTGTAGGCCGTGCCCAGGAGCGGAATTGCGGCTACTGCTTTGCGGGATGAAACCTATTTCTTTCCGGGTGTTGTGGAGTGTGTTGGTGCTCGGATTAGTCCTTGTTGTTGTTAAAATGTTTTTCAACAACCGGGCGAGGCATGCGAAAAAATCAACAGTGGTTTTATGGATGGCTCCCGATACGGCCACGATTCCACACACACCGGCTGGGGAAATGATCCGGTATGGCAGGGATCTTATTGCGCATACGGCTGTATACCTGGGACCAAAGGGAAAAGTGGCAACTATCAGTAATGGAATGAATTGCCAGAATTGTCACCTGGAGGCAGGAACCAAACGCTGGGGAAATAACTATGGCGGCACAGCCTCCACCTACCCGAAATTCAGGGAGAGGAGCGGCGCTGTGGAATCGGTTGAAAAAAGAGTGAACGATTGCCTGATCCGGAGTCTTAATGGCCAGCCGCTTGACAGCAACAGCCGGGAACTCAGGGCTATTGTTGCTTATATACAATGGCTTGGGAAGGATGTACCTAAAGATTATAAACCGCCTGGCAGCGGCATTAAAGAAATAGCCTACCTCGAAAGAAGCGCAGACACAGCAAAGGGGAGAGCGGTATACGTGTATAAATGCAGTAAATGTCATGGTGAAAATGGCGCCGGGAAACAATCGGTCGGTGATGTTACCTACGAGTATCCGCCTTTATGGGGAGACAACGCTTATAATATTGGCGCCGGATTATACAGGCTATCAAGATTTGCCGGATATGTAAAAAACAATATGCCGTTTGGCGTTGATTACAATAAAACGCAATTAACAGATGAGGAGGCGTGGGATGTAGCGGCCTTTGTAAATTCCCGGCCGCGGCCTTGTAAGGGCTTCCCGGAAGACTGGCCAGTAGTAACCACGAAGCCGGTGGATTATCCTTTTGGCCCATTCAGTGATACTTTTTCTGAACAGCAACATAAGTATGGTCCTTTTGGCCCGATTACCCGCCATAAAGAGCAGTGGCATATCAAATTTTATCATTTCAAATAAAAATATCATCATGAAAAAGTTGTTTGTACTTGTTGCGTGTTTGCTTGGATACATTGCATCTTATGCCCAGGCAGATTACAAGGTAGTATTCGATATCACCAGTAAAGCAGTAGAGGATCAGAACACGCTGATGAGGCAGGTAAATAGTATTTTGAAAGGTAGTCCGGATGCGCAGCTGGAGGTCGCCGTTTATGGTGAGGCGTTAGACATGGTGTTGAAAGATAAATCAAAAATATCTCCGGCCCTCACCGAACTGCTGAACAATAAAAAGGTAAGTGTAAAAGTATGCGGTATTACTATGAAGCGGAATAATAAAGACGCCAGTGAATTAATCCCGGGTGTTGAAGTGGTACCGGATGCTATTTATGAAATAATTACTAAACAGAAAGAAGGGTGGGGGTATATCAAAGTGGCGCATTAGGTACGGGCATAAAAAATCATTTTTCATAAATATACTTGTTATGTAATCATATTTCACAAAATTTAATTAATTTTCATAAATTGTCTATAATTAGATTTCAGGAAATATGATGAAAACCAATAGTTTTTCACAGCAAATAACGGTATTTCAGGAAAGGATTGCCCCGGAAAAAGGTTATTTAGTTGGATATGGAGCTATATTGAAGACTTATAATTTACAGGTTCCGCTTCCTGATATCCTGGCTCTTATAAGCTCCAAGCACAAGCAATACAAAACAGAAGAATGGATTGTTTTTACACCCAGACATATGCCTGAAGATACTTTCATGGGGCACCTGACATTTGCATTAAAGTATGAAGGAATTGAACTTGGGCTTCTTAAGAAATTATTTGAAAAGCTGGATACAAAAGAGATTGCCAAAGGGATCACCGGTGAACCAACAGGTCAATATAGCAGAAAAATATGGTTCTTGTATGAGTGGCTGATGGGGGTTCAACTCGAAATTCCGGATCTGATAGCCGGTAATTATGTTAACCTGGTTGATGAGACCATTCAATACGCTTATCGTGGCAGGCTGGAGACCTCCAAAAGGCACCGGATAAGAAATAACCTTCCCGGCGTTAAAGATTTTTGCCCTATGATCAGAAAGACAGCTTTACTGGAGCAGTATATCAGTCTTGATTTATCTCAGCGGATAAAAAAGATCATCGGAAACATTCACCCGGATGTTATGGCAAGAACAGCGGCTTTTTTGTTATTGAAAGATTCAAAAGCATCTTATGCTATTGAAGGAGAAAGACCGCCACAGAGCCGGGCGCAGCGTTGGGGGCGGGCTATCGGTCAGGCAGGTCAAACGCCAGTAACAAAAGATGAACTAATCCGGCTACAGCAGATAGTAATAGATAACCCACGATTCACTAAGATGGGATTCCGCGAACAGGAAGATTTTGTTGGTGAACACGACAGACGATATGGGACACCCATTCCAGATCATATCTCAGCCAGATGGAAGGATATTGACGCATTGATAGGTGGTTGGATCACAGCCAGCCAAAAATTGGAACAGGATGATTCCTTTGATGCTGTATTGGCTGCAGCACTGATTGCTTTTGGATTTGTGTTTATACATCCTTTTGCGGATGGAAACGGTAGAATCCACCGGTACCTGATCCATCATGTACTTTTAAGAAAAGAATATATTTCAAAAGGAATAATCTTTCCTGTTTCTGCAATCATTTTGGAGCGATTGGATGAATATCGCCGGGTGTTAGAGAACTTTTCAAAACCACGTCTTGATTTGGTAGAATGGAAACCTACTGAAAATAATAACGTTGAAATACTAAACGGTACAATTGATCTTTACCGGTATTTTGATGCAACCAGGCAGGCGGAGTTTTTATATAGTTGCGTTCAGCAAACCATCGGGCAAACGATTCCTGAAGAAGTTGATTATCTCGAAAAGTATGATCTTATGAAAGATTACCTGGATAACCGATTTGAAATGCCTGATAAAACAGTTGCTTTGCTTGTCCGTTTTCTGGAACAAGGGAAAGGACACCTTTCTGAAAGAGCGAGAACAAAAGAGTTCGAAGTATTAATGGACGAAGAGGTTATTGAAATTGAAAATAAATATCAGGAAATATTCCAGTAAAGATGCTTAGTGTTTTATAATTGCTCACACACAAGGGCAGGCCGGAAGATGGATTGGTGCTTCCAGTACTAAAAGTACCCTTTTAAAGCCTAAAATAAACATGTAAATAATTTTGTTTAAAAAAAGTATTAAACTGGTACTATGAGTACCGTTGATTCAACAAAAACAAACCATTTTTTAACTACGTAACCCCAAGGGATTTGTTTGATGTTAAGTATCTAATGACTGATGGGGGATTTACTGAGCAATTAAAACAGGGTTTCTTTATTGTCTGTTATGTAGCGACAGACCTATGAATGAAGTTATCAATCCTCGTATGCAAGACCAGCGCTCTGCAATGAATAATCAATTTGCGGGTATGACTAGTAAAGTGTTTGACTACGCTGAATATGAGAACGTCCGTATTAAGTTGATTAAAACCATTCAACAGAGCCTAACGGGGCAATCTTTTGAGCATCAAAAGTACAGAGCCGGGTTGGAGTATATACGATTTTTCAAAAATTCCGGCTATTCTCTTTTTGAAATAAAAAAAGTCTATAAGCTAGTGACTTATAGACTTCTATATTCTTCGTGGTGTGAGCCGGGATCGAACCGGCGACACAAGGATTTTCAGTCCTTTGCTCTACCAACTGAGCTACCGCACCATCCGTTTTTGTTGCCCTCTCTCGTGAGGGGATTGCAAAAGTAAGACAATCTTTTGAATTGCAAAATATTTTTCAAAAAAAGTTATAAAACTATTTTTTTGCGCAGGATGCCGGTCCACAACTCATTCCGCCAATGCAGCGACTGTTGGGCGTATTGAGCGGCTTCCTTCCATTTATTTTCGTCGGCGCCACAGAGTTCGTTGACCATTTGCATGGCCAGTTGACTATGGTGATCGCCATCTACTTCTATATGTCTTTCCAGGTAATAAATAAAAGTATCCAGTTTGCCAGGGAACCTTTGACCAAGGTCTTTTACCAGTGCCAGGAACATATCCGGGATCAGGTCTTCCCTGCCAAAAGTAAATACGGCCGCCATAATATGTGCCTTGCCGGTAGCAATCACCTCAAAAGTAAAGCCTAAAAAGCCCTTTACAGACTCAGGAAGCGACGATGTTGTTAAAATGCTTTGAATAGACTTGCCGGCTCTTACATCGGCTATAATGCCCCTAATATTGCCCGTATCGGCGCCTGCCTGTTGCATGGCCTGTTCATACAGTTCGAAATGGCTGCAGCGGTTACCTGCTTTATCCACATCGCTTTCTTCGCCGGTTACAATTTCGTTGATAAGATAACGGGTGGCGGCGTTGCCAACTGGTATCCACGGAACGTTTACGCAGGTAAGTTGTTGCTGGAGCCCTTTGAGTAGCGACATGAAATCCCATACGGCATATACATGGTACTGCATAAATGTGCGGATGTCTTCCAGTGTTTTCAGTTCGGCGTATAACGGGTGCGTGATTACTTTCTCCCTGTTGGAGGCAATGGTTTCCTGTATTTTTTTGATGCTCATCTTGTGGTGCTTGAATGCTGGTAATACACGGTTAGTTACCGTATACTACCAGGAATTTAATACGCATCAGTTTCAGCTGTTCCAGCGTATAGTCGTTTTCGATCAGTTCCTCCCTTGCCAGTGCAAGACTGGAGGTTTCACAGCCTTTGAAATACTCCATGATTTCGTCCTGGGCATAGTCATCCAGTTCTTCATCCAGGCAGTAGTCAATGTTTAGTTTGGTACCACTGGCAACAATGGTTTCCATTTCATCGAGCAATTGAGAGAGGGAGAGCTCCTTGTTTTTGGCGATGGTTTCGAGTGGTATTTTCTTATCGATATTCTGGATAATAAATACTTTCATACCGCTTTTATTCACCACGCTCTTCATCACAAAATCGTCCGGCTTGGTGATATTATTTTCTTCCACGTACCTGGTGATAACATCCAGGAACTGTTTGCCGTAGCGAATGGCTTTACCCTTGCTTACGCCCTGTATTTTTTCCAGTTCCTGCACAGTGGTAGGGTACTGGGTGGCCATGTCTTCCAGGGAAGTTTCGAGGAAAATAACAAAAGGAGGGAGGTTCTTTTCCTTTGCCACCTTCTTTCTCAGTTCCTTCAGCATTTCCACCAGTGCGGGGTCTGCAGAAGCCTGGGCTTCTGCTGCTGCTTCTTCTTCATCATCCATGGCATCTTCATCAAACTGATGATTCAGTGCCACCATGATAGAATATGGTTTTTTGAGGAATTTGGTGCCTTTGTCTGTTACTTTCAGCAAGCCGTATTCCTCTATATCTTTTTCTATCAGTCCTTCCAGCATCATCTGACGCATGAGGGAATTCCAGAAATGTGAATCGAATTCTTTTCCTTCTCCAAATACTTCCAGCTGATCATGACGATAGGTATTGATCTGCGGACTTGTTTTACCGGTAATGATGTTGATCACATACTCGCTACCGAAGCGCTCTTCCAGAGAGCGGATGGCTTTCAGCATGATGACAACCCGGTTTTTGACTTCTATCTTTTCTTTGGGATTGCGGCAATTGTCGCACTGTCCGCAACTCTCCGTTTCGTAATGCTCTCCGAAGTAGTGGAGGATCACTTTGCGGCGGCATACTGCGCTTTCAGCATAAGCTACAGTTTCGTTGATAAGCTGTGCGCCCATTTCTCTTTCACTGAGCGATTTATCGCGCATCAGGTGCTCCAGCTTCTGTACATCTTTATGGGAGTAGTAGCAGATGCAGTGGCCTTCCAGTCCATCCCTACCGGCGCGGCCGGTTTCCTGGTAATAGTTTTCAAGGCTTTTGGGAATATTGTAGTGGATGACAAAGCGTACATCCGGTTTATCTATTCCCATACCAAAGGCGATGGTGGCCACTATTACCTCTGTATCTTCATGAAGGAACATGTCCTGGCGCTGTGCTCTTGTAGTGGGATCCAGGCCGGCATGATAAGCAACCGCTTTTACACCGTTGGCTACCAGCATATCTGCCAGTTCTTCGGTGGTTTTACGGTTCAGCGTATAGATGATGCCACTTTTTCCTTTATGAAGATGAATGAACTTTACTATATCCTTTATGGTTTGCTCTTTTTTACGTTTTGCCCTGATTTCATAATACAGGTTCGGACGGTTAAAAGAGGAGATAAAGATATTGGCTTTATTAAGCGCCAGGTTCTTTACGATATCGCTTTGTACTTTGGGGGTAGCAGTAGCGGTTAGCGCAATGATAGGGAGGTTATCACTGATCTGGTCTATCATCTCCTTCAAACGGCGGTATTCCGGTCTGAAATCGTGTCCCCATTCAGAAATACAGTGTGCCTCATCTACGGCAATAAAGGAAATCTCCAGTTCCCGGAAGAAATCGAGATTTTCCTGTTTGGTGAGCGTTTCCGGGGCCACATACAGCAGCTTGGTTTTGCCCGCTGTGAGGTCAGCCCGCACTTTCTTTATCTGCGCCTTGGATAAGGTAGAGTTAAGAAAGTGAGCCACGTTGTCCTTACTGCTATATCCCCTGACCAGGTCTACCTGGTTCTTCATCAGGGCAATAAGGGGTGAAACAATAAGTGCGCAACCCGGACTCATCAGTGCGGGAAGTTGGTAACATAAAGATTTACCTCCACCGGTTGGCATTATCACAAAAGTATCTTTGCCTGAGAGGATGCTATTTATAATTTTTTCCTGATTTCCTTTAAAGGAATCGAACCCGAAGTGTTCGCGTAATGCATCCATCAAACGTTCCTTAACAACAGCCATTGCATTCAAATTTTAACTCTAAAGAACTAACAAATGACAAAATATATCTATATGTTTTTTAGGGGACACGAAGTTACTTAAAAAAGCGCGGAGTATCAATATAAATTACTCAACTGCTACAGTGCTGACTAAAAAATGATAAATTTGTAAATCGCCATGAAAAGGAATCAAACCATCAATATAGGACAGGTAGCCAAACGCACAATTGCGATGGAGGCATCAGCTATTAATGATTTGCAGCAGTTTATAGATGCAGATTTTGAGAAAGTTGTTGAAAAGATCGCCCAATGTGAAGGACGGCTCGTGGTAACCGGTATTGGAAAAAGTGCCATTATAGCCCAAAAAATTGTTGCCACCTTAAACTCAACCGGCACGCCTGCTCTTTTCATGCACGCCGCAGATGCTATCCATGGAGATCTGGGAATGATCAGAGAAGAAGATATTGTTATGTGTATCTCCAAAAGTGGTACTTCTGCCGAAATAAAAGTACTCGTTCCCCTGGTGAAGAATTTTGGCAACACATTAGTCGCCATGGTGGGGAATACCAACTCGTTTTTAGCAATTGAAGCCGATTTTGTACTCAATACTACCGTTAGCCAGGAAGCTTGTCCAAACAACCTGGCGCCCACTACCAGCACCACTGCCCAACTGGCAATGGGGGATGCCCTGGCGGTATGCCTCATAGAATGGCATGGATTTACGGCTGCAGACTTTGCAAAGTTCCATCCCGGTGGTGCCCTTGGAAAGAAGCTGTATCTTAAAGTGGGCGATTTGAGCAAACAACATGAATCGCCCAACGTACTGCTTAACAGTTCCCTGAGAGAGGTAATTGTGGAAATTTCATCAAAAATGCTGGGCGTAACTGCAGTGGTAGATGGAAACGGACGTCTTCAGGGTATTATTACAGATGGTGACCTGCGCAGAATGCTGGAGAAAAATGTACCGACAGCAGCTGTAACGGCAAAAGATATTATGTCGCTTCATCCAAAAATGATCCAGCAGGATCAGCTGGCGATCAACGCACTGGAAATGATGCGCCAGCATGATATAACCCAGTTACTGGTAATGGACGGAGAGCGATATCAGGGTATTATTCACTTACATGATTTAATCAGAGAAGGAATTATTTAGAAATGACACAACTGAACAGCCACTTTTATGTGGCCATCATGGCCGGGGGAATAGGCAGCCGCTTTTGGCCCCATAGCCGCACAGACAATCCCAAGCAGTTCCTGGATATCCTGAACACGGGAAAAACCCTGCTCCAATGGACATATGAACGTTTTGCACAGTTCATTCCAAAGGAGAATATTTTTGTGGTGACCCACCACCAATATTCCAATAAGGTCAGCGATCAGTTGCCTGAGCTGCCTGTTGCCAATATTGTAAATGAGCCCTCCCGCAAAAATACAGCTCCTTGCGTAGCCTATATTTCCCACAAAATTCATAAGCAGGATCCGCTGGCAAATATCATCTGTGCTCCAGCCGACCACCTTATTATGGACGGTCCGGCGTTTACCAATGCATGTCTCAACGCATTACTGTTTGTTCAGAAAAACAGTGCACTGCTTACACTGGGCATCAAACCTACCAGACCTGATACCGGTTACGGCTATATTCAGTTTGAACCGCAACATGTAGCGGATAATGTATACCAGGTAAAAACGTTTACAGAAAAGCCTAACCTGGAACTGGCCAAAACCTTTATCCAGAGCGGCGATTTCCTTTGGAATGCCGGCATCTTTGTATGGAATGTAAAAACCATCCTGGCGGCCTTTAAGCAATACCTGCCGGAAATAGATGAGCTGTTCGAGCAGGCTACACCCGCACTCAATACGCCACAGGAAAAAGAGGCGATAGAAAAAGTATACCCGCAGTGTACGAATATCTCTATCGACTACGGCATCATGGAAAAGGCCAGCAACGTGTATGTGATCCCTTCCAACTTTGGATGGAGCGACCTCGGTACCTGGGCTTCTGCCTATGAAAACCTGGAAAAAGATTATCTCGGCAATGCTGTGCAGGGCAAAAACGTAGTAGTAATCGATGCTACCAAATGCATGGTGAGAGTACCCAATGAAAAGCTTGTATTGCTCCAGGGCCTCGATGAGTTCATTGTAATTGACACAAACGATGTGTTACTCATCTGCAAAAAAGAAAATGAACAACAGATAAAAGAATATGTAGGGGAGATAAAACGCAATAAGGGCGAAAAATTCCTGTAAAGATTTTCCTTTTTTGGTGTTGAAATTTAGATATTTAGCAACGGAAAGCAGCTTGCCTGCCACTAAATATCTAAATTTCAAGATCAAAAAAGCCCGAAATGATATCAAAACTGCCCCATGTTGGCACTACCATATTCACCGTCATGTCTGCGCTGGCCGCCACTCACAAAGCCATTAACCTCTCCCAGGGATTTCCGGATTACGATTGCAGCGACGAACTGAAAGCCATGGTGAATGAAGCCATGCAGCAAGGGCATAATCAGTATGCTCCCATGCCCGGACTGATGCCACTCAGAACAGCCATCGCCGATAAAATCAGCCACCTCTATCAGCAACAGGTGAACCCCGATACGGAAATTACCATTACTCCCGGCGGCACATATGCTATCTTTACAGCTATTGCTACGTGTATCCATCCGGGTGATGAAGTGATCATTTTTGAACCGGCTTACGACAGCTATATTCCCAACGTATTGGTAAACGGCGGCAAGCCGGTACTGATATCGCTGTCGTTCCCCGACTACCGCATCAACTGGGCAGAAGTGCGCAGCAAAATAACACCACGCACCAAAATGATTATGCTCAATACCCCGCATAATCCGACCGGTAGTATTTTACAGGAAAATGATATACAGGAGCTGGAGAAACTGGTGGAAGAGTTTAACCTGCTGGTGTTGTCGGATGAGGTATATGAACATCTTATTTTTGACGGCGCCACCCATCACAGTATCCTGCGTTACCCGGCTATTTTCCGCAACAGCTTCGTGACATTTTCCTTTGGAAAAGTATTTCATAACACTGGCTGGAAAATGGGCTATTGCGTAGCGCCGGAACACCTTATGAAAGAGTACCGGAAAGTACACCAGTACCTATGTTTTTCCGTAAATACCCCTATGCAATATGGTCTGGCAAAATTCCTGGAAACGCCTTTTACCTGGAGTTGCCGGCATTTTACCAGCAAAAAAGAGATTGTTTCCTGGAGCTGATGAAGGAATCAAGGTTTACGCCTTTAGCAAGTAAGGGAAGCTATTTCCAGCTGATGAAATACGACCGGATTTCAGCAGAGGGAGATAAGGATTTTGCCGTCCGGCTTACCAAAGAGTTTGGCGTAGCGGTAATACCGGTGTCGGCTTTTTACCAGAATGGAAAAGATGATCACGTAATTCGTTTTTGCTTTGCAAAAAAACAAGCAACGCTTGAGCAGGCCGCTGCAAAACTGGTTCATATATAAAAAAAGGAGGCGTTTAATAACTGTTTGATCAATTGCCTTTAATTAAATTGATCAAACGGGTTATTAAAGCCTCCCTCTTTTTTATGAAAAAGCAAATTTATTCTCCTCTATAAAGGACCGTTGTTACACAGCCACCGCCGCGGGTTCTATCGACTTATTATTTTCCAGTATCAGTGTATGCTCTTTAAAAGCTACAATACCTGTTTCCACATCATACACAGCACCGATAATGCCTACTTCTCCTTTCTGGATCATATCCCGGAGAATGTTGCTTTGCTCCATAATAGCCTGTACGGAGCGTTCTATATGCAGATGGTTTACCGCTTCCACAAACTTGCTGTTATGGGAGTTACGGTCGGTTTGTATGGTTTTTTCCGCAAAAACTGCGGGTGCAATTTTATTCAGTAAACCGGTGAGGTTACCCAGTTCCACGGCATCGCAGGCGCCTTTGATGGCACCGCATTTAGTGTGGCCCAATACGACGATGAATTTTGAACCGGCAATTTTGCAGGCATATTCCAGGCTGCCCAGCACATTATCGGAAATAACGCCGCCGGCTAAACGAATACTGAAAATGTCGCCCAGTCCCTGGTCAAATATCAGTTCGGCCGAGGTCCGGGAATCCATGCAGCTCACAATGGCAGCCATAGGCCATTGTCCGTCGGAGGTGTCATTTATCATCTGCAGCAGGTTCCTGTTTAACCGGAGATTATCCACAAAGCGGGTATTACCTGCTTTGAGTAATTCCAGTGCTTTCGCCGGGGTGATATTGGCCTGAGATATTTTATTGAGTGTTTTCATGATTGTCATTTTTTGTTGTTGAAAAATGAACGGAAAAAAGCATGGTATTCCGTTTCAGATCAGCGTTGGGGTGCATGCCCCGGGTTTTAATTTAATTGTAGTTCCTTCAGCAACTCTTTATGGTTCCCGGAAGAAATGGTATGTACCTGTGGCGACGAGAGCCGCGACTGCTCTTCCGGTGTAAGATCAGGTGTGTTCTGAATATTATACGCCGTTTTAAAACCGGTCAGGATTACCTTGATATTTTTTTGCGGCGCTTTAATGTCCTTGAATTCGCGGATGGTTTGCAGTACATCAAAATCTATATACGCTGTTTTATGAGCGTCTATTACCAGGGTAATATTTTCCGGCATATGATCCAGCGTAAGCAGGATACTGGCTTTATTCAGGAATGAAACTTCCTGCGCCAGTTCCAGGCGGATGCTGTCGCCGCTGTGGTATTTTTCTTTGCGGAAATAGTAAGAGCTTTTCATGTTACCGCGCAAAATAGCCAGTACACTCACTACCATACCCAGCGCAATACCGATCAGCAGATCTGTAAATACAATGGCTACTACGGTTACTACGAATGGTACCCACTGGTACTTACCGTTTTTAAACATTTCTTTAAAGATGGAGATCTTACACAGTTTGTAACCGGTTACCAGCAATACCGCCGCCAGGGTAGCCAGCGGTATTTTATTCAGTAATGCAGGAATCAGTGCCGCACAAATCAACAGCAGTGCGCCATGTGTCATGGAGGACATTTTGGTTTTACCACCGGCATTGATGTTGGCGCTGGACCGTACAATTACAGAAGTGATAGGCAAACCACCAATCAACCCGCTTACGATATTACCAACACCCTGTGCTTTCAACTCACGGTTAGGGGAGGTATAGCGTTTCATAGGGTCCAGTTTATCGGTGGCTTCCACATTGAGCAAGGTTTCCACGGAGGCCACAATAGCGATGGTGACGCCGGTGATCCATACATCTTTATTGCCGATGCTGCTGAAATTCGGGAAGGTGAACTGTCCAATGAAATCGCCAAAGCTGGAGGGTACGGGTAAAGATACCAGGTGATTAGATCCCAGTGCCAGCAGCTCGTTGCCGGAAAATGCCATATTCAGCAAAATACCGGTAATTACTGCTACCAACGGCGCTGGCACTACATTGAGCTTCGGGATCTTGCTCCAGTACAGAATAATGAAAATGGATATAACGGTGATCAGTGTGGCGCCTATACTGATGTGGTTAACAGCAGAAAGCAGCGCACTGAAAGTATTGTCGCCATCTACCTGGAAAAAGGTAAAATCCCCTTCCGAGTTGGCGTCATAGCCAAAGGCATGTGGCAATTGTTTTAATATGATAATGATACCAATAGCGGTGAGCATACCCGTGATAACGTTCGACGGGAAATAATTGGCTACCGTACCGGCTTTTATCAGGCCCAGTATCAGCTGTATTGCGCCGCCGATTACTACGGCCATCAGGAAGATGTCGAATGCCCCGAGTTTGGTGATGGCTACCAATACGACTGCAGTAAGACCCGCAGCAGGACCGCTTACGCTCAATTGCGAGCCACTCAGGAAGCCGATTACCAAGCCGCCTATGATACCGGAAATCATACCGGCAAACAAGGGTGCGCCAGAGGCCAGGGCTATACCAAGACACAATGGCACTGCAATGAGGAAGACAACAAGACCGGCCGAAAAATCGGATTTTATATTGGAGAATAAGGATGTTTGCTTGTTCATAAAATTAGCTTTTCCGTTAAGGGATCACGTTTCCGGATAGCAGCATTTGCTGCAACCGTGGAAACCACCTGATGGAATAATATTACTGTTCCGGACTTAACACACGTATCTCAATAGCGGATACAGGTGGTCCTGACAGTAATTGAATGAATAAAAGAATTGAATAGGAAAATCAGCTGTTGTTATTACAACGGCCAAACGGATTATGCAAGATGCATATTGGGAGGAGGGGCATGTATTTCCTGAGCAGGGTTGCTGGGAATATCTTCCATTAAATGACATTGTAAAATACCAATAATGAGCAACGGGTTAAACTGGAGTTCATCAAACTGTTTACAGAACTTAAGCTCTTTGGCAATTTTTACATGATCTCCGCCACAATCAACCGGGTGCTCTTCTACAATCTGATTATTAAACAGCAATTTCCCTACTTCCTTAATAGGAAGCAATTGAGACACCATTAGTGCCAAAAGGAATATGCCGATAATTTTCTTCATGTGTATAATACGCTGGTACAAATGTAATAGAGGGAAAGCATAAATGGTGATTTGTAGCCATTAAAATAATGTTAAAGCATTTTAACATAGAAAATGTGCCTTTTGCCATAGTTTTCCATCTATCCGCTATAAATACCGCTTATCATTTTTTATGTTTTCGCTGTTTTTTTTGTTTTTCCCGAAGATGCTTACCTGTACAGTGTTTTCCTCATTTTTTTGGTAGCCTTTAAAGCAAGTTATTTTGCTTTCTATGGTATTGTGTATTGCATAGTAGTAAATAATCCCTATTTTTGTATCGTACAATTGAAATAATAGCTATAACTGATCAGAAACCACCATTAAGAAAAATTAAAGCTCACTTGCCATGAACATTGATAACACACAATCGCAGATGAGGAAGGGAGTGCTGGAGTTTTGCATATTGTCCATTATTAAGCAAGGAGAAGCTTACCCGTCGGATATCATTGAGAAGATGAAAGAAGCAAAGCTCGATATCCTGGAAGGAACACTTTATCCTTTATTGACAAGATTAAAAAATGCAGAATTACTCACTTATCGTTGGGTAGAAAGCAGCTCAGGTCCCCCTCGCAAATATTTTTCGATGACAGAAAAAGGGGAAGCCTTTTATCAGGAACTGGAAAGTACCTGGAATGAACTGGCTAATGCCGTACATCAATTAACACAAAACAGTACACCTCTTTAAGAGAAGACTTACCTAAAACCTAAATGAACTGACAAATGAAAAAGATAATCAACATAAACCTGTCGGGCCGGCTTATCCCCATCGAGGATAGCGCGTACGAGATACTGAGTCAGTATCTTGGCAGCCTGAAGAAGTATTTTTCGAAAGAGGAGGGTGGAGATGAAATTGTGTCTGACATTGAAAGCCGTATAGCTGAAGTATTCCAGGACTTACTGAAAAAAGGTGCCCATTGTATTACAGACGATGATGTAACTGCAATAAAAGCTTCCATGGGTACTCCGGAACAGTTTGAAGACGCTGCAGGAGAAGGTACCAGGCAGGAACAAAAAAGTAGCTCAGACGATGATTTTATTCCCCGTCCGCGTAAACGTTTGTACCGCGATCCGGAAAATAAAGTGCTGAGTGGCGTGTGTAGCGGTTTGGGGGCCTATTTCAATGTAGACCCGGTAATTTTCCGTATCATATTTGCCCTGCTGGCTATCGGTGGTTTTGGTACCGGTATCCTTGTATACTTTATCCTCTGGATCGCTACTCCGTCTGCTGATACAGCGGCCGAGAAGCTGGAAATGAGAGGTGAAAGGATCGACCTTAACACCATCAGATCTACCATCCAGGACGAGTTAAGCCATATGAAAGGCCAGGTGAAAAATGTAGGAGATGATATCCGAAATTTTTCTCAGGGCCGCGGCAAGCAGGTAGGTAACGACATCGAGCGCTTTTTTGTAAACCTGGCCTCCGGCCTGGGCAAAGTGCTGGTATTTGTTACTAAGGGGTTCTTTTATTTCTTTGCCGTGGTAATGCTGATCTGCCTGATCGTGGTAGGTATCGCCATCGCAATATCTTCCGCGGCCCTTTTCCCCATCAAAGATCTGTTTCTCAGTTCTCCGGTACAAAGCCTTTTAATATGGCCCGCCATCGGTTTGTTGATCGGTATTCCCATAGTAGCCCTGGTGATATTCATCATCCGTAAACTTACCGGGGTAAAGGAAACAAACCGCTACGCAGGTTATACCTTAACCTTCCTGTGGTTACTCGGTCTGGCATTTGCCGCTATCATTACCACCTCACTGGTGAAAGATTTCAGAAGACCTGCTACCGAAACCGAAACAGTGGCCATTCAACAGCCATCACAGGGGAAACTGATTCTGAAAAGAACACCAGGCATCATGGCTGAAAGCGAAGGAGAAGACTTCAGTTTCTTTGATGATCATTTACTGATTGCCGACGACACTGTTATCATCAACTATATCCGTATCCGTGTGGAAAAGAGCCAGAACGACAGCTTCAGCGTAGACGTATCCCGCTTTTCAAGGGGCCGCAACGTACAGCAGGCAAGAGAGCTGGCCAGCGATATCGCTTTTCACCTGAATCAGAAGGATTCTATTCTCTATCTGCCGGAAGGATTCTCTCTGCCCCCGCACTCCACCTACCGCGGACAACGCGTTACCGTGACCATCAAAGTACCGGTTGGCAAAAACATCGAAATAGACCGGGATGTGTACCGCAATTATTCTTTCAGCAGATACAGCCATGACGATGATAACTGGGATAACGATTATAACGACGATCAGCCTGGACCGCTGAACCTGAAAATGACACCGGAAGGCACCAATGATGTGAATGAGCGTAAACCGGCTCCGGCAGAAAAAGAAAAGAAAGACACTTCTTCTTCCGAAGGCTATCGTTACAAAGGACCTTCTGCCGAGAAAGCTGTTAAAGCAGTAAAGCAATCCCACACAATGGATGGAGGCGTTTCCTTTCTCCGGGGTATCATGGTAAATATGTTTAATAGCTAATAAGCATAACTGGTTAATTATAAGCTAAGTGAAGTAAAAACGCCGCCATGTTTTTACTTCACTTTTTTTTAACACCTCCTTTCCGAGATTTTCCCGATCGGATCATTCATCCCTCTGATTAATGTTTAACTTTGCATATTCAGCACATTACATTAAACAATTGGATAAGATAAGGAATGCAGGCTCCCATAAACATCGCGCTGGTAGGAAATCCGAATAGTGGTAAAAGTTCCCTTTTTAATGCGCTCACCGGTTTAAACCAGAAGGTGGGTAATTTCCCGGGAGTAACGGTAGATAAGAAAACCGGAACGGCTCAGATAGCAGCTGGCGTAACCGCCAATATAATCGATCTGCCCGGCACTTACAGCCTGTACCCGAAAAGCGCCGACGAATATGTAACCTATGATGTGCTGATCAATCAGAATACCAGCGATACGCCGCGACTCATTATCATTGTGGCGGATGCCTCCAACCTGAAACGTAATCTTCTCTTTTGTTCCCAAATCATCGACCTGAAGATCCCGGTTATTATCGGGCTCACGATGATGGACATCGCCCGCAAAAAAGGCGTGGAAATTGACCTCGACGGACTGGAAAGAGAATTGGGGGTACCAGTAGTGGCCATCAATCCCCGCAAAAACAAGGGCGTTGTTGAAATTAAAAAAACAATAGACCTCGCTTTACGGTCCCACTACAGCACCCCGACCAGAGATTTTATCAATAACAATGCATTAGCTAAGGAAGTAATTGACGAAGTAAAGAAAGTAACCGCCTGCAAAAGCGACTATGGCGCATTACATATAGCCGTTAACGTTGATGAGCTTTCTTTTATCAACGCAGGCCAGCGGCTGGCCATCAAAAATGCACAGGAAACCTACGCCTTCAATAAAACCAAGATACAGGCAGAAGAGATCATGCAGCGCTATGCCCGTATCAAACATATCATGAAGGCTACGGCAGTGGAAAGTGATCCGCTGCAGAAACAATTGCGTTCAGAGAAAATAGATGACTTGCTGCTCCATCGTTTCTGGGGATACGCCATTCTGCTGGTAGTAATGTTCCTGCTGTTTCAGAGCATTTTCTGGCTTGCCTCATACCCGATGGACTGGATAGAAGGCGGCTTTGGCGCCCTGAGCGGATGGCTGAGCAGTGTACTGCCCGATAATAAGGTTACCGATTTCTTTATCAACGGAATACTGGCAGGTATCAGCGGTTTTGCGGTATTTATTCCGCAGATCATGATCTTGTTCGGACTGATCACCATCCTGGAAGATACCGGTTACATGGCCCGTATCAGCTTCCTCACCGACCGTTTGATGCGGCAGGTAGGTCTGAACGGAAAATCAGTAATGCCGCTGATCAGTGGCGTGGCCTGCGCCGTGCCCGCCATTATGGCTACCCGTACCATCGAAAATAAAAAAGAAAGACTCATCACCATCATGGTTACACCATTGATGAGTTGTTCTGCCAGACTGCCTATTTACACGATGATGATTGCATTGGTGATCCCCGACAAACGCTTTGGTATCCTTGGCTTACAAGGGCTTGTAATGATGGGGTTATACCTGCTGGGATTCTTCATGGCAATATTAATTGCCGCTGTTATGAAGCTGTTTGTGCGCATTAAAGAGAAAAGTTATTTCATCATGGAATTGCCTGTTTACCGCTCACCGCGCTGGGCTAACGTAGGTACTACCATGGTAGAAAAAGCAAAGATATTTGTGAAAGATGCCGGTAAAGTCATTGTGGTGATATCTGTGGTCTTATGGTTCCTGGCCTCTTATGGCCCCGCCAGCAGAATGCAGCCGGTACACCGGAAATATGAACCCCTGATAGCGCAGGCGGCGCCGGAATCACGGGAAGCGGCTGTGTTAAACAAGGAATTCCAGTCGGCGAAACTGTCTAACTCTTATGCTGGGATGCTGGGACATGCTATTGAACCGGCTATCCGCCCGTTGGGTTTTGACTGGAAAATAGGGATTGCACTGATCACCTCTTTTGCTGCCCGCGAAGTATTTGTAGGCACCATGGCCACCCTTTATAGCGTAGGTGAAGATCCCGATAACAATAACGCTACCCTGCGGGAAAAACTTTCTTCCGCTACCTGGCCCGATGGAAGACCCGTGTATACACTGGCATCGGGGTTATCGCTAATGCTTTTCTATGCATTTGCCATGCAGTGTATGAGCACCATGGCCATCGTTAAACGCGAAACAAAATCATGGAAATACCCGGTAATACAGCTGGTTTACATGACAACACTGGCCTATATCTGCAGTTTGATCATCTTCAATATCTTCAAATAATATCTTGTACATTGCGTTTACAGTTAACCGTAAATGCATTGTTTATGAAATGGCTTTTTTATAGCTTTTGCCTCCTGACTACGCTGCCCGTAATGGCACAAACAACTGTAGACTCTTCATCGCTGATGAAGGACATACGGACGCTTTCGGCCGATAAGTTTGAAGGCCGGAAAACGGGTACCCGTGGTAGTCGCATGGCGCAGTTTTATATCATTGACCGGTTTAAGAAATTGGGCATTGCTGCGTATCACGACACTTATGAGTATCCCTTTTATTTCCAGGAAGGCGATAAAAAAGTAATGGGTACTAACCTCTACGGCTATATTCCCGGTAAGCTGAGCACCGTGATGGTTATTTCTGCTCATTATGATCACCTTGGCATAAAAAGCAATGCTGGCAAAACAGATTCTGTTTACAACGGTGCAGACGACAATGCCTCCGGTATCGGCGGTTTATTAGCCATGGCCGCATATTTTAAACAACATCCACCCCGGTATACCCTCATTTTTGCCGCCTTCGACGGAGAAGAAGAAGGACTGCAGGGCGCAGCAGCCTTTGTTGCACAATCACCGGTGCCACTCAGCCAGATCCGGGGGAATATCAACATGGACATGATTGCCCATAACGACAAAAACGAATTGTACGTATGCGGTACATACCAGTTTCCGGACCTGAAAAAATATATTGATGAAGTGGCAGCCCGTAGCAGCGTAAAGCTTATTGCAGGGCATGATAAACCGGAGAGCGGCGCTGACGACTGGACCAGGCAAAGCGATCAGTATGAATTCTTCAAACAAAAAATTCCTTTTCTCTACTTTGGTGTGGAAGATCATCCCGATTATCACCATGCTTCAGATGAATATAGCCGGATCAATCATTCGTTTTACTACCGGTCAGTGCAGACCATCCTGGATGTGGTAAAAACCATAGATGCCAATATGCCGGAGAATAGATACAGCGGGGCAAAAAAAATGTAATAACAGGGGGATGCAGGTATTTTTTTGGTAGATGTTCTACACAAAAACACTACCTGCATCCCCGTTGGTTTCCCTATTTTCTGAAAGTATGTATCATGCCTTTAAAGTGGGTGGCGTCCAGCCTGTTGGCGGATGTGCGGGCAAGACGGTTCGGATCAGTTTTAGCCATACGGCCCAGCGAACCGGCAGGTATTCCCATATCCAGGAGGGCGGCGTGTAACAACGGATCGCTTAATGTACCCCAATCCGTAGTATAATCATCGTAGGCCGTAATCTGTGGTTTCAAACCCTTGAAATAATCCCCTTCACCGGCGGAGTTTTTAGTCTGGAAGTTCACGGCATACATATCGTATTTACCAAAGCTGATATTGATAAATCCAACTGGTTTACCATAGGTGCTATCGCCTACCAGGTTGGTAGTCATGGCCGGTTTCAGTACGTTGTACAGCAATTCGCTGGCTGATACCGTATTCCGGGTAACCAGGAAGTTCACCTTAGTAAGGTCCAGGGCGCCATCTTTCTGGAACTTGGCCGTTTTATAAGTAGTGGCTTCGCTGTAGAAAATGTCGGACCAGTTTAAAGTTGGATAGTACGGCACTGCTTTCATGTTTTTGAAGTAGCTGCTGTAGTTGTTGGTATTTACGTTGTTATTAAAATACTGGGAATACATTTCTGTATTGTTTTTACCTGCAGGCACCAGTTTATTAGCCAGGTATTCCGCGGTTTCTATCAGTCCGCCGCCATTGTAGCGCAGGTCAATAACCACCTGTTTTACACCGGCTTTGGTAAACGCATTAAACAACGAGTCGAGTAACGGTTTTACATCTGCCAGGGCCACAAAATTATTGAATACGAAGTAGCCGATCTTAGTGCCGCTGAAGTCATAGAGATGCGAATAAAGAACGGGATTAAGTTTATAGGTGGCGGCTTGCAGTGTATACTGTTGTGAGGTATTATCCGGTTTCTTAAAGCCAAAGGTGGCGCTTTGACTGCTAAAGGCGTTATTCAACAGGTCGTCGGTGCTTTTATCGTTATACCTGAAACTGGTAACGCCATTTACTGCGGTGAGTTGCCAGCCCCTTTTTATACCCGCTTTATCTGCCGGAGAACCCGGGTAAACATATACTACGCGCAGTTCTGTATTAGTTTGGTAGCCTACTTCAAAGCCAATATCACCTGCAATGCCCTGTTGGAGTACCCTGGAGGTACCGCCATTATCTATAAAGCTGTAGCGGTCCAGCACATTGTTGCCGGCGTCTTTCTTATACAGCGTGAGTGCATTGAACATATCTACGGGAGAGGAATAGCCGGAAGGTTTAAATGTGGCGGAATCGGGTAGGGCATCTGTCCACAGGTAAATATCTTTTGCGATAAAGAAGATGCTGTCGTTGATGCTTTTCCCGGTATTGTTATCCGGCGGATTCCTGCGAGGGTTGGTGCTATCATTTTTCTTGCAGGCGGGCAACAGGGAAATAAGCAGCAGGCCGGCGATCAGTGCTTTAAAGCAATAGTTGG